>Ga0255334_1000006_pt1 | contig 380892 bp, 326 predicted proteins | sample EtOH5_35cm_T3_12_FD_202080 | JGI IMG/M metagenome (GOLD analysis project Ga0255334, IMG submission 202080) | Sandy soil microbial communities from University of British Columbia, Vancouver, Canada - EtOH5_35cm_T3_129 | ecosystem: Engineered > Artificial ecosystem > Sand microcosm >... | reverse complement strand
CCTCCTGCAAAAGGAGACGGTCGACCTGATGGACGTGTCGCCGCGCCAAGTCGTGTCGGTGGCCGCCGCCCTGATCCCGTTCCTCGAAAACGATGACGCCAACCGCGCCCTCATGGGCTCGAACATGCAACGTCAGGCCGTGCCGCTGGTGCAGTCGGACGCCCCGCTGGTCGGCACCGGCATGGAAGCGGTCGTGGCCCGTGACTCGGGCGCCGTCGTCATCGCCAAGCGCACCGGCGTCGTCGAGCAGATCGACGGTACGCGTATCGTCATCCGCGCCACCGAAGAGACCGACGCGGCGCGCTCGGGCGTCGACATCTACCGGATGTCGAAGTTCCAGCGCTCGAACCAGTCGACCTGCATCAACCAGCGCCCGCTGGTGAAGGTGGGCGACCGGATCAACTCGGGCGACATCATCGCCGACGGTCCCTCGACCGAGCTGGGCGAACTGGCCCTGGGCCGCAACGCGCTCGTCGCGTTCATGCCCTGGAACGGCTACAACTTCGAAGACTCGATCCTGATCTCCGAACGCATCGTCCGCGACGACGTCTTCACCTCGATCCACATCGAGGAATTCGAAGTCATGGCCCGCGATACGAAGCTCGGCCCGGAAGAAATCACCCGCGACATCCCGAACGTCGGCGAGGAAGCCCTGCGCAACCTCGACGAAGCCGGCATCGTGGCGATCGGCGCCGAGGTCCAGCCGGGCGACATCCTGGTCGGCAAGGTCACGCCGAAGGGCGAAAGCCCGATGACGCCGGAAGAAAAGCTCCTGCGCGCCATCTTCGGTGAAAAGGCCTCGGACGTCCGCGACACCAGCCTGCGCCTGCCCCCGGGCGTCGCCGGCACGATCGTCGACGTGCGCGTCTTCAACCGTCACGGCGTCGACAAGGACGAACGCGCCCTGGCCATCGAACGCGCCGAGATCGACCGCCTGGGCAAGGACCGCGACGACGAGTTCGCGATCCTGAACCGCAACATCTCGGGCCGTCTGAAGGAACTGCTGATCGGCAAGGTCGCGCTGTCGGGTCCCAAGGGCCTGTCGCGCGGCGAGATCACCGCCGAAAACCTGAGCCAGGTGGCTTCGGGCCTGTGGTGGCAGATCGCCCTCGAGGACGAGAAGGCGATGGGCGAACTGGAAAGCCTGCGCCGTCTGTTCGACGAGAACCGCAAGCGCCTCGACCGTCGTTTCGAGGACAAGGTCGACAAGCTGCAACGTGGCGACGAACTGCCCCCGGGCGTCATGAAGATGGTCAAGGTCTTCGTGGCCGTGAAGCGCAAGCTTCAGCCGGGCGACAAGATGGCCGGCCGTCACGGCAACAAGGGCGTCATCTCGCGCATCCTGCCGATCGAGGACATGCCGTTCCTCGCCGACGGGACGCACGTCGACGTCGTTCTGAACCCGCTGGGCGTGCCCTCGCGCATGAACGTCGGTCAGATCTTCGAGACCCACCTCGGCTGGGCTTGCGCCAACCTGGGCAAGCAGATCACCAACCTGCTGGAAGACTGGCAGCACGGCGGTCAGAAGCAGGCCCTGATCGATCGCCTGCGTGACATCTACGGTCCGGACGAAGAACTGCCGGAAACCGAGGAAGAGCTGATCGAGCTGGCCAAGAACCTGGGCAAGGGCGTTCCGATCGCCACCCCCGTGTTCGACGGCGCGCGCATGAGCGATATCGAGGAGCACCTCGAAATGGCCGGCGTCAATCCGTCGGGCCAGTCGATCCTGTTCGACGGTCAGACCGGCGACCAGTTCAAGCGTCCGGTCACGGTCGGCTACATCTACATGCTGAAGCTGCACCACCTGGTCGACGACAAGATCCACGCCCGTTCGATCGGTCCGTACTCGCTCGTCACGCAACAGCCGCTGGGTGGTAAGGCCCAGTTCGGCGGTCAGCGCTTCGGGGAAATGGAAGTGTGGGCTCTGGAAGCCTACGGCGCGGCCTACACCCTGCAGGAAATGCTGACGGTGAAGTCCGACGACGTGGCTGGCCGGACCAAGGTCTACGAGTCGATCGTCCGCGGCGACGACACGTTCGAAGCCGGTATCCCGGAAAGCTTCAACGTGCTGGTCAAGGAAATGCGCTCGCTCGGCCTGAACGTCGAGCTGGAGAACAGCTGAGCTGACTAAGGGCTCTCCTCCCCCTTCATGGGGGAGGTGGCCCGGAGGGCCGGAGGGGGCTTCGCCCGCCCCCGCCGGTTTAGGCCGCAAGCCCCCTCCGTCGGCTTCGCCGCCACCTCCCCCATGAAGGGGGAGGAAGCGCACCAAAGAGAATTTGCAGCGGGGCAGTCCCCGCAGAAGGAACCAAGATGAACCAGGAAGTCCTGAACATCTTCAATCCGGTCCAGGCCGCTCCGACCTTCGACCAGATCCGCATCTCGCTGGCCTCGCCGGAAAAGATCCGCTCGTGGTCGTTCGGCGAGATCAAGAAGCCGGAAACCATCAACTACCGCACGTTCAAGCCCGAGCGTGACGGCCTGTTCTGCGCCCGTATCTTTGGCCCGACCAAGGACTACGAATGCCTGTGCGGCAAGTACAAGCGCATGAAGTACAAGGGCATCATCTGCGAAAAGTGCGGTGTCGAAGTCACCCTGGCCCGCGTCCGTCGCGAGCGCATGGGCCACATCGAACTGGCCTCGCCGGTCGCCCACATCTGGTTCCTGAAGTCGCTGCCGTCGCGCATCGCCATGATGCTCGACATGCCGCTGAAGGACATCGAGCGCGTCCTGTACTTTGAATACTACATCGTCACCGAGCCGGGCCTGACCCCGCTGAAGCAGCACCAGCTGCTGTCGGAAGACGACTACATGCGCGCCCAGGAAGAGTACGGCGACGACAGCTTCACCGCCGAGATCGGCGCCGAGGCCGTCCAGAACCTGCTCAAGGCCATCGACCTCGAGAAAGAGGCCGAGCGTCTGCGCGAGGAACTGTCCGGCACCGTCTCGGACATGAAGCAGAAGAAGTTCAGCAAGCGCCTGAAGATCCTGGAAGCCTTCCAGGAGTCGGGCAACCGTCCCGAGTGGATGGTGCTGACGGTCGTTCCTGTCATCCCGCCGGAACTGCGTCCGCTGGTGCCGCTGGACGGCGGCCGCTTCGCGACCTCGGACCTGAACGACCTGTATCGCCGGGTCATCAACCGTAACAACCGCCTGAAGCGCCTGATCGAGCTGCGCGCCCCCGACATCATCATCCGCAACGAAAAGCGGATGCTGCAGGAGTCGGTCGACGCCCTGTTCGACAACGGCCGTCGCGGTCGCGTCATCACGGGCGCCAACAAGCGTCCCCTGAAGTCGCTGGCCGACATGCTGAAGGGCAAGCAAGGCCGCTTCCGCCAGAACCTGCTGGGCAAGCGCGTCGACTATTCGGGTCGTTCGGTCATCGTGGTCGGTCCCGAGCTGAAGCTGCACGAGTGCGGCCTGCCCAAGAAGATGGCGCTCGAGCTGTTCAAGCCGTTCATCTACGCGCGCCTGGACGCCAAGGGCCTGTCGGGCACCGTCAAGCAGTCCAAGCGCATGGTCGAGCGCGAGCAGCCGCAGGTGTGGGATATCCTCGAAGAGGTCATCCGCGAGCACCCGGTCATGCTGAACCGCGCCCCGACGCTTCACCGTCTGGGCATCCAGGCGTTCGAACCGAAGCTGATCGAGGGCAAGGCCATCCAGCTGCACCCGCTGGTCTGCGCCGCGTTCAACGCCGACTTCGACGGCGACCAGATGGCCGTGCACGTCCCGCTGAGCCTGGAAGCTCAGCTGGAAGCGCGCGTCCTGATGATGTCGACCAACAACATCCTGTCGCCCGCCAACGGTCGCCCGATCATCGTGCCGTCGCAGGACATCGTCCTGGGTCTGTACTACCTGTCGGTCGCCCGCGAGGGTGAGCCGGGCGAAGGCAAGATCTTCGCCGATCTGGGTGAAATCGAAGCCGCCATGGACGCCGGCGTCGTCTCGCTGCACGCCAAGATCAAGGCGCGCCACACCGAGATGACTCCGGACGGCGTGATGCTGCGCAAGGTGATCGACACGACGCCGGGCCGCATGAAGATCGCCGCCCTGCTGCCGCATCACCCGCAGATTGGCCACCGCCTGATCGAAAAGGCGCTGACCAAGAAGGAAATCGGCAATCTGATCGACATCGTCTACCGCCACTGCGGTCAGAAGGCGACGGTCATCTTCGCCGACAAGATCATGGGTCTGGGCTTCAAGGAAGCCGCCAAGGCCGGCATCTCCTTCGGCAAGGACGACATCATCATCCCGAAGCGGAAGGAGGCGATCGTCGCCGAAACCCGCGCTCTGGCCGAGGAGTACGAGCAACAGTACGCCGACGGCCTGATCACCAAGGGCGAGAAGTACAACAAGGTCGTTGACGCGTGGGCCAAGGCCACCGACCGCGTCGCCGACGAGATGATGGCCGAGCTTCAGATGAAGCATAAGGACGAGAACGGCCGCGAGAAGGAAATCAACGCCATCTACATGATGGCCCACTCCGGCGCCCGCGGCTCGCAAGCCCAGATGAAGCAGCTGGGCGGCATGCGCGGCCTGATGGCCAAGCCCTCCGGCGAGATCATCGAGACCCCGATCGTCTCGAACTTCAAGGAAGGCCTGACCGTTCAGGAGTACTTCAACTCCACCCACGGCGCCCGTAAGGGCCTGGCGGACACCGCGCTGAAGACCGCCAACTCGGGTTACCTGACCCGTCGTCTGGTCGACGTCGCGCAGGACTGCATCATCGTCGAGGAAGACTGCGGCACCACGCGGGGCATCACCCTTCGCGCCGTCGTCGAGGGCGGCGACGTGCTGGTCTCGCTGGGTCTGCGCGTCCTGGGCCGCTTCACGGCCGAGGACGTCAAGAACCCGAGCACCGGCGAGCTGGTGGTTCCGGCCGACACCTATGTCGACGAGAACATCGCCGACGCCATCGAGGCGGCGGTCGTCCAGTCGGTGAAGGTCCGCTCGGTCCTGACCTGCGAAGCCAAGATCGGCGTCTGCGGCGCCTGCTATGGCCGCGACCTGGCCCGCGGCACCCCGGTGAACATCGGCGAAGCGGTCGGCGTCATCGCCGCCCAGTCGATCGGTGAGCCCGGCACGCAGCTGACCATGCGTACGTTCCACATCGGCGGCACCGCCCAGGTGGCCGAGCAGTCGTTCTTCGAGGCCTCGAACGAGGGTACGGTCCGCGTGATCGGCCCGACCGTCATCGGCTCCGATGGCGCCCTGGTCATCATGAGCCGCAACACCTCGGTCAGCGTGCTGGTCGACGGCAAGGAGCGCGAAACCTACAAGCCGCCGTACGGCGCCCGCCTGCGGGTCAAGGACGGCGATACGGTCAAGCGCGGCCAGCGCCTCGGCGATTGGGACCCCTACACCACCCCGATCATCACCGAAGTGGCCGGCAAGATCCGCGCCGAGGACCTGGTGGATGGCCTGTCCATCCGCGAGGAAGTCGACGAAGCGACCGGCATCGCCCAGCGCGTCATCGCCGACTGGCGTACGTCGGCCCGCGGTTCGGACCTGCGTCCGGCCATGGGCGTGCTGTCGGAAGACGGCTCGTACAAGCGCCTGTCGAACGGCGGCGAGGCTCGCTACCTCCTGTCGGCCGGCGCCATTCTCTCGGTCGCCGATGGCGACGAGGTGAAGCCGGGTGAAGTGATCGCGCGTATCCCGACCGAAGGCGCCAAGACCCGGGACATCACCGGTGGTCTGCCGCGCGTCGCCGAACTCTTCGAAGCCCGCCGCCCGAAGGACTGCGCGGTCATCGCGGAAATGGACGGCCGTGTCGAATTCGGCAAGGATTACAAGAACAAGCGCCGGATCAAGATCACGCCGGACGTCGACGCCGATGGCAACCAGGCCGAGGCGGTCGAGTTCCTGATCCCGAAGGGCAAGCACATCGCCGTCCACGACGGGGACTTCATCTCCAAGGGCGAGTACATCATCGACGGCAACCCGGATCCGCACGACATCCTGCGCATCCTGGGCGTCGAGGCCCTGGCGAACTTCCTCGTCGACGAGATCCAGGAGGTCTATCGACTGCAGGGCGTGCCGATCAACGACAAGCACATCGAGACGATCGTTCGTCAGATGCTGCAGAAGGTCGAGATCCTCGAGCCCGGCGACACCGGCCTGATCAAGGGTGACCACCTTGATAAGCCGGAGTTCGACAAGGAACAGGACAAGGCTGTCGCCCGTGGCGGTCGTCCGGCCGTGACCCAGCCGGTGCTGCTGGGCATCACCAAGGCCTCGCTGCAGACCAAGAGCTTCATCTCGGCCGCGTCGTTCCAGGAAACGACCCGCGTCCTGACCGAAGCCTCGGTGCACGGCAAGACCGACACCCTGGAAGGCCTGAAGGAAAACGTCATCGTGGGTCGTCTGATCCCCGCCGGTACGGGTTCCTACCTGCGCAGCCTGCAGCGCGTCGCCGCCAAGCGCGACGAGCAGCTGGCCCAGCAGCGCGAAGAAGCGATGGAGCCGCTGCCGGCCGAGATCGCGCTGGCCGACGCCGAATAGGCCCTCGGGCTTAGAGCGAATACGGAAAGGCCCGGGAGCGATCCCGGGCCTTTTTCGTTGTCAGAGGCGTCCAGCGCCTGGAGATGCCGCCATGTCCGACTACGAGCTCTACTACTGGTCCGCGCCGTTTCGCGGGCAGTTCGTGCGCGCCGTCCTGGCCCACGCCGGCAAGACCTGGACGGAAGGCGGCGACGCGGCGATCGCGGACCTGATGGGCGGGCCGGTCAAGGCCATGCCGATCCCGTTCATGGGGCCGCCGATGCTGGTCGACAACAGGGCGAAGGTCGCCATCGCGCAGACGCCGGCGATCCTCCTCTATCTGGGCGAGACCCTGGACCTGCTCCCGGCGACGCCGGAGCCGCGCGCCCTGACGCTGAAGATCGTCTGCGACGCCAATGACGTCATCGATGAGATGACCAATGACGGCGGCCGCGAGATGTGGACCGGCAAGCGCTGGGCCGAGTTCGTCCCACGCCTGAAGAGGTGGATGTCGTTCTGGGAGGAAACCGGCCGTCGCCACGGCCTGACGGCCGATGCAGGCTTCCTGCTGGGCGGCGACGGGCCGGGGATGGCCGACATCGTCACCGCCACCCTGTGGTCGACCCTGACCGAGCGCTTCGACGCCATCGGCGAGATCCTCGACGAGGCCGCGCCGATGACCGCCGCCCTGGTCCGGCGCGTCGCCGGGCTGCCGCCGCTGCGCAAGCTGGCCGACAAGGCCCGCGAGGACTACGGCGACACCTGGTGCGGCGGCCAGATCGAGGCGTCGCTCAGGAAGGTGCTGAGCGCGTAGGCTAGCGCGGTTCGCGCACGTAGATGGTCTTGGTCGAGCGGCCGCGGAGCAACAAGCCCAGGACGACGCCCAGACCGGCGGCGACACCCAGGGCCTGGGCCGGCTTGAGCTGCACCCAGGCTTCCAGGTCGCCATAGCGGTTCTGGATCTCGTCGCTGGCCTGGGCGGCGATGTCCTTGACCCGGGCGCGGGTCTCGTCGACCGCCTCGGAAGCGACCTCCTTGAGGCTGTCATAGGCGTCGTGGGCGGCGCCCGAGACGGCCTTGAGCTTGGGCTCGACCTTGGCGCGGGCGGTCTTGGCGGTCGTCTGGGAAGTCAGGCTGTCGGCATAGTCGGTCATGATCGAACCTCGTGGCGGGAGAAGACGGCGCGGCGCGCCGCGAGACGCTTGCACAACCCCGGGGGGGCAGGGAGCGTTCCGCGCCTTCTCGAACGCTGGCGCCTAGCGCTTGTGGACCGACGCCTCGGGCGTGAACATGCTGCCTTGCAGGGGGATGGCGCAGGGCGAGCGTCCCAACCGCACCGACCCTTGCGTGTCCTTGGGCTTCCGGCCCGGCCCGAACTTGACCGAGCACTTGAGGAACGGGACGTAGACGTGGTCGGGCGTGACGGCTCCTGGCGTCGGGTCGGTCGAGGATAGGCCCGACGGTCCGGCGGCGGCGACCTCGTCATAATAGGCGCGCTTGCCGGGATCCATCGGGGCGTCATAGCTCGGCGTCGAGGCTGTCAGCCGGCCGAGCTGTTCCTCGCATTGGTCGCGCTCCCGCCGCGACAGCGCCTGGCGCGCGCAGCCAGGACCGGCGCGCAGCGCGGCGCGAACATTGTCGGACATCGGCCCCGGAGCCACCATGCCGACCGAGGGCTTGGGCGCGACGGCCGTCGCCAGACCGTCGGATAGGCTGGGCGCGGTCTCTTTCGCGGGGGCGGCGGCGCGCGGGGTTGCGGATCGTGAGGCGAGCTTCTGTTGCACGACATCTGGCGTCGCCGGCCGAAGCAGCTCGACGGACAGCAGCGCCAGGTCGGGCGCGATATCGAGCAGCGCCGGCGCGGCGGGCCGGGCCAGCCACGCCAGGACGATCACGTGCAGGACGACCGACAGGCCCGCGATGACCCAGAGCCGGCCCAGCCGTCGGCGACCCGCCGTCATCGCATTTCCGCCCCCTCGGATGATCCGCAGCCCAGGCTTGCGGCGGATCACGGTCCAGTTGTGACGAAAGCTGGGCTTTTTCCGGGTCGGGCGCGACCGAACGGCAGGGGGAGCGGGAAAGCCTGTCCTACTTCCGGCTCACCACCGGCAGCTCGATGTAGGACTCCTCGCCGGCCGCGTGGTGAATGGCGTTGTTGGCGACCACGAACTTGCTTTCCTTCTCGTTGTCGCCGCCGGTGTTCAGGTTGCGGACGAACTTCGGGAAGTTGGACGAGGTGACCTCCACCCGGATGCGGTGGCCGGGCAGGAAGGTGTTGCTGGTGGTGATCGGCGTCGGCTTGACCACATAGGTCTGGCCGGCCGTCATCATCGCCGGCTTCTCGTAGCTGTCGCGATAGCGGGCCCGCAGGATGGTGTCGCCCAGGATATAGGCCGTACCGTCCGGCCCGACGTCGACCAGCTTGACGGCGAAGTCGGTGTCCTTGGCGTCCGACGAGACCTTCAGGACCGCGCGGACGAAGCCCGAGACCTCCAGCGGCTCGGTCAGCGGCTCGCTGGTGTAGACCAGTACGTCCTGGCGGGACTCCACCCCGCGCTGGTCGAAGGCGCCGGCGATGACCAGGCCGCCGTTGCAGCAGTCGCCGCCGCCCACGGTCTGGACCGGATTGGCCGGATCATAGGCGTAGCGGTCGGCCTGTTCCCCGGCCCCCGGCGCGGCGGCGGTCAGCTTGCCGTCGCCGGCCAGACTGTTGGCGCGTCCGCTGGAACGCAGATAGAGGCGCATCGGGGCCGAGCCCTCCGGCGGCCACTGGGCCGACTGCTTCCAGCTGTTGGCGCCCATCGAGTAGTAGCGGACCGGCGGCGTCGACTTCGGGAAGGCGTTGACGTCGCCCTTCAGCCAGCGGTCGAAGAAGGCGTAGACCTCCTTGTCGGCGTCGAAATTGACCGTGCCCATGTCGCGGTCGCCCGACTTGTAGGGGACCTGCAGCGTGCGGGCGTTGAAGCCGCAGTGGTTGCTGGGCGTGACGATGGCGTACTGGTTGTCGCTGGCTTCCTTGTCCGAGTTCACCGCGCGGGCGTGGTTGAACAGGGCCATGTTCGGGCCGATCGACACGTCGTACCAGGAATTGAACCACAGGGCCGGCACGCCCCAGCCCTTGTCGTCGTGATAGAGGCCGCCCTTGCGCCAGGCCGGGTCGGCCGGGCCGTCGCGGTTGATCAGCTCCTCGAACGTGCCCTTGGGCTCGCCCAGGTCCTGCAGCATCTCGTTGACCGGCAGGTGGCGGATCTGGGTGGGCCAGTTCACCTCGGGCTTCTTGGCCTCCAGGTCGTTGTACTTGGCCAGGCGGGCGATGGTCTTGGAGTCCAGCCCTTTGGGCGGCTGGGCGCGCAGCGGGTTGTCGACGCCGTACAGCCACACGAAGAACAGGTTGCGCGGCACGCCGCCGGTGTACCAGTTGCCCTGTTCCTGGAACTCGCCGACCTTGCCGATGCCGGCGCCGGACGACTGCGGGACCATGGCGGCGTGGGCCGGGTGGTTCTGGCCGGCCAGGGCCAGCTGCCATTCGGCCGTCGACGAGCAGCCGCGCGTGCCGACATTGCCGTTCGACCAGCTCTGCTTGGCGATCCAGGTCAGGGTATCGTAGCCGTCCGTCTGCGGATGGCCCAGGATCTCCCACTCGCCTTCGGAGTAGTAGCGGCCGCGCTCGTTCTGCAGCACCAGGGCGTAGCCGTGCTTGATGGCGTCCAGCGCGTTACGCGTGGTCCCCGCCTTGTAGGGCATCTCGTTATAGGGCGTCTTGATCAGGATGGTCGGCAGCGGCCCGGTCGCGCCCTTGGGGCGATAGACGTGGGTCGCCAGCCGCACCCCGTCGCGCATCGGCACCATGACGTACAGCTGCACGTCGGCCTTGGCGGCCAGCTCGCGATCCAGCGCGGCGTCGGAAAACTGCGAATAGTCCTGGGCCAGAACCGCCGACGGAGCCGTCGACGTGGCCAGGATCAGCGCGGCGCACAGTGAAGCCGAAAAACGCATGACGTCCCCTCACAACCAAGGCGCGCCCCTTGAGCCCGCGCGCCAACCTGGCGGTGAGGGTATTCCGGGGGCGTACGGAGGAAACCCCTTTTTAGCGCCCTCTTTCTCAGCGCCCCCCTCTTTCAGCGCTGGTCGTTGTCGCGCGAGCGCTGCTTCTCGCGGGCGTCGGCCTTGTCGTAGTCGCGCAGCTGCTTGAGGCGCTGCTGCTGAGCGTTGCGGGTGCGGCCCAGGCCGTCCTGCTCGGCGCCGAGCACGAAGGGGATCTCCTTCATCGTCCCGGGCTGGTCCTTGCTGCGATGGTCGACGCCGGGGCCCATCGGCGCTTCGTCGAACTTGCGGGCCAGTTCCTGCATGATCGATTGCGCCTCGAATTCGCGGGCCTTGGCCGCGTTCATCGGGCCGGCATAGGTCCCGCGCGGCGGGGCGGCGCCGAAGCGCTCGTCGCACTTCTCGCGCTCGCGGCGGTTCAGGCCGACGGCGTCGGCGCTGACGCAGCCCGTGGGGCTGCCCCGCAGGGCCGTGCGCAGGTCGCCGGCGCCTTCGCCCGGCAGCGGCGCGGGACGGATCGCGGTCCCAGGTCGGGCGATTCCCGTGGCGGGAACCGACAGGACCGGAACGCCGGCCGGGGCGGTCCGCGCCGGCGCGCGCACCTGGAAAGGCAGGGCGGGCGAGGGCGCCGCGGTCGCCGCCGAGGCTGGCGCGGGGCGGGGCTCCGGACGTGTCTCGGGAACGGGACGCTGCAGGTCCAGCGTCATCACCGACAGGTCGTCGGCGACCATGTTTTCCAGCAGAGGCCGCGCGGGAATCGCCAGCCAGGCCAGCAGCGCCACGTGCAGCAGCAACGATCCGGCGAGAATCGTCGCCCGGCGTTGATTGTCCCTGGTGCGCCTCACGCTGACCCTCACCCGGCCTCCCCAGCCTTGCCTCCGCCCTCCCCACGTGGTGTGCGAGGCCGGCGAGACAAGGCGCTCCATCCGGACGCGAGCCTGCACAGCTTGCGGTGGCGAAATCTTGGCCTTGGCGGGCGGCTTAAGGCGGCGTTAACCGGCGCGGGAACAGGCGGTTGACGTTGAGCCCCTTCGCGAGTAAATACCGCGCTCTTTTTCGAGGCGGTCGTTCGCGTCCGTTCCGATGAGCTTCCGTCCTCGCGGGCGGAGAACCCGCCGGTGTGCTTCCCGCGCCCCGGCGAGTTTCGTGTTTATCGGGTCTCCAAGCGGAGCCTTGAACCAAGAACAACAAAGACAAGGACCTGAAGCGCCCCGGCCGAAAGGCACACGCTTCCATCAGAGCAGAGACTTAATGCCTACCATTAACCAGCTCATCCGTAAGCCGCGCTCCCCGAAGCCGGTCCGGAACAAGGTGCCCGCCCTGAAGGGCTGCCCCCAACGTCGCGGCGTTTGCACGCGCGTCTACACCACGACCCCGAAGAAGCCGAACTCGGCTCTGCGTAAGGTCGCCAAGGTCCGTCTGACCACCGGCATCGAAGCCGTGTGCTACATCCCGGGCGAAGGTCACAACCTGCAGGAGCACTCGGTGGTGCTCATCCGCGGCGGCCGCGTCAAGGATTTGCCCGGCGTCCGTTATCACATCCTGCGCGGCGTCCTCGACACCCAAGGTGTCAAGGATCGTAAGCAGCGTCGTTCGCTCTACGGCGCCAAGCGTCCGAAGTAAGGAATAGAAGAAGATGTCCCGCCGCCGTCGCGCCGAGAAACGCCAAGTCCTGCCGGATCCCAAGTTTGGGGACCTGATCGTCACGAAGTTCATGAACTACGTGATGTACGAGGGCAAAAAAGCCGTCGCCGAAAACATCATCTATGGTGCTTTCGACATCCTGGAAAACAAGCGCAAGGACCAAGGTCCGCTTGAGACCTTCCACTCCGCTCTGGACAACGTCGCCCCGGCGATCGAAGTCCGGTCGCGTCGCGTTGGCGGCGCCACCTACCAAGTGCCGGTTGAAGTCCGTCCGGACCGTCGCCGCGCCCTGGCCATCCGTTGGCTGGTGACCGCCGCTCGCAAGCGCGGTGAAAACACCATGACCGAAAAGCTGGCTGGTGAGCTGCTCGACGCTTCGAACAACCGCGGCACCGCCGTGAAGAAGCGCGAAGACACCCACAAGATGGCTGAAGCCAACCGGGCGTTCTCGCACTATCGCTGGTAAGCTTTTCGCGACCAGCACTCTTTCAGGCGCGGGTGGTTTGCGATAAACCGCCCGCGCCGCACGTTTAAATGTCCCTGCCTCACCGCAGCGCTACGCAGAGCTTCATCATGGCCCGCCAGCATAAAATCGAAGATTACCGTAACTTCGGCATCATGGCGCACATCGACGCCGGTAAGACCACGACGACCGAGCGGATCCTGTATTACACGGGTAAGTCGCACAAGATCGGCGAAGTCCACGATGGCGCGGCCACCATGGACTGGATGGAGCAGGAGCAGGAACGCGGCATCACGATCACGTCGGCCGCGACGACCGCTTTCTGGAACGGCAAGCGTCTGAACATCATCGACACCCCCGGGCACGTCGACTTCACCATCGAAGTCGAACGCTCGCTGCGCGTGCTCGACGGCGCCGTGACGGTGCTGGACGGCAATGCCGGCGTCGAGCCGCAGACGGAAACCGTCTGGCGCCAGGCCGACAAATACAAGGTTCCGCGCATCGTCTTCGTCAACAAGATGGACAAGATCGGCGCCGACTTCGACAAGTCGGTGGAATCGATCCGTGACCGTCTGGGCGCCAAGGCCGTGCCGATCCAATTCCCGATCGGTTCGGAAACGAACCTGAAGGGCCTCGTGGACCTGGTCCGCATGAAGGCCGTGGTCTGGGACAACGACGCCCTGGGCGCGAACTTCCGCGACGAGGAAATCCCCGCCGACCTGATGGACAAGGCGATCGAAGCCCGCGCCTATCTGGTCGAGAACGCCGTCGAACTCGACGACGAAGCGATGGAAGCCTATCTGGGCGGCGAAGAGCCCTCGGAAGCCACGATCAAGAAGTGCCTGCGCAAGGCCGTTCTGACCGGCGCCTTCTATCCGATCCTCTGCGGCTCGGCCTTCAAGAACAAGGGCGTGCAGACGCTGCTGGACGCCGTCGTCGACTACCTGCCGTCGCCGCTGGACATCCCGCCGACCAAGGGCATCGACTTCAAGACCGAAGAAGAAGTCGTGCGTCACGCCTCGGACGAAGAGCCGCTGTCGGTTCTGGCGTTCAAGATCATGGACGACCCCTTCGTCGGTTCGCTGACCTTCTGCCGCATCTATTCGGGCAAGCTGGAAACCGGCATGTCGCTGCTGAACGCCACGCGCGACAAGCGCGAGCGCGTCGGCCGCATGCTGCTGATGCACTCGAACAACCGCGAAGACATCAAGGAAGCCTATGCCGGCGACATCGTCGCCCTGGCCGGCCTGAAGGAAACCCGCACGGGTGACACCCTGTGCGATCCGCTGAAGTCGCCGGTCATCCTCGAGCGCATGGAATTCCCGGCCCCGGTCATCGAGATCGCCGTCGAGCCCAAGTCGAAGGCCGACCAGGAGAAGCTGGGCGTCGCCCTGCAGAAGCTGGCCGCCGAGGATCCGTCCTTCACCGTCTCGACCGACTTCGAGTCGGGCCAGACGATCCTGAAGGGCATGGGCGAACTGCACCTCGACATCAAGATCGACATCCTGAAGCGCACCTACAAGGTCGAAGCCAACATCGGCGCGCCGCAGGTGGCCTATCGTGAATCGCTGGGCCGCAAGGTCGACATCGACTACACGCACAAGAAGCAGACCGGTGGTACGGGCCAGTTCGCCCGCGTCATGATCACCTTCGAACCGGGCGAGCCGGGTTCGGGCTTCGTGTTCGAAAACGCGATCGTCGGCGGCGCGGTGCCGAAGGAATACATCCCCGGCGTCCAGAAGGGCCTGGAATCGGTCAAGGACAACGGCCTGCTGGCCGGCTTCCCGCTGATCGACTTCAAGGCGACCCTGACGGACGGCAAGTTCCACGACGTCGACTCGTCGGTCCTGGCCTTCGAAATCGCCTCGCGCGCCGCCTTCAAGGAGCTGCGCGAAAAGGGCGCTCCGAAGCTGCTCGAGCCGATCATGAAGGTCGAGGTCGTGACGCCGGAAGAATACCTGGGCTCGGTCATCGGCGATCTGAACAGCCGCCGTGGCATGATCCAGGGTCAGGACATGCGCGGTAACGCGACTGTCGTGAACGCCTACGTGCCGCTGGCCAACATGTTCGGTTACGTGAACACCCTGCGGGGCATGTCGCAAGGCCGCGCCCAGTTCAGCATGGTCTACGACCACTACGATCCGGTGCCGCAACACGTCGCCGACGAAGTGATCAAGAAGTACGCCTAAGCTTTTCTCAACGAAAAGCGTGGGTTAGAGATCGAGAGGGTTCCTTGGAACCCTCTCGCCAACACCCCAGAAGTCCCACCTATTTTGAAGGCCCCTCTGGGGTCCTGGAGCTAAGAAGATGGCCAAGGAAAAGTTCGAACGCACTAAGCCGCACTGCAACATCGGCACCATTGGTCACGTTGACCATGGCAAGACGACGCTGACGGCGGCGATCACGATCACGCTGGCGAAGACGGGCGGCGCGACCGCCAAGAACTACGCCGACATCGACGCCGCGCCGGAAGAAAAGGCCCGCGGCATCACGATCAACACCGCGCACGTCGAGTACGAGACGGCCAACCGTCACTACGCGCACGTCGACTGCCCCGGCCACGCCGACTACGTGAAGAACATGATCACGGGCGCGGCCCAGATGGACGGTGCGATCCTGGTCGTGTCGGCCGCCGACGGCCCGATGCCGCAGACCCGCGAGCACATCCTGCTGGCCCGTCAGGTCGGCGTGCCGGCTCTGGTGGTGTTCATGAACAAGGTCGACATGGTCGACGACGAAGAGCTGCTGGAGCTCGTCGAAATGGAAGTGCGCGAGCTGCTGAGCTCGTACCAGTTCCCGGGCGACGATATCCCGATCGTCAAGGGTTCGGCCCTGGCCGCCGTCGAAGGCCGTGATCCGGCCATCGGCGAAGACCGCATCAACGAACTGATGACCCAGGTCGACGCCTACATCCCGCAGCCGGAACGCCCCGTTGACCTGCCGTTCCTGATGCCGGTCGAAGACGTGTTCTCGATCTCGGGCCGCGGCACCGTGGTCACGGGCCGTATCGAAAAGGGCGTCGTGAAGGTCGGCGAAGAAGTCGAAATCGTCGGCATCCGTCCGGTCCAGAAGACGACCTGCACGGGCGTCGAAATGTTCCGCAAGCTGCTGGACCAAGGTCAAGCCGGCGACAACGTGGGCGTGCTGCTGCGCGGCACCAAGCGTGAAGACGTCGAGCGCGGCCAGGTTCTCTGCAAGCCGGGTTCGATCACCCCGCACACGAAGTTCGTGGCCGAGGCCTACATCCTGAACAAGGAAGAAGGCGGCCGTCACACCCCGTTCTTCACCAACTACCGTCCGCAGTTCTACTTCCGCACGACCGATGTCACCGGCATCATCAAGCTGAAGGAAGGCGTGGAAATGATCATGCCGGGCGACAACGCCGAGCTGGACGTCGAGCTGATCACCCCGATCGCCATGGACCAAGGCCTGCGCTTCGCCATCCGCGAAGGCGGCCGTACGGTCGGCGCCGGCGTGGTCGCGAAAATCGTCGAGTAATCGACCTTCTTCAGCACGCGCTGAACTGATCTAAGCGAAGGCCCCGGAGAGCGATCTCCGGGGCCTTTTGCTTGGGCCGGTGGGCGAAGAGGCCCCTGTGTCGGGTCGTTGCTTGACGCGCCGCGAGCTTTGCCGCATCCGGGGCCGTCAGCAGGGGGCTTGGCGATGGGAGCGTTCATTCGCGGCAAGCCGGCGGGCTACGGGTTCGCGGTGCTCGCGGCCCTGGCGGCCTGGGCGCTGCGCCTGGCGCTGAACGACTGGTTCCCGCCCGGCTTTCCCTATCTGACCTTCTTTCCGGCCGTGGTCATCACCGCCTATTTCGCGGGTCTGCGGCCGGCGATCCTGTGCGCGGTCCTGTCCGGCGTGGCGGCCTGGTACTATTTCATCCCGCCCTACCACACGTTCCACATCAACTTTTCGACCAGCGTGGCCCTGGCGTTCTACGCCTTCGTGGTGGTGATCGACATCTTCTTCATCGACGGCATGCGCCGGGCGCTGCGTCAGCTGGAGGAGGAGCGCGCGCGCTACGCCGCTTTGGCCGAGAGCCGGGACCTGCTGTATCGCGAGCTGCACCATCGGGTCAGCAACAACATCCAGGTCGTGGGCTCGCTGCTGCGGCTGCAGGCCGCCGGCATGGCCGACGAGGACGCCCGCCACGCCCTGAACGAGGCCGGCGGCCGGATCGCCTTGATCGCCAGCATCCAGCGAGAGTTGCACAACGCCGTCGGCGAGCCCGCGCCCTTCCGCGCCTTCGCCGAGGTCGTCCTGAACGAGGCCTCGCAGGCGGCCGGCGCGAAGGTCGTCCTGACCATCGAGGGCGGCGACCGGCCGCTGCACCCCGACCAGGCCACGCCGGTCACCCTGGTCATGCTGGAGAGCTTCAACAACGCGCTGGAGCACGGCTTCGGGGAAGCCCGCTCGGGACAGGTGCGTGTCGATCTCGACCAGTCCGGCGACACCCACGTCCTGACGGTCCGCGACGACGGGGCCGGCCCGCCCGACGGCTTCGATCCGGCCAACTCCAGGAGTCTCGGCCTGCGCATCGTCCGCGCCATGGCCCAGCAGCTGAACGGCAAGTTCGAGATGGCGCGCGAGGGGGCGTGGACCGTGTGCCGGCTGAGCTACGCGCCGAGGGCGGAGTAGGGTTCCCTCCCCCTTGATGGGGGAGGGTAGGGTGGGGGTGATGCTGCGTCAGATGCAGCGCGAGGCCGCCAATTCAGCAGGTCACCCCCATCCCCAACCCTTCCCCCATCGAGGGGGAAGGGAGAATCACAGCCGATCCGCCCGAGCCGCCTGGCCCTCCGCAGCCTCCCGCGGCGTGATCATGCGGGACAGCTTCGGCCGCAGCCACATCTCGATGTCGTCGACGATCTCGTAGACCACCGGCACCAACACCAGCGACAGCACGGTCGAGGTGATCAGGCCGCCGATCACGGCCACGGCCATGGGCTGGCGGAACTCCGAGCCGGTGCCGATGCCCATGGCGGTCGGCAGCATGCCGGCCATCATGGCCAGGGTGGTCATGACGATCGGGCGCGCGCGCTCGTGGCAGGCGTCGAGAATGGCCTCGCGCTGGGTCATGCCGTCGCGCTCCTGCTCAATCGCGTACTCGACCAGCAGGATCGAGTTCTTGGCCGCCAGGCCCATCAGCATCAGGAAGCCGATCAGCGACGGCATCGACAGCGACTGGCCGGTGACCAGCAGGGCGAAGAACGCGCCGCCGATCGCCAGCGGCAGGGCCGACAGGATGGTGATCGGCTTGAAGAAGCTGCGGAACAGCAGCACCAGCACGCCGAACACCAGACCCACCGCCGACAGCAGCGCCACCGCGAAGCCGGTGAACAGCTCCACGAAGGCCTCCTGGTCGCCGGCCGAGGCCGGGCCGACGCCCTCGGGCAGCTTCGCCATGGTCGGCAGCTTGGCGACGTCCGTCATGGCCTGGCCCAGCTGGGCGCCGTTGTCGAGGTCGGCCTCGATGGTCACCTGCCGCTTGCGGGCGAAGCGGTCGATCTTGGCCGGGCCGGCCTGGAACGACAGGTCGGCCACATTATCCAATCGCGTTGTACCGCCGCTGGCGGTCGGCACGCGCAGGGCGCCCAGGGCGTCCAGGTCGCGACGGCTGTCGGCCGGCAGGCGCACGCGGATCGGGATCCGCCGCTCGCCCTGGGTCATCTTGGCGACGTTGGCGTCGATGTCGCCGACCGTGGCCACGCGGGCGATGGCGGCGATGTCGGCCGAGTTGACGCCGAGGCGCGCGGCCTCGTCGGCCTTGGGCCGGATCAGGATCTCCGGACCGCTGGGCGGCGACGACGGACGCGGATCGGCGACGGTGGAGAGCTTCTGCATCTCGCGCTCGATCTGGGCGGCGGTGCGTTCCAGCAGCGGACCGTCCTCGGAGATCAGGATGGTCTGGACCTCCGACGTCCCCCAGTCGCCCAGCAGGTTCACCCGGGCGTCGGGAATGTCGTGCAGGCCGTTGCGGACCTCCTGCTTGATCTCGGTGACCGTCTGCTTGCGATCGCCGTTCAGCACGATGGTGATGGTGGCGTCACGGATGTCGGCGCCGCTCTGGCCGCCCCAGCCGCTGCCGATGTTGGAACCGACCTGGGCGAAGACGTGGGCCACTTCCGGGCGCTTGCGGAACATGGTCGTCACCGACTGCACCGTGCGCTCCATGTCGGCGACGGTGGCGCCGGGCGGACCCTGGACCTTCAGATAGTAGTAGTTGTTGTTGGCCGCCGGCTGGAAGGCGGTGGGCAACAGGCCCGCCAGCATGATCGAGCCGATGAAGATCAGGCCGCCGATGGCGCAGGCGAGGATCCGGTGATCCAGCGACCAGTCCAGCACGCCGCGATAGAAGCCCTTGAAGTCCTTGCGCGGGTGCGGGGTCTTGGCGGGCTTGAGGAAATAGGCGGCCAGCAGCGGGGTCAGCAGGCGGGCCACGACCAGCGAGAACAGCACGGCCACGGCCACCGTCAGGCCGAATTCCTTGAAGAACTGGCCGGGCGTGCCGGGCATGTAGGACACCGGCACGAACACCGCCACGATGGTGAAGGTGGTGGCCACGACCGCCAGACCGATGGCGTCGGCGCCCTCGATCGCGGCGTGGTAGGGCCTCTGCCCCCGGGCGACGCGCTTTTCGATGTTCTCGATCTCGACCACGGCGTCGTCGACCAGGATGCCGATGACCAGGGTCAGGGCCAGAAGGGTCACGACGTTCAGCGAGAAGCCCATGATCGCCATGAAGGCGAAGGTGGGCACCAGCGACACCGGCATGGCGATGGCGGTGATCAGGGTGGCGCGCCACTCGCGCAGGAACAGGAACACCACCAGCGAGGCCAGCAGCATGCCTTCAAGCAGGGTGTGCTCGGTGGCCGCGAAGCTGGCGCGGGTCTCGTCGACGGTCGAGAAGATCTTCACGAACGACACGCCGGCCTGCTTTTGGGCCAACTTATCGATAGCTTGCTTGACGTTGTCCTCGACGGCGACGTCGCTGGAGTCGCGGGTCTTCATCACCTGGAAGGCGACGACGGGGCGGCCGTCCAGGCGGGCGAAGCCACGCTGTTCTTCCGAGCCTTCGCCCACCTGGGCCACGTCGGTCAGCTTGACGTAGCGGCCGCCGGCGATCGGGATGGTGATCTGGCGCAGCTGCTCGACGGTGGTCGCCGCGCCCAGCACGCGCAGGGTCTGCTCGCGACCGCCGACATTGGCGCGGCCGCCGGGGGCGTCGACGCTGAAGCTGGCCAGAGCCTGGTTCAGCTGCGGCGCGGTGACCCCGAACGAGGCCATGCGGTCCGGGTCGAGGATGACATTGATCTCGCGATCGACGCCGCCGACGCGGGCCACCTGGGCCACGCCCTTTTCGCCCTGCAGGGCGCGGGTGACCGTGTCGTCGATGAACCACGACAGCTCGGTCGAACTCATGTTCGGGGCCGAGACGGCATAGGTGATGATCGGGGCGCTGGTGATCTCCAGCCGCTGGACGATCGGCTCGTCCACCTCGCGGGGCAGCAGCGAGCGGGTCTGGTCGACCTTGGAGCGCACCTCGTCGGTGACCTTCTGCAGGTCCTCGCCGAGATTGAATTCGATCGTGGTGGTCGAGGCGCCCTGGACCACCGACGAGCGGATGGTCTTGACGTTGGAGATGCTGGCCACCGCGTCCTCGATGGGGCGGGTGACCTGGGTCTCCATCTCGCCGGGCGCGGCGCCGCTCTGGGTGACCGTCACGGTCACGGCCGGGAACTCGACGTTGGGGAACTGCTTGATCGGCAGGCCCAGATAGCAGCCGATGCCGGCGATCATCAGGGCGATAAACAGCACCGCGACCGGGATCGGGTTGCGGATCGCCCAGGCCGAGATCTTCAGTTCGCCGGTCTTGTGTCCGGGCTTTTGTTCAGCGGCCATCAGCGGGCCGCCTGCTGAGCCGAAGCGGGGGCGGGGCGCACCACGTCACCGTCGGTGACGAAGGACGCGCCGCCCAGGACGATGCGCGTGCCGGCGGGCGGGCCCTGGACCAGCTGAGCCCAGCCGCCGCCCTTCCGGCCGACCTTCACGCCGACCATATGCGCGCGGTTGTCGCCGTCGACCGTCATCACGAACAGGCCGTCGGCCTCATAGCGGATGGCCGATTCCGGGATGGCGGTCACCGCCGCGCCCGAGGCCCCGAAGGTGGCGCGGCCGAAGCCGCCGGGACGCAGGTCGGGACGCACGGGCAGGCGCACGCGCACCTTGCCCAGGCGGCTCCCGCTGTCGACGCGCGGGCTGATCAGACGCACGACGCCCGAGATCGACTGGCCGCCGGGCAGGGACACTTGAGCCGCCTGGCCCTCGCGGATGCCGGCCAGGTCGGCTTCATTGACCTCGGCGTCCAGCTCGACCAGGCCGTCGCGGGCGATGGTGAACCACGGGGTCGTCCCGCCGCCGGCGATCTGGCCCGGCTGCACGCCGCGCGACAGCACCCGGCCGCTGACCGGCGAGGTGATGGTCATGCGCGCGGCGCGGGTGCGCAGCTCTTTCAGCGCCGCCTCCTGGGCCTTGGCCTGGTAGCGGCGGGTCTCGATCTGCTCCTGGGACAGGATGCCCTGGCCGTCGAGGCCGGAGACACGGGCCGCTTCGGCCTGGGCCTGGGCGGTGACGGCCGCCTGCTGCTCGACCTGGGCCCGCAGCAGGGTGTCGTCCAGCTGGACCAGAGGCTGGCCGGCGCGGACCCAGTCGCCTTCGTCGGCATAGAGCCGCGCGACGCGGTAGCCGGTCAGCTCCGAGCCGACGGCGGCTTCCTCGCGCGAGACCAGCAGGCCCGAGGCCTCGACCCCGCCGCCCAGCGGCCGGGTCTCGACGCTGCCGATGCTGACCGTGCGGGCCTGGGCGGCGGCGGCGGTCTTGGCGGAGGCTTCCTTGTCCTTCTTGCCACCACAGGCGGTGAGGCCGGTTCCCGCGACAAGCAGGGCGCCGCAGACCAGGGCGGTGGCGATCGGAGAGCGGGTCGTCATCGGGGCGGGTCTCATTGGGCGGAAGGCTTGCCAAAATCGGCAGGCTTGGAGGGAATGGACGCGGGCGACCAGCCGCCGCCGAGCGCCTTGTAGGTCTGGACGGCGCGCTGCAGCGCCTGGGTCTGGGCCCCGGTCAGGGCCGTGCGGGCTCCACGCCAGGACTGCTCGGCCTGCAAGGCCGTGGTCAGGTCGGTCAGGCCCATGGCGTAGCCCTTGCGGCTGGCTTCGTAGGCCACGGCGGCGCGGCGCTCGCCGGCGGCCAGCAGGGTCACGCGGCGCTCGTCGGCGTCCTGTTGCACGAGGGCGCTCTCGGTCTCGCCGAAGGCCCTCTGGACGGTCTGCTCATAGGTCACGGCGGCCTGCTCGACCTGGGCGCCGCTGACCTTGATGTCGGACATCAGCTTGGGGATGTTCAGCACCGGGATCGACAGGTTCGCCCCGAGGGTCCAGGCCGAGCTGGTGGTCGAGACCGACGAGCCGGTCTGCAGGAAGCTGGGGTTGATCGCCTTGGAGATCCCGACGCCAGGCGTCAGGGTCAGGGTCGGGAACAGGGCCAGCTCGCTGATGTTCAGATTGCCCGAGGCCGAGGCCAGGCGGGCGGCGGCCTCGCGGATGTCGGGGCGGCGGGCCAGCAGCTCGGCCGGGGCGGCGGCCGGGACCGGCGGGGCCTTGGCCAGGATCGGTTCGACCGGCAGGCTGGCCAGCGGATCGACGCCCTTGCCGACCAGGATCAGCAGGCCGCGGCGCGAGGCCTGAAGTTGGGCTTCCAGCTGGGCGACCTGGGCCTGGGCCTGGGCCAGGTCGGCGGCCGTGCGGTCGCCTTCCGAGGTGGCGGACAGGCCCCGGCGGCCCTTCTCGTCGGAGACCTTGAACAGGTTCTCGGCGATGGTGGCGTTGGCGCGGGCGTCCTCCAGCTGCACGGCGTAGCCGCGCGCCTCGAAGTAGGACTGGGCGACATTGGCCGCCAGCGCGGCGCGGGCGCCTTCGTAAGCGAAGCGGGCGGCGGCCAGGTCGTTGTCGACCACGCGGCGGGCGGCGCTGCGCCGGCCGATCAGGTCCAGCTCCCAGGAGACGTCGAACTCGGCCGAATAGGTCTTGCTGACCCCGCCCTGGGTGAAGCCGCCCGCGCCGCTCTGGTCGATGATGTGGGTGTCGGTGCGCTTGGCCGAGCCGGTCAGCGGGGTCTGCGGGATGTAGATCTGGCGGATCTGGCCCTCGCGCACGGCGCGAGCCTCTTGCAGCCGGGCGGCGGCCAGGCGCGCATCGGGAGCCTGGGCCAGGGCCGTGGTGATCAGATCGTTCAAGACCGGATCGTTGAAGGCGGTCCACCACTGATCCAGAGCCTGAGAGGCCAGCGGCGATCCGGCCGGCGCCTCGAAGGCGGACGGCAGTTTGACGTCGGCCCGGCGCGCGGGGGTGGTGCAGGCCGACAGACCGGCGCCGACGAGCACGGCTGTCGAGACGAGCAGAATGGAAGGCCGGCCTGGACGCCTGGAAGCGCCGGTCTTGGCGAAACGCATAGAGTTCGAATCCGATTGTTCTCGCCCTGCGGGCGGGACTTGGCGACCAATGGTTTCCCACTTAGGCGCCCCCGCGCCGATGGGAAAGTCCCAGCCCAACGCTTTAGCGAAGCTTATGTTGCGGCGCACGCGTCCTTTGAGCCTTGCGCGGCCATACCGATGGTTGGTGCGACGTGTCGACGCGCCGTGGCGATCCCATGCGGCGGGCGGTTGACGTGAGGCAAAAACATACCGCATCATCGAAACAGATGTTCGAGATCATTTTTCGGCATCCGTGACGGTTACTGAAACCGGCGCAGTACGCGTGGCTTTTCAAGTGTCCGGCCTCCAGGGGAACCAAGGCTTGTCGGCTCCAGAAGGCGCATCGCCAAGTTTCGAAAAAGAACGCACTTCGCGGCGCGCGGGCTTTGGCGCGCGGGCGGCCGCGCGCGCCGAATTCGGGAGACCACCGCCCAGCTGAACGACCCCAATACCCACCAGGGCATCGCGCAGACGATCGGCCCATCAAAAACAATCGAGGGAGGGAAATCATGAGACGAACCAGCTTCCTGCGCGGAGGCTCCTGCCTCGCGCTGGCCTTCGCCCTGACGAGCGGCATGGCGGGCGCGGCGGCCGCCCAGCAGAAACCCAACGACGCGCCGACCGAGGTCGAAGAAGTCGTCGTCACCGGCTCCTTCATCCGGGGAACGCCCGAGGACGCCGCGCTGCCGGTCGACGTCGTTAGCGCCGAGGAGCTCCAGAAGCGCGGTTCGCCGTCGACGGTCGAGCTGCTGAAGGCCCTGTCCATCTCGAACGGCGTGCTGGGCGACACCAATCAGTTCGACAGCCGGGCCCAGGGTTCGGAAGGCTCCGGCTCGGTCAACCTGCGGGGCCTGGGCTCGCAGCGCACCCTGGTGCTGCTGAACGGCCGCCGCCTGGCGATCAACCCGTTCGGCCAGGCCGGCGCGGGCATCGTCGACACCAATATCATTCCCGCCGCCGCCATCGGCCGCCTGGAGGTGCTGAAGGACGGCGCCGCGGCGACCTACGGCTCGGACGCCATCGCCGGCGTGGTCAACTTCATCACCAAGAAGAACTTCAACGGCCTGGAAGCGGCCGCCGACTACCGTCACATCGACGGCTCGAAGGGCGACTACGGCGGCAGCCTCACCTGGGGCCAGACGTGGGACAACGGCAACGTCCTGGCCAGCGTGGGCTGGCAGCATCGCTCCAAGCTGTCGGTGGCCGACCGCGACTGGGCCAACAAGTCATACCTCTCAAACCCCGAGGCGGGCTGGTCGGCGGCGGGCAACCCCTCGACCTTCATTCCCCTGGCCAGCACCTCCAGCGGCATGCGCGACCCGGGCTGCTCGGGCCTGGGCGGCTTCGCCGGCTTCAGCGGCCTGACGCCGGTCTGCTACTGGCACTACACGCCGTTCGACAACGTCGTGGAAAAGTCCAACGCGGTTCAGGCCTATGCCGAGGTCAATACCGACCTGTCGGCCAAGACCAAGTTCCACGCCGAGGTGCTGTACGCCCACACCGACGTGCCCGACTGGAACACCTCGCCCTCCTACGCGGCGCTCGCCGTGCCGACGGCGGAAGTGGCGCCGATCGCGGCCCTGACCGGCCGCTACTTCGTGCCGGCGAGCAATCCGGGGCTGGCGGCCTTCATCGCCGCCAATCCGACGGTGCAGCTGACCAGCCTGGCGACGGGAGCGGTGACCACCGCGCCGGGCGCGATCTTCGCCGGCGGCGCGCTGGACGTCGCCAACCGGCCGTTCGGCATCGGCGGCAATCCGAAGTTCGGCTACGGCCCCTCGATCGGCTCGCGCTCGTTCGACGCCTTCCGCGTGTCGGGCGACCTGTCGGGCGAGTTCGAGAACGGCGTCGGCTGGGACATCGCCCTGACCTACTCGCAGGAAGTCGGCATCCGCACCGGCTACGACACCCTGGTCAACCGCTTCGCGCTGGCCTTGCAAGGCCTGGGCGGTCCGCTGTGCGACAGCAATCCCACGACCCCCGGCATCCAGGGCACGCCGGGCGTCGGCGGCTGCATGTATTACAACCCCTTCGCCAGCGCGATCCCGTCCAACGTGATCACCGGCGTGGCCAACCCCGGCTACAACGCCACGCTGCAGAACAACAAGGACCTGGTCGACTGGTTCTTCAAGAAGCTGTCGACCAAGCAGTCCTCGCGCCTGTTCGTCGGCGAGGCGGTGCTGAATGGCAAGACCAGCATCACCCTGTCGGGCGGCGACGTCGCCTGGGCCGCCGGCGTCCAGTATCGCCGCACCTACTTCAAGGCGGACTACAACGACATCAGCAACGCCGCGATCAATCCGTGCGTGAACACCCCCGACTTCGGGGTGACCACCTGCACCGGCTCGGCCCGCAACGGCCCCTTCATGTTCCTGGGCGTCGGCAACGAGGCCGATAACCAGAGCGACGTGATGGCCGGCTTCGGCGAGCTGTCCGTGCCGATCACCGACGACTTCCAGGCCCAGTTCGCGGCCCGCTACGAGAAGTACGGCAACGGCATCGGCTCGACCTTCAACCCCAAGGCCTCGCTGCGCTGGCAGGCCATGCCGTGGCTGGCGTTCCGCGCCTCGGCCGGCTCGACCTTCCGGGGGCCGCCGGATCCGCTGACCACCACCACTTCGGTGACCTCGCTGCAGGGCATCCTGGGCGTGTTCCGCGCCGTCGACATCTTCGGCAACCCGAACCTGAAGCCGGAGAAGGCCAAGACCTACAACTTCGGCACGCTGTTCAAGGCCGGGGATTTCAAGGCCAGCATCGACTACTTCTACTTCGACTTCAAAAACCCGATCGTCGCCGAGCCGGTGGCGGGCATGGTCGCCTCGCTCTATCCGAACGGCGCGGCCGGGGCGAACAACTGCGCCGACCCGGCCTATGCGGGCCTGGTGTCGCGCTTCACCTTCAACGGCGCCTGCGGGACCCCGACCACCAGCATCGCCCGCCTGCGCACCGCCTATATCAACGGCGCGCCGGTGAAGAACGCCGGCTTCGACTTCTCGGCCGATTATCGGTTCAGGGACGTGGTCGGCGGCGACCTGACCCTGGGCGGCAACGCCACCTACATCCAGAAGTACAAGGTCGGCGCCACCGTGGTGGAAGGCATCACGGTCGAGAAGCCCTTCGACGCCGTGGGCCTGCTGAACTACCAGACCACGGTCGTGCCGATCCCGAAGTGGAAGGGCGACGTGTTCGCCGAATGGAACAGGGGTCCGCATAACCTGCGGCTGTCGGTGCACTACATCGGGTCCTACACCGACCAGCGCACCGCCCCGTTCGCGGCCAACGCCTACAAGGACACCACCGGCGCGGGCGTCACGGTCAGCGCGGGCAAGACGATCAAGAAGCAGATCCTGACGGACCTGGCCTACCGCGTCTTCCTGCCCTGGGACACGACGGCGACCCTGGCGATCACCAACCTGTTCGACAAGGACCCATCCTACGCCCGCCTCGACCTGGGCTACGACCCGTTCACCGGCGACCCGCTGGGCCGCACCTACAAGGTGGGCCTGCGCAAGAAGTTCTAGGTCGCGAACTCCCTCGAGCACGTGGGTAACTTGCGGCGCGCCCTTAGCGGGGCGCGCCGATTTCTTGTGGTCGCGATTGCGAGGTAATTTAACACGTCGATCTGTCGTGTTAGAAATTTCGCGTTTTTCGAACATGTGAGGGGCGATATGTTGAAAGCGACCTATCGCCTACCCATCCTCCCGCCTCACGGCGATCTGGAGACGTCGGCGGTGCTGCGCGCCCTGGCCGACGCGCACCGGCGCTTGGCCGAACTGAAGGGACGGGCAGCCAGCATCCCCAATCAAGCGATCCTCATCAACACCCTGGCGTTGCAGGAGGCGAAGGCCAGTTCCGAGATCGAGAACATCGTCACGACCCAGGACGAACTGTTTCAGGCAAGTCTGTTCATGGATGGTCCGGGCTCGCCGGCCGCTAAGGAGGTCGCCTACTATCGGGACGCCCTGAAATGTGGCTTTGACAGCCTGCGCCGAAACCAAGGACTCCTGACGAACAACGCTATCATCGAGATGTTCCAGGTTTTGAAGCGGACCGACGAGGGCTTCCGCTCGACGCCGGGCACCGCCCTGAAGAATGAGGCGACCGGCGCGCTCGTCTATGTGCCGCCTCAAGGGAACGACGAGATCCGCGCGCATATGACGGCGCTGGAGCTATTCATCAACGACGACGACGTCTGCGACCTCGATCCACTGGTCAAGATGGCGCTGATCCACCACCAGTTTGAGAGCATCCACCCCTTTTCGGATGGCAATGGGCGGATTGGCCGGATCATCAATGTCCTCTACCTCACCCGCGTCGGGTTATTGGACATTCCGATCCTGTACCTCAGCCGCTACGTGACGACCCACAAGGCCGATTACTATCGGCTTCTGCAATCGGTTCGCGACGATGGAGACTGGGAACCATGGCTTCTCTACATGCTGAGAGCGGTGTCTAGGACGTCTCTCCAGACCCTGGAGCTGATCGAAGGCGTGCGTGAGCTCATGGCGGACTACAAACGGCGCCTGAGGGACCACCCGTCCATCAAGTACTCCCAAGACCTGCTGAACAACCTGTTCCGCCACCCCTACACGCGTATCGAGTTCGTCCAGGGCGATCTCGGCGTCGCGCGCCAGACGGCGGCGAAATATCTCGACCAACTCGCCGAGGCCGGCTTCGTCGAGAAGCATCAGCAGGGGCGGAACAACTACTACGTCAACGCGCCCCTGATTGAGCTCTTCCTGCGCGTATCGGAGACGTAAGGGCGCGCCGATTTCTTGTGGGTGGGCCTACGATCACGCTACCAATCGTCATCCGTCGATCGAAGGTTCGTCCATGTCCAAAGCCGCTCTCCTCGCCCTGGCCTCAGGCCTGATCCTCGCCAGCGCCGCGGCCCCGGCCCAAGCCCAGGACAGCGGGCCGATCGATCCGGCGCGGCTGTCGGACATCACGCGGGAGCTGGCCTCCGACCGCTTCGCCGGGCGCGCGCCGGGCGGGGAGGGCGAGGCGCCGACGATCGAGTACATCAGCGCCCAGTTCAAGGCGCTGGGCCTGGAGCCGGCCGGCGACAACGGCGCGTGGACGCAGAAGGTGGCGCTGGTCCGCACACGCCTCGATGGCCCGGCGACCCTGACGGTGGTCACCAAGGCCGGCCCCCTGACCCTGAACCAGGGCGAGCAGTCGCAGGTCATGACCCTGCGCCCCGTCGACAAGGTGAAGATCGACAAGGCTCCGCTGGTCTTCGTCGGCTACGGCGTCGCCGCGCCGGAGCGGAAGTGGGACGACTTCAAGGGCGTCGACCTGAAGGGCAAGATCGCCGTGTTCCTGATCGGCGACCCCGACCTGGAGGCCGCGCCGGGCGAGCCGGTGGCCGGCAAGTTCGGCGGCTCGGCCGCCACCTACTACGCCCGCTGGACCTACAAGTACGAGGAGGCCGTGCGGCGCGGGGCGATCGGCGCGCTGATCGTCCACGAGAGCCTGGGCGCCGGCTATGGCTGGACGACGGTCAAGGCCTCGAACGGCGAGGGCTACGACATCGTCCGCGCCGATCCCGGCGCCAATGGAAAATGGGACAAGCTCCTCATGCAGGGCTGGATCCAGCGCGACGTGGCGGTCGACCTCTTCAAGCGCTCGGGCCTGGATTTCGAAACCCTGAAACGCATCGCCCGCACCGCCGCCTTCAAGCCGGTGGCGCTGGCCGGCGCCAGCCTCTCGGCCGACTACGCCGTCAGCCACCAGGCGACGGACAGCGCCAACGTCCTGGCGCGTCTGCCGGGCGCCAAGCATCCGGACGAAACCGTGGTCTACGCCGCCCACTGGGACGCCTATGGCGTCGGCGCGCCGGACGCTCAAGGCAACACCATCCGACGCGGCGCGGCCGACGACGCCATCGGCGTGGCTGCCGTGATCGAGGCCGCCCGCGCGTTCACCCAGGGCCCGCGCCCGGAGCGCTCGATCCTGTTCGCCGCCTGGACCGCCGAGGAGCGTGGCCTGCTGGGCTCGGAATACTACGCCAACCACCCCACCGCGCCGCTGGGCAAGACGGTGGCCAACTACACCTTCGACGTGCTGCAGACCGTGGGGCCGGCGCGCGACGTGGTGCTGGTCGGGGCGGGCCAGAACGCGCTGGAGGACGGCCTCGCCGCCCAGGCCGCCAAGCAGGGCCGGACCATCACCCCGGACGCCAAGCCCGAGCGGGCGCTGTTCTACCGCGCCGACCACTTTTCGCTGGCTCGCCGGGGCGTGCCGGTGCTGCTGCTGATGGGCCTGGGCGGCGGGGCGGACCTGATCAAGGGCGGCCGCGCCGCCGGCGACGCCTGGGTCGCCGACTACACCAGCCGCTGCTACCACCAGCCCTGCGACGCCTGGAGCCCCGACTGGGACCTGCGCGGCGCCGCCCAGGACGTCGCTTTGACCTTTGAGGCCGGCAAGGCCCTGGCCAATTCCCGCGACTGGCCGGACTGGAAGGCGGGCTCGGAGTTCAAGGCCATCCGCGCCGAGACGGCGGCGGAGCGGAAGTAGGGCCTACAGATAATCCAGCATGCTCGGCGCCCCAGCCACTTCGCCATCCGCGTTGAACATCTGGGCCAGCTTGTCGCTGGCGGCCTGGAGTTCGACCAGCTTGGAATAGACGGCTGGGGTCCAGCCGGAGGCGTCGCGTTCCTCGGTGGTCATGCCGGCGTAGCGGGTGATCATCGCCTTGCCGAAGCCGCCGTCCGCGTCGCCGTCCGAGGTCGACTGGTAGCTGGCCTTGATGGCGTCGCTGTCGCGCTGGCGGATCTCGGCCTTGGCCTGGGCGATCTCGTGAGTCGAGAACTGGTCGTCCTTGTTCAGGGCCACGGCCGAGAGCGAGCGGTCGTCGAAGCGGCGGAAGTCGATCGCGCCGCTGCTTCCGTCCTTGGCCGCGTCGGGGGCGATCGCCAGTTCGTACTGTTTGTCCAGCGCGGTGCGGACGTCGCCGGCCACCTTGCCGAAATCGCGGGTCTTGGCCCCGGCGACGACGCTGCCGGTTTCCTTCATGTAGGCGGCGACGCTGTCGTTTTGGATGCCGGCAGGGGCCAGGCCCGGGCGGGCGATGGCCTGCTTGCGGCCTTCGACCAGGGCGGCGCGCTCGGTGGTCCAGGCGGTGGAGGCCTTTTCCTCCGGCCCGGCGGCGTCCATCTGGTCGAGGGCGGTCTGGTAGAGGCTGGCATAGTCGCCGGTCAGCCGCGCCTGGGCGGCGGGGCTGGCGAGCGCGGTATCGTGCTGATCCTTCAGCGCCAGGGCCGCGACGACCTGCTGGTCCATCGGAAACTGGCCGCCTTTGTTCGACGCGACGGCGTAGAGGCTGCGGCGGTCCATGCTCGAGAGGTCGATGGTGGCGTCGCCGTTGTTCAGGGCGCTCTTGGTTCCGGCCGCCTTCAGCAGACTCGCGATCTGGGCGCGGGCGTCGGAGACCACGGTCTCGACGGTGCGGGAGTCGGTCTGGGCCTTCAGCGCGGCCTGGGCGGCGGCGGAAAGCGTGACATTGACCGCCGGCGTGTTGATCGTCGGGCTCTGGTCGCGGGTCGTCCCGTTGGCGGCGGCCTGCTGGGCGCGCTGCGCGGCCGTCTGCCCGGCGGTCAGGCCGGGGGCGTAGTTCGACGAATACGGATTGATCGTCGTCATGACGGCGGGGCTCGAAGCGACTCAGTCGCGTCAGGGTACAGCCGTCAGCGGGGGGAGGCGAGACTATGGTTAATAGGTCGCAACCTTTGGCCCGTCCTCGTCCTTCGACAAGCTCAGGATGAGGACTACTTTTTCGCCGTCGCGGTAGAAAACCTCATCCTGAGCTTGTCGAAGGACGAGGTTTTCGGTTCCTCGGCTTAGTTCAAAACCCCCGTCAGCAGCGGCTTCGCGAACAGGTCGGCCGCCTCGTCCCGCTCCAGGCCCGGGACCCAGGCGCCCAGGCTGGCGGCGGCGTTCAGCATCGAGTTGATCATGTGGGCGGCGATGCTGGGGTCGATCGGCCGGATCGAGCCGTCGGCGACGCCGTCGGAGATGATCGAGGCGAAGCGCTGCCAGCCGCGCATATAGCCGTCGGCCATGTCGTGACGCAGGGTGTCGGGCAGGGCGCCCAGCGACGAGGCGCGCAGCAGCGGCCCGTGCTCGGACAGCTGGTAGCTGGTCAGGCCGGCGGCGGTGGAAACCAGTCGCGTCCAGTTGTCGGTCGGCAGGTCGCGGGCGTCCAGCTGCGAGCGGCGGGTGACGGTGAAGGTGCGCTCGAAGCACTCGGCGACCAGGGCGTCCTTGTCGTCGTGGTGGTGGTAGAACGAGCCCTTGGTGACGTTCAGCGCCGCCGAAATCTCCTCGACCGAGGCGCCGCGATAGCCGCGCTGGTTGATCAGGCGGGTGGCGGCGACGAGGAAGGTCTCGCGCCACTCCTGGCCTTCGGGCGACACCGGGGTCGGGTCGGGTAGGGCGCGCGGGGCCCAGACCTGGCCGCTGGCCGGCAGGCCGTTCAGCAGGATGTCGCCCATCCGGTCGCGCACGCGGCCATAGTCGTCGACGTCGTAGCGGCGCAGCCAGCGGCCCGACCAGAACACCTGCTCCATCAGCAGATGGGTGCGGGCCGTGCGCTGGCGCTTGTCCAGGTGGGCCAGGGACGGGTCGTCGAAGAAGCTCCGCACCCGGCGGAACAGATCGTTGAACGCGCCGACCACCGAGCCGCGCAGGGGCTCCTTCAGCGCCTTGATCTCGGCGAAGCTGGTCAGGGGCGTGGCCTCGCCCAGGCGGACCCGGCGGTTCAGGTCGAGATAGAGGTCCAGGAACTTCAGGATGCGCGCGGCGGGCGCGGCCTCGGCGGCGGCCTCCTCGACCATGGCCTCGAAGCGCTCCAGGCCGCGCATGAAGCAGGCGGCGGCCAGATCGTCCTTCCTGCGATAGTAGTAGGTGACGCTGGTAGTGTTCAGCCCGACATTGGCGGCGACATCGGCCAGGGTCATGCCGCGCACGCCCTGGCGGTTCAGGATCGCCGTGGCCGCCGCCAGGATCGTCTCCTTCTTGCGGGCGTAGCGCGCTGTCGCCGCCCCCGCCACCCGACCGTCGTCCATAACAAAATCCCCAAGTCCACTCACCTTCGGCGGCCGCGCCAGGCACTGGACTATCGGGTCCAATCTAGGCGTGTGGAGGGCCGGCTTAAAGGGCGCTCCGTCCGTCGAGGGACAATTGGCGCTCACCTAGCGTCAGGGTTTGTCAGGAATGTTTCAGGACGCCCGCTTTTGACGGGCCTTCCGCCGCCATCTGGGTTTCGACCAGGTCGAGGAATTTGCGGCCGACCGCGCCGCCGGTCTGGCTCTCGACCTGCTCCAGCACCACCACGTCGGCGGCCATCAGGTCCTTGAGCACGCTTCGCGGCGTGGCGGTCAGGGGATAGGCGCCGCCGTCGCGGTACTCGATGGGCGCGAGCGTCAGATAGCCGTAGTTGCGGGCGCGGCCGGCCAGGCGCGCCTGCGTCAGGAACAGGGCCAGCGGATCGAAGAAGCTGTCGTTGACGGCGGCGAGGGTGAACACGCCCGAGCCAGGCGGTCCGACGGGATGGGCGGTGACGGCCGGGGCCTTCCAGCCCTTGGGCGGCTTTCGCAGGTTCAGCAGGCTGGAAAGGTCGCGGTCCAGGCCGGTCTCGTCCGGGGCCTGCGCGACGTCCCAGTCCAGCGCTGGCGTTTCGAGCCCCTGGCGGTTCAACTCGCCGACGAAGGCGCGGGCGGCCAGGGCGACGCCCAGCTGGTTCCAGTGAATGCCGTTGCGGGGGAACATCTCGTAGCCGAGCTTGCCGCGCTGGGCCTCCAGCGTCGCGCGGCCGTCGACCCAGTGGACGCCAGCGGCGGTCAGGGCGCTACGGGCGGCGGGATAGACGCTGTCGCGCCTGGCCGCGCAGGGGTAGCTCGGCGGCACGAGGTCCGGGAACCAGGTCGTCTTGATCGGGGCCAGGACGTAGACGAATTTCTGGCCGCGCGCCTCGAACCAGTCCTGCGCGCGCCGCAGGCGGCGGGCGTAGTCGGGCATGGCCGCGACGTCGACCTTCAGCTTGAGGCCGCAATGGGCCTCGATATAGCTCTCCTCGAACAGGGCGCCCTTGCGGCCCCGGATGATCGAGCCCGAGGCCATGGACGAGGTCCCGAAGGCGTCCCATTGGGCCTGGTTGTAGGCGCGGACGATGGCCGGGCGGGGCGGCAGCGACGCGGCGGCGCGGGCCTCGGCGGCCTTCTGGTACTCGCCACGCCACAGGGCGGCGGGCGAGAGGGCGACCTTTTCCGGCGGGATTTGCATGCCGAGCAGAGTCGTGTCGGCGGGGCGTTCCTTCAGCGCCGAGGCGCCGATCGCGCCCAGGCCCAGCAGCACGGCCAGGGCCAGGATCCGGGGCGTCCAGGTGAGCAGCGCGCGCATGGCCTAGAACCGGAAATAGAGGAACGGGTTGAAGGTCGTCGTCACCGCCTTGGCGATCGCCAGGAGGCCCAGCAGGACGATGGCCAGCGAGGCGGCGGCGCGAGCGGCCGGGATCGCGGCGGCGCGCTCGGTCAGGGTCCGGACCTGGGGCGCGGCGGCGACCAGGGCGCCCAGCAGGCCGATGCTCATGGCGGCGGCCTCGTGGCTGCGCACCGCCAGGAACTGGCCGTCCAGCGCGGGCTGGGCCATGGCGCCGAGAACGGCGCCCAGTTGCGGCAGGCCGTGGCTGCGGAAGATCGCCCAGCCGATCATGACCAGCGCCAGGGCGCCGGCCACCCGTAGCGGCGAGGGCAGGCGCTGCGTCCATTTCCACCAGCTCTGGCGGTCCAGCACCATGAACGCCCCGTGCCAGGCCCCCCACAGCACGAAGGTCCAGGCCGCCCCGTGCCACAGGCCCGACAGCAGGAAGCAGAGCCAGAGGTTCAGATAGGTTCGCGCCGGTCCCTGTCGGTTGCCGCCCAGCGGGATGTAGAGATAGCTGCGGATCCAGGTGGTCAGCGAGATGTGCCAGCGCTGCCAGAACTCCGTGACGCTGGTCGCGCCATAGGGGTGGGCGAAGTTCTCGCGCAGGCGGAAGCCGAACATCCGCGCCAGGCCCAGCGCCATGTCGGAATAGCCGGCGAAGTCGAAATAGATCTGCACGGTGAAGGCCAGCACCCCGATCCAGGCCCCGGCGAAGCCGATGGGGCCGTTGGCCGGATCGAAGGCGCGATCGGCGACCTGGCCGCAGACGTCGGCGACCAGCACCTTCCTCGCCAGACCCCACAGAAAGCGCAGGAAGCCCCAGGTCCGGTCGTCCCAGTCGGCCTTGCGGTCGCGCAAGGCGTCGTCGATCTCGTGATACTTGATGATCGGCCCGGCCAGGACCTTGGGGAAGAAGAACACGAACAGCAGGTAGTCGCGCAGGGTCCTGGCCCGCTGGCTCTCGCCCCGGCGCAGGTCCACGAGGTAGGTGATCTTCTCGAAGACGATGAACGACACGCCCAGCGGCAGGGCCAGGTTCAGATGGGGGAGGGGTGGCGCGCCAAGGGACGAGAGAGGCGGCTGCACCGTGTCGATCAGGAAGTCGGCGTATTTGTAGACGAACAGCAGCAGGATGTTGGCCGACACGCCCAGCGCCAGCCAGCGGCTCCCTGCCGGTCCGGGCCGGGTGACGAGGGGGCCGAGGCCATAGTCCAGCAGCGCCGAGGCCAGCACCACGAACACCGCGACCGGCTCGCCCCAGGCGTAGAACAGCAGGCTGGCGATCAGCAGGACGGCGTTCTTCAGAACCTTGGGCGCGATGAAATACAGCAGCAGCGCCGGCGGCAGGACGAAGAACAGGAACAGCGGCGACGAAAAGAGCATGGTTCCCCAGGGTGTCGCGCTGACTCGACTTCCGGCCGAGGGTTAGCGGCGCGGCGGCGCTTTGAACAGAGGCCCGGTATGGCTCGGTGGTTGAGAACGGATCAGCCGAGGCGGCCGGAAGCGCTGGCCGGTCGGGCGTTCACTCGGCCGGGGTCAGCGAGATGTCGACCATGATCTCGGCCGAGATGGTCTCCAGCGCCGCCTTGACCGCTTCGGCGTCCAGGGCGGGCGGCAGGCGCAGGCGGGCGTCCAGATGGAACAGCGGCGCGCCGGAGTAGGGCTCGACGCTCATACGGGTTTCGAAGGCCTCGATATTGGCGTTCAAGCCAGCGAGCACGGCCGTCACCTGATGGACGATACCGGGCTGGTCCTGGCCGACCAGGCTGAAGGCGACGGCCTGGCCCTCGGGTCCGGTCGTCTCGACCGCCGGCGCGATCCGCACGTCGAGGCCTTGAGCGTCCACCGCGCTGACGGCGGCGCGCAGGGCGTCGGCGTCGCCGGCTTCCACCAGCACGGAGCCGACATAGAGGCCGCCCAACTGGCTGAGGTGGCTTTCCAGCCAGTTGCCGCCGGCCGACAGCACCGCGCTGGCTATGGCCTGGGTCAAGCCGGGCCGGTCGCTGCCGATGACGCTCAGGATCAAAAGGGCCATCGGCGCCTCCCAGGAAAGTTGGCCCGCAACCAAGCGCATCGCGCCCGCGACGGCAATCCCGATCAGGGCGCCTCCAGCGCGGCCGACGGCCTGGCGGCCAGGGTCCGGACGATGGCCTGGGTCAGGGCCCGCGGCGACAGCGGCTTGGCGATCGCCCCGTCCATGCCGGCCGCCAGATAGCTGGCCTGTTGGTGGGACAGAGCGTTGGCCGTCATGGCCAGGATCGGCGCGGCCCCCGCGGGGCCGGGCAGCGCGCGGATGCGCTGGGTGGCCTCGATCCCGTCCATGACCGGCATCTGGATGTCCATCAGGATCAGGTCGAAACCCGCGCGGGCCGCGGCGACGCCCTGGACGCCGTCCTCGGCGGAGCTCACCTGGGCGCCCAACGCCTCCAGCATGCGGCCGGCGATCAGGCGGTTGGTGGCGTTGTCCTCGACCAACAGCACGCGCAGGCCGTCGAACAACGAGGTGTCGGGTTCGTCGACGTGGGCCGCTCCATGTCCGATATGCGGCGCGGCGCAGGCGTCGGCCTCGACCTGCAGCCAGAAGGTCGAGCCTTGGCCGACCTTGCTCTCGAACCCGACCTCGCCGCCCATCATCTCGGCCAGGCGCCGACAGATCGACAGGCCCAGGCCCGAACCGCCGAAGCGGCGGGTGGTCGAGCCGTCGCCCTGACGGAAGCGCTCGAACAGGCTCTTGCCGGCCTCTTCGTCGATGCCGACGCCGGTGTCGGTGATCTCGAAGCGCAGGCGGAGCTTTCCATCCGTACGCTTGCCGGAGAGCCGCGCCACGACGCCGCCCTCCAGAGTGAATTTCACGGCGTTGCCCAGCAGGTTGAACAGGGCCTGACGCAGGCGCAGCGGGTCGGTGGCCGCCCAGCCCAGGTCGCCCTCGTCTCCCTTGGGAGGCGCCTCGACGCGAAGATAGAGGCCTTTCGCCTCGGCCTGCGGTCGCAGCATGTCGGCGACGCCGACCAGCAATTCGGCCGGATCGACCGGCTCGGACCCCAGCTCGAGCTTGCCGGCCTCGATCTTCGAGAAGTCGATGATGTCGTTCAAGAGTTCCGACAGCATCTCGCCGCAGCCCAGCGCCTCGTTCAGCAGGCGGCGGCCGTCGTCGGTCAGCGTCTCGGTCTTCAGAAGGTGCAGCACGCCCAGCACGCCGTTCATCGGCGTGCGGATCTCGTGGCTCATATTGGCCAGGAACTGGCTCTTGGCCTCGGCCGCGCTCAGGGCCGCGTCGCGGGCCTCGACCAGTTCGGTGACGTTCTGGCTGATGCCGATGACGTCGTAGGCGTCGGGGCTGGAGCCGCGCACGCCGCGCCAGGCGCAGTGCATGTGCGCCCAGTTGCTGGTCGCCGGATCCAGGTAGCGGTAGTCGATCTCGACATGCTCGCCGCCGCGCAGGGTGCGCGAGAACGCGTCCCAAACGCGCACGCGGTCTTCGGCGTGGATCGACATCGTCATCTCCGCCACCGTCATGATCCGCACCCCGCCCTGCGGCGAACTGGGCGTGGGGATGTCCTGGTCGAAGACATAGACGCCCTTGCGGGGGTTGAAGCGCCAGACGTAGACGCCGGCGGCGCTGCGCAGCAGTTCGTTGGAGCGCTCGGCCTGCTGGCGGGTGATCTCGCGGGCGCGGTCTTCGCTGAAGTCCTGGAAGACGATCATCAGGCCGCCGCCCTCCAGGACCTTGGACTTCGAGCGCACCCAGAGCCAGCCGCCGCCCTTGCGGGCCAGGCGATGCTCGCCGGACGCCTGGCCGCGCGCCTCCAGCGCCCGCCCGATGTCCTCGATGATCAGCCTGTCATGCAGGTGGAAGAAGTCGTGCATGTGCCGGCCGACCGATTCGTCGGGCGACCAGCCCGTCAGCTGCACCCAGGCGGGGTTGACGCGGGCGATCATCCGGTCGTCCAGGACAACGAACATGTCGAGGCTGCTCTGGAAGAACCAGTCCGCGGCCGCGGCTTCAATTCTGGAGGCCGCCTCGGCGTCCAAGACCTTGCCCATCCCCGTTTCCTCGTTTTCAATCGATACTCGCAGGATCGGGTAAAGTTTACGTTGCGGAAAAAAGCCCCGTCTTCGATTTCGATCTAACGGTATGCAAGCGCGACCAGAGCAGGTCGCAAGGGGAGACCAGGAACTTGAGCACGCCAGAAGCCGTCGGACTGTCGAGCGAGCGATTGAAGCGCATCGATAGCTTCATCCAGTCCAAGTATATCGACACCGGAAAACTGCCCTGCGCGCTTACCCAAGTCTGGCGGCGTGGCCAGCTGGCCTATACCTCGGTGCTGGGCAGCGCCGATGTCGAGCGGGGAAAACCGCTGAAGGCCGACAGTCTGTTCCGCATCTACTCAATGACCAAGCCGGTCACGAGCGTGGCCTTCATGATGCTGGTCGAGGACGGCCTGGTGTCGCTGGACGATCCGGTTCACCGCTTCATCCCGGCCTGGCGCGACCTGGGCGTGTTCGCCGCCGGGGTCGAGGGGGCGTTCCAGACCAAGCGCGCCGGCGAGCCGATGCGGACGCTCGACCTGCTGCGGCATACCTCGGGTCTTACCTACGGCTTCCAGCAGCGGACCAATGTCGACGCGGCCTATCGCAAGCTGAAGCTGGACGGGATCGACAGCGAGGGCGGCCTGCAGGGCTTCGTCGACGCGCTGGGGACCGTGCCGCTGGAGTTCTCGCCGGGCGAGGCGTGGAACTATTCGGTCTCGACCGACGTGCTGGGCTATCTGGTCGAGAAGATCTCGGGGATGCCGTTCGACGTCTTCCTCAAGACCCGCATCTTCGATCCGCTGAAGATGGTCGACACCGGCTTCTTCGTGCCGGAGAGCCAGCGCGACCGCTTCACCGCCTGCTACGCCCTGACGCCTTCGGGCCGGGTGGTGCTGCAGGACGATCCGGAGAAGAGCCGCTTCTTCATGGACCCGTCGGTGAAGTCCGGCGGCGGCGGCCTGATTTCGACCGCCGACGACTACATGCGTTTCTGCCGGATGCTGCTGAATGGCGGCGAGCTGGACGGCGCGCGCCTGCTCAGCCCCAAGACCATCAAGCTGATGACCATGAACCACCTGCCGGGCGGCAAGGAGCTGGTTCAGGTCTCGAAGTCGCTGTTTAGCGAGGCGGTGTTCGAAGGCCTGGGCTTCGGCCTCGGCTTCGCCATGACCATCGACCAGGCCCGGACCAAGAACCTGGGCTCGCTGGGCGAATATTTCTGGGGCGGCATGGCCTCGACGGCGTTCTGGATCGACCCGGTCGAGGACCTGGCGGTGGTGTTCATGACCCAGCTGATGCCGTCGACCTCCTATCCGATCCGGCGCGAGCTGCGGACGCTGATCTATTCGAGCTTCACGGAAGCGGCGGGCTGACACGGAAGAAAGCGGCGCGGGAGACAGCTCCCGCGCCGAGTTGCGCTTTTACCAAAGTCCGACGCATTGCGAGCAACGCGCCACGCTCGCGGAATTCACCGACTTCGAATTGTGAGGACGCGTGCAAGGCGCATCCAAAGTCCATGACTTCCCGCGAACGCCCTCCCCAGCGCGGATCATTCTCTCTGGATTTCAGGCAAATGCGGCGTCGAGCAGCCCCTCGACGCCGCACCCACCCCCACGGATGATCTCGGCTGAAACCGTGATTTCGAATTTGTAGTATGTGATGAAATTCGTCAACGTCGCCCCGTCTCGAAGCGCTCCGAAAGCGCGTGTCGTCACGGAGGTCTGGACATCTTCGCGCGACCGTGCAGGCTTGGCTTCAAACAACCGTTCAAACGAAAATAGGGGTCGAAACGCCATGGCCGCGATCAATGCCGTCACCGATCTTTCCGTTGAGGGCGACATCGGCGTCGTCACGCTGAACTCGCCGCCGGTCAACGCGCTGTCGGCCGCCGTCCGCGAAGGGCTGAAGGGCGCGTTCGACGCGGCCATCGCCGATCCGGCCGTGCAGGCGATCGTGCTGATCTGCGAGGGCAAGACCTTCATCGCCGGGGCCGACATCACCGAGTTCGGCAAGGCCATGACCGGCCCCAGCCTGCAGGACGTCCAGGCGGTCATCGAGAACTCGCCCAAGCCCGTCGTGGCGGCGATCCACGGCACCGCCCTGGGCGGCGGCCTGGAGGTGGCGCTGGTCGCCCACTACCGCGTCGCCGTGCCCTCGGCCAAGGCTGGCCTGCCGGAAGTGAACATCGGCCTGCTGCCCGGCGCCGGTGGCACCCAGCGCCTGCCGCGCATCGTCGGCGTCGAGAAGGCGCTGGAGATGGTCACCAGCGGCCAGCACGTGCCGGCCAAGGCGGCGCTGGCCATGGGCCTGTTCGACTCCCTGGTCGAGGAAGGCGCCCTGCGCGACGGGGCCATCGCCTTCGCCCGCGTGGTGCTAGCCGAGGGCCGGCCGCTGAACAAGGTCCGCGAGCTGAACGACAAGGTCGAGGCCGCGCGCGGCAAGCCCGAGATCTTCGCCGACTTCCGCAAGGCCAACGCCAAGAAGTTCCGTGGCTTCATGGCCCCGGAGAACAACATCAAGTGCATCGAGGCGGCGGTGAACCTGCCCTTCGAAGAGGGTTTGAAGGAAGAGCGCCGGCTGTTCATGGAGCTGATGACCGGCAGCCAGTCGGCCGCCCAGCGCTATGTGTTCTTCGCCGAACGCCAGGCCGCCAAGATCCCCGACGTGCCGGACGACACCCCCATCATCCCGGTCAAGAAGGTCGGCGTGATCGGCGCCGGCACCATGGGTGGCGGCATCTCGATGAACTTCCTCAACGCCGGCATCCCGGTGACGATCATCGAGGCCAAACAGGAGAACCTGGAGCGCGGCGTCGGGATCATCCGCAAGAACTATGAGAACACCGTCAAGAAGGGCCGCCTGACCCAGGACGACGTCGAAAAGCGCATGGGCCTGCTGACGCCCTCGATGAACCTCGAGGACCTGGCCGACTGCGACCTGATCATCGAGGCCGTGTTCGAGCTGATGGAGATCAAGAAGGAGGTCTTCGGCAAGCTGGACAAGATCGCCAAGCCCGGCGCGATCCTGGCCTCGAACACCTCGTATCTGGACATCGACGTGATCGCCGCCTCGACCTCGCGGCCGGAAAGCGTGATCGGCCTGCACTTCTTCTCGCCGGCCAATGTCATGCGCCTGCTGGAGATCGTGCGTGGGGCCAAGACCGACAAGTCGGTGATCGCCACCGCGATGCAGATCGGCAAGAAGATCGGCAAGGTCGCGGTGCTGGTCGGCAACTGCCACGGCTTCGTCGGCAACCGCATGCTGGCCCAGCGCCAGCGCGAGGCCCAGAAGCTGATCCTGGAAGGCGCCATGCCCTGGGACGTCGACCGGGTGCTGTACGATTTCGGCCTGCCGATGGGCCCGTTCGCCATGAGCGACCTGGCCGGCCTCGACATCGGCTGGGACCCGGCCAAGACCAGCTCGTCCACCGTGCGCGAAGTGCTGTGCGAGATGGATCGTCGCGGCCAGAAGAACGGCAAGGGCTTCTACGACTACGACGAGAACCGCAACGCCAAGCCGTCGGCCGAGGTCGAAGGCGTGATCCGCGACTTCGCCGAGAAGCGCCAGATCCAGCGCCGCGAGATCAGCGACCAGGAGATCCTCGAGCGCTGCCTCTATCCGATGGTCAACGAGGGCGCGAAGATCCTGGAAGAGGGCAAGGCCATCCGGGCGTCCGACATCGATATCGTCTGGATCAACGGCTACGGCTGGCCGGTCTATCGCGGCGGCCCGATGTTCTGGGGCGAGCTGGTGGGGCTGGATAAGATCCTGGCCAAGATGCGGGAGTTCCACGCCCAGCACGGCGACGACTTCAAGCCGTCGGCCCTGCTGGAGCGGCTGGTGGCCGAGGGCAAGGGGTTCAAGGACGCTTAGCCGCCTGGTCCTTTCTGAATTTGTCATCCCGGCCGTAGCGTAGCGAAGAGCCGGGACCGCAGCAGGCTCAGCGCTTCCGGCGGTCCCGGCTCGGCGCGCTGCGCGCTTGGCCGGGATGACAGGTATTTGCGTGCTTGAGGGAGAACCCATGACCACCATCGCCGCCATGATGTCCGCCGACTACGGCGTGATGGGCGACATTCTTCGCCAGCGCGCCCAGGAAGGCCCCAACCATCCGGCCGTGATCATGGAGACCGGCGAGGGGGTGACCTACGCGGAATTCGACGCCCTGGTCGACCGCGTCGCCGCCGCCCTGCAGCGTGACGGGATCGCGCCTGGCGAGGCCATCGCCGTCTGCGCCCTGTCGTCGATCCCCTACGCGGCGGTGTTCCTCGGCGGCCTGCGGGTCGGCGTCGCGGTGGCCCCGATCGCGCCGTCCTCGACGCCCGAGGCCATCGCCGGCATGGTCGCCGACTGCGGGGCCAGGCTGTTCTTTCTCGACGCCGGCGTCGCCGAAGCGCAGAGGCCCGCGCCGATCCCGGTGCGCCAGATCGCCCTGGACGGTTCAGGCGCCGGCGAAGCCTTCGACGCCTGGCTGGCTCCGGAAGGCGCGACGCCGCGCCCGGTCGCGATCACGCCCGAGCATCCGTTCAACATCATCTATTCCAGCGGCACCACCGGCACGCCCAAGGGCATCGTCCAGTCGCACGGCATGCGCTGGAAGCACGTCTTCCGCGGTGACGCGGTTGGCTACGGGCCGAACGCGGTCGCGGTGCTGTCGACCCCGCTCTATTCGAACACCACGCTCGTTTGCTTCTTCCCCACCCTGGCTGGCGGCGGGACCGTCGTGCTGATGAAGAAGTTCGACGCCGGCAAATATCTGGAGCTGGCCCAGAAGCACCGCATGACTCACACCATGCTGGTGCCGGTGCAGTACCGCCGCCTGATGGAGCGGCCGGACTTCGACAGCTACGACCTGTCCTCGACGCATCTGAAGTTCTGCACCAGCGCCCCGTTCGGCGCCGAACTGAAGGCCCAGGTGCTGCAGCGCTGGCCCGGCGGCCTGGTCGAATATTTCGGCATGACCGAGGGTGGCGGCACCTGCATCCTCATCGCCCACGAGCATCCGGACAAGCTGCACACGGTCGGCCAGCCCGCGCCGGGCCACGACATCCGCCTGATCGACGAGGACGGGGTCCAGGTCGGCCCCGGCGTGGTCGGCGAGATCGTCGGCCGCTCGGCCGCGATCATGAGCGGCTATCACGGCCGCCCGGACAAGACCGCCGAGGCGATCTGGACCTCGCCCGAGGGCTGGACCTTCATCCGCACCGGCGATGTCGGCCGCTTCGACGAAGAGGGGTTCCTCACCCTGATGGATCGCAAGAAGGACATGATCATCAGCGGCGGCTTCAACATCTATCCGTCCGACCTGGAAGCGGTGCTGGTCCAGCATCCGGCCGTGGTCGAGGCGGCGGTGGTCGGGGTGCCCTCGGACGCCTGGGGCGAAACCCCGGTGGCCTTCGTGGCGGTGAAGGGCGAGGCCGACGCCGAGGCGATCAAGACCTTCGTCAACGGCCAGGTGGGCAAGACCCAGCGCCTGGCCGATGTGAAGATCGTCGACAGCCTGCCGCGCAGCCATATCGGCAAGGTGCTGAAGCGCGAACTGCGGGACGCTTGGCAAGCTTCGAGGCAAGCTTCGGGGCAAGTTTCGCCTAGTCAGTGAACTTTTTGCCGCGACGGCGCGCCGCATTAGGCCAGGCGGAATCGATGAATACGGTTGCTTAACCATATGGTGCGGCCATGGAGGTCGCCCGGTTCGTCGTGGAATGCGTTCTAAAGCCATGCTCCCGAAGCCCGCCGCCGCCGCTCAGATCGCCGCTTCTCAAGCGAAGACGTTCATCCGCGCTTCTGGCGGCCCCATCGATTTCGACGCGGTCGCCGCCGCGCTCGGCGTCGCCGGACACAGCTCGGACCTCGATCAGCGCCTGGCCGCCCGGTTCGCCCGTCCCGTCGCCGTTCGCGCCTTCGCCGACCGCGTCGAGGCCACCGCCGCGGCGCTGAAGGCCCTGGGCGTGCGCGAGGGCGGCGTCTGCGTCGTCTCCGCCCTGGCCGATCCGGAAACCCTGGCCGGCGTCGCCGCCGCGGGACTCAGGGCCTGGCTGGTCGATGTCGACCCGTTCAGCGCCATGTTCGACACCGGCCACCTGCGCGCGCGCCTGCCCGATGCGCCCGGCCCGCTGGAGGCCATCGTTCCCGCCGCCGCCCACGGCCGCGCTCCCGACATGCGCGCCTGGGCCGCCTTCCGCGCCGAGACTGGCCTGCCGATCCTGATCGACGCCGCCGGCGCCTTCGACGTGGTGATCGCCGCGCCGGTTCCTGTTCTCGTGGGTCTGCCCTCTGGGTCGGGCGTGTTCGTCGCCTGCGAGGACGCCACCCCGATCAACGCCATCGACGCCGCGCCCTTTTCCGGCGACGACGGCCTCGCCGCCTGGCCGGGCCTGCGCCAGCGTCTGTGCGGCACGGCCCAGCAACTGCGCGTCCTGCTGCTGGACAGCGGCGTCGGCTTCCAACCCGGCTGGGGCATGAGCTGGATCTCGCAGACCTGCGCCCTGTCCCTGCCGACCGACGACGCCGGCGCCGTGGCCTGGAAGCTCCAGGCGGCCGGGATCGCCGCCAGCTGCTCGGTCCGCGACCGCGCCCTGGCCGCCGACGACACCCCGACCGCCGACCACCTGGCGGCCTCGACCGTGGTCATCACCCTGGATCCGGGGCTCGACATCGAGGGTCTGGACCGCCTGTGCGACGCCCTGCGCGACGCGGTGGCCTAGAGGCGGCCGCCGACTTGGCCTAATTATCGGCGCGTATTCACGCCGAAGGTTGCGATGGCCGAAGAGTCTCAAGAGCCGCTGTCCCTGGATTGGGGCTTCACCCTGCCCGACGAGGTCTGGGCGATCCCCGAGGACGAGCGCGACGCGCAAGCCCGCTACAATGACGACCTCTGCCAGTGGGGCGACCGGGTTTTCATCCGCTGCATCCTGCCCGTGCCCCTGAAGGGGACGGACGACTATTTCGGCTGGGGCGCCTGGGCCGAGGTCGAGGCCGAGGTCTTCGAGCGTTATCTCGACCTCTATGACGCCGACGGCCGCGAGGAGCCGCCGCACCCGGCCAAGCTGGCCAACCGCCTCGCGCCCTATCCCGGCACGACGCTGGGCACCCGTCTGCTGATCCAGTTCCAGACCCCCGACGAGCGCCCGACCCTGATGCTGCTGGAGGGCGACAAGAGCCGCCTGGCCCAGGACCAGCGCGACGGCATCGACGCCGCGCGGCACCACGAGATCCTGGAGATTTGCGGGGCCTAGAGCCAGCCCGTCTTCCGGAATCGCCGGTACAGCAGTCCGCAGACCACCACGATCACGGCCAGCACGCCGTAGTAGCCATACTGCCACTTCAGCTCGGGCATGTGCTCGAAGTTCATGCCGTAGATGCCGGCCACGGCCGTCGGCACGGCCAGGATGGCGGCCCAGGCGGCCAGCTGGCGGGTGATCGCGCCCTGGCGCTGCTGTTCCAGCAGGCTGGAGATTTCGAACACCGAGGTCAGCACCTCGCGCAGGCCGTCGACCAGGATCTCGGTGCGCTGGATGTGATCGCGGACGTCGCGGAAATAGGGCCGCACCTCGCTGTCGATGCAGGGCAGATCGTGATGCTCCAGCGCGCTGACCACCTGGGTCATGGGCCCGAGCAGCTTCTTGAACTTCATCAGCGCCCGGCGAAGGTTGAAGATGCGGGCGATCTCGGCGCGGCTGAGGAAGGCGTCCAGCGCCCGCCGCTCGAACGCGACCAGCTCTTCCTCGATGGCGTCGACGATCGGCATGTAGCCGTCGACGATGAAGTCGAGCACCGCGTGCAGCACGTAGTCGACGCCGTGGGCCAGCAGGGCCGGCGCGGCTTCCAGCTGGGCCCGCAGTTCGGTGTGGGCGCGGGCCGAGCCGTGGCGGACGGTGATCAGGTGGCGGTGGCCGACGAAGAAGTCGGTCTCGCCATATTCGATGTGGTCATTGTCCAGATGGGCGGTCTTGGCCACGACGAACAGCTGGTCGCCATAGACATCGACCTTGGGCGTCTGGCGCGCATTGAGCGCGTCCTCGATCGCCAGAGGGTGGAGGTGGAAGGCCTGTTGCAGCACGCGCAGTTCGGCCTCGTCGGGCTCGACAAGGCCGATCCAGACGAACTCGCCCTCGCGCGGCCGCAGACTGTCCGGATCGTCCAGGCTGACCGGACGAACGGCCTGGCCGGCGACATAGGCGCTGGCGGCGACGACGCTCACGGGAAGGGGCTCACGACTCTAGTGGGCGGCCGCGTAGGCTTCGACCTGCGCCACCCGCCGGGCCTTCTCGGCCTCGGTCAGGAAAGAGCCGGTGAAGCTGTTCTTGGCCAGGGTGACGATCTCGTCCCGCGTAAGACCGACCGCGTCGGCGGTGGCCATGTAGTTCTCCAGCAGGTAGCCGCCGAAATAGGCCGGGTCGTCGGAGTTCACGGTCGCCTTCAGGCCCAGGGAGAGCATCTTCTTGAGGGGATGGACGTCCAGGCTGGGCACGCCGCACAGCTTCAGGTTCGACAGCGGGCAGACCGTCAGGGTGGTTCCATCGGCGATCAGGCGCGCCGTCAGGGCCTCGTCCTCGAGGGCGCGGTTGCCGTGGTCGATGCGGTCGACCTTCACCAGGTCGATGGCTTCCCAGACGTATTCGGGCGGGCCTTCCTCGCCGGCGTGGGCCACGATCTTGAGGCCCAGGTCGCGGGCCGCCTGGAACACCCGGGCGAACTTGGCCGGCGGGTGGCCGACTTCGGAGCTGTCGAGGCCGACGCCGGCGATCTTGTCGAGCCAGGGCTTGGCCAGTTCCAGGGTCTCGAAGGCGGCCTCCTCCGACAGGTGGCGCAGGAAGCAGAGGATCAGCTTGGAGGTGACGCCCAGCGTCTTCTCGGCCTCGTCCATGCCGGCCAGCAGGCCCTTCATCACAGTGTCGAAGGCGATGCCGCGATCGGTGTGGGTCTGGGGGTCGAAGAAGATCTCGGCGTGGGTCCCGCCGTCGGCGGCCAGGCGCTTGAAATAGGCTAGGGCCAGGTCCTTGAAGTCAGCCTCGGTGATCAGCACCCCCGCGCCCTGGTAGTAGATGTCCAGGAAGTCCTGCAGGTTCGAGAAGGCGTAGGCGGCTCGGATTTCGTCCACCGACTTGAAGGGCAGGGTGATCCCGTTGCGCTGGGCCAGCTCGAACATCAGCTCGGGCTCGAGGCTGCCCTCGATGTGCATGTGCAGCTCGGCCTTGGGCAGGCCGCGGACAAAGTCGGTGAAGGCGGTGTCGATCATGCGGACGTTATGAGCCTCCCTAGCGACGCCTTTCAACTGTCATCCCAAGCTTTATGCGCAGGACCCGTCCGTCCGCCGCCAGTGCGGAGAGGACAGGCGCCTGCCTAGAGCGGTTGCGGCGTCTTCGGCGGCCCTTCCGGCAACGGAATGAACTCGTCGTGGTCCAGGTCGGGCAGCTTCATGCGGCCGGCCTTCCAGTCGGCCTTGGCCTGCTCGATGCGGTCCTTGGACGAGGAGACGAAGTTCCACTCCATGAAACGCGGGCCGATCGGCTCGCCGCCCAGCAGCATGACGGTCGAGCGCTCCAGCGCCTTGAACACCACGGTCTCGCCCGGCGCGAAGACGGCCATCCGCAGGGCCGAGAGCTCGCGGCCGTCGACCTCGACCCGGCCGTCGGCGACATAGGCCGCGCGCTCGGAATATTCGGCCGGCAGGGCCGCAGTCGTGCCCGGCTCAAGCTCCCAGTGGACGTAGAACAGCGGTGAGAACACCGGCACATTGGCCTTGGCGCCGAACGCCTCGCCGGCGATCAGCCGCGCCTTCAGTCCGCCGCTCTCGTAGGACGGCAGCTCGGCCGGGCCTTCGTGGTGGCTGAAGCTGGGGGCGATCTCTTCATATTCCTTCGGCAGGGCGATCCAGGCCTGCATGCCGTCCATGCGGCCGCCCTGGCGGCGCAGGGTCTCGAAGCGTTCGGAGTGGGTGATCCCCGAGCCGGCGGTCATCCAGTTGACCTCGCCCGGCTTGATCACGGTCTCGGAGCCGACGCTGTCGCGGTGGGTGATCTCTCCCTGGAACAGGTACGAAAGGGTGGAGAGGCCGATGTGCGGATGCGGGCGGACGTCGGCGCTCTTGGAGAAGCCCGGCGCGAAGTCGGCCGGCCCCATGTGGTCCAGGAAGGTGAACGGGCCGACCATGCGCTTGGCGTGGAAGGGCAGCACGCGGCCAACCTCGAAGTTTCCGATGTCGTGGCGACGGGCTTCGATGACGAGGTCGATCATGGGTCGGCTCCGGGAAGGAATACGCGGAGCTTAGCTGGGACAAGACCGCCGCGTCTTGTGCAAAGCCGGCAATGCAAGGTTCGCGTTTTTGATCCCTACAGCGTGTCGGCGGCCTTCTTCAGCGGCAGCAGCGCCAGCAGGCTGATCGCGCCCGCGCCGGCGAGATACAGGCCGACCAGCTTCAGCCCGCCGTGGGTGGCCAGGGCCTGGGCGATGGCCGGGGTCATGCCGCCGCCGATCACCCCGCCGACATTGAAGGCGATCGACGAGCCGGTATAGCGCACCCGCGCCGGAAACAGGCTGGGCAGCCAGGCCCCCAGCGGGCCATAGACCAGGCCCATGACCACCAGGGCCAGGGACAGAAAGACGCCGATCGTCCAGAGCGAGCCCGAGCCCATCATCGGCGCCAGGGCCGCGCCGGCGGCGATGGTCAGCAGCGAGCCGGCCATCAGCACGCGGCGGGGGCTGGTCTTGTCGGCCCAGTAGCCGGCCCAGACGATGCCGCCGGCCATGAACAGGATGGCGACCAGCAGCACGCCCAGGAACACCTGGCGGTCATAGCCGAGGGCCGTGACGCCGTAGCCCAGCGAGAAGGCGGTGGTCAGGTAGAAGAGCGCGAAGCAGGCGACGACGGCGAACGTGCCGCCGATCGTCTCGCGGGCGTGGGTCTTCAGCAGCTCGGCCACCGGCACGTGCGGCGGCGGGGCCGCGTGGGCGGCGGCCTGGAAGGCGGGGGTTTCGGTCAGCTTGAGGCGGATCCACAGGCCGACCCCGACCAGAAGGATGCTGCCCAGGAACGGCAATCGCCAGCCCCAGCTCTGGAACTGCTCCGGCGTCAGGACGGCGCCCAGAGCCAGGAACAGGCCATTGGCGGCGATGAAGCCCACCGGCGCGCCCAGCTGCGGGAACATGCCAAAGCGCGCGCGGAAGCCGGGCGGGGCGTTCTCGACCGCCAACAGGGCCGCGCCGCCCCACTCGCCGCCCAGGCCAAAGCCCTGGCCGAAGCGCAGCAGGCACAGCAGGAACGGCGCGACCCAGCCGGCCGTGGCGTAGGTCGGCAGGAAGGCCACCAGCAGCGTCGAGCCGCCCATGATCAGCAGCGAGGCCACCAGGGTCGACTTGCGCCCGATGCGGTCGCCGAAATGGCCGAATACGATCGAGCCCAGCGGGCGGGCGATGAAGGCCACGCTCAGGCTGGCGTAGGAGGCCAAGAGCTGCATGGCTGGCGAGCTGGCGGGAAAGAACAGCGGCCCGAACACCAGCGAGGCGGCGGTCGCGTAGATATAGAAGTCGTAGAACTCGACCGCCGTGCCGATCAGGCTGGCGGCCAGCACGCGTCGCGTCGACGCGCCGCCGGCGCTCGATGGGGCCATCTGGCCTCTCCCCAAGGTGTCGGAAGATCGACGCGGACGGCCCCTGGGCCGTCACGCGCCATCGTGAAGGATCAGCCCAGCGGGCTGACGTACGGACTCACCAGACCCAGCGGCACGGCCGTCGAGTTCTTGACGCCGCGGATGACGATGCGGCTCTCGATGTTGCTGACCAGGCCCAGCGACAGCAGCTTCTCGCGCAGGAACTCGTCAAAGGCGCGCATGTCGCGGGTGACGATGCGCATCTCGTAGTCAGCCGCGCCAGTAACGGTGGCGCACTGCACGACCTCGGCCCACTTGGCGACGGCCTGTTCGAACGTGTCCAGATTTTCCTTGGTCGGAAGGGACAGCTTGACGGTGCAATAGACTTCGAAGCCCAGACCCAGCTTCTCGCGGTCCAGGATCGTGACGCGACGCTGGATGACGCCAGCGTCTTCCAGGCGCTTGATCCGGCGCCAGCATGGGCTGGACGAGAGGCCGACCCGTTCGGCGATCTCCGCGACGGACAGTCCGGCGTCGTGTTGGATGAGATCGAGGATCTTGGCATCCACGGCGTCGAGTTGTTCGGACAAGAAATTCCTCCCCCAAGCGGGCGTTGACGCTCCAATTTTGCGCAAAGGGGGCCTGAGTCGGGCACGCCTTGGGCAAACAATTTCCGCGCTTCTATAAGATATTGCGTTACGGGCGAGAAGACCCCGGAGGAAAATTTTTGCCATGCGGCACTCTGAAGTCACTCTCGACGACAAATATGTGCTCGAAAATGGTCGAGCCTTCATCACTGGCGTTCAGGCGCTGCTGCGGGTTCTGCTGGACCGCAAGCGTCTTGATCGCCTCGCGGGCCTGAACACCGGGGGCTATCTTTCCGGCTATCGCGGCTCGCCGCTGGGCGGCCTCGACCAGCAGGCCGCGCGCATCAAGAAACTGCTGACCGCGCATGACGTGGTCTTCCAGGAAGGCCTCAACGAGGACCTCGCCGCCACCGCCGTGTGGGGCAGCCAGCAGGCCAACCTGTTCCCAGGCGCGCTTTATGATGGCGTGTTCGGCATGTGGTACGGCAAGGCGCCCGGCGTCGACCGCACCGGCGACGTCTTCAAGCACGCCAACTTCGCCGGAACCTTCCCGACCGGCGGCGTGCTGGCGGTGGCCGGCGACGACCACGGCTGCAAGAGCTCGACCCTGCCGTCGCAGTCGGAATTCGCCTTCCAGGACTTCGAGATGCCGGTGCTGTCGCCGGCCGACGTCCAGGAGGTGCTGGACTACGGCGTCCTCGGCATCGCCCTGTCGCGGTTCTCGGGTCTGTGGACGGGCATGATCGCGCTGGCCGACACCATGGACTCGGGCGTGACCATCGACGTCTCGCTGGATCGCCACAACGCCGTCATCCCCGACTTCCCATTCCCGCCCGGCGGTCTGGGCATCCGGCTGAAGGACCAGCCGATGGAGAAGGAGCGGCGCATGCGGCTCCACAAGCTCCCGGCGGCGCTGGCCTTCGCTCGCGCCAACCACATCGACCGCGTGGTGCTGGGCGCCTCGCACGTGCGGGTGGGCAAGGCGCGCCTGGGCATCGTCTGCCAGGGCCAGGCCTACAAGGACGTGCTGGAGGCCTTCACGGCCATGGGCATGACCCTGCAGGAAGCCGCCGACCTGGGCGTATCCATCTACAAGGTCGGCATGCCGTGGCCGCTGGAGCCGCTGGGTCTGCGCGCCTTCGCCGCCGGCCTCGAGACCCTGATGGTCATCGAGCACAAGCGCGGCCTGATCGAGCCCCAGGCGCGCGCCGCGCTGTATGACCTTCCCGCGCAAGCTCGCCCCCGCATCATCGGCAAGGTCGACGAGCGCGGCGCGCCGCTGCTCTCGGAGCTCGGCTCGCTGTCGGTGGCCGAAATCGCGCTCGCCATCTACGACCGCCTGCCGGACGGCCCGCACATGGAGCGGGCGCGCGCCTATCTGAACCGCGTCTCGGCCGCCGGCGTCGCCGCGGTCAGCCTGGCCGCCGACCAGGCCCGCAAGCCGTTCTTCTGCTCGGGCTGCCCGCACAACACCTCGACCAAGCTGCCCGAGGGCTCGCGCGCCCTGGCCGGCATCGGCTGCCACTACATGGCCGGGTTCAATGACCCGATGACGGACCTCAACACCCACATGGGCGGCGAGGGCCTGACCTGGGTCGGCGCCGCGCCGTTCACCAGCGAGAAGCACGTCTTCCAGAACCTGGGCGACGGCACCTACAACCACTCCGGCTCGCTGGCCATTCGCGGCGCGATCGCGGCCAAAGCCAATATCACCTACAAGCTGCTCTATAACGACGCCGTCGCCATGACCGGCGGCCAGCGCGCCGAGAGCGGCTTCACCCCCGCCCAGATCACCCGCCAGCTGGCGGCCGAGGGCGTGACCAAGACCGTCATCGTCGTCGACGAGCTGAACCGCTACGAGGGCGTCACCGATCTTGCGCCGGGCGTCGAGGTCTTCCCGCGTTCGGACCTGATGCGCGTGCAGGAGATGCTGCGCGACACGGCCGGCGTGACGGTGCTGCTGTACGATCAGACCTGCGCCACCGAAAAGCGCCGCCGTCGCAAGCGCGGCTCCATGGCCAAGGCGACGAAGCGCGTGTTCATCAACCCGCTGGTCTGCGAAGGCTGCGGCGACTGCTCGGTGAAGTCCAACTGCGTCTCGGTCGAGCCCCTGGCCACCGAGTTTGGCCGCAAGCGCAAGATCAACCAGTCGTCCTGTAACCAGGACTACAGCTGCGTCGAGGGCTTCTGTCCCTCGTTCATCACCCTGGAAGGGGCCCAGAGCGCCCAGTCCAAGAAGACGCCGGCGGCGCTGACCGCCGAGTCGACGCCGCTGCCCGAGTTCGAGCCGCTGACCGGCGTGCGCAAGATCCTGTTCACCGGCGTCGGCGGCACGGGCGTCACCACCGTGGCCTCGATCCTGGCCATGGCCGCCCACATCGACGGCCGCGCCGGCAGCGTGGTGGACATGACGGGTCTGGCCCAGAAGGGCGGCTCGGTGTTCAGCCATGTCAAGATCGGCGAGACCGAGGAGACCATCGTCGGCGGCCGCGTGCCGGCCGCCAGCGCCGACGTGCTGATCGCCTGCGACCTGCTGGTGGCGGCCTCGCCCGAGGGCCTGTCGCTCTACGCCAAGGACCGCACGCGCGCCTTCGGCAACAGCGACTTCGCCCCGACCGCCGACTTCGTCACCAGCCGCGACGTCAAGTTCGACAGCAATGCCATGGCCCGCCGGGTGAAGGGCGCGACCAACACCTTCGACGCCTGCCCGGCCCAGCGCCTGGCCGAGACCGAGTTCGGCGACGCCATCTACGCCAACATGATCATGGTCGGCTTTGCCTGGCAGCGCGGGGTGATCCCGGTCTCCAGCCGCGCCCTCTATCGCGCCATCAAGCTGAACGGCGTCGACGCCGAGGCCAACCTGCAGGCCTTCGAACTGGGCCGCCGCGTGGCCCACGACCCGGCCTCGATCACCGTCAAGGAAGACAAGGTCGCCACGCCCGAGACCATGCCGCTGGACGACCTGATCGCCCACCGCATCAAGGAGCTGACGGCCTACCAGAACGCCGCCTACGCCCAGCGCTACGCCGACAAGGTGGCCAAGGTCCGCAGCGCCGAAGCCGGCATTGGCGGCGAGGCCCTGACCCGCGCGGCGGCGGTGAACCTCTACAAGCTGATGGCTTACAAGGACGAGTACGAGGTTGCTCGTCTGTATACGGATGGTCGCTTCAAGGCCGAGCTGGCCGGGACCTTCAAGGGCGGCAAGGCCAAGGTCTGGCTCTCGCCGCCGCTGCTGGCCCCCAAGGGGCCGGACGGCAAGCCCAAGAAGATCGCCTTCGGCGGCTGGATGCTGGACGCCGCCTTCCCGATGATGGCCAGGATGAAGGGGTTGCGCGGCGGCGCGCTCGACATCTTCGGCTACACCGAGGAGCGCAGGATGGAGCGCGGCCTGATGGCGTCCTACGAGACGACCCTCGACCGCCTGGCCGCCGGCCTCTCCCAGGCGAGCCTGCCGCTGGCGGTGAAGATCGCCGAGATCCCGCAGCAGATCCGCGGCTACGGCCACGTCAAGGACGCCTCGGTGGTCACGGCCAAGGCGGCCGAGGCCAAGCTGTGGGCGCAGTGGGGCGGTAGCTGACCACCGTATCGTGGCGGGAAGTCTGTGATAGGCTTTCCGCCATGAACAAGCCGGTTCGACATCCCGATAGGCACTTCATCCCGCCCTCTCTCGCCGAGCGCTTCCAGCCGGCGGTCGGGGAAGGGGTATTCGAGAGTGTCGGGGAGGCCGTTTTCGTGGCGGCGGAAGCCTTCGCGGATCGCCTCGAGTTCGGCGTAGCCGATGATGTCGAGGCCATCCGCCTATCGATCGAGAAAACGATCGAGGAAGATGACTACGAGGACGCCGAGGTGGTGTTCGCCGAACTTCGCGAACGCTTCGGCGAGGGCGAGGATTGAAACGTCTTCGTTTCTCGCGTCGCGCGAAACTCGACCTCTTGGACATAGGCGGCTGGATCGCTTCCGATCGACCGATCGCGGCGCGTCATGTCATCGGTCGGTTGATCGAGCGGACAGAGGCCTTGCGAGAGACGCCCGAGATGGGGCCGCCCCATTCCGTCTATGGCGTTGGCGTCAGAGGGCTTTCCGTCAGGCCCTATATCGTTCTCTACCGCGTCTCGGACGAAGATGTTTTCATCGAGCGTGTCATCCACGGCGCCCGCCTTCCCAAGAATATCCGCTGAGCGCTTGTCTGGACGCCGTGGCGCGCTCCGGGCTTCGTGCTAGGGTTCCCGCCATGACCAACGCCGCCAAACCCGTGACCGTCACCCTCAACGCCGAGGACGCCGCCGACCTGCAGGCGCGGGTCGAGCGGGGCGAGTTCGCTTCGCTGGATGAGGGCGTGGCGGCGGAGTTGGCCGAGCTGAACTATCGGCGGGCGGCGGAGATTGTCGGCGGTCCGGAGAAGCTCGAGGCTCTGCTGGACAAGCTGGAAGTGGTCGAGACCCAGGACCCGGCCGACTGGGTCGGCGGCAAGCGCTCGCTGTCCGACATGCTGGCGGACCTGAAGGCCCAGGCCGGATCCTAGGCGTTCCCATGGCTGATTTCGATTTCGACGCTGTCGTTGTCGGGGCGGGCGCGGTGGGCCTGGCCTGCGGTTATGCGCTGGCCAGGCGCGGCCTGATCGTCGCCGTGCTGGAGGCCGAGAGCCGCATCGGCCAGGGCGTCTCCTCGCGCAATTCGGAGGTCATTCACGGCGGGCTCTACTATCCGACCGGGTCACTGAAGGCGCGGCTATGCGTCCAGGGGCGGCGGTTGCTGTACGCGTTCCTCGACACGCACGGGGTCGCCTACAAGCGCTGCGGCAAGCTGGTGGTGGCGACGTCGGATGATGAGATCGCGCGCCTCGACGCCATCTGGGACCAGGCCCTGGCCAACGAGGTCGAGGGCATGGAGCGGCTGACCGGCGCGCAGGCCCGCGCCCTGGAGCCCGGCCTCAACGCTCACGCGGCGCTGTTGTCGCCGCAGAGCGGGGTCTTCGCCAGCCACGACTACATGCTGGCCCTGCAGGGCGAGATCGAGGCCGCCGGCGGGGCGGTGGTGCTGTCGACGCCGTTCGAGGGCGCGCAAGCGCTGTCTGGGGGCGGCTTCACGGTTCGGGCCGGCGGGGCGGATCCGACCAGCCTGACCTGCCGCCTGCTGGTCACCGCGCCGGGCCTGTCATCGCAGGACGTCGCCGGCCGCATCGAAGGTTATCCGGCCGACCACATCCCCAAGGCCCACTACGGCAAGGGCGTCTATTTCCGCCTGACCGGCAAGGCGCCGTTCCAGCGGCTGATCTATCCGCCGCCGATCCACGGGGCGCTGGGCACCCACTACCGCAACGACCTGGGCGGCCAGGCGGTGTTCGGGCCGGACCTGGAATACGTCCCCGAGCCCGACTATTCCGTCGACCCGGCCAAGGCGGAGGTCTTCGCCGCCTATATCCGCAAGTTCTGGCCGGGCCTGCCCGACGGCGCCCTGCAGCCCGACTACGCCGGCGTGCGGCCCAAGCTGCACGGCCCCGACGCGCCGCAGCCCGACTTCCAGCTGCGCGGCGCCGAGGACCACGGCTTCGAAGGCCTGATGGCGTTGTTCGGCATCGAGAGCCCGGGCCTGACCAGTTCTCTGGCGATCGGCGAGACGGTCGCCACGCGGCTGCTAGGGGAGCCGGCCGTCTAGCTCCGCGTTGACACTGGATCGGCGCCCGCCGATGGTCCGCCGCCGTACGCTGTCCCCGGAGTTCGCCTTGACCAACCTGCTGCACGCCATGCTGGGCAAGGGTCTGGGCGGTCTGGAGCAGGTGTTTCTCGACTATCAGCCGATCCTCGAGGCCTGGGCCGCCAAGCGCGGCGGACGGTGCGTCGGCGTGGTGCGCAAGGGCGGCAAGGTGGCCGCCGCGCAAGCCGGGCGAACCCCGCCCCTGACCGCCATGCCGGCCTTTACCGACTGGGACCCGATCACCCTCGGCGCGGCGCGCGCCGTGGTCCGAGCGAACAGGCCGGCGATCATCCTCAGCCACGGCCAGCGTCCGGCGCGGGTGTTCGCCAAGGCCGCCCCGGTCGGCGTCATCCAGGCCGTCTGCGTGCACAAGCCCAGCTTCGACGTGACGCCAGGAACCCACTATCTCTGTGTCGGCCAGCACCTGGCGAACCTGGCCCTGGAGCGCGGCGCGCCCGCGGATCATGTTCACGTCGTTCAGAACGCCGTCCGGCCGCCACAGGTCCGAGCCAGGCCCTTCGCCCGCGAGGACGGCCCGGTGAAGATCGTCGCCGCTGGCCGGCTGCACGCCAAGAAGGGCTTCGACGTCCTGATCCGCGCGGTCGGCAAGCTGCGCGCCTGGGACGTCGATGTCACCTGCGAGATCGCCGGCGAGGGCGGCGAGCGCGCCGACCTGGAGGCGCTGATCAAGGCGCTGGATCTCGATCCGTGCGTGAAGCTGACGGGCTGGACCGACGATATCGCGGGCTTTCTGGCCACGGGCGACCTGTTCGCCTTTCCCTCGCATCAGGAAGGCTTCCCGCTGACCCTGCTGGAGGCCATGGCGGTCGGCCTGCCGGTGGTGGCCACCGAGATCGACGGGCCGGTCGAGATCCTCAAGGAGGGGATCACCGGCCGCCTCGTGCCGGACGACGACCCCGACCGGCTGGCCGAGGCCCTGGGCGAGCTGATCAGCGACCGCGATACGGCCCGGCGCCTGGGCGCGACGGCGCGAGAACTGGTGCTGACCGAATACGGACCCGACGCGCTGGCGCGACGGTTGGAGGCCGCGCTGGACGGAATGCTATCGTAAAGTGCGTCAGGCGAAAGTGTGTGCGGTTTCGCCGCCAGATGCACGTCGACTCTAAGGCTTGATGCGAAGCGCGCTGGGGAGTATGACCCCCGTCCGTCCTGGCTATGGCTGGGTAGCTCAGATGGTTAGAGCGGTGGATTCATAACCCACAGGTCGGCGGTTCGATCCCGCCCCCCGCCACCAGGACGGAATTCTTTCTCCTTAAAATTCAATCTCTTCCGAGTTAGGCGCAGACGGCCTTCTTGAGGATTTCATTCGCGCGGCTTTGCCAGCCGGGCCCGCCTTCGCGCAGCTTTTCGATCACCTCCTGGTCCAGGCGCAAGGTGACCTGCTTCTTGGGGGTGGCGGATTTCGGGCGGCCAGGGCGCGTCAGCGTGCCATTGGCGGGCCGGATGACACGATCACCGATCCGGATTTCAGCGCGAGCGAACTGGTCTTCGGTCCACTCCGGCGCGTCATCCGGATCAACCCAATTGCTTTCCGTATCTGCGTTGCTCTCGGGCATTGCATTTCCTCATTGAGATGATGCGGCGTGTGTCGCCGCGTTGCGTCCAAACGACCATGATCAAACGCTCGTCCAAGAAGCCGATCGTCTGAAAGCGAACCCCTCCATATTGCTCGCGATCATCGACGTGCATGATGGTCCGCATTTGAAACAGGCGCGCCGCATCCGCGAAATCCAAGCCGCGATGCTCCAGCGTTTGGCGGCGTTTCTCCTCATCGAATTCGATATCCATGTCGGAAGCGTTCCTCCGACGTGATTATCTCATAGATTGTGTTTATCTTACATATCGCCATTTGCGATATCAATTCTTGTAGCTACGAAAATAGCGCGATCGACGCGAGCAAGCAACGGCTTCTCGGCGTCGCCCGTTCTCGCCCCATGGCGCGCGCGCTCAAGGTCTTCACGTGGTCGGACGGCTTCCATCGCTACACGGTGGCCGAGACCTCGCGCGCCAAGGCCCTGGCGGCCTGGGAGACCGATCGCGATCTGTTCAAGGAGGGCGTCGCCGAGGAGGCGCCGGAGGCGCCCGACGCCAAGGCCGCTCTCGCCGCGCCCGGCGCGGTGATCCGGCGGGCCGAGGGCGGGTTGAAGTCGGCGGTCGACAGGCTGCCGAAGCCCAAGGCCAAGAAGGTTGACGATCAGGCCGAGGTCAGGCGCAAGCGGGCGCTGGCGGAGGCCAAAGCCGCGCTCGACGCCGCCGAGACCGAACAACGCGACGCCGAGGCCGACCTTGAACAGCGTCGCCGCGGGCTCGACGCCGAGGCCGTCGCGCTCAGCGGCTCCTGGGCGAAGCGCCGCGCTGCTCTGGAAAAGACGATCGCGCGTCTGCGACGGTGATCGCCGCGCCGCCGCGCAGGCCCTGGCCGTCGAGATAGTCCAGCAGCGCCGCCGGATAGTCGGTCTGGACGACGCTGACGCCCTGCGCGATCAGGCCGCCCCAGGCCTTGCCGGGATCGATCAGGGCGCGCGCGTCACCGGCCGCGTCGGGCAGTCCCTTCGGACCCTTGCCGGCCAGGGTGTTGGTCCAGAGGCGGACGCGGGCGGCGCGGGCCGCGTCGCGCACGGCCATGAAGCCGTCCTTCTTCAGCGCGCCCAGCTCGATGGCCGGGATCGCCCGCGCGCCGGAGGCCTGGGCGGTGGCGATCTCGGCCAACTGGACGGCGCGCGGGGCGCCCTTGCCGCCGACGATCGGCATGAAGGCCAGGTTCTTGTAGAGCGGCTGGTCCGCGATCGGCGCGTCGCCCAGACCGACCCGGGCCTTGAACAGCACCCAGTCGGCGGCGTCGACGTCATTGACCAGGCGGGCGACCCGTGCGGGCGAGCCTTCCTTAAGGTCAATATTGACCAGGATGCGGCCGCGGGCGGCCTTGAGGAAGGCGCCCAGGGTGGGCGGCGCGGCGTCGGTGGCCTGGTCGCCGGCCTTCAGGCGCAGGGCCTGCAGCTCGCCGAGGGTCAGGTCCGAGACCTTACCCCTGCCGGTGGTGGTCCGGTCGACCTTGGCGTCGTGCATGAGGACCAGGGCGCCGTCCTGGGTGCGGCGCACGTCGATCTCGACGACGTCGACGCCCAGGGCGATGCAGCGCTCCAGGGCGGCGATGGAATTCTCGGGGACGGCGCTCGTCAGGCCGCGCGACGGGGCGGGCGCGTGGCAGGCGCGGTGAGCCACCACCATGACGCCGTCGGCCGGGTCGTAGAGGCGTTGGCGCGGGTCGGCGGCATGCGCCGAACCCGCCAGCGTCGCGATGGCTAAAGCGATCGAAAGCGCATCAAGTCGCATGGTCAAAGCTCCCCAGCCCTTCCCACTGCATCGCTGATTCAGGCGACAGCCGTGCGGCGGTTCGGACTCATTGGGATGACGTCGCCGAGGCGGAGGCGCCTCAGGCTTTCAAACGCGACAGGTTGGTTGGGGCGGACGGCTTAGACCTTTCGGAAACCCCGCAGGACATTGGCCTCGGTGCTGAGCTGCAGCTTGGCGTAGTCGATGCGCGGCGTGTCCGAGAAGATCAGGTAGTAGTACTTCATCTGCTCGGACCACCAGTAGCCGGGGCAGTTGTCGCCCTGGGTCATCGGCTTGGTCGTGATGTCCTTCAGAGCGGTATAGCCATAGGCGGCGCGGCTGGTCGCCTTCATCTCGCGATAGTGGATCGCCGTCAGCTGGCGATAGCGGTCGTCGCGGTCCAGCAGCCACAGGTTCAGGCAGGCGTCGGCATATTCGGGGCGCAGGCCGGTGGCCTTGCGGCGGGCCTGGCGGGTGGCGACGTCGATCGATTCCGGGATGACGCCATAGGTCGTCTGCATCTCGGTGAACGAGGCCAGGTAGTCGTCGCCTTCCGTCTTGAACCCGACCTGGGCCAGCAGGCCGGCATAGTAGGCGGCCAGCTCGCTCTGCGACGTGTTCAGCACCGCGCCGGTCTCGTAGTCGACCATCGGGAACCACAGGCGGCCGTCATAGCGCTTGGCCTGTTGGGCCAGCTGGGCGGCGGTGACCTCCTGGGCCCAGCGCTTGCAGTCTTCGTCGCCGAACAGCTCCCAGGCGTCCCACAGATATTCGTAGAAACTGTCGGCATAGATATCGATGCTGGCCGTGCGGCTGATCCATTCGCCGGTGCGCGCATCAATGTTGGCGGCCATCAGGCCGATCTTCGAGCGCTTGTCGAGCGCATGCTTCATCGCCTTCTTGGCGACGTCGAAATAGCGCTTGTCGCCGGTCAGCTGGCTGAGCACGCCGAACTCGGTGATGTAGGTGCCGATCTCCGCGAGATTGGTCTCCGGATCGCGGACCGCGCCGGTCTTCAGGTTGACATAGCGCCAGGGCAGGCCGTGGGGCGAGGCGTCGAAGGCCTTCAGCAGGCGGTCGGCCAGGTCCTTGGCCTTGGCCAGCAGCACGGGGTCGCCGCAGGCCAGGTGGGCCGAGATCAGGCCGCCGACCAGGCGGATATTGGTCTCGAAGACTTGCGCCTCGCCATTGACGTCGAAGTTCAGCGACGACTTCACCCAGTCGACGCCGGCCTGGAACTCGGCGTCCAGGCCCATGATCCACAGGGTGTCCAGCGCCTCGACCAGCGACAGGCCAAGATCGTGGCCCTCGACGAAGAACGACTGCGACGTGCCGCTGACGGGATTGATCTCGTCCTTGCCCCAGGCCTTGGCGACATAGCCCCGCCAGGCCCACTGGAACTCCTTGCGGACGTCGGCGGCCAGGGCCTTCCAGTCCTCTTTCGGCTGGCTCTTCTTGGGCGCGGCGGCGGCCAGGCCAGGCGCGAGGCCGGCGGCGGCGAGGGCGGCGAAGGCGGAGCGGCGGGTGAGTCGGGCGAGCGTCATGGAACCCAACCTAACGGCGACCGCGAGCCTGGGCGAGAGGGCGACCGACCTAGCCGGTCGAGGTTTCGTTCGCCGGGGCCTCGGTCAGGCGGGCGCGCAGGATGCAGCTCAGGCCTTCGGGGCGATAGTCCATGGTCGCCGCGCCCTTCAGCTCGCCGTTCAGGCTGCGCTCGATCAAGCGCGAGCCGAAGCCCTTGCGGGTGGGCGGGGCCACCGGGGGGCCGCCGGCTTCGGTCCAGACGACCTCCAGCGCGCGGTCGTCGGGGTCATAGGTCCAGGACAGGCTCACGCGGCCCCCGGCGTTCGACAGCGCCCCGTACTTCAGGGCGTTGGTGGCCATCTCGTGCAGGATCAACGCCATGGTCAGCGCGCCGCCCGGCTGCAGGCGCACGGCCGGCCCCTCGATGGTGAAGCGCTCGCTGGCCTGGTCGAAGGGGCGCAGGGCGCGCTCGACCACTTCCCGCAGCTCCGCGCCGTGCCAGCTCTCGCGGGTCAGGATGTCGTGCACCCCCGACAGGCCGAGCAGCCGCGCCTCGAACTTCTCGAAGGCCACGACCGGGTCGGGTTCGTTGCGCAGGGTCTGGGCGGCCATCGACTGGACGGTGGCCAGGGTGTTCTTGACCCGGTGGTTCAGTTCGTTGATCAGCAGGCGCAGCTGGCTCTGGTGGCGGGCCTGGGCGTCCTCGGCCTCCTTGCGGACGCTGATGTCGGAGATGATCGCCAGGATGTAGGCCGGCTGGCCGTCGACGCGGACCATCGAGGCGGTCAGGTGGATCCAGAGGTCGCCGTTGCCGACCAGGAACCGCCGCTCGGCCGCGCAGGTCTCGATCTCGCCCGACAGCAGGGCCGCGCTCGAGAGGAGCGCCTGATCCAGCATGTCCGGATGCACCAGGCTCTGCAGGGCAACGCCCAGCAGAGCGTCGCGGTCGCGCCGCAGCAGGGCGCAGAAGCTGTCATTGGCTTCCAGGATCTCGCCGGTGGGCGTCAGGCGCGCCACGCCCATGGCCGCCTGGTCGAACACGGCGCGATAACGGGCCTCGGCGGCCTCCAGCTTGAGCCGCGCCTCGACGTTGGCGGTGACCACCTCGGTGTAGAGCACCAGGCCGCCGATCTCGCCGCCCCCATCGTCAGTGGGGTCCGTGCGCCACGGCGCCATCGACCAGCGGATCCATTCGGTGCGGCCGTCGCGGTCGACGTAGGGGTCGCCCTCGTGGCGCAGCTCGACGCCCTCGGCCAGGACCCGGGCGTGCAGGTCGCGCCACTTCCGCGGGATCTCGGGGAAGACGTCGTAGTGTCGCCGGCCGATCAGCGGCATGTCGGGCGGCAGGTGCTGGTCGGTCAGGTACTGCCGCGAGGCGGCCAGGTAGCGCATCTGGTTGTCGAAGATCGCGATGCCCAAAGGCGCGTGCTTCAGCGCCGTGGTGACGCTGGGCGAGCCGGCCATTTGAGGCCTGGACTGGGGCGGCGCTTCGTTGATCATCGCGCTCCATGGTAGCGCTCGCAGCGGGTGTCGGGGCTGAACTTCCCGTGACAGGTTGTCGGACCAATCGCCGCACCCTGCGGCAGGGTGATCGGGCTCAGCCGGCCACCGGGAACACCCGCGTCTGCTTGACCACCCCATAGGCGAAGCTGGTGTCGATCGAGGCGATGCCGGGGATGGCGTGCAGCTTGCGGCGCATGAAGGCCTCATAGGCCTCCAGGCTGTCGACGATCACCCGCAACAGATAGTCGTCGCTGCCCGCCAGCAGGAAGCAGTCCAGGATCTGGTCGATGCGCTGCACCTGAGCCTCGAAGCCGGTGATCAGGTCCTGGCTGGGACTGTTCAGGCGCACGCGGACGAAGACGGTGATCGGCAGGCCGTAGGCTTTCTGGTCGACCAGGGCGGTATAGCCGGTGATGACCCCCTCGGCCTCCAGGTTGCGCACCCGGCGCAGGCAGGGGGAGGGGGACAGGTTGACCCGCTCGGCCAGCTCCTGATTGGTCAGGCGGCCGTCCTTCTGCAGCTCGCGGATGATCTGGCGGTCTTTGGTGTCCATGCGCGCCTCTTGAGCAGAATCTGCCAAAATTGAAGCTCATCATGGCAGACTTCGCAATCTATGCCGCCCAGGTTCGCGCCACTCTCACCCGACAGGGAGTGAGACATGCGTAACGACCAGAGCGGCTTTTCCACGCGGGCGATCCACGCGGGCTATGATCCCGCCGACGAGCACGGGGCGCTGACGCCGCCGGTGCACCTGACCTCGACTTTCGCGTTCGAGAGCGCCGAGGCCGGCGGCGAGATGTTCGCCGGGACGCGGGAGGGGCACTTCTACTCGCGGATCTCCAACCCCACGACCGACCTTCTGGAGCGCCGGCTGGCCAGCCTGGAGGGCGGCGAGGCGGCCGTCGCCACGGCCTCGGGCATGGGCGCGATCACCGCCACGCTGTGGAGCTTCCTGCGGGCGGGCGACGAGGTCATCACCGACCAGACGCTCTACGGCTGCACCTTCGCCTTTCTGCGCGACGGCCTGACCCGGTTCGGGGTGACGGTGCGAACCGTGGACATGACCCGGCCCGAAGCCCTGGCCGAGGCGATCTCGAACAAGACCCGGATCGTCTATTTCGAGACCCCGGCCAATCCGAACATGCGCCTGGTGGACATCGCCGCGATCAGCCGGATCGCGCACGACGCCGGCGCCAAGGTGGTGGTCGACAACACCTACGCCACGCCGGTCCTGACCCGGCCGCTCAGCCTGGGCGCGGACATCGTCGTCCACTCGGCGACCAAGTATCTGGGCGGTCACGGCGACCTCGTGGGCGGCATCGCCATCGGCGGCGTCGAGGACATGCGCCGCGTGCGCCTGGTCGGCGTGAAGGACATGACCGGGGCGGTGATGTCGCCCTTTACGGCCTTTCTGGTCATGCGGGGCCTGAAGACCCTGGCGCTGCGCATGGCCCGCCACAGCCAGAGTGGGGAGGCCGTCGCCCGCTGGCTGGAGGCGCATCCGGCCGTCGCGCGGGTGTTCTATCCGGGCCTGAGGAGCTTTCCGCAGCACGCCCTGGCCGAACGCCAGATGGCCGGCGGCGGCGGCATGATCGCCTTCGAGCTGAAGGGCGGTCACACGGCGGGCGCGGCTCTGATGAACCGCCTGACGATGATCCGCCGGGCGGTGTCGCTGGGCGACGCCGAGACGCTGATCCAGCACCCGGCCAGCATGACCCACTCGCCCTATTCGCCCGAGGAGCGGGCGGCGGCTGGCATCGGCGAGGGGCTGGTGCGGCTGTCGGTCGGGCTGGAGGACGTGGCGGATATTCTGGGCGATCTGGAAGAGGCGCTGGCGATTGCCGCTCCTCCGCCGGGGGGCCTGTCCGCGAGGCCGACCGAGGGCGCCATCTCCGCCTGACGCAGGGGGCGATCTCAACAGTCCAGGAACTTCACCTCGTCCGCCGCGTACTTCATGTCGCTGGCGCTGAAGAGCCCCGACAAGCCGAGCAGGGTGCAGCGGCCGATGGCCAGGTACACCGGAATCCCCTGCACATACGCGCCCATCCGGCCCTTGTCGGAGAACCGTCTGGCGAACGCCGCGCGGTCCAGCAGGTCGCCGAAGCGCTCCATCAGGGGGCTGTTGATGTAGACGCCGCCGCGGGCGGCGAACATCAGGGCCGCGTCGCCGGCGAAGGCGCCGAGCAGGGCGCTGAAGATCGACACCGCCTCGCGGGCCCGCGCGTCGCCGTCGCGGGCGCGGGACAGGATCACATCGTCGCTGTCGGTATCGCCGCCCAGGGCCATATGGATGTCCGCCAGGCCCTGCTGCGACAGGAAGTGTTCGGCCGAGACCCGGCCGTACTTGATCTGCAGGGCCGAGAAGACCGGGACCTCGCGCGCCTCGCCGGGCGTGAAGTCGATGTGGCCGCCTTCGCTGACCACCGGGACCCAGCCGTCGTTGCGATGTGGCGACAGGCCCGCGACACCGAGGCCAAGATTGGGGCCGATCACCGCGATCGGCGCGTTCTTGGCCGGCTTGCCGGCGTGGATCAGGGTCATGGCGGTGTTCGCCAGCCGCGGCGCGCCCAGGGCGCAGGCGGCGAAATCGTTGAGCAGGGTCACGCGTGGGGTCTTGAGCACCGCTCTCAGCCACGACTGGGTCACCGTGAAGTCGCCAGCCGTCAGAGCGATCGCGCCGTCGATCTCCGGACCCGCGCCGCAGACCGCCGCGCCGATCAACTCGCCATGGCCGCCCTTGGCGAGGGCGGTGGCCAGGTGCAGCTCCAGTTCGCGCAGGGACCCGCAGGCCAGTTCCTGGTGCGCGCGGGGCGGATCGCCAGGACGCACGACCGCCAACGCCAGGTCGCGCCCGTTCACGTCGGCCAGCAAGACCGATCCCTTAGCCATGTCGTTTCCTCGCACGGCCGGATCTTCTGTCCGGCTTCGGTGAACCCTGTTGTACCGGTAACATGGACGGGCAAATGGCGATATCCCTGAAGAACGACGTTATGACAGGGTTGTCACCGCCAAAGTCAAACCCCGCCTCCCGCTCTTGCCGCGTTAACCTTCACGACTAAATCCTAAATTTAGACGGCCGATTAACCGCGGCGTGCGTTTATCCCCGCATGGCGAAGTACGCGTCAGGCGGCGATCACGATCGACGGACGGCCGTCCGTATTCAGACTCAGAGATCCGGCAAGATCCTGTGTGGCGCCTTCGCATGGGATTGCGTGATCCGCGACCTGTCGAGCGGCGGCGCGCGCATCCAGATGCTGTCCGGCGCCGCCCCGCCGGGAAAGGCGCAGCTGGTCGATCTGGTCGCTGGCCTGGCCCACGACGTGACCGTGGCCTGGCAGCGCGATCGCGAGGTGGGCATGCGCATCGTCCGCACCTACGACCTTCGCGGCCTCACCCCCGCCGTCGCGGGCGCCGCCAAGCGGATCTGGCTGGCCTCGCAATCCGGTGTCTCGACAGGGTAGATGTGAAAAAGACCTCGGCCCGCGAGCCGAGGTCTTCTCATTTTTCGCTTGAGCGGGGCGCGCTTGAGCGGAGCGTGCCTAGCGCCTGTCCCGTTTGGATGGAACCGTCTAAGCGGGATAAACAGGCCCTAGAATCAAACATCTAGAGCTAAAGGGCTCCGGCCTCAGGCGGTTTCGCGAGAGGCTTCGTCGGCCATCGCACGCACCAGGTCCAGAACCTGACGACGAACGCGGCCGCGACCGATGCGCGGGAACACCTCGGCCAGCTCCAGGCCTTCCGGCGTGGTCAGGAACTCCTGAACCACCTTTTCGGCGTGCTGGGCGGCGTCGTCGACTTGCGCGCCGCTCATCGGATCGGCCAGGCCGTCGAAAAAGAACGACACCGGGACCTGCAGGGTCTTGGCGATCTCGTAGAGCTTGCTGGCGCTGACGCGATTGGCCCCGCGCTCGTACTTCTGCACCTGCTGGAAGGTCAGGCCCAGGCTGTCGGCCAGCTGTTCCTGGCTCACGCCCAGCAGCTTGCGACGCATGCGGACACGGCCGCCCACGTGCAGGTCGACAGGGTTGGGGCGTCGGCCTTCTGTTTCTTCGCTCATCTGTTTTCCGCCTCCAACGGTTGTTCGGAGAAAATGACACGACCGTGACGTCGGCGGAAGCTGGGGCGTTCATAGCGCGGCGTTACGTCGCGATGGTCCAGCTGGCCTCCCCGATCCGAGGAAGTTAGCCGCCAAGGAGACGATTCGCCGCCAACCGAAGGGCGATCCGCTGCCGCCCAGCGCGAGTGGCCAAAGTCCGTGTGCGGCCCGTTCCTATCGGAACGAACCGCACGCCGCAAATTCTTATGCGTGAAGGGGCGACCCGTCGGCGCGGCCCTCCCAGATGCGCCGCGCCTCGCCGGTGCTGTCGTGCAGGCGGAACAGGGTCTCGGCCGCCAGGGTCTCGTCGCGCGGGGCGCCGGCGGTCAGCTGTGGCGTCATGGCTCGGGTGACCTGGCGCTGCACCGAGGCCAGATCGCCGAACGCCATCATGTCCAGGGCGTCGATCTCGTAGCCGATCGGCGATTCACGGCCGATCGCCTCCAGCACGCGGTCCAGCAGAGCCTGCGAGACGGCGATCTCGGAGCCCGCCACCACGCCGTACGCATAGGGGCGCGGAATACCGACCAGACGGGTGTCGATCGGCGAGTTGAGGATGCCCGGATAGAGCTGCATGTCGATCATGCCCACGAAGCGGGTCACGCCCCGGCGCAGGGCCAGTTCGAAGGCGGCGGCCCAGCACTCGAACACGCGCTCGCCCCGGCCGGGGCCCTTGCGCCGGCGATAGGCCTCGGTGGTGAAAAGGCGCGAGGCCTCCCAGATGTCGGCGCCCTTCTTGGGCGTTTCGCTGGGCGCGATAAGGTGAGCGAACTTATCGGCCAGCATGCAGCGGTCGTCGGTGGGCCGCAGGCGCAGGCCGACTTCCAGCTCGAGGGCGTCGTTGAAGCCCAGCAGATAGATGGCGCGGTGGTCGTCGTAGTCGTCGACCTCGCCGCCATCCAGGACGACGAGGTCGACCCAGCCGTTCTTCTCGACGCACTGGCGCCGGCGTTCCTCGTGCATGGCCCAGAGCTGCGGGCCGTACAGATGACGGTTCTCGGAAGTGATGATGTGGATCATGGCCGGCCCCCAAAGCTGGCGAAAACAGGAACGGCCTGCATTAGGGGGCATGATCCGGCGAACGGACGATAGGCCAAACGGCCTAAGCCTTGCGCGCGGAGGGTGCTTGTCAGGGCCGCGGGGGTCTGGGTTAGAGTTTGGAGAGCAACCCCAGCTCACCCGCCTTGAGCACGGCTTCCTGGCGTTTGACCACGCCCAGCCGCTTCTTGGCGGCCTCGATGTGGTGATGGACCGTGCGCGGCGACAGCTGCAGGATCGCGCCGATCTCCCAGTCGGTCTTGCCGCGGCTGGCCCAGTACAGGCACTGGGCCTGACGCTCGGAGATGACCCCGTAGTCGGGATTGTCGTCCTGCATTTCCCAGTGCTTGAGCATGATCGCGCCGAACACCGTGGCCAGGCTGTCGATGACCGCGCGCGCGGTCGGGTCGGTGGTGGGGGCCTCGGTCGACATGCGGATCAGCACTTCCTGGCCGGCCGGGCCGAAGACGCGCACGACATAGCCGTCGTTCATGCCCAGCTCGGAAGCCTCGCCCCACATGGACTGGGCGCGGCCGTCGCCAAGCGGCTTGGCGTCGGTCCAGGCGAACGAGCGCGGCGACTTCAGGAGGAGCTTCACGCACGGATCGTGGACGACGTAGCGTTCGCTCCAATAGCGCTGGTCCCAGCCCTCGAAGTCGCGGCGGCTCAGCGTCGGCGGCTCCTTGCCATAGTGCTCGGCATTGACCAGGGTGGCGCAGAACTTGTCGTAACCGAAGGCCCCGATCGCCTGGGCGAAATGGCTTTCCACCTCATGGGCCGAGCCCAGGTGCGGCGCCTGGCTGAGAAACGCCCAGGCCTGTTGTTCCGCCGTATTCAGCACTCGAGACGCTCCGTACTCACGCTGAGAGCGAAGCTAGGCTGGGATACGCCTCGGCGCCAAGCGTGTGCTATCCAGGGTAGCGTCGGAAAGCGGCGTCCAATTGTCGCCGGATGCGCGGGCGCGGCTAGAGCGCGTTAGGTTTAAGTCTATGAATTAGAGGCTGTTGATCTGGTTTAGAGGGGCCCATCTAAGCCAGGCAGGCTCTAGGCGGCGGCTTCTTCGCCGTCTTCGTCCTCGCCCAGCAGGGCGCTCAGCACGGTGGCCAGGCGCTCGGGCTTGATCGGTTTTTCGACCACGTCCTGCATGCCCGCGGCGATGTAGGTCTGGACGTCGGCCGGATCGGCGTTGGCGGTCAGGGCCACGATCGGCACGCCGCCAGCGCGGCCGCCGATCTCGCGGATGGCGCGGGTGGCGGCGATGCCGTCCATGCGCGGCATCTTGATGTCCATCAGGATCAGATCGAAGCGGCCGCCCTTGGCCATCTCGACGGCGTCGACGCCATCGACGGCCTGCTCGGAGGTGCACTCGAACATGTCGCACAGCGCCTCGGCGACCATGCGGTTGGTGGCGTTGTCGTCGACGATCAGGATGTGGGCGGCGCGGGAGGCGACGGCCTGCTCCTCGTGGATCTCGGCCTCGGCGGCGGCCGCCGCGAGCGTCAGGCCGAAGCCGACGGTCAGGCCGGCGCCGCGATTGGCCTCGGCGTGCAAGGGACCGCCCATGGCGCGCAGGACGCGGTGAGCCAGGGCCATGCCCACGCCCAGGGCCATCTCGTTGCGGTCTTGCAGGCTGGACGGGCCCAGCGGGTCGTTGATCCGGGCCAGGCGCTCGTCGGCGTGGCCCTCGGTGTTGTCGCGCACCAGGCCTTCCAGGCGGATCTGGTCGCCGTCGGCGCGGGCCGTCAGGCGGGTCTCGATCATGCCGCGGCCGGCGGCCAGGGCGTTCTCGATCAGGATGTCGAACACCTGCAGCAGGCGCTCGCCGTCGACCTCGACCCCGCATTCCGGATCGCCGTTGTAGGAGACCAACAGGGTGGAGCCGCCCTCGTGGGCGCGTTCGGCCCAGCGGGCCTCGACCGCGTCGGCCAGGTCGCGCAGGCGGGTGGGGGTGGGGGCGAAGGTCAGTTGGCCGCGGGACGAGCGGTGCAGGTCGATGGCGCGGTTCACCGTCGCGCCCATGTCGCGGCTGGTGTCGCCGATGGCGCGCACGAACGCCGAGGCGTCCGGCGTCAGGCGCTGCTGCTCGAGGCGTTCGGTGATGGCCAGCACGCCGTCCAGGTGGGCGCCGATGTCGACGGCCATGCGCTCGGCCATGCCCATGGCGTCGCGGGCGTCGCGTTGACGCCGACGGTGAGAGGCCAGCAGCGAACCCAGGCCGCCGACGCCCACATAGCGGCCGGCGGCGTCCACGGCGATATAGGCGGTGCGGAAGACGGGCGTGGGGCTGTCGGCCAGGGCGTTGACGAAGCTGCTGGCGTCGGTCTGGGCCGCGACGATACGCGGCGCGGTGTCCATGATCTCGGAAATCGGCTTGCCGGCGAGGGCTTCCTCGGCGACCCGCATCATGCCCTGCAGCACGTCGCGATACACCAGGCCGATCGGCGCGCGGTCGGCGTCGACGATCGCCAGCGCCGGCATGGCCGGATCGGCGTCGAACATCGCGGCCGCCTCGGCGCAGGACGTGCCGGGCGCGATCGGGTCGCTCAGATCGATCAGACGGTATAGCGTTTCCATGCGGCGTTTCGCTGGGACTTGGAACGACAGCTTGCCCCAGCCGGCCTTGCGGAGTCGTTAAGTTGGGCGCGGCCGCGGCGCGGTAATCGTGGGAAATCGCTCACCTTTCCGCCAAGCCTCCGGAGCCCCGACGAAAAAGGGACGGCGGATGACCCGCCGTCCCCTCCATTTTCTTGCGTAACCGGACCTACCAGGACTTGGTGATCGACACCCCATAGAGGCGAGGCTCGGCGGTGATCACGTTGGTGAACAGGCCCGAGCTGTCGTCGGTGGTGTAGGCGTCGACGATCGGCGTCTTGTTGCCGATGTTCTTCACATAGGCGTCGATCGAGACGCCCCATTCCGGCTTTTCGACCTTCAGGGTGATGTTGCCGTTGTCCCACGACTTCAGGCGGTCGTACTCGGTGTTGTACACGCGAGCGAACTGCTGGCTCTGGCGGTAGTAGTCGCCGCGCAGGGTGGCCGACCAGCCGGAGGGCAGCTCGAAGGTGTACTGGGCGCCGAGCGAGGTGGTCCAGTGCGGCGAGTTCGGCAGCTCATTGCCCGACAGGTTCGCCGCCGTGCCTTCGATCGAGTAGCCGGCCCCATAGGTGTAGAGCCCGGTGGCGTTGGCCAGGAAGGCGGCCGTGGGCGCGGGCAGGCCCGCGCCGCCGAGCGCGGCCGGGGTCGACAGGAACGCCTGATAGGCCGCCGCCCCCGAGCAGGCCCAGGGCAGGGTGCCTCCGGCGCCGGCGCCCAGGATGGTGGCGACGCCGGCGGTGGCCAGCACGCAGTTGGCGCCGACGGCCGACGAGTTCGGACCCACCTTCACGACCGTATAGGCCGGGTTGGACTGGGTGCGGTTCATCGTGTCGATCGAGGTGACCCCGTCGCCGATCTTGGTGTGCAGATAGCCGATATTGGCGTTCAGCTTCAGGTTCCGGACCGGCGACCAGATGCTTTCCAGTTCGAAGCCGTAGACCTTGGCGTCGACGTTCTCGTTCACCGAGGTGCGGTTCACGATCTTGGAGATCTGATAGCCCTTGTAGTCGTACGAGAAGCCCGTGGCGTTGATCAGCACGCTGCCGCCGGCCAGGGTGTTCTTGGCGCCGATCTCGATGGCGTTGACGAACTCCGGGTCGAAGGTCTGGCTGATGCCCACCGCCCCGGCCGGGACGCCCGGATTGATGCCGCCGCCCTTGTAGCCCTTGGAATAGAAGGCATAGAGCAGGGTGTCGTCGGTGAAGCCCAGATGAGCCTTGTAGTCCACGCCGACGCGGCCCGTGGTCTCGTTGAAGCGGGCGCGCTGGTCCGGGTTGGTCGGGTTCAAGGTCAGGCCGTAGCCGGGGGCCAGCAGGACGGTCGAGTAGTTCTTGACCGCCTTCTTGTCGCGGGTCTGGCGCAGGCCCAGGGTGAACTTCAGGTCCTCGCTGGCCTGATAGTAGAGCTCGCCCATCACCGCGTCCGACACCAGGGTGTAGGGCGTGCGGTTGTCATAGTAGTTGTGGCCGTCGCCGGTCGGGTCGGCCGCCGTGTCGATGCCGATGCAGTTGGCGGTGGTCGCCGGGTTGCAGTTCGGATTGCCGGTCTTGGAGAAGTTCAGGGCCAGCGACGACAGGGTCAGCGAGTTGCCGATCACGTAGTAGTCGGTCAGCGTCCGGTAGGTGAAGTGGATGGCGCCGACGGTGAAGTTCAGCGGGCCGTCGAAGGCCGACTGCAGGCGAAGTTCCTGGCTGAACTGTTCCGAACGGCCCGACGAGACGTCGATGGTCGTGAACTTGTTCGTATTGCCCACCTGCGGGTCGTTGAAGAACCCGCCCGGCGTGAAGGGCGTGTTGTTGAAGGGGACCGGCGAGACGTTCCGGTTGTAGTCCTGCTTCGTATAGACGCTGCCCTTGCTGTAGGCGGTCATCGAGGTGGCCGTCAGGGCGTCGGTCAGGTCGTAGGCCAGGGTGAGCTGATAGACATTCGAGCCCGACCGGTAGAGCGGATCCAGCGCCGTCTCGATCTCGCGCAGGTTCGTCGAGGTGGTGTCGCCCAGGTTCGTATCGCCCGAAGTGAAGCCGAAGATGTTGCCCAGAAGGCCCGTCAGCGTGCCCGAGGTGTTGACCGTGCCATAGGCGCTGGCGCCGTACAGCGAGGCGGGCAGACAGCCCTGGGTCAGGAAGCCGCGCGCCGCGCCCGTCGGCACGCCGCCGACCGTGGCCGGGCCGTTGTCCTTGGTGCAGAGCTGCTTGCCGGTGCGCGCGCGGGTGTCGTTCTCGTGGAAGCGTTCCCACAGGAAGTTGGTGCGCAGCTTGTCGGTCGGATTGAACATCACCTGGACGCGGGTCGAATAGAGGTCCCGGTCGTCGACGACGTGGTTGTTGAAGGTGTTGGTGACGAAGCCGTCGCGCTTCAGCGAGGCGCCCGACAGGCGGACGGCCAGCTTGTCGCCGAAGATCGGCACGTTGACCATGCCGCGCAGCTTGACCGAATTGTAGTTGCCGTACTCGGCGCGGATATTGGCCTCGAACTGGTCGGTCGGCTTGGCGGTGATGACGTTGACCACGCCGCCGGTGGCGTTGCGGCCGTAGAGGGTGCCCTGCGGGCCGCGCAGCACTTCCACGCGCTCCACGTCGTAGAACTCGGCCTCGAACAGGTTGCCCGACTGCATCGGGGCGTTGTTCAGATGGACGCCGACGCCCTGGTCGGCCGAAGCGCCGACGGCCTTGGCCCCGATGCCGCGGATCTGGAAGTTGAAGCTGTTGGTGAAGTTGCTCTTGGCGAAGCTGACGTTCGGAATCGCCTGCTGAAGGTTCGGACCGCCGTCGATCTTCTGCGCTTCGAGGGAGTCCTGGCTGAACGCCGACACGGCGATCGGCACGTCCTGGAGCGCTTCTTCCTTCTTCTGGGCGGTGACGACCAGCTCTTCGATGACGGTGGTGTTCTGTTGCGCCGGCTTGGCGGCCTGCTGGGCGAACGCGGGGACGGCGAAGCCGGAGATCGCGACCGCCGAAGCGCCCATGACCAATAGGCTCCGCATACGCAGAGTTTGCGACATTGAATTCCCTCCCTGGACCCGGGCGGCGCCTTATGAATGGAGCCTGCGAGGGCCGATGTTTCCTCGGCGCCGTACTGTTCTCACCACGCGGGCGTACGGCGAACCCATCGCAGCATTCCGAGATTGCATACTTGCGTTTGAAAGCTGTCAACTGGCGCATTCGTAAGTGAACAGCGATAGGTTACGCCTTTTCACTTTCCAGGAGGCGGTGTTCTCCCGGTACGGGTGCGTTTTGATTGATTAGAAGATCAAGTTTGGTGTTTCCGTAACGGAGCGCGGCGCCGAGGGGTGTCAATATATCTCGCAATGGCGAGATATGACTGGGTTCGGCGGGTAAAAGATCTCGCTCTCGTTCGTCGATTGAGTATCGCATGAGTCGGCCTGGCGCGCTCCCGATGCTGCCCCTGGTGGTTCCGGCTTGGCCTTGCCTCGTGTAGAGGAGGGGCCATGTTCCCCCTTTTCCACCTTGAGAGGCTCGCATGAGCCCGAATACGTCCACTGGCGCGCTCGTTCTGTTCTCCGGCGGCCAGGACAGCAGCGTCTGCCTGGCCTGGGCCCTCGAGCGCTATGAGCGCGTCGAGACGGTCGGCTTCGACTATGGCCAGCGCCACGTCGTCGAGATGGAGGCCCGCCAGGCCGTGCGCCGCGAGGTCGCCGCCCGCTTCCCGCAATGGGCGGATCGCCTGGGCGAGGATCACGTGCTGGACATCCGGAGCTTCGGCCAGGTGGCCCAGTCGGCCCTGACCGCCGACCGCGCCATCGAGATGACCGAGCGCGGCCTGCCCTCGACCTTCGTGCCGGGCCGCAATCTGGTGTTCCTGATCTACGCCGCCGCCCTGGCCGATCGCCGAGGGATCGAGGCCCTGGTCGGCGGCATGTGCGAGACCGACTTCTCGGGCTATCCCGACTGCCGACGCGACACGCTGGACGCCCAGCAGAGCGCCCTGAACCTCGGCATGGACCGCGACTTCCGGGTCGAGACCCCGCTGATGTGGCTGACCAAGGCCCAGACCTGGGCCCTGGCCAAGGCGCTAGGCGGCGAAGACCTCGTTCAGCTGATCATCGAGGAGAGCCACACCTGCTACCAGGGCGAACGCGGCGAACTCCACGCCTGGGGCCATGGCTGCGGAACCTGCCCGGCGTGCGAGCTGCGCGAGAAGGGCTATGTCGAGTGGGTCGCGGCGGGACGCGAGGCGCTGCCCAAGGGGGCGCCGGCGCAATGAGCATCCGCTCTACAGCTCCCTCCCCCTTGATGGGGGAGGGTAGGGTGGGGGTGTCGCGGCGGTTCGGCTCGCGCTCCGTCCTGACGCGCTGTCACCCCCATCCCCAACCCTTCCCCCATCCAAGGGGGAAGGGAGAATGACCTACTCCGTCAAGGAGATCTTCCTGACCCTGCAGGGCGAGGGCGGCCAGGCGGGCAAGGCGGCGGTGTTCTGCCGTTTCGCCGGCTGCAACCTGTGGACCGGCCGCGAGCAGGACCGCGCCAAGGCGGTCTGCACCTTCTGCGACACCGACTTCGTCGGGACCGACGGCGAGAACGGCGGCAAGTTCGCCACGGCCGAGGCCCTGGCCGCCGCCGTCGAGGCCCAGTGGACCGGCGGGCCGGACGACCGGCTGGTGGTCTGCACCGGCGGCGAGCCGTTCCTGCAACTGGATGACGCCGTCATCGCGGCGCTGCACGCGCGCGGGTTCCAGATCGCCTGCGAGAGCAACGGCACGCTGGAGGCCCCGGCGGGGATCGATTGGATCTGTATCAGCCCCAAGGCCGACGCGCCGGTGGTCCAGACCTCGGGTCAGGAGCTGAAGCTGGTCTTCCCGCAGGACAAGGCCATGCCGGAGCGCTTCGTCGGTCTGGATTTCGAGCGCTTCTACCTGCAGCCGATGGACGGGCCGGATCGCGACCGGAACACGCAGCTGGCGGTCGCCTACTGCCTGGCGCACCCGCAATGGCGCCTGAGCGTCCAGACCCACAAATATCTGGGCCTGCCCTAAGCCTTAGCGCTAGCGGCGGTAGTCGTCGCGATCGCGGTCCTTCTTGCCGTCGCCCGGGATCACCGCCTTGCCGGTGGCGACGACGGCCTTGCCCGCGCCGCCGACGACCGCGCCGGTGACGCCGATGGCCGTGCCGGCCACGGTCCCGACGGCGGCCGCCGCGAGGCAGCCGGTCTGAGAGAGCGCGACCATCGTCAGGATGGCGGCCAGGGGCGCGACGCGGGAAGGCGGAGCCAGGCGGCGAAGGGTCATGGTGAAGCTCGCAAAACGCTGTTCACCACGTTCTAGCCGGCCAAAGGTTTAAATTCTCCGCGTCGGATGGCCGCGACCCGCCTCGGCGTCGTCCACATACAGCGCCCGCTTGTCGTCTTCGCGCCTGCGCTCGCCCCGGTAGCGGGGATCGGCGCGGCGGCGGCGGTCAGGGCCAAAATAGTCGCCCGCGCGGACGAACGGGCGGGGGTTCTCGATCAGCAGGGTCAGGCGGTGGATGACGCCGCGCGCCGTGACCGGCTTGGTCAGGAACTCGTTGACCCCGGCGTCGCGGGCCTCATGCACCCGGCGCTCGGTCGAGTGGCCGGTGATCATCACGATCGGCACGAACGGGTTGGGGCTGTCGGGCGACTGGCGGACCAGCCGGACGAAATCGATGCCGTCCAGGCCGTTCATCGACAGGTCGGTGAACACCACGTCGATCGCGGTGGAGCGCAGGATCGCCAGCGCCTCGGCGCCGTCCATGGCCTCGAACACATAGCGCACGCCGATCGCCCGCAGGATCTCGATCAGCAACATCCGCATGTGCTGGTTGTCGTCGACCAGCAGGATTTTCAGGAGATCGAATCGCACGCGCCGAGCCCCCTCGTCCTCGCGTAACGTATCACAACCATGGCGTGTGCCGTTCGCGCGCCAGGGGATACGCGTATTGAGCCATACCTTTGCAATCGTATGCACGTCAACCCGAAAAGCTGAGCCTAATCAGTGACCAGGGCCCGGAAATCGTGGTTTCGATCTTTGGTCACTCTTATTGGCGGCTCGCGCCGGGCGCGAACACGTGGCCGCCCGTCTGGCCCCGATGGCGCAGGAAGGCGTCGGCCAGCACGCAGGCGGTCATGGCCTCGACCACCGGTACGCCGCGGATGCCGACGCACGGATCGTGGCGGCCCTTGGTGCGCAGGTCGATCTCCTGGCCGGCCTCGTTGAGGGTCTGGCGCGGGATCAGGATCGACGAGGTCGGCTTGAAGGCCACGCGCGCCACCACTGGCTGGCCGGTCGTGATGCCGCCCAGCACGCCGCCGGCGTGGTTGGACAGGAATACCGGCTCACCGTTGTCGCCCAGCCGCATGGCGTCGGCGTTGTCCTCGCCCGTCAGCGCGGCGCTGGCGAAGCCCTCGCCGATCTCGACGCCCTTGGCGGCGTTGATCGACATCAGGGCGGCGGCCAGTTCGGCGTCCAGCTTGCCGTAGAGCGGCGCGCCCCAGCCGGCGGGCACGCCGACGGCCTCGACCTCGACCACGGCCCCGGTCGAGGAGCCGGCCTTGCGGATCGTCTCCAGGTGCTCTTCCCAGACGGGGATGATCTCGGCGTCCGGCGACCAGTAGGGATTCTGCTCGGTCTGGCCCCAGTCCCAGTTGTCGCGGTTGATCGCGTGCGGACCGATCTGCACCAGGGCGGCGCGGATGGTCACGCCGGGGATCACCAGCCGCGCCACCGCGCCGGCCGCCACCCGCGCGGCGGTCTCCCGCGCCGAGCTGCGGCCGCCGCCGCGATAATCGCGCACGCCGTACTTGGCGAAATAGGGATAGTCGGCGTGGCCCGGGCGGAAGGCCTGGGCGATCTCGCCATAGTCCTTGGAGCGCTGGTCGGTGTTCTCGATCATCAGGCTGATCGGCGTGCCGGTCGTGCGCTGGCCGTCGGTGCGCTCGTCCTCGAACACGCCCGACAGGATGCGCACGGCGTCCGGCTCCTGGCGCTGGGTGACGAACTTGCCGGCGCCCGGCCGGCGCTTGTCGAGGAACGCCTGGATCATCTCGGCGGTCAGGGCGATGCCGGGCGGCACGCCGTCGACGACGCAGCCGAGCGCCGGGCCGTGGCTTTCGCCCCAGGTGGTGACACGGAACAGGTGACCGAAGGTGTTGTGCGACATGGCGGGGGGTTTAGCGGAAACGTCGGGCTGGGCAAAGCCGCCGGGCTTAACACTCAAGCTAAAATGCTCGTTTGAATAGAATTAGATTTAAAAAACCTTATAGATTGTATTTCGAGGGGTGGCTGGTACCTTGGCGCTCGGCGTCGATCCCCGGAATGGGACGCGCCGATCACTCACGAAAAACCGATGGGAGAAGCAAATGACCAGTGGTGTGGCGAACTTTGCGGGTGATTGCGGCGAATGCTCCGACCGGGGCAAGTACCACAAGGCGACCTGTCCCGGCGGCATGCAGGTGGGTCAGTCGGCGACGGTGAACGGCAACTCGCCGCAGAACTGCGTCGTGGCCAACGACAAGGGTACGGTGTTCGGGATCGAGCTCCTGTCGAACGCCGGCTTCTACAGCTACCAGGTTCGCGTCGACGCCCAAGGGCCCAGCGGCGCCTTCAGCGGCTCGATGTACCTGGCCTTCGAGGACGAGACGCACGACGTCTACTATCTGAGCATCTACGCCTCGCGGCGTGAGTCCCACACCGTGTCGTTCAACAGCAGCTCGCCCAACATCATCGCGATCTACTGGAGCGACTACGATTTCACCGTGAAGACCGGTGACGCCGCTCGCGCCAAGGCCGACTTCAAGGTCCTGAGCCCGGCCTGACACGGCTCGGCGCCGGCGGTGGGGGCGCGACCTCCGCCGCCTAGCCGTGCGCCTTCGCGGCGCTAGACGCCAGGCTTGAGGAAGACGTTCAGGGTCACGCGCGACTTGCCGCCGGTCGAGTGGTTGACGACGTCCAGCCGCTCGATCGCCCCGTCGGGCAGGGTGGTGGGATCGAAGCCGGCCGGGGGGGTGTCGCCGTTCAGCAGCACCGTCGTCTCGGGGGCCTTGAGCCGACCGCGAACCTGGACGTGGCCGTGATAGGTCGAGACCTGGCCGTCCGGAACCTTCAGCTTGCCCTTGACGATCTCGGCGTTGCTGACACGGACCATGTCCGATCGGATCTCGACATACTGGCCGCTGCCGTTGTCGCTGATGATGGTCCGGCTGCCGCGCTGGTTCTCGCCTTGCTGAGCCAGGGCGATCGAACCGCTGGCGATCACGGCCATGGCGAGCAGGCTGGCCAGGCCCAGCAGGGCGCGGCGGGTGAAGCTGGCGGGGTCCTGGGGATGGGTGATGGCTCGCAGGCGCATGGCGGTCGGCTTTCGTCCTTTGCCGGTGAAGGCGGGATGCAGGGCGGGGGCGGCGCGGCCGCGCAACACCGCGATCAGGGCCTCGGCATAGCCGTGGCGGTCGGCGGGGCTGGCGCCGTCCAGGGCCAGGGCGTCGCTCAGCTCCTCGCGGGTGGCGGCGGCGCGAGCGCGGATGGCGGCGAACGGCGGGACCATCCAGAACAGGCCCCCCAGCAGATGCTCGACCAGCAGCCGCCAGTTGTCGCCACGTTTCAGATGCGCCAGCTCGTGGGCGCAGATCGGCACGAGGCGGTGGACGTCCAGCCGTTCGACCAACTCGGCGGGCAGCAGGATGACCGGTGTCGTCAGGCCGGCCAGCAGGGGCTGGTCGATCACGTCGCTGACCTTCACCTCGGGCCGGCCGGTGTCCAGGCGGCGGGCGGCGGCGCGGACGGCCAGGGCCAGTTCCTGGGACACGGGACGGGCGTCGCGGACGATGCGCTCGAGCTTGGCGCGGCCGGCGATCTGGCGGGCGCCCGCGACGGCCAGGCCTCCCAGCGCGCCCAGGATCAGCACGGCGCTCAGTATCTCGCCGCTATCGACCGTTGGCAGGGCGCGGGTCGACAGGTCATGGACCACGGCGCCGGCGGTGGCCGCGGCGCGGGTGGTCATGGCGACCTGATAGACCGGGTCGGTGGTCTCCTGGGGCAGGGCCGAGACGCCGACCATCAGGCCCAGCACCGTCGGCGGCAGGGCCACCGCGCGGTTCCAGGCCGTGGCGCGGGTCAGGGGATCGCCGGTCAGCCGGTCGGCGGCCTTGCCGAGCATCCAGCCCAGGCCGCTGGCGGGCCAGGCGGCGACCAGGCCCAGGGCGGCGGAGGCGAAGAGCGCGTTCATGGGGTTTCTCCGCTGCGTGAGCCTACGGGGCGGTGTTCTTGAGGACGACGTTGACCGTCATCCTGCGGTCGACGGAGGCGTCGCGGCCGGTCACTTCCAGGCGCTCGATCGTTCCCCGGGCGAGGTCGCTCGGCGTGAAGTTCATCGGCGCCACGCGGCCGTTGACCTTCAGATTGACCAGCACCGGATTCAGCTGGCCGCGCAGCGTGACGTCGCCGAGATAGACGGTCGCGCCCAGGGTCTGCTCCTGCCGATCGGCTCGGATCTCGACGCTGGCCTTCTGTCGGTCGTCGACATTGATGTTGATGTCCCTCGTCACCCTCGGGCTGGGCTGGGGATTGGGCCGCGGGTTCGGGTGTGGGTCCGGATGGGGATCCGGACGCGGATCGGGGTTCGGGCCGGGGCCTGACGACGTTCGCGGCGGCGCCATGCGTCGCAGCGGCGCGAGCGCGACCACGGGGGCCGCCGGCTGCGTGGCCAGGGGCGCGGCGATGGGGGACAGGCGCGCCGGAAGCGCGGCGGCGGCGGGCGCGGCTTCGGCCGCCGGAGCCGCCGCCATCGCCGGGGTCGCTTCCGCCGCCGGCGCGGCGTCCTCGGCGGCGATGGCCGCGACGGCCTCCGCGGCCGCGACGGTCTCGGGCGAAGGCGGCGGAGCCAGGCGGCGGGCCTGGGCGGCCAGGGCCAGCGAGCCGGCGCCGGTCGCGGCGGTCAGGGCGCCGCCCAGCACCAGGGTCAGGCCCACTCGCAAGGCCGAGGCGCGGCCTCGCGGCTGCAGGATCGCCGACAGGCGCAGGGCGGCCAGGTCGCGGTCGCGGCCGGTGAAGGCCGACTCGAAGGCCAACTTAGGCGAGGGCTGGGCGTTCATCTTCAGGGCCTCGACAAGCACGCGGGCATAGTCGCGGCGGGCCTCGGGGGCGGCGCCGTCCAGGGCGGTCAGGTCGCAGACGGCCTCGCGGGCGGCCAGCATCCGGCCGCGCAGGGCCTTGACCGGCGGGACCAGCCAGAACAGGCCCGCCAGGGCTTCCTCGGCCGGGATGCGCCAGTTGTCGCCACGACGCAGGTGGGCCAGCTCGTGGCCGCAGACCAGCTCCAGCCGGCGGGTGTCGCCGCTCTGCGCCAGCGCCTTGGGCAACAGGATCACCGGGCGGCGGGCGCCGGCGAGCAGCGGCTCGGAGACGGCGGCGCTGATCCGCACGCGCGGCGCGCTGACCCCCAGGCGGGTGGCGCGGAGGCGGACGGCCTCGACCAGGGCATGGTCCTGGCACGGCTCGGCGGCCGCGCGGACCTGGGCCAGGCGACGCCGGCCGCGGTTCCAGCGCCAGCCGCGCGTCAGCAGGCCGGCGGCCGAGAGGCCGACCAGGCCCCAGGCCAGGCCGTTGGTCAGGACGGGCGAGGGCGACCAGGTCGGGGCCGCCGCCGCGGGCTGCGCCACGTCGGGCGTCATCTCGACCACGGCCATACGGACCGGACCCGGAACGACCATGGCGGGCGGCGCGACCGGCCGCGGCGCGGCCGGGGCGAAGGTCAGGGCGATGGTCGCGGCCAGGGCGCCGGCCGGCAGGGCGTAGGCCAGGCTCCAGGCGGCGGCGCGCGGGCGCGGGTCGTCGGTCAGGCGCTCGACCAGGCGGCCGAGGCCAAAGCCCAGGGCGCCGACGGGCCAGGCGGCGACCAGGCCCAGGGCGGTGGAGGTCAGCAACGGATGCATCACTTGGACTCCTTGTCGCCTGAGGGCTGGATGGTGTTGAGCAGGGTTTCCAGTTCCTCGATCTCGGTCTCGGACAGGATCTGGCTGCCGGCGAAGGCCGAGGCGGGCAGGCGGCCGTCGATCTCGAGCAGCCCCCGCAGGCGGTTCAGCACGCCGCCGATCACGTCGACCTTGCCCGTCCGGGCCTCATAGACCGCCAGGCCGTGCACCGAGCGACGGACCAGCAGGCCCTTGGCCACCATCCGCTCCAGCACGGTGCGGGTGGTCGAGGCGCTCCAGCCCAGCTCGGGCTCGATCAGGCCTTGCGCCTCGCGGGCGCTCATCGCGCCGCCGCGCCAGAAGGCCTTCAGCACTTCCAGTTCCAGGTCGGAGGGCTCGGTCATGGGGAACGGCTTTCGTGATGTCGTGAGTACGCTACAAATGTAACGCATGCACGTCAAGCGTGGTGACCAACGTTCTCTAGTGACAAACATGGCGTCTTGATTTACGTATGTACATCTAATTTACGTGCGTGAGTTCAGCTATGGCGACGGATCAGGTTCGTATCGGTAAAATCCCCCTCACAGGGCGTGCGCCCAGCCGCTGGCGCTGGGTGGCGGTGGCCATCGGCTTCGCGGTCCTGATCGGCGTGGGCTTGGCGGTCACGGCGCGCCACGATCGCGCGGTTCAGGCCCAGCGGGACGCCTTCTGGCGAGTCGAGGGCCCGCCCTGCGCGCCGCTGGAGCCCCTGACCTTCCGCAGCCTCCGCAAGCTGCCGCAGGCCACGCCCTATGACGACGTGTTGTTCCGGCGTCTGGGCGGGACGATGACCTGCACGCACCTGATCGACCGGACGGGCGGCGCGGCGGCGCGCTATCCGGTGTGCAAGTTCAACGCGCCCGACTATCTGGTCGTGTCGGTCGGAGGCCATGATCGGTTCTACGACCTGACCGGCGGACACTCCGCCGCCGTCGATGTGCGCGGCGGCCAGGTGCGTTGCGCGGTCATCCCGCCGTTCCGGATGTAGTCGCTCGCTTGCGCATCCCGAATTCTCATAGCAAGCTATATAGCGTGCTATGAATCTGGAGGCGCGCGATGGAAGTCGATCTGCTGGCGGGGTTTGGCGTGGGATTCCTGGGCAGCCGCCTCAAGCGTCTGGCCGAGCGGATGCAGGCCGACGCGGCCGAGGTGGCGCGGTCTTTGGACCTGCCGGTGCAGCCGGCCCAGATGTCGCTGCTGATGACTATCCGCCTGCATGGCCCGATCGCCGTGGGCGAGTTGGCCCAGCGCCTGCGACTGGCCCAGCCGACCGTCACCCGGGCGCTCGGAGCCCTGGAGCGCGACGGCTTCGTCGAGGCCCGCCGTACGCCGGGCGACGGCCGCTCCAAGCGCCTGGCGCTGACGCAAGCGGGCGAGGCGCTGATGGTCCGGGTGCAGACCGAGCTTCTGCCGCGCATCGAGTCCGCCGCCGCCGAACTGGTCGAGGGGCTTTCCGGCGACTTCATGCAGGGCCTGGCCAAGGTCGAGGCGCGGCTGGACGCGGCCTCGCTGCTGACGCGGATCCAGACCGCTGGCGTGCCGGCCCTTTGGGCGCGCGACTTCTCCGACGACCTGGCGGAGGCGTTCTACCGGATCAACGCCGAGTGGATTCAGGACATGTTCGTCCTGGAGGACAACGACATCGCCCTGCTGTCGCGGCCGCGCGAGCTGATCCTCGACAAGGGCGGGGTGGTACTGTTCGCGCAGACGGCCGAGTTGGGCGTGGTCGGGACCTGCGCCCTGATGGTCTCGAAGGACGGCTGGGTGGAACTGACCAAGATGGGCGTCCTGGCCAGCGCCCGGGGCCTGAAGGTCGGCGAGTTCCTGCTGGCCAAGACCCTGGAGCGCGCCGCCAGCCTGGGCATGGACAAGGTCTATCTGCTGACCAACCGCAAGTGCGGGCCGGCCATCCACCTCTACGAGAAGCTGGGCTTCGTCCACGACGCCGAGATCATGGCGATGTTCGGGGCGCGCTACGAGCGCTGCGACGTGGCCATGTCGTACCGCCCGCGTGGTTAGGCCTTGGCGAGGACCTTCCGGGCCAGCCAGCGCCGGACCGGCTGGTCATAGAGCTTGAGGCAGGCCCAGGCGATCGCCACCGCCAGCACGAACACCCCGGCCCCGACCAGCGCGCCCTGGGCCGGCCCGACCTTCCTGTCCACGACCCAGCCGGTGTAGATATAGATCAGCGGATAGTGGGTGATGTAGAGCGGATAGGAGAGGTCGCCGAAGAAGCGGGCGATCCGCACGCTGGGGCCATCAGCGTTCTTCTCGCCCGCGCCGATGGCGACGATCAGCGGGAACAGCAGGATGATGCAGGCCGCCTCGTAGAGGCCGTTCACCCAGCGAAGCTCGCCCACGCCGAAGCGTGGCAGGGACAGGCCGGCGATCAGCAATAGGCTGCACACGGCGAAGGCGTTGGGGACCTTGATCCGCTTGCCCAGGCGCATCAGCAGCACGCCGGCGAAGAACGGGAACATCACCCGCGTCAGGCCGATCTGGACGCCGCTCCTGTCCAGCGCCCAGCCGCCGATCACGTCGCCGCGCGGGCCCAGGACCAGCAGGCCGATCAGCGCCAGCGCCGACACCGCGACCAGCGCGCCCAGCCAGCGGTTCGACAGCTTCCGCAGGCCCACGGCATAGAGGATGTTGGCGATGTATTCGTAGAACAGCGACCACTGCGGACCGTTCAGCGGATAGATCTCGCCCCAGCCGCGCGGCTCGGCCGCCGGGGTCATCGGGATCATCACGAAGCTCAGCAGCACCATCAGCAGCACCTGCCAGGCGGTGACGGTCGCCAGCTTGGGGAACAGCGACCAATGCTGGAGGCCCAGCAGGGCCGCGCCGATCAGCGCGCCGACGATGATCATCGGCTGCAGGCGCACCAGGCGGCGCTTGTAGAATTGCCAGACGCTCATGCCGCCCCAGCGGTCGTCATAGGCGTAGGCGACCACGAAGCCTGACAGCAGGAAGAAGAAGTCCACCGCCAGATAGCCGTGATTGATGATCTGCCGTTCCGGGTCGCCGCCGGCGTGGGCCTCGAACAGGTGGAACAGCACCACCATCAGGGCGGCGACGCCCCGCAGTCCATCAAGGATGACGTAGTGGCTCTTGGCGGGCGCGGTGGCGTCGGTCGAGGTCGCGGCGGCGTCGGAACTCATGCGCGATCAGGGCCTCCCCGCCCCTTTTCAGTATTGGGCGGGAGGCTTGCTGTATTCGTCGGCGGACGACAAGGGGGTTTTCGAATTTGTCCCTAGGACAAATTCAAGGATCACTTCGCCGGCTTGCGCGTGAACGCGACCTTGTCGTCGCGCAGGATCAGGGCGCCGTGGTCGGGATCGCTGAAGACGATCCTCAGATCCTGGGCGGTGATGAAGAAACTGCTGGGTGTGTCCGGAAACAGCGGGTCGACGACGCCGGTCCAGATGTCGGCTACCAGCCGGTCGCCATCGCGACGAAGGGTGAAATCGCCGGCGTCGCCGATCGTGAAGGTCCCGACGAACTTGGCCTGCTCGGCCGGCGGCATCGGGACGACCGGACGTTCTATGGGGTGATAGTCGGGCCAGCCATATTCGATCGCGACGGCGCGGACGATCGCCTCGCTGAGCTGGTAGCCCTGGTCGCCGTTGGTCAGCACGACGACGCCGTCGCCGGTGTCAGGATAGGCCAGGATCACCGCCTTGTACCCGGCGTTGGACCCGTTGTGATAGAAGTACTTGCGCGCCGTGGCGCCCTGGACCGACAGGCCCAGGCCGTAGTCGGACTTCACCGGCGTCAGCATCTCGCGAGCGGTCTTGGGCGACAGGACGTGGCCGCTCTCGCCGTTCGCCGACTTCGCCAGGTCGATCACGAACTTGGCCAGGTCGTTGGCGGTGGTCCACAGGCCGGCGGCGGCCATTTCCGGATAGGTGTGGGGACCGCCCGGGATGAGCGCGCCCTTGGTGTCGTGCGGCCAAGCCGCGTGGGCCGCGCGCGCGGCGTCCAGCGGCTGGTCCTCGGTGCTGCGGGTCATGCCGATCGGCGCCAGCACCTTGTCGCGGACGACGACGGGGAAGGTCTGGCCCGTGGCGTCGACCATCATCTGCTGGGCGATCGAATAGCCCCCGCCGGAATAGCGATAAGCGCTGCCTACGGCCTGGTCGACGACGACCGGCGCGGAGTTGGCGGGGGCCGTCCCGCTCAGCACCTGGGGCAGGGTGGGGACGGGCGCGCCCGTGGCGTACCCGGCGAAGCCGTGCACGCTGGTCCCGGCCGTGTGCGACAGCAGTGCGCGCAGGGTGACCGGCGTGGTCGCGGTGAAGGGGCTGGCCGGCAGGGTCCAGCTCTTGAGGGTCTTGTTGACGTCGGTGTCCAGCGACAGTCGGCCGTCCTGGACCACGGCCAGGGCCGCCATGGCGGCGACCGGCTTGCTGACCGAACCGGCCTGAAACAGCGTGTCGGCGGTGACCGGTTCGCCGCCCTGGCGGGTGACGCCGAAGCCGCGCGCCCACTCGACCTTGCCGCCCCTGATCACCGCGATGGCGACGCCCGGCACGTGCAGGGCCGCCATCTGGTTTTCGAGCGTACGCCTGGCCGGCGGCGCGCCCTTGATCTCGACGGCGGATCGCAGGCCGGTGGTGACGCTTTGGACGCGCTGCTCGACCGTCGGGCTCGCGGCCCAGCTTGGCGCCGCGATGGCGCAGGCGATCGCGAGGATGCCGGCGGGTCTGATGATGGTCATGTGGCGAGCCCCCTTGTGCGGCAAGGAGTTCAGAGGCTCCGGACCGCGAGGGCAACACAACAATCGGTAATGTACGCTCGCGCCTAGTCGACCTTGGCGAGCACCTTCCGGAGCGTCTCGACCATCCGGTCGATGTGCCCCGTCTCCAGGATCAGGGGCGGCGACAGGGCGATGATGTCGCCGGTGACGCGGATCAGCAGGCCTTCGTCGAAGCAGGTCTCGAACGTCTCCATCGCCCGGGCGGTTGGCGCGCCGTCGCGGGGAGCGAGCTCGATGCCGGCGACGAGGCCGAGGTTGCGGATGTCGATGACGTGGCGGGCGTCGGCCAGGCTGTGCAGGGCGTCCTGCCAGTAGGCCTCCATCGACGCGGCGCGATTGAAGAGGTCGTCCTCCTGATAGGTCTCCAGGGTGGCGAGGCCCGCCGCGCAGGCCAGGGGGTGGGCCGAATAGGTGTAGCCGTGGAACAGCTCGATCGGCGCGTCGGCGCCTTCGAGCATGGCGTCGTAGATCTTGGTGGAAGCGGCGACGGCGCCGCACGGGACGGTGGCGTTGGTCAGGCCCTTGGCCAGGCAGATCAGGTCGGGCGTGACGCCGAAGCGGTCGGCGGCGAACGGGGCGGCCAGGCGTCCGAAGCCGGTGATCACCTCGTCGAAGATCAGCAGGATGTCGTGCTTGTCGCAGAGGGCCCGCAGGCGCTCCAGATAGCCCTTGGGCGGAACCAGCACGCCGGTGGAGCCGGCCACCGGCTCGACGATCACGGCGGCGATGTTGGAGGCGTCGTGCAGGGCGACGATCCGCTCCAGCTCGTCGGCCAGATGGGCGCCATGCTCGGGCTGGCCCTTGGCGAAGTGGTTGCCCGGGACGCCGTGGGTGTGGGGCAGGTGGTCGACGCCGGTGAGCAGGGAGCCGAAATACTTGCGGTTGGTCGGGATGCCGCCGACCGAGATGCCGCCGAAGCCGACGCCGTGATAGCCGCGCTCGCGTCCGATCAGCCGGGTCTTGGTCCCCTTGCCCCGGCCTCGGTGGTAGGCCAGGGCGATCTTAAGCGCGGTGTCGACCGACTCCGAACCGCTGTTGGTGAAGAAGATCCGGTCCAGCCCCTTCGGCGTGATCTGCGCCAGGCGCGAGGCGAACTGGAAGGCCAGCGGATGGCCCATGTTGAAGCAGGGCGCGTAGTCCATCTCGGCCGCCTGCTTCTGGATGGCCTCGCGGATCCTCGGGCGATCATGGCCGGCGTTGACGCACCAGAGGCCCGCCGTGGCGTCCAGCACCTCGCGGCCCTCCGGCGTCTTGTAGATCATGCCCTGGGCGGACGAGAGCATACGCGGATGGCGCTTGAACCGTCGGTTCGGCGTGAACGGCATCCAGAAGGCGTCGAGGTCGTTGGCGCTGGGCATGGGAGGTCCTTCGCGAGAGCCTTGCATTGTGATCGCAATTTGATCTTCTTCGGAAGTGTTCTCTTCCATCCGATCTCCCCGGCGAATGCCGGGGCCCAGATGGAAGAGCGCTGAAGCGCGTTCCAGAAGCGCGGCGCCCATCCCATCAGCATTGACGCTTTGGGATCTGGATCCCGGCGTTCGCCGGGAAGATCGGAAGGAGGTGGAAAAGATGGTTCAGACCCGCCGTCCGCTGGCCGACCAGACCGCCGTCCACGACCAGGTCTATGAGGCCATCCGGCAGGCCCTGATCACCGGCCGGATCGCGCCCGGCAAGGGCGTGTCCCTGCGCAGCCTGGCCGCCGAACTCGGCGTCAGCCCCATGCCGGTGCGCGACGCCGTGCGCCGTCTGGTCGCCGAGCGGGCCCTGGCGATCAATCCGGCCAACAAGCGATTGTCCGTCCCATCGCTGACCGCCGACCGGCTGGAGCAGCTGTCCCTGGCCCGGCTATGGGTCGAGCCGGAGCTGGCGGCCCGCGCCGCGACCCACGCCGACGCCGGCCTGGTTCGCCAGCTGCAGGCGATCGACGCCGATGTCGACGAAGCGCTGCGGCTGGGCGATGTCGACCGCTACATGACCGCCAACCACGCTTTCCACTTCGCCCTCTATGAGCGGGCGGGGGCGGACGTACTGCTGTCGATGGCCGGCGGCCTGTGGCTGCAGGTCGGACCGTTCATGCGGGTGGTGTTCGGCCGGGTGGGGGCCGACGACCTCATCGCGGATCGCCACGCCGAGGCCATCGACGCCCTGAAGGCCGGCGACGCGGACGGCGCCCGCCGCGCCGTCGCCGCTGACCTGTCCGAGGGCATGGACAAGATGCGCGTCGCGGTAGACGCGGCGAGATAAAGTCGGATGCTTGACACTTCCGGTGGTCCGGCAAACTGTGATCACAATTAGTACGGATATCCCGCGTGACCTTGCCCGCCGACATTGCCGAGCGTCTCGCCCGACTGGAGCTGCCCTGCCTGGCGGTGATCGACGGCGCGCGGGTCGAGGCCGTCACGGGGGCGACCTTCCACAATGTCTCGCCGCGCGACGGCCGGGTGCTGAACCTGGTGACGGCCTGCCAGCCCGAGGACGTGGCGCTGGCCGTGTTCAGCGCCCGCACGGCCTTCGAGGATGGCCGCTGGCGCGACCAGAGCCCGCGCGCCAAGAAGAAGGTGCTGTTCCGCCTGGCCGAACTGATGGAGCGCGACGCCGAGGACCTGGCGCTGCTGGAGAGCCTGGACGTCGGCAAGCCGATCAGTGACGCGCGCAATGTCGATGTGCCGTTGGCGATCAACACCTGCCGCTGGTACGCCGAGGCGCTGGACAAGGTCTATGGCGAGGTCGGGGCCTCGCCGGTCGACCGTCTGAGCTACGCGGTCCATGAGCCGCTGGGCGTGATCGGGGCGATCGTGCCGTGGAACTTCCCGCTGCACATGGCGATGTGGAAGGTCGCGCCCGCGCTCGCCATGGGCAATTCGGTGGTGCTGAAGCCGGCCGAACAGTCGCCGCTGACCGCCCTGAAGCTGGGCGAGCTGGCCCTCGAGGCTGGGCTCCCGGCGGGGGTGCTGAACGTCGTCCCCGGCCTCGGCGGTGTCGCCGGCGAGGCCCTGGCCCTGTCGATGGACGTCGACATGATCGCCTTCACCGGCTCGGGTCCGGTCGGCCGCAAGCTGATGGAATATTCGGCTCGCTCGAACCTCAAGCGGGTCAGCCTGGAGCTGGGCGGCAAGTCGCCCCAGATCGTCTTCGCCGACTGTCCGGACCTGGACGCCGCCGCCCAGGCCGCCGCCTGGGGCGTGTTCTATAACCAGGGCGAGGTCTGCACCGCCGCCTCGCGCCTGCTGGTCGAGGCTTCGATCAAGGACGAATTCCTGGAGAAGGTCGTGGCCGTCGCCAGGGGCATGGTCGTCGGCGATCCGCTGGATCCGGCCACCCAGTTCGGCGCCATGGTCAGCGAGCGGCAGATGAACACCGCGCTGGACTACATCGCCACCGCCGACAGCCAGGGCGCGCGCCGCGTTCTGGGCGGCCAGCGCATCCGCCAGGACAGCGGCGGCTTCTATGTCGAGCCGACCATCTTCGACCGGCTGGACGCCGACCACACCCTGGCGCGCGAGGAGGTGTTCGGGCCGGTGCTGGGGGTGATGAGCTTCAAGTCCGAGGACGAGGCGCTGCAACTGGCCAACGACACCGTCTATGGCCTGGCCGCCGGCCTCTGGACGTCCGACATCAACCGCGCCCTGCGCGGCGCGCGGCGGCTGAAGGCGGGGCTGGTCTGGGTCAATGGCTGGGACGCCTGCGACATCACCATGCCGTTCGGGGGCTTCAAGCAGTCGGGCTTTGGTCGCGACCGCAGCCTTCATGCGTTGCACAAGTACGCCGACCTGAAGTCGGTGTCCGTGACGTTGAGGTAGCCCGCCCATGACCAGTTCTTCCCGCCTGAATCTCGTTGAAACCGAAGCCTTCATCGACGGCCTCTGGATCGAGGGCGACGCGACGTTCGAGGTGCTCAATCCGGCCGACGGGACGGTGATCGCCAACGTGGCCGACCTGGGCGCCGGCGAGACGCGGGTCGCGATCGAGGCCGCGCACCGCGCCTTCCCGATCTGGGCCGCCAAGACCGCCAAGGAGCGTGGGGCGATCCTGCGCAGGTGGAGCGACCTGATGCTCGCCCACGCCGACGACCTGGCGCGGCTGATGACCGCCGAGCAGGGCAAGCCCTTGGCCGAGTCGAAGGGCGAGGTGGCCTATGGCGCGGCGTTCATCGACTGGTTCGCCGACGAGGCCAAGCGCGGCTACGGCCACACCATTCCGACCCCGATGCCCGGCAAGCGGCTGATGTCGATCAAGCAGCCGGTCGGAGTCTGCGCGGCCATCGCGCCGTGGAACTTCCCGATCGCCATGATCACCCGCAAGGTTGGGCCGGCCCTGGCCTCCGGCTGCACGGTGGTGGTGAAGCCCGCCGCCGAGACGCCGCTGTGCGCCCTGGCCATCGCCCGCCTGGCGGTCGAGGCGGGCGTGCCGGCCGGGGTGCTGAACGTCGTCACCGGCAAGGATTCCAGCGCCATCGGCAAGGCCCTCTGCGAGGACGGCCGGGTCCGCAAGCTGTCGTTCACCGGCTCGACCCCGATCGGAAAACTCCTCTACGCCCAATGCGCCGGCACGATGAAGAAGCTCAGCCTGGAGCTGGGCGGCAACGCGCCCTTCATCGTCTTCGACGACGCCGACCTGGAGGCCGCCGTCGAGGGCGCTATCGCCAGCAAGTACCGCAACACCGGCCAGACCTGCGTCTGCGCCAACCGGCTGATCGTGCAGGCGGGCATCCACGACGCCTTCGCCGCGCGGCTGGCCGAGAAGGTCGCGGCGCTGAAGGTCGGTCCGGGCACGGGCGACGGGGTCCAGATCGGTCCGCTGATCAACGACAAGGCGCTGTGCAAGGTCGACCGCCTGGTGACCGAGGCGGTCCGCGACGGGGCCAAGGTGCTGACCGGCGGCGACCTGCACGGCCTGGGCGGCCTGTTCTACCAGCCGACGGTGCTGGTCGACGCCACGCCCCAGATGGCGCTGTTCCAGGAGGAGATCTTCGGCCCGGTCGCGCCGATCGTGAAGTTCGAGACGGAAGCCGAGGCCATCGAGCTGGCCAACGCCACGCCGTTCGGCCTGGCGTCCTACTTCTACAGCCGCGATGTCGGCCGCTGCTGGCGGGTGGCCGAGGCCATCGAGGCCGGCATGGTCGGCATCAACGAAGGCCTGATCTCGACCGAGGTCGCGCCGTTCGGCGGGGTCAAGGAGTCGGGCCTGGGCCGCGAGGGTTCGTCCGAGGGCTTGGACGAGTATCTGGAGACCAAATACCTGTGTTTTGGCGGGGTGGGATGAGACAAGCGTCCGCCATCCAAATTTGTCATCCCGGACAAGCGCGTAGCGCGCCGATCCGGGACCGCCAGGAGCTCAGCGTTTCCGGCGGTCTCGGGTCTTCGCCCGGGATGACAGTTTTCATCGAGGCCGCGGGATGATCGCCGACCTCGCTGCTCCAAACCTAAGCGACCTCCTCGCCAGCGAACGCGCCCGCTTCCTCGCCGAGCATCCGCGCTCGATCGCCATGGCCGAGGCGGCGGCCGCCCACTGGCGCGGCGGCGCGCCGATGCACTGGATGAACGACTGGGCCAGCCCCAGCCCGATCTTCGCCGCCCAGGGCGTGGGCGCGCAGATCACCGACGTGGACGGGAAGTTGTATGACGACTTCTGCCTGGGCGACACGCCGGCGATGTTCGGACACGGCGATCCGTCCGTGGCCGCCGCCGTCGCCGACCAGATCAAGCGCGGGGCCGGGTTCATGCTGCCGACCGCCTCTGCGGTGATCGTCGGCAAGTTGCTGGCCGAACGCTTCGGCCTGCCGCTGTGGCAGACGGCGACCACGGCCAGCGACGCCAACCGCGCGGCGATCCGCTGGGCGCGGGCGGTCACTGGCCGGCCGGTGATCCTGGTGTTCGACGGCTGCTACCACGGCATGGTCGATGACGCCTTCGTGGTGCTGAAGGACGGCGCTCGGGTCATGAAGCCGGGTTTGCTGGGCCAGGTCCAGGACCTGACCGCGACCACCTGGGTGGTTCCGTTCAACGACCTGGCGGCCCTGGAGAACGCGCTCGCGTCCGACCAGGTCGCCGCGGTGCTGGCCGAGCCGGTGATGACCAACTGCGGCATGATCCTGCCGGATCCCGGTTTCCACGACGCGCTGCGCAGGCTGACCCGCGACGCCGGGACCCTGCTGATCCTCGACGAGACCCACACGATCTCGACCGGCCCCGGCGGGTATACCCGCGCCCACGGGCTGGAGCCCGACATCTTCGTCCTCGGCAAGGCCGTCGCCGGCGGTGTGCCGGCCGCCGTCTGGGGAGTGACCGCCGAGCTGTCGGCGCGGATGGATGAGGCCCAGGCGCGGATCGGTCCGGGCCAGTCCGGCATCGGCACGACGCTGTCGGGCAACGCGCTGGCCATGGCGGCCATGCGGGCCATGCTGTCCGAGGTGATGACCGACGCGGCCTACGCCAAGATGCTGGCCGGCGCCGAGCGGCTGGTCGCGGGGCTGAAGGCCGTGATCGCCGCGCGCAAGCTGGCGTGGTCCGTCGCCCATGTCGGCGCCCGCGTCGAACTGGTGTTCGCCGATCCTCCGCCGAAGAATGCCGCCGCGATGCGGAAAGTGCTGGACCATCAGGCGGTGGAAGCGCTGCACTTGTGGCTGATCAACCGGGGCGTCCTGATCGCGCCCTTTCACAACATGATGCTGGTCTCGCCCGTCACCGACGACGCGGCGATCGACCGGCTGGTCGCGGCCGTTGATGGGTTCGCGGCCGCTATGGGGGAGATGCCTGGATGAACGCTTCAAACATCCGATCTTCCCGGCGAATGCCGGGACCCAGATCCGACTTGAGCTTTTGCCGCGATTGGCGCGTCCCAGCCTTGCGATCTGGGCCCGGGCACTCGCCGGGGAAATCGGATTTTGGTGGGGCGCCGGCATGAGCATGGTCGCTGATCTCAAAGAATGCCGTGATTTCCTTGCGGCAAACCCTCAAGTCCGCTTCGTCGAGGTGTTCTTCACCAGCATGACCGGCGTGCCGCGCGGCAAGCGGCTGCGGGTGCATGAGCTGGAAGCCATCTATGAGTACGGCCGCTTCCTGCCGGGCTCGGTGCTGGTGGTCGACACCAACGGCGCTGACTGCGAGGACACCGGCCTGGTCTGGGAGGACGGCGACGCCGATCGCCGCGCGCGGCCCGTGCCCGGAACCCTGACCCTGGCGCCGTGGCTCGGTCCCGACGTCGCCCAGGTGATGCTGTCGATGTACGAGCTGGACGGAACGCCCAACGACCTCGACCCGCGCCACGTGCTGCAAAGGGTGCTGGACCGCTACGCCGCCGACGGCCTGACGCCTGTCGCCGCGTGCGAGCTGGAATACTACCTCGTCGACCTGCAGCGCGGCCCGAACGGCGAGCTGATGCCGGCCAAGTCGATGCAGACCGGCCTGCGCCCCACGGGCATCCAGGTCTATGGCCTGCCCGAGCTGGAGGCCCACGCCCCGTTCCTGCGCGAACTGTGGGACACCGCCGACGTGCTGGGCGTGCCGCTGGAAGGCGCGATCTCGGAATTCGCCCCCGGCCAGGTCGAACTGACCCTGAAGCACAAGCCCGACGCCCTGCGCGCGGCCGACGACGCGGTGCTCTACAAGCGCGCCGCCAAGGGCGTCGCTCTGCGTCACGGCTGCGAGGCCACCTTCATGGCCAAGCCGTGGAGCGACCGGGCCGGCAACGGCTTCCACGTCCATCTCAGCGTCAATGACGCCGACGGGAACAACCTGTGCGCCGCCGAGGATCTGGAGGGCTCGCCGCTGCTGAAGCAGGCCATCGCCGGCATGAAGGTGCTGCTGGGCGAAGGCATGGCGATCCTGGCGCCCAACGCCAACAGCTATCGCCGCTTCAAGGCCAACAGTTACGCGCCGGTCGCCCCGACCTGGGGCGTCAACAACCGCACGGTCAGCTTGCGCGTCCCCGCCGGCCCGCCCAAGACCCGCCACGTCGAGCACCGCGTCGCCGGGGCCGATGGCAATCCGTACCTGGTGATGGCGGTCTTGCTGGCCAGCGCCCACCACGGCATCGCCAACAAGCTGGATCCGGGCCCGGCGGTGGTCGGCGACGGCTACGCGGCGGCGGCCAAGGAGAACATCCGGCTGCCGTCCAACTGGTTCGCGGCGGTCGACCTGTTCGAGACGTCCGCCGTGCTGCGCGACTATCTCGGCGACCGCTTCGTGGACATGTTCGTCTCGGTCAAGCGTACCGAACAGGCGCGCTTCTTCGAGGTCGTCACCGAACTCGATTTCGACTGGTACCTCCGCAACGCCTGATGGTGGTGTGGTGAATAGGGTTTCTCCCTTCCCCCTCTGATGGGGGAAGGGTTGGGGATGGGGGTGACAGCGGTTCAGGATGTGGCGCGAACGGAGCGCTACCGGCCGACCGTGTCACCCCCACCCCCGCCCCTCCCCCATCCAAGGGGGAGGGATCTAGATTGTGCGGCGGCCGTCATGTCCGTCATCGGACGTCCTAGAGGGAGATAGGGACCATGAGCAGCATCACTCAGAGAGGCGCGAACCGGCGCTCGCTTCTCACGGCCTTCGGGGCGGCGGCCATCGGCCTGTCGTTCACGGCCTGCGGCGAGAAACCCAAGCCGGCCGGCGCGAACGGCGAAGAGCCCAAGCTGAACTTCTACAACTGGGACACCTATATCGGCGAGACCACGCTGGGCGACTTCAAGAAGGCGACCGGCGTCGACGTGAACATGAGCCTGTTCGCGACCAACGACGAGCTGTTCGCCAAGCTCAAGGCGGGCAATCCGGGCTTCGACGTGATCGTGCCGTCGAACGAGTTCGTCACCCGCATGGGCCAGGCTGGCATGCTCGAGGTGCTGGATCACGCCAAGATCCCGAACATGAAGAACATCGACCCGTCCTTCCTGAACCCGGACTTCGATCCGGGCCGGAAGTACTCGATGCCCTATACCTGGCTGCTGCTGGGCATCGGCTATCGCAAGAGCAAGGTCCAGGGCGTGCCCGACAGCTGGAAGTGGCTGTTCGACAGCGACAAGTACAAGGGTCACATCGCCCTGCTGTCGGAAAGCGCCGACCTGGTGCGCCTGTCGGCCAAGTATCTGGGCCACAGCGTCAACGACATCCCGGCCGACATGCTGCCGAAGATCGAGCAGATGCTGATCAAGCAGAAGCCGTTCGTGAAGGCCTTCCACGATGACAACGGCCAGGACCTGCTGGTCTCGGGCGAGGTCGATCTGGTGCTGGAATATAACGGCGACATCGCCCAGGTGATGAAGGACGACCCGGACCTCGATTTCGTGGTGCCCAAGGAGGGCTCGCTGATCAACAGCGACACCCTGTGCATCCCGAAGGGCGCGCCGCGACCGAACAACGCCCACGCCTTCATCAACTACCTGCTGGACGCCCAGGCCGGGGCCGAGATCACCAAGACGATCCTCTACCCGACCCCGAACGCGGCGGCCAAGGCGCTGATGCCGGAGAGCTACCGCAACAACCCGGTGATCTTCCCGCCGGCCGACATCATGGCCAAGTGCGAGTACGGCGCGTTCGAAGGGGCCGAGAAGGCCAGTCAGTACGAGGAAATCATCACGCGGGTGCGGGCGGCTTAGGCCGTAAAAGCTGTCATCCCGGCCAAGCGCGAAGCGCGCCGAGCCGGGACCGCCGGAAGCTCCGTATTTCCGGCGGTCCCGGGTCTCCGCCGCGCTCCGCCCGGGATGACAATCTAGGGAGATGCGAATGGAACAATCCTGGAAACAGGCCAAAGCCGTCTTCGCCGCCGCGCTGGGACCACCGCTGGTGTGGTTGGTGGTGTTCTTCCTGGCGCCGATGGCGATCGTCTGGGCCTACAGCTTCGGTCACAACGAGGGCCTGACCGAGATCGCCATCACCGGCACGTTCCACAACTACGCCCGGGCGATCGAGCCGCTGTATCTGAAGATCTTCCTGAAGTCGGCCTGGGTGGCGGGGCTGACCACGGGCCTGTGCCTGGTGCTGGGCTTTCCGGTCGCCCTGGCCATCACCTTCGCGTCCGACAAGGCCAAGACCTGGCTGCTGCTGATGATCATGCTGCCGTTCTGGACGAACCTCCTGATCCGCACCTACGCCCTGATCGCCGTGTTGCGCACCGAGGGCTATATCAATCAGAGCCTGGAATGGCTTTGGAAGGGCGGGGGAGGACTGGCCGCCCTGGTCGGCCTGCAGCCGCTGGGCGACTTCCAGCCGCTGGGGCTGCTGCACAACAATTTCGCGGTGATCCTGGGCCTCGTCTACGTGCACCTGCCGTTCATGGTGCTGCCGCTCTATTCGGCCCTGGACCGGCTGGACAAGTCGCTGCTGGAGGCCAGTCTCGACCTCGGCGCCGGGCACATGCGGACCCTGTTCAAGGTGGTCGTGCCCCTGGCCCTGCCGGGCATCGCCTCGGGCGTGCTGATCACCTTCATCCCGGCGCTCGGCGCCTATCTGACCCCGGACCTGCTGGGCGGCCCCGACAGCCAGATGATCGCCAACGTCATCGAGCGCCAGTTCAAGCGCGCCAACGACTGGCCGTTCGGCGCGGCCATGTCGTTCGTGCTGATGTACCTGACCTTCATCGCCATCGCGATCCAGGCGGTGCTGGCGAAGAAGACGCCGGAGGCGAAGGGATGATGGCCCTCAATCCGATCTTCCCGGCGAAAGCCGGGACCCAGATTCAGCTTGAGCCTTTGGGGTGTTCGCGCCTTTCGGCGGCGCCCGCTGGTCTGGCGCTCGTGGGTTCGATCTGGGCCCCGGCGTTCGCCGGGGAAACGGGGAAGGGGATCGATCGTGGCTAAACGCTCGCCCCCCGGTCCGCTCGAATACCTCCGCCGCTGGCCGATGCGGGCCTGGCTGGCGATGGTGGGGATCTTCCTCTACGCGCCGCTGGTCGCCCTGATGGTGTTCAGCTTCAACGACAGCCGGCGCAACATCGTCTGGAAGGGCTTCACGCTCAAATATTACGACAAGCTGTTCCACGACTCCGCCCTGCTGGAGGCGTTCGGCAACAGCCTGACGATCGCGGCGGCCTCGACGGTGATCAGCCTGATTCTGGGCGCCTCGGCGGCCCTGCTGCTGTGGCGCTTCCGCTTCCCGGGCAAGACGGCCCTGGACGGCGCCCTGGCCCTGCCGATCGTGGTGCCCGAGATCTGCATGGGCGTGGCCATGCTGGTGTTCTTCGCCCGGGTCATGCCGTGGCCGCAGGGCCTGCCGTGGCCGCTGAACCTGGGGGCGATCATCATCGCCCACGTGTCGTTCTCGTTCCCGTTCGTGGCGGTGGTGGTGCGCGCCCGCATGGCCAGCTTCAACCGCGAGATGGAGGAGGCGGCCCGCGACCTGGGGGCCGGCGAGTTCCGCACCATCAAGGACGTGATCCTGCCGCACATGGCGCCGTCGCTGGTGGCCGGGGCGCTGCTGGCCTTCACGCTGAGCCTGGACGACTTCGTCATCACCTTCTTCACCGCCGGGCCGGACACGGTGACCTTCCCGGTGAAGGTCTATTCGATGGTCCGCTTCTCGGTCACGCCAGAGGTCAACGCGGCCTCGACGGTGCTGATCGTGCTGACCGTGCTGCTGACCGCGGCGGCGCTGAAACTGCAGGGGGATCCGGCGGCGACCGCCGGTCACGGGACGGGGGATCCGAAATGAGCGCTCGCCTCCTTCCGATCTTCCCGGCGAAAGCCGGGGCCCAGATTCAGCCCGAGCTTTGGCCGTACCTGGCGCTTCCCAGTTTTACGATCTGGGCCCCGGCTTTCGCCGGGGAAGTCGGGGTTCTGTGTGTCGGGGGACAAGCCCAGTGAGCCAACCGAAACCCATCATCACCTTCGAGAACGTCACCAAGCGCTTCGGCAAGCTGGCGGCGGTCGACAACGTTTCCCTGACCGTGACCGAGGGCGAGTTCTTCGCCCTGCTCGGCCCGTCGGGCTGCGGCAAGACCACCCTGCTGCGGATGCTGGCCGGCTTCGAGACGCCCACCGAGGGCCGGATCCTGATCGACGGCCAGGACATCTCCAAGGTGCCGCCCAACAAGCGGCCGGTGAACATGGTGTTCCAGTCCTACGCCGTGTTCCCGCACATGAGCGTGGCCGACAACGTCGCCTACGGCCTGGTGGTCGACAAGGTGAGCAAGGCCGAGCGCGACCGCCGCGTCGGGGAGGCGCTGGAACTGGTGCAGCTGGGCGGCTATGGCGACCGCAAGCCCGACCAGCTGTCCGGCGGTCAGCGCCAGCGCGTGGCCCTGGCCCGGGCCCTGGTCAAGCGGCCCCGCGTCTTGCTGCTGGACGAGCCGCTGTCGGCCCTGGACGCCAAGCTGCGCGAGCAGATGCGCACCGAACTCTGCACCCTGCAGGAGAAGGTCGGGATCACCTTCATCATGGTCACCCACGACCAGGACGAGGCCCTGGCCCTGGCGTCGCGTTGCGCGGTGATGAGCCGGGGCGTGCTGCAGCAGGTCGCCACGCCCAGCGATCTCTACGAGTTCCCCAACAGCCGCTTCGTGGCCGACTTCATCGGCAGCGTGAACCTGTTCGAGGGCGTGCTGGCCGTCGACGAGCCCAGCCACGCGGTGATCCGCTCGCCCGACCTGCCGGTCGACATCTTCCTCGATCACGGCGTCACCGGCGCCCGCGGCGGCACGGTCTGGGCGGCGATCCGTCCCGAGAAGATCGAGCTGCACAAGAAGGACGGCGACGAGCCCCCCAACCTCGGCGACTGCCCGAAGGGGACCAACGCCATCGCGGGTGTCATCAAGCATGAGGCCTATCTGGGCGGTCAGTCGACCTATGAGGTGGAGATCGAGGGCGGCCGCCGGATCAAGGTCCAGCGCTCGAACCTGACCCGCTGGGACCAGGAGGACTTCAAGCTGGGCGAGACGGTGTGGCTGTGCTGGCACGCCTGCTCGCCGGCGGTGCTGTTGTCGTGACCTATGCTTAGCAATAACCCGACCTTCCCGGCGAACGCCGGGACCCAGATTCACCCAGAGCGTCGATCGACGTCGCGCCTCCGGAATGCGCCAGCCCATCGGACCTTGGCGCCCTCGATCTGGGCCCCGGCATTCGCCGGGGAAATCGGAGGTCTAGGATGACCACCCGCCCCGTCGCTGGAATCATCTGCTGCACGCGCACCGTCGGGGTGGAGTCGGCCCAGGCGGTGATGAGCCGCTATGTCGAGGCGACCATGGCCCATGGCGACGTCGCGGCGCTGCTGGTCCCGTCCCTGCCGGGCCAGATGCGGGCGGCCGAGGTCGCCGGGCGACTGGACGGGCTGATGCTGACAGGCAGCCCCTCCAATCTCGACCCGGCGCTCTATGGCGAGGAGATCGGCGACGCGCCGGGTCCGTTCGACGCCGCGCGCGATGGCATGACCGCCGACCTGATCAAGGCCATGCTGGACCTTCGCAAGCCGGTGTTCGGGATCTGCCGCGGCTTCCAGGAGATCAATGTCGCGTTCGGCGGCACGCTGCGACGGGACATGGCCGCCAACGCCGACCTGATCGCCCACCACGCGCCGGACAACGTCGATTTCAACGGCATGTTCGGCCACACCCACGAGGTCGCCCTGACCCCCGGCGGCGTGCTGGCGCGGGCGTTCGGCGCCGAGGCGGCGGTGGTCAATTCGGTCCACTACCAGGGCGTCGACCGGCTGGGCGAAGGCCTCGCCGTCGAGGCCCGCGCGGCGGACGGCGTGGTCGAGGGCTTCTCCGCCACCGTCGACGGCGCGCCGGTGCTGGCCGTCCAGTGGCACCCCGAATGGAGGCCGGCGCAGAACCGGCAGTCGCAGATCTTCTTTGAAATCTTCGGACGCGCCCTCAGAGGCGCGCCGCTCGTCGTGTAAGGCCAGGAGCTTCAAGATGACCGTCCCCATCCGCAACCACGACGTCGCCGAGCTCAAGCGTCTCGACCTCGCCCACCACCTGCCGGCCCAGGCCGATCACAAGGTCCTGTTCGAGCTGGGCGGCAGCCGTGTCGTCACCCGCGCCGACGGGGTCTACATCCAGGACGGTGACGGCCACCGCATTCTGGACGGCATGGCCGGCCTGTGGTGCGTCAATGTCGGCTACGGCCGCACCGAGCTGGCGGAAGCCGCCTATGAGCAGATGCTGGAACTGCCGTACTACAACACCTTCTTCAAGACGACGACGCCGCCGACCGTGAAGCTGGCGGCCAAGATCGCCGAGAAGATGGGCGGCCATCTGACCCACGTGTTCTTCAACTCGTCGGGCTCGGAGGCCAACGACACGGTCTTCCGCCTGGTCCGCCACTATTGGAAGCTCAAGGGGCAGCCGCAGCGCACCGCCTTCATCAGCCGCTGGAACGCCTATCACGGCTCGACCGTGGCCGGGGTGTCGCTGGGCGGCATGAAGCACATGCATGTGCAGGGCGACCTGCCGATCCCCGGCGTCCACCACGTGATGCAGCCCTATCCGTTCGGCGACGGCTTTGGCGAGGATCCGGCCGCCTTCCGCGACCGGGCGGTCAAGGCGATCGAGGACAAGATCCTCGAGGTCGGCCCCGAGAACGTCGCGGCCTTCATCGGCGAGCCGGTGCAGGGGGCGGGCGGGGTGATCATCCCGCCGGACGGCTACTGGCCGGCGGTCGAGTCCCTGTGCCGCAAGTACGGGATCCTGCTGGTCTGCGACGAGGTGATCTGCGGCTTCGGGCGGCTGGGCCAGTGGTTCGGCCACCAGCACTACGGGATCAAGCCGGACCTGATCGCCATGGCCAAGGGCCTGTCGTCCGGCTACCTGCCGATCTCGGCCGTCGGCGTGGCCGACCACATCGTCGCCGAGTTGCGCGAAAAGGGCGGCGACTTCATCCACGGCTTTACCTATTCGGGCCACCCGACCTGCGCGGCGGTGGCGCTGAAGAACATCGAGATCCTGGAGCGTGAGAGCCTGGTCGAGCGCACCCGCGACGACACCGGGCCCTACCTGGCCAAGGCGCTGGCCAGCCTGAACGACCATCCGTTGGTCGGCGAGACCCGCTCGCTTGGCTTGATCGGCGCCGTCGAGATCGTCCGCGAGAAGGGGACCAATCATCGTTTCCTCGACAAGGAGGGCGAGGCCGGCCCGATCGTGCGCGACCTCTGCATCAAGAACGGCCTGATGGTCCGCGCCATCCGCGACAGCATCGTCTGCTGTCCGCCCCTGATCATCACCCACGCCGAGATCGACAAACTTGTCGCGATCATCCGCCAGTCTCTGACCGAGGCCGAGCCCGTGCTGCGGGCGCTCAAGCCGGAGGCGGTGTCATGAGGCTAGAGCACCGAACTCACCTCCAACACCGCTCATCCCCGCGAAAGCGGGGACCCAAGCTGATGTTCAGTCAGGCGGTGCGGGTGGGGATGAACTCTGGACTCGGCTTGGGTCCCCGCTTTCGCGGGGATGAGCGGATAGAGGGATGGTCTCGCGAGGACCCGTCCGCTCCAAACTACTTTCGCCACGAGTACGGCGTGGGTAGCTGGTTAGGCGTCCCCAAGGATTTCAACCACTCTGCTACGCGCTCGTGCGGAACGACCCGACCGGCCGCGATGTCGGCATCGGCTTCAGCTTCCGCTCGACGTTCAGCTTCGTCTTCCAGTTCGTCGAAGATGTCCGGTTCCGGCTCGTCCATATCTCTCGATAGCAGAAGCTGGAGCGCGTCATGAAGCCCAAGCACAACAAGGCCAAGCGCGAGACCACGCTCAATCGGGGGGTCTCGTCGCTGGAAGAGGCCCAGGCCTGGTTCGCGCGGCAGAGCATCGAGGAGATCGAGTGCGTGGTGCCCGATCTGGCCGGCGTGGCGCGCGGCAAGATCATGCCGGTGCGCAAGTTCCTCGGCACGCCCTCGATGAACCTGCCGCTGGCGGTGTTCTACCAGACCATCACCGGCGACTTCCCCGAGTTCGAGGGGGCGGTCAGCGCGGTGCAGTCCGACACCGACATCTTCCTGACCCCGGACTTCGCGACCCTGGCCGCCGTGCCGTGGGCCCAGGACCCGACGGCCCAGGTGATCCACGACGCCTTCCATCCCGATGGCCGCCCCGTCGAGGAAGCCCCGCGCCAGGTGCTGCGGCGGGTGCTGGCCCTCTATGCCGAGCAGGGCTGGGTGCCGATCGTGGCGCCGGAGATCGAGTTCTATCTCGTCGACAAGAACACCGACCCGGACTACCCGCTCAAGCCGCCCATCGGCCGCTCCGGCCGGCCCGAGACCGGGCGGCAGGGCTATTCGATCAGCGCGGTCAACGAGTTCGATGCGCTGTTCGAGGACATGTACGAGTACTCCGAACGCCAGGGCCTGGAGATCGACACCCTGATCCACGAAAGCGGCGTGGCCCAGATGGAGATCAACCTCCGTCACGGTAATCCGCTGGAGCTGGCCGACCAGGTGTTCATGTTCAAGCGCACCATCCGTGAGGTAGCGCTGGAGCACGAGATCTACGCCACCTTCATGGCCAAGCCGATGGCCAGCGAGCCGGGCAGCGCCATGCACATCCACCAGTCGATCGTCGACAAGGATGGCCAGAACCTGTTCTCCCACCGCAAGTCGGGCGAGGAGACGGCGCTGTTCCATGGCTTCATCGCGGGGCAGCAGACCTATCTGCCGGCGATCATGGCCATCCTGGCGCCGTACGTGAATTCATATCGCCGGATCGCCAAGGACTCGGGCGCGCCGGTCAACACCCAGTGGGGTTACGACAACCGCACCTGCGGCCTGCGGGTCCCGCCGTCAGGGCCGGAGAACCGCCGGCTGGAGAACCGTATTCCCTCGTCGGACGCCAATCCGTACCTGGCCATCGCGGCCTCGCTGGCGGCGGGCTATCTGGGCATGACCCAGGGGCTGAAGCCGAGCGATCCGGTCGCGACCGACGCCAGCGTGGCGGGCGTGCAGCTGCCGCGCAGCCTGTCGGAGTCGCTCAAGCTGTTCGAGCAGTGCGAGCCGCTGGTCGAGATCCTGGGGCCGATCTTCTGCCAGGCCTATGACCGCGTGAAGCAGGCCGAGTACGAGACCTTCATGCGCACGATCAGTCCGTGGGAGCGGGAGTTCCTGCTGCTGAATGTGTAGGCCCTCGAAGCCCTTCCCTCATCAGGGGGGAAGGGGATGAACTGGTATGAGGCCACGGTCCCCGACCGTCCCGACCTGCCGCCGCTCGACGGCGACACCCAGGCCGACGTCTGCATGGTCGGCGCCGGCTTCACCGGTCTGGGCGCGGCCCTGGCCCTGGCGGCCCGAGCCAAGGTCGTGGTGCTGGAAGCTGGCCGGGTCGGCTGCGCGGCGAGCGGACGCAACGGCGGCCAAGTCCATACCGGTCAGCGGCGCGATCAGGTCTGGCTCGAGAAGACCGTCGGCCGCGATGACGCCCGGGCCCTGTGGCGGCTGGCCGAAGACGCGCGCGCGCACTTCAAGACCCTGACCGACGCTATTCCGTGCGACTGGCGGCCAGGGATGATCCACGCGCGCCACAAGCCGAACGGCGAGGCCGAGGACGCCGACTACATCGCCCTGATGGCCGACCGCTACGGCTACGACCATCTGGCGCTGATCGACGTGGCCGGCCTCGCCAGCGAGCTGGGGACCGACGTCTATCACGGCGGCCTGATCGATCGCGGCGGCGGCCATGTGCATCCGCTCAAGCTGGCCCTGGGCATGGCGCGGCGAGCGATCGCGGCGGGCGCGATGATCCATGAGAACACCCGCGCCGAAAGCTGGACGCGAGCGGGCGGCAAGATCGTCGTCGAGACCGCGACGGGCCGGGTCACCTGCGATCAACTGATCCTCAGCGGCGACGGCCTGCTGAACGCCATGGCCGGCAAGGCGGGCGCGCGGGTCATGCCGATCAACAACTTCATCGCCGTCACCGCGCCGTTGGGCGGTCTGGCCGAGACGATCATCCGCTCCAACGCGGCGGTGTCGGACAGCCGGTTCGTCGTGAACTACTTCCGCAAGACGCCCGACGGCCGGCTGCTGTTCGGCGGCGGCGAGAACTACCGGCCGGGGTTTCCGAGCGACATCGCCGGCATGGTCCGCAAGAACCTCGCCAAGGTCTATCCGCGGCTGGCCGACGTCCCGATCACCCACGCCTGGGGCGGGACCCTGGGCATCACCATGAGCCGGATGCCCTTCGTCGGCGAGATCGCGCCGGGCGTCCGCGTGGCCTCCGGCTATTCCGGGCAGGGGGTGATGCTGGCGCCGTATGTCGGCAAGCTGCTGGCCGAGGCGGCCTTCGGCGAGACGGAGGGCGTCGACCTGCTCTCGCGCCTCCCCACCCCGCCGTTCCCGGGCGGGCGCCTGCTGCGCTGGCCGCTGACCGTGGCGGGGCTGAGCTGGTACGCGTTGCGGGATCGGCTGTAGCGCGCCTTCCTCCCCCTGAGGGGGAGGTGGTCGCGAAGCGGCCGGAGGGGGAAGTGCTTCCCCGCCGGCCTCTTCCCCCTCCGTCGTCTCTTCGAGCCGACACCTCCCCCGTCAGGGGGAGGATTTGGCGACGCTCCGATTGACACGCTCCCCGGCGCTCCGCTCTCCTCGCCGCATGGAGTCCACGACCGCCCAGCCCGCCATGAGTCTCGCCGCGGCGCTCGAACACGCCGAGCGTCTGCTGGAGGTCGATCCGCGCCTGGCGGCCGAACAGGCGCGGGCGATCCTGGAGGTCGTGCCGCGGCACGCCGACACCACCCGCGTCCTGGCCGCGGCCCTGCGGCTGTCGGGGGATCCCGAGGCCGCCGCCGCGACGGTCGGGCCGCTGGCCGAGGCCCTGCCGAACCTGCCTCTGGCCCAACTGGAACTGGCGCTGAGTCTGGAGCAACTGGGCCGCACCGCCGAGGCCGTCCGCGCCTTCGATCGCGCCAGCGCGCTTGAGCCGCGCCTTTCGGAGGCCTGGCGCGGGCTTTCCGAGAACCTGGCGCTGCTGGGCGACGAAGTCGGCGCCGAGAAGGCCCTGGCGCGGCAGCTGCGCGCCTCGACCCGCGATCCTATCCTGGTCGAGGCGGCGACGGCGCTATCCGACAATCGTCTGGGCGAGGCCGAGCGACTGCTGCGCGAGCGGCTGAAGGAAGACGCCGGCGATGTCGCCGCCATCCGCATGCTGGCCGAGACCGGCGCGCGTCTTGGCCGCTACGCCGACGCCGAGGGCCTGCTGACCCGCTGCCTTGAGCTGGCCCCCAACTTCGCCGCCGCGCGGCACAATCTGGCGACCATGCTCTATCGCCAGAACAAGAACCTGGAGGCCCTGAGCGAGATCCAGCGCCTGACCGACAAGGATCCGCGCCATCCCGGCTACGCCAACCTGCGGGCGGCGATCCTGGCGCGGCTGGGCGAGTACGACCAGGCCATCGCCGTCTGCGAGCGGATGCTGGCCGAATACCCCAACCAGCCCAAGGGCTGGATGAGCTATGGTCACGCGCTGAAGACCGTGGGCCGTCAGGCCGACGCCATCGCCGCCTACCGCAAGGCCCTGGCCCAGGCGCCGACCCTGGGCGAGGCCTGGTGGAGTCTCGCGAACCTGAAGACGGTGAAGTTCGACGCGGCCGATGTCGCGGCCATGACCGCCGCCCTCGACGCGCCGAGCCTGTCCGACGACGACCGCCTGCACCTGCGCTACGCCTTGGGCAAGGCGCATGAGGACGCGCAGGCCTGGGACGTGGCGTTCGAACACTACGCGGCCGGGGCGGCGATCCGCCGGAATCAGCTGGACTACGACGCGCAAGAGAATGCCGCCGAGACGGCGCGGGCCAAGGCGGTGTTCACGCCCGGCTTCCTGGCGGCGCGGGCGGGGCAGGGCGCCCAGGCCCCCGATCCGATCTTCATCGTCGGCCTGCCACGCGCCGGCTCGACCCTGATCGAACAGATCCTGGCCAGCCACTCGATGGTCGAGGGCACCATGGAGTTGCCCGACCTGATCGTCATGGCGAGGCGACTGGGCGGCAAGACCGCCAACCGGGCCGAGTCCAGCTATCCCGAGGTGCTGGCCGAGTTGTCGCCGGATGAGCTCCGCGCGCTGGGCGAGGAGTTCATCGAGCGCACCCGCGTCCAGCGCAAGACCGACAAGCCGTTCTTCATCGACAAGATGCCCAACAACTTCGCGCACGCGGGCTTCATCCACCTGATCCTGCCGAACGCGAAGATCATCGACGCCCGCCGGCATCCGCTGGGCTGCTGCTTTTCGGGCTTCAAGCAGCACTTCGCCCGGGGGCAGGCGTTCAGCTACGACCTGACCGACATCGGCCGCTACTATGTCGACTACGTGGAGCTGATGGCCCACTTCGACGCGGTGCTGCCGGGGCGCGTCCACCGGGTGATCTACGAGGCGATGATCGAGAATCCGGAACGCGAGATTCGCGCCCTGCTGGACCATTGCGGCCTGCCGTTCGAGGAAGCCTGCCTGTCGCCGCACAAGAACGACCGCGCCGTCCGCACCGCCAGTTCAGAGCAGGTCCGCCGCCCGATCTTCAAGGACGCGGTCGAGCACTGGCAAAAATTCGAATCATACCTCGGCCCGCTGAAGCAGGCATTGGGACCGGTCCTCGCCGCCTATCCGGACGCGCCCGTTATTTGACCATCCGCCCGGCGTCCTCCCCCGCGCCTGCCATTTCTGCAACACTTCAAGGAATTGACATCAAACTGAAATTTCCAATCTTGCCGGACGCTTGAGGCCGGCCGAACGTCGTTCCTTCAAAGCCGTAAGGGGAGCGACTGTATGTCGTTGGGTTCGGTTCAAAAGAAGAAGATCGGCGTCTGTTCCGCCGCGCTGTTAGCGACCACCATGTTCACCAGCGTCGCCCATGCTCAAGCGCAGGCGCCGCAATCATCGACCGCTCTGGAAGAAGTGGTCGTCACCGCGCAGAAGCGATCCGAAAATCTGCAGGATGTGCCCGTCAGCATTCAGGCGATGGGCGGCGAGAAGCTGGAGCAACTGCAGGTCGCGGCCTTCGTCGACTATGTGAAGTACCTGCCCAGCGTGTCGTTCACGACCTCCGGTCCCGGCTTTGGCCAGGTTTACATGCGCGGCGTAGCCAGCGGCGGCGACGGAAACCACTCCGGCTCGCTGCCCAGCGTCGGCGTCTATCTGGACGAACAGCCGGTCACCACCATCCAGGGCGCGCTGGACATCCACGTCTACGACATCGCCCGGGTCGAGGCCCTGGCCGGTCCGCAAGGCACGCTGTACGGCGCCAGTTCCCAGGCCGGCACGCTGCGGATCATCACCAACAAGCCGACGACCAGCGGCTTCTCGGCCGGCGTCGACGTCGAGGCCAACAAGGTCGACCACGGCGGCACGGGCCACACGGTCGAAGGCTTCGTCAACATCCCGCTGTCGGACAAGATGGCCGTGCGGGTGGTCGGCTGGGACGTCCGCGACGCCGGCTATATCGACAACGTGGCGGGCTCGCGCACCTATACGCGCGGCGATACCGATCCGACCAATGACGTGACGATCAACAACAAGTCCCGGGTCAGGGACAATTATAACTCCGTCTACACCCAGGGCGGCCGCGCGGCCCTGCGCATCGAGGTCGACGACAACTGGGTGATCACGCCCGCGGTCATGGGCCAGGTGCAGAAGGTGGGCGGCCTGTTCGCCTTCGACCCCAAGGTCGGCGACCTGAAGGTCTCGCACTTCTACCCGGAAAGCAGCAAGGACAAGTGGGTCCAGGCGGCCCTGACCATCGAGGGGCAGATCGCCAATCTCGACGTCACCTATGCCGGCTCGTACCTGAAGCGTAACGACGTCACCAACTCGGACTATACCGACTACTCGTACTTCTACGACCAGTTGGGCTCGGGCTTCGCCTGGACCGACAACGCCGGCAATCTCGTGAACCCCTCGCAGTACATCCAGGGCAAGGACCGGTACCGCAAGGAAAGCCACGAGATCCGCATCGCCTCGCCGCAGGACCAGAAGCTGCGGTTCGTGGTCGGCGGCTTCTACCAGAAGCAGAAGCACCACATCTTCCAGAACTACAAGATCGACGGTCTGGGCAGCACGCTGTCGGCGCCGGGACATACGGGCACCATCTGGCTGACGGCGCAGCAACGGATCGATCGGGACAAGGCCGTGTTCGGCCAGGCCGAGTATGACATCACCGAAAAGCTGATGCTGACCGCCGGTATCCGGTTCTTCAAGTCGAACAACACCTTGGCCGGCTTCTTCGGCTATGGGGCCGGCTATGGCTCGACCGGGGAGCGGGCCTGCTTCGCCTCGACGGTCAAGGTCGACGACGCGCCTTGCATCAACCTGGACAAGGGCACCAAGGAGAGCGGCAACTCGCCGAAGGTCACGCTGACCTACAAGCTCGACAGTTCGAAACTGGTTTACGCCACCTATTCCAAGGGCTTCCGGCCGGGCGGCATCAACCGCCGCTCGACCCTGCCGCCCTATCGCGCCGACTATCTGGAGAATTACGAAGCGGGCTGGAAGACCACCTGGCTGAACAACAGCTTCCGCTGGAACGGCGCGGTGTTCATGGAGGACTGGAAGAACTTCCAGTTCTCGATCCTGGGCGCCAACGGCCTGACCGAGATCAAGAACGCCAACCAGGCCCGCATCAAGGGCGTGGAAAGCGACATCACCTGGGTCCCGGTCCACGGCCTGACGATCAACGCCGCGGCCGCCTATACCGACGCCAAGCTGACGGCTAACTATTGCGGCTTCACCGACGCCTCGGGCAATCCGATCACCACCTGCGCCTCGCCGCAGGCGCCGGACGGCACGGTCCTGCCGATCACGCCGAAGTACAAGGCCAACCTGACGGCGCGCTACGAGTTCAGCCTCGCCGACTGGGACGCCTTCGCCCAGGGCGCCGTCGTCGGCCAGTCCGGCAACTGGACCGACCTGCGCTTGAAGGAGCGCGCCATCATCGGCCGGCAGAAGGGCTACACGACCGCCGACTTCTCGGCCGGCGTCGACAAGGATGGCCTGTCGATCTCGGTCTATCTGAAGAACGCCTTCGACAAGCGGGCCAGCCTGAACCGCTACGCCGAGTGCGCCGAAAGCGTCTGCGGAACCCAGTACTACATCGTCCCGAACCAGCCCCGCACCATCGGGGTCAAGCTGGGCAAGACGTTCTAGGACCCGTTCAGGGCCTAGGGGGAAGGGGAGTCTCGATCATTCCCCTTCCCCGTCATTCCCGCCCCAAGGGCGGGAATGACGACAGAATAGCCGGAGCGGGATAGGGAGTGAGTTTAGAGTGAAGACCTCCAATCCAAGACCCCTGGGCCTGTGGATGTGCACGGCCCTGGTCGTGGGCAACATGATCGGCTCGGGCGTCTTCATGCTGCCGGCCTCGCTGGCGCCCTATGGCTGGAACGCCGTCATCGCCTGGTTGATCACCATCGGCGGGGCGCTGTGCCTGGCGCTGGTCTTCGCACGACTGGCCCGGGCCTTTCCCCGCGCCGGCGGCCCGTTCGCCTATACCGAGGAGGCGTTCGGCAGACCCGCGGGCTTCATGGTCGCCTGGTCGTACTGGATCTCGGTCTGGGTCTCCAACGCGGCCCTGGCCATCGCCGCCGTCAGCTATATGAGCGTCTTCGTTCCGGACCTGGTCAAGACCCCAGGTCTGGCGGCCCTGGTCACGGTCGCGATGGTGTGGATCGCCACGGCGATCAACTGCGCCGGGGCCCGCACGGCCGGCTGGACCCAGCTGGTGACCACGATCCTCAAGTTGGCGCCGCTGGTCGCCGTGGCCGGCCTGGCCGGCCTCATCCTGCTGCGCAAGGGACCCGCGGCGATCGCGCCCTTCGAGCCCTCGGCCCTGTCGGGCGGCAGCGTCACCGCCGCCGCGGCCCTGACCCTGTGGGCGTTGCTGGGCGTGGAGTCGGCCACCATTCCCGCCGAGCAGGTTGACCAGCCCGAGCGCAATATCCCGCGCTCGACCCTGTTCGGCACGGCCTTCACCGGCCTGATCTATCTGCTCGTCTCGTCGGGCGTGCTGCTGCTGACGCCGGTTTCGGTGTTGCAGGGCTCCAACGCCCCGCTGGTCGACTTCATGGCCTATCACGGCGGCGGCGACTTTCGCCTGGCCCTGGCCGCCTTCGCCGCGATCAGCGCCCTGGGCGCCCTGAACGGCTGGGTGCTGCTGCAGGGGGAATTGCCGGCGGCCATGGCACGCGAGGGCGTCTTCCCCGCCTGGATGGGCAAGACCACGGCCAACGGCACGCCGGTTCGCGCCCACCTGATGTCCAGCGTGCTGGTGACGATCCTGGTGGTGATGAACTACGCCAAGTCCATGGCCGACACCTTCACCTTCATGGCCCTGCTGGCCACGGCGTCGAGCCTGTTCGCCTATCTCTTCTGCTCGCTGGCGGTGCTGAAGCTGGGGCGCGAGAAGCGGATGCCCGTCTCGCCGGCCTTCGCCGCCATCGCCGCCTTGGCGGCGGTCTACTCGGCCTGGACCTTCTACGGCGCGGGCTGGTCGGTGACCTTCTGGGGGCTGGTGCTGCTGGCGGCCGGCGCGCCGGTCTATCTGCTGATGCGCCGCGCGCGCCTGGCTCGCGAGGCCGCCCGATGATCGCCCGCCCCAGGATCGCCTGCCTGACCGCCGCGGCCCTGCTGGCCGGGCTCGTGGCCACCGCCGCATCGGCCGGTGAGGCGTCCTATGTCCGCGCCGGGCGTCTGATCGACCCGCAGTCGGGCAAGGTGCTGACCGACCGGCTGATCCGCGTCGAGGACGGCAAGATCACCGCCGTCACGGCCTGGACGACCGCGCCGAAGGATGGCCCCGTGACCGACTGGTCAAGGCTGACCGTCCTGCCCGGCCTGATCGACATGCACACCCACCTGGTCGACCAGGAGCAGACCGAGAACATCGCCGAGCCGCTGCTGACCACGGCCGCCTACCAGTCGTTCATCGCCGCCGATCACGCCCGCAAGACCCTGATGGCGGGCTTCACCAGCGTGCGCGACGTCGGGACCTGGCGGGCGTTCGGCGACGTGGCCCTGCGCGACGCCATCAACAACGGTCTCGTGCCCGGCCCGCGCATGTCGGTGGCCGGCGCCTATATCACCGCGCCCGGCGGCGGCGGGGAGGTGACCGGCATCGCCGCCGACGTCGGCATCCCGGCCGAGATGCGGGTCGGGGTCGTCGAGGACGCCGCCGACACGCACCGCAAGGCCGCCAATATCCTGGCGCATCACGCCGACTTCCTGAAGCTGATCGCCACCGGGGCGGTGCTGACCGTCGGCACCGAGCCGGGCCAGCTGGAGCTGTCGGAAGACGAGATCCGCGCCGCCGTCGAGGAAGCCGCCCGGCGCGGGACCTACGCCACCGCCCACGCCCACGGGGCCGAGGGCATGAAGGTCGCCATGCGCGCCGGCGTCCGCTCGATCGAGCACGGCTCGCTGATGGACGACGAGGCCATCGCCATGATGAAGGCCAAGGGCGTGTTCCTGGTCGCCGACATCTATGACGGCGACTGGATCGACGAATACGGCAAGGCCCACGGCTGGCCGGCCGAAACCCTGCGCAAGAACCTGGAGACCACCGAGGCCCAGCGCGAGGGCTTCCGCAAGGCGGTCAAGGCGGGGGTCAAGATCGCCTACGGCACCGACTCCGGCGTCTATCCGCACGGCCTCAACGCGCGACAGCTGCCCTACATGGTCAAGTACGGCATGACGCCGATGCAGGCGATCCAGTCGGCCACGACCGTGGCGGCCGAGCTGATGAGCAAGACCGGCAAGGTCGGCTGCGACGCGGCTGGCTGCTACGCCGACCTGATCGCGGTGTCCGGCGATCCGCTGGCGGACATCGGGATCCTGACCAGGATTCCCAAGGTCATGAAGGGTGGGGCGGTCGTGAAGGACGAGTAGCCCGGTCTCTTCCCGTGGGGGAGGTTGAGCTACAAATGCTCATTCTGAACCTTGGCCCGGACCATGCATTGTGCATCGCAGCGCAATTTGATTGTGCGAGAGCGAAACAACTGTCATGTCGACGTGGTTAGTTCTACGTTGAGTACGTCCAAGGAGGTCTCCATGACCGAGAACCACTATTACGTCCGCCCGGTCGCCGGTGTGTGGCATGTGACCTGGAACGACTCGGCCGAACTGATCGGCTGCTATTCCTCGCAACACGAAGCCGAGGCCCTGGCCCAGCTGCTGGCCCGCCACATGCGCCAGCAGGGCCGCAAGGCCCAGGTTCACGTCGACGCGCCGGAAGTCCGCACGCCCTCGTGGGGCCGCAACCGCGCGGCGCACCAGGCGGCCGCTGCTTAAGCTAGCCAGCTCTCCAGCGCGCGTGTCACGATCACGCGCGCGTCTTGCGGGCTGAAGGTCGCCGGGTCCAGGCACAGCTCCAGCCACAGGCCGTCGACGGTCGCCGTCAGGGCGATGGCGGCCAGGCGGGTGTCGGCGACGTCCGCCTCGCTCAACAGCCCTTCCAGTCGCGCCCGGAAGTCCGCGTAGGACGCCGCGTGGATCGCTGCGATGCGCGGCTTGGTCTTGACCAGGCTCCAGAACCCGATCCAGGCGGCCAGCAGTCGCGGATCCAGCACCGGCGGCGCGAAGCTGGCGCCAAGATAGGCCAGCAGCCGCTGGCGAGACGTCGGTCCGGCCGCGTCCAGCGCGGCGTCCAGCGCGCCGTCGATCCGCTGACTGACGGCCTCGTAGGCCGCCGCGATCAGGTCGTCGACCCCCTCGAAATAGTGGCGCAGCAGGCCCGGCGAGACGCCGGCCTCGGCGCAGATCGCGCGGACGGAGGTTCCGTCGACGCCTTCGCGCGCCAGGACGGTCTCGGCGGCGGCGACGAGGGCTTGCCGACGGACATCGGCGGTCTCGCGGGTGAAGGCGGCGCGCAAGATCTAGCCCTCCCCCTCGATGGGGGAGGGTTGGGTGGGGGGGATGCGGCGTTCGCCGTGCGAGCACCCCCATCCCCAACCCTTCCCCCATCGAGGGGGAAGGGAGCTTATCGCGATCCTCACCACCCCTCCGGCGGCCTTGCCAGCCGGCTCTCCGGGATCAGCGCCCGCATCTTGCGGCCGAAGCTGCGCAAGGACACCTCGCTGGCCGCCAGCGGTCCCGCCGTGAAGGTCCGCGAGGCCATGCCCTGCTGTACGCGCGCCACCAGCTCGGTGTCCTCGGCATTGACCTGGCGGTTGATGCGCCAGTTCAGATAACGCGCCGCCTTCATCTCGCGCCGGTCATCGGGCAGGGCGTAGGCGATCTCGCGGATCATGGTCTCCGTGGCCGAGATCGGGATGAACTGCATGAAGTCCACTTGGTCCGGATAGATGTCGAAGGCGAAGTTCGGCCACAGCTTGAAATAGGTCCACAGCCGCTTGCGATCGGCCGGCAGGTGCGGGACGTCGGGCAGCAGGTCCTGATAGAGCCGCTCGGACGGGCTCTCCGACGGCTCGTCGATCAGCTGGCCCCACATCTTGTCGACGAAGGTCTTGGCCTCGACGCCATAGCCCTTGCCGAACAGCCGCGTCAGGCCGGGGTGGGCGACGGGGATGTGCAGGCCATCCGAATAGTTGTCGCTGATGTTCTTCCAGTTGACCGCGCGCGGCCGCAGGGTGACCCGGCCGAACGGCTGCAGCTCCTCGAAGCGGTAGTGGGCGACCTCGTCCTCATAGGGGGCCATCATCGTCGCCACCGACGGCCCTTCCCCCTCGATCCGCACGAAGACGAAGCCGCGCCAGATCTCGGTCTCGATCGTGGCGAGCCCTTCCTTGGCCATGTCCAGCGCCGGATAGTCGTCGCGCATCGGCACGCCGATCAGCCGGCCTTCCAGGTCGTAGGTCCAGGCGTGGTAAGGGCAGACGATCCGGCCGCCACAGCGACCGACGGGGCCGTCCAGCAGCCGCGCGCCCCGGTGGCGGCAGACATTGGCGAAGGCCCGCGCCCCGCCGTCCTTGCCGCGCACCACCACCAGGCTCTCGCCCACGAAGTCGAAGGTGTGGAAGTCGCCCGCCTTGGGGATGTCGTTCAGGTGGCAGACGATCTGCCAGGACGGCCGGAAGATCCTGTCCTGCTCCTCGCGAAAGAAGCGCTCGGAGCCGTAGATCCAGCCGGGCAGACCCCAGTCGGCCAAAGAGTCGTTGGATTGAGGGTCTTCGTTGGAGATCTGGGTCATGAGCAGGCCCCCTCCACCGCCGCTCGGCGGTCCCCCTCCCCCAAGAGGGGGAGGAGATCTCTCTCTCCGCCCCGCTTGGGGGCGGACAGACCATGCGGAGCATGGTCAGGTGGGGGCCAGTGCTGAGCTAACCGCACGCTCACCGCCCCACCACCGACAGCTTCAGCGCCGTGACGAAGTCCTTGTCCCTCAGGATCTCCCGCGCCGCGTTCCGCCCCGGATTCCCAGACACCCCGCCGCCGGGGTGCGTGCCGGCCCCGCACATGTAGAGGCCGGCGATCGGCGCGCGGTGGCTGGCGTGGCCCAGGAACGGACGGGTGGCCCACAGCTGATCCAGCGACATGTGGCCGTGCATGATGTCGCCGCCGATCAGGCCGAACTTCCGCTCCAGGTCCAGCGGCGACAGGATCGTGCGGCCCAGCACCGAGGCCTTGAAGCCCGGCGCCCAGCGCTCGACGGTGTCGATGATCAGGTCGGCGGCGGCTTCGCGCTCATCGTCCCACGACCGGCCGTTCGGCAGCGTGGGGGCGAACTGCTGGCAGAACAGGCTGGCCACGTGCTGGCCCGGAGGCGCGAGGGAGGTGTCGATGGTCGAGGGGATCAGCATCTCGACGATCGGAGCCTTGCTGATCCCGTCCGCCTTGGCGTCGCGATAGGCGGCGTCCATGTAGTCCAGGCTGGGGGCGATCACGATGCCCGACTGGTGGTGCTCGGCGGCGTCCTTGCCGGGCAGGCACGTGAAGCTGGGCAGCTCCGATAGCGCCACGTTCATCCGGAAGGTGCCCGAGCCGTTCTTGTAGCCGTCGACCGTCTTGCGGAAGTCGGCGGTCAGGGCCGAGGGCGGGACCAGCTTTTTGTACAGTAGGGCCGGATTGACATTGGCGCTGACGATCGGGGCCATGATCTGGCGGCCGTCGACCAGTTGCACGCCCACGGCCTTGGCGCCGTCGATGTGGACGCCCTCGACCGGCGCGTTCAGCAGGATCTCGACGCCCGCCGCCTCGCAGGCCTTGGCCATGGCCTGGGTGATCGAGCCCATGCCGCCGACCGCGTGGCCCCAGGCGCCCTTCTTGCCATTCACCTCGCCGAAGGTGTGGTGCAGCAGCACATAGGCCGAGCCGGGCGTGTCGGGACTGGCGAAGTTGCCGACCACGGCGTCGAAGCCGAAGGCGGCCTTGACCGCGTCGCTCTCGAACCAGCCGTCCAGCACGTCGCGGGCGCTCTTGGTGAACAGGTCCAGGAGGTCGCGCTTCCTCTGCCGGGAAAGCATGGCCAGGCGCCCGCCCTGGCGCAGGGCTCGCAGCGCGCCGGGCAGGCCGTCGCCCAGGTTCGGCGGCGTCTCCTGGGCGAAGTCGCGCAGCACGTCGCCGATCTCGTCGAGCATGGCGTAGTAGGCCGGCAGCACCTCGGCGTCGCGATAGCTGAACTGGCGGAACGCTTCCTGGGTGCGCTCCAGCCCGCCGCCCAGCTTCAGATAGCGCTCGTCGCTGATCGGCAGGAAGTTCGAGATCGGCCGTTCCAGGAAGGTCAGGCCGTAGTCGTGCAGGCCCATGTCGGCGATCACCCGCGGGTTCAGCAGGCTGACCGTGTAGCTGGCCACGGAGTTGCGAAAGCCGGGATGGAACTCCTCGGTCACCGCCGCCCCGCCGACCACGCCGCGCGCCTCGCAGACCGTGACCTTCAGCCCGGCCTTGGCCAGGTAGAAGGCGCAGACCAGGCCGTTGTGACCGCCGCCGATGATCACGGCGTCGCGGTTGGTGGTTTCGGCCATGGTGGTGCTCTCCCCAGAATAGGCGGAGAGGTTGCTATACGACTGTATAATAGGCAAGCCTTCTCCCTTCCCCCTTGATGGGGGAAGGGCGGGGATGGGGGTGATGCTGCCGTTCGGCCGCCAAGGCCGTAGTCACCCCCACCCAACCCTCCCCCATCAAGGGGGAGGGCTCAGTCTTGTTTCCCGCGCGCCGTCAGCCAGTACATCACCGGCGTCGCCACGCGGCTGAGCAGCGTCGAGGTGATCAGCCCGCCGATGATGGCGATGGCCAGCGGCGAGTAGAGACCCGAGCGCTCCAGGGCCAAGGGCAGCAGCCCGCCGATCGCCGTCACCGAGGTCAGCAGCACGGGCAGGAAGCGCACCTCGCCGGCCTTTTCGATGGCGTCGTGCAGGTTCATGCCTTCGCGACGTAGCTGCTCGGTGAAGTCGACCAGCAGGATCGAGTTCTTGATCTCGATGCCGATCAGGGCGATCACGCCGATCGTGGCGGTGAACGACAGGGAATAGCCGGTCAGGGCCAGGGCCAGGACCGCGCCGAACACCCCGAACGGGATGATGCCGGCGACCACCAGGGCGGTCTTGAACTTCTGGAATTCCAGAACCAGCACCGCCAGGATCCCGAACACCGCCACCAGCACCGCCGCGCCAAGGCCGGCGAAGCTTTCCGACGCGGCCTCGGCCTCGCCGCCCAGCGACAGGCGGTAGCCCGGCGGCAGCGGCAGGTCCTTGTTCAGCCGCGCCAGGGCGTCCTGGGTCACGCCTGAGGCCAGGAAGCCGGTGCTGACCCAGGAGCTGACGGTCACGGTCCGCTCGCGGTCGAAGCGGTCGATGCGCGAGGGGCTGGACTTCAGGCGCGGGGTGGCGATGGCGTCCAGCGGCGCGGCCAGGCCGTCGGCGGTCGGAACATAGACCCCCTTCAGGGCCGAGAGCGGGTTGCGCGCCGCGCCGTCGGCCTGGGCCATGGGCAGCCGCACCTTGACCGCGTAGTCATCGCCGTCCGGATCGCGGAAGCGGGCGGTCTCCTCGCCGGACAGGGCCAGGCGGGCGATGCGCCGCGTGGCGCCGGCCTGGACGCCCAGGGCGGCGGCCTTGGCCTCGTCGACGCCGAGGTCGAGGTCCGTGCGGTCCAGGCGCACGGGGTTGGTGACGTCGCGGGTTCCGGGCGTGGCCTTGAGGATCGCCTCGGCGCGGGCGGCCAGGGCCTTGAGCACGTCGAGGTTCTGGCCCGTGAGACGGATGGCGACAGGCGCGTCGATCGGCGGGCCGTTCTCGAAGGTCTGCACGCTGATCCGCGCGCCGGGATAGGCGGCGAACTGCTCGCGCAGACGGTCCAGCACCTGCTCGCTGCGGCCCGGCTCCCAGCGCTTGAGGCTGACAAACACCTCGGCGAAGGTCGTGGCGCTCTCGCGCTGGCTCTTGTTGTAGAAGATCTGAGGATTGCCGCGCCCCAGATTGGCGGCCGCCCAGACGACGTCGGGCTCGGCCCTGACGCGCTGCTCGACATAGCGCAGCACCTGGTCGGTGCGGGCCAGGGACGTGCCGTCGGGGGTCTCGATCCGGATCAAGAACTGCGGGGTCTCGGCGGCCGGGAACAGGCTGGAGCCGACCAGCTTCACCAGCGGGAAGGTGGTCAGGCAGATGGCCAGCAGGACGGCCATGGCCACCCACGGCCGGGCCAGGGCGCGGTGCAGCACCGGCCGGTAAAAGCGGTGGATGCCGTTGTTGACCGCCCGCAGCAGGGCGTTGCCCTCGGGATCGGAATGCTTGTCCAGCAGGCGGCTGGCCAGGAACGGGATGATGGTCATCGACACGAAGAGCGAGGCGGCGATGGTGCACAGCACCGTCACCGGCAGCGACTTGATATAGGCCCCGGAGCCCGCCGGCAGGGCCATCAGCGGCAGGAAGGCCAGCATCAGGGTCGCGGTGCAGCCCAGGACCGCCAGGCTGATCTGGCGCGTGCCGTTAATGGCCGCGTCGACCCGGTCCTCGCCCTCGCGCACCCGGCGGGCGATGTTCTCGGTGATGACGATACTGTCGTCGACCAGCAGGCCCAGCGCCAGCACGAAGCCGGCGATCGACAGCTGGTTCAGGGTGAAGCCCAGCGCCTGCAGCATGGTCAGGCCGATCAGCAGCGAAAGCGGGATCGACACCATCACCACCAGGCCGGCGCGCGGCCCCAGCGGCAGCAGGGTGATCAGCACCAGGCACAGGGCGATGGCGAAGTCGCGGAACAGGTTATTCAGGCGGTGCTTGACGTTTTCGGCCTGGACGAAGCCGCGCTCCATCTTCACCCCGGCGGGCAGGGTCTTTTCGTAGTCGTCCAGCACCCGCTGCACGCCCTTGGTGATCTTGGCGACGTCCTGGCCGTCCTTCTGGTTGACGGTCAGGAAGATGGCGCGCTTGCCGTTGAAGCGGGTCAGGTGGGTCGGTTCGGCCTGGGCCCAGGCCACCTGGGCGACGTCGCGCACGCGCGTCACCTGGCCGCCCAGCGAGCGGACGGGGGTGTCGCCGATGGTCGCCAGGTCATGGAAGGCCCCGCCGGACTTGACGTTGAAGCGCCGCTCACCCGCCTGCACCGCGCCGATCGGCGCCTCGGCCCCGGCCGCCTTCAGGGCGTCGACCACGGCGGTGGGCGGCAGCTTCAGGGCCGACAGGCGGGCCAGGTCCAGCGTGACCTGCACCTCGGACGGCGGCGCGCCCCAGTACTTGGCCTCGCGCACGCCGGGCACCCGGTCCAGCCGCTCGCGCAGGCGGTCGGCGGTCTTTTCCAGGCGGCGCATGGGCAGGATGTCGGAGGTCAGGGCGACCTGGACGATCGACACCTCGGTGGTGCGGATCCGCTCGATCTCAAGCCGCTGGACGCCGGCCGGCAGGTTACCGCGGATGGCGTTCACCTCGCGCACCACCTGGTCGAACTTGCGCTCGGTGTCGACGTCCCAGGTGAAGTGGACGCGGATGATGGCCGAGCCGTCCACGGCGGTCGACTCGACCTTGTCGATGTCGTCGAGGCCGTCGACGGCGTCCTCGATCGGATCGACGATCAACTGCTCGATCTCGGACGGCTCGGCGCCGGGCAGGACCGCGCGGACGATGACGATCGGCGTCGGGAAGTGCGGGTCTTCCGAGCGCGGCACATTGTTGAAGGCGTTGATCCCCAGCATGATCAGCAGGCCGAAGGCGACCAGGGTGAACTGCCAGCGCCGGACGGCGAAGGTCGCGAGATCGAACTTCACGGCTTACTGACCCCTAGAGGCGTCGAGGCGCTTGGGGTCGATGACCCGCACGGCCTCGCCGTCGGCGACGAAGCCGGCCCCGGCCGTGATCACCTGGGCGCCGTCCGGCAGGCCCGAAACGAGGGCGTCGTCGCCGTCGAAGCCGCCGAAGCCGACGGCCATGCGCCGGGCCTTGCCGTGGTCGAACCGGTAGACGAAGGCGCGCTGGCCGTTGGCCTCCAGCACCGCCTCGGCGGGGATGCGGGCATAGGTCGTCGTGGCGCCCGGCGCGGTGCGTACCGACAGCGTGGCGTGGGCGACCTGGCCGCTGCGCAGGGCGGCGGGCGGGGCGGAGAGCTCGATCTCGACGCTGATGGCGCCGGTGCGGGTGTCGGCGGCCTCGCCGACGCGCGTGACGCGGCCAGACAGGGTCTGCTCCGCGAGGTCCTCGACCCGAACCCGCGCCACATCGCCGACCCGCACCCGCGCGGCTTCCCGCGCCGAGAGCGGCAGGCGCAGGACCAGCGGACTGGAGAGATCGGCGATCCGCGCCACCACCTGGCCGGCGGCGACGACCTCGCCCGCCTGGGCCCGGCGCTCCAGCACCACGCCCGAAGCCGGCGAAACGAGGCTGGCCCAGCGGCGGTCGAAACGGGCGGCGTCGTAGGCGGCCTGGGCGGCCTTCAGCGCGCTCGTCCGGTCGTCGATGCGCTGGCGGCTGACATAGCCCTTCTCGAACAGGGTCTTGTCGCGCTCGATGTCGCGACGGGCGCGCTCCAGCTCGGCCATGGTCTGCTGCTGGCGGGCGTCGACCCCGGCCGGATCGATGGCGGCGACCAGCTGGCCGGCCGAGACGCGGTCGCCGGCCTCGACCTTCATGGCCGTCAGCACGCCGGGGATGCGGAAGGAAAGCGCCATCTCGCGGCGGCGCTCCAGCGTCCCGGCTCCGGTCACGGCGCCGGCCGCTTCAGGCGCGGCGACGCGGGCGGCCTCGACCGGAGTCGGCGGGGTCGCCGCCTCGGTCTTGGCCTTGCCGCCACAGGCCGCCAGCGCCGTCGTCATCAGCAGCGCCGCCAGGGGAGGGAGCGGGGTCCGCCACATAGACTGTTCCAAATCGATCAATGATAAGTTATCAGTGATTGATAGCGATGGCTTGTCAAGCTTGGATAGCGGTGGTCAACGACCTTCGATGAAGTCTCCCCAAACGCGTTCCCCACGCAAACCCAAGGGCCAGGGCGCCGAGCGCCGCGAGGAGATCCTCGACGCGGCCCAGAGCCTGTTCGCCCAGAAGGGCGTCCACGCCGTCTCGACCCGCCAGATCGCCGAGATCGCCGGCATCTCGCAGCCGGCCCTCTACGCCTATTTCACCACCAAGGACGACATCGCCGCCGAGCTGTGCGTGCGGGCCTTCGCGATCCTGGGCCAGCGGATGGCCGACGCGCGGGTCGGCTACACCCCGACGACCGAGAATTTCGATCGCTGCCTGCGGGTCTATATCGACTTCGGCCTCGACCATCCCGACGCCTACCGCGTGGCCTTCATGCTGGAGAAAAGCATCGACGGCTCGTTTTTGGAGAAGACCGGCGGAAAGCCGATGGCCGCCGGCAAGGAAGTCTTCCAGGTGTTCGTCGAGATGATCGGCGAGCTGCACGCCGGCGGGCTGATGGCCGGCGACGACGTGATGGCCGCGACCCAGTCGCTGTGGGCCGGGCTGCACGGTCTGGTCTCGCTGCTGATCGCCAGACCGGAATTTCCCTGGATCGAGCGCGAGACGTTGATCGCCACCCATGTGGCCATGCTGCGCAGAGGCGCGCTCAAGTAGGGGGCGTTGAAGTAGAGGGCTGGGACCTCTAAGTGAGCGCCTCGCTCTTTCGGGAAGGATCCCCATGGCCCAGCTCCTGCCGCTCCAATCGTTCAGCCTGCAGGAGACCGACGACGGCTACCGCCTGCTGGTCTCGGCCATCGGCGGCGAGTCGCTCTACGTCTCGATCACGCCCGACCAGATGGACGACATCATCGACAGTCTCGAGAACGCCATGGGCGGCGAGGGCGAAGGTGGGAGCGAAGTCGAGGACGACGGGGAGTTCTAGGAACACCCTTTTCCTGGTGGCAGGGTCAGCGCCCGCAGCGCCGTCAGCGCTTGGCCCAAGGTCGCGCGCTTGGTCGCCGCGCCCAGCGAGACGCGTAGGCCCTCACCGACCGCTCCCGGCGCCCGGAAGGCCTCTGCCCCCACAAGCGCCAGGCCTCGGTCCCTGGCGGCCGGCGTCGCGGTCGCGCCGGGCAGCCAGACATGCAGGCTCTCGGGCCCGCCCGTCGCCGCCGGCAGCAGCGCCGCCGCCAGGGCGCGGCGGGCGATGGCCTCCTCGCGCACGCCCTCCAGAATCCGGGTCGCGACGCCGTCGCGGATCCAGCCGGTGACCACGGCCGCCATCAGCGGCGCGGGCATCTGGGCGATGGCGTGCAGAGTTCGCGCCGCGCCCTCGGCCTGTCCCGGCGGGGCGACGATGTAGGCCAGGCGCAGGCCCGGCGAGAGCGTCTTGGCGGTGGTGGCGACATGGAACACGCCCTCCGGCCACAGGGCGGCGAGGGCGGGCAGGGGCGCGGTTGGCAAGAGGCCATAGGCGTCGTCCTCGATGATGGTCACGCCGGCCGCGCGCGCGATCCCGACGACCGTCTCGCGCCGCGCCAGGCTCATGGTCGCCGCCGTCGGGTTCTGGAAGGTCGGGGTGCAACACAGCAGGCGCGGGCGATGCTGGACGATCAGCCGATCCAGGGCTTCCGGCTCCAGCCCCTCGGCGTCCATCGGGCAGGCCACGACACTCAGGCCGCGCCGGGCGGCGGTGGCCAGCAGGCCCGGATAGGCGAAGGCCTCGGCCAGGATCACGTCGCCTGGAGTCGTCAGGTGGTCCAGCAGGGCCGACAGCGCCGTCTGGGCGCCGCTGGCGACGATAACCCGCTCGGCGGCCGCCTCGCCCAGGCTCGGGGCCAGCCAGGTCGCGCCGGCCGCGCGCTGGGCCAGGGAGCCGGCGCCGGGGTGATAGGCCATCAAGGTCGCCGGATCGGTCCGGGCCAGGATCGCGCCGGTCGCCTCGCGCAGCAGCGCCGCCAGGTTCAGCCCCGCGGGCGGCGGCGGCAGGTTCATCGACAGGTCGACCAGCCCGGCCTCGTCCTCGATCGTGCGAGAGCGGATGAAGGTGCCCCGTCCCGTGGTCCCCTCGATCAGCCCCCGCTCGCGGGCCAGGGCGTAGGCGCGGGTCACCGTCGTGAAGTCGATCCCGACCAGCCGGGCCACCGCGCGCTGGGCCGGAATCTGGTCGCCGGCCTGCAGCTCGCCCTCGGCCACGGCCTGCTCCATGGCCTCGGCGATCCGGCGATAGGCGGGACCGTCCAGGGCCTCGATGCGGCGCAGCCAGGCGGCGGCCGGATTCGGTGATCCCCTAGTTGCGGGCATGGCTCAATATCCATACATTAATCGCACAATGTATGGATCAATCCTGCGATTGTAGGAAGGGGCCACTGATGGCCGACTATGAAGTTTACGACTCCCCGACGCCGATCGAGGCTGGCTTCAAGTGCTGCTGCCCGCGCTGCGGCGAGGGCAAGCTGTTTGGTGGTTTCCTGAAGCTGGCGCCGAAGTGCGACCGCTGCGGGCTGGACTACAGCTTCGCCGACCCGGCTGACGGCCCCGCCTTCTTCGTGATGAGCGGCATCGGCATTCTGGTGATCGCCGTCTTCGCCTGGATCGAGGTGACCTATCACCCGCCGATCTGGGTGCATCTGGTGACGGTGTTCCCGGCGCTGATCATCGGCTGTCTGGCGACCCTGCGCCCGGTGAAGAGCTGGCTGGTCGCCTCGCAATATATCAACAAGGCCGAGGAAGGCCGCTTCGAGAGCCTGGGCCGCCACGACTTCGACTCGCGGCGGCTGTAGGGCTTCCCCAAATCCCCAATCTCCGATCTCCCCGGCGAAAGCCGGGGCCCAGATCTCATGGCGTTTGGGCTGATTGGAAGAGCGCGGCGCTCATAGAACCCGCCTCAGCGCTCCTCCGTCTGGGCCCCGGCTTTCGCCGGGGAGAGCGGGGGAGGGGCTGGCGCTAAACCCCCAGCGACCCGGCCACCTGGCGCGTGGCGGCGTTCAGGCGGTTCCAGACATTGATCGCCGAGATGGTGATCAGCAGGCCCGCCAGCGCCTTCTCGTCATAGTGCCGGGCGGCTTCGTCCCAGACCTCGTCGGAGACCGGGTCGGCCTTGTCGGCGACGCGGGTCACGGCTTCGGCCAGGGCCAGGGCGGCGCGTTCGGCCTCGGTGAAGTAGGGCGTATCGCGCCAGCCGGCGACGGTGGCCACCCGTTCGGGGCTCTGGCCGGACTTCAGGGCGCCGCGGGCGTGCATCTCCAGGCAGACGCCACAGCCATTGATCTGGCTGACGCGCAGGTGCAGCAGTTCGTGCAGGGCTTCGGGCACGCCCTCGACATGGGCGGACTTGGACAGCGCCATCATCGCCTTCATGGCGTCCGGCAGCAGGTAGGCGGGCTGGGTCATCCTGGCGTTCATTTGGCGCGCTTGCATCGGTGTCTCCTTGCGATTTGGCGACGCCGCCGGTCACATCCGACGGCTTGCGTTCGTCGAAGAGGTGACGAAGCCCGACGGAGCGATGTGACCGATGCCCCAAGAGAATTTTGAGCAGAATTTCCTCGCCGACAGGTTCGAAGCCGACCGCGCTCGCCTCCGCGGCGTGGCCTATCGCCTGCTGGGCTCGCTGCCCGAGGCCGAGGATGCGGTGCAGGAAGCCTGGCTGCGCCTGTCGCGCAACGGCGGCGGCGGCGTCGACAATCTCTCGGCCTGGCTGACGACCGTGACCTCGCGCGTGTGCCTGGACATGCTGCGGTCGCGGAAATCCCGCCGCGAGGACGTCCTCCCCGACGGCGCGCCCGAGCCGGCCGTCACCGCCGAGGAGGCGATCGAGCGCGAGACCATCCTGGCCGACTCCGTCGGCCTGGCCCTGCTGGTGGTGCTGCGGACCCTCAGCCCCGCCGAGCGCATCGCCTTCGTGCTGCACGACCTGTTCGACATGCCGTTCGACCAGATCGCCCCGATCGTCGAGCGCACGCCCGACGCCGCGCGCCAGCTGGCCAGCCGGGCGCGCCGCCGGGTGCGCGGCGGCGACAGCCTCGACGCCGGCCAGGTGGCCCAGAAGAGCGTTGTCGACGCCTTCCTGATGGCCGCGCGCACCGGCGACATGGCCGGGCTGATGGCGGTGCTGGATCCGAACGTCGTGGTCCGCGCCGACGTCTTCGCCGGCGGCGGCCAGACCCGCGAGCTGGTCGGGGCGCAGAAGGTCGCGGCCTTCTACAACGGCAAGGCCCAGACGGCGCGTACGGTGCTGATCAACGGCGAGATCGGCGCCGTCGTGGCCCCGATGGGCAAGCTGCTGATGGCGCTCGACATCCGGATCGAAGGCGGCAGGATCGCCGAGATCACGGTCGTGGGCGACCCCGGCCGGCTGTCCGAGGTTGAGGTGTCGGCGCTGTAGCCTACTTCAGCAGCAACTGGCCGCGCCGCGACAGCTCGTCCTTGATCTTGCCGGCGGCCATGCCCAGCAGGCCCGGCAGGCTGATGTCGAGGCGGGCGTGGTCCTCCAGCACCTGGACGACGCCGGTGATGGTCGAGCCCATGGCGACGGCCGAGAAGTTCAGCACGTCGCCGGCCCAGCTCTGGGTGAAGCCCTTGGCGTCGCCGCCGGGGATCTGGCCGGCCAGTTGCGCCAGGCCCTGTTCCAGCCGCCGTTTGGCCTCGGCCGCGCCCAGCTGGTGGGGGATGTTGATGCTGATGGTCTTGGCCATGGGGTCCTCTGGGCGGCTTTCCTTGGGCGGCTTTCCGGCAAAACGCGGCGGGATACGAAACGGTTTGCGCGATCGGTTCAATACGTCCGATTCTGGCGCATGGCGCGATCAAGTTGGTCCTTACCAGATGAGGCCCCTCATCGGACCGGGGAAAAGACATGACCGACTTCGCCATGACCCAGCCGTTCGCCCGTCGTCCCCGCTTCGTGCGTCCGGGCCGTCCGGGCGGCGTTCTCGGCGCCGTCCACTATGCCGGCGTGCTGCTGGTCTGGCTGGCCCTGTTCGTCGTCGACCGTCCGCTGGCCCTGAAGGTGATGGCCGAGCGCCGCGCGGACTCGCCGATCCCCCGTCGCTGGGGCTGGTGATTTTGGGGGCTGGTAGGACACCGTGAAACGCGGCATCCCTTCGGGCATGTCGATCGCCGTCTCCGTCCGCCCGGTTTCGCACCTGCTGAAGGCCCCGTTCCGCATCTCGCGCGGGGTCAAGACCGCCGCCGACGTGGTCGAGGCAGTCGCCTCGGCCGATGGTCATGTCGGGCGCGGCGAGAGCGTGCCCTATGGCCGCTACGGCGAGACGGTCGACAGCGTGCTGGCCCAGCTGACGCCGGCCCTGGCCTCGACGGACGTGGACGCCGCCTGCGCCGCCCTGCCGCCCGGCGCGGCCCGCAACGCCCTGGACCTGGCGCTATGGGATCTGCGGGCCAAGCGCACCGGGGTCAGCGTGGCCGCCGCCACCGGCCTGCCGATCCCTTCCGCCCTGGTCACCGCCGTGACGGTCAGCCTCGACACGCCCGAGGCCATGGGGGCGGCCGCCGGCGCCATGGCCGACGCGCCGTTGATCAAGATCAAGCTCTCGGCCGAGGACCCCGCCGCGCGCCTGCGCGCGGTGGCCGCCGCCGCGCCCAATTCCCGCTTCATCGTCGATCCCAACGAGGGCTGGACCTTCGAGATCCTCGACGGGCTGAAGTCCCTGCTGGCCGACCTGCCGATCGCCCTGGTCGAGCAGCCGCTGCCGGCCGACGCCGACCATGAGCTGGAAGGCTGGGACCCGCCGTTCACGGTGTGCGCCGACGAGTCCGTGCATGTCGGCGGCGACCTGGCGGCGCTGAAGGGCCGGTATCAGGCCGTGAACCTCAAGCTCGACAAGACCGGCGGCCTGACCGAGGCCGTGGCCATGCTGAAGGCGGCCAAGGCGCTGGGTTTCCAGGTGATGACCGGCTGCATGGTCGCCTCGTCCCTGGGCGTCGCGCCGGCGCTGCATCTGGGCGGGGCCAGCGACTTCGCCGACCTCGACGGGCCGTGGTGGCTGGCGAGCGATCACCCCGGCGGCCTGCGGGTCGAGCGCGGCCGGATCACGCCGCCGAAGCCGGGCTTCTGGGGCGATGCGGTGACGGCCCAGGGGCTCTGGCTATAGCGAGATCCGTCCGTCCCGTGGTTTGGTGCGTATCTCCGTGACCCAGCTCGAGGTCTCGACATGCCGCTCCTCACCGTTCTCGCCGTCAACGCCGCCGTCTCGGCCGTCGCCTTCCTGGCGCTCTGGCTCGTCAGTCTGCGGCTCAAGGACGTCAGCTTCATCGACGCCTGGTGGGGCCCGGGCATGGCGCTGCTGGCCTGGAGCACCCTGTTTCAGACTCCGGCGACACCGCATGGCCTGCTGCTGACGGGGCTGTGCACCGTGTGGGCGGCGCGGCTGGGCGGCTATCTGTTCTGGCGCTGGAGCACCCACGGGGCCGACCGGCGCTATGTCGCCATGATCGACCACGCGAAGACGCATCGCGGCTGGAGCTTCGCCAAGACCGCCCTGCTGCTGGTGTTCTCGCTGCAGTTCGCCCTGGGGTTCGTCGTCGCCCTGCCGGTGCAGATGGGACAACAGGCCGGACCGCTGGGACCGCTGGCGTTCGTCGGCGCGGTCTTGGCCGTGACCGGCATCGCCTTCGAGACGATCGGCGACGGGCAACTGGCCCGCTTCAAGGCCGACCCGGCCAACGCCGGCAAGGTCATGGACCGGGGGCTATGGCGCTACACCCGCCACCCAAACTATTTCGGCGACGCCTGCGTCTGGTGGGGTCTCTACCTGATCGCCGCCGAGACGGGCCTGGGGGCCTGGAGCCTGCCGGGACCGATCCTGATCACCGTGCTGCTGACCCGCTGGAGCGGCGTGCCGACCACCGAGGGCAAGATGCGCAAGTCCAAGCCGGGCTATGAGGACTACGTGGCGCGGACCAGCGGCTTCGTGCCGTGGTTTCCGAAGAAGGGATGACGGTGGGGGTAGCGTGAACTACGCCCCCAGCTTCTCGATCAGCGCCATCGCGGCCGCTGGATTGCGCACCTTCGCGCCGGCGATGAAGTAGGCGAACACGTCGCCGCGCTCGGCCCATTCGCGCGCCTGCTTCACTACCCCGTCCAACTCCTCCGAGCTCATCCCCGTCGGCTCGTCCGGCTTGCTGGACATCAGCCGCGCATAGGTGAAATCCGCCGTCGGCTGGTCGATGCAGGGCCAGGTCGGCTCCTCGTCGTCGACGGCATAGACGATGGCCGCGCCGTACTTGGCGGCCAGGTCGTAGAATTCCTGGCAGGCGAAGGTCGGGCTGCGAACCTCCAGGGCGTGGCGGAGTGGAACGCCCTTCCGCTCCTTTGGCAGCAATTTCAGGAAACCCTCGAAATCCGCCGCGTCGAACTTCTTGGTCGCCATGAACTGCCAGTTGATGGGACCCAGTTTCGGCCCCAGCTCCTCGAGCCCCTGGGACAGGAATTTTTCGAGGGAATCGTTGTTTTCGGACAGCACCTTGCGGTTGGTGCAGAAGCGGCTGGCCTTGACCGCGAACACGAAGTCGTCCGGCGTCTCGTCGCGCCACTTCTGCCAGCTGTTGGGCTTGAAGGTCGAATAGTAGGTGCCGTTGATCTCGATGCTGGTCAGCTTCGACGACGCGTATTTCAGCTCGTCCTTCTGCTTGAGATCATCGGGATAGAAGGTCCCGCGCCAGGGCTCGAACGTCCAGCCGCCGATACCGGTTCGGATCACGCCCTTGGCCATGTTTGTTCCCTTCCTGTTCACGGCGAAGCTAGTCGAGGAAGAGGCGGGCGTCGAGGGGAGAATCTTTCCTCCCCCATGAAGGGGGAGGAGTCTGCGTCTCCCTCAGCACTCCACCCGGTTGACCGACAGGCCCACCGCCAGACCGCCCATCGAGGTTTCCTTGTAGATCTCGTTCATGTCCTCGCCGGTGCGCTTCATCGTGGCGATGACCTTGTCCAGGCTGACCGAGTGCTGGCCATCGCCGAGCAGGGCCAGGCGAGCGGCGTCGATGGCCTTGATGGCGCCCATGGCGTTGCGCTCGATGCAGGGGATCTGCACCAGGCCGCCGATCGGGTCGCAGGTGAGGCCAAGGTTGTGCTCCATGCCGATCTCGGCGGCGTTCTCGATCTGGGCGTTGGCGCCGCCCAGCGCCGCCGCGAGACCGGCGGCGGCCATCGAGCAGGCCACGCCCACCTCGCCCTGGCAGCCGACCTCGGCCCCGCTGATCGAGGCGTTGCGCTTGTAGAGCGCGCCGATGGCGGCGGCGGTCAGCAGGAACACCCGGATCTGCTCGGGGCTGCCCTTGTGGAAGCGCACGAAGAACCGCAGCACGGCCGGGATCAGGCCCGCCGCGCCATTGGTCGGGGCGGTGACCACGCGGCCGCCGGCGGCGTTCTCCTCGTTGACCGCCATGGCCCACAGGTTGACGAAGTCCATCGCCGCCAATGGGTCGCTCATCTGGCGCTCCATGCGGCCCAGGATGGTCTGGTGGATCTGGTGGGCGCGTCGCTTGACGGCCAGGCCGCCGGGCAGGACGCCGTCCTGGCGCATGCCGCGATCGATGCACGCTTCCATGGCCCCGAAGATCCGGTCGAGGCCGGCGTTCATCGCCCCCTCGTCCATCCGGGCCAGCTCGTTGGCGGCCATGACCTGGGCGACGGTCAGCTGGGCTCGGTCCGCTCGCTCAAGAAGATCGGCGCCGCTCTCGAACGGGAAGGGGACGGCGGGGCCTTCCTCCGGCGGGGCGTTGCTGCCCATCTCGCGCTCGTCGCGGACGAAGCCGCCGCCGATCGAGAAGTAGGTGCGCTCGGCCAGCACTTCGCCGGCCTTGTCGAAGGCGGTGAAGGTCAGGCCGTTGGGGTGCTGCGGCAGGCGCTCGTGGCCCAGCCAGACGATGTCGCGGGCCTCGTCGAAGGCGATGGCGTGATCGCCGGCCAGATTCAAGGACTGGGTAGCCTGGCTCTCCAGCAGGGCGCGCTCGCCGGCGTCGGGATCGAGCGTCGCGGGCACGAAGCCCATCAGGCCGAGGATCACGGCCCGGTCCGTGGCGTGGCCGCGTCCGGTCAGGGCCAGAGAGGCATAGAGCCGGACCTCGACCCGGTGGACGCTCGTCAGCCTGCCGGCCTCGCGCAGGCGGCCGACGAACAGCACGGCGGCGCTCATCGGCCCCATGGTGTGGCTGCTCGACGGGCCGACGCCGAGCTTGAAGAGGTCGAAGACGGAGGCGGTCATGGGATGTTTTACGCAATAGAGCTTGTCATCCCGGCCGCAGCGAAGCGGAGAGCCGGGACCGCGGGAAACTCAGAGCTTCCGGCGGTCCCGGATCGCGCAAGCGCGTCCGGGATGACAGTTTCAAGATCCTACTTCCGCTGCGCGGCGGTCTTGTCGCGCAGGGCCTTGAACTCCGAGCCCGCCTGCCATTGCGGCCAGACGCGGCTGTTGGCCAGGTCGTGGCCGATCTCGTAGACGAGGCCCAGGTCCATGGCCTGGCCCGACAGGTCCCAGTCGGCCGACCATTCGTCCGCCGGCTGGTGGTAGCGCTTGTCGGTGTAGTCGGCCTCGGCCTTCTCGCCGGCCTCCTTGCCGCCCTTCACCAGGTCGTTGCCCGAGCCGATCGAGATGGCCGGCACGCCGCGCTTGGCGAACGGGAAGTGGTCCGAGCGGTAGAAGTGGCCGGCCTGCGGGACGGGATCCGGCGTGAAATAGCGGCCGTGCAGCTTGGCCTTGGCGACCAGCATGTCCTGCAGATCGACCTTGCCGTCGCCCGAGGTGCCGATGTCCTTGGCCGGACCGGCCGCCGACAGGGCGTCGATATTGATGTCGCCGACCGTGGCAGCCAGCGGGAAAAGGGGATTCGAAGCGTAGTATTCCGAGCCCAGCAGGCCCTTTTCCTCGGCGGTCACGGCCAGGAACAGGATCGAGCGCTGCGGCGCGGGCTGGCTCTTGAAGGCGCGGGCCAGTTCCAGCAGGGCGGCGATGCCGTCGGCGTTGTCGATGGCGCCGTTATAGATCTTGTCGCCCTTGGCGTCCGGAGCGCCGACGCCCAGGTGGTCCCAGTGGCCGCTGTAGATGACGGTCTCGTTCGGGAACTTCGCGCCGACGATGCGGCCGGCGACGTTCTTGGAGATGATCACCTCGTGCTTGACCTTGTAGTCGGCCGAGAAGGTGACGCCCTTCAGCTCGACCGGCTTGAAGTCGCGGGTCTGGGCCTGCTTCTTCAAGGCGTCGAAATCCAGGCCGGATTTCTTGAAGAGGTCGACGGCGGTATCACGCTGGATCCAGGCTTCCATCGCCGGGTGCGACTTGCCCGGCTCCTTGCGAACGATGTCGAACATCGTGTTGGTGTTGGAGTTCTTGACCGTGTTCCAGCCGTACGAGGCCGGGGCCGTCTCGTGGACGATCAGGACGCCGGCCGCGCCCTGGCGCGCGGCTTCCTCGTACTTGTAGGTCCAGCGGCCGTAATAGGTCATGGCCTTGCCGCCGAAGTCGCCGGAACCGGTCTCGAAGTCCGGATCGTTGATCAGCACGACCAGGATCTTGCCCTTCAGGTCCATGCCCTTGAAGTCGTCCCAGTTGCGCTCTGGCGCCTTGACGCCATAGCCGACGAAGACCAGCGGGGCGTCCTTGATCGAGACGCTGTCGACATTGGTCATGGCCGCGCGGATGGCGACCTGCTCGCCCTGGGTCAGGGCCTGCTTGGCGCCGCCGACCGTGACGCTGGCGGCGACCGGGCCGGCGATCTCGAACTTGCCCAGCGGCACGTTCTGGGTCCAGGCGCGCTTGCCGTCCTTTTGCAGGTCGCCGGCGGGGGAGAGGCCGATGGCCTTCATCTGGTCGACGATGTAGCCGACGGCCTTCTTCTCGCCCTCGGTGGCGGGGCCGCGGCCCTCGAATTCGTCCGACGACAGCACCTTGATGTGGGCCGACAGCCTGGCGGGGTCGATCTTGGGCGCGTCGGCCGCGTGCGCCAGCATGGGCGCGGCGAGCAGGGCGGTGGCGAGCAGTAGGCGTTTCATCTGGGACCCTCTTTGGGGGGAAATCTTGGCGCGGACCCTAGAGAGGGTTTTGGAGTGTGGCTAGGTGGTTTGGTTGGGATGGCGGCGCCTGTACATCTCAACACAAAATCCGATCTCCCCGGCGAATGCCGGGGCCCAGATTCCGCCTGAGAGATTGGGTTGTTCGCGCCCTCTGCCTCGGCCGATCACAGAACGACCGTGGGTTCGATCTGGGCCCCGGCATTCGCCGGGGAGAGCGGTTCAAAAGCTCACTCGCCGACCATCCACCGCCCACCGCTCCAGCCGCTGGCCATCCCAGACGTGCAGGGCGTCATAGAGATTGATGGTCGGATCGCAGTGGCCAGGCTGCAGCCAGACCAGGTCGCCAACCCTGGGCGCATCAGCCGGGACGGCGCGATCGGGATCGGCGTCGGCGTCGGCGTCGGCCACGGCCCGGTCGAAGCTCAGCGGATCGCGGCCGCCGGCCTTCAGCACGTCGATCAGGGCCGGGTGGGCGATCATGCCGTGCTCGTCGCCCATCGGCCGCCAGAGGGAGCCCGGCGCGGCGCCGGCGACCACCCGGGCCGGCGGGCCGTCCATCGACACGGCCTTGAAGCCGGCGTCGACGGTGACGTGGCTCTTGTGGTTGGCCGAGACGACGGTGGAGGCGATGAACAGCGCCGGCTCGAACGCCCAGGCTTCGCCGTCCGGCGCGCCGCAGGCGTCGTACTCGACGTCCATGACCGCGTAGGACCCGGCCTGCAGCTCGGTATAGACGCCCGAGGCCAGGTCGAAGGCGTGGGCGCCCGTGCCGCCGCCCGTCACCACGCCCGGCGGCAGGCCGGCGGCGGTCAGCTCGGCGACCAAGGTCTTCAACACGACGTGGGACGCTTCGGCGGTGCTCCGACGCAGCGCCAGGTCGTCCATATGCTGGATATGGCCGAGATAGGCCTGGATCCCGGCGAACCGCAGGCCCGGCGCGGCGTCGGCGGCGCGGGCCAGTTTCAGGGCGTCCTTAGGATAGGCGCCGGCGCGGTGGGTGCCGAGGTCGAGGTCGACGACCAGGTCCAGCGTGACGCCGGCCGCGACGGCGGCGTCGGACAGGCGATCGATCTGGCCCTCGTCATCGGCGACCACGCCGACGGTCGCGCCGGTCTTGGCTAGCGCGGCCAGGCGCGCCGGGCCCCAGGGCGGGACGGGGGCGGTGACGAGGATGTCGGTGATCCCGCCAGCCACATAGGCCTCGGCCTCGCCCACCGTCTGACAGCACAGGCCGACGGCGCCGCCTTCGACGATCAGGCGGCCCAGGGTCGAGCACTTGTGGGTCTTGCCGTGGGCGCGCAGGCGCACGCCGGCGGCGTCGCAGAGGGCCTGCATGCGGGAGAGGTTGCGGGTGAGCGCCGCGCGGTCGACGACCAGGAGGGGCGTCTGGGGGAGATGTTCGGCGCCTGGAAAGTTCACTTTGTTCCCATCCCTCATCGTCATCCCGCGTTTGATGCGCGGGACCTATTTGTCGGCCGCAAGGGCGAAGGAAAGCTAGCCCTCTCGTGCGAGCTGAACCATGGGTCCCGCGCATAAAGCGCGGGATGACGGTTTTGATCGGGAAGGGTGAGCCTAGATCTCACCCCGGAGCACGCTGGCGAACAAGCCCGGATCGACATTGCCGCCCGACAGCACGATCGCGGCCGTCCGCCCCCTCAGGTCGATCTTTCCGGTCAGCGCCGCCGTCAGCGCCACGCAGCCGCCCGGCTCGACCACCAGCTTCAGCACCGAGAACGCGTAGCGCATCGCCTCGGCGACCTCGGCGTCGGTGACGGCGGCGATCCCGCTCAGAGTCTTGCTGTTGATCGCCCAGGTCAGCTCGCCGGGGGTCGGGGTCAAGAGGGCGTCGCAGATCGAGCGGGCGTCCTTGTCGATGGTTTCGCGCCGGCCGCTCTCCAGCGAGCGGCGGGTCTCGTCGAAGCCGGCGGGCTCGGCGCCCCAGACCTCCGAAGACGGAGAAAGCGCCTTCACCGCCGTCGAGGTCCCGGCGATCAGGCCGCCGCCGCCGACCGGCGAGAGCACCCGGTCCAGCGTGACGCCCAGCGCCTTGGCCTGCTCGACGATCTCGATCCCCAGCGTGCCCTGTCCGGCGATGATGTGCGGATCGTCGTAGGAGGGCACGACCACGCAGCCGCGCTCGGCCGCGATCTGGTCGGCGATGGCCACGCGGTCCTCGGTGAAGCGGTCGTAGAAGCGGATCTCGGCCCCGAAGCCCCGGGTGCCCTCGACCTTCACGGCCGGCGAGTCCGACGGCATGACGATCAGGGCCGGGATCTCCAGCAGCTTGGCCGCCAGGGCCACGCCCTGGGCGTGGTTGCCGGACGAGAAGGCCACGACGCCCCGCGCCCTCTCCGCGTCGGTCAGCTGGCTGAGGCGGTTATAGGCTCCCCGGAACTTGAAGGCCCCGGCCCGCTGCAGGGTCTCGGGCTTCAGGAAGATCCGCCCGCTCAGGCGTTCGTTCAGCGCCGGGCTCTCGATCAGCGGTGTCTCGACGGCCAGACCCTTCAGGCGTCCGGCGGCGGCTTGGATGTCGGCGAGGCAGATGTTCATGCCCCCAGGTTTAGGGGTTGCGGCGGCGCTTTTGAAGCACCGCCGCCGCATCGGGGCAAAACCGTTCAAGGAGCGGTCCTGAAACAGTTTGCGACCTTCGCCGTTCAATCCATATAGGGATGGGCTGACTGTTCAGGACGACTCGATGAAGACCGCCATGTTCGCCGCCACGGCTGCTGTCGTGCTGGGGTGCGCCGCCCCCGCCATGGCCGAAGAGGCATTCGTCGGGGTCTACAAGCACGACGTGACCTTCATCGGCAACGCGGTCGGCCTGGGCGCCGCCGGGCGCGAGGACGGGGCCGACATCCACCTCGGCTACCGCACCGACAAGCTGGAAAACCTGCGTTGGCTGGGCAAGCCGCAGGTCCACGCCATGGTGTCGATCAACACCAAGAACACCTCGAACTTCGTGGCCGCCGGCTTCGACTGGAAGATCGAGCTGGGCCAGCCGGGCGGCTTCTATTTCCGCCCCGGGATCGGCCTGGCCTATACCGACGGCAAGGCCGGCCTGCCGCCCGCCAACGCGCCGGGCCTGACCCAGGCCGAGCGCGATCGCCGGACCTATCTCTATTATCACCGCATCGATTTCGGCTCGAAGGTGCTGTTCGAGCCGGAGCTGGCCCTGGGCTACCAGGTCAGCGACAAACTCGCTGTTGAGCTCAGCTACACCCACCTGTCGAACGGCCAGATCTTCCACCAGGGCAAGAACCAGGGGCTTGACGACGCGGGGGTCAGGCTGGTTTACGCCTTCTGACTTCGCGCCGAGCCGATTTGACGGTTCGCGTGTCGCCCCTTGAAAACAAGGGTGGCCAAAACTGATTGAACGTCCGGGGTCGAGTCCTGTCGAAGGACCCCGCGACGTCACCCGGCAGGCGACAAGGCATATCTCCACCATGGCAAACGTGACCGTTGTCGGCGCCCAGTGGGGCGACGAAGGCAAGGGCAAGATCGTCGACTGGCTCAGCAACCGGGCCGATGTCGTCGTGCGGTTCCAGGGCGGGCACAACGCCGGCCACACGCTGGTGGTCGACGGCAAGGTCTACAAGCTGGCCCTGCTGCCCTCGGGCGTCGTCCAGGGCAAGCTGTCGGTGATCGGCAACGGCGTCGTGGTCGATCCCTGGCACCTGCTGGGCGAGATCGACAAGATCGCCGACCAGGGCGTCAACATCACGCCCGAGCTGCTGATCCTGGCCGACAACGCCTGCCTGATCCTGCCGCTGCACCGCGACCTGGACCAGGCCCGCGAGGCGGCCTCGACCCAGAAGATCGGCACCACCGGCCGCGGCATCGGTCCGGCCTATGAGGACAAGGTCGGCCGCCGCGCCATCCGCGTCGCCGACCTGGCCGATCCCGAAGCCCTGAAGCCGAAGATCGAGCGTCTGCTGAGCCACCACGGCGCCCTGCGGCGCGGCCTGAACCTGCCGGAGGCCAACGCTCAGGAGCTGTTCGACGCCTTGATGGAACTGGCCCCGCGCATCCTGCCCTACGCCCAGCCGGCGTGGCGGGTGTTGGACCAGGCCTACAAGGCCGGCCGCCGCATCCTGTTCGAAGGCGCGCAAGGCTCGCTGCTGGACGTCGACCACGGCACTTACCCCTTTGTGACCTCTTCCAATACAGCGGCGGGCCAGGCCTCGGCCGGCTCGGGCATGGGTCCGTCGGCGACCGGCTTCGTGCTGGGCATCGTCAAGGCCTACACCACCCGCGTGGGCGAAGGTCCGTTCCCGGCCGAGCTGTTCGACGACGTCGGCAAGCACCTGTCGACCGTCGGCCGCGAGGTCGGCGTCAACACCGGCCGCGCCCGTCGCTGCGGCTGGTTCGACTCGGTTCTGGTCCGCCAGTCGGTGGCCATCAACGGCATCCACGGCGTCGCCTTGACCAAGCTGGACGTGCTGGATGGGCTGGAGACCCTGAAGATCTGCGTCGGCTACAAGATCGGCGACAAGGTCCTCGACTACCTGCCGGCCGGCCTGCGCGACCAGGCCGCCGCCACGCCGGTCTACGAGGAGATCGCCGGCTGGACCGAAAGCACCGCCGGCGCCCGCTCGTTCAAGGACCTCAACGCCAACGCCATCAAGTATGTGCGTCGCGTCGAGGAACTGATCGGCGCCCCGGTCGCCCTGCTGTCGACCAGCCCCGAGCGCGACGACACCATCCTGATGCGCGATCCTTTCCAGGGATAGAGCGCAAAAAAGGCGCGGCGGACTGTCGCACGGTAAACGCTTGGTGAACCTTGTTCGCCTAGCCTCCCGCGACCTAGAGCAGGGCGGCCTGAAGCTCTAGTCTTGCGGGAGGAGCGTTTGGCTCTTCGAGATATCCTGGACGACGGACGAGAAGGCGCCTCGCTCTTGATGAGCCGGCGCAGCCGCGTCGCGCGCCTGATCGTCACCACCCTGGTGGGCGGGCTGCTGGCCTTTCACTTCGGCGCCGGGCCGGCCCTGGCCTGGGGCGCGGTGAATGTCGTCCTCGAAGGCTGGCTCGTCTATCTGCAACTGGTCTTCGAACCGCGTCAGACCGGGCGCACGCCGCTGGCTCTGCGGGTGGGGCCGCCGGTCTGCTTCGCGGCCGCCTGGTCGATCATGGCCGGCTGGAGCGCGGTGCATGGTCCGATAGCGATGAAGTTCGCCGCCGTGATCATCCTGTTCGGCATGGTGGTCGAGGGGTTGAAATACGCCACGGTCAGCTGGGCGGCCATGCTCGCCATCCTGCCCGGGCCGTTCGGCGCCCTGACCCTGATCGCCCTGTTGGCCAAGCGCTTCACCGTCTGGGACAAGGCCGTGGTCCTTGTGACGATCGCCGGCCTCATCGGTTACGCCATCGACGCGGTGCGCGTGATGCGCAAGTCCGCCCAGGCTCTCGAGCGCGCCGAGATCGAGGCCCTGGAGGCCAGTCGCGCCAAGTCGGACTTCCTGGCGATGATGAGCCATGAGCTGCGCACGCCGATGAATGGGATGCTGGGTCTGGCCCATGCCCTGCGCGGCACCAACCTCGACGCGCGCCAGATGGACTACCTGGACACGATCGAGCAGTCGGGCCACGGCCTGATGACCATTCTCAACGACATCCTCGACCTGTCGAAGGTCGAGGCCGGCAAGCTCGTCCTGGATGTCGCGCCGTTCGACATCCGCAAGTCGGTCTCGCAGATCCGCCTGGTCTGGCGCGAGACCGCGCTGTTGAAGGGCGTCGAGCTGGCGGTCGAGATCGATCCGGCGACGCCGGCCTGGCTGGCGGGTGACGATGCGCGCGTGCGCCAGATCTTGCGCAACCTGATTTCCAACGCCCTGAAGTTCACCGACGCCGGCCGGGTTGTCATCCGCATCGCGCCGAACGGACCTGGAGAGGGCGACGGGATCGCCCTGTCCGTGTCCGACACCGGCGTGGGCATGGACGCCGCCCAGGTCGCCCAGCTCTTCACCCCGTTCGTCCAGGGCGACCGCACGACCGCCCGCCGGTTCGGCGGCACCGGCCTGGGCCTGGCCATCTGCCGGCGCCTGGCCGAGCAGATGGGGGGCGAGATCGGCGTGGAGAGCACGCCGGGCGAGGGCTCGATCTTCACCGCCCGCCTGCCGCTGCCCGCCGCCGCGGCGCCGGAGGACGCGTCGGACGACGCCGCCGCCGCCGACCTGACCGGCGCGCGGGTGCTGGTCGTCGACGACAACGCCATCAACCAGACCGTGGCCCGCGCCATCCTGGAAGCCGCCGGAGTCCTGGTGGCGACCGCCGCCGATGGCCACACGGCCCTGGCCCGCCTGCGGGTCGAGGACTTCGACGTCGTGCTGATGGACGTGCACATGCCGGTGATGGATGGCGTCGAGACCGTGCGCCGCATCCGCGCGGGCGAGGGCGGCCGGGTCGACCTGCCGGTTGTGGCCCTGACCGCCGACGCCATGGTCGGCGACGCCGAGCGCCTGCTGGCCCAGGGCTTCGACGACGCCCATCCCAAGCCGATCCAGCCGGCCGGACTGCTGATGACGGTGGCCAGGATGCGCGGCGCGGCGTCGGCGCCCGAAGCGCTGAAGGCCGCGAGCTAGAGCCTATTCCCCGATATAGCGAGCCAGTTCCTCCGGGGCGCCCGTGGGGAAGGATTCGAGCGACCCCTCGTCCCCACTTCCGGTTGCGTGCGATTGAGCGAACATCGTTTGGTTAGCGTTTGTTAGCCACCCCGGCCTTATGACGGCGTGTCTACACAAGGGGTTTTCGTGTCCGCACTCGCGCGTCGCCGCAAGCTGAAGCCGATCCACAAGTCCGATCGGATGATGCGCAGCCTGCGCGCCCTGGAGCGCACGGCCTCGACCAGCCGTGTCCTCAACCTGCTGGCCGTCGAAGCCGATAGCGCCCACCGGCCCGAATACGCCCAGGCGCCGCTGTTCCGGAACCGGACCCTGAACACCGCCATCGTGCTGAAGCACCGCCTGCGCAACGACGACATCTACCTGTTCGACGAAGCCCGGCCGACGGCGACTAAGATCATCATCCCGTTCGACCGCAAGGACCTGGGGCTGGGCGGCCAGTCGGTGTTCGTGGGTCAGCGCGGCTGGGCCGATCTGGTGGTCGAGGCCTGCAACGCCTCGGGCGACATGAGCCGCGATCTCGCCACCCTGCGGATGATCGACGTGCTGCCGTCACTGGATCCGTTCCTGCTGCGCGAGCACCTGCGCCGCCACGGCGTGCTGGTCGCCAACTGCTATTTCGCCCTGTCGACGGCCGACTACGAGAACATGCAGGGCTTCGTGACCCTGGAAATCTCACGGCTGATCGAACTGGCCTATCGCGGGGCCGGCGGCGTCGGCCGCGCCCATGCCGCCCGCCTGGTCGAGGCCCTGCTGTCGACCGATGTCGACGAACGCCTGGAGCCGCTGCGCGACACCCTGGTCATGGAGGGGGAGAGCTTCAAGGAAGGCGTCTTCAGCTGGAAGGGCTTCCTCTACTACAAGTGGATGCTGACCAAGCTGTGGCCGCAGCTGACCACGGTGGGCCAGGAGATCGGCCGCCTGATCGTGACCGGCAACAAGGACACCGAGACCGCCAAGTTCATCGACGACTCCCGCCGCCGCCTGCAGGGCGGGGTGCTGGTCGAGCGCTCGGCGATCCTGCGCACGCTGAAGGTCTATGACGACGCGTTCGAGGACCTGATCGAGAACGGCCGGCCCACGGCCTTCCGCGACTTCCTGTTGCGCGCGCCCGAGATGTTCCTGTCGCTGGGCGAGCGGGTGGGGGTGATCTCGCACATCTCCAGCTACTGGCGCTATCGCTTCCCCCAGAACGAGCCGCTGACGGTCGACGTCGAGGAGGCCATCGATATCCTGATGGACTTCGAGGCCGGCCTGTCGGTCCCCCTGAACGTCTAGGGGGCGGATGGGCGGCGAGCCCCGCAAACTGGCGCAATCAATCGCCTCACGATTATAAGCGGATTTTTACATTCTGGGTCTATTCGTCGGGGTCTAGTTTCGAGGAGTCTGTGGTCCGTGTTCGACGGTAACGTCCGCACAATCCAGCGTGTCGCCGCCAAGGTGCAGCGAGTCATGGTCGTCGATCCGAATCCGGCGACGGCGCGCTTGCTGGCCGAGCACCTGCGCCCGCTGGGGGGCGTGCAGATCTTCGCCGCGCCATCGGCGGAGAAGGGCTACGCCATGGCCCGCGCCACCGATCCCCAGCTGATCTTCGTCGAGCACAACCAGGCCGGCGTCGACGGCCTGGCCTTCACCCGCAAGATTCGCCGCAGCGACCTGATGTGCCGCGAGGCCCCGGTTATCATGTGCACGGCCGAAGCCACCGCCGAAGCGATCTTCGGCGCCCGCGACGCCGGCGTGCACGAGTTCATGCGCAAGCCCTTCAATCTGGGCGATCTGGAGCGCCGCCTCGAAGCGGTGACCCTCAAGCCGCGCGACTGGATCGAGGCCGTGGCCTATGTCGGTCCCGACCGCCGCCGCTTCAACTCGGCCGACTACAAGGGCCCGCGCAAGCGCAAGGCCGACGGGGCCGGCACGCCCGGCGCGCGCCTGTCCCAGGCCCTGCGTATCGTCAAATCCGCCGCCACCGCGCTGGACAGCGATCCGGCCCAGGCCCGCCGCGCCCTGATCGCCCAGGCGGTCGAGTTGCGCAAGGTCGGCGAGTTCATCAAGGACCGCCGCCTGGTCGAGGCCGCCGCGGCGCTGGAAACCTGCATGGGCGCGGACCTGGCCGGTCCTGCGGCCCGCTTGGAGCTGGTCAAGCGCATTGACGCCCTGCTGGGCTTCATGGTCGGCGAGGACAAGGGCCGGGCGGCGTAGCGTTGCTCCTTCCTCTCTAGGGCAGGGGGGAACAACAAAAAAGGCGGCGTCCTCGCGGGCGCCGCCTTCTTCGTTTCAGGTTGTCGGTCCCCTAGAACGCCACGCGGGCGACCAGTTGGAACACCGGACCGGCCTTTTCGCGCTCGAGCTCGTACTCGTCGAAGTCGCGGGTCTGCTGGCTGGTCAGGGTGGTGAACTTGTTGAACGTCTCGCGCTTGTTGGCGTCCAGCAGGTTCGAGCCGGTCAGGCGCACGACCATGCTCTTGCCGATGCGTTTCTCGATGAAGGCTTCAAGGTCGGCGCCGTAGGTGGTGGTGACCTCCTCGCCGACGACGCGGCTGTAGGCCTCGCCCTGCTTGCGATAGGACATGCCGAACGACGCGCCGAACGACGGGATGTCCTGGATGAAGCCGACGTTGAACACCGACTCGGCCTGGCTGTTGAACCGGCGCTTGCCGAACTCGTCGCTGACCTTGGAGTCGAGGTACGAGTAGTTCAGGAACACCCCGGTATTCTCCAGGCCGATGATCGTCAGGGGCGTCGAGAGGTCGAACTCGATCCCGTAGACCTGGCCGTCGCCGGTGTTGCGGGCCGAATAGACCCAGGCGATGTCGTCCGGCGGATCATCGGCCGAGCCGCGCTTGCCGGTGTTGGCCAGTTCGATCAGGTCCTTGATGTCGCGGTAGAAGACATTGACCCCGAACACGCCGTCGCGGCCCATCCGGTGCTCGTAGCCGACGTCCAGACCCCAGGCCTTTTCCGGATCCAGGTCCGGGTTGCCGACGAAGTCGTTGGAGCCCAGCTCTTCCTCGAGCAGCACCGGCGAAAGGTGCTGGAAGCTGGGACGGCGCACCGTGCGGGCGGCCGAGGCGTAGATCTGGTCGGCGCCCGACAGGTTGTAGCGCACCGAGGCCGACGGCAGCAGGATCTGGTAGTCCTTGTCCGCCTTGGTCCTCAGGACGTAGTCCTCGATCGTGACGTCGGTGGTCTCGTAGCGCAGGCCCGCTTCCCACTTCACGCCGTTCGAGCGGCCCGACGCCATGATGTAAGGGTCGATGCGGGTCTGCTCCAGGCGCGCGCTGCCGACCACGCCATAGGGGCGGTAGGCGGGCGGCGAAGCGGCCGGCAGGCTGTAGCGATTGCGCGGGACTTCCTGCACGTGGGCGTCGCGACGCTTGCCCTCGTACTGGACGCCGAACTCCAGGCTGGCGCTGTCGGTCAGGTCGCGCTTGTGCTCGAGCTTGGCCGAGACCTCGTCGTCGGCGATGCGGGTCTTGGCGCGGTCGCCGGTGAAGCGGTCGCCGTCCGGGAACGGGGTCGAGTCCCGCAGATATTCGGTCTCGTACTCGAACTCGTATTCGTTGTTCTCGAACGAGGCGTAGCCCAGCTTGATGCTGGTCTCGCCGCCGGCCATCGGGAACTTGTACTTGCCGTTCAGCGAGTAGCTGTCCTGCTGGATGTCGACGTCATTGTCGTTGATGGTCGACAGGTTGGCGGTGACGTTGGAGCCGGTGTTGTACTCGATCGAGTCTTCGTTCTGATATCGGTCGGTGTGGACGTAGAAGCCGTTGACCGACAGCTGGCCGGCGCCGACCGGCACGTCGTAGGCGATGTTGAACGAGCTGTCGGTGCCGTTGCGCTTGTCGGTCTGGATTTCGTTGTTGTTCAGGGCCGCGCCCGGCTTGTCGTAGCGCAGGCTGAGCTTTTCCTTCGGATTGCGGCGGCCCTGGACGTTGGCGCCGACCAGCAGGCGGCCGGGGCCGACCTGGCCGCCCCAAACCGCGCCATAGGTCTCGCGCACGCGCTTGTCGTCGAAGTGCAGAGCGCCGACGCGGACATAGCCGCCGTCCAGCTTCATGGCGTCACGCAGCACGATGTTCAGCGCGCCGGCCACGGCGTCGCCGCTGCGGTTGGCGCTGTTGCCGCGGACGATCTCGATGTGGTCGATCAGCTCGGCCGGGATGCGGTCGACGAAGAAGGCCTGGTCCGCGCCGTTGCCGAACGTGCCCGAGCTGGAGCCCGAGCCGGGGACCCTCTCCCCGTTGATCAGGATCTGGGTGTAGGCCGGGTCGAGGCCGCGCAGGCGCACGCCGTCCGACTCCAGCACGTCCGACAAGAACGAGACGCTGGGCACGCGCTTGAGAGCGTCGCCGACGGTCAGCGGCTCGAAGCGCTGGAAATAGTCGAGGCCGTAGTCGAGGACCGGGGCGGTCGATTCGCTGCGGTTGCGATAGGCGATCTTGGCCTGGACCACGACTTCCGAGGCCAGGGTCGGCGTTTCGGCGGTGGCGATCGGCGCGTCCTCAGGCGCGGCGGCGGCGACAGACGCCAGGGCCAGCGGCCCGAAGGCCGCCAGCGCGAAGAGCATGGTCTTCTTCATCAGTATCCCCTTGTTCGTCGCGCATTCTTGAGCAGCGCGCTTGGACAGCCCGGGGGTCGGCATAGTTTTAGGAGGCGATGTTTCCCTGACAGTTTTATCTCAGAATCTTGAAGGTCGCCCGGCGGGTTCGCGCCTAACGCTTGCCCGCGGGGCGTTGCAGCCAGTGGCGCAGTGCCCCGTTCACCGGCCCCGGCGCCTCCATCGGCGTCATGTGGCCGGTCTCGGGGATGACCAGCAGGTGCGAGCAGCCGATCGCCGCCGCCATCGCGCGGTGACCGGCGGCGGGGGTGATCTGGTCGTTCTCGCCGACAATGATGACCAGCGGCACGCGGAGGGCGCGCAAAGCCGCCTCGCCGTCCTCGCGCTCCAGGCTGTTCTGGCGCAGGAAGACCTCGCGGCCCAGGCGTTGGGTCATGTCGACGATGCGGCCGGTCAGGTCGGCGTCGTCCAGGCGCGAGGCGTCGACATAGCTCTTCATGATCGCCTGGCCGATCCCCAGGAACGTCCCGCCCTTGGCGGCCGCCTTGTTCAGGGCCCGCCGCTGGGCGGCCCGCTCGGCCGTGTCGACGCGCATCGAGGTGTCCAGCAGGGCCAGCCGCTCGATGCGCTGGGGCGCGATGCGCGCGATCTCCTGGGCCACGTAGCCGCCCATCGAGAACCCGGCCAGGGCGAAGGTCGGCTCGGCCTTCTCCAGCACGCTTCGCGCCATGTCGCGGATCGTGGCGTAGGGCGTCAGGTCGGGGACCCAGCAGCGGGCGACGTCGGCCAGGCCGCTGATCTGGTCACGCCACAGCGCGGCGTCGTTGAGCAGGCCAGGCAGGAGGATCAGCTGGGGGAGGGGAGCGGTCGTGTCGGTCATCAAGGAGCTCATAGCACCATAAAAAGCTCAGTCATTCCCGCCTGGAGATGAGGGAGCATACCGATACAAGCAACGCCGGCCGCGGACGTCCGATAACGGACCTGCCCATCGTCTGTTCGGGGGGGGGGGCGGAGTCGACGCCGTGGCCCGTGGAAGGTTTCGAGCAGGGCGGCCGCCGCAGGACTTCAGGAAGCAGTCGAGACGGCTGCATAGGCGGCGCCATGTACGGGGATCGAGATGGCGACGGCCAGATCGACACGGGTATTCTCTACAACCCCAGCACCGGCCTAATCTCGGCTGACTTCGGGTGCGACGGCGTCGGCGATCAGGTCATCGCTCACGTATAAGTTCGAGTTCTGGGATGCGGCTCTGCGATAATTGGTGCGGGGCCGCATCTTTGCGTTGACGGTGGATAATGAGACGAAGCCTGAGCCTAGTTGGCGCCGCGTTCGTGGCGGTGATGCAAGTCGGGGTCGCGCAGGCTCAAACAGGATCGAGTGAGTTTTGCGGCAGTCGGTCGCTCAGCTTTTCTCCTGACGGCCGCTACATTTACGCATCGAAAGATGCGCAGCTCATCTATGCCGAGGTCGATTGCCTCCTGACGGGTCGCCGAGACTGTCAGGTGGCGATAGCAAGCAATCCTGACGCCTTCCCGCGCGGGACTTACTTTGGCGCTACCGACGACGAAATATACCTCGTGTCGGCGGGCATGGATGGTCAGGGCCGAGCGACCGGCGCCAACGCCATTCGCGCCTTCAGCACCCGCACCCAAGCGGTTGGGGACCAGAGACCATATTTCCCCACTGGCGAAGACGTGTTGGGCTTCATCGAAGCCGGACGGACCGGCGGCCCCTTTGCCAGTAACGAAGAGGCGGCCAAAGACAAAAATACTGGGGTCCTGGTCGACGCCAGCCGCCAGCGCTCACAGCTGAGCCCGAACGCGCGAAACCTCTATGGCCGCGTGGCCGATGATCGATCGATCTATCTCGTTCGCAGCGATCGGGATTACTCCGTCAGCTACCGCTTGGATGGCGGACCAGAACGTCCGCTCTGGACAAATGGCAACCCGTTCTCGCAGCGCCGCGCCAACCTCGAATTCAAGTTCGATGGCCCGGACGTGATCGCTCTGGCTTCTGGCAGCGTTTTACGGATTTCGGCCGGGAGACCGCTGCGGGACGAGACGGCGCTAAAGTCCCGGGCCGTTCTTCTCTCTGGTGAAGACGATGCTCGGTACTATGGCTACTGGACGGCTGAGGGCCTCGTGGCTAAAGGCGTTCGCCCTGAACTCGTCGCAGCGCTGAACCGATTGGTAAGCCAGCGACGCACCGAGCACATCTCCGGCGTAGCCGTTCACAACGGCATTGGCGCGGCCTTGATCAGCTACGGCCCTTACCGCGGGGCCAACGGGCGGGCGACGACCAGGCACGAAATTGTTCAAGGCGCCCGGAGCGCCACGATCGAGTGCGGCGGGGCGTTCATCGCCGAACAAGAGGTCCGCCGGATCGGCGGCAAGAACGGGATCTTCGTTCAACGATACATGTCCGGAACTCGACCGACGGTGCTCTATCTCGGAGGCGGGCCTGGGCAGCACCTCTCACTCGACAACGGGTTTGACAACGACATCGCCACGCTCCTGGACAACGGGTTCAACGTCGACGTCGTGCAGTACGGCGGGTCGGACTACACATTCGCGCTGTATGATCGCCTACAGGCCGATGGACCCGCTTCGCTTCGTCGCGACGCAGCGCTGATCCAGGCCTACGTCGAACAAGTCTACGGCCACAGGGGCGATGTGTCGTTGTACGCCTTCAGCTTCGGCGCCAGCTTCTATCGCCATTTCGAACCGGGGTTCCTGGCTCGGATGCGAGGTATCGTCCTTGCTGCGCCGTCAGGAACAGTGGCGACGCCCGACTTTTCGTCGATCCAGGATCCTGCCCAACGCGCCCAGGTCGCGGCCCTCAGCGCCAGCGTCAATGCGCGTTTGTGGGGGCGGGGTACGGTCAAAGAGGCGGGCTACTATTTCGCTGGCCTTCGAACCTGTCCGGTAACTTCCCCCACCACGATTGTGGTCGGCGAGAGGGACGACGTTGTCTCGCCCAGGCGAGACTACGTCTCTTGCGAGGCCTCAAGCCGTGTGGGGTTTCTCTCGCATCCGTACGGTCACGTCAGCCCGCTCGATCCCAACTATAAGGGCAGGATCGCTGCATTTCGTCAGGTCGTTGAGGCATTGAGGGGCGTGATGCCGAACCGTCGAAATAGTCCTACCGACTAGGACGGGGCTCCTGATCCGGCAACCGGACCTTCAGGACCGTGGCGCAACGAAAAAGGGGCGCTCGGCGAGCGCCCCTTTCCGTCCCACTGACGTGAGCTCTAGCCTTACGCATCCACCATGTTCTTGGCGATCGCCGCCTCGCGCATGGTCTTCTGCAGCTTCTCGAACGCCCGGACCTCGATCTGGCGGACGCGCTCGCGGCTGACGCCGTACTGGGCGGCCAGTTCTTCCAGGGTGGTCGGGTCGTCCTTCAGGCGGCGCTCGGTCAGGATGTGACGCTCGCGGTCGGTCAGCTCGACCATCGCTTCTTCCAGAAGCGACATCCGCAGCGACTTCTCCTCGTTCTCGGCGACGACGGTCTCTTGCGACACCTGGTCGTCGTCGGCGAGCCAGTCCTGCCACTCGCTTTCGCCGTCGGCGCGCAGCGGCGCGTTGAGCGAGGCGTCGGGACCCGACAGGCGGCGGTTCATCGAGATGACCTCGCTGTCCAGCACGCCCAGCTTGGTGGCGATGGCGCTGACCTGGTCGGGACGCAGGTCGCCGTCCTGGAAGGCTTCGATCTGGCTCTTGGCCTTGCGCAGGTTGAAGAACAGCTTCTTCTGCGCGGCGGTCGTGCCCATCTTCACCAGCGACCACGAACGCAGGATGTATTCCTGGATCGAGGCGCGAATCCACCACATGGCGTAGGTGGCCAGGCGGAAGCCCTTGTCGGGCTCGAACTTCTTGACGGCCTGCATCAGGCCGACATTGCCTTCCGAGATCACCTCGCCGATCGGCAGGCCGTAGCCGCGATAGCCCATGGCGATCTTGGCCACGAGACGCAGGTGCGACGTGACCATCTTGTGGGCGGCGGCGGAGTCCTGATGCTCTTTCCAGCGCTGGGCGAGCATGAACTCCTCGTCCTTGGGCAGCATCGGGAACTTGCGGATCTCGGTGAGGTATCGCGACAGGCCGCCGTCCGGCGACATCACCGATAGAGAATTCACGGCCATACTTTTCATATCCCCTTGCGTGCGGATCCGCTCGCCAATCGCGCGCGATCATCCCCCACACGAGGGACTAGATAGTTCGCGAAGCGGCGGTTGGAAGAGTGGTAACGCATTTGTAATGTCCGAGTTGCCCGCTGGGATATTGTACAAATGCGGCGTCACTTTGATCGGGGGCGGGATTGGGCCAATCTCCGTCCATCGAGAGGGAGTCGCGCCGCATGTTCCGTTTCATCTTCCGCATCCTGATCGCCGCCGCCGGCCTGTGGCTGGCCGCGCGCATCGTGCCCGGCGTCACGGCCGATGGCTGGAAGACCCTGCTGATCGCCGGCCTGCTGCTGGGGATCGTCAACGCCATCGTCCGGCCGGTGGTCACCGTCCTGACCTTCCCGCTGACCCTCCTGACCCTGGGCCTGTTCCTGCTGGTGGTGAACGCGGCGATGATCGGGCTGGTGGCCTGGCTCCTCGACGGGCTGGCGGTGGACGGCCTGTGGGCCGGGGTGCAGGCGGCCGTGGTGACGGGGATCGTCAGCTGGGTTGGCCAGGTGCTGCTGGGGGACGCCAGGAAGGAAATGGGCTGATCACGCCGTCCGGGGCGCCCGCGGGCGCCGCGTTCGACGATCGGAGAGCCGGTGGTCAAGCTCGCCAAGCCGGCGGATTTCCCGGCCCGGGATTTTCATGGATAACGGGCGCCAGGTTCAGGTCGCCAGTCAGAGTAGACGGGAACGGTAAACGCGCCCGCAAGCACTGTGACGTCGCTATGAAGTTTTCGCGAAATAACACCGTTCAAGCGGGGCCATTAGCACGTCGTTAGCCGAGGAAATGATCCTTCCCTCCGCGAGTGGAGGCGTTGCCATGTTCACCCTGCGGGATACCGTTTCTTCCCTGACCCCCGCGCGTCAGGACGATCTCGGCAAAGCCCTGTACGAGCGGTTCCGTGAGGAGCCCGACACCCTGATCGTGCCCGTCGTCGACGCCGACGACCGCCCGATCGGCCTGGTCGAACGCAACGCCTTCTTCCTGCGCATGGCCGCCGAATACGGCCGCGCCCTCTACGCCAACCGTCCGATCTCGACGCTGATGGACAGCGAGCCGCTGGTCGTCGACGCCGACACGGCCCTGGCCGAGTTCACCAGCGACAGCCTGTCGTACCGGGCGTCCGACCTGCTGCGCGGCTTCATCGTCACCGAGGGGGGGCGGTATCTCGGCGTTGGCACGGTGCTGGGTCTGCTGCAGGCCGCCAACGAGACCAACCGCCGGGGCGTGGCCGATCTGGCCGCCGCCAAGGCCGATGTCGAGCGCGCTGAAACCTTCATGACCGCCATTGTCGAGGCCATGCCCTCGATGGTGTTCGTCAAGCGCGCCGACGATCACAGCTATGTGCTGCTGAACCGCGCCGGCGAGAAAATGCTGGGCCGGCCGCGCGCCGAGGTGATCGGCAAGACCGACGCCGACTTCCACGACGCCGAGCTGGCGGCGCTCTATGTCGAGCGCGACCGCGAGGTGCTGGAGTCGGGCGAGGTTCGCGTGATCGAGGAAGACCACGTGCCGCGCAAGGACGGCGGCATGGCCATCCTCCGCACCAAGAAGATCGCCCTGCGCAACGCCGAGGGGCAGGCCGAATACCTGCTGGGCGTCTCGGAAGACATCGCCGAACGCAAGCGCGCCGAGGCCCAGATCGCGCGCCTGGCGCACTACGATCCGCTGACCGAGCTGCCCAACCGCGTGCTGTTTCAGCGGCACCTGTCCGAGGCTCTGGCCCGCCGCGCCCGAAAGGGCGACCAGCTGGCCGTCCACTTCATCGACCTGGATCGCTTCAAGACCGTCAACGACACCCTCGGCCACCCGCTGGGCGACGAGCTGCTGCGCGTCGCTGCCGAGCGCCTGCGCGGCTGCGTGCGCGAAGGCGACACCGTGGCCCGCCTGGGCGGCGACGAGTTCGCGGTGGTTCAGGCCGGCCTGTCCGACATGACCGGCGCCACGCGCCTGGCCGAGCGCATCGTCGAGGCGATGTCGGCGCCGTTCGACCTGCAGGGCCACCAGGTGGTGATCGGCGCCAGCGTCGGCGTCGCCGCCGCGCCGTCGGACGGCGAGGACGCCGACGAACTGCTGAAGAAGGCCGACATGGCCCTCTATCGCGCCAAGGCCGACGGTCGCGGCGCCTTCCACTTCTTCGAACGCGCCATGGACGAGCAGTTGCAGGCCCGCCGCGCGCTTGAGCTCGATCTGCGCCGGGCCCTGACGGCCGGCGAGTTCGAGCTCTACTACCAGCCGCTGTACAATCTGGGCGCCGAGCAAGTGACGGGCTGCGAGGCCCTGCTGCGCTGGCGCCACCCCGACCGGGGCATGGTCTCGCCGGCCGACTTCATCCCGCTGGCCGAGGAGATCGGCCTCATCGTCCCGCTGGGCGATTGGGTGCTGCGCACGGCCTGCGCGGAAGCGGCCCGATGGCCCGATCACGTGCGCCTGGCGGTGAACCTGTCGCCGGCCCAGTTCCGCGACCGGGGCCTGGTGCGCACCGTCGTCTCGGCCCTGGCCGCCTCGGGCCTGCCGGCTGAGCGCCTGGAGCTGGAGATCACCGAGTCGGTGCTGCTGCAGGACAGCGCCGCCAACATGTCGATGCTGCACGACCTGAAGGCCCTGGGCGTGCGGATCTCGATGGACGACTTCGGCACGGGCTACAGCTCGCTCAGCTATCTGCGCAGCTTCCCGTTCGACAAGATCAAGATCGACCAGACCTTCGTCCGCGACATCCTGGAAGACAGCGACGCCATGGCCATCATCAAGGCCGTGCTCGACCTCGGCTCGTCGATGGGCATCGTCACCACGGCCGAGGGCGTCGAAACCCTGGAGCAGCTCAACGCCCTGCGCGGCCAGGGTTGCGCCGAGATCCAGGGCTATTTCATCAGCCGCCCGGCCCCGGCCAGCGAGATCGCCAAGCTGCTGGGGATCACCGAGACGAGCGCCAGCGCGGCGGCTGAAGCGGCCGCGGCCCCGGTTGTCACCTTCTCCCAGAGGGAGAAGGAGGGACCCGCGCCGCAGGCGTGGGGGGATGAGGGGTTACAGCGGCTCGGGACTTAGCCCGTCTTTCGCGGTCGACCGCCCAGCTTGCCATTCGCCCTTGCGGCCGCGGCCTTGCTGTCGGTCCGCGCGAGACCACCCTGCTGACCCATTCGGGCCGCCATCCAGGTCTTCGAGCCAAAGACGCCCTCGATCAGGGCGGGGATGTAGAGATCGGCGTCGATCGCTGGGAAATGTAGTCCCGTACCCGCGCCGACAACTTCGATCGCCTTCAATTGGGCGGTCGTCGCACCTTGCAGCGCCTGGGCCAGACTTGGCGGAAAGCTGAAGAAGGCGCCGTTCGCCAGGGCGATCTCCACGAGGCCTCGCGCGGAGTCATAACGCGCCGCTAGGGCCTGGGGGCTTTGGGCCCGCGAAGCCTCGCCACGTCGCGTCGCCGCTTCGATCTCTTCATCGGTAATCGCCATGCACGCGTCTCCATTCCGTGCAGAGCAGCTCGAGGTTGGCCTCGACCTGTTCGATGATTGGCGCCAGTTCCCGCGCTTGCGATAATCTCAACCTATGGATGTTTACATTCGATGACAGCCGCCAAGCGTTAGGCTACCCGCTTCAGCGCCGCGCCCAGGTCTTCGACCATTTCCGGGGTCGTCGCCCACGAGCACATGAAGCGCACGGTCCCGTCCAGGAAGCGATAGACGAACCAGCCTTCGCCGCGCAGGCGCTCCAGGGTGGGGTCGTCCATTTCGACGAAGACGCCGTTGGCCTCGACCGGGTGCTTGATCGGAAACGGCATCAGGTCGGCCAGCTTGCGGGCCATGGCGTTGGCGTGGGCGGCGCGGGCGGCCCAGGGACCGGTGGAGCCGTCCTCGCCCAGCAGGCCCAGCCACGGGGCGGCCAGGAAGCGGCCCTTGGAGACCAGTTGGCCGGCGTGCTTCAGGCGCGCGTCCAGACGACGGGCGTGATCGGGGTTGAGGAACACCACGGCCTCGGTCGGGGTCGAGCCGGCCTTGGTGCCGCCCATCACCAGGATATCGACGCCCATCCTGGCCACGCTCCTCAGGTCAAAGCCGGCGGCCACGGCGTTGGCCAGGCGGGCGCCGTCCAGGTGGACGCCATAGCCCTTGGCCTTCACCGGGGCGATCAGCGCCCGCAGATGCGCCTCCGAATAGACCGTGCCGTATTCGGTGGCGGTGGTCAGGGACAGGGCGTTGGCGGGCTGGTTGTACGAGACCTCCGGACGGGCGAGGGCGGCTCCCAGGGCGGAGAGCTCGATCTTGCCCGAGGCGCCTGGCAGGCCGATCAGGCCGCCGCCCTGGCTGAAGAAGCCCGGGGCGCCGGTCTCGTCGGTGCAGATGTGAGCATGCTCGTGGGCCAGCACCGCTTCGTGCGGGGCGGCCAGCAAGGTCAGGGCGAAGGCGTTGGCCGCCGTGCCCGAGGCCGTGAACCTGACCTCGGCGTCGGCGTCCAGCAGGGCGCGGATACGGTCGCCGGCGGCCTTGCTGACGTGGTCGGTTCCGTAGCCCGAGGCCGTCCCGGCATTGGCCGAGAGCAGGGCCTCCATCACCTCGGGCATGGCCCCGGCGACATTGTCGGACGCGAAATCGTAGCGGGCCATGGATCCTCGGTGCGCGAAGTCTCGGAAAGGCCGATCCGATGCCACGGAGGCGGAGGTCCGTCCAGAACCCTTCCCCCATCAAGGGGTGAGGAGATCGCGCGCCCAGCCCCGCACGTCGTCGACGAACAGCCCCGGCTCCTCCATCGCCGCGAAGTGGCCGCCGCGCGGCTGGTCGGTCCAGCGGGTGATGTTGTAGGCGCGGTCGGCCCACGAGCGCGGCGGGGGCTTGTAGATGCTCTCGCCGGGGAAGTTGGCGAAGGCGGTGGGCGTCTCGCAGCGCTGGCCCTGCGCCAGGACGGGGCCGCCTTCCTCCAGCATCGCCCGGTAATACCAGGCGCCGGTCGTGAACCCGCCGGTCATCACATAGAGCATCAGGTTGGTCAGCAACTGGTCGCGCGTGAACACCCGCTCGAACGGCTTGGTCGACAGGTCGGCCCAGTCGTGGAAGCGCTCCAGGATCCAGGCGGCCTGGCCGACGGGGTTGCTGGCCCCCAGCCAGGCGACGGACTGCGGCTTGCTCGCTTGCAAGCGAAAATAGGCGCCGTAGGCGTCCATCTGGGCGCCGAAGTCGGTGATCCAGGCGATCTCCTCTGGCGTCGTCGGCGGTCCGGCCGGGCGCAGGCCGATCATGTTCAGGTGGATGGCCTTCACATGCGCGGCGTGGTCCAGGCCCAGCCACGAGGTGACGAGACCGCCCCAGTCGCCGCCCTGGGCGAGATAGGTCGGATAGCCGAGGACCTGCGTCATCAGCGTGTCGAAGATCCGCGCGGTGGCGCGCTGGCCGAGCGGCCGCTTGGGCTTTCCGGAAAAGCCAAAGCCTGGCAGCGACGGGATCACCAGGTCGAAGGCGTCGGCCGGATCGCCGCCGTGGCGCGAGGGAAAGGCCAGGGGCTCAATGGCGTCCCAGAACTCGAAGTGCGATCCCGGCCAGCCGTGGCTGATCAGCAGCGGCCGCTTGCCGCCGGCCTCGCCGACCACGTGGACGAAGTGGATGTCGAGGTCCTCGATCGTCGTCGTGAACTGCGGGAAGCGGTTCAGGTTGGCCTGCGCCGCCGCGACGTCGAAGCCGTCGGTCCAGTAGGCGCAGAGCGCTTTCAGGAAATCCGCGTCGCAGCCATAGCCCCAGCCGCCGCCTTCCGGCGCCGGCGGGAACTCATAGGCGCGAACCTGGGCGAGGACCTTGTCGATGGCCTCGCGGGTCCAGTTCACCTCGAACGGCGTCATGGCGGCCTCCCTGTTTTCAGGCAGGGTCAGGCGGGTGACGCGGGGGAGGTCAAGTATCCCAACCCCCGTTTCCCCGGCGAAGGCCGGGGCCCAGATTCATCCGGAGCAGTTTGGGATGATGCGCCGACGATCTTTGCCCGGCCCACCGAGACTCGTGAGTTCGATCTGGACCCCGGCCTTCGCCGGGGAGACGGGTATGGGTATCAGGCCGCCGCCAGGAACTTCATCCGCACCTTCGGCCACAGCATGTTCACCGCCAGGCCCGTCAGCACCAGCGCCGCGGCGATCAGCTTCCAGGCCGGGAGGCCCTCGCCCAGGATCAGGGCGGAGGCGCTCATGCCGAACACCGGCACCAGCAGGGCCATGGGGGTCACGGTGGCGGCCGGGTGCCGCGCCAGCAGCCAGCCCCAGGCGGCATAGCCGAACATGGTGTTGCCCACGGCCTGCCAGGCCACGGCGAGCCAGGTTCCGAGGCTGGCGCTGGTCACGCCCTGGACGATGGCCGGCCAGCCTTCCAGCCACAGCGACATGGCGAACAGGGGCGGGATCGAGAACAGGCTGGCCCAGACGACATAGCCCAGCATGTTCACCGGCCCGGCCTGGCGCGCGACGATGTTGCCGCCCGACCAGCTGAGCGCCGCCAGCAGGCCCAGCATCACGCCCAGCGGCGTGGCCGCGCCGCCGCCGTGGGCGGCGATCACCACGATGCCGGCGACGGCCAGCAGCAGGGCCGCGACCTGGAAGCCCTGGATCCGCTCCTTGCTGATCCACATGGCCATGCCGATGGTGAAGAACACCTGGGTCTGCAGGATCAGCGAGGCCAGGCCCGGCGAGATGTGGCCCTTCATGGCCACGAACAGCAGGCCGAACTGCCCCGCCCCGATCAGCAGGCCATAGGCCGCCAGGTTCTTCCACGACACCGCCGGCCGCTTGACGATGAACACCATCGGAACCAGCACCATGCAGAAGCGCAAGGTGGCGAACAACAGCGGCGGCAGGTGGTTCAGGCCGATGCGGATGACCACGAAGTTCGTCCCCCACACCGCCACCACGGCCAGGGCCAGCAGGAAGTGGCGCAAGGGCAGGGGAGCGTGGGTGGTCATGGCGGGTCCAATCGCGAGCTGGCCAAGAACAAGCTGGGCTGGCTTGGACCTGAACCCTCGGGCCGGGCGTCGCAACGGAAACATTGTCCCCGTGACAATCGTCTCGGTCCGCGCCGGCCGATTCCGCAACCTTATGGTCAGGGCCCGCGCGGCGGCGCGGTCGACCTAAAACACCTGTTTGACTTTGATGAGGGCGCGCGGCCTACTCGCCGCCGAACGAGCCGGAGACACCGCCATGGCCTGGGATTTCGTTGTCGCCAAGGGCGACCTGCGCCGCACGGAATTCCGTGACGCCGCGCCCGCGCCGCTGAACGATGGCGAGGTGCGGCTGGCGATCGAGAGCTTCGCCCTGACGGCCAACAACATCACCTACGCCGTGTTCGGCGAGGCGATGAAGTACTGGGACTTCTTCCCCGGCCCGGACGGCTTCGGCCGGGTGCCGGTCTGGGGTCACGCCCGGGTCGAGGCCTCGGCCCACCCGGACATCGCGGTCGGCCAGCGGTTCTACGGCTACTGGCCGATGTCGACGCATCTGACGGTGCTGGCCAAGCCGGGCAAGACCGGCTTCACCGATGTGGCGCCGCACCGCCAGCATCTGGCGGTGGTCTACAACCAGTATCAGGCGGTGGGCGAGGACGATGGTCTGGAGGCGCACAAGGCGCTGCTGCAGCCGCTGTTCATCACCTCGTTCCTGATCGACGACCAGTTCGACGAGAACGGCTTCTACGGCGCGGCCAGCGTGATCCTGTCCAGCGCCTCGTCCAAGACGGCGATCGGCCTGGCGGCGCTGCTGAAGCGGCGCGGCGGGGTCAAGGTCGTGGGCCTGACCTCCCCACGCAACAAGGCCTTCGTCGAGGGGCTGGGCTTCTACGATCAGGTCGTGCTGTACGACGACCTGGCGACGGCGCCGATCGAGGGGCCGGCGGCCTTCGTCGACTTCGCGGGCGATGCGGCGGTGCTGGCGAGCGTGCACAACCGGTTCGCCGATGCGCTGAAGGCTTCGATCCTGGTCGGCGGCACCCACTGGGAGGCGCCCAAGACTGGGGGCGGCGGCCAGCTTCCCGGCCCGACGCCGGCCTTCTTCTTCGCCCCGGACCGCATCGCCAAGCGGCGGCAGGACTGGGCGCCGGGGGAATTCGAGCGACGCTACGGCGCGGCGTGGTCCGGGTTCGTGGCCGATGCGCCGCGGTGGTTGAAGGTGGAGACCGGACAGGGCCGCGAGGCCGTCCAGGCGGCGTACCTGGCGCAGGTGGACGGCGGGACGCCGGCGGACGTGGGCGTGGTCCTGCGGCCTTAGCAAGCAGCGGATTTATCTCTCTCCTCCCCTTTTGGGGGAGGTGGCGCGGCGCGGATACGCGCCGTGACGGAGGGGGACGGCGCAGGCCCAATGGCGCCGCGGCTGACCCCCTCCACCGCCGTTCGGCGGTCCCCCTCCCCCATAGAGGGGGAGGAGAGGGCAATCCTTAAGCCGCGACCCGTCCCTCATCCTCCAGGCTCAACCCCAGCCGCTCCCGCAGAGCCAGCGCTCCCTCGGCCGTCACCCGCACCGCCCGTCCCTTGGCCTCCAGCGCCAGCCAGCCGCGCGCGGTCATCGCCTCCAGCAGCTTGACCCCCAGCGGTCCGGCCAGGTGATGCCGCCGCTCGGTCCAGTCCAGGCATTGGCGGGCGACGCCTCTCGGCGAGCGCAGGGCGTCCACGGCGACGCCCAGGTCCTCGAACCAGCGTCGCCCTTCGGCCGTGACGTCGTAGAGTTTCCCATCCGCCGGTCGGATCAGGTCGCGCTCGACCAGCGTTTCGCAGACCTTCACGCCCAGACGCCCCGCCAGATGGCCGTAGCAGCACCGCGCGTCCCGCAGGGCCCGGGCCTTGGGCGAGCGCGGGATCGCCAGCGACCGCACCGGCGCGGCCAGCACCGACAGCGCCTCGATCGCGTGGGCCACCTCGGCGCTGGCCAGCCTGTAGTACCGATGCCGGCCCTCGCGCTCGACCGCCAGCAGGCCGCCGTCGACCAGCTTGGAGAGGTGATTGCTGGCCGCCTGGGCGGTGACCCCGGCGGCCCAGGCCAGGGCGCTGGCGGGCTGGGCGCGGCCGTCCTGCAGGGCCTGCAGCATGGCCGCGCGGGTCGGGTCGCCGATCAGGGCGGCGGGGGAGGCGATGTTGGCGTCCATGATCGGCATCCTAGACCGATCGCCGCCGGAATGGTTCATCGGCGCGTGTAGCAATCGCGCGCCGGACCGGGGCATGACGGAGGCCATGAGCACCAAGCCCTCCCGCCTCGGCTGGATTACCGCCGCCGCCAGCTTCGGCTTCCTGGTCACCCAGCTGGACGTGACCATCGTCAATGTCGCGCTGGACGCCATCGGCCAGGCCTTCGACGCCCCGACCGCGCAGCTGCAATGGGTGGTCGACGCCTATGTGCTGGCCCTGGCGGCGATGCTGCTGTCGGCCGGCGCGATCGGCGACCGGGTCGGACCCAAGCGGGCGTTCATGGCGGGCCTGGCGCTTTTCGGCCTGGCCTCGGCCGCCTGCGGCGTCGCGGGAAGTCCGCTGGCGCTGATCCTGGCCCGGGTGGCGCAAGGCGCGGCCGGGGCGCTGCTGATCCCGCCGTCGCTGGCGCTGATCGCCCACGCGGCGCACGGAAACGACAGCAAGCGCGCGGCGGCGGTCGGCTGGTGGACCGCCGCCGGCGGGGTGTCGATCGCCGCCGGGCCGGTGCTGGGCGGCCTGCTGGTCGAGGCGGTCGGCTGGCGCTGGGTGTTCTTCGTCAACCTGCCGCTCTGCGTGGCCGGGGCGGTGCTGACCCAGCTCGTCGCCCCCAAGACGCCGCCCAGGCCCAGGGTCCCGTTCGACATTCCCGGCCAGGTCCTGGCCGTCGCCGCGGTCACCCTGCTGGTCGGCGGGCTGATCGAAGGGGGACATCGCGGCTGGAACGGGGGGCCGCTGGCGGCTTTGATCGCCGGCCTGCTGCTGGCCGCCGCCTTCGTGCTGATCGAGCGGAGGGCCAGGCATCCGGCCATGCCGCTGGCGGCCTTCCGCGAGCGCCCGGCCTGGACGGCGGTCGTGGTCGGCTCGGCGCTGAACTTCACCTATTACGGCCTGATCTTCGTGCTGGGCCTCTACATGCTGCGCGCCCTGCACTGGGCGCCGGGCAAGGCCGGGATCGCCTTCCTGCCGCTGACGGCGACCTTCGTGCTGTCGAACCTGGTCAGCGGCCGCCTGGTAGCGCGGCTGGGGGCCAGGACGGTGACGACCGGCGGCGTGCTGATCGCCGCCTGTGGCTACGGCCTGACCGCCCGGCTGGGCGCGGACAGCGGCCTGCTGGAGATGCTGCCCGGCTTTGCTTTGATCCCCGGCGGCATGGGCCTGGCGATCCCGGCCCTGACCAGCGGGCTGTTGGCCAGCGTCGACCGCCACGACGCCGGCGCGGCCTCGGGAACCCTCAACGCCTGCCGCCAGGTCGGCGGCGCGGCCGGCGTGGCGATCTTCGGGGCGCTGGCGGGGGCGGACGTGGCGACGGGGTTGCGGGTGTCAGGTATCAGCGCGGCGGTGATCCTGGTCGGGGCGGCGGCGGTGATTCTGCTGCCCGCGCGAAAGGCTTAGCGCCAAGCAAAACGCCCGCCCCGGTCTCCCAGGGCGGGCGTTTCCAATTCAAACCTCAGTCCCCGCTCACACCAGCGAGCCGTGGCACTGCTTGAACTTCTTGCCCGAGCCGCAGGGGCAGGGGGCGTTGCGGTTGGTGCGTTCCCACTCTTCCGGCAGGGACGAGATCGGCAGGGCCTGGCGCTGTTGCGGCGACAGGCCGTCCGGGATCACGCCGGCGACGGCGGCGTTCTCGCCGGTCAGCGGGTCCAGGTGGACCTCGACCAGGTTCTCCAGCGACGAATGCGGGATCTCCGGCTCGGCATAGGCGATCTCGACCGTCATCAGCCAGCGGGTGGTGTTGGTGCGCAGGTCGCCCAGCAGCTTCTCGAACAGCGAGAAGGCTTCGGTCTTGTACTCGTTCAGCGGATCGCGCTGGCCATAGCCGCGCAGGCCGATGACGTTGCGCAGGTGATCCAGGTGCATCAGGTGCTCGCGCCACTGAAGGTCGATCATCTGCAGCAGGAAGTTCTTCTCGACCGAGCGCATCTGCTCGGGCGTGATGATCACTTCGCGCTGGGCGGCGTAGTCGTCGGCGGCCTTGACGATGCGGTCCTTGATCTCCTCGTCGGCGATGCCTTCCTCGGCGGCCCAGGTCTCGATCGGCAGGTCCAGGCCCAGGATCGACTGGACGCGTTCCTTCAGGCCCTCGACGTCCCACTGCTCGGCATAGGCCTTGGGCGGCAGGTGACGGGCGATCAGATCGTCGATCGTGTCGCGACGCATCTCGACGATGATGTCCGAGAGGTCGTCGCTTTCCATGAACTCCTGGCGCTGCTCGAACACGGCCTTGCGCTGGTCGTTGACGACGTCGTCGTACTTCAGGAGGTTCTTGCGGATCTCGTAGTTGCGCTGCTCGACGCGCTTCTGGGCCGTGGCGATGGCGTTGTTCAGCCACTTATGGGTGATCGCCTCGCCTTCCTGGACGCCGAAGGTGCGCATGATCGCGTCCAGACGCTCGCCGGCGAAGATGCGCAGCAGGTCGTCCTCGCACGACAGGAAGAACTTCGACCGGCCCGGGTCGCCCTGACGGCCGGTGCGGCCGCGCAGCTGGTTGTCGATACGGCGGCTTTCGTGGCGCTCGGTGCCCAGCACGAACAGGCCGCCGGCGGCCAGCGCCTGTTCCCTGGCGACGACGATCTCGGCCTCGAGGCGCTTGCGCTCCTCGACCTCGTCCTCGTGGGTGACCTCCAGGCCCATGCCCTTCTGCTGCTGGCGCCAGTTGGCCAGGCGCATGTCGATATTGCCGCCCAGCTGGATGTCGGTGCCGCGGCCGGCCATGTTGGTGGCGATGGTCACCGCGCCGGGCACGCCCGCGTCGGCGACGATGCCGGCTTCCTGCTCGTGGAAGCGGGCGTTCAGCACCTGGTGCGGGATGCCCTTCTGCTTCTTGCCGTTGTTCTCGAACGAGAAGCTGGACAGCAGCTTGGACAGCTCCTCGGACTTCTCGATCGACACGGTGCCGACCAGGATCGGCTGGCCGCGCACGTGGCAGTCGGCGATCTGCTTGAGGATGGCCTCGTTCTTCTCGCGCTCGGTGCGATAGACCTCATCGTCGTCGTCGATGCGCTTGATGACGCGGTTGGTCGGGATTTCCGAGACGGTCATCTTGTAGATGTCGTCGAATTCCTGGGCTTCCGTCGACGCCGTGCCGGTCATGCCCGACAGCTTCTTGTAGAGGCGGAAGTAGTTCTGGATGGTCACCGAGGCCAGGGTCTGGTTCTCGGGCTGGACGTCGGCGCCTTCCTTGGCCTCGATGGCCTGGTGCAGGCCTTCCGACAGGCGGCGGCCGGTCATCATGCGGCCGGTGAACTCGTCGATCAGGATGACCTCGCCGCCCTTGACGATGTAGTCCTTGTCGCGCGTGTACAGCACGTTGGCGCGCAGGGCCTGGTTGACGTGGTGCACCACCGAGACGTTGGCCGCGTCGTAGAGGCCCGCCGAGTCCTCGGCCAGGTGGCCGCCCGACATCAGGATCTCTTCGATCTTTTCCTGGCCGTCCTCGGTCAGGATGACCTGCTTCTGCTTCTCGTCGTGGTCGTACGTGCCCTTGTCCTGGATCAGCTGCTTCACCAGCACGTCGATCGTCTTGTAGAACTCGCTGCGGTCTTCGGTGGGACCCGAGATGATCAGCGGGGTGCGGGCTTCGTCGATCAGGATCGAGTCCACTTCGTCGACTATGACGAAGTTGTGGCCGCGCTGGACCATCTCATCGACGCTGTAGACGAGGTTGTCGCGCAGGTAGTCGAAGCCGAATTCGTTGTTGGTGCCGTAGGTGATGTCGCTGCGATAGGCGCGCTGACGCTCACCCTGGCTCAGGCCGTTGACGATCACGCCATAGCTGAGGCCCAGGAAGGTGTAGATCTGGCCCATCCAGTCGGCGTCGCGGCGGGCCAGGTAGTCGTTGACGGTGATGACGTGGACGCCCTTGCCTTCCAGGGCGTTCAGGTACGTCGGCAGGGTGGCGACCAGGGTCTTGCCTTCACCCGTGCGCATTTCCGAGATGCCCGAGAAGTGCAGCACCATGCCGCCGACCATCTGGACGTCGAAGTGGCGCATGCCCAGCACGCGCTTGCCGGCCTCGCGCACCACGGCGAAGGCTTCGTTCAGAAGGTCGTCGAGGGTCTCGCCCTTTTCCAGGCGGGCCTTGAACTCGGCGGTCTTGCCCCTGAGGGCCTCGTCCGACAGGGCGGCGTACTCGGCCTCATAGGCGTTGATCTTCACCACCCGCGCGGCGAAGGTCTTGACCTTGCGTTCGTTGGAAGAGCCGAAGAGCTTTTTGGCGAAACCAAGCATGCAGGGGGAATCCGGTGGGACGGTTTGACGAGGAGGCCGGCGCTAAGGCTGTGTGGCCTCGACTACGGTAGATGAAGTCGCGCTGGATCAGCGGATAAATCCGCTATTCCGGTGCGGCCGGAGACTTAAGCACCGGTCATCTTGGTGTCAACGCGAAGACCCAGTCGTAAGTAAGGCTTCCAGGCTCCTTAGTGGCCGTCCCGCCTCGGTTTTCGGGGCCTCGAACGCTTTCGGCGCCGAAGCCGTTTCCTCTTGGCGAAAAACCGCGCTAGAGCGGCTTCAGCAAAGCCGGAGATCTTGGCCTTGAACAGCACTTTCCGCCGCGTCGGTATGATCAGCGCCATCGCCTGCGCCTTGTTGCTGGCCGCGTGCGGCCAGAACAAGGTCGCCGACAAGCCGCCGGAGCCTGGCGACACCGCGGTGGCGCGCGTCAACGGCCAGGTGATCTGGGCGTCGGACGTCAAGCGCGAGGCCGTGGCCCAGGGCCTGATCAGCGAGGGCGAGCCGCTGGACATCTCCAGCGAGGTCTTCCGCCAGCGCCTCGACGAGGTGATCGACCAGAAGCTGTTGGCCTCGGAAGCCACCAAGCGCAAGATCGACAAGGAGCCTGTGGCCCAGCGCCGCCTGGCCGCCGCCCGCGAGCGCATCCTGGGCGACATGCTGGTCGAGGGCGTCGTCGAAAAGGCCGTCACCGAGGACGCCATCCGCAAGCTCTACGCCGAGCAGCAGAAGCTTTCGAAGCGCTCGGAAGAGATCCGCGCCCGCCAGATCATCGTCGGCAGCCAGGCCGAGGCCGACAGCATCAAGAAGCTGCTGGCCTCCGGGGCCTCGTTCGACGCCCTGGCCATGGAGCGCTCGACCGACCAGGCCACCCGCTTCAACGGCGGCGACCTGGGCTATTTCACCCTGGACGTGATGCCCGAGCCCTATGGCGTGGCCCTGAAGGACGCCCAGAAGGGGACGCTGGTCGGTCCGTTCGCGGCCGAGGGCGGCTGGGTCATCGTCAAGGTCGAGGACAAGCGCACCGAGGAGCCGATCACCCTGGAGGCCGCCCGGCCGCAGATCGTGCGCTTCCTGACCTATGACCAGGTGCGCGACATTCTCGAGAAGCTGCGCGGCTCGGCCAAGGTCGAGATGCTGGTCGCCAAGCCCCAGGACGTGTCCGGCGCGACCGGCGCCCAGGAACCGGCTTCGGCCCCGGCGGAGCCGCAAGGCGCCCCCCCGCCCGCGGCGGCGCCCGTCCAACCCGCCCAACCCGCCCAACCCGCCAAGAAGTAAGAGCGGCCCACATGACCAAGACCCCCCAGATGGCCGGTAAGACTTCGGGCAAGACCACCGTCGCGAAGGCCCCCGAGGCCGCGCCGGGTTCGGCCAATCCGGTGGCCGCCGCCGGCGCCGCGATCGAGCGCGCCCTGGTCGATCCTCTGACCTCCGCCTTGAAGCGCGCCGGTCTGCGCCGCGCCCAGAAATCGGCCGGCGAGGACCTCGCCAGCCCGACCGCGCCGGTCCCCGCCAAGCCGGCCGCCACCGGCGCGGGTAAGCCCGGCCTGGCGATCTCTCCCCTGGCCGTGCCGTTCCCGGTGATCCCGCCGATCGCCGGCGTCGAGATCGCCACCGGTCGCGCCGGCTTCTACAAGCACGAGCGCGAGGACCTGGTCCTCATGCGCTTCGCCGAGGGGACTTCGGCGGCGGGGGTGTTCACCCGCCACGGCGTCGGCTCGGCGCCCGTCGACTGGTGCAAGCGCCAGCTGGCCGCCACGGGCGGCGCGGACGTCCGCGCCCTGGTCGTCAACGCCGGCTGCGCCAACAGCTTCACCGGCCGTCCCGGCGCCGACGCGGTGCGCCGCGTGGCCACGGCCGTGGGCAAGCGCCTGGACTGCCGCCAGCGCGACGTGATGATGGCCTCGACCGGCGTCATCGGCGTCATCCTCGACGACAGCAAGATCACCGCCCGCCTGCCGGAGGTCGAGGCCCGCCTGAAGGCCGACGCCTGGGCCGAGGCGGGCCGGGCGATCATGACCACCGACACCTTCCCGAAAGGCGCCTACGCCACGGCGCTGATCGACGGCGTGGAAGTGAAGATCGCGGGGATCGCCAAGGGCTCGGGCATGATCGCGCCCGACATGGCCACCATGCTGGCCTTCGTGGCCACCGACGCGGCCATCGCGCCCGCGGCGCTGCAGACCCTGGTCAGCCTCTATACCCGCACGACCTTCAACTGCGTGACGGTGGACGGCGACCGCTCGACCAATGACACCCTGCTGCTGTTCGCCACCGGCCAGTCGGGCGCGCCCAAGATCCACCGCGCCGGCGACAGGCGCCTGGCCGACTTCCGCGAGAAACTGGAGGCCGTCCTGCTGGACCTGGCCCTGCAGCTGGTCCGCGACGGCGAGGGCGCCACCAAGTTCGTCAAGATCACCGTCAACGGCGCCGAGAGCCCGGCCAGCGCCCGCAAGATCGCCCGCACCATCGCCGAGAGCCCGCTGGTCAAGACCGCCTTCGCCGGCGAGGACGCCAACTGGGGCCGCATCGTCATGGCCGTGGGCCGCGCCGACGAGCCGGTCGCCCGCGAGAAGATCAGCGTCAAGTTCGGCGACCTCTACGCCGCCCGCGACGGCCTGGTCTCGGCCGAATACGACGAGGCCAAGATGAGCGCCTACGTCAAGAACCAGGAGTTCGAGGTCAGCGTCGACGTCGGCGTCGGCAAGGGCTCGTCCACGGTCTGGACCTGCGACCTGACCAAGCAGTACGTGGCGATCAACGGGGACTACCGGAGCTAGGGCATGGAAGGGGAGAGCGCAGCCGGTCGTATTCTTATCGGCATAGCGGTTGTTTTCCTCGCCGCCTTGCCTGTCAGCGCCAGCGAAGGTGATGACGATGCGCAAGGCACTTTTCTCGACGCAGCTAGGACGCTGTGCCTCGTGCGGGCGCGTTCTGGATCGATTGATGATCTTGCTGAAGGGTTTCACTACGAAAAGGTAGAGGCGTCCCTGGTGCCGCTTGCCGGACCAAGACGTGCCTTTTCCATTCCCGTGAAAGGACCGGGCCGTGTCTACGTATCTGTGCGTATCGATCCAGATGGCGCAGAGCGAGATTGTGCAATTATCGGCTATGGCGTTGATGCGGCCGCAGCGGCCTCGGTGTTGCGCGCCTGGTGGGGCAAGGCCGTCAAGAGTGTTGAGGTCGATGGCCGCCGAGTGGAAACGTTCGCACCATTCAAGGGGCCGGAGCACCGGGAGCAGGAGTGGCGCGCGGATAGGATCACATTAGAGACTTGGCTGAACATCGGCGAAGATAAGCCAAGCATCCAAGAAACCTACCATACGCCTGATACGGAGCCCTACCGATGACCGACCTCACCCCCGACCAGGAAGCCGCCCTGCTGGACGACCTGACCAAGGCCTGCCGCGAGGCCGGCTATGTGGTCGAGGCGATCGATCGCGGGCTGGAAGTGTCCGGCGGCGAGGATGAGGGCGCCTACTACCTGCTTCCCGACCATGGCTGGCTGCAGGCGCGCTGCCTGGTGCTGGATCCCGAGGACCTGGCCGAGGCCCGGGACCTGACGGCCCTGTTCGAGACGGTGGCCAAGGCCCAGTTCCGCCTGATCGGCTGCCGGTTCGGCTATGACATCGAGACCGGCCTGTGGCTGGTCGAGGATCTCTATCCGGGCTTCGATCCGGCCAAGGTCCCGGCGGTGCTGGAACAGCTGACCTTCATCTGGGACGCGCTGGAGGGCCTGTTCGAAAGCGCGCTCGAGGGGGTGGTTCCCAACGACGACGCCTTCGACGCCGCGTTCGACCTGGAAGCGGCGACGCCGCCGAACTAGTTTGGACGCCTTGTCGTCCAGGGGAACCGTCGGCCAAGCTTGCCGTTCCTGATCGGTGTTCACGTGTGGTTGGAGGGCGTTGCCATGTCTCGGAAACTGTTTGTCATGATCGGAGCGGTGGTCGCCCTGGCGATCTCGCCGACGGCCTACGCCCAGATGAAGCCGCCCACGACGCCGGACGAGCCGGGCGGCCGTTGGGGCGAGGCCAAGAAGAAGGCCGTGGATATCGGGTCGCAGCCGGCGCGCGACGTCGGCATGTCCAAGCGCGATATCCCGCCGATCCTGGAGAAGGCGTTCGACAATCCCTACAGCCTTCAGGGCCTGAAGACCTGCAAGGCGATCGCCGGCGAGATCACCCAGCTGAACGCCGTGCTGGGTCCCGACTACACGATCGGCAACGAATATACCGAGAACCGCGCCGGCAAGCTGGCCGAGGCCGGCGGCAAGACGATCATCAACAGCATCATCCCGTTCCGCGGCCTGGTCCGCGAAATGACCGGCGCGGCTCCGGCCGACCGCCACATGAACGCGGTGGTCGACGCGGGCCTGGCCCGGCGCGGCTTCCTGCGCGGCGTGCATCTGCGCCAGGGCTGCAAGACGCGGTTCTAGGAATTCCCCTTCTCCCTTGGCGGGAGAAGGGGACCTTCGGCTACAGCGTGCTCATGTCGATCACGAAGCGGTAGCGCACGTCGCTCCTGGCCATGCGCTTGTAGGCTTCGTTGATCTGGTCGATCGCGATGACCTCGATGTCGGCGACGATGTTCTTTTCGCCGCAGAAGTCGAGCATCTCCTGGGTCTCCTTGATCGAGCCGATCATCGAGCCGGCCAGGGTGCGGCGGCCGGGGATCAGGGCGAAGGCGTTCAGCGGCACGGGCTCTTCCGGCGCGCCGACCAGCACCATGGCGCCGTCGACCTTCAGGAGGTTCAGGTACGACCCCCAGTCGATGCCGGCCGAGACCGTGCAGATCAGCAGGTCGAACGTCCCGGCCAGGGTCTCGAAGGTCTTGGGATCGTTGGTCGCGTGATAGTGCGACGCGCCCATCTTCAGGCCGTCGGCCTGCTTGGACAGGGTCTGGCTCAGCACCGTGACCTCGGCGCCCATGGCGTGGGCTAGCTTGACGCCCATGTGGCCCAGCCCCCCCATGCCCAGGATCGCGACCTTCTTGCCGGGACCGGCGTTCCAGTGGCGCAGCGGCGAGTAGAGGGTGATACCGGCGCACAGCAGCGGCGCGGCGGCGTCCAGCGGCAGGTTCTCGGGGATCGACAGGACGTAGTCTTCCTTGACCACCATGTGGTCGGAATAGCCGCCATAGGTCGGCGTGTCCGAACCCGGCTCGAAGCCGCTGTAGGTCAGGACGAGGCCTGGCTGGTACTGCTCGCGGTCCAGGTCGCGGGCGGCCTTGCAGGTCACGCAGCTGTCGACGAAGCAGCCCACGCCGACATGGTCGCCTTCCTTGAACTTGGTGACGTTGGCGCCGACGGCGGTGACCACGCCGGCGACCTCGTGGCCGGGCACGATCGGATAGACGCTCTGGCCCCAGCCGTTGTCGACCATGTGGATGTCGGAGTGGCAGACGCCGCAGTACTTGATCGAGATGACGACGTCGTCGGCATTGGGCTCGCGACGTTCGAAGCTGAACGGCGCCAGGGGCGCGCCGGCGGCGGGCGCCGCATAGCCTTTAGCGGTGGCCATTGGGAAGTGTCCTTGAGTTTGGGGACCGATCGGGGAGGATCGAACGACGGGAGGTTTGCCACGCGCCGGGGCGGCGGCGTTATGCCGATCCTGCAAAGCTCATGCACGATCCTGCAAAAGGCCGTGAGGACGGTTTTCGCCTCATCCGCGCGGGCGTAGAGGTTCAGTGTTGCGAAAACCCAGGAAACCAAGCCCTTGAGCGTGTCCGACAACGCCCCCGACAGCGCTGGCGTCTATGCCGAGATCGCCCGGCTGGTCGCCCGTTACGCCAAGGACGACCATCCGGAGTCGGCGATCGACGGCCTCTATCTGACGCGTCGCTGCTCGCCCAGCGGCCGGTTGCACGTCGACCAGCGGCCGTCGTTCTGGCTGGTGGCCGGCGGCCGCAAGTGCCTGACCGTCGGGGACCAGGACCTGCACTACGGCGTCGGCGACTGCCTGCTGGTGGCCCTGGACCTGCCGGCCACGGCGCGGATCCTCCAGGCCAGCGAGGCCGAGCCGCATCTGTGCGTCGGCGTGGCGATCAACCCGGCCCGCCTGGCCGAGCTGATCGGTCGCCTGCCCGAGCAGGCCTCGGCCGCTCCGCCGGGCGGCGTGCGCGGCGTGGCGGTGAACCCGGCCTCGCCGGAACTGCTGGACGCCACCTTGCGGCTGCTGCGCCTGCTGGACCGTCCGGGGGACGTGGCGGCGATGGCGCCGCTGATCGAGCAGGAGATCCTCTACCGCCTGCTCAGCGGTCCGCAGGGCGCGCGCCTGATGCACATCGCCATGGCCGAGGGCCAGGGCCAGCGGGTCACCCGCGCCGTCGCCTGGCTGCGCCAGCATTTCGACCAGCCGCTGCGGATCGAGCTCCTGGCCGAGCACGTGGGCATGAGCGAGAGCTCGCTGCACCACCACTTCAAGGCCGTCACCAACATGACGCCGATGCAGTACCAGAAGCAGCTGCGGCTCTACGAGGCCCGTCGCCTGATGCTGGTCGAGGGCCTGGACGTCGGCGCTGCCGGCTTCTCCGTCGGCTACCAGAGCCCCTCGCAGTTCAGCCGCGAATACCGCCGCCTCTACGGTCTGCCGCCGGCGCGAGACCTGGAGGCGCTGCGGACCCCGATCGCGGCGGAGTAGGGCGTCAGCCGCACAGCGGCGACCGTGTCGGGCGCAGATAGGTGGTCGACGAGAAGGCGCGGGTGCGGGCGTCGCCCTTCGGGCCAGGCACGGCGATGGTGACGACAGCCCAGACGTTCCTGACCTGGGCGCAATAGACGCTCTGCTCGACGCGGCCGTGGTCGGCCAGCATCGTCGCGCCATGCTTGAAACGCTCGGGGCGGGACAGGATTTCCTTTTCGGCCATGGTCCGTGCGGCGTCCTTGTCGCCTTTCAGCAGCGTGGCGGTGCAGCTGCCGTCGGCCCAGGCCACGGCGTAGGCGGGCGCGGCCGGGTCCGCGCGCCAGGCCTTGTCCGTGGGGCCCGCGCCGACCGTTGTCGGCGAGACCATGGTCATTCCTTCCGCCTTGGCCAGCGGCTCTATCGGACGGGCCTCCACGACGCCGGGCAGGCAGACACGCGCCAGGGCGAGGCGCGCCGCCTGCGTCCCGTCGGTCGGGACGATGGCGAGTTGGCCGGCTCCTGAAAGCAGAATGACCGTGGGAACGAGGATCGTGGAGACCGCCATGGCTTCACCTCTGGTTGTGAGCAACCATAAGGCGGCGCATCGGCGTCTCGTGCAAGCGCCCAGGCGTCGCACCTTGCCTCCCGCGTGCTGATCACGTCACATGCCCGCGTGTGGTTTTGGGGGCGGGTTTTGACGGAAGCCTTGATCGTTCGCGGCTTGAACAAGACGTTCGCCAAGCCCGCGGTGTCCGACCTCGACCTGACGGTCCACGCTGGCGAGCTCTACGCCCTGCTGGGGCCCAACGGCGCCGGCAAGACCACCACCTTGCGGATGGTGGCGGGCCTGACCCAGCCCGACAGCGGCGCGGTGGCGATCTTCGGCGTCGACGCCCGCAAGGATCCCGCCGCCGCCAAGGCCCTGCTGGCCTGGGCCCCCGACGAGGCGATGATCTACGACAAGCTCAGCCCGCTTGAATATCTGGAGTTCGTCGCCGGGCTCTGGAACGTCGAGCCCAAGGCGGCGAAGGCCAAGGCCGAGCAGCTGCTGGAGACCCTGGGCCTCACCAGCGAGGCGCGGCGCCGGTGCGAGGGCTTCTCGCGCGGCATGAAGCAGAAGGTCGCCCTGGCCGGGGCGTTGATCCACGATCCCAAGCTGCTGATCCTGGACGAACCGCTGACCGGCCTGGACGCGGCCGCCGCGCGCCTGGTCAAGGACATGCTGCGGGCCCGCGTCGACGCCGGCGCCACGGTGATCCTGACCACCCACATTCTCGAAGTCGCCGAACGCATGGCCGACCGCATCGGCATCATCGCCGGCGGCCGCCTGCTGGCCGAGGGCACGCTGGACGAGCTGCGCGGCAAGGCCGGCGAGGCCAGCGGCCGGACGCTGGAGGACGTGTTCCTGCAACTGACCTCAGAGGCCGTCCCTCAGGGCGTCGTCGCGTGAGCCTGCCGTTCAAGCCGGCCAGCACGGCGTGGCTGCTGGCCCACGAGCTGCGCCTGGCCTGGCGCGGCTTTCTGGCGGGACGCAAGGGGCGGGGACCCGGCGCGCTGATCGCCTTCGTGATCCTGGGCGGCCTGATCGTGTTCGGCGGCGTGGCCATGGGCCTGGCTCTGCGCGGCCAGCAGGTTCCGGTGGTCCCGCTGGCGGTGGTCATCGTCGACCTGGCGCTGGCGGTGATCCTGACCCTGATGCTGTCGAGCACCCTGGCGGCCTCGGCGGACGCCCTCTATGAGCGCGGCGATCTCGATCTGCTGTTCTCCTCGCCGCTGGCTCCGCGCAAGGTGCTGTTCGTCCGGGCCCTGGGGCTGGCGGTCAATGCCGGGCTCTGGTTCATGGTCCCGGCGGTGCTGCTGCTGACGCCGTCGATCGTGCTGGGACATCCGGCCTGGCTGGGCGTCTTCGTGGTGCTGGCCGCCGCGGCTCTTGGCGCCTCGGGCGTCGGGCTGCTGCTGGCCATGGCGCTGTTCGCCTTGATCGGTCCGCGCCGGACGCGCACGGTGGCCCAGGTGATGGCGGCCCTGATCGGCGCGGCGTTCTTCCTGGCCAGCCAGTACCGCAACCTGATGGGCCAGAAGGCCAGCGAGAGCCTGTTCGCCCGCATCGCCACGGACGCCCGCGAGGGGCGCATCCAGCCGCCGCCGTTCGCAGACCTGCCGCTGCGCGCGGCCCTGGGCGAGCCGATCCCGCTGCTGATCCTGGTCGCGCTGGGCGCGGGGATCTTCCTGTTCGCCGCCCAGACCCTGGGCCGCCGTTTCGCCGACGCGGCCGCCGCCACCCAGGGCGCCGAGACCCGCAAGAGCGCCAAGGGCCCGACGCGCGCCTTCGCCGCCGGACCCTTCCACGCCACGGTGCGCAAGGAGCTGCGCCTGATCAGCCGAGACGCGGCGCTGCTGTCGCAGGTGCTGCTGCGGGTGCTGTACATGCTGCCGCTGGCCCTGGTGCTGGCCCGCGGCGCCGCGCACATGCCGGTCTGGGCGCTGGCCGGACCGGCCGCCGCCGTGACCTTCCTGGCCGGACAGGTGGCCGGGAGTCTCGTCTGGATCACCGTCTCGGCCGAGGACACGCCGGACCTGCTGGCCATAGCGCCCGCCCCGATGGGCGTCCTGCGCCAGGCCAAGCTGACCGCCGCCCTGCTGCCGGTGGCCCTGCTGCTGGCCATCCCGATCGCCGTCCTGGCCTGGTACGCGCCGCTGGCCGGGCTGTGGACCGCGATCGGCGCGGGGCTGTCGGCCTGGAGCACGGGCCTGATCGGCGTCTGGCGTCAGAAGCCCGGCAAGCGCGCCGACTTCCGGCGCCGGCGCGGCGCCTCGCTGCTGGCGACCCTGGCCGAATTGTTCGTCGCCACCCTGATCGGTGTGGCGACGGCGCTGGCGGTGGCGGGCTGGCTGGTCTGGGCGCTGCCGCCGCTGATCGTGGCGGGCGCGGTGATGATGGCGTTGCGAAGGACCGACGAGCAGATCGCCGCGGCGCTGCGCGTGGCGAGCTAAGCCTCCAGCAGGGCCCGGATCCGGCACACCACCCCGTCCGGCTGGAAGTCGATCGCCGCCGAGCCCGACAGCTCCGCCGCCAGGCCGCGCTCGATCAGGCGCGAGCCGAAGCCGCGCTGGGCGGGCGGCGCGACGGGCGGGCCGCCGCTTTCGGTCCAGGTCAGGTCCAGCCGCGCCGCGCCGGGATCGGGAGCCAGCGCCCAGGAGACGCGAACCCGGCCCTCCGGCGTCGATAGCGCCCCGTACTTGATGGCGTTGGTGGCCAGCTCGTGCAGGGCCATCGACAGCGACAGGGCGCTCTTGGGCGAGAGGCGGATCGATGGCCCGCTGAGGTCGAACCGGCCGGGGCCGCCATGCAGCGCCGCCACGCGGCTGATGACGTCGTGCAGTTCGGCCCCCTCCCAGTTCTCGCGGGTCAGGAGGTCGTGGGCCTCGGCCAGGGCGACGATGCGGTTGGAGAAGGCCTCCTGCGCCTGGTCCAGAGCGCGGGCGCCGTTGAAGCTCTGGGCGGCGATGGCCTGGATGGTGGCCAGGCTGTTCTTCACCCGGTGGTTCAGCTCGTTGACCAGCAGGCGCAGGTGCAGCTCGGCGCGCTTGCGCTCAGTGATGTTGACCAGAGCTCCGACGACGCGGTGCGGCTTGCCGTCGTCGCCGAAGAACACCTTGCCCTTCGTGCCCAGCCACCGCTCCACATGGTCGTCGCGGCCGATGACGCGATACTCGACGGCATAGTCGGCGCGTAGGGTCGGATCCGTGGCCCGCCTGGCCGCGTCGCGCACCCGCTCCACGTCGGCCGGATGTATCAGCCCGTAGGCGGTCTCGACATCCACGGGTTCGCCGGACGGGAGGCCGAACATCTGGTAGCAGCGATCCGACCAGGTCAGGGCCCCGGTGTCGAGGTCGAGGTCCCAGGTGCCGACATCGGCGGCGTCGATGGCCAGGCGCAGGGTCTCTTCCTGGCGCAGCAGACGGTCGACCGCCTCGCGGCGCTCGGTGACGTCCGAAGCGACGCCGACGAAGCGCACGCATTGGCCGCCCTCGAAGAAGGCCCGGCCGAAGACCTCGACCCAGCGCAGGGCGCCGTCGTCGCCGCGGCGGATGCGATATTCGAGATTGATGGCGCCGTCGCCCGACGGATCCGTGGCGGCCGCCACCGCCGCGCGGACCCTGGGCAGATCGTCCGGATGCAGCAGGCGCTCGAAGGTCTCCTGCGTGGGCTTCTCGTCGGGCGACAGGCCGAAGATCGAGCGGGCGCGGGCGTCCCAGAAGCGCTGGCCGATATGGGGCTTATGGTCCCAGCGACCCATGCCGGCGGCCTGGGCGGCGAGATCGAGGTCGATGCGCGCCGCGGCCAGTTCGGCCTCGACCTGCTTGCGTTCGGTGATGTCGACGACGACGCCGGTGTTGCGGGCCGGCTGCCCATCCTCGTCCAGATAGGCCCGGCCGCGCGTATAGACCCAGCGGATCGAGCCGTCGGCCTGGACCAGGCGGTATTCGTGCGAGAAGTCGCCGCCGTCGTGGGCCGTTTTCACGGCGGTGTCGCGCACGGTGGGCCAGTCCTCGGGGTGGACGGCCGGCGTGTAGCTCTGGACGGGCAGGCCGGCCTCGGCGAATTCGGGCGAGACGTTGTGCAGCTCGGCGTAGCGGGCGTCGGCATAGACCTTGTTGGCCTTGATGTCCCACTCCCAGGCCCCGACCACCCCGGCCTCGCGCGCCATCTCGTAGCGCTCCTGGGTGGTGCGGAGGGTCTTCTCGGCGGCGACGGACCGCGAGATCTCGACCGCGGTGACCAGCACCCCGCCGACGCCGTTCGGCGCGGCGCCGTCCGGGACGGGGCTGTAGCTGATGGTGAAGTAGCCGGTCTCCTGGGCGCCGCGGCGCGTCACCTTCAGGGGCAGCTTCTCGAACGCGAAGCCGCCGCTGGTTCCGGCCAGGATGTCCTCATGGAAGGCGCGGATCGAGGCCTGGAAGTCGGGCGAGGTCTGGTCCAGCCGCGCGCCCAGCGCCTCGGGGTGCCGCTCGTGCAGGGCGGGCGCGTAGGCGTCGTTGTAGATCAGGACCAGCTCTGGACCCCAGCGCAGGGCCATCGGGAAATTGGTGGCCAGGATCATGTCCACGGCCAGATGCAGGCTGGGCGACCAGGCGTCGCGGGGGCCGACGGGCGTCTGGGACCAGTCGAACGCACGCACGCGCTCGGCCATCTCGCCGCCCGCGATTCTAGTCAGCACAGGCGCGGCGCGTGGCCTGCCCTCGCCCATTTGCGGTCCCCCATCCGATCAGACGACCGGCCCTGAACAAGGTGAACCCATAGCCCATCCGGATTCAAGCGGGGCTTTGGTGAACGCACGCACGAAAACGCCCGGAAAAGGCGAATGGTTCTCCGGGCGCAACGGATTGTTCGAAATGAGGATTAGTCGATCGGGGACCAGCGTTTTTCGGGCGGAGCGGCCGCGGGCTTGGGGCCGCGGAACTCGTTCCGGGGAGCCCCGGCCTTCTGACCTTGGCCCGGACCCCGGCCTTGACCCTGGCGCTGCGGGCCCTTGCCCTGGGCCGATTGTCCGCCAGCGGAGCGTCCCCCGCCGCCGCCATTGGAGCCATTGCGACCCCGGGGACGCTGACGACGCAGTTCCGACGGCACGTCGTTGCGCGGATCGGCCTTGCGCGGATCGACGTACTTCTCGGCCGGAGCCAGCTTGTCGGCGACGGCCGCGGCGGCGGCCAGCTGCTTGTCGTTGCGGCGGTCGAAGGACGGGATCGTCTGGCGGGTGGCCTTCTGGATGTCCTTCAGCAGGTTGCGTTCGTCATCGGCGCAGAAGCTGATGGCGATGCCGTCCTTGCCCTTGCGGGCGGTGCGGCCGATCCGGTGGACATAGGCCTCCGGCACGTTGGGCAGCTCGTAGTTGATCACGTGGCTGACGTCGTTGACGTCGATGCCGCGCGCGGCGATGTCGGTGGCGACCATGGCCCGCATCTCGCCGGCCTTGAAGGCGGCCAGGGCGCGCTCGCGCTGGCCCTGGGTCTTGTCGCCGTGGATCGAGGCGGCCTCGATGCCCGCCGCGTTCAGATACTTGGCCACCCGGTCGGCGCCGCGCTTGGTGCGGGTGAAGACGATGGTGCGATCAACGCCCGGTTCGGACAGGATCTCGGCCAGCAGGGGACGCTTGCGTTGCGCCTCGATGAACAGGACGCGCTGGTCGATGCGCTCGACGGTGGTCGCTTGCGGCGCCACCGAGACCTGCACAGGATCCTTCAGCAGTTCGGCGGCCAGCTTGCCGATCTCGGTCGGCATGGTGGCCGAGAAGAACAGGTTCTGGCGGTTCTTGGACATCTGGGCGGCGATCTTGCGGATCGGCACCACGAAGCCCAGGTCCAGCATCTGGTCGGCCTCGTCGAGCACGAAGATCTCGACGCCCGAGACGCTGGCCGACTTCTCGGCCATGTGGTCCATCAGGCGGCCGGGGGTGGCGACCAGCACGTCGATGCCGCCGGCCAGGGCCTTCATCTGCGGGCCGTACTTCACGCCGCCGTAGATGGTGTGGACCGAAAGGCCCATGTGGACGGCGTAGGCCTTGAAGTTCTCGGCGATCTGGGTGGCCAGTTCGCGGGTCGGCGACAGCACCAGGCAACGGAAGCCGCGGCGCGGGGCCGGCATGCGGTTCTCGGCCAGGCGCTGCAGGATCGGCAGGGCGAAGGCGGCGGTCTTGCCGGTGCCGGTCTGGGCGATGCCCAGCAGGTCCTTGCCTTGCAGCACGACCGGGATGGCCTGGGCCTGGATCGGCGTCGGCTCCTTGTAGCCCTTCTCGGCAAGGGCCTTCAGCAGCGGCTTGGCCAGGCCAAGGTCGGAAAATTGAGTCACGTGTGTTTTGTCTTTCGTGCGCCGAAAGACAGCCCATGCGTCCTCGCACGGCTGGCCCCTCGGCTGGTCGTCGGAGGAGCGCCCCGCGTGCACGGGCGATCTAATGAGAATCTCTTCAGGGCGCTCGACAGGCTGGTCCGGAAACGGACCGTCACGCGGCTGGAGCACCGATAGCGCCAAGGGGGCGCGAAGCGGATATCGCTTGTTGCAGTGCAAAAGTCAAGGAAGGCGAGGCTCGGGGCCCTTGCCAGCGTCGGAACGCCGCGCCAAACCCGGCTCATGACCAAGCCGATCGTCCTCGTCGCCGCCGCCGCCCTGATCGATGTCGACGGGCGCGTGCTGATCTGCCAGCGGCCTCAGGGCAAGCAGCTGGCCGGCCTGTGGGAATTCCCGGGCGGCAAGGTCGAGCCGGGCGAGACGCCCGAGGAATGCCTGATCCGCGAGCTGGACGAGGAGCTGGGCATCAAGGTCGCCCAGGCCTGCCTCGCGCCGTTCGTGTTCGCGTCCCACGGTTACGAATCTTTTCACCTGCTGATGCCACTTTATCTGCTGCGCCGCTGGGAAGGCCAGGTGACGCGCAGGGAGCATGAGGGCCTGGCATGGGTGAAACCGGACAAGCTTGCGGACTATCCGATGCCGCCCGCGGACGAGCCTCTGGTGGCCTGGCTGCGCGACGTGCTCTGAAGCGTTTCTGGACCGACGAGTCCGGCGCGACCGCGATCGAATACGCCCTGCTGGTCGGACTGCTGGCCCTGGCCCTCGTCGGCGTGCTGACGGGTCTGAGCGGGGCTCTCAACGGAGCGTTCGACAAGGCCCGGGCGGCCCTCGGCGCCTGATCAGGGCCTAGGCTTCTCGCCCGTCGGCTGCTCCTGGACCCCCAGGGCGTCGGCCAGGCGCATCTTGGCCGAGCCCGGCCGCAGCGGCTTCTGCTGGCTGTCGTGCGGCGCCCACCCCGTCACCGCGACGATCTCGAACGTCGCCGGCACGCGGCCGTCGGCCTCCGCGAACCTCTCGACATAGAGCTCCATCGCCCGCAACAGCACCTTGCGGCCCAGCGGCTTGCGCGAGCGGTCCAGCAGCACGCTGGTCTCGCCCATGGCCCGCAGGTCCCGCAGCAGCTTGATCGGGTGGGGGTAGCGGACCTTCACGCGATCGACGTCGGCGACGGGCAGGGCGAAGCCGGCGCGCTGCAACAGGCCGGCCGCGTCGATGGCGTCGGCGAACGGCGAGACCCGCATCGACGCGCCGTCCGATATCTCGGCCTCGGCGGCCAGCAGGCACTGGCGCAGCTCGGTCAAGGTGGCGCCGCCGAACATCGCGCCCAGGAACAGGCCGTCGGGGCGCAGGGCGCGGCGGATCTGGATCAGCGCGCCGACCAGATCATTGGTCCAGTGCAGCGACAGGGTCGAGACCACCAGGTCGAGCGTCGCGTCGCCAAACGGCAGGCGCTCCTCGTCGGCGGCGACGCGAAGGGTCTGGCGACCGTCCAGCATCCGCGTCGAGAGGTCGGTCTCGATCAGCGTATCGATGTTGGCGCGGGCGTCGCTGTCGCTCAAGGCCTTGAAAAAATGGCCGTTTCTCGCGCCGAGGTCGACGGCGACCGGAAAGCGTCGCAGGATCGTCTCCAGCCGCATGACCACGTCCTGGGCCACGCGGGCCTTGAGAAAGTCGGCGGAGGCGTAGCCCGGCGCGGCGCGGTCGAGGCGGGCGCGATGCAGGGCGCGGTCGAAGAGCAGGGGGGAGGCGGTCATTGCGCGCGGAACATGGCGACTCCGAACCGTTCTGGAAAGCCGGACCTCTCATGTTCGGACTCGGGCGCTCGGTGCTCGACCTGCTGTTGCCGCCGTCCAGCCTGGACGGCGAGGCGGCGCTGAGCGGCGGGCTGACCGCCAGCGCCTTTTCGAAACTCACCTTTCTGGACGATCCGGTGTGCGACGGCTGCGGCCTGGCCATGGCCTATGCGGAGGCGGCGCTGGAGCGCTGCCCCGCCTGCCAGGCCAGGCCCAAGGCGTTCCAGCGCTGCCGCGCGGCCTGCGTCTATGACGAGCACTCGCGCGAACTGATCCTGAAGCTGAAGCACGCCGACCGCACGGACTTGGCCGGCCTGTTCGCCCGCTGGCTGTCGCGCGCCGGCGTCGACCTGCTGGCCGAGGCCGAGGCGGTGGTGCCGGTGCCGGTCCACCGGTCCCGCCTGCTCAGCCGCCGCTACAACCAGGCCGCCGAGATCGCCCGGCCCTTGGCCCGCATGACCGGGCTGGCCTACCTGCCCGACGTCCTGATCCGAAGGCGCGACACCGACAGCCAGGGCGGCAAGTCGGCCTCGGGCCGGCGGCGCAACGTGGCGGCCGCCTTCGCCGTCCCCGAAGGGAGGCGACACCGGGTTGTCGGCCGGCGGATCGTTCTGATTGATGACGTGTTGACCACAGGCGCCACGGCCGAGGGGTGCGCGCGAGCGCTTCTGGCCGCCGGCGCGGCGTCGGTGACGCTTTCCGTCGTCGCCCGCGTTACAGAAATGCAGGCCCGTCCTATATGAGGACGCACAACACCAGGGTATCGACCGTTCCATGGCTCACGTCACCATCTACACCCGCCCGTTCTGCGGCTACTGCGCCCGCGCCCTCGCCCTGCTGACCGACAAGGGCGCCGACTTCACCGAGGTCGAGGCCGGCATGGATCCCAAGCTGCGCCAGGAGATGATGGACCGTTCGGGCCGCACCACCTTCCCGCAGATCTTCGTCGGCGAGCGGCACATCGGCGGCTGCGACGACATGATGGCCCTCGAGCGCGAGGGCAAGCTGGACGCTCTTCTCGCCGCATGAGCCCGTCCGCGCCCTTGCGAGTCGGATTGATCCAGACCCGGACGCCCGCGACGCACGCGGCGGCGCTGGCCCATGTCGCGCCGCTGGTCCGCGAGGCGATCGGGCAAGGCGCCCGGTTCGTGCTGACGCCGGAATGCGCCAATGTCCTGCAGAAGGACCGGAGCAAGCTGCTGCCGACCCTGACGGCGCTGGCGGACGACCCGGTGGTCAATGGCCTGCGCGCCATCGCGGCCGAGACCGGGACCTGGATCGACGTCGGCTCGGCCCTGGTGCGGCGCGAGGACGGAAAAGCGGCCAATCGCCAGGTCGTCATCGATCCGACCGGCGCGATCGTCGCCACCTACGACAAGCTGCACATGTTCGACGTCGACCTGCCGACCGGCGAGACGGCGCGGGAGTCGGCGACCTACACGCCGGGCGACAAGGCCGTGGTGGTCGAGACGCCGTTCGCCACGTTCGGTCTGACCATCTGCTATGACATGCGCTTCCCGGCCCTGCATCGCGCCCTGGCCCTGGCCGGAGCGACGGTGATCACCGCGCCGGCCGCCTTCACCCGTCCGACGGGCGAGGCGCACTGGGACGTGCTGCTGCGGGCCCGCGCCATCGAGACCGGCTCGTTCGTCATCGCCGCGGCGCAGGGCGGCTTCCACGAGGACGGCCGCGGCACCTGGGGCCGCTCGATCGTCGTCGGGCCGTGGGGCGAGGTGATCGCCAAGCTTGACCACGATGAGCCCGGCGTGCTGATGGCCGAGCTCGACCTGCCCGCCGCCCTGTCGGCGCGGGCGGCGATCCCGGTCCTTCAGAACGCCAGGCCTTTCGTCGGCCCCTAAAGCTCGCCATCTATAGCCCATGATCAAGTACGCGCTTCAGTGCGACGCGGCCCATGAGTTCGAAGGCTGGTTCGGCTCGTCGTCGGACTATGACGACCAGGCCGCGCGGGGCCTCGTCGAATGTCCGCTGTGCGGCTCGCGCGGCGTCTCCAAGCAGATCATGGCTCCAGCCGTGGCGGGCACGAAGGCGCAAAGCGCCGCGCCGGCCGTCGATCCGAAGATGCGCGAGATGATGATGACGGCCATGGGCGAGGTCCGCCGCCACGTCGAGGACAATTTCGACTATGTCGGCGACGCCTTCGCCAAGGAGGCGCGCGCCATCCACGAGGGCAAGTCCGAAGAGCGCGGCATCTACGGCGAGGCCTCGCCGACCGAGGTCAAGGCGCTGGTCGAGGACGGCGTGCGCGTGGCCCCGCTGCCGCCGTCCGCGCCGAAGAAGACCGAGGTGAACTGAAGGTCCCTGCCAAGGACCGGCAGGATCAGGGCCGCGATCAGCGACAGCGAGCCCGCCGAGATGTTCAGGCCATAAAGCGCCGCGGCGGCCGCGTAGGCCAGCCACTGACGATCCTGTGTCCGCGCGACATAGGCCGCGACCGCCGGGGCCAGCAGCGCCAGCTCGTAGTTCATGGCGTAGGGCGAGATCAGCAGCGCCCCGCCCAGCAAGGCGATCAGCTGGTCGGGCCAGGCGGCGTCGCGGCGGAAAGCCGTCCACACGCCCCACAGGACGGCGGGCGCCAGCAGATAGGCCCAGGCGCCGTTCAGGCCGAGGGCCGTCAGTTTCGCATAGGGCGTGATGGCGGTGTCGAGCAGGCCCTGGCTGGCGACGATCCCGTGGAAGCGCGGCAGGGCGGCGAACCAGTCGACCCAGGTCCGCGGCCCGAACACGCCCGCCGACAGCGCGCAGATCAGCAGGCCCCAGCCGCCGGTGAACAGGATGGCGCGCCACTGTCCCTGGGCCGCCAGGGCCAAGGGCAGCAGGATCAGGAGCTGGGGCTTTAGCGAGGCGGCGACCGCGAACAGCAGGCCCGCGATCAGCGGCCGCCGCCGGAACGACAGGCCCAACACGACGAGGCCGGCGATCAGCAGGCTGAGCTGGCCGCAGAAGATCGCGAAGGCCACCGACGGCAACAGCAGCCACCACCACGGCGCGCGGATCCTCGCCGCCGCCGTCGCCAGGACCGCGACGCTCAGCGCCATCAAGGTCAGGTAGCTGGCCAGGAACGGCAGCCGCGACAGGGGCGCGAACAACAGCAGGGCCGAGGGCGGGTTGAGGTAGGGGCGAAGAATCCCGCTGGCCGGATCGAAGCCCTGGCGCAGGGTCAGATACTGGAAATCGTAGAGCCGGCCGGGATCGACGAGCGCCACGCGGCCGCCGCTCCAGAAGCACAGGAAATCCAGGCCGACGGGCTGGATCGTCACGTCGCGCGCCACCAGCACGCCCAGCACGGCGAATGTAGTCAGCAGCGCCGCCAGCGGCGGTTGGCGATGGTCCTTCCGGCCAACGGACATATCACCCTCGGGGTTGTGACAGGTGTCCCCAAGGTTGCGAAAACTGTTAAAAGGCGTCTTAAAAATTGATCTGTCGGAGAAATGAATCCCTGGGTGGATTTATTGCTCGCCATAGGCTCCAAACACGAAGGGCGCCGGACCGGAGCCCGACGCCCTTTTGTCTGTCAGCGCTGCTTGGCGCTTAGCGGTTGCGATAATAGCGGTACTCGTAGTGGCACTTCTTCTTGCCCTTGCCGATCTCGTGACCGGCGACGGCGCCGACGCCGGCGCCCAGCAGCGTGCCTTCGGTCTTGTTGCCGCGGCCGGCGACGGTGTTGCCGAGCAGGGCGCCCGACAGGCCGCCGATGATGGCGCCGTTCTTGGCCTTGGACTTGTTGCAGACCAGGACGCGCTCACGGCGTTGCTGGGCTTCGGCGGCGGTGATGGCCACGCTGCTGACGGTGAAACCGACGACGGTGGCCAGGACGATGGTCTTCAGGCGGGCGCGCATGGCGGGCTCTCCGATTAATTGTTCTTGTAGATCCCTCGGCTCGTAAACGCCCAAGCCGACGGTCGGTTGCCGGAAAGTCGGGCAGCCGACCGTCAGGTCAGGTCTTTACGTCGTCGAAAGACTAGCCTTCGACGCGATAGTGGCCGTTGGCGTCGGGGCAGACGCGGACATAGCGGGTCTCGACGCGGCCGTTGTACTCGGTCGGGGCCGGGGCCAGGCGGCAGCGTTCGCCGGAGCTGGCGTAGCGGCCGTCGCTGTAGCGGTAGGGCTGGGTCTGCTCGTAGCTGTAGTAAGCGCCGCGCGTGTCGCACTTGGCCGAGGCGTTGCCCACGGCCGCGCCGACGCCGGCCCCGACCAGGGCGCCCAGCACGGTGCCTTCCGGACGGGCGTTGCGGGCGGCGACGTTCGAGCCCAGCGCCGCGCCAGCCAGGGCGCCGATCACGCCGCCGACCGTGGCGTTCCTCTTGGCGTCCTGCCGGCAGTCGTTCGCGGAGGAGACGTTGGCGTTGGTGTCGATGCTGTAGGCGCCGGCATAGGGCGCGGCGAAGCGCGAACCCTCGCCCGGGTGGCGACGGTCATAGGCGCCATTGCCGTAGCGGCGGTCATAGGCGTCGCGGGCCGAGGTGTAGCGATCGCGATCACGCTCCCACTGCTGGCGGCCCGGATCGTAGTTGGAGCCCGAGGCGTAGCTCACGCCGCTGGTGCGGAAGCGGTCGGCGTCGCGCGGATGGCGGCGGTCATAGGCGCCATCGCCGTTGCGGCGATCATAGTTGTAACGGGCGCGCTCATAGTTGGCGCGGGCCCGTTCGAAATTGGCCTGCTCGGAGTAGTAGGCGGCGCTCTCGCGATACTGGGCCGTGCTGTAGCGCGTGGCGTAGGTGGGATAGCGACGGTCATAGGCGCCGCGGCCGTAGCGACGGTCATAGTCCTCGCGGGCCTGGACGTAGTTGGCGCGGTCGCGCTCATAAGCGTCCTGGCGCTCCTGATACTCGGCGACCTTGTCATAGTAGTTGGAGCGCTGAGCGTCGTAGTTCTGAAGGCTGCGCTGGTACGCGGAATCCTGGGCGAAGGCGGGGGCGACCGCGCCGCACGCCATGGTGGCGGCCAGCACGGCGGCCAAAGTCTTGGAAGTCATGAGAAGTCTCCGTTCCCTCTAGAACGGATCGACGGCCGACCCCCCGAAAGTTGGGTCGCCAATCCGAGTTCAAGTCCCTGCGGAGACGAAAGCCTTGGCTGGCGGCGAAGTTCCGTCGATCAGTCGGTGAGCCATTCCTGGCGGAAGGCTTGGCCGTCCCAGAGAATGACGCTTTGGCTGGCTTCGCTGGCGCCCAACAGCAGGTCTCCACGGGTCACCTGGACAGACGTGCGAGGGCAGGGGGCGCTCTTGGCGCCGACGCCCTTGCCACAAGCCGTGGCGACCGAGCCGCCCTTCTTAGCCGGGACCATGAAGTCGGGCGGGTTCAGGCCCAGGCTCAGCCGCACCGGAGCGCCCGGAGCCGCGCCGCGCGCGACCCGCAGGACATAGACGTCGCGGCCTTCGCGGACGATCGTGGCGGTGTCGACCTTGCCGTCGTGGTCGAAATCCCCGGAGATCGGACCCGGCAAGCCAGTGGGGAGAAGGTTGGTCGCCAGCAGCAGGGCCAGGAGCGTAATCATCGAAACACCTCACGCGCGCATCGTGAGGTGACCGTGACTCAATCTCTGGTGACGGTCATCATGTAATTGATGTCGACATCGGCCGACCGACTCCACCGTCCCGTCAGCGGATTGTAGGCCACGCCGAACGGGCCCTGCATCTCGACCGGCTCGCCGGCCAGGAAGGCGCGCAGCTCCTCGGGCTTGAGGAACTGCTTCCAGTCGTGGGTGCCGGGCGGCACCCAGCGCAGCACGTATTCGGCGCCGATCTTGGCCAGGGCCAGGGCCTTCAGCGTGCGGTTCAGGGTGGCGACGATCATCAGGCCGCCGGGCTTGAGCAGCTTGGCGCAGGTGCGCAGGAACTCGCCCGGATCGGCGACGTGCTCGATCACCTCCATGGTCAGGACGACGTCGAACGGACCCGCGCCCTCGGCCAGCAGCTGTTCGGCGGTGGCGGGACGGTAGCCGATCGCCAGACCCTGCTCGGCCGCGTGGGTGGCGGCGGTCTTGATGTTCTTCTCCGAGGCGTCGATGGCGGTGACGGAAAAGCCCAGCCGGGCCATCGGCTCGCTCAGCAGACCGCCGCCGCAGCCGATGTCGAGCAGGGAGAGGCCCTCGAACGGCTGGCGCTGCGTTCCGTCGCGGTCGAACCGGGCCAGGGCCTGGTCGCGGATGAAGGCCAGGCGGCAGGGGTTGAACACGTGCAGCGGCGCGAACTTGCCCCTGGGGTCCCACCACTCGGCGGCGATGGCCGAGAACCGCGCCACGTCGGCGGGGTCGATGCTCCAGGAAGGCGCGTCGGAGGGGGAAGGCGAGGTGGTGTCCGTCATGAAGCCAATCTAGAGCGCCCCATGCGTCCGGGCTAGGGTCCGGTCGAGCGCCTGGAGTCAAAGCCGATGAAGTCCTTGATCGCCGCCGCCTTGCTGACCGTGGTCGCCGGCCAGGTTTCGGCCCAGGAGCCGTCCCTCAGGACCGTCGAGACCCGCCGCCTGGACGCGCCCGAGGCCAACCAGGGGGTGGCGGCCGACAAGGCCCACCTCTACGCCGTCGATAACGGCAGGATCGCCCGCTACGACAAGGCCACGGGCGTCAAGCAGGCCGAGTGGACGGGCGACCCGGTGCGTTTCAAGCACCTGAACGCCTGCCTGATCGTCGGCAAGGACCTTGTCTGCGCGGGCTCGAACTATCCCAGCGTGCCGCAGAACAGCGCGGTCGAGCTGTTCGATCCCGTCAAGATGACCCACACGCGGACCATTCCGCTGGGGCCGGGAATCGGCTCCCTGACCTGGGTCGACCGCCGCGACGGGTTCTGGTGGGCGATGTTCGCCAATTACGACGCCAAGGGCGGCGAGCCGGGGCGTGACCATCGCTGGACCACTCTGGTGAAGTTCGACGACCAGTGGCGGCGCGTCGGGGCCTGGGCCCTGCCGGCGGCGGTGCTGGAGCGCATGGCGCCGTACAGCTGCTCGGGCGGCGGCTTCGGCGATGACGGCCTGCTCTATGTCACCGGCCACGACCGGCCCGAACTCTACGCCCTGGCCGTCCCGACCGAGGGCGGGGCGACCCTGGATCTGGTCGCGACCCTGGCGATTCCGTTCGAGGGCCAGGCCATCGCCTGGGATCGCGGCGGCGATCCCCACGCGAAGCGCACGCTGTGGGGCGTCAACCGCGCCACCCGACAGGTGGTGGCGGTCCAGGTTCCGCCGGTTCCGGACGTTTCGGGCCCAAAATAGCCGTCAGAGCATTGCGGCGCCGCATCAAGGTCGCTAGAAGGCGGCGGCTTGCGCGAGCGGGGGCCTCGCGCCGCGTTCCGCGCAAGAATTGACCGGTTTTCGAGGTGACAGGCACGTGTCTCGGTTGGTGATGAAGTTCGGCGGCACGTCGGTGGCCGACCTGGAGCGCATCCGTCGGGTGGCGCGCCTGGTCGCGGCCGAGGTGGCGACGGGCAAGCAGGTGGCGGTGGTCGTCTCGGCCATGTCGGGCAAGACCAACGAACTGGTCGCCTGGACCGACGGCGCGGGCCGCGCCGCGCAAGGGCTTCCGGAGTCGGACGACGAATACGACGCCATCGTCGCCTCGGGCGAGCAGGTGACCGCCGGCCTGCTGGCCATGACCCTGCGCAACATGGGCCACAAGGCCCGCTCGTTCCTGGGCTGGCAGGTGCCGATCATCACCGACGAGGCCCACGGCCGCGCCCGCATCGAGGACATCCCGCCCGCCAATCTGGAAGCCTGCTTCGCCAGCGGCGAGATCGCCGTGATCGCCGGCTTCCAGGGCGTGACCCCGAACCAGCGCATCACCACCCTGGGCCGGGGCGGCTCGGACACCTCCGCCGTGGCCATCGCCGCCGCCGTGAAGGGCGCCTGCGACATCTATACCGACGTCGACGGCGTCTACACGACCGATCCGCGGATCGAGAGCAAGGCCAGGCGCCTGGCCAAGATCAGCTACGAAGAGATGCTTGAAATGGCCTCGCTGGGGGCCAAGGTGCTGCAGACCCGTTCGGTCGAGATGGCCATGGCCCATCGCGTCCCGGTGCGGGTGCTGTCGAGTTTCGTCGAACCCGGGGAAGCTCCCGGCCAAGGTACGATCGTCTGCGACGAGGAAGAAATCATGGAAAAGCGCATCGTCTCGGGCGTCGCCTACAGCCGCGACGAAGCCAAGATCACCCTGCTGGGCCTGCCCGATCACCCGGGCGTGTCCTCGCAGATCTTCGGCCGCCTCGCCGACGCCAATGTGAACGTCGACATGATCGTGCAGTCGCGCGCCCGCAGCGCCGCGACCGCCAACATGGAGTTCACGGTCGGCAAGCGTGACGCCGCCCGCGCCGTCGAGATCGTTCGCACCGCCCAGAAGGAGATCGGCTTCGAGGACGTCGCCGTCGACGAGGACGTCGCCAAGGTCTCGGTGATCGGGGTGGGCATGCGCAGCCACGCGGGCGTCGCTCAGTCGATGTTCAAGGCCCTGGCCGAGAAGAACATCAACATCCAGGTCATCTCGACCTCGGAGATCAAGATCTCGGTCCTGATCGACGCGGCCTACACCGAACTGGCCGTGCGCGCCCTGCACGCGGTGTATGGGCTGGATCAGCTGTAGGGCTGAGCGGCCCCCTCAGTCGGCTTCGCCGACAGCTCCCCCATAAAGGGGGAGCACGCCTAGGTTCTCCTCCCCCTTCATGGGGGAGGTGGCCGCGAAGCGGTCGGAGGGGGCTTCACCGCCATCTTCCTTCTACAAAACGTCGCGTTCGGACGTTATGAGGGCGCCAGCCCACGGAGCCCCCATGTCCGACGTCTTCAAGTTCGATCCCGACGCCAAGACCGTCACCTTCCACGGCGACGCCGGTCTGGACCTGCTCTACGACCTGCTGCTGCGCGCCAAGTTCGGCGACGGCTACGAGAAGCCGCTGCTGATCAGCCCGTGGCTGGCGGCGCTGCTGAACCAGCTGGACCAGGCCCTGCCGGACGACGGCCAGTGGTTCCCGGAAAAGCCCGGCCAGCCGATCTTCGACACCGACGACCTGCTGGCCATGGGCGACGCGGTCATCGAGGAAGGCCATACGGTCGGCTGGTGGACCATGACCAAGGCGGAAAAGCGCGCCTATCTGCGCAACGTCGTCGCCGCCCCGCACCCGCTGACCGATCTCGAGGTCGAGTTCATCGAGACCGACATCGACGCGGCGCTGGAGCAGGCCCGCAAGCTGGTGGCCGACGCCGACGAGCCGCTGGCCCTGCCGGGGCACGGCTAGCCCGAACTCCCACCTCCGTTTTCCCCGGCGAAAGCCGGGGTCCAGATGGAAGAGCGCAGGGGCGGGGTCTAGTCGCGCCGCGCGCCGCCAGTCAGCCCAAACGCCCCGAGATCCGGGCCCCGGCTTTCGCCGGGAAGATCGGAATGGGGTAGGGTAGCCGTCATGGGCCACCACCTTTCAGCCCCCGCCGAACTGTCGTTCCGCCGCTATGGCGAGGACGCGCCGCCGCATGTCCACGCCTTCGACCAGATCGTGCTGCCGCGCCGCGGCGTGCTGGAGATGGAGATCGACGGCCAGGGCGGCCGGGTCGATCCGGGCCGCGCGGCGGTGGTCCCGCCCGGCGCGCGCCACGCCTTCGCCGCCTCGGGCGAGAACCTGTTCGTGGTCGCCGATATCGGCGGGGCGCTGATGAAGCCGTTCGAACGCCTGCGCGAGCGGCCGTTCGCCCCGGTCACCGGCGCGGTGCGCGGCCTTCTCGAGTACCTGGCCGGCGAGGCGCCCGGCGCGATCGAAACCGGCGTCGCCAGCCTGTGGACGCCGCTGCTGCTGCGCGGCCTTTCGGTGGCCCCGATTGGTATCGACCCGCGCCTGGCGCGAGCGGTCGCGATGATCGAGGCCCGCTACGATCAGCCGCTGACCGTCCGCGACCTGGCCGCCGAGGCCGGCATGAGCCAGAGCCGGTTCTTCGCGCGGTTCGCCGACGCCTACGGGACGACGCCGCACGGCGCGCTGTCCGACACACGCCTACGCGCGGCCCAGCGCCTGCTGTCGGACACCCGCCTGTCGATCGCCGAGGTCGCCGCGCGCACGGGGCACGGCGATCAGAGCGGTCTCACCAGGCGCATGAAGGCGGCGCTGGGCGTCACCCCCGGCGCCTGGCGAAAGCGGCGCTAGCCTTACATCGTCGGATCGAAGTTGACGGTGACCGTGTTGCTGGTCGCCGTCTGGCTGGCGGAGTCGGTCACCACGCAGACCCAGCGCGAGAACTTCGGCGGACCGCCCCACGGGCCATCCCAGTAGAAGGTGGTGGATTCGCCGGCTGGGTCGTTGGGATAGACATAGCCGGTGCCGCCGATGTGCACCCACTCGTAGCTGTAGGGCGGTGTCCCGCCGCTGACGGTGACGTAGGTGGGGTCGGTGGGCGGCCAGCCGGCGCCTTCGAGGGAAGACGGCGAGGCGCTGGCGGTCATGGTTCGGGCTTGGGCGGACGTGGCCACCAGCAGCGCGCCGAGACCAGCGGCGCCGAACATCAATTCGCGACGGGACTTCATTCAACCCTCCTGGTGTTACCTAAGGTTGGATGAATTCATTACTCTACTTAAGAGTCAACCTATGTTGGAGGCCGCTAACCCTCCGGGAGCTTTCGCCAAGCCACCCGTCGCCACGCCCCGCGCCTCGCTGTCCGACACGCGCCTGCGCGCGGCCCAGCGCCTGCTGTCGGACACCCGCCTGTCGATCGCCGAGGTCGCCGCGCGCACGGGGCACGGCGATCAGAGCGGTCTCACCAGGCGCATGAAGGCGGCGCTGGGCGTCACCCCCGGCGCCTGGCGGAAGGGGCGTCCTTAGGCGCCGCCGTAGGCGACGTGGACGCTGTTGGTGCTGACCGTGTCGTTAGCGCTGTCGGTCACCTGGCACACCCAGGCCGAGAGACGCGGCGGTCCGCTCGAGGGGCCGACCCATCCGAACTCGACCACCGGACTGTTGGGGTCCGACACCTCGATATCGGTCGAGCCCGAGATGCGGGTCCACTGGTAGCTGTAGGGGCCGACGCCGCCGCTGACGCTAACGGTCACGTAGCCTTCGCCGACACCGATAGCCGACGGCGAGGCGCTGGCCGAGAGCGTCCGCGCGTGGGCGGCGGTCGCCACCAGCAGGGCGCCGACGCCAACCCCGGCGGCTCCGAACATCAGTTCACGACGAGATTTCATGAAAGCCTCCTGTGTTTACCCAGGGTTGGATTTCGTCACCACTCTACCAAAGAGTCAACCTCTGGGAGAATTCGCCAAACCTCCGGGAGATTTCGCCAAGCCGGCCGCGCGGCGACCTGTTAACTCCGCCCCATGAGCACCTCCCGCAACCTCCTTCTGGGCCTGCTGTTCGGCCTGATCGCCGGCGCGTTCTGGGGCGGGGTGTTCCTGGCGCCGAAGCTGCTGGCCGCCTTCACGCCGCTGCAGATGACGGCCGGGCGCTACATCGCCTACGGCCTGGCGTCGGCCGTGCTGCTGGCCCCGGGCTGGAAGACGGTGATGGGCAAGATGACCGGCAAGGACTGGCGGGACCTGGCCGCGCTGAGCCTGCTGGGCAATCTCATCTACTATGTCGGCCTGTCGGTCTCGGTGCAGAGTTCGGGCGTGGCCCTGGCCTCGCTGATCATCGGCCTGCTGCCGGTGACCGTCACCCTGGTTGGGGCGAAGCCAGGGGAGGGCGTGGCGCTCCGCCATCTGGCCGCGCCGCTGGCGCTGGTCGTGGCCGGCGGGGTCTGCATCAATGTTTCGGTCTTCACTGAGAGCCAGGGCGTCGGCGTCGCGCGGCAGATCGTCGGCGTGCTGGGCGCGACCCTGGCCCTGGCGATGTGGACCGCCTACGCCGTCTGGAACGCCCGCCGCCTGGCCGCGACGCCGAAGTTCACCAGCCACGAGTGGTCGCTGCTGACGGGCCTAGCCACCGGCCTGCTGTCGCTGGCGCTGGTGATCCCGGCCTTCGCCCTGGGCGGCGAGGCCCACGCGCCGGCGGCCCATACCCCTGAAGCCTGGGGCGGGTTCTGGATGGTCAGTTTCGCCGTCGCGATCGGGGCCTCGGTGATCGGCAACGGCCTGTGGAACGCGGCCAGCCGCCTGCTGCCGCTCAGCCTGTCGGGCCAGCTGATCGTGTTCGAGACCCTGTTCGCGCTGCTCTACGGCTTCCTGTACGAGGGCCGCTGGCCGCGCGGGCTGGAGACGGCGGCGATCGTGCTGATGCTGGCCGGCGTGCTGTGGTCGGTGCGGCTGCATCGGCCGCGAGTGGAGCTGGCCTAGACCGAGGGGGTCCGGGCGGCGACACGCAGTAGGCGTTGTCGCAGCCACCAGACTCCGATGACCGAGAAGAACAGCAGCGCGGCCGTGCCGAGAGTCTTGCCCATCGAGGTCGGCGCGGCGCTTGGGTCTGCTGTTTCCAGCGCGATCGCCGTCCTACCGATGCAAAACAGGAACGCGGCGAAGAAGAGGAACGCCGCCGGACTATTGTTCATCGAGAGCTTGCCGATCATTGCGATCATCTCGACCAGCGACGGAACGACGAAGATCCAAGGCTCCCAGGCGGGGCGAGGCCGCTCTGGAACGACGGCTGTTGATACGGTGTAGATCGACCAGATCCAGCCCATATCAACCGCGACAGTCAGCCAATTCAGCGTCTGCGCTAAAGGGGGCGCTATCCAACTCACCGGGCCAGCCGCCAGGTTGAAGCCCAAGAGAAGGACCGTCAGCACCCAAGGATGTAGCGTCAGCAGTCTCTTCGCCACAGCCAGTCCGCGCGTCATCCGGTCGATTATCCCTGGGCTGATCGGCCGACTATCTTTCGCCGGCGGATCCCGGTCAAGCTTCGTCGGCTTGTGTTCAAAACCTAAACCGAACCTGAACAGCGCGGTTCAAATCAGGTTCAGGCGGGCCCCTCTAAAACAACATTCAACAGCGCCGCCCAGTCTCATCTTCGGGAAAGGGGGCGACGCTTCTGGAACAGGAGCCCCGCCATGAAGACCATCGGCAAGTTCACCAAGACCATCGTCGCCGTCGCCATCACCGGCGCGCTGGTCGCCCCCGCCTCGGCCGCCTTCGCCGGCGAGAAGACCGATCGCGCCGTGGTCGGCGCTCTGATCGGCGGCATCGCCGGCGCGGCTCTGGGTCACGGCAAGGGCGAGGCGGTCGCCATCGGCGCGGTGGCCGGCGCCGCCCTGGGCGCGACGACCGCCAAGGACAAGTACGACCGTCGCTACAGCCAGTCGTACCGGACCGCCCCCCGCTACAGCGACAACCGCTACGGCGACAACCGCTACAGCGACAATCGCTACGGCCATGACAACCGCTACGCCTACGATCGCGGCGGCTACCGCAACGACCGTTATGACGCCCGCTACGACAACCGTTACGCCTACGGCTATCGCCGCTAAGCGTCCTCCAACGCCGCTCGTGTTCCGATCCCTCCCCGAGCGAGCTCACTGCGCCGCCCTGACAAGGGCGGCGCTTTTCTGCGCGGTCACACCTAATCGCCGTTCGGTTGTCCGCGCCGGCTATCGCGCTGGCGGAATCTGCTGTAGCCCCCATCTGGAAGGCTTGGACCGGCCTTAACCCTTGGCGCTTCAAGCTGGGCTACACCGGTTCCAGCGAGAGGGAGCGCGTAAAGGCGTCATGGCGGCATCCGGCATCGCCGTTCGAGGACCACGCAGCCTGCTGCGGCAGATTCGCGAGGCCATGGCCGGCGGCGGTCCCGCCCAGGCCAAGCTCGACATGGTGGTGCGCACCATCGCCATTTCGATGGTCGCCGAGGTCTGCTCCATCTATCTGCGCCGCGCCACCGGCGATCTCGAACTGTTCGCCACCGAAGGCCTGGCCCGCGAGGCCGTCCACGTCACCCGGCTGAAGCCGGGCGAGGGCCTGGTCGGCGAAACCATGCGCCTGGGCCGGCCGCTGAACCTGTCCGACGCCGCCAGCCATCCGCAGTTCTCGTACCGTCCCGAAACCGGCGAAGATCCGTACCACGCCTTCCTGGCCGTGCCGCTGCTGCGCGGCGGGCGGGCGATCGGGGTGCTGGTCGTCCAGAACCGCACCGAACGCAACTATGACGAGGAGGAGGTCGAGGACCTCCAGATCATCGCCATGGTGCTGGCCGAGATGGTCAGCTCCAGCGAGCTCCTGGGCGCCGCCGAACTCAAGGACGTCGAGCTGGCGCCGCACAAGCCCGAGCGGCTGAAGGGCTCGCGCTTCGCCGAAGGTCTCGCTTACGGCGTCGCGGTGCTGCACGAGCAGCCGGTCGCGCCCGAGACCCTGCTGTCCGACGACGCCCTGGCCGAGGAAGCCCGGCTCTCCTACGCCATCGAGGCGCTGCAGACCCAGATCGACCAGATGCTGGAGGGCCAGCACGGCCTGGTCGGCGCCAGTTACGAGGTGCTGGAGACCTACCGCCTGTTCGCCCACGACCGGGGCTGGAACCGGTCCCTGAACGAAGCCGTGCGCTCGGGCCTGACCGCCGAGGCCGCCGTCGAACGCGTGCGGTCCGAGCACCGCGCCCGCCTGGGCCAGGCCCGCGACCCCTATCTGCGCGAGCGGCTGCACGACCTGGAAGACCTGAACGACCGGCTGCTGCGCCACCTGTCGGGCGACGTCCACGCCGTGCGCAAGCTGCCCGACGACGCCATCCTGATCGCCCGCAACCTGGGGCCGGCCGACCTGCTGGAATACGACCGCACCAAGCTGAAGGGCATCCTGCTGGAGGAGGGCTCGGCGGCCAGCCACGCCGGCATCGTGGCCCGGGCGCTGGACATCCCGTGCGTGGGCCGCCTGGCCGGCCTGCGCGACCGGCTCAGCGAAGGCGACCCCGTCGTGGTTGACGCCGAGACCGCCGAGGCCTGGCTTCGCCCGCGTCCAGACGTCATCAAGGCGCTGAAGGTGCGGATGGAGGTCCGGGCCCAGCGCAAGGCCGAGTTCGCCCGCCTGCGCGACACCCCGCCGATCACCAAGGACGGCGCCAAGATCACCCTGCTGATGAACGCCGGCCTGGCGGTCGATCTCGACATCCTGGCCGAGACCGGGGCGGAGGGCATCGGCCTGTTCCGCACCGAGTTCCAGTTCATGGTCGCCGAGGAGCTGCCGCGCCTGGAGGCCCAGACGGCGCTCTACGAGAAGGTCCTGGAAGCCGCCGACGGCATGCCGGTGACCTTCCGCACGCTCGACCTGGGCGGCGACAAGCTGCTGCCGTACATGGAGCTGGAGCGCGAGGACAATCCGGCCCTGGGCTGGCGCGCGGTGCGCATGGGCCTGGACCGCCCGGCCCTGCTGCGCATGCAGATCCGCGCCCTGATCAAGGCCGCCGCGGGCCGGCCGCTGAAGGTGATGTTCCCGCTGGTGGCCAATGTCGACGAGTTCCGCGCCGCGCGCTCGTTCGTCGACCAGGAAGTGGCCTGGGCGCTGAAGCGCGGTCGGCCCGCGCCGTCGCGCCTGGACGTCGGGGCGATGATCGAGGCCCCGTCGCTGCTGTGGCATCTGGACGCACTGTTGCCGATGACCGACTTCGTTTCGGTCGGCACCAACGACCTGATGCAGTACCTGTTCGCCGCCGATCGGGGCAATCCGAAGGTCTCGGACCGCTACGATCCCCTGTCGCCGGCCGCCCTGCGCGCCCTGAAGACCATCCAGCAGGCCTGCGCCGACACCGGCACGCCGGTGTCCGTGTGCGGCGAGATGGCGGGCCGTCCGCTGGAGGCCTTCACCCTGGTGGCCCTGGGTTTCGAAGCCCTTTCCATGCCGCCGGCCGGCATCGGGCCGGTCAAGCAGATGGTCCTGTCGTGCGATCGCGAGGCCGCCCGGCGCAATGTCGAGGCCCTGCTGAAGGGCTCCGGCGGATCGCTGCGCGGCGAGATCGAGACCCTGGCGAGAAAGCTCTACGTGGCGGTGTGACGAAAGCTTGGCCGTTAACCAAGCGTCACCGTTTAGTACATTGAATCCCGCTACTTAGTTTGATATCCACAAACAGTTGTTAAGAATTCCGTGAGATACGGAGTTGGGGGGCTCCGCGCTTTCGCGCGCGGCGCGATATTGGGGGCGTTTAGTCGGTCATGCCGCTGGATACGGGCAACGTGAGGCGTTTGCATCTCGTCACGGACGCTGATGTGGACGATACGCCGATCGCGGTCGCGCAACCTTCGCTGGACGAGGGGGCCGATATCGGCCTGGCCCTGAAGGCGGCCCGCGAGTTCCGCGGCCTGACCACCCAGGACGTCGCCGACGCCACCCGCATCCGCCAGAGCTATATCGAGGCGATCGAGGACATGCGTCTCGACGACCTGCCGTCGCGCCCGTTCACCATCGGCTATGTCCGCGCCTATGCCGGCCTGCTGGGCCTGGACGCCGAGGCGGCCGTGGCCCGCTTCAAGACCGACAGTCCCGACGAGGGCGCCGAGCTGCGCGCCCCGATCGGCGTGCGCCGCGAGCGCGACCCGCGCCTGGCCCTGATCTTCGCCGGCGGCCTGCTGGTGGTGGGCGCCATCTTGCTGTGGAACGTCGCCCAGCGCGCCATCACCAAGGAAGAGCCGCCGCCGCAGGTGGCCTCCGCCGCCGTCTCGACCCAGGTCCAGTCGCACGCCAGCAACAACCAGGTCGCCCTGGGCTCGCCGCTGCCGGCTCCGGTCGAGTCGACCACGCCCGATCCCTACAAGACCCCCGGCCTCGACGACGCCGCCGCCAACGGCGGTTCGGTCGACGCCGCCAACGCCGCCTCCAAGGCGCGCGCCGTGGCCGACGCCAAGGCCGGCGTCGTCGATCCGGCCAGCCAGTTCGTGGTGGGTTCGCCGTTCAAGCTCAAGGGCCAGGTCCTGGGCGCGACGCCGGCCGAAGCTTCTGGCGTGCTGATCCAGGCCCGCAAGGCCGGCTCCCTGACCGTGCGCCGCGCGGACGGCACGATCCACATGACCCGCTGGCTCTCGGCCGGCGACGCCTATCGCGCGCCGCGCACGCCGGGCCTGGTCCTCGATGTGGTCGAGCCGTCCCAGTTCGAGGTCTATTACAACGGCCGCCTGACGGGACATCTGACGTCGAACCAGACCGCGGTGGCCAAGCTGATCCCGGCTCCGGTCGCCCCGGTGGCGGCGGCGCCTGCGGTGGCCGCTCCGAAGCCTCAACAATAACCCGATCTCCCCGGCGAAAGCCGGGGCCCAGATCGAACCCACGAGCGCTCACGGACCTGTCTCGGGCCGTAGGCGTATTCGCCCCAACCTCACCGGATGAATCTGGGCCCCGGCCTTCGCCGGGGAAACGGGTGTAGGGAAATCGAGGGCAGGGCGGGGGAAGCCCTTCAGTTCCTGCCCAACACCCTCTAAATTAGCCCCATGGCCGCAGACCACACGCACGTCCGTCCCTGGCGCATGATCACGCGTCGGCAATCGCGCAAGATCCGCGTCGGCGATGTCGAGGTGGGCGGCGACGCGCCGATCACCGTTCAGTCGATGACCAACACCCTGACCAGCGACGCCGCCGCGACGCTGGAGCAGATCCGTCAGCTGGAGGAGGCCGGCGCCGACATCGTCCGCGTCAGCTGCCCCGACGTCGAGAGCACGGCGGCCTTCAAGACCATCGCCCGCGAGGCCAAGGTCCCGCTCGTGGCCGACATCCACTTTCACTACAAGCGCGGCATCGAGGCGGCCCAGGCCGGCGCGGCCTGCCTGCGGATCAACCCGGGCAATATCGGCAGCCCCGACCGCGTGCGCGACGTCATCCAGGCCGCTCGCGATCACGGCTGCTCGATGCGGATCGGCGTCAACGCCGGCTCGCTGGAGCGCGAGCTGCTGGAAAAGTACGGCGAGCCGTGCCCCGAGGCGATGGTCGAGAGCGCCCTCAACCACGCCCGCATCCTGCAGGACCACGACTTCCACGAGTTCAAGATCTCGGTGAAGGCGTCCGACCCGTTCATGACCGTGGCCGCCTACTACCAGCTGGCCGAGGCCATCGACTGCCCGCTGCACCTGGGCGTCACCGAGGCCGGGGCCTTGCGCACCGGCACGGTGAAGTCCTCGATCGGCATCGGCTCGATGCTGTGGGCCGGCATCGGCGACACCATCCGCGTCAGCCTGGCCGCCGATCCCGTCGAGGAGATCAAGGTCGGCTTCGACATCCTCAAGTCGCTGGGTCTGCGCCACCGGGGCGTCAACATCATCGCCTGCCCGTCGTGCGCCCGTCAGGGCTATGACGTCATCAAGACGGTGGAAGCGCTCGAGGCCCGGCTGGCGCACATCTCGACGCCGATGTCGCTGTCGATCATCGGCTGCGTCGTCAACGGTCCGGGCGAGGCGCTGATGACCGACATCGGCTTCACCGGCGGCGGGGCCGGGGCGGGCATGGTCTACATGGCCGGCAAGCCCGACCACAAACAATCCAACGACGGGATGATCGATCACATCGTCGAACTCGTTGAGAAGAAGGCGGCCGAGATCCAGGCCGCGGCCGCCGCGGAGACTCTCGCGGCCGAATAGGAGTGAGCGCCATGCGTGCTATGGTTCGCGGTCTGACTATGGTCCTGGCTCTGGCGGCGGCGTCCGGCGCCCTGGCCGCCGAACGCCCCAATCCGGCGGGAGAGGCCAAGCTGGCCAAGCGCCTCGAGGGTCGCGTGGCCGGCAAGCCCGTCCACTGCATCAGCCTGCGCTCCACGGAAGGCAGCGAGATCATCGACGGCACGGCGATCCTCTACAACGGTCCCGGCGGCCGCATCTATGTCAACCGTCCTCGTAGCGGCGCGGATTCGCTGCGCAGAGACGACATCATCGTCACGCGGACCATCACCGACCAGCTGTGCAACACCGACATCGTCACCCTGGTCGAACCGATGTCGCATTTCTCCAGGGGCTTCGTGAACCTTGGCGACTTCGTGCCCTACGCAAAACCCAAGCCCTGAAGCCGTGGTCAGTTTTCGCTGGTCACGGCGCCTCATGACCGCTAACGGCGTGGGATGATCGGACCTCACCCCTCGGGCGGCTATATCCTGGACGAACTGTCCGTCGGGATGACCGCCGAAAAGCACGTCCCCGTCACCGAAGCGCGGATCGGCCTGTTCGCCGAGGCCTCGGACGACTTCAATCCCGTGCACATGGACGAGGCGTTCGCCGCCAAGACCGCCTATCGCGGGCGGATCGCCCACGGCCTGCTGTCGGCTTCGTTCGGCTCGGCGGTGGTCGGCACCATCCTGCCCGGGGCCGGGGCGATCTATCTGTCCCAGACCCTGGCCTTTCACCGTCCGGTGCGGGTCGGCGACGTGGTCATCGCCCGCATCACCGTCGCGGCCATCGACGCCGAGAGCGCCCGCGTCACCCTGCGCTGCGCCGGCTATGTCGGCGAGGACCTGATCATGGACGGCGAGGCCGTGGTCCGCGTGCCGCGTCGGCGCAAGCCGGCCAGGGCATAAGCACGCTTCGCCGCCTCCGCCTCGACGGTTGAGGCGGCGAGGGCGAGCCGCGCTTCTTGACGCGTCGGCCTCAGCCCGCGATCAACGCCGCCCGTTCTTCGCCGGTCAGCGGACGCCACCGCCCCTCCGGCATCTCGCCCAGGGTCAGCGGACCGATCCTGACGCGGAACAGGTCGACGACCTTCAGCTCGACCAGCTCGCACATGCGGCGGATCTGGCGGTTGCGGCCTTCGCGCAGGACGATGCGCAGGCGCTGGTCGGAGATGACCTCGACCTCGGCGGGGCGCAGCTCGCGGCCGTCCAGCTCCAGGCCGAAGCGGAGCAGCTCCAGCTTCTCCTCGGTCAGCTCGCCCATGACCGCGACCCGGTATTCCTTTTCCAGGTCAGACTGCGGGCCGATCACGGCCTTGGCCACGACGCCGTCCTGGGACAGTAGCAAGAGGCCGCGCGAGTCCTTGTCCAGGCGACCGATCGGCGGCAGCAGGTCGCCCGACTGCGGGATCGGCGCGGGCACGCCGCCCCAGATGTTCTGCCGGGTCAGCAGGCGGGCGGCCGGAACCTGGCCGGGATCCGGCTGGGACGAGACCACGCCGACCGGCTTGTGGATCATGTAGGTAAAGGCCCCGTCGAGCTTGGCCGTCGCCCGGTCGGCCAGCGTCAGGGTCTGGCCGGGCAGGATCTTGCGGCCGACGTCTTCCACGACCTCGCCGTCGATCGACACCAGGCCCTCGGAGATCAGCGCTTCGGCCTCGCGGCGCGAGCACACGCCGCTCTGGGCCAGCCACTTGTTGACCCGCTGGGGTTCGTCCTCGTCGTAGGTCCGGGTCCAGGACATCAGCCGAAGCTCTCTTCGAGGCTGGCCAGGCGCTCGGCCTGGTCCTCGGCGATCAGCGGATTGATCACGTCGTCCAGGGCGTCGCCCTCGATGATCCGCGACAGGTTGTAGAGGGTCAGGTTGATCCGGTGGTCGGTCACCCGGCCCTGCGGGAAGTTGTAGGTGCGGATGCGTTCCGAGCGATCGCCGCTGCCGACCTGGCTCTTGCGGGCCTCGGAGCGGGCGCTGTCCAGGGCCTGGCGCTGCATGTCGTAGAGGCGCGCCTTCAGGTTCTTCATCGCCTTGGCGCGGTTCTGGTGCTGGCTCTTTTCCGAGCTGGTCACCACCACGCCCGTGGGCAAGTGGGTGATGCGCACGGCCGAGTCGGTCTTGTTGACGTGCTGGCCGCCCGCGCCCGACGAGCGATAGGTGTCGATCCGCAGGTCGCTTTCCTTGATGTCGATCTCGACGTCCTCGGCTTCCGGCAGCACCGCGACGGTGGCGGCCGAGGTGTGGATGCGGCCCTGCGCCTCGGTGGCCGGCACGCGCTGCACGCGGTGGACGCCGCTCTCGAACTTCAGCCGTCCGAACACGCCGTCGCCGGTGATCGAGGCGACGATTTCCTTGAACCCGCCCATCTCGCCTTCCGAGATGCTGTCGACCTCGACCTTCCAGCCCCGCAGCTGGGCGTAGCGCTGGTACATGCGGAAGAGGTCGCCGGCGAACAGGGCCGCCTCGTCGCCGCCGGTGCCGGCCCGTACTTCCAGGATGGCCGAGGCGTTCTCGTCCTTGTCCTTGGGGGCCAGCATCAAGGCGAGCTCATGCTCGAGGGCCGGCAGCTTGTCGTCCAGGGCCTGGATCTCGTCCTTGACCATGTCGGCCATTTCGGGATCGGCGGCCATGACGTCCAGCTCGGCGCGCTCGGCCGACAGCTTGGCCAGGCGCTCGACGGCCTCGGCGACCGGGCGCAGTTCGGCGTGCTCCTTGGAGAGCTTGACGATCTCGGTTCCGTCGGTGGCCGCGCCCATGCGGGCCTCCACTTCGCGGAAGCGGTCGAGAACCTGGTCGAGGCGGGCCTGGGGCAGTCGCAAGGGAGATGTCGCAATGGCTAAGGGATAGGGTCGGTCTTCCTAGTGCTTTTCCCCGCCGAAGGGAATGTTTCCCGCGCCCGAGCCAGGCGGACGCCAAGGACGCGCTGCTGACGCTCATTGTCATGCGTCGCGATTGAAAACCTACCCGGACGTGCTTAGGTCGCGGTGCAGCGCGCGCGGGGAGGTCCGGCGGGCTTTGCGAGGGAAATTTCCATGTCCGTCACCATCCAGACCGTCACCGTGACGTCGCTCACGCGCGGCCTCAAGACGCTGTCGTCGCTGCTCGAAAAGGCCAAGGCCCACGCCGAGGCCGCAGGGACCAGCCCGGACGCCTATGTCGAGGCGCGCCTGTTCGACGACATGCTGCCCCTGTCCGGCCAGATCCAGCGCGCCTCCGACGCGGCCAAGGGCGCGGTGTCGCGGCTGACCGGCCACGACGCCCCCGCCATGGCCGACGAGGAAAAGACCTTCGCCGAGCTGCAGGCGCGCGTCGCCAGGACCCTGGCCTATGTCGAGAGCGTTCCGGCCTCGGCCTTCGACGGCGCCGAGACGCGCGAGGTCACCGTGCCGGCCGGCACGTTCACCCTGCAGTTCACCGGCCAGGACTACCTGCTGGAGTTCGTGATCCCGAACTTCCTGTTCCACGTCGTCACCGCCTACGACATCCTGCGCCACAAGGGCGTGCCGCTGGGCAAGCGCGACTTCCTGGGCATCGGCCCGGAGCGCCTGAAGGCGGCTTAGGACGCTGACCTGATCCTCCCCCGCGTCGCGGGGGAGGATCAGAACGCCGGCTTCACCTCGATCGAGACCAGCTGGCGCGGCGCCCGCGAGGGACGCAGGTCGCCGTCCACGACGAGGCGATAGGGGCCTTCGCGGGCGTCCAGCTTGTGGCCGTTGACCGTGTCGGCGACCACCACCGGATTGGCGCGATAGACCGGGTCGGTCTCGGCCAGGGACAGCACGCTGAAGAAGCCGTCGGCGGCGCGGGCGATGATCACCTGGTTCAGATAGCGCCCCATCAGCCGCTCGCCGTGCACGACCCCGGCCTGGGCCAGCACGGCGTCGAGGCGGGCGCCCTCGTAGGTGACGGCGGCGCCCTTGACCGTGATCGTGGCCTTGGCGCGGGGCAGGGCGGCCAGGTCCTTCGGGCTGAGGGTGACGGTGTCCCGGCCGGCGACGGTGACCTTGAGGTCCTGGGCGGCCGCGGTCGTGGCGAGCAGGGCCGTGATCGCGAGGGCGAGCAGCAGGCGCATGGGGAGTCTCCGTGGGGGCTGTCCTCGCCCTTCGACAGGCTCAGGGTGAGGACTATTGAGCGGTCACACCAGTAGAAACCTCATCCTGAGCTTGTCGAAGGACGAGGTTTCGGGCCCTCACCCGTGCGACCGCATGGGCGGCGGCGGGGCCACGTCCGCCAGGGCCTCCAGGCTCACCGGCTTGGCCTCATGGCTGACGAACAGCGGGTACAGCGACGCCACCAGCAGCGCCGCCATCACGATATTGAACGTCCGCAACACCGCCGGCTTGTTCAGGAACGGCCGCAGCCCCTGGCCGAACCCGGCCCAGGCCGCGCTGCACGGCGCGCCGATCAGCATGAAGGTCCCGGCCAGCAGCGGCACGAGGGTCCAGCCGCTGCCCTCGGGGGCGTAGGTCGTGACCGCGCCGAGCGCCATGGCCCAGGCCTTGGGATTGACCCACTGGAACGCCGCCGCCTGCAGGAAGGTCATCGGCCTGGCGAGGTCCTTGTCGCTGACCTTGCTGGACGTCCCGATCTTCCAGGCCAGCCACAGCATGTAGCCGGCCCCGACCCAGCGCAGGATCTCATGCAGCACCGGATAGGCCCGGAACACGCCGCCCAGGCCGAAGCCCATGGCCAGCACCATGAAGCCCAGGCCGCAGCTGATCCCCAGGATGTGCAGCACCGTCCGACGGAAGCCGAAGTTCGCCCCGGACGCCAGCAGCATCATGTTGTTCGGCCCCGGCGTCCCCGCCGTGGCGAAGCAGAACAGGACGTAGGCAAGAAAAAGATCGGGGGCGAGCAGCAGTTCGGGGGTCATCTCCGGTCTCCCTGACAAGTGTCTCGGTACGAGTAACCGAGGTGTCACGGTGATGATTTCCATTGTATCGTGAGTCAAATTGCATATTGTCATGATGACAATAAACGAGACGCGCGACGCCCCGTGGCCTGGACACCGACAATTCCCGAGAGTGACGCCCCGCTCTACGAGCGGCTGGTGGCGGTGCTGCGCGCCGACATAGCCTCGGGCGCCCTGGCCCCCGGCGTGCGCCTGCCGCCGCAGCGGGAACTGGCCTATCGGCTGGGCGTGGGCCTGGGCACCGTCACCCGCGCCTATGTCGAGGCCGAGCGGGCGGGGCTGGTCAGCGCCCATGTCGGCCGGGGCAGCTTCGTCAACGCGCCGGCCGAGCACCGGCCCTATGAGCGCGACGGCCCGATCAACCTGGCCCAGAACATCGCCGCCCAGGCTCCCGCCGGGGCGCGCCTGCCCGAGGCCCTGGCCCGGCTGCGGCGACGTCCGGATCTCCTGGAGCACCTGACCTACGCCCCGCCGGCGGGGCACGAGACCCAGCGGCGGGCCGGGGCGGCCTGGCTGGCGCGGACCAGCAGCTACGAGGCGGTCGACTGGCGGCGGCTGATCTGCTGCGCCGGCGCCCAGCAGGGCCTGGCCCTGGCGCTGGGCGCCGTGCTGGCCCCGGGCGACGTGGTGCTGACCGAGTGTCTGGCCTATCACGGCCTCAAGACCCTGGCCCTGCACAGCGGCTGGCGTGTCCGGGGTCTGGCGATGGACGCCGAGGGCCTGCGCCCCGACGCCCTGGAAGAGGCGATCGCCGCGACCGGCGCGAAGGTGCTGGCCGTACTGCCGACCCTGCAGAACCCGACGGGCCGGATCATGAGCCGCGCGCGCCGCGACGCCATCGTCGCCCTCGCCCGCAAGCACGACCTGACCCTGGTCGAGGACGACATCTACGGCGCCTATGCCGACGGCGCGCCGCCGCCGTTCGCCATGCTGGCGCCGGAGCGGACCTTCCACGTCTCGGGCGTCTCCAAGACCCTGGCCCCGGGCCTGCGCGCCGGCTTCCTGGTCGTGCCGGCGGCCGAGACCTTCGAGCGGGTGCTGGACGCGGTGCGGGTGTCGGTCTACGCGCCGCCGGCCTTCGGCGGGCTGATCGCCACCCAGTGGATCGAGGATGGCTCGGCCGACGCCATCCTGGCCGAGACCCGCGACGAGGCCCGCGTCCGCATGGCCATGGCGCGGGAGCTCCTGGGGCCGGCCATGGAGACCGTCTATGCCGAGACCGCCCCGCACATCTGGTTGCCGATGAGCGAACTGGAGGCCGAGCGCCTGGCCGGCCGCGCCCTGCGCGGCGGGGCCGAGGTCACCCCGCCCTCGGCGCCGGTCGTCGAGGCCGGCCACGAGAGCGGCGTCCGCGTCTGCCTGGGCGCGGTCCCGGACCGCGAGGTCCTGCGCCGAGGCCTGGAGATCGTCGCCGGGGCGCTGTCGAGCGAGGTCTCGGAGCGGTCTAGGGCGGTGATTTAGCCACCTACCCCGCCCCGTCTCCCCGGCGAAAGCCGGGGCCCAGATTCATCCGGAGTAGCTGGGGTGTTCGCGCCTATCGACCTGTCAGGATAATATGCGCTCGTGGGTTCGATCTGGGTCCCGGCCTTCGCCGGGGAAACGGAATTTTTGGCTACCACAGCAGCGTCTTCACCCACGTCGAGCCGTCCGGCGCGATCGAGACGTTCTTGATCACCACCTGGCTGTCCTTGGCCAGCCAGAAGGTCGTCGGCTTCATTTCGGGGCGGTTGTAGTCGGTGGTCACCACCCAGCAGTCGACCTTGCCGCCGGCCGAGCTGGTCAGGACTTCGCTGCCCGTGACCTTGAAGACGTAGGGCGCCGGCGCGCCGCCGCCCGGATGGTGGAAGACGATGGAGGCCTCGTAGCCCTTGGCCAGCGGCAGGGCCTGGAGGAACTCCATGTCGGTCTCGAAATTGAAGGTCGGCTGGGGCGAGGCCACGTCGTAGTCGGCCGTCGTATTGCCCTCCAGATCCTTCAGCCCGACGATCCGGTCGGGCTTGAAGTCGAAGCCTTCGATCTTGGTCTGGCCGTCCTTGCCGGTGGTGCGGCGCTCGTGGCTGTAGGGCCGGAAGGTCCCCAGCTCGAACCAGCTGTCCAGCTTTTTCACCACGCCCGGCGTTGAGCCGTCCCAGTGCTGGACGATGTGCAGGCGCTTGACCCCGGCCTTGTCGGGCTCGATGCGGATTTCGCGGGTCCAGACGTCCAGCGGCGTGATGGTCTCGCCCATCTGACGGTAGCGCAGATAGCGGTGGGTGGCCGGCTGCAGCTTGTCGAACCGCGCCAGCGGCTGGCCGACGGGAACCGGGGTGACGGCGGCCTGCGCGGAAGCCGTGACGGCGAACGCGAGCGCGGCGCCGACGGCGATGCGGGAAATGAACGACATGAAAAGCCCCTGAGCCAACAACGCTGGCATGTGAGAGCAGGTGTGGGGCGAGGGCTACTTAAGCTTCGGTAATGCGCTGGTTGAGCGCGCTACAGCGCCTTTTCCAGGATCACGAAATGCAGGTCGTCGCGCTGCGGCACGCCGAAGCGCTCGTCGCCATAGGGAAAGGGTTCGGTCCTGCCGGTCAGGCGGTAGCCGCGCCGCTCGTACCAGGCGATCAGGGTGTCGCGCACCGAGATGACGGTCATCTCCATGGTCTTGCCGCCTTGGGCGCGGGCATGGGCCTCGGCGGCCTCCAGCATCGTGCGGCCGATGCCGTTGGCCTGGCGCAGCGGCGAGACGGTGACCATGCCGACATACCAGGCGTCGTTGTCCGAGGGCTGGATCCACACCGAGGCATGGGGTTTGTCGCCCTCGGCGTCGCGCAGGGTCAGGATGGTCGCGCCCGGCGTGGCGGCGAGGTCGGCGCGCAGGCTCTCTTCATCGGTGCGCTGGCCGCCCAGCAGATAGCTCTCGCTGGTCCAGCCCTTGGCCGCCAGTTCGCCGCGATAGGCCGAGTTCACCAGGGCGGCGATGTCGGCCAGTTCGTCTTCGCGGTAGGGCAGGAGCAGGGTCATGCCGGTTCCTTAGGCGGCGAGCGCGGCCGTGGGAAGTCTAACGGCCGCGCACCTTGTTCCAGGCCCCGCCGGTCACCCGCCGGACCATGCCGGCCTCGCGCTTGATCATCTCCCAGGGATGGAAGGCCAGGCCCACCGTGTCGGCCATGGCCGCCCCCCGCGCGCCCATCGGCCGTTCGGGGCCGATGGTGGAGTCGACGGCGGTCTGGTGCTCGATCTCGGCGTTCAGCTCGGCCCCGACCAGGATGGCCATGATCGAGAACCACACCCAGACCATGAAGGCGATCACCGCCCCCAGCGTGCCGTAGGTGGCGTCGTAGTGGGCGATGTTGGCCAGGTAGAACGAGAAGCCCAGCGAACCGAACAGCCATCCGGCCGAGGCCGCCGCCGCGCCGATCCACACCCACCGCCAGCGGGCCCGCGCCCGGCTGGGGCCGAAGCGATAAAGCACGGCGAAGGCGATGGCGGTCATGGCCAACACCAGCAACCAACGCAGCGGCGCGACGATCTCGTCCAACGCCGAGAGGCGCGCGGCCTTCAAAAGCAGAGGCGTGACGATCAGCACGCCCGAGGCGATGGCCGCGTACAGCAGAGCGCAGAAGGTGAAGAGGTAGCTGAGCAGGGTGCGCGGTACGAGGTGGCGCTTCTCGTCCTCGTCATAGGCGATGTTCAGCCCGTCGAAGAGCGTGCGCATGGAGGCGTTGGCGCTCCAGATCGACAGCAGCAGGGAGAAGCCGAAGGCCACGCCCAGCTTGGCCTGGCCCTGGCTGGCCAGGCGCAGCATCTGCTCGCCGACGATCTGCACGACGCTGGCGGGGAAGACGCCGGCCATGTCGCGCAGCTGCGCCTCGACGGTCCGCACGTCGGCGAACAGGCCATACAGCGAGACGAAGGCGCCGATGGCCGGAAAAAGGGCCAGCAGGGTGTAGAAGGTCACGCCCCCGGCCACGGCCGGCAGGCGGTCGACGCCGATCTCCAGCCAGGTGCGCCAGACGATGTCGCGCCAGCCCAGCAGCGGGATATGACCCGGATGGCGCGCGGCCCGGCCGCGCTGGGGCTCGGCCTCGTCGAACTGGGCCGGCGGCATGGCGCGGTCCTCGGACAGGCCCGGCGGAGCGACGATCGGCTCTTCGATGGGCTTCTTGCGCGGCAGGACCAGCGGCGCGGCCGCCAGCAGCACGATCCACGGCGCCAGATGGTACGGACGCGATTTGAGCCATTTAAGGATCGGACGCGGCGAAGCGTCGGTCATGAAGCGCTCTCCAGGCCACCAGAACCCCGCGCGGCGAGTCGCGTTCCCGTCCAAGGGCCCCTCAAGCCTTGCCATGACTCGCGTCGTCCACGATTTTCGCGATCATGGACGCCCGCATCGCCTCGATCTATCGCCATCCCGTGAAGGGCTTCACGCCCGAGCGGCTGACCGCCGCCACGCTGGAGGCCGGGGCCTGCTTTCCGTGCGATCGGCTCTACGCGGTCGAGGACGGCCCCAGCGGCTTCGATCCCGCCGCGCCGGCCCACATCTCGAAGATGAAGTTCACGGTGCTGGCCAAGATCCCGGCCGTCGCCAAGGCCCGCACGGCCTATGACGAGACGACGGGCGTGTTCAGCGCCCGCGCGGAGGGCGCGCCCGACTTCGCCGGCGACCTTCGGACGGATGCGGGCCGCGCGGGTCTCGAGGCCTGGCTGACCACCCTGCTGGACGGCGAGATCAAGGGGCCGCTGAAGGTGGTCGAGGGACCGGGCGCCTACCGGTTCATGGACAGCCGCTCGGGCTATGTCTCGATCGTCAACCTGGCCAGCGTGCGCGACCTCTCTCGACGGATCGGCCGCGACCTGGACCCGCTGCGGTTCCGCGCCAATCTCTATGTCGAGGGCTGGCCGGCCTGGGTCGAGAACGACTGGACCGGCAGGACCCTGACCCTCGGCGGCGCGACGGCCGAGGTCCTGAAACCCATCGTCCGCTGCGCCGCCACCCACGTGGACCCCACGACGGCCGAGCGGGATGTCGAGTTGGTGAAGGCCCTCTTCGACACCTACGGCCACATGTTCTGCGGCATCTACCTGAACGTGACGCGGGGCGGCGCGGTGGGCGAGGGGGATGGGGTGGCGGTCGGTTGATCAGCCCAGGTGAAACTTGGCGTCCATATTCTGATGGAGAATGCGGACGATCTCGACCATGCCGCTGACCCTATAGAAGATCACGTGGGAGCCAGCCGAGCGTCGGCGGTATCCGGGACGCAGATTGCTGTCAGACCAGCCAAGGTCTGGTCGTTCAGCAATCATGCCAATGGCCGTGTAGATTTGGCGATGATAGGCGGCGGCCTGCTGGTCGCCCCACCTATTTAGGGAATAGTCCCAGATCTCGTCGAGATCGGCTTTGGCACGGCGCGAAAGCCGATACCGTGTCATTCCTCGTGGAACCCTGGAGGTGCGGAGGAGGCTTTCAGCTTCTCTTCGATATAGGCGTCGAAATCGAAGTCATCGATGAAGCCGCTTTCTTCGCCTTCGATCAGTGCGGCCCGCAGGGCGGCCAGCTTCGTTTGCTGATCCTCGAGCAACCGCAGCCCCGCCCGCACGACTTCACTGGCCGAGCCGTAGCGGCCGTCGGCGACTTGGCTGTCGATGAAAGCCTGGAAATGCTCCCCTAGGCTCACGGAAGTGTTCTTGCTGGCCATGGCGCCACGATACCAAAAACTGGTACCGCTTTCAATCTCGCCTCCGCCCTTCCAAAGCGCTAAATCCCCCTCATGACCCTGACACTCGTCAAAGCCTGGACCGCCGCCAAGGATCGTCTGAAGGACGCCGGCATCGATCAGCCGTCGATCGACGCGCGCCTGATGCTGGAGGTGGCCGCCAACGTCACTCGCACCGAGATCGTCACCGATCCCTACCGCGAACTGACGACGGAGCAGCAGGCGACCCTGGAAGAGTATCTGTCCCGTCGCGCCCGCCGCGAGCCGGTCAGCCACATCATCGGCCGCAAGGGCTTCTGGAAGATCCTGCTGCAGGTGAACAAGAACGTCCTGACCCCGCGTCCGGAGACCGAGGTCATCGTCGACGAGGTGCTGAAGGCCTTCCCCGAGCAGATGCCGTTCTCGATGCTGGATCTGGGCGTCGGCTCGGGCACGATCCTGCTGGCGGTCCTGGCCGAGCGGCCGGCGGCCAAGGGCCTGGGGGTCGACGCCTCCGCCGAGGCCCTGGCCGTGGCTCGCGAAAACGCCGCCAGCCTGGACCTCAACAATCGCGCGGCCCTGATGCACGGCGACTGGACGGCGGGCCTGGGCGATGGCGGTTTCGACGTCGTCGTCTCCAATCCGCCCTACATCCCGACGGCGGTGATCGACACCCTGGAGCCCGAGGTTCGCGACCACGAGCCGCGTCTCGCCCTGGACGGCGGCGACGACGGTCTGGACGCCTATCGCCTGCTGGCGCCGGAGATCCTGCGTGTGCTGAAGCCGGGCGGGATGTTCGCCGTGGAGATCGGCCACGACCAGTCCAAGGCGGTCGAAGCGCTGTTCAAGACAGCCGGCGCCCAGCAGGTCAAAACGATCAAGGACCTGTCGACGCACGACCGCGTTGTCACTGGGGTGAAAAATCCCTTGGAAACCGGGGCGTGAACCGTTAGACGAGTCTTGTCTCCTTCCAGATCGCCAGGTGACGGGAAAAGCAGACGTTCATGACGCCTAGGCGTTGAACGCATGCGACGCTCCCCTGGCAGGCGCGCCCGGTCCGCCGGTCGCCGCGCCCAAAGAGCAGGGCGGGGGCTCTACGGAAACCAGTGTCTCTGAAACTCACCAGGGTTAAACCCGCTCAGAGACCAGCAAGGCCGGACGCGTCCAGCGCAAGACTGACCTCCGGACAGGTTCAGAAGAGACCATGAGAGATTTCAAAGGCATGAAGCGCCAGCGCGGCCGCAACAATCGCGGTGGCAGCGGCGGCAAGCCTCAACAGCACAACGCCAACCGCGCTTTCGATTCGAACGGGCCCGAAGGGGTCAAGGTTCGCGGCGCGGCCCAGAGCGTCTACGAAAAGTACCAGCAGCTGGCTCGCGACGCGACCTCGTCCGGCGACCGGGTGCTGGCCGAGAACTATCTGCAGCACGCCGAGCACTATTTCCGCGTCCTGCGCGCCATCCAGCCGAATCGTCCGGTGTCCGACATCGTCGGCAAGGACGTCTACGCCGCCTACGAAATCGATTTCGAGGCCGAGCCGCCGGAAGAGCAGGAGGTCGCCGAGACCCCCGCCCAGCCGGAAGGCCAGGGCGAAGGCGGCGAGAACGGTGAAGGCGGCGAGCAACGCCGCGACCGCTTCGAGAACCGGGATCGTGACCGCAACCGCGATCGGGACCGCAACTTCGACAACAATCGCGACCGCAACCGCGACGATCGTCCCCGCGACAACAATCAGGGCGAAGGCCGCCGCGACCGCTGGCGTGACCGCGACGACCGTCCTCGGGATGACCGACCGCGTGATGACCGTCCTCGCGACGATCGCCCTCGCGATGACCGTCCCCGAGACGACAGGCCGCGCGAGGACCGCTTCCGGGACCGCGACGACCGCCCCCGTGATGATCGGCCCCGTGACGACCGCCCGCGCGACGATCGTCCGCGTGAGGACCGTCCGGCCGCCGCCGAGGGCGAGCAGCCGCAGGGCGGCGAAGGTCAGGGCGAATTCCGCGAGGGCCGCCGCCGTGGCCGCGACCGCAACCGCGATCGCGACTGGCAGCCGCGCGGTGACCGCGACCCGATGGCCGTGATCGAGCCGGAAGCCTCGCCGCTGCCGATCGCCAGCGCGCCCGCCAGCGAGAGCTCGCCGGTGCTGCGTGGCCAGGACGGCGCCGTCAGCGAGGCTCCGGCCTTCCTGGGGCGCAAGACGTCACGCACCGCCGCCGCGGCGGCGGTCGCCGAACCGGCCGTCGAGGCTCCGGCCTCGACCGTCGACGGCGAAGAGGTCAAGAAGCCCCGTCGTCGCCGCGCCCCGCGCAGCTTCGAAGCCGGTGAAGGCGCTCCGGCCAGCTCGGAGCCGGAAGAGGCCTGATCGGCCGCTTCACCGCTGAAGATCGAAAGGGAGCCGTGAAAGCGGCTCCCTTTTTTCTTGGGCCGCCGCCAGGCTCTGGACGCGGCTGGCCGAGGCCATGGACGGGCGGGGCCGCGACACGTCGCCGCGACCAATGCCCGGCGCGCGCGCGAGTCCCCTCTGGCGATGTCGCGACTTCACCGATAGGGTTGGCCTGCTACAGGGGCGGAGCCAGTTATGGCGAGTGCGCGTAAGCCTACCTCCGGCGGACAGAAGACGGCCAAGACGGCCGCCGTCGACGCGCGCTACAGGGCCATCGTGGACACGGCCGTCGACGCGATCGTCGTCATCGACGAACGCGGAAGGATCGAGGCCTTCAACCCCGCCGCCGAGCGTCTGTTCGGCTATAAGGCCGTCGAGATGGTCGGCCGCAACGTCCACATCCTCATGCCGGAACCCTATCACGGCGAGCACGACGGCTATCTGGCGCGGTATCGTGAAACGGGCGAGCGGCGGATCATCGGCATCGGTCGGGAGGTCAGCGGCCTGCGCAGCGATGGGACGACCTTTCCGCTGGAGCTCTCGATCGCCGAGTGGAACGACGGCGACAAGCGCTTCTTCACGGGCGTCATGCGCGACGTCACCGACCGTCGGCGCGCCGAGGAACTGCAGCGCCTGATGATCAACGAGCTGAACCACCGGGTGAAGAACACCCTGGCCACGGTGCAGTCCGTGGCCGGCCAGACCCTGCGCAACGCCGCGGACCTGGGCGACGCCCGGGACGCCCTGACGACCCGGCTGCTGGCGCTGGCGCGCGGCCACGACATCCTCACCCGGGAGAGCTGGGATGGGGCCGAGCTGGCCGATATCGTCGCCTCGGTGGTCGCCGCGCATGGCGAGACGGAACGTTTTTCCGTGGAGGGGCCTCCCGTCCGGCTGGCGCCCAAGGCGACCCTGGCGTTGTCGATGGCCCTGCACGAGTTGATGACCAACGCGGCCAAGTACGGCTCGCTCTCGAACGAAAATGGCCAGGTGCGGTTGGTCTGGCGACGAAGCAAGGCGGACGCGGGCGAGCGGCTGCGCATGACGTGGGAAGAAATTCATGGGCCACCTGTTTCGCCTCCGACGCGCCAGGGCTTCGGCACCCGTCTCATCACTGGTGGCCTGGCCCGGGAGCTCGGGGGCGAGGTCCGCCTCGACTATCCGCCGAACGGCGTCATCTGCGAGATCGACGCCGAACTCGGCCAGACCGGCCAGTCAAACCGTTTCATCCGCGGAGCGGCTTGAGCCTCTGCGGGTCCTGATCGTCGAGGATGAGCTGTTCGTGGCCATGCTGGTCGAGGATCTGCTGACCGACCTGGGCCATAGCATCGTGGGTCCGGTGTCCTCGGCGCGCGAGGCGCTCCTGGCGGCCGAGCGCGAGACGTTCGATTTCGCGCTGCTGGACGTAAACCTGGGCGACGGCGAGACCTCGTTCGAGACCGCCGAGATCCTTCGCGCGCGCGGCGTGCCCTTCGCGTTCGTGACCGGCTACGGCGAGCAGGGCGTGCGCGCGGATCTGCGCGACGCGCCGGTGCTCACCAAGCCTATCGACCCTCGCCATCTGGCCCGGGTGATCGAGCGGTTGACCAACAGCTAAAGGCCGCGTTCACGCCTGACTTTCGCCATCGACCTCCGCGCTAGTGCCGCGACCGGGGGTTTAGAGGGGGCGGCCGTGCGGCGACGACGGTGGGGCGTTGTGCTGGGCTCGGTGGCGTTCCACGCGCTGCTGGTCGCGCTGTTCGTGCGCGATCTGGCGCGGGCGCCTGTCGCCGCGCCGCCGCCGGCCGTGACCATCTTTCTGGAGCGCGCTCCGACTCCGCCCAGGCCCAAGCGCTCGTTGCGAGGCGGACCCAGGACCCCGAACGCGGCGACGAAGACCGACGCGGCGCCAGCCGCGCCGATCGCCGTTCTCGCCACGCCCGCTTCGCCGTCCTCCTCCGACGGCGCCGTTGCCGCCGAGACCCCGGCGCCCGATCTGCGCGGTCTGGGAGGCTGCCGACTGGCGGCGCTGGATCGCCTTCCCGCCGACGAGAGGGCCCGCTGCCAGGAGCGGCTGGCCCAGGCGATGGACAAGGGGCAGGCGACGCGCCCGAATCTCGACCCGACCGGCCGCTTCGCCCGCGACGCCAGGCCCTATCTGACCCGACCGCCCGAGAACGGCTGCAAGCCAGTCGGGAGCATCAAGCCGGGCCTGATGGGCTCGACCGACGCCACCCTTGGCCTCGGCTGCGCGAAGTCGTTCTAAGCTTGAGCGGTTGCGTCCGATAAGACGGCCGGAGATAAGGTTTGCGCCGACTTCGAAACACGGTTCGCCGCATCCATGATCGCCCTTCGCCGCCTGACCCTGCCGCTCCTGATGGCCGCCGCCTGCGCGGTGTCGGGCTGCGCCTACAATGCCGACCTCGGCCGCGACCAGCTGTTGATCGTCAATGACGACAATCTGGCCGCCGACGGCGAGAAGGCCTGGGCTGATACGCTGCGCACCGCCTACATCTCCAAGGAGCCGCGCAAGAACGCTCGCGTCCAGGCCGTCGGCCAGCGGGTGATCACCGCGGCGGGTCTGTCGGGTCGGCCCTGGGACTATGCGGTGTTCCTGGACGAGGCCCCCAACGCCTTCGTGCTGCCGGGCGGCCATGTCGGGGTGACCGTCGGCCTGCTGACCATGGTCCAGAACGACGACCAGCTAGCCGCCGTGATCGGCCACGAGGCCGGCCACGTCGTCGCCCACCACGCCGCCGAGCGGGTCTCGCAGGAGCGGACCTCCAAGATCCTGCTGGGCATCGCCGGCGCGGCGGCCGGCGGCACCGACTTCGGCAAGCTGCTCAAGGATCACGGCGGCGACGCGGCCAAGTACGGCGTGCTGCTGCCGTTCTCGCGCAAGCAGGAGCTGGAAGCCGATCGCCTGGGCGTCGATTTCATGCGGCGCGCCGGCTATCGGCCGCGCGAGGCGGTGGTCCTGTGGCGCAACATGCAGGCCCAGGACGCGGCCTCGGGCCAGGCCTCGGGCGGCGAATTGAGCTCGACCCACCCCTCTGACGCCGTACGAATTTTGGAACTGGAACGTTATCTCACCAGCAAGGGGTGGTAGGTCTTGTGTGGCGGATCCGCCACACCTAAATGCCCCATCGGAGCGTGTTGTGCTTAGTCAAGGCGGCGCGCCCCGATCCGCCTAGGAAGGGGACATCATGAATATCGATCTCTACTCGGACCGCGCCAAGCAGGCCGTCCAATCCGCCCAGAGCCTGGCCCTCGCGCGAGGCCACCAGCAGTTCGCGCCCGAACACATCCTCAAGGTCCTGCTCGAGGAGAAGGACGGCCTCAGCCGCGCCTTGATCCAGAGCGCCGGCGGCCGCCCCGACCAGCTGGACGGCGGCGTCGAGACCCTGCTGAACAAGACCCCGCGCGTCGACGGCGCCGGCGGCCAGCTCTACATGAAGCCCGACACGGCCCGCGTCTTCGCCGAGGCCGAGAAGGGCGCCAAGGCGGCGGGCGACGCGTTCGTCACCACCGAGCGCCTGCTGATCGCTATCGCCAAGGAAGGCGCGGACGCGGCCAAGCTCTTCAAGGAGGCCGGCGTCTCGGCCCAGGCCCTGGAGACCGCCGCCAACGCCATCCGCAAGGGCCGCACCGCCGACAGCGCCAATGCCGAGGAAGGCTATGAGGCCCTCAAGCGCTACGCCCGCGACCTGACCCAGGCCGCCCGCGACGGCAAGCTGGACCCCGTGATCGGCCGCGACGAGGAAATCCGCCGCACGATCCAGGTCCTGTCGCGCCGCACCAAGAACAATCCCGTGCTGATCGGCGAGCCCGGCGTCGGCAAGACCGCCATCGTCGAGGGTCTGGCCCTGCGCATCGTCAATGGCGACGTGCCCGAAAGCCTGAAGGACAAGAAGCTGCTGTCGCTGGACATGGGCAGCCTGATCGCCGGCGCGAAATATCGCGGCGAGTTCGAGGAGCGGCTGAAGGCCGTGCTGGCCGAGACCACGGCGGCCGAAGGCTCGATCATCCTGTTCATCGACGAGATGCACACGCTGGTTGGCGCGGGCAAGGGCGACGGGGCGATGGACGCCTCCAACCTGCTCAAGCCCGCCCTGGCGCGCGGCGAGCTGCACTGCGTCGGCGCCACCACGCTGGACGAGTACCGCAAGCACGTCGAGAAGGACGCGGCCCTGGCCCGTCGCTTCCAGCCGGTATTTGTCGGCGAGCCGACGGTCGAGGACACCATCTCGATCCTGCGCGGCCTGAAGGAGAAGTATGAGGTCCACCACGGGGTGCGCATCAGCGACAGCGCCATCGTGGCCGCGGCCATGCTCAGCAACCGCTACATCGCCGACCGCTTCCTGCCGGACAAGGCGATCGACCTGATGGACGAGGCGTCCAGCCGCGTGCGCATGGCGATCGACAGCAAGCCGGAAGAACTGGACGAGATCGACCGCCGCTTAGTGCAGCTGAAGATCGAGCGCGAGGCTCTGTCCAAGGAAACCGACGCGGCGTCCAAGCACCGCCTGGATAACCTGGAGGTCGAGATCGACGACCTGCAGTTCCGGTCGGACGAGATGACCGCCAAGTGGAAGGCCGAGAAGGACAAGGCCGGGGGCGCCGCGCAAGCGCGTGAAGCCCTCGATCGCCTGCGCGCCGACCTGGCCAACGCCCAGCGCGCCGGCGACTTCGCCCGCGCCGGCCAGATCCAGTACGGCGAGATCCCGGCCCTGGAGCGCCGCCTGGCCGAGGCCGAGCAGGGCGACACCCAGGCCCTGACGCCGGAAGTCGTCGACGCCGAGCAGATCGCCGCCGTCGTCAGCCGCTGGACCGGGGTGCCGGTCGAGAAGATGCTGGAAGGCGAGCGCGAGAAGCTGCTGAAGATGGAGGACGAACTGCGCGGTCGCGTGGTCGGTCAGGACGAGGCCCTGGCGGCCGTGTCCGACGCCGTCCGCCGCGCGCGGGCCGGCCTGCACGACCCGACCAAGCCGATCGGCTCGTTCCTGTTCCTTGGTCCTACAGGGGTTGGCAAGACCGAGCTGACCAAGAGCCTGGCCGAGTTCCTGTTCGCAGACGAGCACGCCATCACCCGGATGGACATGTCCGAGTACATGGAAAAGCACTCGGTCAGCCGTCTGATCGGCGCGCCTCCCGGCTATGTCGGCTACGACGAGGGCGGCGCCCTGACCGAGGCCGTCCGCCGGCGTCCGTACCAGGTGGTGCTGTTCGACGAGATCGAGAAGGCCCACCCGGACGTCTTCAACGTGCTGCTGCAGGTGCTGGACGATGGCCGCCTGACCGACGGCCAGGGCCGCACGGTCGACTTCCGCAACACGCTGATCATCATGACCAGCAACCTCGGCGCCGAATTCCTGGCCAACCAGGAAGAAGGCGAAGACGTCGAGGCGGTGCGGCCGATGGTGATGAACATGGTGCGCGGCCACTTCCGTCCCGAGTTCCTCAACCGGATCGACGAGATCATCCTGTTCAAGCGCCTGTCGCGCGCGCACATGAGCGATATCGTCACGATCCAGCTGAAGCGGGTCGAGAAGCTGCTGGCCGACCGTCGCATGAGCCTGGCGATCGACGCCGAGGCCCTGAACTGGATCGCCGACAAGGGCTACGACCCGGTCTACGGCGCGCGTCCCTTGAAGCGCGTGATCCAGAAGGAACTGATCGACCCGATCGCCCGCAAGCTGCTGGCCGGCGAGATCGAGGACGGCGGCGTCATCGCCGTCGGGGTCCAGGATGGCCAGCTGTCGTTCGGCAAGGCGACGTTGCAGTAAAGAGAAGGGCCGCTCCGGAAGGGGCGGCCCTTTTTCTTAAGCGCGTGTCGGGTTATTCCCCCGCATGGCTAAAACCACCAAGCTCACCGTCGAGTTCGACATCGAGGTCGATGCGGACCCCTATGTCTGGCGTCTGCACCGCCTGCCGCAATGGAACTACGACCCATCGGAGCGGCACGGCAAGGTGCTGGCCGTCCGTCACAAGGAAGGCCAGCGCGAGGCGCTGATCGAGTTCCCGCCCGGCCCCAAGCCCAAGTTCAGCGCCCCGCCGCTGAAGCCTTCGCAGATTCCTGAGCGCATCATCGCCAAGGCCATCGCCTCGGCCATCGAGGCCGGCTGGGAACCGCTGTCGCGCGGCAAGCCGGTGGTGATCTATGTGGACGAGGAGGGGGCCTAGGGGCGGGCTTCAAAACAAAAAGGCCAGTCCGAAGACTGGCCCTTGATTTGGCCCCGTCACCGAGGCGTGGATCTCGCGACCCGGCGGCCGAAGCCGTGGGAATAACATAGCGACGGACCTTGAATTTTCAAGCCCTCAGCGAGCTATCGCGCCCGCAGCCCCGCCATCATCACGCTGAGCAGCCGCCGCGCGCCGGCGTCCCAGCCCGGCTGCTCGTAGCCGAGGCTGAGGCCGCTCATCATGCGCAGGATGTCCTCGAAGCCGATGTCCGCGCGGATGTCGCCGGCGGCGAGGGCGGTTTCGGTCAACCGCTGCAGCGCCGGCAGGATGGTCGCCCCCGAGTTGGCGTAGACCCGCGAGCCCTCGCCCGGATCGGCGCGCAGGGCGGGAGCCACCACGCGCTTGGTGGCCATGTAGTCGATCAGCAGGCTCAGCCAGGCTTCCAGCGCCTCACCCGCCGGGCGCCGCGCCAGCAGGTCGTCGGCGGCCTTGGCCAACTGGTCCAGCTCCCGCGAATAGACCGCCGCCACCAGCGCCTCGCGGGTGGGGAAGTGGCGATAGAGCGTGCCGATGCCGACGCCGGCCCGTCGCGCGATGTCCTCCAGCGGCGCCTCGGCCCCGACCTCGCCGAAGGCCGTCTTGGCCGCCGTCAGCAGCAGGTCGCGGTTGCGCAGGCTGTCGGCGCGCGGCTTGCGCGGGGCCTTCTCCACGGCGGTTTCGGAATCTTCGGACATCGACCTTGAAAAGCGGAGGTTGCCTCCGAATATGTATCCGGAGCCTTCCTCCATTTAATCCTCCGGATCGGCTCGGACAACAACCCTGCAAGGGATCGAGAGAGTCATGAGCACTTCCTTCGGCGCCAAATCCACCACCGACGACGTCCTGGCCGGCGTCGACCTCAAGGGCAAGCGCGTGCTGGTCACCGGCGTCTCGGCCGGCCTGGGCGTCGAGACCGCCCGCGCCCTGGCCGCCCACGGCGCCGATGTCGTCGGCGCGGCCCGCGACCTCGAGAAGGCCGAGGGCGCGACCGCCGTCGTCCGCGAGGCGGCGGCCAAGAGCGGCGGCTCGCTGCAATTGATCGAACTGGACCTGGCCGATCTCGCCAGCGTCCGCGCCGCCGCCGACGCCCTGGTGGCCGACGGCCGCGCCTTCGACCTGGTCATCGCCAACGCCGGGGTCATGGCCCCGCCGTTCGGCAAGACCGTCGACGGCTTCGAGACCCAGTTCGGGACCAACCACCTGGGCCACTTCGTGTTCATCAACCGCATCGCCAGCCTGCTGAAGGCCGGCTCGCGGGTGGTGTCCCTGGCCTCGTCGGGCCACCGGTTCTCGGATGTGAATCTCGAGGATCCGAACTTCGAGACGACCGAATACACGCCGTTCGGCGCCTATGGCCGCTCCAAGACCGCCAACATCCTGTTCGCCGTCGAGTTCGACCGTCGCCACAAGGATCGCGGCGTGCGGGCCGTGGCCGTGCATCCGGGCGGCATCCAGACCGAGCTGGCCCGCCACCTCGACCCGGCCTTCATCCAGGGCATGATCGACAGCCTGAACGCCCAGGCCGCCGCGGCCGGGGCCGACGCCTTCGAGTGGAAGACCATTCCGCAGGGCGCGGCCACCAGCGTCTGGGCCGGGGTCGTCGCGCCCGCGGACGAGGTCGGCGGCCTATATTGCGAAGACTGTCACGTCGCGGAACTGGCCGAGGACGCCTCGCAGATCCGCGCCGGCGTCCGGAGCTACGCCCTCGACCCGGCCCATGCCCAGGCCTTGTGGGCGCTGAGCGAGAAGCTGGTCGGCGAGACGTTCTAGGCTCGCATGGCGGCGCCCGGGGCCTGTGTGTCTCGGGCGCGCTCGCGCTATCGTCGCTTCAGTTTCTTCAGCGCCGCCTGCATCGCCAGGGCCTGGGCGGCGGGCGGCTTGCCCGCGTCGCGCGCTTCCTGGCGCGCGACCTTGGCGACCAGCGGCGCGGTGGCCGCGTCCAGCCGGTCGAAGGCCTCGTGAATCATGGCCGGCAATTGGCGTGGCTTGGGCTGGGGAACCAGCGCGGCGATCTTGCGGGCCTCGGCGGCCAGCTGGCCGCAGAGTCTGGCCTTGTCGCGGGCCTTGGCGATGACGGCCGGGTCGTCGCTGGCCTCGGCCAGGGCCCAGGCCGCGTCGATGGCGGCCATCAGCTTGGCTTGCAGGTCGGCGCACCAGGCGCTGGGGGCGGGGGACGGGCTCATGGGGAAGAGCATGAGGGCGCCGCGACAGGCGGGGACGGGAAACGGGTATTTTCGTGTAAGTATCTGTGGAAACAGGGAAATGGTGGTGACGGGGCGGGGATAGGAACGAGCGCAGGACTCAATCTCTCCTCCCCCTCTTGGGGGAGGGGGACCGCCGACCGGCGGTGGAGGGGGCGGCGCTGCGCGACTGGGCCTGCGCCGCCCTGTGGATAACTTAAGCCCCGAACCCCGCGCCCACGACCGCCCGCGCCACGTCGGCCAGCACCGCGCTGCGCACGTCGTCATCCGCCGAGCCCTGGTCGTGGAAGGCCGCGACGAACAGCGGCTTGCGCCCCGGCGGCCAGATCACGGCGATGTCGTTGGTCTGGTCCTGGCCGTTGTTGCCGGTCTTGTCGCCGACGGTCCAGCCGCGCGGCAGGCCGGCCCGCAGGCGCTTGTCGCCAGTGCGGTTGGCCACGACCCAGGCGGTCAGTTGCTTGCGCGAGGCGGCCGACAGCGCGTCGGTGGTCAGCAGGGTCTTCCAGGTCTCGGCGATGGCCGTCGGCGTGGTGGTGTCGCGCGGATCGTCGGGGGCGCCGGTGTTGAGCTCGGGCTCGCGGCGGTCGCAGCGGGTGGTCTGGTCGCCCAGCGCCCGCAGGAAGCGGGTCAGGTCGGTCGGGGCGCCCAGGGCGTCCAGCAGCAGGTTGGCGGCGGCGTTGTCGCTGAGGGTGATGGTGGCCGCGCAGAGCTCACCGATGGTCATGCCCCGGGCCAGGTGCTTCTCGACCGCCGGCGAATTGCCCATCAGCACCTCGCGGCCATAGGTCACCCGGCGGTCCAGGCGCTCGCGGCCCTGGTCGACGCGGCGCAGGATGGCCGCCGCCAGCGGCATCTTGAAGGTGCTGCACATGCGGAAGCGTTCGTCGCCGCGCCAGGCGAACCGACGGCCATCCTGGGTGTCCAGCACCGCCACTCCGAGGCGGCCGCCGCCGCGCCGCTCCAATTCGTTAATACGTGAGCTAAGGGCGGAAGACGATGGACTGGCGAAGACGGCCGCCTGAGACAGCGCGGGCGTGAGGACGGGCGCGGCCGCCAGGGCCGTCAGGAACATGCGACGATCAAGCATTGATGGGGTCTCCTTGCCCGCCGAACCTGCCCGGGGCTGGCGTTCCCCGCAAACGACGATAGCTTGGTAGAGATCTTAGATAAATTTGGGTCATCCTGAATGAGCCGCGCCCAACTGCCGCTGAACGCCCTGCGCGCCTTCGAGGCCTCGGCCCGCCACCTGTCGTTCACGCGGGCGGCGATCGAGCTGTGCGTGACCCAGGCCGCCGTCAGCCACCAGGTGAAAGGCTTGGAAGCCCGGCTGGGCGCGGCGCTGTTCCGTCGTCTGCCGCGCGGTCTGGCCCTGACCGACGAGGGCCTGGCCCTGCTGCCCAGCGTGCGGGACTCGTTCGACAAGCTGGGCGACGTGCTGGCGCGCTTCGAGGGCGGCCGGGTGCTGGAGGTCTTGAGCGTCGGGGTGGTCGGCACCTTCGCGGTCGGCTGGCTGCTGCCGCGCCTGCCGAGCTTCCGCGAGGCGCATCCGTTCGTCGACCTGCGGCTGTTCACCAACAACAACCGCACCGACCTGGCGGGCGAAGGGCTGGACTGCGCGGTGCGGTTCGGCGACGGGGCCTGGCACGGCACGGAGGCCGCGCCGCTGTTCGAGGCCCCGATGAGCCCGCTGTGCGCGCCGGCGGTGGCCGAGCGACTTTCCGATCCGACCGACCTGTTCGGCGAGACTCTGTTGCGCAGCTACCGCGCCGCCGACTGGCCGGACTGGTTCGCCGCCGCTGGCTTGTCGCCGCCGCCGATCCGTGGTCCGGTGTTCGACAGCTCCTGGGTGATGGTCGAGGCGGCGCTGCAGGGCGCCGGCGTGGCCCTGGCCCCGCCGATGATGTTCGAGCGTCATCTGCAGGAAGGACGCCTGATCCGGCCCTTCGAGACTCAGGTCAGCGCCGGCCGCTACTGGCTGACCTGGCTGAAGTCCAGGGGGCAGACTCCGGCTCTGCGGGCCTTCCAGGCGTGGCTTTCGAGCTTCCGCGAAAACTAAAAATCTTCGGAACCAATCTTCGCCCGCGGCGCTTGCGCGCGGTATAGAAGTCAATGAAAATATCTTGAGTATCAATGGTCTAGCTTGACCTTGAAGCGCCGGAATCGCGCCCATCTTTGGTCAAGTTCTGCTGTCCGATTTGTCACCGCGAGCGTTGCAGGACGTCTCGCGTCCCCATTTTACGGACGAGACCCAAACAATGATAGCTAGCACGAAGACCATGATGGTCGCCGCCGCCCTGGTGATGGGCGGCCTGTCGGTCAGCGGCTGTGCGACCAAGAAATTCGTCAACCAGCAGGTCGGCCAGGTCGAGACGCGGGTCAGCGCTCACGACACCCAGATCGGCGAACTCGACAAGACCTCCAAGGACGCCCTGGATCGCGCCATCGCCGCCGGCAAGCTGGCCGAGGGCAAGTTCCAGTACGCCCTGGTGCTCAGCGACGACTCCGTGAAGTTCCCGGTCAACGCCGCGAACCTCTCGCCGGAAGCCGAGCAGCGCCTGTCGGAATTCACCGAGAAGCTGAAGACCGACAACAAGAACGTGTACCTGGAAATCCAGGGCCACACCGACAATTCGGGCTCGAAGGAATACAACGACGAGCTCGGCGAAAAGCGCGCGGAAACCGTGCGCAAGTTCCTCAGCCAGCACGGCGTCGCCCTGAACCGCATGGCGACGATCTCGTACGGCCAGGACGCCCCGGTCGCCCCCAACGAAACGCGTGAGGGCCGGGCCCAGAACCGCCGCGTCGTGGTGATGGTGCTTAGCTAGTTTCCCGCGTTCCGGATGGGCTTTTCAGGTCGGCATCAAACCTGAAAAGCCCGTCAGGGCGGACTCGCCGGCGCGGGAGTGAGCGCCGCGCCGGCGAGCTTTCGGCCATGAAACTGTCATCCCGGCCAAGCGCTTAGCACGCCGAGCCGGGACCGCGGGAAGCTCCGAGCCTCCGTCGGTCCCGGCTCTCCGCTTCGCTGCGGCCGGGATGACAATTCAGTCTAGGCCGTCTTGAGGCGAGCCGCCGGCTCGCGGCGGGACAGGTTCGGATAGAGCTTGGCCTTGGCGGCCAGGGCGCCCTCCCAGTCGGCGGCGTCCGGCAGCGACGGGATCGTCACCAGCTCGCCCTGGTCGAAGCCGGCCAGCGCCGCGTCGACCATGTCGTCGACGTCCATGATCGTGTTCGGATCCATCGCGTCGATGTCCGAGCCCGAGCGCTCCCAGATTTCGGTGCGCGTGGCGCCGGGCAGCACCGCCTGCAGGCGCACGGCCGAATGGGCGAACTGCACGCGCAGGCCCTGGGTCAGGTAGGTCACGAAGGCCTTGGTCGCGCCATAGACCGGCATGCCCAGTTCCGGGATCAGCCCGACCACCGAGGCCAGGTTGACGATCGTCCCCTTGTCGCGCGGCACGAAGTTGCGCGCCGCCGCCGCCGCCAGGCGGGTCACGGCCGTGACGTTCAGCTGGATCATCTTCTCGAACGCGTCGGGATCGGAAGCGACGAAATCGTTGGAGCCGGCGACGCCCGCGTTGTTGATCAGCGCCGTGATGGCCGCGTCGGTCGCCAGGCGCTGCTCGATCTTCAGCAGGTCGGTCTTGTCGGTCAGGTCGGCCTTGATGACCTCGACCTTGACGCCGGTCTGGCCGCGCAGACGCTCGGCCAGGGCGTTCAGGCGGACCTCGTCGCGGGCGACCAGGATCAGGTCGTAGCCGCGCTTGGCCAGGCGGTCGGCATAGACCGCGCCGATGCCGGTGGACGCGCCGGTGATCAGGGCCGCGCCCTTGGTGTTGGTGTCGCTCATCGTGTTAGTCCTCAGTGTCTCGCCAAGGCCCTGGTGGTCCGGCTTCCAGCTCTAGCTATGGGGTAACTTGCTTTTCGCAAGTGAGTGGCCAAATCTTTCGTCATGAGCAAATCTGAACGCCCTCCCACCCAATGTCCGGTCGGCCGCACGCTGGAGCGCGTGGGCGATGGCTGGACCCTGCTGATCCTGCGCGACGCGGCCCAGGGCCTGACCCGCTTCGACCAGTTCGAGAAGAGCCTGGGTGTCGCCCCTAACATTCTGACGAAGCGGCTGGCGGGGCTTGTCGAAAACGGACTTCTCGAGAAGCGCGCCTACAATGAGCGGCCGCCGCGCTATGAATATCTGCTGACGGACCTCGGTCGCGACTTCGCGCCGGTGCTGACGGCGATGCTGGCCTTCGGCAACCGCCACTTCGCCGTCGAGGGCGTGGCTGGCCAGCTGATCGACCGCGAGACGGGCCTGGCCGCCGAGCCGATCATGGTCGACCGGATCAGCGGCAAGCCGATCACCAACGAGCACTTCACCTACGCCCCCGGACCGGCGGCCGGACCCGAGGTGCTGAACCGGGTGGCCTTCATGGCGGAGCGGCGGGGCAAGTAACCTATCTCCCGTTTCTCCGGCCTTCGCCGGAGAGAGCGGGAGTCGGTGGAAATCGGAAAGTGTGTTGTCCGGCGCGGCCTGAAGCGGCAACGTCCGGCCTCTGCTTTTCCGGAGCTCCGATGCGCCTGTCTCTTGCTCTCGCCGCCGCCCTGATAGCCGCCGGGGTCGCCCAAGCCGAAACGCCGGCGCCCTCCACGGACCAGCCGCTGCTGCGATCCATCGCCAGCGACGTCGACCCCAAGGCGCTGGAGAGCACGATCCGCTCGCTGGTCGGCTTCGGCACCCGCCATACCTTGTCGGACACCAAGTCGGACAAGCGCGGCATCGGCGCGGCCCGCCGCTGGACCAAGGCCCGCTTCGAGGCGATCTCCAAGGACTGCGGTGGATGCCTGACGATCGAGACGCCCTCGCAGACCTTCACCGGCAAGCGCGCGCCGAATGGCGTGGTGGTGGAGGACGTCCTGGCGATCCAGAAGGGAACCAGCGATCCGAACCGGGTGATCATCATCGCCGGCCACATCGACAGCCGCGTCACCGACGTGATGGACTTCACCAGCGACGCGCCGGGGGCCAATGACGACGGCTCGGGCACGGCGGCGGTGATCGAGGCGGCGCGGGTGCTGTCCAAGCACAGGTTCCCGGCCACCCTGGTGTTCGCGGTGCTGTCGGGCGAGGAGCAGGGCCTCTACGGCGGCAAGGTGCTGGCCGATTACGCGCGGGCTCAAGGCTGGAAGGTCGAGGCCGACCTCAACAACGACATCGTCGGCAACAGTCGCGGCCAGAGCGGGGTGATCGACAACACCCACGTCCGCGTCTTCTCCGAAGGCACCAAGGCCGTCGAGACGCCGGAGCAGGCCAACGGCCGCCGCTACAACGGCGGCGAGGTCGACAGCCCGTCGCGCAACCTCGCCCGCTTCCTGGACGGCCTGGCCGACCGCTACCTGACCAATTTCGACGTGATGATGGTCTATCGCACCGACCGCTACGGCCGGGGCGGCGACCAGGTTCCGCTGCTGGAGGCCGGCTATCCGGCCGTGCGCGTCACCGAGGCGGTCGAGAACTATGACCGCCAGCACCAGAACCTGCGCACCGAGAACGGCAAGCCCTACGGCGACGTGATCGAGGGCGTGGACTTCAATTATCTGGCCCAGGTCACGCGGCTGGACACCATCGCCATGGCCAGCCTGGCCTCGGCCCCGACGCCGCCGACGGACGTCAAGATCGCCGGCGCGGTCAGCCCGGACACCAAGGTCTCGTGGGCGCCGACGCCGGGCGCGGCCGGCCATCGGGTGTGGTGGCGCGGCACGACCGATCCGACCTGGCGCTTCAGCCGCTGGGTTCCGGACGCGGCGACGACCACAACGTTGAAGGACGTGGTGATCGACGACTTCTTCTTCGGGGTCTCGTCGGTCAGCGCCGACGGCTGGGAGAGCCCGGTCGTGTTCCCAGGGCCGGCGGGCAGCTTCGAGAGCCCGCCGCCCGCGCCCAAGACGCCTTAGGCGATCAGGTCCGGATCGTTCCGCTTCAGCCAGGCGGCGGCGTAGGAGCACAGCGGGGTGATCCGCATGCCCTCGGCGCGCGCCGTCTCGGCGACCTTGGTCATCAGCCGTCCGGCCGCGCCCGTGCCGCGCAGGGCCATGTCGGCCTCGACGTGCGGGATCACCAGCCGGTGTCCGGCGCGCTGATAGTCGGCCACGGCCATGAGGCCGTCGACCTCCAGCTCGTAGCGGCTGAGTTCGGGGTTGTGGCGGAAGGTGTCGGTCATGGAGTTTCCAACGCGAGTGAGGCCGAGGCGTTGCGATCCTCCCCCTGGCGGGGGAGGGTTTAAGCCTCAGACCAGCTCGATCGCCATCGCCGTGGCTTCGCCGCCGCCGATGCACAAGGACGCCAGGCCCTTGGTCTTGCCGCGCGCCTGCAGCGCCGAGATCAGGGTGCACAGGATCCGCGCGCCCGAGGCGCCGATCGGGTGGCCCAGGGCGCAGGCGCCGCCGTTGACGTTCAGCTTGTCCGGATCGAAGCCCAGTTCCTGCTGGGCGACCATCGGCACCACGGCGAAGGCTTCGTTGATCTCGAACAGGTCGACATCCTCGACCGACCAGCCGGCCTTCTTCAGCGCCTTTCGCATGGCCGGGACCGGGGCGGTGGCGAACAGGGACGGCTCGTGGGCGTGGGCGGCGTGGCTGACCACCCGGGCCAGGATCGGCAGGCCCAGGGCCTTGGCGACGCTCTCGCGGGTCATGACCAGGGCGGCCGCGCCGTCGCTGATCGAGGAACTGTTGGCCGCCGTGACGCCCCCGTCGCGGCTGAAGGCCGGGCGCAGGGTCGGGATCTTGGCCGGATCGGCCTTGACCGGCTGCTCGTCGGTGTCGACCACCTCGGTTCCCTTGCGGCTGACGACGGTGACCGGGGTGATCTCGGCCTTGAAGGCGCCGGTCTCGACGGCGGCCTTGGCCTTCATCAGGCCCTTGGTCGCGTAGTCGTCCATGGCCTCGCGGGTGAACTGGTACTGGGCGGCGGTGTCCTCGGCGAAGGCGCCCATCAGCTTGCCGGGGGTGTAGGCGTCCTCCAGCCCGTCCAGGTACATGCTGTCCCACAGCTGGTCGTGGCCGATGCGGGCCCCGCCGCGGTGCTTGGACATCAGGTAGGGCGCGCCGGTCATGCTCTCCATGCCGCCGGCCACCACGACATCGACCGAACCGGCCTTGAGGGCGTCGTGGGCCAGGATCGCGGCCTGCATGCCGCTGCCGCACATCTTGTTGACGGTGGTGGCTTCGACCGAAAGCGGCAGGCCCGCGCCCAGCGCCGCCTGGCGGGCCGGCGCCTGGCCAAGGCCCGCCGGCAGCACGCAGCCCATGAAGATCTGCTCGACCTTGTCGCCCGCGACGCCAGCCCGCGCGATGGCGGCCTTGACCGCCGTCGCGCCCAGCTCGGTGGCCTTCACCCCGCCCAGAGCGCCCTGGAAGCCGCCCATCGGCGTGCGGGCGTAGGAGACGATGACGACGGGATCGGACGCGGACATGGTTTAGCTCCCTGAAGACGTATTCGAGGCGAGATAGGCCTTCATCCGCCCGCACAGGACAAGAGGCTTGCGATGCGGTGATGAGAAGGGGCGAGGCGTCATCAGAGAAAAACTCGAGTGACGCCTCGCCAGGTGGCAACCGAGAGAGTCAATTGCGATAAAAAACCTACTTCGGTTCATCTTCAAACGCAACGCTCTCTTGCTTTCCCTCGCGGAACGTCTCAACCTCACGAAATGGGCCGCACTGCTGACTATACGAACGAACGTTGCTCGGTCGCCGCCACGCTGGAAGTCGTGGGCGATCCGTGGACCCTGCTGATCCTGCGCGACGCCTTCGCCGGGGTGAAACGCTTCGAGCAGTGGCAGGAACGGCTGGGTGTCGCCCGCAACGTCCTGGCCGCTCGCCTGAAGACCCTGGTCGCCCACGGCGTGATGGAAACCCGCCGCTATTCCGAGCGTCCGCCGCGCCACGAATACTGGCTGACCGAGAAGGGCCTGGCCCTGTCGCCGGTGCTGCTGACCATGTCCGAGTGGGGCGACCGCTACGTCTATGGCCGCGACAAGTCGCCGGTGCTGTTCACCCACAAGGGCTGCGGTTGCGCCTTCCACCCGGTCCTGGCCTGCGAGCAATGCGGCGAGGTCGTTCAACGCGGCGACCTGGAGCGCGGCGCGCCGCTCCAACGGGGGCTGACCGTGGGCGAGGCGCTGGAAGCCACCAAGATCGCGGCGGAATGAGCCGCTACAGGTTCCACGTTCACCTTACCAAGCCGGAATACCGCCTGGTCACCGCCGACGGCGCGCCGTTTCCGGCGGCAGGACGCGAGCAAGACTGGCGTTTCACCCGCGCCCGCGAGCGCGCGGACACCAATCCCGATGTGGCGCGGCTGGTCGACGAAACCGGCTACTGCCTGTTCCGGATCGGCCTGACGTTCGACGCGATCGACTGAGCTCGGCCGTCCCCGCGCGCGCCGCACCGGCTTTTCATCCGCCTGCGGTCATTCACCATTTTTGGAAATGATTAACCGCGAACCTTAGCCATTCTTTGGCTTCTGCCTGCGAAAACAGTCTCATCAGATTTGAACGCCGCAAGGGGCAGCTAACCATGAAATTCTCGATCGCGATCGCCGCGGGTATCGCCGGCAGCTTCTTCGTCGCTCAGGCCGCTTCGGCCGCCGGTGGCTTCGAAGACCAAATGGGCCGTTGCCTGCAGCAGTTCGCGAACACCCGCGACGCCGCTCAGGTGATGCTGGAATGCACCGCCGACGCCGGCAAGCTGTCGGACTGCAAGGTCGTCGACAACAGCGCCGCCGGCAAGGGTTTCGACAAGGCCGCCATGTGCATCGCCGAGAAGCTGCCGATGGGCGCCAAGACCGGTTCGGTGAAGGTTCCCTTCCGCTTCCCGGGCGGCGCGTAAGCATCGCTTCGTCAGCTTGACGCAGAAAGCCCCCGTCGGTTCGCCGGCGGGGGTTTTTCGTATTTCGGCCAAGCTGTCCGAGCCAGGCTCTAGGGTCGCTGGCTATCCCCGATCCAGCGATCGGGACGCCCGTCAGGCCTCCTGGAGATCCATCGTCCGCGTCGTGCCGGCGATGAAACCGCCGCCCAGCACACGCTCGGGATCGGCCGGATCGTAGAGCACGCAGGCCTGGCCGGGCGCCACGCCTTCCTCGGCGCCGTCGAACAAGACGCAGACCTCGCCGTCGCGGATCGCCAGGCGGCCGGCGACGGGCTCGCGGGTCGAGCGGACGCGAGCCAGCACGGGCTGGCCGTCCCGCGCCGCCGCTTCCAGGCTGTCCTGGCCGCCCAGCCAGCTGCCTTCCTTGAGGGTGAGGGCGGCGGTCAGCAGCGCCTCGCGCGGACCGACGATGACCTGGCGCTTGTCGGCGTCGATCTTCACCACGAACAGCGGGTCGCCGACGGCGATGTTCAGGCCCCGGCGCTGACCGATGGTGTAGCGGGTCACGCCTTCGTGGCGGCCCAGCACGCGGCCGTCCAGGTGCACGACATCGCCCGCTTCCGCGCCTTGCGGGCGGATGCGGTCGATCACCGTGGTGTACTTGCCCTCCGGCACGAAGCAGATGTCCTGGCTGTCGGGCTTGTCGGCGATGGCCAGGCCAAGCCCCGCGGCGACGGCGCGCACGGTGGGCTTGTCCATGCCGCCCAGCGGGAAGCGCAGGAAGTCCAGCTGGTCGCGCGTGGTGGCGAACAGGAAATAGCTCTGGTCCTTGGCCGGGTCGGCGGCGCGACGCAGCTGCGGACGGTTGCCGCCCCCCGCGAACGCGCGTTGAACATAGTGGCCCGTCGCCATGGCCTCGGCGCCCAGGTCGCGGGCCACGTCCAGCAGGTCGCGGAACTTGACCGTCTGGTTGCAGCGCACGCACGGGATCGGCGTCTCGCCGCGCAGATAGGCGTCGGCGAAGTCCTCGATGACCTGCTCGCGGAAGCGGCTCTCGTAGTCGAGCACATAGTGCGGGATGCCGATGCGCTCGGCGGCCTGGCGGGCGTCCAGGATGTCCTGGCCGGCGCAGCAGGCGCCCTTCTTGGTGATCGCCGCGCCGTGGTCGTAGAGCTGCAGGGTCACGCCGACGACGTCATAGCCGGCCTTGGCCAGCAGGGCGGCGGTGACGGTGGAATCCACGCCGCCGGACATGGCCGCGACGATCCGCGTCCCCTCCGGCAGGCTGACGGCCGCGCGCACCTGTTCGACCGCGCGCGCGATGAGCGAGTCGGCGTCGTTCGTGGCGGCGGGGGTCAGCAAGTCGGCGTCCATCGCCGCCATATAGCGGTTGATGGCTGGTTTTGCGAGGTTGGGGGAGGGCGGCTTGTCGCCGCTCCCCTACTTCAGCACGTTCAGCAGCGACGAGGCCTGCAGGCTGGTGAACACCTGGGCCGAGGCCTGGACGGCCAGCTTGGCGGCTTCCAGGCGGGTCACGGCGTCGGCCATGTCGACATCGGTGATGCCGCCGACCATGCCGGTCAGGGTGTCGGCCTGGTTCGACAGGTCGGCGGTCGCGGCCTCGAAGCGCTTCTGGGTCACGCCGTTCTTGCCCTGCAGGTCGACCACGCCCTTCTGGGCGGTGTCGAACGTGGACAGCAGGCCGGTCAGGAACTGGACCTGGGCGTCGTCCAGCTTGCCGGTGAAGTCGCCATTGGCGTCGACATAGGCCTGCACCTGCTTGAAGGCGTCGAATACGTTCGTGCCAATCGCGTCGCCCAGCACGCCGGTCTTGGCGTTGGTCTGCTCGTCGATGCGGTTGGTGGTGATGTACTGGTCGTTGTGGAACAGGTCGGCGGTGGTCGGCGCGGCGGTCAGGTCGGCCATGGTGGTCGCCGAGGTCGTGGCCGTGTCGGTCTTGGCGCCGGAGAACACGTAGAGTCCGTTCGACTTGGTGTTCAGCCCCTGGATCACGTCGCCGAAGCTGGCCTGCATCTGCTGCATCAGCGTGGTGGCGTTGCCGGCGGCCAGGGCGTTGGCGATGGCCTCGCGGGCCTTCTGGGTTCCGTCGGCCACGCGGCCGAGGCCGGTGTCCTGCATCTCCAACCGGTTTCCGACCTGCTTCGACTGGTCGAGCAAGCCGTTGATCCGGTTCTGGGTGCCGCGCATGGCGGTCAGGATCTCGGCGTTCTTGGCGTAGCCTTTCAGGTCATTGGCGACCTTCTGGCTGGACACCTGGGCGCCCACGTCATTCTGGCGGATCTGCGCCTTCATGAGGTTGGACGTCATGATGTTGTAGTTCTGAACCGTTGAGACGCGGGTCATGGCTTACCCCAGAATTCCGGTGAGCACGTCGAACATGTCCTTGGTCGCCTGGATCAGGCGGGCCGAGGCGTTGAAGGCTTGCTGGTAGGTGGTCAGGTTGATCAGTTCTTCGTCGAGGTTCACGCCCTCTTCCGACTGCCGCTGGCTGTCGACCTCGCTGGACACCGCGTCGGCGGCGTCCTTGCGGTTGGCGGCGGTGGCGGACTTACGGGCGATCGAGCCGCTGAAGTCCGAGGCGTAGCGGTTGACGCTCATATTGACGGCCGAGGCGTCGCCGGCGGCCGAGAAGCCGGCGGCATTGTCGCCGGACTTGGCCAGGGCCAGGGCTCCGCGTCCGTCGCCGACGGCCAGGGCGGGGTTGCCGCCGACGGCCTGGCTCAGGTCCAGCTGGGCCAGGGGCAGCAGCTTCGGGTTCTCGTTCATCGCCTTACTGACGAAGAATTTCTCGCCCCGGGTGCTGCGTTCGGCCGGGCCCAGGCCGAAGAGCTGGCTGACGGACGGGCCGCCGACGCCGCGTTCAGTGGTGTCGGCCTGGATCGACATCGACACCGGCGTCGTCCCGTTCGAGGTGAAGCCGATCTGGCCCTTGGCGTTCAGCGAGAACTGGCCGTAGAGGCCCACGCCCGAGGCGCGCGAGTTCAGCGCGTCCAGCATGTCCTGCATCGTGCCGCTCGCGGGGGGGAGGGGGGGGGCGACGACGATGTCGCGGATGCGGCCGCCTTCGACGTCGGTCAGGCGGATGGTCATCGAGCCGGAAGTGAAGCCGTGCGGATCGGCCGACGTCAGGCCCGTCTCGTACGGCGAGTAGCCGTTGGTGCGGATGATGTCGTTCAGGCCGAAATAGTGGCTGAAACCCTTGCCGGCCTTGCTCGACGGGCTGGTCGCGTCGTCCTGGATGGCCACGCCCAGGCCGCCGCTTCCGGTCAGGGTCAAGGCCCCGCCCGAGAAGCCGGCCGCGCCCATGCCGCCCATGGCGGTGTTCAGCTGGGCCATGAAGTCGGACGGGGTGAAGCTGGGCCCGGCCGCGCCGTCGATGCTCATCGTGCCGGCGTCGAAGTCGATGTCGATCCGGCGCTGGATGACGCCGCTGCTGTCGGTCAGGGCGATCGTGGTCTTGCCGGTGAAGCCGGTCATGGCCGCGGTTTCGTCCAGACCGGTGTTGCGGCCGGTCATGCTGGTCGGGGCGGGCACCGACGAGGCGGCGTTGGCGGCGCGGTTGATCTCCTCGGCCGCGCGCGAAGTGAACTCGCCCAGCTGGTCGGACAGGTTGACCAGCTCGGTGTTGCGCACGTCCAGCAGACCCTTGATCTCGCCGCTGGAGATGTTCAACGGCGTGGGCTGCACCGAGCCGTTGGCCAGTTGCACGGTCAGGTAGCCCGTGGCGGTGGCCGAGGTCTGGTAGGTCATCTTGGCCGCGCCGTCGCCGGCCAGGGGCAGGCCTTCGGTCGAGCGGACATAGATCCCGCCCAGCTGCCGGGGCGTGACCTGGACGTTCATCAGCTTGGACAGTTCGTCGACCAGGCTGCTCTGGACGTTCTCGGCGCCGGTGGCGTCGGCCCCGGCCACCTTGGCGCGGGTGATGTCGGTGTTGAGGCCGTCGATCTGGCTCAGCAGGTCGTTGACGCGGTCGACATCGGCCGAGATGCGGGTGTCGGCGTCCTTGCCCAGCTTGGACAGCGACGAGGTGATACGGCTGGATTCACTGAGGAAGTCGTCCACCCGCGTCAGCGCCTGGGTGCGCAGCAGGGACGAGGACGGATCGTCCTGGGCCGACGAGAAGGCCGAGAAGATGTCGTCCAGGGTCGAGAAGAAGCTGCTGTCGCCGCTGGGATCGCCGAACAGCTGCTGGGCGCGGTTGAGGGTGTCGGCCACCACGGAGGTGCGGCCGCTGTCCGAGGCGGCGTTGAGGCTGGCCGACTGCAGGAAGCGGTCGGTCGCGCGCTTGATGGCGTCGATGCTGACGCCCACCCCCATGCCGTTGGACAGCAGGTTCGACTGGCTGATCGTCTTGCGGACGTAGCCGGTGGTGTTGACGTTGGCGATGTTGTCCGAGGTGACGCGCAGACCCGTCTGCGCGGCCATCATGCCGGACGTCGCCGTGTTCATGATCGCATTCAGCGACATGCGGCAGCTCCCCTAGAAGTGGGCGTCGAGGGCGACACCGCCCCCAAAGCCCACTTCGAATTTGTGTAGATCGAGCCTGCTCATCGAAACCGGACGGAAAGGTCCGGCTTCGACAGGCTCGTGCTGGGCAAACCGCGCAACGCAGGGCGCGTCGTTGCCCGGCCAAACTTGCCGGGTTACGCAGGGAATGGAGTTCCCAGTATTTGCCAAGCTATTGAAATTCATTGCGAAAAGTTCCGGCGGTCGGAAGTTCGACGAGGGATCATGCGCAAGGACGGCGCCAACTGGCCCCGCGACCGGGCGACGCGGCAACTCCCGTCCCTTTCGACCGGGCGGGCCCGGCAAAAAGCGCCGCACGGAGAGCGATTTTGCTTCGTAAACAAGCCATTAAGATGAGCGAAAACAAAGGCTTGAGACCATTTCGGCGAGTTGGCCCGACCGTTGCGTAAGGAGGCCGGACAAAGGCGCGTTCGTCATGGACCGCCGTCTCAACCGAGCAACGACTGCGAATGACCGCGATCGCCGCACCCACCGCCGCTCTTCCCGCCGCGCCGCCGCCGGCCGCGAACGGCAAGTCGTCGGGCGACGGCTTCGACGCCCTGCTGGCCATCGCCGGCAAGAGCGATGAGGCCCCCGCGCCCCGCGCCCCGTCGCGTACGGAGTCGAAGAGCGACGCTCGCGATGACGACCGTGACACCAGGGCGGCCGACAAGCCGACCAGGACGGACGGCAAGACCGACGCCAAGCGCGCCGATCGCGCCGACAGGGCCGATGACGCTCAGGACGCTAAGGCCGCTCAGGACTCCAAGAAGGCCGACGCCGCCGACGCCAAGGCCTCGGACAAGGCCGACGCTGGCAAGGACGGCAAGAGCGACGCCGCGGACAACAAGGCCTCGGACAAGGACGCCGACCAGAAGGATGACGCGGCGAACGCCGCCGACGCCGCGGCCCAGGCCGCCGCCACCCTGATCGCCGCCATGACCGCGCCGGTCCAGGCTCCGGTCCCCGTTGAAGCCGCCGCCGACGCTCAGCCGGCCGCGGACGCGACGGCCGCCGTCGCCAATCAGGCCGTCGATTTCGCCGCCGCCGTGCAAACGGCTCAGACCCAGGCCCAGGTGACCGCGCCGGTCGCCGCCGAAGCCGCTCAGCCCGCCTCGCCCCAGCAGCAGACCGCCGCCGTTCAGGCTCCGGTCCAGACGGCCACGCCGGCCACGCCGGCCGCCGCCGCGCCGGAAGGTCAGGCCGTCGACGCCGCCGCGCTCGAGGCTCTGGCCGCCCTCGCCAGCGGCGAAGCGACCCCGGTCTCGACCGACGACCTGACCGCGCCCAAGGCTGTCGACGCCAAGGCCGGCGACGCCAAGACCGCCGACGCGGCCAAGACCGCCGACGCGGCCAAGACCGCCGCCCCCCAGCCGGCCGCCCCGCAAGCGCCCGTGGCCCCGGTCGCCGCGCCGGCCGTCCAGGTCGCCGCGGAGGTGATCGAGGCGCCGGTGGTCGAGGTCGCTCCGGTCGTCGCCGAGACCGTTGCCGCCGCCGAGGCCGCCGAGCCGGAAGCCGCCCAGACCACGACCAAGACCGCCGAGGCTCCCAAGGCCGCGCCGTCGCCGCTGGCCGCCCAGGCCAAGGCCGCCGACGCGGTGGCCGTCGAGACCGCCCAGGCCGTCACCGCCGTCGCCGCGGACAAGGGGGAAACGACCACCGACGCCAAAGGCTCGGACAAGGCCGCCGCGACGATCGCTTCGGTCGAAGCGCCGGTCGCCGCCGCGGCCGCCGTCGACACCAACGCCATGGCCGTCCCGGCTCCGGTCGCCCAGGCTCAGGCCGCCAGAGCCGCCGCGCCGGCCGCGGCGCCCGCCCCAGTGCGCGGTTCGCCCGAGACCGTCGCGGCCCTGTCGGCCGAGATCCTCAAGCGCGCGGACAAGGCCACCCGCTTCGACGTGACCCTGACCCCGGATAACCTGGGCAAGGTCGACGTGCGCATCGAGATCGGCCGCGACGGCGCGATGACCGCCTCGATGAGGTTCGACACCGTCCACGCCGCTCAGGAACTGCGCAGCAAGGCGGGCGAACTGCGCCAGGCCCTGAACGACGCCGGCTTCAGCGTCGCCGACAATGGCCTGTCGTTCGACGTCTCCAGCCAGAACAACGGCCAGAATTCCAACCCCTTCCTCGCTTTCCAGGACTTCGGCGACCAGGGACGGCGCGCCTTCTCGGGCCGCGCCTTCCAGGCCTCGCTGACCGGCGAGGAAGACATCGCCATCGCCCCCGCTGACCTGCTGCCCGGCCTGAAGACGGTCGCCGACAGCGGTCTCGACATCCGCATCTAAGGAAGGACCGAGTCATGGCCTCCGCCGTCTCGTCTCAGAACACCTCTTCGGTCCTCGACAAGATCAACAACTCGCGCACGTCGCTCGCCAACAACGAGCAGACGTTCCTGAAGCTGCTGACCGTCCAGTTGAAGAACCAGGACCCGCTTTCGCCCACCGACACGACCCAGATGACCAGCCAGATCACCCAGATGACGGGCGTCGAGCAGCAACTGGTCACCAACGATCTGCTGGCCGCCCTGGTCGGGATGAACACCGGCACGGGCCTGTCGGAAGGCGTCAACATGATCGGCAAGCAGGTCACCGCGACCACCGACAACTCGACCCTGAAGGACGGCAAGGCGGTCTTCTCGTGGAGCCAGCCGGGCGGTTCGACCTCGCTGACCGTCGAAGTGAAGAACGCCGCCGGCAAGGTGGTCCGCACGCTGAAGCCGGACGACCAGAAGAGCGGCGACCACACCATCACCTGGGACGGCAAGGACGACAGCGGCGCCCAGCTGGAAAACGGCGGCGTCTACACCATCGCCGTCACCGCCAAGGGCGCGGACGGCAAGGAAATCAAGGCGACGAACATCAAGGGCCGCACCGAAGGCGTGGTCACGGCGGTCGACAACTCCACAGGCTCGCCGCAGGTCATCATCAACGGCAAGCCGGTCCCCATCGACAACGTCATCGGCGTCACCGCCGTGGCCGCCAACTCGGACACCAAGACGGACGACCAGACGGACACCAAGACGGACGACAAGACGGAAGACAAAGCCGCCTAGGTCTGCCGCCACCCTATCGAACGGGCGTCAGAATGACGCCGACGCGGTCCCCGGAAGACGGTCTTCCCCCGGACCCAAACGCAAACAGCGCTGAACCCTTCGAACCCCATTTAGAAGCAGGAATTCAGTCATGAGCATCAACAGCGCCATGCTCGCCGGCGTCTCCGGCCTGATCGCCAACTCGTCGGCCCTGGCCGCGATCTCGGACAACATCGCCAACGTCAACACCGTCGGCTACAAGCGCTCCAGCGCCAACTTCTCGACCCTGGTGACCTCGGGCTCGAAGAACCAGGCCTACAGCGCCGGCGGCGTGAAGGCTCAGACGCACCAGTACGTCAGCCAGCAGGGCCTGACCCAGTCCACCACCTCGAACCTCGACCTGTCGATCTCGGGTTCGGGCTTCTTCGTCACCACCGAGAAGCCGGAAAACCTGACGGCGACCGACACCCGCTCGTTCACCCGGGCCGGTTCGTTCCAGCTGGACAACCTGGGCTACCTGCGCAACGACGCTGGCCTCTACCTGCAAGGCTGGCTGGCCGATCCGGTCAGCGGCATGATCACGCCCGACCCGTCGGACCTGATGCAACTGTCGTCGATCAACGTCGGCAGCGTCGGCGGCACGGCCGAGAAGACGACCCGCGTCGGCGTCAACGCCAACCTGCGTTCCGAACAGCCGGTCGCCGCCGCCGTCTCGTACAAGGTCGGCACCGCAGGCTCGCCCTCGAAGACCAACGTCCAGGACTCCAACCTCGTCAACCACAACCTCGACGTCGTCTACAGCTCGACGGGCGCGGCCAATCCGGCTGCCTCGGGCGAAAACGAATACCTGGTCGATATCAAGGAAAACGGCGTGATCGTCGCCAGCGGCAAGGTCGGCTACAACGCGACGACGGGCGCGCTGGCCAGCTCGACCATCGACTACAAGGGCGCCACCACCCCGGTCGGCAACGTCAACAACACGGCGATCAACGCCGCGGGCGACACGGTCGATCTGGTCGACCTGGGCATCTCCACCGACGCGGACGCCAAGCTGGGCAAGCTTTACGATCCCTCGACCTGGTCGATGTCGGACTACGCCCTCGACAACACCAAGGGCGTGAAGCCGGACTTCGAGATCCAGGTCCCGCTGTCGGATTCCAAGGGCGGTCAGCGCACGGTCACCCTGTCGCTGCTGAAGGGCCCCGGCCCGAACCAGTGGTACGCCGAACTGCGCGCCAAGCCGGGCGACCTGGCCAACAACGCCAACGGCCTGATCAGCACGGGCGTCATCGAATTCACCACCGACGGCAAGCTCAAGGACACGGGCAACCTGTTCGGCGGCACCAGCCCGACCTCGATCTCGATCCAGGCTTCGGGCACCCCGCTGGTGGTCCAGCCGGCCCCGCCAGCCGCGCAACTGCCGCAACCGCCGATCTGGGCCGACGCGCTGGGCATTGACACTCAGGACGTCCAGATCGACCTGGCTAACGCCGCCGGCGGCCTGACCCAGTACAACAGCCAGTCGGTCGTCCAGTCGGTGAACACCAACGGCACCGCCTTCGGCAACCTGACCAATATCGAAGTGGATGACGACGGCTACGTCTCGGCCATCTTCGACAACGGCGTCACCCGCCGGATCGCCCAGGTCGCCGTCGCCACCTTCTCGAACCCGAACGGCCTGAAGGGCGTCAACGGCAACGCCTATCGCGTCACCAACGAAAGCGGCACCTACAGTCTGAAGGCTCCGGGCCAGGGCGGGGCCGGCGGTCTGGCGCCCTCGACGCTGGAAGCTTCGACGGTCGATCTGTCTACTGAGTTTACGGGCCTGATCACCACGCAACGCGCCTACTCGGCGTCGTCGAAGATCATCACGACCGCCGATCAGATGCTTGAAGAGCTTCTGAATATTAAGCGCTGATCATAGGGATTAACGCTCTTTAATTCTTGTGTTTCACATCGAGACACTACGGACTGCTAAAGGAGCCACTCTGTTCAGGCCTTCTTTACTATTGGGATTAAGCCGCTGTTATTAGGCGGCGCCTATAGTGGCCTTCAACAGTGATGGTTGTGGGAAAGGCGTAAAGCCATGTTGCAACAGCAGCGCACGAACAGCCGGGGTGAAAAGTACGTTATCGGTCCGACCGGTGCGCCTCTTACCCTGTCCGATCTGCCGCCGCCGGAGACCCAACGTTGGGTTATCCGTCGTAAAGCCGAGGTCGTGGCCGCCGTCCGCGGGGGCCTGCTCTCGCTCGACGAGGCTTGCGATCGTTATAAGCTGACCAACGAGGAGTTCCTCGCGTGGCAGCAGTCGATCGACCGGCACGGCCTGGCGGGCCTGCGGACCACCCGGATCCAGCAGTACCGTTAAGAGCCGTTCGTCAGGCCATTGGGGGTGCGATATTGTGACCGCCCCTTGCTACTCCTGAGAACCCGCGGGCCTTGCGCCACAAGGGTTTGAAGACGTTCAGCGGCCGCTCCCGAAGGGGGCGGCCGCGACGTTTTGGCGCCGTCCCGGCAGCCTTCCCGACCCAGATATAAACGCCTCGTTTACCTTGTACTGGGTAAATCCTGCCTACCGGCGGGCGGTTCTCGTTCGCCTGCCGGTTCCTCCTCGCGGAGGGGCGTGGGATCAAGGGTGAGGCTTCGTGGAAAGCTTTCTGGGTTCGATCAAGCAGTTTGGCGTCGGCCGTCTGGCCGCGATGCTCGGCGTTGGCGCCGGCGTCGTCGCGGTCCTGGTGGCCCTCGTCATGTTCATGGGCAAGGAGCCCAATGAGCTGCTGTATTCGAACCTGGACCTGAAGGAAGCCTCGCAGGTCACCCAGGCGCTGGACCAGGCGGGCATCAAGTACGAGACCAAGGGCGACGGCTCGACGATCATGGTGGCGCGCGACAAGGTCGCCAGCGCCCGCCTGATGGTCGCCGGCAAGGGCCTCGTGAGCTCCGGCTCCATCGGCTACGAAATCTTCGACGGCAACAACGCGCTGGGCCAGACCGACTTCGTCCAGCAGCTGAACCGTCAGCGCGCCCTGCAGGGCGAGCTGGAACGCACGATCAAGGCCATGCAGGGCGTCAACAGCGTCCGCGTCCACCTGGTGCTGCCCAAGCGCCAGCTGTTCGAGGAAGACGCCGAGCAACCGTCCGCCGCCGTGACCATCGGCGTCGGCTCGCGCGAGCCCTCGTCGGAAATGGTCCGCGCCATCCAGAACCTGGTCTCGTCGTCGGTCCCGAACATGAAGGCCGAGAAGGTCGCGGTCATCGACCAGCACGGCAAGACCCTGTCGGCGCCCAGCGACGACAGCCTGGCCGGCAAGATGGCCGAGGATCGCCGCACCGAAGCCGAGGCCCGCATCGCCAAGACCGTCAAGGACATGATCGAAGGCGTGCTCGGCCCGGGCAAGGCCCGCGTCAACGTCACCGCCGACCTCGACCTGAACCGCGTCACCACCCAGGAAGAGAAGTTCGATCCGGACGGTCAGGTCGTCCGCTCGGAAAGCACCAACGAACAGGGCAACAGCGAGACCAAGAACGACGACACCTCGGGCGTCACCGCGACCGCGAACGTCCCGGGTCAGGGCGGCGCCAACGGCTTCCAGCAGCTGGGCTCGCGCTCGAACGCCAACGAGAGCGTCACCAACTACGAGATCTCCAAGTCGGTCACCACGACCGTCCGCGAGCCGGGCGCGATCCGCAAGGTCGCCGTGGCCGTGGCCATCGACGGCGTCACCGCCCCTCCGGGCAAGGACGGCAAGCCGGGCGCCTATACCCCGCGCACGGCTCAGGAGATCGCGCAGATCGAAGAGCTGGTGAAGACCGCCGTGGGCTTCGACGCCCAGCGCGGCGATCAGGTGAAGGTCACCAACATCAAGTTCCCGCAGCCCGAGGACCAGGGCCTGGAGAAGCAAGGCCTGCTGGCCGGCTTCGACAAGAACGACATCATGCGCTTCGCAGAACTGGGCATCCTGGGCATCGTCGCCCTGCTGGTCCTGCTGTTCGCGGTCCGCCCGTTCATCAAGAACCTGTCAACGCCGGCGCCGGGCCCGATGGCCCTGGCGGGTCCCGGCGGCCAGGTGACCCGCTTGGTCACCCTGTCGGACGGCACTCAGCAGCAGGTCGTGGTCGACCAGTCGGGCGAGCCGATCGCCATCGCCGGTCCGGTCTCCGACATCGACTCGCGCATCGATATCGCCAAGATCGAGGGCCAGGTTAAGGCTTCGTCGATCAAGCGGGTGTCAGAGTTCGTCGAAAAGCATCCGGAGGAATCGGTCGCGATCCTCCGTAACTGGCTGCACGAGTCGACCTGATGGCCATGAAAGTCGCCGTCAACGATATCAAGAACCTCTCGGGGCCGGAAAAGGCCGCGATCGTTCTGCTCGCCCTCGGTGAAGATCACACCAAGATCTGGGAAGCCCTGGACGACGAGGAGATCAAGGAAGTCTCCCAGGCCATGGCCGGCCTCGGCACGGTGTCGGCCAGCGTCGTCGAGGATCTGCTGGTCGAGTTCGTCTCCGGCATGAGCGCGACCGGCGCGATCATGGGGTCTTACGAGCAGACCCAGCGCCTGCTGGCCTCGTTCATGCCTCAGGAGAAGGTCGACGCCCTGATGGAAGAGATCCGCGGTCCGGCGGGTCGAACCATGTGGGACAAGCTGGGCAACGTGAACGAGGCGGTGCTCGCCAACTACCTGAAGAACGAATACCCGCAGACCGTCGCGGTGGTGCTGTCGAAGGTGAAGAGCGATCACGCCGCCCGCGTGCTGGCCTGCCTGCCGGAAGACTTCGCCCTGGAATGCGTCACCCGCATGTTGCGGATGGAGCCGGTGCAGCGCGAGATCCTCGACAAGATCGAGATGACCCTGCGCACCGAATTCATGTCGAACCTGGCGCGCACGTCCAAGCGCGACAGCCACGAGATGATGGCCGAGATCTTCAACAACTTCGACCGCCAGACCGAAGCCCGCTTCATCGCGGCCCTGGAAGAGCGAAACCGCGAGGCGGCCGAGCGCATCCGGGCCCTGATGTTCGTGTTCGAGGACCTGTCGAAGCTGGACCCGGGCGGCATCCAGACCCTGCTGCGCGGCACGCCGAAGGAGCAGCTGGGCCTGGCCCTGAAGGGCGCCTCGGACAAGCTGCGCGACATGTTCTTCTCCAACATGTCGGAGCGCGCCGCCAAGATCATGCGCGAGGACATGGAGAGCATGGGCCCGGTGCGCCTGAAGGACGTCGACGCCGCTCAGGTGGGCATGGTGCAGGTCGCCAAGGATCTGGCCGCCAAGGGCGAGATCATGCTGGCCGGCTCCGGCGGCGACGACGAGCTGATCTACTGAGGCGGATGGCATGACCGACACCCCTCACCGCAGATTTGGCTTCGACACGGTCTTCGACGACCGTGGCGGCGTCGCCTACACCCCGCCGAAGGTGAAGAAGAGCTTCACCCTCGAGGAGGTCGAGGCGGCCAAGGCCCAGGCCTATCAGGAGGGCGAGCGCTCGTCCGTGGCCCGCGCCGAGCAGGAGGCCGCCCAAGCCCTGAACGAGGTGGCTCACGCCATCCGCGAGGCGTTCGGGTCGCTGACCCATGTGGCGCACGAGCACCGTGAAGGCGCGGCCATGCTGGCCCTGGTCTGCGCCCGCAAGATCGCCGACGCGGCCCTGCAACATTTCCCCGAGGCCCCGGTCTCCGCGGCCCTCGAAGCCCTGGCCCGCGAGGTCGAGGCCCAGCCGCGCATCTTCGTCCGGGTGTCGCCCGAGCTGGAGGAGCGCACCCAACAGGCTCTGGAGCAGGTGGCGACCCAGATTGGCTTCCAAGGCCAGATCGTCGCCCGCGCCGACGGCGCCATGGCCCCGGCGGCCTTCACTTTCGACTGGGGGGAGGGCCGCGCGGCCTTCGATCCAGACGGCGCCGCCCAACGCGTCGCCGAAGCGCTGGAAGCGGCCATCGCCGCCGAAGGTCTCCACGCCGAACCCCTGTTCTCCTGAAAAGGCTGATCCAAGATGGCCGAAGACAATCTCCCGCTCGACGAATTCGGAGGCTCGATGCTCGCCTCCGAAATGCCGGTCGAGCTCAGCGACAAGACGGCGTCGGATCTGGCGCCGGTCTTCGACGTACCGGTCAACATCTCGGCGGTGCTGGGACGCGCGCACATGTCCGTGGCGCAGCTGCTTCAGCTGAGTCAGGGCTCGATCCTGGAGCTGGACCGCAAGGTCGGCGAGGCGATCGACATCTACGTCAACAACCGTCTGGTCGCTCGTGGCGAGGTCGTCGTCGTCGACGAACGCCTGGGCGTGACCATGACGGAAATCATCAAGGACGGCGACCAGGGCTAACGCCCTGCCGTCCGTGAGGGAGAGTAGAAAATGCGGCTTCTGGTCGTCGGAAAACTGAACGGGCAGCTCTCGGTCGCCGTGAAGATGGCGATGAACGCGGGCGCGAAGGTGTCGCACGTCGAAACGACGGAGCAGGCGACCAATGCCCTGAGGGCAGGGCAGGGCGCCGACCTGCTGATGGTCGAGTACTCGCTCGACATCGCCGGCCTGATCGCGGCCAACGAGGCCGAGCGGATGCGGGTGCCGGTGGTGGCCTGCGGCGTCGACGCCGACCCCGCCCGCGCGGCCGCCGCCATCAAGGCCGGGGCCAAGGAATTCATCCCGCTGCCGCCGGACGCCGAGCTGATCGCCGCCGTCCTGGCCGCCGTCACCGACGATGAAAAGCCGATGGTCGTCCGCGACCCGGCCATGGAGTCGGTGATCAAGCTGGCCGACCAGGTCGCCGCGTCCGAAGCCTCGATCCTGATCACCGGCGAAAGCGGTTCGGGTAAGGAGGTCATGGCCCGCTACGTCCACGGCAAGTCGCGCCGGGCCAAGGCCCCGTTCATCTCGGTCAACTGCGCCGCCATCCCCGAGAACCTGCTGGAAAGCGAGCTGTTCGGCCACGAGAAGGGCGCCTTCACCGGCGCCATGGCCCGCCGCATCGGCAAGTTCGAGGAAGCCGACGGCGGCACCCTGCTGCTGGACGAAATCTCGGAAATGGACGTGCGCCTGCAGGCCAAGCTGCTGCGCGCCATCCAGGAACGCGAGATCGACCGCGTCGGCGGCTCCAAGCCGGTCAAGGTCAATATCCGCATCCTGGCCACCAGCAACCGCGACCTCGTCCAGGCCGTGAAGGACGGGATCTTCCGCGAAGACCTGCTCTATCGCCTGAACGTCGTGAACCTGCGCCTGCCGCCGCTGCGCGAGCGCCCGGGCGATGTGATCAGTCTGTGCGAGTTTTTCGTGAAGAAGTACTCGGCCGCCAATGGCGTGCCGGAAAAGCCGATTTCGGCCGAGGCCCGCCGTCGCCTGATCGCCCACCGCTGGCCGGGCAACGTCCGCGAGCTGGAAAACGCCATGCACCGCGCGGTGCTGCTGTCGACCGGTCCGGAGATCGAGGAGTTCGCCATCCGCCTGCCGGACGGTCAGCAACTGGCCCCCGCGCCGGATGTCGCCGTCGCCCGCGGCGCCCAGATGGCCGCGGACGCCGTCTCGCGCGCCTTCGTCGGCTCGACCGTCGCCGAGGTCGAGCAGAAGCTGATCATCGACACGCTGGAGCACTGCCTGGGCAACCGCACCCACGCGGCCAACATCCTGGGCATCTCGATCCGCACGCTGCGCAACAAGCTGAAGGAATACAGCGACGCCGGCGTTCCGGTGCCGCCGCCGCAAGGGGGCGTGGGCGCGGCCGCCTAGTGATTTTCGTTGGCGTCGCGGAGCCGAAAACCCCGTCCTTCGACAAGCTCAGGATGAGGTTTTCTACTGAAGCGGCGCCGACCATCGTCCTCATCCTGAGCTCGTCGAAGGACGAGGACGACGCAAGGAAGAAGACGGCCCTGGGGCCAACATGTCGCGGCGCCGCGACCATCCGTCCGGCGCCGAACATGGCTAATTCTCGTTAAGGAGATGGCGGCGGACCGCAAATCGCTTCAAGCGCTGGTCTAGCTTACCCATCAACGGTTCAAGGTTCAGCATGGCCGACGCCGCCGCCCCGACCGCCCGATCCGTCCCCAGCGCCCGGTCGCTGCTGGATGGCTTTCTGCGCGGCGAAATGGGCCTGGCCCTGGGCGTCGTGGGCATCATCGTCCTGCTGATCCTGCCGGTCCCGCCGATGCTGCTGGACATGCTGCTGGCCATCTCGGTGACCGGATCCGTGCTGATCCTGATGACGGCGATCCTGATCAAGCGGCCGCTGGAATTCACCTCGTTCCCGACCGTCCTGCTGGTCTCGACCCTGTATCGCCTGGGTCTGAACGTCGCCTCGACCCGCCTGATCCTGGGCCACGGCCAGGAAGGCACAGGCGGGGCCGGCGCGGTCATCGAGGCCTTCGGTCACCTGATGATGCAGGGCAACTTCGTCATCGGCGTGATCGTGTTCATCATCCTGGTGGTGGTGAACTTCATGGTCGTCACCAAGGGTTCGGGCCGGATCGCCGAAGTCGCGGCCCGCTTCACCCTGGACTCCATGCCCGGCAAACAGATGGCGATCGACGCCGACCTGTCGACCGGCCTGATCGACCAGGAAGGCGCCAAGCTGCGCCGCAAGGAATTGGAACAGGAAAGCACGTTCTTCGGGGCCATGGACGGCGCCAGCAAGTTCGTGAAGGGCGACGCGATCGCCGGCCTGATCATCACCGGCATCAATGTCGTCGGCGGCATCATCATCGGCGTCGTGCAGCACAAGCTGCCGATCGGCCAGGCCGCCTCGACCTACACCATCATGACCATCGGCGACGGTCTGGTCAGCCAGATCCCGGCCCTGATCATCTCGATCGCCGCCGGCATGGTCGTTTCGAAGGCCGGCGTCGAAGGCTCGGCCGACAAGGCCCTGACGACCCAGCTGGCCATGAACCCGGCGGGCCTGGGCATGGTCTCGGCCTCGTCCGGCATCATCGCCCTGATCCCGGGCATGCCGATCATCCCGTTCGCGGTGCTGTCGCTGGCCGCGGGAGCCCTGGCCTACAAGCGCATCCAGGACGCCAAGAAGCCCAAGCCCATCGATCCATCCCTGCTCGAGGCCGCCTCCGCCCCCGCCGAGTCGGAAGAGGAGCCGATCAGCGCCTCGCTGGCCATCGACGACGTCAAGATCGAGCTGGGCTACGGCCTGCTGACCCTGATCAACGACCTGGACGGCCGCAAGCTGACCGACCAGATCCGCGCCCTGCGCAAGACCCTGGCCGGCGAGTTCGGCTTCGTCATGCCGCCCGTGCGGATCCTCGACAACATGCGCCTAGCCAACCAGGGCTACGCCATCCGCATCAAGGAGATGGAAGCCGGCGCCGGCGAAGTGCGCCTGGGCTCCCTGATGGCCATGGACCCGCGCGGCGGCCAGGTCGAGCTGCCTGGCGAGCACGTGCGCGAACCCGCCTTCGGCCTGCCGGCCACCTGGATCGCCGACGATCTGCGCGAGGAAGCCACCTTCCGCGGCTACACGGTCGTCGACCCGGCCACGGTGCTGACCACGCACCTGACCGAGATCCTCAAGGAGAACATGGCCGACCTGCTGTCCTACGCCGAGGTGCAGAAGCTCCTGAAGGAGCTGCCCGAGTCGCAGAAGAAGCTGGTCGACGACCTGATCCCGGGCACGGCCACCGCCGCCACGGTGCAGCGCGTGCTGCAGTCGCTGCTGCGGGAGCGGGTCTCGATCCGCGACCTGCCGCAGATCCTGGAAGGCATCGGCGAGGCCGCGCCGCACACCGCCTCGGTCACCCTGCTGGTCGAGCAGGTGCGCGCCCGCCTGTCGCGCCAGCTGTGCTGGGCCAATCGTGGCGACGACGGCGCCCTGCCGATCATCACCCTGTCGGCCGACTGGGAGCAGGCCTTCGCCGAAGCCCTGATCGGCCCCGGCGACGACAAGCAGCTGGCCCTGCCGCCCTCACGCCTGCAGGACTTCATCCGCGGCGTCCGCGACGCCTTCGAGCGCGCGGCCCTGGCCGGCGAGCACGCCGTCCTGCTGACCAGCCCGGGCGTCCGCCCCTATGTCCGCTCGATCATCGAACGCTTCCGCGGCCAGACCGTGGTGATGAGCCAGAACGAGATCCACCCCCGCGCCCGCCTGAAGACGGTGGGGATGGTCTAGGCGGTCGCCGGCTTCGCGCCGGCCGCCGGTCGGTATTTCTCGGCGTCGCTCGTGAACTCGGCGTGGCCGTAGCGCTTAAGCTGCTTCCTTAGCTTGGCGACCAGGCGCGCGTCGGCCAGGTCCGAGACGCCCGGGACGTTGCGCGCCAGGCGGTAGGCCAGCAGCTGGCTGGTCACCAGCAGCGCCACGACGCCGAACATCATGAAGTCGCGGGGACCGATCTCGACGCCCATGCGCCTCGCGGCCGCGACGTCGCCGTTCATGAAGTTGCGCAGGAAGAACACCTTGGAGAAGCGGCGCTCGACCTTGTCGAACAGGCGGTTCTCCGGGCGCTCGTCCGGCGGCAGGTAGGCGTTCAGCGTGGCCCGGACCAGCTCGCCGCAGGTGGCGTCGTCGAAGCCGGCGCGCAGGGTGCCGCTGCGGGCGTTCATGGTGTCCACGACCCCTTGCGGCGTGTCGGCCAACAGGTCCTCGGGCAGGCCCAGCAGGAAGCAGCGGTAGCGGGCCAGCTCGACCCGCGCGCGCTCGTCTGCGGTGAAGGTCTTCCGGCCCTGGGCGACGATCTTGTAGCTCATCAGGAAGATCGGGATCAGGCCGGCGGGCATCTGGTCGACCTGCGGAATCGGGATGCCATAGACGCCCACGTCCCAGCGGTCCGAGCGCTTCAGGGCGTTGAACCGCACCATCGAGTGCATCAGCCGCACCATGGCGGCGGCCTTGAAGCCGGCCCCGTGGCGCTCCAGCGAGCCGGGCAGCAGGGTGGTGGTGAAGAAGGTCGCCGTTTCGTTGACCCGGCGGGCGGCCGTGTCGTTCGACAGGGTCCCGGTCAGGGCCATCGGCAGGGCGGCGTACTTGTTCATGAAGGTGGCGATGAACGCGCCCCGGATCGCGAACGGCCCCAGATTGGCGGCGGCGCTGCGGTCCAGCCGCTGGCCCTCGCGCACCAGGTCCATATCGACCCAGGCCGGGGTGGCCTCCATGTCGGCGATGAAGGCGGCCAGTTCCGGCGGCGCGTTCTCCACGGCGGCAATCCCGGCGTCGCAGGCCTGGGTCAGCATCTGGATCAGCGGCCGGAAGCCATATTGGGGCATCAGCGCGGCATAGGCGTCTGCGACCACGTCGCCCAGCAGGGTGTAAGCCTTGATCAGGGCGACCTTGTCCGGATCGAGTTTACGAAGGCGCGGCGCGACGCTGGTTTTCGGATCGTCGGTGAAGCGCTCCGGCGTGGCGTCGAAATCGACCTCGCCATAGAGCGCGGGCAGGGCGGTCTTCTGGGACGCGACCTTGGCCCGGACCTTTTCGAGGGCGGCGTTCATGGGAACTCCTGGCGTAGCGGAACCGAGACGGATCCAACTGTTCGGCGCTAGGCTAGGCCCACAGAACCCCCACGCTACTCGCCTTGCCCGCATCTCGGAGGCCAAGCCACAAGTGACTGAAAAGACGAGGCGAACGCCGCGCCAGTCGCGCTCCGAGGCGACGGTGGACGCAATTCTGGAAGCGGCCTTTCAACTTCTCGAGGCCGATGGCGTCGAAGCCTTGACCACCAACCACATCGCCGAGCGGGCCGGGGTCAGCGTCGGCACGCTCTACCAGTACTTCGCCGGCAAGCAGGCGATTCTGGCGGCCCTGGCCCAGCGGCGGGCCGCCGCCGCCCGCGACCGCATCGCCGAGATCGTCATCGCGGGACCTGAACTGGGGGCGGTGCGCCTGATCGTCCGCACCCTGGCCACGGCCTTCGAGGGCTTGCCCGCCACCCGCCGCGCGCTGCTGGACGCCCTGACCCTGGCGGGCGGCGACGACGTGGTCATGCGTCACCACCTGACGTTCTTCGACACGATCGCCGGCAAGACCGCCTTCGGCTTTCCGTTGTCGCCCGAGGCTGGCTTCGTCCTGACCCACGCGGTGGTCGGATTGCTGCGCGCGGCGACCGCCGAGACCGAGCTGGCGCTGGACCCGGCGCGGCTGGAGGACGAGCTGGTGCGGCTGATGGAGGCCTATATCGGGGCCCTGGTCATGGCCCCTCGTGGCGACGGCGGCTCGCCCCGGTAGAACGTGGCGTCGACTCGCCGACGGAACCGTGTCCGCAAGGTCACGTTGTTTCCGGCAAGGGAGGGGCCCCTTTCGACGGAGAGTGACCATGACCAACAAGATCGCCCTGCTCGCCGCCGCCGCGTCCCTGACGTTCGCCGGCGCGGCTTTTGCCCAGAGCACGACCACCACCACGACCCCGGCCGCGCCGACCACCGGGGCCATGCCGCCGGCCTCGACCACCATGCCGGCGCCCACTCAGTCCATGACCACGACGACGCCGACCCAGAGCACGACCACCACGACCACGCCGTCGGCCTCGACGACGACTCAGACCACCACCCCGTCCGCCGACGCCGCGGGCGCGCCGACCTCGGCCAGCGTCGCCAGCTTCAAGGTCGGTTCGGCCGTGAAGGACGTCGGCGGCGTCTCGGTCGGCCAGATCACCGGCACCAGCACCGGCGCCGACGGCTCGACCAACGTCATCGTCACCAATGGCGGCGTGAAGTTCGCCCTGCCGGCCAACAGCCTCAGCGCGGCCGCCGACGGCAGTGTATCGACCACGGCCACCAAGGCTCAGATCGACGCCACGGTCGCGGGCGCCAAGCCGCAGTAAGCGACCCGTATCCGCACGGATGCGACAGCGAGCCCGCTCGGCATTGCCGAGCGGGCTCGTCACTGATAGCGATGACCATCAAGAGGGGCGGTCATCGCCGACTTGGGGTTCAGTATGCCTCCGGCCAATAAGACTAAGCGTGGGTCCAACTCACTGCTGTGGGACTTGCTCACGTTCGATCGCCTGGTCACCGGGCCGGTGATTCACTTCATCTATTGGGCTGGCCTCGGGGTCGTGGCCCTGTTCGGCTTTTCGGTCGTCGGCGCCGCCGTGGGCCTGGCGCTGAAGGAGCCGGGCGTCGGCTCGCTGCTGCTGGCCTTCCCGGTGCTGATCGCCGGCCTGCTGGTCGCGGGCGCGCTGGTGCTGCTTTGGCGCGCCTTCTGCGAGTTCTACGTCGCCATCTTCCGGATCAGCGAGGACCTGCGGGCCCTGCGCCAGACCAGCGACGCCGATCACGCCGCCATCCGGGCTCGCCAGGCGGCGCAGCCGCCGCGTTCTCAGGTTTAAGGTCAAGCGGCCCAGCCGCCGCGTACTCAGGTTTAAGGCCGCTACTTCGCGACGGTCTTCAGCTGATCGCGCAACGCGCTCATCGTCTCCAGCGGCATGTCGAGCGCGCAGAACAGCTTCTCGGGGATAGAGACGGCCTGATCGCGCAGGGCGCGGCCCTTATCGGTCAGCGCCACGATGACCCGCCGCTCGTCCTCCGGATCCCGGGTTCGCTGGACGAGACCGCCGGCTTCCAGACGCTTGAGCAGCGGGGTCAGGGTGCTGGAATCCAGGTCCAGCGCGTCGCCCAGGGCCCCGACGGTCCGGGGACTGGCCTCCCACAGCACCAGCAGGGCCAGATACTGCGGATAGGTCAGCCCCAGGGCGTCCAGCATGGGCCGGTAGAGCCGCGTCATCCGGTTGGCCGCGCCGTAGAGGGCGAAGCACAGCTGGTTGTCGAGGCGCAGGACCTCGATCGGAGCATCGGACGGCGCGGACTTCTTCTGGGTCATGACATTACGGCTTAGGCGGCCTTCACGGTGATGGCCACGTCGACATTGCCACGGGTGGCGTTCGAATAGGGGCAGACTTGGTGGGCGGTCGCAACCAGCGCCTCGGCGTCGGCCTGGCTCAAGCCCTGGGTTTCGACCTCCAGGGCGACTTCCAGCTTGAAGCCGACCTCTTGCGTGGCGAGCCCGACCTGGCCGGTCACGGTCGAGCCGGTCAGAGCGATCTTCTGGGTGCGGGCGACGTGGGCCATGGCGCTCTGGAAGCAGGCGGCGTAGCCGGCGGCGAACAGCTGCTCAGGATTGGTGCCGGTCTCCTTGCCGCCCAGGGCCTTGGGCATCGACAGCTGGACGTCCAGCAGGCCGTCTTCGCTGCGGGCGTGGCCGTCACGGCCGCCGACGACGGTGGCGCGGGTGGTGTAGAGGGTGGTCATGGGAGCCTCCTTGGCTTGAAGTGATGTGAGCGATTTAATCGCGCACGATATAATTGCAAGGGCTGGGCGGTGAAAAAGATCGCGTGCAATTTAATCGGGCTTGCGTAACCCCCTCAGTCGGCTGAGTTTATCCTCGGGCCGGCGAAGCCGGACCCGTGGGCCGACAGCTCCCCCATAAAGGGGAAGCAGGATCCGAGGTTCTCCTCCCCCTTTATGGGAGAGGTGGCCCGAAGGGCCGGAGGGGGCTGCGCGGGCCTAAGCCGCCCAGGCCGCCGCGAAGCGCCTGAGCAGCGAGCGCGCCGGGCTCTCGACGCTGGCTTCGGCGGCTTCCAGGCGCAGAAACAGGTCCCCGGCCTTGTGCGCCGCGCGGGCGGGAAGGCCCTGGCCGGGCAGGCGGACCAGGCCGCGGGCGGCGGCCTTGGTCGAGATCCAGGCCGGGCGCGGGCCCAGCGGGGTGTCGGCGTCGACGCGGCCGCCTTCGGCCAGCACGCGCGGATCGACCTTGCCGGTCAGCCAGATGTCGTCGCCACGCACCAGGGCGCCGTCCTGAGCCCGCAGGCGGACCTCGAACAGCACGCCCTCGACCCGGACCTTGTCGCCTTCGCGCAGGCCGGCGGGCAGCTTCAGCCTCAGGCGGCGGCCGTCGATGGCCAGCTCCTCGGCGCCGCCGGCGACGGCCGTGGCGATGTCGATCTCGAGAAAGACGCGGTCGGCGATCGGGACGGCCTGCACCGTCGGCGGGAAGTTGTGCTGAACGACCGGCGTGTCCTGCAGCAGGCGGTAGGCGGCCAGCACATCGCGGAACAGGGCCGCATCGCCGGTCGGACGGTCGGGGTGGGCTCGCTTGGCGGCCTCGCGATAGGCCATGCGCAGCTCGCGCTCGTCGGCGGTGGACGCAACACCCAGGAGGGCGCGAGCAGCCGAAAGCGTCAGGGCGGGCGTACGGGTCGTCATGGTTCGACCGTGGCGCCGGATGGTCAACGGCGGGTTAAGTTAAGACTTTAGAGGCCAGGTCCCCAAAGGGTTCGCCCTGATGTGGCTCTCGACCGCGCCAGGCTCTATATCGAAGGGCATGAGCGCTGACCCGACCCTGATCCCCGCCTCGCCCAGCGAGGACGAGTATGTCCGTCAAGTCACCGAGGCGGTCCCGCCGGCCCTGCTATCGGAGGAGGATCCCTTCGCCCTGTTCGCCGAGTGGCTGGAGGAGGCGGGCAAGAAGGAGCTCAACGACCCCAACGCCATGACCGTCTCGACCGTCGACGCCGACGGCATGCCGGACTCGCGCATGGTGCTGCTGAAGGGCGTCGATCCGCGCGGCTTCGTCTTCTACACCAACACCCAGAGCGCCAAGGGGCGCGAGCTGAACGGCCAGCCCAAGGCCGCCTTGCTGTTTCACTGGAAGTCCTTGCGCCGCCAGGTGCGGATCCGCGGCGTGGTCGAGCCGGTCAGCGACGCCGAGGCCGACGCCTATTTCGCCAGCCGCGCCCGTCCCAGCCAGCTGGGCGCCTGGGCCAGCGACCAGTCGCGTCCGCTGCCCGACCGCCTGGCCCTGGAAAAGCGGGTCGCCGAGATGGGCCTGAAGTTCGGCCTCTCCAAGGTTCCGCGCCCGCCGCACTGGTCGGGCTACCGCATCATCCCGGTCACCATCGAGTTCTGGCGCGACCGGCCGTTCCGCCTGCATGAACGGCTGGTGTTCGACCGCGCGGACGGGGGCTGGACCACGAAGCGGCTGTTTCCCTAGGCCCGCGCCCGTTCCCGGTCACCTTACCCCATAGCGCGCCAGGAACGTCTCGACCGCGTCCTCGGCGATGTCCTTGATCGGACGGCGGGGCAGGACGTCGTCGCCGGCCGTGATGCCCAGGACCAGGGTGACGTGGTCGAGCAGGCCCAGCAGTTGGCCGGCGGCCCAGGAGGCCTTCTCGACCCTGATCTCGCCGGTCCTGGCCAGGTCGTTGATCACCGAGATCGCCGCGCCGCCCAGTTCGTCGCGGGCGCTTTGCAGGAAATATTCGGCGACATCCTCGAAGCGGCGGCGCTCGGCCGTGACCATCCGGAACATGGCCCGGGTGTCGGCCCGCGACAGGAAGGTCGCGTAGGCGACGGCCAGGGCAGCCAGGCGCGTACGGGCGTCGCCCTTCACCCGAACGGCTTCGCGCACCGGCGCGCCGACGCTGCTGACCGTCTCCAGCACGATCGCCTTGAACAGGTCGGCCTTGCTGGGGAAATAGGCATAGAGCGTGGCGGTCGAGACCCCGGCGGCGCGGGCGACCACCTCCATGCCGGTGTCGGCGTAGCCTTCCTTCAGGAATAGGGATCGGGCCGAGGCGAGGATTTCCTCGCGCTTGTGTCCAGACCGCTTCAGACCCGCACCGACAAGCATGTGACACTCGCACTCAATGGCTTTCATGCAATCTAACCGCGAAAATCACGACTCGGCAAGGCTTGCGCGAGAGGACGCGGGCGCACGTTTCGGCTATGCAGCCCCGGCGCCGATCTTCGGGCGCGACGAGATGGGACGCTGGGCGTGATCAAGGACGCGGAAGCCGCGCGCGAGCAGGAAGTCGCCGCTTGGTTTGGCGAGCGGGCGGAAAGCACGATCGAGACCTCGTGCGCCCGGGTGTTCCTGATCGACGGTTCGGCCTTCAAGGTGAAGCGCCCGGTCGATTTCGGCTTTCTGGACTACTCGACCCTGGAGTTGCGGCGCTGGGCGCTGGAGCGCGAGCTGACCTTCAACCGCGCCGCCGCGCCGGACATCTATCGCGAGGTTCGCCAGCTGAACCGCACCGCCGACGGCGGCCTGGAGATCGACGGCGAGGGCGAGATCGTCGAGCACCTGCTGGAGATGCGCCGCTTCGACCAGAACGGCGTGCTGGCCACCCAGCCCTGGGCGATCGACGATGCGCTGGAGGATTCGCTGGGCCGCACGGTGGCGCGTTTCCACGCCGGCGCGTCGCTGCGTCCGCAAGGCGGCGGCGTCTCGGCCCTGGGCTACACGATCCGCTCGAACGCCAACCTGCTGCGCGGCCTGTCCGCGCGCCTGGGCAAGCAGGCGGTCGAGCGTCTGGTGCACGAGACCGACATCGCGCTGGAGCGCCTGGGCCCGCTGCTGGATGGTCGCGCCAAGGACGGCTTCGCCCGTCACTGCCACGGCGACCTGCACCTGGGAAATATCCTGATCGAGAACGGCCAGCCGATCCTGTTCGACTGCATCGAGTTCAACGACACCCTGTCGGACATCGACGTGCAATACGACCTGGCCTTCCTGCTGATGGACCTGGATTTCCGCCGTCGCCGCGACGCCGCCGGCCGGGTGCTGAACGCCTATCTGGACGAGGCCGCCCGCACGTTCGGCGAGGGGCTGTGGACGGGCCTGGCCGCCCTGCCGCTGATGCTGAGCGTCCGCGCCGCGGTGCGCACCCACGTCTGGGCCTACACCGGCGATGACGAGGCCGCCCGGGCCTATCTCAACACCGCTCTGGAGCATCTGGCCCCCAAGCCGGTCAGCCTGGTGGCGGCCGGCGGCCTGTCGGGTTCGGGCAAGTCGACCTTCTCGCGCGTCTGCGCCCCGGGCCTGGGTTCAGCGCCCGGCGCGGTCGTTTTGCGCACCGACGAGATCCGCAAGCGCCTGTGGGGCGCGCCGTCCCTCCAGCGCCTGCCGCGCGAGGCCTATACGCCGGAGATGAGCGCCAAGGTCTACGACCAATTGTTCCATGACGCCGAGCTGTGCCTGAAGGCCGGACGCTCGGTGGTGCTGGACGCGGTGTTCCTGAAACCCGAGGAGCGGGCCCGCGCCGAGGCCCTGGCCACGCGCTGCGACGTCGGCTTCCTGGGCGTCTGGCTGGAGGCGCCGCCCGAGGTGCTGCGCGCGCGCGTGGCGGCCCGGGTCAACGACGCCTCGGACGCCGACGTGGCGGTGCTGGAGAACCAGCTGACCCGCGAGACCGGCGAGATCGCCTGGCGCAAGGTCGATACGGTCAATGCGTTCGAGGACGAGGCCCGGGCGCTGGCGGAGACCATGGGCTAAGGCTCACGCGGCCTGCCGACCTTCGTCCGGCGGCTGCGGGTTCACCGCCCGGATGATCGCGGTGATCAGGTCCATCGGCTTGACCGGCTTGCCCAGATGGTCGTCGAAGCCCATGCCGAGGAACCGCTCGCGATCGCCGGCCATGGCCGAGGCGGTCAGGGCGATGACGGGCAGGGCGGGATCGCCGGCCCGGCCCTGGCGGATCGCCTCCAGCGCGGTGATGCCGTCCATCACCGGCATGTTGATGTCCATCAGCACGCAGTCGTATTGGCCCGAGGCCATGGCCTTCAGCGCCTCCTCGCCGTTCTCGACGATGGTCAGGGCCACGCCGGTCGGCTCCAGCATGGTGCGCACGACCAGTTGGTTGACGGCGTTGTCCTCGGCCATCAGCACGCGGATCTGGTCGAGGGTCTCGTCGTCCCTGGTTTCGAGCTCCGGCGCCGGGCTGGCCGCCTCGGATTCCTCGGCGCGGATGCTGAGGACGAAGCAGGCGCCGACCGGGGTCGGGCGCAGTTCCAGGTCGCCGCCCAGCTGGCGGGCCAGGGCGCGCGAGATGGTCAGGCCCAGGCCCGCGCCGCCGTGGCTGCGCGAGATGGTCTCGTCGGCCTGGGTGAAGCTGTCGAACACCCGGTCGGCCGCCGCCGCCGGCACGCCTGGGCCGGTGTCGCTGACCGCGAAGCGCAGCATCCACGCGTCGCCCGCGCGCTCGGCCTCGACGCTGACCCGGACGTGGCCGTGGGTCGTGAACTTGACGGCGTTGGAAACGAGGTTGGTCAGGATCTGTCGGATGCGCAGCGGATCGGCGACGATCCAGGCTGGCGTGCCGGCGCCGAAATCGGCGAACAGCGACAGGTTCTTGAACACCGCCGCGTCGCGCCAGGCGTCGACCACGTCGGCGACCATGGCGCGTGGATCGACCGCCTCGGGAGCCAGCTCGATGCGGCCGGCCTCGATCCGCGACATGTCCAGCACGTCGTTGAGCAGCTGCATCAGGCTGTCGCCCGACTTGAGCATCAGGGCGACCTGTTCACGCTGGGCCGGGTTCAGGGGCGAGCGCTGCAGGGCATGGGCCATGCCCAAGAGTCCGTTCATCGGCGTGCGTAGCTCGTGGCTGGTGACGGCGATGAAAGTCGACTTGGCGCGAGCGGCCTCCAGGGCGCGCTCGCGTTCCTCGCGCAGGCCCCGGGTCAGCGCGTCCATGCGGCGGGCGGCGGCGCGATTGCGCAGGGCGACGTTGATCGTGACCGCGATCAGCAGCGCCAGCGACCAGCGCATCGACTGGGTGCTCATGTCGGCGCCGGGCATGAAGAAGAACGGGAAGATGATCAGGCTGGCCACGGGGAGCAGTCCGCTGATGATCAGCAGGGCCAGCGGCTGGTGACGATACTGCTGGGCGAAGACCAGCTGGCCGCACCAGATGGCGACGGCGGCGATCTTCAGCTTGTCGGAGCCCTGCAGCCAGAGCAGGCTGGCCAGCGCGGCCCAGCTGGCGTTGACCGGGATCGCGGCCAGGATGAAGACGGCGCGGTCGCCGCGCGACACCGGACGGCCTCGGCCGAAGTTGCGGGTCGCCAGGGTCGCCAGGCCTTCGGCGAGCAGGAAGCCGACCAGCCACGCGAAGGCGGTGGCCGCGCCCAGACCCAGGTAGACGGCCCCGGCGGCCAGACAGCCGGAGATGAGACGCGAGACGCCGAGCCGCCGAATGTCGGCGCCCACTTCGTCCAGTCTTTCATCCGCCAGAGTGTCGGCCAGCCAGCCCACGCCGCGTCCCCCGCCCACGAACCGCGTTCGCCTGGGGGAAATTATCCGCCCACGGCAACGAAGAGTCTTTAAACGCGCCCTGCGGCCGATTGGCGCGGCGTGCGAGCGCTGTCTTTTCTCCCGAAGGGCGCGGCGCGTTGCGTGTTGCGCCGCACAACGATAGCCTTGCGTGAACAATGATAAGCGGCCGGGAGCGTAGCGTTCAGATGCAGGGATTGATGCAGCACGGGGCCCTGACCCTGGACAAGATTATCGATCACGCCGCCAAGTGGCACGGCGGGCGTGAAGTGGTCAGCCGCTCGGTCGAGGGGCCGATCGTGCGCACGACCTATCGCGAGATTCGCGACCGCGCCAAGCGGGTGTCGAACGCGCTGCTGGCCCTGGGGGTCAAGCCCGGCGACCGCGTCGGCACCCTGGCCTGGAACACCGGCCGCCACATGGAAGCCTGGTATGGCATCATGGGCATCGGGGCGGTCTGCCACACCCTGAACCCGCGCCTGTTCCCCGAGCAGATCGCCTGGATCGCCGACCACGCCGGCGACCGGCTGATCTTCACCGACCTGACCTTCCTGCCGATCATCGCCGCGATCCTGCCGCGCCTGCCGCATGTCGAGCACGTGGTGGTGTTCACCGATCGCGGCCACATGCCGGCCGACTTCCCGCTGGCCGGCGAGGCGCCCCATTTCAAGGGCCTGATCGCGTACGAAGACCTGATGGAGCAGCACGGCGCCGAATGCGCCTGGGGCGGCTTCGACGAGGGTACGGCGGCGGGGCTCTGCTACACCTCGGGCACGACGGGCGACCCCAAGGGGGTGATGTACTCTCACCGTTCGAACTTCCTGCACACCTTCATCACCATGCAGCCCGATGTGATGGGCGTGTCGCAGCGCGACGTGATCCTGCCGGTGGTGCCGATGTTCCACGCCAACGCCTGGGGCGTGGCGTTCTCGGGCCCCGGCGCCGGGGCCAAGATCGTGATGCCGGGCGCCAAGATGGACGGCGCCTCGATCTTCGAGCTCCTGGACACCGAGGGCGTGACCTTCTCGGCCGCCGTGCCGACGGTCTGGCAGATGCTGCTGCAGCACCTGGAGGCCACCGGCGCCAAGCTGCCGGTGCTGAAGAAGGTGGTGATCGGCGGGGCGGCCTGTCCAGAGACCATCATCCGCGCCTTCCAGGAGACTTACGACGTCGAGGTCGTCCACGCCTGGGGCATGACCGAGACCTCGCCGGTCGGGACCCTGTCGGTGATGACCGACGAACTGGAAAAGCTGCCCTACGACCAGCAGATGCCCTACCGCCTGAAGCAGGGCCGGCCGCCGCTGGGCGTGGAACTGTGCCTGACCGACGACGACGGCAAGATCCTGCCGCACGACGGCAAGGCCTTCGGCCACCTGAAGATCCGCGGCCCGATCATCGCCGCGGAATACTTCCGGGGCGCCGGCGGCAAGATCCTGGACGAGGACGGCTTCTTCGACACCGGCGACATCGCCACGATCGACGAGCACGGCTTCATGCAGATCACCGATCGCGCCAAGGACGTCGTGAAGTCCGGCGGCGAGTGGATCAGCACGATCGAGATCGAGAACATCGCCGTGGGCCACCCCAAGGCCGCCCTGGCCGCGGTGGTCGGCATGCCGCATTCCAAGTGGGACGAGCGGCCGGTGCTGCTGGTCAAGCTGAAGCCGGGAGAGACGGCGACCAAGGCGGAGTTCATCGACTACCTCCAAGGCAAGATCGCCAAGTGGTGGATGCCGGACGACGTGCTGTTCGTCGACGACATCCCGCTGGGCGCGACCGGCAAGATCGACAAGAAGGTGATCCGCAAGCGTCTGCAGGACGAAGGCTACGCGCTGCCGGAGACCCCAGTGCAGCCGTCGCCCGCGCCGCCTCCGCCCCCGCCTGAACCGGAGCCCGCGCCGACCCCGACCCCGACCCTGGCCGCCGCCGATGGCGGCCACGCCGCGGTGATCTATGCGCCCGAGCCCGTGGAGGAGGTCGAGGCCGAAGCGGCGCTGCGCGCGCCCGAGCCGGAGCCCGAGGTCGTCGCCGACCCGACGCCGGAGCCGGAAGTCCAGCAGGTCTCGGCGACTGACGCGATCATCGCCGAGGCCGCCGCCATCGCCGCCGTCGCCCTGGTCGAAAAGCCCGCCGAGCCGGCGCCCGCGGCCATCGCCGACATCGTGACGCAGGAGCCCGAGCCGGGCGGGGTCGGGATCGCGCCGGAACCGCCTCTGCGCCTGCGGGATCCGGATCAGGCGGAGGCGCCCACGCCCGTCCTCGCCGACGCCGGCGAGGCCCTGCCGTTCGCCATGCCGATCACGCCGGGCAAGCGCGGCAAGGGCAAGAAGAAGACCGACAACGTCGCGACCACGGACAAGGCTTCGGGCAAGCCGCCCCGCTGGGCGTCGCTGTATCTGGACCTGGCCCTGCTGATCGCCCTGGCCCCCGCCATCCTGGCCGCCGGCGGCGCCCTGGGCGTCAAGCTGGGCATGATTCCCCTGCCGCTGGGCTATACGTCCATGACCCTGGACTGGGCGCCGCGCATGGCCTTCATCAGTGTCGCCACCGGTCTGATCGGCCTGGTCATCGCGCTGAGCGCCGGCTTCGCGCGCCTGTGGAAGGGCGCGGTGCTGGCCCTGGTGATCACGGCGGCCACCTTCGGGGTGATGTTCGCCGCCAAGGCGCTGGGCGGCCAGTCGCCGCCGATCCATGACGTGGCCACCGACTGGAAGACGCCGCTGGGCTTCTCGGACGCCGCCATGGCCGCCCGGGGCGGCTCGGCGGAGATCGTCGTCGATGATCCCAGCCTGCCGGTGGGTTCGGCCGCCTATGCCGGTCGCCGCCTGGCCGAGATCAACGCCGAGACCTGCCCGGCGGCCCGACCGCTGGTCAGCGAGCGCGCGCCGGGCGACGTCTATGAGTCGGTCAAGGCCGCCGTCCTGGCCTCCGGCATGACCCTGGTCACCGACGATCCGATGGATGGCCGCCTGGAGGCCACGGGCAGCAGCTTCTGGTACGGCCTGACCGACGATCTGGTGGTGCGGGTGCGTCCGGACGCCAGGGGCTCGCGCCTCGACATGCGCTCGATCGGCCGTGACGCGGGGCCGGACCAAGGTCGCAACTGCGCGCGGATCGGCGCGCTGACGGCGGCGGTGCGGGGCGGCTGAAAAAATCCCGATCTCCCCGGCCTTCGCCGGGAAGATCGGATTTTCTAGTATCCTTCAAGTCAGGCGATATTCCGCGTCCAGCTCCGGCTCGCCCGGCGTTGTCACCCGCCCCTCGCGGACCAGCTGGATCATGTGCGCGAAAACCGAGTGGGCCGCCGCCGGGTGCAGCCTGGGGTCCACGGTCGCGTACAGGCTGGGCACCATCGCCTTGATGGTCGTGAAGCCCGCGCCCAGGGCCTCAAGGATCTGGGCCTCGCGGGCGCGGCGGTGGGCGACATAGGCGTCGATGAACGGGCCGACCTCGCGGACCGGCGCGCCGTGGGTGGGCCACAGGATCTCGAAGCCGCGCGATCTCACCTTTTCCAGGCTGGCGAAGTAGTCGCCCATGTCGCCGTCGGGCGGGGTGATCACCGTGGTCGACCAGCCCATGATGTGATCGCCGCTGAACAGGGCGTTCTCTTCCTTCAGGGCGAAGCAGACGTGGTTGGACGTGTGGCCCGGCGTCATGATGGCCTCCAGCGTCCAGCCAGGGCCCGAAAGCAGGTCGCCGTCGGCCAGGGCGACGTCGGGCCTGAACCGGCCGTCGGCGCCTTCCTCGAGTCCCGGGGACGCCGCCTCGCCGTGGTCGGCGGGGGCGGGCAGGCCGTAGACCTTCGCGCCGAACGCCCGGGCCAGAGGATGGGCGAGGGGAGAGTGGTCCAGATGGTGATGGGTGACCAGCACATGGGTCACCCGCTCGTCCGCCAGAGCGGCCCTGAGGGCGTCGAAGTGCTCTGCCAGGTCCGGGCCGGGGTCGATCACCGCCACCTCGCCCCGTCCGACGATGTAGACGCCGGTGCCGGTATAGGTGAACGGCCCGGGATTGCGGGCGATCACCCGCCGGATCAGCGGCGAGACCGGGTCGCAGCGGCCGTATTCGAAGTCCAGCTCGCGGACGAAGGGGATCATCGGTTCGCTCCTGGGACACGGCGGCGGCGCCGGTCTTGCGCTTTAAGCTTCCAGTAACCCTGGAGGGATCGGCCATGACGGCGGACGCGGCGATTTTTGTCTCAAAACGGCTCCAGCGCGTGGCCTTCGCCATCCTGTGTATCATCATGGCGCAGTTCGTTCTGGCCAGCTGCCACCCCGAACCGACGCCGATGGCGGCCCGCGAGTCGGCCGCTTTCTAGTCAGGCTTAAGCGGGTAACACGCCCGACAGGTCATAGCCCGCTTCACGGCCCTGGTTGACCAGGGTCTCGCGGTCCTCGCCGTCCTGCGCCCGGCCGATCGACCAGGTGACGATCGAGCGCGTGCCGGAGCGGCAGAAGGCCAGAACCGGTCCGCCGGCGCCTTCCATCGCCGCGCGAACGGCGTCCACCTGTTCCTGGGTCGGGCCGCCCCGCACCGGCACGTGCAGATAGTTCATCCCCGCCGCCCGCGCCGCCGCCTCGATCGTCGCGCTCGACGGCTGGCTGGGGTCCTCGCCGTCGGGACGGTTGTTGATCACCAGGACGAATCCCTGGGCCGCGGCGCGGGCCATGTCGGCCTCGGTCACCTGAGGGCTGACCGAAAGGGAGTCGGTGACGCGTCGAAATTCACTCATCGGTTCTTTGGGCTCATGTCGCGCGGCGTGCTCCGCCGCGTCGGCATCTTCATGGGCGACGGGCGCCTAGGCAATGGTCAGCGCTGCCGGTCAAGGTGCGCGCTGGGACGGCATTTGTGAAGAGAATGTGTCGCCCTTTACCCTGCTCTCAAAAGAGATTTGTGTCGAACCGCGTTATTCCGGGCATGATTTTCTGTCTGTCAATTATGGCCGGTAATTTTCTCGCTGGATTTTCTTCGAAACGATAACGGCTTGAACGGCGTTCCTCGAGGTCAGAATAACCTCGATAAAACAAAAGCCTGACGAAGATTTTGCGCGGGCTCCCGAGCCTTGGGTATCCCAGCCGAGCAACGGTCTCCGGAAAAGCGGCGGCCCTGTGGCGATTTTGCGACAGAGAGGCGTGATGTGAATTACAATTTTGCAATGACAATTGACCCTCGGCGGCGCGCGCCCCTAACGTCCGCACAACCGGAGAAATGTTTTCCGGGACACCAGTGATCTCGTGGCGCCGTTTGGCGGTTTTTCCGCTCCAGGTCGGACAAAGTTTCTCGAGGGGTTCTGTCCGACTTGCCGCCCGCGCCACGCTCAGAGGGGATTTGAAGAGCATGGAATTCAACAAAGGTAGCGCACGCGCGCGCCTCGCGAAGGGCGTGAGCCGCGTCGCGCTCGGCATGGCGCTGAGCGTCTGCGTCGCCGGGGTCGCCATGGCCCAGTCGCAAACCGGCGCCCTGCGCGTCGCCGTCACCGGTCCGAACGGCGCGCCGCTTTCGGGCGCCACGGTCGTCGTCAAGTCGCCGGACTCGCTGTCGACGAAGACGGCCACGACCGACGCCGAAGGCCGCGTCCGCGTCGGCGGCCTCGACCCGTCGACCAACTACACCGTGACCATCTCGGCCGGCGGCTTCAGCAACTTCAGCGCCGACCGCGTCGCCGTCGTTTCGGGTAAGGACCTGTCGGTTGGCTACGCGCTGGCCGCCGAAGGCAACACCATCGAAGAAGTCGTCATCACCGGCCGTTCGCTGGCCGCCGTCGACGTGACCTCGGCCACCGTCGGCACCACCCTGACCCTGCAGACAGTGGAATCGCTCCCCACCGGCCGTAGCTATCAGAGCTATCTGCAGCTGGTTCCGGGCGTGAAGCCGTCCTCGGGCGGCAACCCGTCGTCGCGTTCGGGCAGCAACTATTCGGACGTCAACGGCGCCATCGGCAGTTCGTCGGACAACCTGTACTACCTCGACGGCGTCGACGTGACCGACCCGGTCACCGGCACGTTCGGCAGCAACTTCAACTCGGAAATCATCCAGGAACAGCAAGTGATCGTCGGCGGCGTGCCGGCTGAATACGCTGGCGGTTCGGGCCTGGTGTCGCGCGTCGTCACCAAGTCGGGTTCGAACGAGTGGCACGGCTCGCTGAACTACTACCTGCAGAACAAAGACCTGGTCGGCAAGGACAAGCACAGCACCTCGGGTGGCTTCAAGACCTACGACACCGCCTTCACCCTCGGTGGCCCGATCATCAAGGACAAGCTGTGGGTCTTCGGTTCGTACCAGAAGAAGCACCGTGAAGACGAAGTGCTTAACACCGCGACGGGCGCCACCATCCGCGAGGTCGCGCGTAACGAGAAGTACGCGTTCTTCAAGGCCACCTGGCAGATCACCGACAACGACCGTCTGACCGGTACGTTCTTCAACGATCCGACCAAGCTCAGCGGCCAGCGCGATGCGACGATCCTAAATAACCGCGACTATAGCCGCAAGCAAGGCGGCGAGAACTACAAGGTTGACTACACCCACACCTGGAACGACCTGCGCGTGAACGCCTATGCGTTCCAGCACAAGTCGGAACTGACCGACATCGCCGTCGACAGCACCATCCGCGACAACGTCACCTTCCGCACGGCCGCCCAATCCACCCTCCAGCAGCGCTCGCTGGGCGGTCGCGGCAACAACTTCGAAGAGCACCGTGACCGCAAGGAATACGGCCTGAACTTCGAGTACTTCCTCGACACCAAGCTGGGCACGCACACCTTCAAGGGTGGCTACGTCAATACCGAGAACACCTACTTCCAGACCGACTCGGTCCCGGGCGGCGCGACCTACGCTTCGATCGACAAGCAGTATCTGGGCACCACCTACGGTCAGTACATCGGCACGGGCTGGACCGCTCGCGCGATCGCCTCGACGGACACCGCCGGCTTCATCCTGCCGGCCCTGAACGCCAGCGCCAGCGCCAAGGCCCTGCTGGACACCAACGGCAATGGTTCGATTTCCCAGACCGAACTGAGCGCCCTGCAGTTCAACGACACCACCGGTAACCCGTACGGCAACGTCAACGTCTATCGTGCGGTCCGCGCGGCCGATGCGCCGTACACCGTGTCGAGCAAGGGTGAGACCCTGTACCTCCAGGACACCTGGACGATCGATCGCCTGACCGTGAACGCCGGCTTGCGCGCTGAAAAGTGGCGTCACTTCGCCTCGGACGGCAGCCGGATCGCCAAGTTCGACTGGGATATCGCGCCGCGGGTCAGCACGACCTACGACGTGTTCGGCAACGGCCGCACCAAGGTCTTCGCCTATGTCGGCCGTTACTACGACCCGATCCGCAACGACATGAGCGATTTCGCTGGTGCGCTGACCGGTCCGGTGAACAACGAGCAGATCCGCGTGGGCAACGAGTGGATCACGTTCCGCACCCGCGGCCCGGGCGACGCGCAATTCGCGCCGAGCACCAAGACGCCGTACACGGACGAGTTCATGATCGGCGCGTCGACGACGATCGGTTCGAGCATCGGCTTCTCGGCGACGGTGACGCGCCGGATCAGCAAAGACATCATGGAAGACTATGATCTGGCGCTGTATTCGAATCCGAACGCGACGGCCGCCGATGGCACGCCGGTCGACCCGGATGATGGCGTCACGCCGGTGCAAGGCATCGCCTTCCCGGGATCGCCGCTCTACCTGCCGTACTCGTACTTCGGCTTCAGCTCGGCCCCGACCACGAACTACGTGATCGGCACCCTGGCCGGCGGCAAGCGTGAGTACACCGGCTACGAGTTCGTTCTGACCAAGTACAAGACCACCAACTGGTTCGGTCAGGTCTCGTACACCCACAACAAGGCGTACGGTAACTCGAACTCGGACGGCAACGCAGACTTCCAAGGCGACTGGCTCGCTCTGGATCCGCGCGCGCCGAACATATGGGGTCGCCAGGCCGGCAACATCAAGCACCAGGTCAAGGCCTACGGTTCGTATGACTTCCCGTTCGGCCTGCAGGTCTCGAGCGTGTTCAACTGGAACAGCGGCTCGTACTACACGCCGGCCGACGTCGTCTCGAGCCGCTATCTGCCGCCGATGGGTGACATCCGCCCGGTGGGCGGCATCAACGACACCTACGTGCTGCCGGGCTTCGTGGGTTCGGGCAAGAACCCATCCTACTACACCCTGGATGCGCGCCTGAAGTACGTCCAGAAGCTCCCGGTCGGTGAGGCCGAGTTCTTCCTCGACGTCTTCAACATCCTGGACAAGCAGTCGCCGACGGGCGTCGTCGCCAACCGCGCCAACAGCGGCCAGTACAAGTACCAGGAAGCCAACGCCTGGAACACGTCGCGTCGCGCCTATGTGGGCGTGCGCTACTCCTTCTAGTCGACAGCTTCGGCTATCGATGGGGAACGCCGGTGCGAAAGCACCGGCGTTTTCTTTTTGGCCGACGTTTTCTTTTGGAAGGTATCCGCCATGAGCCGCCGGCCGCGAGGTCGGCGGCTTTGGTGCGTCTGGGAGGGGGAGGGAGGCGGGGCGGCGGTCGTGGCTCCGACACTCAAATCTAACGTCACTCCCGCTCTTGCGACGGGGCCTCCTGCCGCCACGCGGGTGGGAGTGTGGCTGGCTTAGCCCGCCAATCCGCTCCACATGCCCGCTGAACCGGGGAGGCCCGCCACAAGGGCGGGAATGACGGCGCCAGAGTGGGCGCACAGACAAAAAGCCCCGGCGCTGGCGGCGCCGGGGCTTCATGCTTCGACCTATAGCGGACCGCTTACCGGATCGGCGTGTCCGCCAGCACCGACGCCCCGCCCGGCGCGGCCCGCAGGCGCGCCTTGGCCATCTCGTCCAGGATCGCCTGGGAGCGCGGATCGCCCAGCACCCAGGCGGCGGCCGCCAGGGTCTTGGCCGAGGTCTCGCTGACGCCCAGGAAGCGCTCGAAGGCCTCGAACGGCGACTTGCCGCCATCCATGCGCTTGAGGCGCACATCGTCCTTCAGCTTGGCCAGGGCCTTGGCCTTGTCGACCGCGTCGTAGAAGCCGCCCAGCTCGTCGACCAGGCCCAGTTGCTTGGCCTGCTCGCCGGTCCAGACGCGGCCCTTGGCGATCTCGCGCACGCGCTCGGGCGGCAGGTGACGGCCCTCGGCCACGCGGGCGACGAAGCCGGCATAGATGCGGTCCATCCAGCCGGAGAACTTGGCGCGCTGCTCGGGCGTGAAGCCCTCGCCCGCGCCGAAGGCCTGCGAATAGTCGCCGCCGACATGCAGGGGCTTGGTGTCGACGCCGAAGCGGGCCAGAGCGTCGCCCACGGCGAACTTGCCGCCATAGACGCCGATCGAGCCGGTCAGGGTCGAGGGCTGGGCGATGATCGAATTGGCCTGGCTGGAGATCCAGTAGCCGCCCGAGGCCGCATAGGTCCCCATGCTGATCACCACCGGCTTGCCGGCCGCCTTGGCGGCCCTCACGGAGGCCAGGATCTGCTCCGAGGCGGTGTCCGAACCCCCTGGCGAGGAAACGCGGAACACGATCGCCTTGACGTCCTTGTCATCGATCGCCGTCTTGAAGGCCTGGGCCACGTTGTCGGAATAGACGTTGCCGTCGCCGCTGAACGGCGAGCCGCCGCCGTCGGAGCCCGTGACGATGGCGCCCTCGGCCCCGACCACGGCGATGGCCGGGCCCGTCTTGACGGTCGGCGGCTTGGAACGGGCGGCGTAGTCGTCGAAGTCGACCAGCTTGGCCCCCTTGCCGGCCTTGTCGAGGGCGAAGGCCTGGATGTCGCTGACCTGGCCGACCTTGTCGATCAGCCCTTTGCCTTGCGCTTCCTGGGCGCTGTACGGGCCCGCCTCGAGGGTCTTGGTCAGGGCGACCGGATCACGCTTGCGGTCGATCGCCGCGCTGGTCAGGGCCGTGCGATAGACCGAGCCCATCCACGACAGCGTCGATTCCCGGTGAGCCGGCGTGTAGTCGCTGTAGAGGTAGGGATTGACCGCGTTCTTGTACTCGTAGCGCTGCTCATACTCGGCCTTGACGCCGTACTTGTCGAAGAAGCGCTTGAAGAACATCGCCTCCGACGAAACGCCGACCGCCTGGAAGCTCGAGTCGGGCTGCATCCAGAGCTCGCTGGAGGCCGCGCCAAGCATGTAGGTCGAGGTGACCATGCCGGACGGATAGAGCCCCTGGCTGTGGGCGTAGATCGGCTTCTTGCCGGTCTCGCGGAAGTGCTTGAACGCCAGGCGCAGCTCGTCGGCCGCGGCCGGGGCCATGCCGCCCTCGGGCAGGCGCACCAGAACAGCCTGGACCTTGTCGTCCTTCTCGGCGCGCCGCAGCGTCTCGATGATCGACATCACCGAACTCCCGCCGCCGCCGAACGCGGCGAAGGGGTTCTGAGGCGCCTGGTCCGACAGGCCGCCCCGCAGGTCCAGCTGCAGCACGGTGTGGGTGGGAACGGGCGCGGGCCGCGCCGCGCCGGCGGCCATCACGATGAGCAGAAAGGGTACGCCGACCACGAACAGCAGAAGACCGACGAAGACGCCGGCGACGGTCAGAAAGAACTGCTTCATCGGAGGTCCTGTGAGCGAAACCGGCGACAAGCTAACCGCTGTTCGGGTTGCGACCAAATGAACAGCGCGCAACGCGCCCAAGTTCCGGCGAGTCGCAAGTCAGGCGTCGCTTTCGCGACGCCTAAACTTATGAATTTTGGGCTGTTTTCCCGCCTCTGGTTGGCGGGGAGGAAATGGTCGGAGTGGCAGGATTTGAACCTGCGACCCCTGCGTCCCGAACGCAGTGCTCTACCAGACTGAGCCACACTCCGACTTGGAGGCCGGCCTTATAGGGGGCGGTTTCGGAGGGCGCAAGCGCCTTTTTCGAGGTTCGTGTGACAGCCCGAAAAAAGTTCTGAAATGGGATGTTGCATCCATCCGAGTCGTGAGCTATTTCCACCGCCTCGCCGAGCCCTGAGGGGTTTCGCCGTTCCTGCTGGGGAATGGTGTAATGGTAACACTGCGGTTTTTGGTACCGTCATTCTAGGTTCGAGTCCTAGTTCCCCAGCCAATCAATTCAATCACTTACGGCCGACGCGGCCCGGCTAGAAGTCGGGTTTTTACAGGCCTTTTACAGCCGCCGCTCTGGCTTTGTTCTCTTTCATGCGTCGAACGATCGCTAGGCCGATTTCCTAGCCTGACACATAGCGCCGGCGGCTCTCCGAAGTTCGCGCTACCGCGGCCTCGTCGCCGAGGTCCCAAAAGGTCAAGCGCGGCGAGGATACAATCGATTGGCAAGTCCAGCCGCGCAATGATCTTGTCGGCGAAAGCCTACTCCTGGGCGGCGAGGGGCAATCGGCGCCGCTTCGAGCGTTGAGCACGCGCATGTCGCGGTATTGGCCCCTGGGATGTCAGAACTCATCCAAGTCGAGTTCGCAGTTGCGAGATAGAGGGACTCACGTTGGGGTTTAGCTGCCGAATCGATGCCTGATAACAGCGTTGTCATCGTTATAGTTGGCGAAAATTAGCGCTGCTGAGCGCGCTCAACGACAGTCAATTGTTACGGTACTTCACGAATTGGCTGACAAATCGTGGGTAAACTACTTGTCTTTCTCAGGCGGCCGTGTAATTGCGGATCAAAGGGGAATGGAGTTGTGATCGTGGAAGATAAAGCGACCTTAATCGAGCTAACCGCCGAAATCGTGGCCAACTATGTGGCCAATAACGTTACGCCGGTTTCGGAACTTCCTGCGTTGATCCGCGCTACGCACGACGCTCTGGCCGGTATTGGCGCGCCGCCGGCGCCCACGGTCGAGGCCGTGACCAAGGCGACGCCGGCTCAGATCCGTAAGAGCATTACGCCGGAAGCTCTGATCAGCTTCGAAGACGGCAAGCCCTACAAGACTCTGAAGCGCCACCTCACGACCCACGGTATGACCGTGGCCGAGTACAAGGCCAAGTGGGGTCTGCCGAACGACTATCCGACCACGGCGCCCGCCTATAGCGAAGCCCGTTCGGCGATGGCCAAGGCCCTTGGCCTGGGCCAGGGCGGCCGCAAGGGCAAGGCTACGCGCTCGCGCAAGGGCTGATCGCTCACCAGCCTTTAGAACGACGAAGGGGACGCCGGCGAGCGTCCCCTTTTTCGTATCCGCCCTCTGGCGGGCTCAGGCGGCGCCGCGTCCCTCGGTCTCATCGACCTCCGTGATCGACAGCGCCTGGGCCAGGGCCTCGACCAGGCGCGGAACCTCGACGGGTTTGGGCACCATGGCGTCCATGCCGGCGTCGGCATAGAGCGTCCGCTCATGGGTCAGCACGCTGGCGGTCACGGCGATGATCGGGGTGCGGGGCCGGCCTGTCCGGCGCTCGCCCTCACGGATGGCCTTGCTGGCCTCTACCCCGTCCATGACCGGCATGTGCACGTCCATCAGGATCGCGTCCCAGCGGTCCCTCTCCCACATCGCCACCGCGTCGCGGCCATCAACGGCGAAGTGGCCGTCGACGCCCAGATGACTCAGCAGGGTCAGCAGCACGGCGCGATTGGTCTGGTTGTCATCGACGACCAGGATCCGCGGCGCGCCGGCCTTGTCCTCGAGCTCGGGCGCGGCGATGTTCAGGGCCGGAGCGGGCGCGGTCTTGGCCATCGGCAGGACAACGGTGAAGCAGGCGCCGCCCTCGGCCGGGGCCGAGAAGGTGATCGCGCCGCCCATCAGCTCGATCAGGGTCTTGCAGATCGCCAGGCCCAGGCCTGAGCCGCCGGCCTGGCGGGTGCTGGAGCTGTCCAGCTGGGCGAACTTGGTGAACAGCCGTTCGCGCTGGTCCCCGGGGATGCCGACACCGGTGTCGATGACGCGCGCGGTCAGCGTCGTGGCGTCGCCCTCGACGATCACCCGCACCGCGCCGGCCTCGGTGAACTTCACGGCGTTGGAGATCAGGTTCGACAGCACCTGGCGCAGGCGCTCGGCGTCGCCCAGACGCCAGCCGCCGGCGTCGGGCGCGACCTCCAGACTGAACGCCAGGTCCTTGTCGCGCGCCAGGCCGCCATAGAGCTGGCGCAGCGTATTGAGTTGGGCGCAGAGATCGAACGGGGCGGGCAGGATGTCCATCTTGCCGGCCTCGATCTTGGAGATGTCGAGAATGGCGTTGATCACGCCCAGCAGCGACTGGCCCGAGGCGGCGATGGTTTCCAGGCGCTGACGCTGGTCGGGCGAGAGCTCGCCGGTCCCCATGATCTGGGCCATGCCCAGCACGCCGTTCAACGGGGTGCGGATCTCGTGGCTCATGGTGGCCAGGAATTCGGTCTTGGCGCGGTTGGCGGTCTCGGCGGCCAAGGCCAGCGCCTGGGCCTCGGTCTTCAGACGGCGGTTCTCGATCAGCTCGCGCTGCAGCTCGGCGTTCAGCGTCTCGCTGGCCAGGCGCGCGCGCACCTCGCGGCCGACGACGCCACGCATCAGGGTCGACATGCCGACAGCCGAGAAGGCGCCGGCCAGGCCGACGAAGATGAATTGGTCTATCATCTCCTTCGAGGCGTGGCGGATCATCCAGGTCAGGCTGGCGATGGCGGCGGCCACGCTGATCAGCGCCACGCGGCGGCTGGGGGCCGAGGTGGCGAAAACCAGGGCCATCAGCACGAAATAGACCAGCTTCTGGGCTTCGAAATGCAGGGTCTGGTAGGCCAGGGTGTTGGCCAGGAACAGGGCGTTCATGCCCAAGCTGACGGCTTCCAGCGACAGGCCCATGATCCTGCCGCGACTAAGGGCGACCCAACTCCAAAAGGCATAGAGCGCGGAGCTTACGGCCAGGCCTTCCAGCACCAGAAGCTCGCCGCCCTTCTCGTAGAAGGGGTGGGATAGGCTGATCAAAGCATAGTAAACGGCCGCCGCGATCAGGTAGCCGCGTACGATTGGCACGTAAGCCCGCATCAGCGCGGTTGTCGTCCGCCGCTTTTCGTCCATTTCAGAAGTTCTCCCGAACCTTCCCAGGCGGGAAAGCTATGGGGGGACTGGTTAAACTTCGTTCTGGCGTAACAATATTTTACAATTACACGCCGCTGAGGGCCATGCCGGGCGCGTCCGGCGGAGTCTCGCCGCCGTCGTTGAGAGGGCGCTGCATCCACACCAGGTCGACCCAGCGGCCGAACTTGTGGCCCATGTTCGGGAAAACACCTTTCTTTTCAAAGCCAAGCGCCGCATGCAGGCCGATCGAGGCGGTGTTGCCGCTGTCGCCGATCACCGCGCACATTTGCCGCAGGCCCAAGGCTTCACAATGGGAGATCAGCGCCTCCAGCAGCGCCCGGCCGACGCCCTTGCCGACCGCCTTGGGCGAGACATAGACGCTGTCCTCGACCGTGTAGCGATAGGCCGCGCGCAGGCGGAACGGGCCGGCGTAGCAGTAGCCGACAACCTCGCCGTCCAGCTCGGCGACCAGATAGGGCAGGCCGCGATCGAGGAAGGCCTGCCGGCGGCGGCCCATCTCGGCCTCGTCCGGCGGGATCTCCTCGAAAGTGCCCAGACCGTTCAAGACGTTCCAGGCATAGATGCCGGTAATGGCCGACAGGTCGGCGTCGGTCGACGGTCTGATCAGCACGCTCACGCCTTGGTCCAGCCCTTTTCCACCGCCCAGACGGCGAACGCGTAGTCGAGCGCGATCTCCTTGAGGAAATCGAAGCGCCCCGAGGCCCCGCCGTGGCCGGCGTCCATGTTGATCTTCAGCAGCACCGGGGCGCCGCTGGTGGTGTGGTCACGAAGCTTGGCGGCCCATTTCTCGGGCTCCCAGTAGGTGACGCGCGGGTCGGAGAGGCCGCCGGTGGCCAGCACGGCCGGATAGGGCTTGGCCGAGACGTTGTCGTACGGCGAGTAGCTGGCGATGTAGTCGTAGGCGTCCTTATCCTCCAGCGGATTGCCCCACTCGGGCCATTCCGGCGGGGTCAGGGGCAGGGACGTGTCGCTCATGGTGTTGACCACGTCGACGAAGGGCACGGCGGCGATGATGCCGGCGAACAGGTCCGGGCGCATGTTGGTGATGGCGCCCATCAGCAGGCCCCCGGCCGAGCCGCCATAGGCCACGGTGTTGGCCGGCTTGCCGTAGCCGGCCGCGTGCAGGTGCTCGGCGCAGGCGATGAAGTCGGTGAAGGTGTTCTTCTTCTTGAACTTCTTGCCGTCCAGGAACCAGCCCCAGCCCTTTTCCGAGCCGCCGCGCGGGCAGGCCGTGGCCCAGATCCAGCCGCGGTCGACCAGGCTGAGGTTCCGGATCGAGAAGCTGGGCTCCATGGCGATGCCGTAGCTGCCATAGCCGTACAGCAGCAGCGGGGCCGAGCCGTCCAGCGGGGTTCCCTTCTTCATCAGGATGAACACCGGCACGTCGGTCCCGTCGCTGGCCTTGGCGTTCAGGCGGCGGGTCTCGTACTGGGCCGGGTCATGGCCCGACGGGATTTCCTGCGTCTTGCGCAGGGTGCGCTGGCGCGAGGCCATGTCGTAGTCGAACCACTGCCGGGGCGTGGTCATCGAGTTGTAGACGAAGCGCAGGCTGGCGGTGTCGTACTCGTAGCCGCCTTCGAGGCTGAGCGCATAGGCGGCCTCGTCGAAGCCGATGGTGTGCTCATCACCGTTCACGGTGGTGACCACGACCTGGTTCAGCGCGTCGACCTTCTCCAGCCGCACGAACCAGGCCTTGAAGGCCATGGTCCCGGAGATCAGGCGGCCCGGCTGGTGGGCGATCCAGTCCTTCCAGTTCGCCTTGCCGGTGGCGGTCTCCGGCGCGGTGACCAGCTTCCAGTCGACCGCGCCGTCGGCGTTGGTGCGGATCACCCAGTGGTCGTTCCAGTGCTCGACCTCGTAGCGGACGCCGACCTCGCGCGGGTGGAAGACGACCGGCGTCGCGGTGGGCGTCGCGGCGGGGATCAGCAGGTTCTCGCTGGTCTCCTGGTTGCCGCAGGAGATGACGACATATTTCTCGGAACTGGTGACGCCGACGCCGATGAAGAACCCTTCGTCGGGCTCGTCATAGATCAGCACGTCGTCCTGGGCCGCTCCCCTGGCCGGCCGACGATAGATCTTGGCCGGCCGGCCGTTGTCGTCCCGGAACGTCCAGTACAGCCACTGGCTGTCGGGCGAGAAACAGAAGTCGCCGGTGGTGCTCTCGACGGGACTTTCCAGGACCTCACCGGTCGCCAGGTCCTTCACATGGACGCGGTAGACCTCCGAACCCTGCTCATCGACGGCGAAGGCGTAGAGCTTGTGGTCCGGCGAATGGCTGGCCGCGCCGACCTGGTAGAAGGCCTTGCCCTTCGACTCGGTCTCCTCGTCGAGCAGGATCTCCTCGGCGCCGCCGCCAGCCGCCTTGCGGGCGTGGATCGGATGCTGCGCGCCCTTCTCGAAGCGGGTGTAGTACTCGAACGGACCGTCCTTGGCGGGGACGCTGGCGTCGTCCTCCTTGATGCGACCTTTCATCTCGTCGAACATCGCCGTCTGCAGCGCCTCGGTCGAGGCGAGCATGGCCTTGGCGTAGGCGTTCTCCTCGGTCAGGTGCGCCTTGACGTCGGCCTTGATCAGGGCCGGGTCGCGCAGAACCTTCTGCCAGTTGTCGTCCTTCATCCAGGCATAGTCGTCGACGCGGGTGCGCCCCAGCTGCTCGATCGTCTTGGGGATCTTGCGCGCGACCGGGGGAACGGGGCGGACTGCGTCTGAGGACATGGCGGATCCGAAAGCTATTCCAGGGAGGACTGTGGGGGATGACGTAAGCGTCGCGGCCGCGCTCGTCATCATCTGTCGCCGGTTCATGGCCAGAATTTTCCCCAACCGGCTCTAACGCGCGACTGCGGCAGAACGACAACTTGCGGCGCGAGAATCCTGTGGTCAAACTCACTCGGTAGTCGGGCGAGTAGTCGAGTTAAGCGTAACCAAGGGGGCGATATGGCCTGGGATCTCTCCGTCGACCTGATCAAGGCGACGGTTCAGATTGAGCAGCCACTGGGTGACGGTACGCGGACGGTCGGCACCGGCTTTCTGATCTCCGACCCGACCCCGGACGGCAAGCCGCGGACCATCCTGGTCACCGCCGCCCATGTGTTCGACAAGATGCCTTCCGTCTCGGCCAAGATCGGCTACCGCATCGAAGGCGGCGACGGCGTCTGGCGCTTCGATCCCGAGACCCTGAAGATCCGCGACGGCGACCACCCGCTGTGGGTCAAGCACCCGACCCGCGACATCGCGGTCATGGTGGTCGAGGCGCCGCCCGAGTTCGTCAAGGCCGCTATCCCGATCAACTACCTGGCCCAGGACGACACCTTCAACAAGTTCAACCTCGGCCCCGGCGATGAGATGATGGCGCTGGGCTTCCCGCGCGGTCTCTCCGCCAATCCGGCCGGCTTCCCGATCCTGCGCTCGGGCCGGGTGGCGTCGTACCCGCTGGCGCCGGCCGCCAACTTCCCGACCTTCCTGATGGACTTCTCGGTGTTCCCCGGCAATTCGGGCGGACCGGTGTTCATGGCCGAGGGCGCGCGTCGCCGGCCGGGCGCCAGCGAAAGCCAGGAAGTCCAGTTCGTGGCCGGCCTCCTGACCCAGCAGGTCGAGCTTTCGGGCGAGCGCCTGGAGATCGGCATCGTCACCCACGCCAAGTTCATCCGCGAGACCCTGGCCCTGTTGGACAAGGTCCCCGGCTCGCCGGTCACCCAGGCCCGGCTGACCAAGCCCGAGCCGGCCATCCCTGGCGCGGTCGCGGCGGTGGCGATCTCGGCCAATGCGATGGGGGCTTCGCACTAGAGCCTGTCCGTTTCTGATGGAAGCATCAGAAACGGACAGGCTCTATCTCTAACACCTTGAGCGTGGCGGGCGCCGAAACCGCTCACACTTTCCGCTGCCACGCTTTAACGACTATTTCGGAACGCGATGCGCGCGAGGCCCGTTCTTGTGGGGAGTCCAACACCACACAGGAGTGAGCCATGAGCACCAATCGTGTCGAAGGCGCCATCGACAAGGGCGTGGGCGCCGTCAAGGAAGCCGCTGGCAAGGCCACCGGCAACGAACGCCTGGAAGCCGAAGGCATGGCCCAAAAGGCCAAGGGCGACGTGCAGAACAAGGTCGGCCAGGTTCAGGACAAGATCGGCGACGCCATCAAGAAGTGACCACCCGCCTATGACTGACCGAAGCGGCCGCCGGAGCGATCCGGCGGCCGCTTTGCGTTTGGGCTGAGCTCCCTGTCAGGCGGCCGCTTCCTCGTAGGTCGCGGCATAGGCCACCGGGAAGTTCACCGACCTGGCGATGAAGCAGACCTTGTGGATCTCATGATGGATGGCGTCGGCCTTGGCGAGATCCGCGCCGCGCTCGACCCGGATATGGGGCTTCAGCGTCGCGCTCAGGAAGCGGCCAGCGCCGTCCGGCGTGCTTTCGCCGACGCCGATCGGCTGGTCCCGGTAGCCGCGCACCACGATCCCCGCGACCGAGGCCAGGTGCAGGTACCACAGCATGTGGCAGGCGCTCAGCGAGGACAGCAGCAGGTCTTCGGGATTGTGCAGCGTCGGGTCGCCGCCCAGCAGCGGATCGTTGGAGCAGGGGACGGGCGGCTTGCCGGGCGTGGCGATGGTCCAGGTGCGGTCGTAGCCACGATAGGTGCGCGTGCCCTGGCCCCGGTCGCCGGTCCATTCGATCAGGCTGGTATAGTCGTGCTGCTTGGCCATCAGACGCTCCTCGGACCGCTGGACGCTAGCGCGATTCCGGCGGCCCGAGGATCGTGGACGACTATGCCCCGTAGATCACCGAGATCGTCTCGGCCACGCAGGCCGGGCGTTCTTCGCCCTCGATCTCGATGGTGCACTCGTTCTTCATCTGCAGGCCGCCCGACTTGGGCTCGGCCGACAGCAGCTTCTGGCGCATGCGCACGCGCTTGCCGACCCGGACCATGCCGGTGAAGCGGACCTTGTCGCAGCCATAGTTGATGCCGCGGGTGACGCCGGTGACGCGCAGGATGTCCGCGCCCAGCATCGGGATCAGCGACAGGGTCAGGTAGCCGTGGGCGATCGGGCCGCCGATCTCGCGGGTGGCGCGCTCGACGTCGACGTGGATCCACTGGTGGTCGCCGGTGGCCTCGGCGAACAGGTTGACGCGCTCCTGGGTGACCTCGACCCAGTCGGACACGCCGATCTCCTGGCCGACCAGGCTGGCGACGTCGGCGTAGGCGACTTCCTTCATGGTGTTTTCTCCCTCGAACAGTTGTTTGGATAGGTGGCATGGGCGGTGATTAAGGGCAAGCGGTAGCCGTTATTCCAACCGATCTCCCCGGCGAACGCCGAGGCCCAGATTCATCCGAAGAGGTTTGAGTGTTCGCGCCCAGGGCCGTGTCAGGCTGGCAAGGCTCGTGGCTCGATCTGGGCCCCGGCGTTCGCCGGGGAAATCGGTGATTTTAGGAGAATGTGCTGACCACCAGCCAGACGTTCGCCGCCGAGATCACCACGAACAGGAACCACGCCACCGTCTTGGTCAGCCAGCCATTGGCGAAAACGCCCATCAGCGCCTTGTCGTCGGTGAAGCGCAGCAGCGGCCAGATGGCGAACGGCAGCTGGGCCGAGAGGACCACCTGGGTCAGCACCAGCAGCTTGCCGACCGAGTGTTCGCCCATCGTCAGCACCCCGATCAGGGCCGGGACGATGGCCAGGCCCCGGGTGATCAGCCGTCGCTGCCAGCAGGGGATCTTCAGGTCCAGGAACCCCTCCAGGATCACCTGGCCGGCGATGGTGCCGGTGAAGGTCGAACTCTGGCCCGAGGCGAACAGGGCGATGGCGAAAAGCACGCCGGCCAGCACCCCGCCGGTGACCGGGGCCAGCAGCTGATGCGCCTCCTCGATGCCGGCCACTTCGGTCAGGCCCGAGCCGTGAAAGGCCGAGGCCGCCAGGATCAGGATGGCGGCGTTGATGAACAGGGCCAGCAACAGCGACACCACGGTGTCGATGGTCGACAGGCGGATGGCGGCGCGCTTGCCCGGCGCGTCGGCCGGCGCTGTCCGGGTCTGAACGATCGCCGAGTGCAGGTAGAGGTTATGCGGCATGATCGTCGCGCCCAGGATGCCGATCGCCAGGTAGAGGGCGTTGCCCTGCTTCAGCGCGTCCAGCGATGGAATGAGGCCGCGTGCGACGTCGCCGGCGTTGGGCGGGGCCAGGATCAGCTGGACCGCGAAGCAGATCCCGATCGTCGAGATCAGGCCCAGGATGATCGCCTCCAACTGCCGGAAGCCCTTGCCCTTGAGACCCAGCACGATGACCGTGTCCAAGGCGGTCAGCAGCACGCCGCCCCACAGCGGTATGCCCAGCAGCAGCTTGAAGGCCAGGGCGCTGCCCAGCACCTCGGCGATGTCGCAGGCGATGATGGCCAGTTCGGCCAGCAGCCACTGGACCTTGACCGTGCGTGGCCCGAACCGCTCGCGCGACATCCGCGCCAGATCCTTGCCGGTGACCAGGCCCAGCCGCATCGACAGGGTCTGCAGCACGATCGCCGCCAGGCTCGACAGCACCACCACGAACAGCAGGGACGTTCCGTAGCGCGACCCGGCCTCGATGTCGGTAGCCCAGTTGCCGGGGTCCATGTAGCCGACGCTGACCAGCAGGCCAGGCCCGGCGACCCGCAGCATCCGCTTCCAGGCTGGCAGGCCATCGGGCACGGCGACCGCGCCCCGAACCTCCGCCGGACAGAACGGGGCGGTGGCGGTCTTGGGAAGGCGGTCGAGCAGGGCGGCGAGCATGGCCAAGCGTTAGCGTGGATTCGCCGCACGTATAGAACCAAAGGCGCGGCTTAGCGCTCCAACGCCGCGCGTGCGGCCTCGGGCAGCAGGCTGACGGCCTCGTCCAGCAGGGTCCGCCACGTCTCGCCGCGCTCGCGGGCCTCGGCATAGGCGTCACGGAGGGCGAAGGGGTCGTCCTCCGTCAGGATCTCGATCAGCTGCGCGGCCTGCAGCCGGTCCTTGAGGCCCTTCTCCGGATTGACCTTGCGATCACGGCTGACGATCAGCTTGTGCACGGCATAGCGAGCGGGGGCGGGGACGTTCACCAGCACGCCGGCGCCATGCAGCATCGCCGTCTCGACCGGCTCGCGCAGCAGATAGTCCATGAAGGGGAGGGGCACGGCGTCGCTTCCCAAGGTCGGCAGGAAAGAGGGCTTGTCGCGCGGCGCGCCGCGATTGGTGGTCAGCACGTCGACCCGATAGCGCTCGCCCAAGGCGTAGCTGGTCGTACGGGCGGCGTCGAAGGCGTAGCTGACAGGGCGGAAGCGCGGATCCAGGCCGCGCAGGATATCGAGCACGGGGCGCTCCAGCTTGTCGTCGACATGCGTGGCGATCCCGAAGTCCTGGGCGATGTCGAGGTCCAGGGTCGCCAGGCTGGTGATCGGCAGGCGGACGGCCAGGTGCGCCGCATAGGTCTGATAGGCGGTGGTGCCGATGACCAGGGCCCGCAGCCGGAACGCGCCGGCCTCGGCCAGGACGGCGGCGATCTCGCCGCTGGTGCGATCGGGCCGGGGCGCGCCCGAGGCGACGATGGCCGCCACCAGTCGGCGACGATCCTCGACGTCGGCGCGATGTTCACCGTGGCGGGCGATCCGCTCGCGCAGGTCTTCGCTGTCGGGGCCGACATAGACCTGCTTGCGGCTGCTCACGCCGCCAGTCGGCATCTGGACGTACCAGTAGATCCGGCCCTTCACCGTCTTGGAGACGAAGCTCGACCCAGCCGGAAACTCGCCCAGACGCGCGAGGCGCAGGCGTTCCATCAGTTCCGCGTAGCTGGTGCTGGCCGAAAGCGGCAGGCGCTGGATCATACAAGCAAGTTATACGCAAATCTGAAATCTGCGTATAACTTTCCCGAGAGCTAGACGATCCGGCTCTCGCTCTTGCCCCAGTAGGCGTCGCGGATCAGTCGCTTGTACAGCTTGCCGGTCGGGTGCCGGGGCAGTTCGGCCATGAAGTCGATCCGCCTGGGCGACTTCACGTGGCTGAGATTGGCGCGGGCGAAGGCCATCAGTTCGGCGGCCAGGGCGGCCTGATCCTCGGCGTGGTCCATGGGTTGGATGACCGCCACGACCTGCTCGCCCATCTCCTCGCAGGGCGCGCCGACCACGGCGGCGTCGGCGACCTTGGGGTGGGTGATCAGCAGGTTCTCGATCTCCTGCGGATAGATGTTCACCCCGCCCGAGATGATCATGAAGCTCTTGCGGTCGGTCAGGTAGAGGAAGCCTTCCTCGTCCGCCCAACCGACGTCGCCCAGCGTCGTCCAGCCGTGCTTGTTGTAGCTCTCGGCGGTCTTCTCCGGGGCGTTGTGGTAGTTCACCGCCGGGCCGTTGGCGAAGTAGACCGCGCCCTCGGTGCGGGGCGGGACCGGGTCTCCGGCGTCGTCGCAGATCCGCAGTTCGCCCAGCACCGCCTGGCCGACGCTGCCCTTGTGGGCCAGCCAGTTGTCGGAGTTGATCCAGCAGAAGCCGTTGCCCTCGGTGCCGGCGTAGTACTCGTAGATCACCGGACCCCACCAGGCGATCATCTGCTCCTTGACCGGGATGGGGCAGGGGGCGGCCGCGTGGACCGCCGACCTCATCGACGACACGTCATACTTGGCGCGGACCTCTTCCGGCAGCTTCAGCATCCGCACGAAGTGGGTCGGGACGAACTGGCCGCAATTGATCTTGTGCCGCTCGATCAGGGCCAGGGCCGTCTCGGGGTCGAACTTCTCCAGCACGATCACCGTGCCGCCCAGCTTGTGGACGGTCATGCACCAGCGCAGCGGGGCGGCGTGGTAGAGCGGGGCAGGCGAGATGTAGACGCTGTCGCCCGAGAAGCCGAACAGGCCCTGGGCCATCATCTGCAAGGCGTTGGGCGCGTCGATGGGGCCGCCGTTCAGCGCCGGCTTCACGCCCTTGGGCCGACCCGTGGTGCCGGACGAGTAGAGCATGTCCGAGCCGGCGCTTTCGTCGGCGATCGGCGTGGTCGGCTCGTCGGCGCGGGCCTGCTCGAAGTCGGCATAGGCGCCGTACGTTCCGCCGACCGCGAACAGGGTCAGGTCCGGGACCAGCCGGGCCACCTCGTCGATCAGCGGACCCATGGCGGTGGAGGTGATGAACACCTTCGCCCCGCAGTCCTTGAGAATGTATTCGACCTCGGCCGCGGTTAGCTTGGTCGAGACGCAGACGAAGTACAGCCCCGCCCGCTGCGCTGCCCAGGTGATCTCGAAGAAGCGGGCGTTGTTTTCCATCAGGATGGCGATGACGTCGCCTTGCGACAGGCCCAGCGACCGGAACAGGTGCGCGCCCTGGTTCGAGCGCTGGTCCAGCTGGGCGTAGGTCACCACCTCGCCAGAGCCGGCCATGATGTAGGCGGGCTTGTCGCCTTGGGTCCGGGCGTGGAGGTAGGGGTGCATCGCTGGACTCCTGGGTGACCGGTGGCCACTTCTGATCTAGATTGAAGAGCGTGAGGCGGAGCCCGTGATGATTTTCAGCGTCGACACTGAAGACGTGGATCGCTTGGCCCAGGACCTTGCCGACCTGACGGGCGAGACGGTGGAAGAGGCGTTGATCAAGGCGTTGAACGAGCGGCTGGATCGTCTGCGCGCCAGCGGCATGTCCGACGACGCCCGTGATCGGTTCGAACATGCGAACAGCGTTTTTGCCGAGCGCGTGCTGGATCGTGTGCGCAGCTGGGACATCGACCGTACGCCCGTTACGGCGCGCGAATGGATCGAAGCGGGCGGCGATGCCGTTGATTCGGCTCGACTTGGCGCTGAGCAGGCCGAATGATCATCGACTCTTCGGCGATCGTCGCGATCGCCTTGCTTGAGCCGGCCGCTCCGAGCTTGCTGGACCGGATCGAGAAAGCAGCTTTCCGCCGGCTTTCGGTCGCGAACTATGTCGAAACAGCCTCGGTTCTGGCATCGCGCAGAGTGACGGCAAGCATGCTCGATGACCTGTTGGCTGACCTTGGCGTAGAGCTCTATCCGTTCGACGAAAAGCAAGCGCGGGAAGCGGTTCGCGCACGCGTCGCATACGGCAAAGGAACTGGCCATCGGGCGCAGTTGAATTTTGGCGACACCTTCGCCTACGCCCTGGCCAAGGTGTCCCAGGAGCCCTTGTTGTTCATAGGCGACGACTTCACTCATACCGACATCGCGCTCGTCGAACTCTAGGCCGCCACGGGCTGCTGGGCCGCCTCGCGGATCATGTCGCTGGCCTTTTCGGCGATCATGATCGTGGGAGCGTTGGTGTTGCCGGAGACGAGGCGCGGCATGACCGAGGCGTCGACCACCCGCAGGCCCTCGACCCCGCGCACGCGCAGCTGGGCGTCGACCACGGCCATCACGCCCTGGCCCATCTGGCAGGTGCCGACCGGGTGATAGATCGTCGAGCCGGAGAGGCGGGCATAGGCCAGCAGCTGCTCGTCGCTGGCGAACTCGCCGCCCGGATTGATCTCGCTTTCGACATAGGGCGACAGCGCGGCGGCCTGGCCGATCTTGCGCGCCCACTTCAGGCCGGCGACGGCGACTTCCTGGTCCAGCGGATCGGCCAGGTAGTTGGCGAAGATGGTCGGGTAGACGCTGGGATCGGCCGACTTGATCCGCACGTGGCCGCGGCTCTCGGGACGCAGCTGGCACGGGGCGATGGTCAGGCCGGGCGCGTTCTCCAGCTCCATCTTCTGTTCGTTGACCAGCTTGTCCAGGTCCATGGTCGCCGGAAGGATGTGGAACTGGATGTCCGGTCCGGCGAGGTCCGGCCGCGACTTGCAGAAGGCGGCGATGTGCGCGGCCGATAGCGTCAGCAGACCCTTGCGCTGGAAGAGATAGCGCAAGGCCTCGCCGGCCAGCCGGCCGCCCTTGGACTGCTCGTTGACCGAGACGACGCCAGCCTTCAGCCGATAGCGCACGCTCATCACATAATGGTCCTGCAGATTCTCACCGACACCGGGCAGGTCGGCGACGACCTTGATCCCGTTGCGGATCAGCAGTTCGGCCGGGCCGACGCCCGACAATTGCAGCAGCTGCGGCGAGTTGATCGCCCCGCCGGCCAGGATGACCTCGGCCCGGGCCTTGGCCACGCGCTGGACGCCGTTCTGGGTGAACTCGACGCCGACCGCGCGCTTGCCCTCGAACAGCACCTTGCCGGCCAGGGCGTTGGTCTCGACCCGCAGGTTGGGACGGTTCATGGCCGGGTGCAGATAGGCCACCGCCGCCGAGCAGCGCTGGCCGTTCTTGACGGTCAGCTGGTAGTAGGTCGCGCCCTCCTGGGAGACGCCGTTGACGTCGTCGTTGCGCGGGATGCCGGCCTGTTCGCAGGCCTCGATCACCGCGTTCGAGATCGGGTTCTTCTCGGTGACGTCCGAGACGTTCAGCGGTCCGCCCGTGGCGTGCCACTCGCAGTCGCCGCGCTCCTGGTGCTCGGCGCGGCGGAAATAGGGGGCGACGTCGTCCCAGCCCCAGCCCTCGCAACCCAGCTGCCGCCAGCCGTCATAGTCGGCGTGCTGGCCGCGGATATAGAGCAGGCCGTTGATCGAGGACGAGCCGCCCAGCACCTTGCCGCGCGGCCAGACGTGGGTGCGGCCGCCGGTGCCGGGGTCGGGCTCGGTCTGGTAGAGCCAGTTGACCTTGGGATCCTTCAGCGTCGACGAGTAGCCGACTGGGATGTGGATCATCAGGTTCGAGGCGAACTGGGAGAGGTTCTTGGTTGGGCGGTCGTCGCCGCCGGCCTCCAGCAGCACGACCTTGAACCGGCCGCCCTCGGACAGCCTCGCCGCCAGCACGCAGCCGGCCGAGCCCGCGCCCACGACGACGTAGTCGGCCTCGATGATCCCGGTCATCGTCTCTCTCCCTGTCGCCGTCTGCTTGTCTGCGCATGATCGGCGTTCAGTTGGCAGGATGCGCCCAGGATCCGCGATCACGCAAGTTGCCGTCGCGGCGCCGTTGGTTCGACCTGTTTCCGGGCTATCGTCCGCCGAAAGAACGGCGTTCACATGGGCGCCATCCGGGAGGCGTGCGATGGACCTGATCAGCCAGACAGTGGTGGACGGCGTGGCGGGGCCCGGCGCGCCGCCGACCTATCCGACGCTTGCCGGCGTGGACCTCGCCGACATCTTCCGGTTCTCGAAGGGCCAGCCCTGGGCCGACTTCGCGCGGATGCGGGCCGAGGCGCCGGTGATGTGGCATCCGGAGCCGTTCGATGGTCCGGGCTTCTGGGCCCTGACGCGATACGACGACGTCCAGCGGGTCAATGGCGATCCGGAGACCTTCTCGTCCCAGCGCGGCGGCATCCTGATGTCGATGGGTTCGCCCGAGAAGCGCCACGCGCTGCTGTTCAGGGCGTCGATGGACACCATGATCAATCTCGACGCGCCGCATCACCTGCAGCTGCGCCGCGAGCACATGCCTTACTTCACCCCGGCTTATCTGCGCGGCCTCACCGAGCGGGTGCGGGCCGAGGTGACGCGGCTTCTGGACGCGATGGAGCCGCTGCTGGCGAACGGCGCCGAGATCGACATGGTCGAACACTTCTCGTCGCACCTGCCGCTGTTCACCCTGTGCGAGATCCTGGGCGTGCCGCCCGAGGATCGGCCCCGGTTCCTGAAGTGGATGCACTATCTCGAGCGCGCCCAGGACCTGGCCGTCCAGAACGCCGCCGCCCCCGTCGCCCCGACGCTGGAGCTGATGCAGTTCGTCCAGGACTTCAACACCGGCGTCGAGGAGATGTTCGACTACGGCCGCATGATGCTGAAGCGGCGTCGCGAAGACCCGCAGGAAGACCTGATGACCGCCATCGCGCGGGCCCAGGTCGACGGCGCCCTGCTGGCCGACGAATATCTGGACGGCTCGTGGCTGTTGATCGTGTTCGCCGGCAACGACACCACCCGCAACACCCTGTCGGGCGCGATGAAGCTGCTGACCGAGTTCCCGGACCAGAAGCGGAAGCTGATCGAAGATCCGTCGCTGCTGCCCGGCGCGGTCGACGAGTTCATCCGCATGGTCAGCCCGGTGATCTACATGCGCCGCACGGCCACCCGCGATGTCGAGGTCGACGGCCAGCTGATCCGCGAGGGCGAGAAGGTGGTCATGTACTACGGCGCCGCCAACCGCGACCCGGCGATGTTCCCCGAGCCCGACACGCTGGACGTCACGCGGTCCAACGCCAGCAAGCACATCGCCTTCGGCTATGGCCCCCACACCTGCATCGGCAAGCGCGTGGCCCAGATCCAGCTGGAGGAAGCCTACCGCCAGATCCTGACCCGCTTCCCGGATCTGAAGTGGACCGGAAACATCGAGATCGCGCCGAACAACTTCGTCCACGCGATCAGCAAGCTGGGGGTGAAGCGGGGGTAGCTAAAACGTCCGTCTCCCCGGCGAAAGCCGGGGCCCAGATCGAACCCATGAGCGTCTGCCAAGCTGACGCGGCGTATCTCGGATCATCCTCAGCCGCTCAGGCTGAATCTGGGCCCCGGCTTTCGCCGGGGAGATCGGATTTTAGTTAGGGCTTCCTCGTTGCTCTGAGTTCATACGCATGTTTGACTGCCCCAAAAGCGGAGAGCCTGCATGTCGCAACCCACCTTCGAGACCCTGCTGTACGACGTCGAGGACGGGATCGCGACGATCACCCTGAACCGTCCGGAGCGGATGAACGCCTTCACCGCCCGGATGATGAAGGATCTGCTGGAGGTGCTGGACGTCACCGACGCCGACGATGCGGTGAAGGTGGTGATCATCACCGGCGCGGGCCGGGCGTTCTGCGCCGGGGCCGATCTTGGCGCCGGCGGGGCCACCTTCGACCGCACCTCGCCCCAGGCGCTGGAGCGGGAAGAGGGCAAGGTTGGCGACATCTATCGCGACGGCGGCGGCCGCGTGACCCTGCGGATGTACGACAGCCTGAAGCCGATCATCGGCGCGATCAACGGCGCGGCGGTCGGGGTGGGCGTGACCATGCAGCTGCCGATGGACATTCGCCTGGCCTCGACCGAGGCCAAGTTCGGCTTCGTCTTCGCCCGCCGGGGCATCAATCCGGAAGCCGCTTCGAGCTGGTTCCTGCCGCGTCTGGTCGGGCTGCAGACGGCGTTGGAGTGGTGCTACACCGGCCGTGTGTTCCCGGCGTCGGAAGCCTTGGAAAAGGGCCTCGTCCGTTCGCTGCACGCGCCCGAAGATCTGCTGCCCGCCGCCCGCGCCCTGGCGCGCGAGATCGCCGACAACACAGCCCCCGTCTCGGTCGCCCTGACCCGGCAGCTGCTGTGGCGCATGGCCGGCGCGGCGCACCCCATGGAGGCTCACAAGGCCGACAGCCGGGCCATCCAGTCGCGCGGCGCCTCTGGCGACGCCAAGGAGGGCGTGACCTCGTTCCTGGAAAAGCGCGCGCCGGTCTATCCCAACAAGGTCTCGACCGACCTGCCGGACATCTGGCCGGAGTGGGAGGAGCCCCAGTTCCGCTAAGCGACTTTCGGTGAGTTTGTCGCGGCTCTCGCTCACGACCCGTTAAGCACGATCTGATCTTGTCGATGCGATGAGCGAGCCCGCGTCCCTGTCGTTTCCCGAGCCGGAGGCCCCGAGGGCCGCGCCGCGCTCGCGCTCGGCGCTGTTGAAGCGGCTGGCCGACGTCGTCTGCCTGCCGACCAGCCGGATCAACGCCTTCGAACGCTCGATGACCGCCGACCTGCTGGTCGAGATGCTGCGCGACGCCAATGTTGGCGAGCGCGAGAGGGTCGCCCGCCGCCTGGCTACGCTAGTCGAGATCCCAGGCGTGCTGGCGCGCCTGCTGATGCGCGACGAGCTGCCGGTGGCCCGCGCTCTGCTGGTCGAGGCCGAGCGGCTGTCGGACGCCGACCTGATCGCCTGCCTCTACCAGTCGACCACCGATCACCGCCGCCTGATCGCCAAGCGGCGCGGGGTCAACGAAGTGGTGGCCGACGCGCTGATCGACATGGGCGAGACCGCCGTCATCGAAACCCTGCTGCGCAACGAACTGGTCAAGTTCAGCCACCAGGGCGTTGAGAACATCGTCGCCATCACGCGCGACGCCCAGTACCTGATCCCGCTGCTGCTGCGCCGGCCCGAACTGCGGCCCAGCCATGCCTATGTGATGTTCTGGTGGGCTGACGCCGAGGCGCGCAAGACGATCCTCCAGCGCTTCGCGGTGTCGCGCGAGATCCTGCAGGACGCGGTGGGCGACGTCTTCGCCCTGGCCTCGGCCGAGGGGTGGCAGGACCCGCTGTCGCGCAAGGCGCTGCAGTTCATCGAGCGCCGCCAGCGCAACCGCGCCGCCATCGCCAAGAGCCCCTATGGCAGCCTGGACGAGGCGGTGGCGGCCGGCGAGACCGGCATCACCCGCGAGATCGCCGAGGAGATCTCTTATCTTTCGGGCCTGAAGCCGATGACCGGCGCCAAGATCTTCACCGATCCGGGCGGCGAGCCGCTGGCGATCCTTTGCAAGGCCACCGGCCTGCCGCGCGCTTGCGTGCGCCAGTTGTGGCGTGGGCTGCGCCGCCAGGAAGTCGACGACAGCGGCCAGACCGATCAAGCCCTGGAGCGGGTGCTGACCGTCTATGACACCATCGCCGTCGATCGCGCCCAGACGGTGCTGCGCTACTGGAACTGGTCGCTGACCTCGGCCCTGACGCCGGCCCTGCTGAAGGCTATCCGCGAGGGCGACGAAGCCGCCGTGGACGAATACTCGGCGCCGCAGCGCGCGGCGATGCTGGCCCTGTCCCGCGACTTCGGTCGTTAGTTTCGGGATATCTTCGGTATCTCAATATGTTCGCTGGACGTCGTTCAGGAACTCAAAATGCGGGACACAACCTCTAGCCGGTTATGTCCATCTCACGAACACTGGAAGACTACGTGCGATCTCTTTGTAGAGACCGTATTGCCGGGCGTCTGCAATCTTTGTATGCAGCCCTCGACTGATCTTGGAATCAGAGACATCAACAAAAAGATTTGTCGACTGGCGAGGCTATGATGGAAGATCAATCCGACCTGATCGAGATGACCGCGGGCATTGTTTCGGCCTATGTCGGCAACAATGTGGTCGCCACGGCCGACCTTCCCGCGCTGATCCAGCAGGTTCACGGCGCCCTCGCCACCGTCGGTTCGCCGGCGGCCGAGCCCGCCCCCGCTCCGAAAGAGCCCGCGGTCGCCGTCAGGAAGTCGATCACGCCCGACTTCCTGATCTGCCTGGAAGACGGCCGGAAGTTCAAATCGCTGAAGCGCCATCTGCGCACCAAGTACGACATGACGCCGGAAGAGTACCGGGCGAAGTGGAACCTGCCCAAGGATTACCCGATGGTGGCGCCGAACTACGCCGAGGCGCGTTCGAACCTGGCCAAGCAGATGGGCCTGGGCCAGGGCGGTCGCAAACCCGCCCGCAAGACGAAATAGCCGAGTCGGAACAAAAGCTTGGCCTTGAGGCCAAACTGAAGATCATCACGCCCGTCGTCCGAACCCGGACGGCGGGCGTGTTCGTTGGTGATTGACTCTCCGCGGGAATCTTGTCGCGCGACATGTTTTTCGCTTGCCGCCGATTCGTTCCTTAAGCGATAGTGAATCGAAGTGATTCCAACGACTTGTTAAGGACTCTGAAGATGTCCGCGCAACTGAGCGCATCCGCCACGGCGGCCCGCGCTCACCAGGAGATGTTCGCCTACTGGGCGTCCCTCCGTCGGGGGGCGAGGCTCCCCGCGCGCGTCGACCTGCATCCCACGAGCATGAAGCGGCTGCTGCCGACGGTGTCGTTGATCGACGTGGTCAACCAGCCCCGCGACTACCGCCTGCGCCTGGCCGGCACCGGCCTCTATGGCGTCTATGGCCGCGAGATCACCGGCCGGATGATCGGCGACGTCTACAACAAGGACGCCTTCGACTACTGGCGCAAGGAACTGGACAAGGTGGTCGACGAGCGCCGCCCCGGCGTCGGCGTTCACAGCCTGGCCTGGCGCGGCGCCCCGCACATGTCGATCCTGTGGCTGCGCCTGCCGCTGGCCAGCAACGGCAAGGATGTCGACATGATCCTCGGCTACGACGCCGTGGTCGGTTCCCAGTCCGAGGGCTTCTCGGGCATCCGGGCGGCCTAGGGGCGCAAAGCGCCTAAACGTGCGAACAACCCCAAACCCGACTTCCCCGGCGAAAGCCGGGGCCCAGCTTCATCTGGAGACTCTGGGGATGAGGCGCCATGCGCCCGCTCCGGAACAACACGCGATCGTGGGTTCGATCTGGGCCCCGGCTTTCGCCGGGGAGATCGGGGGAGGGAGAGCTGGTTCGAAGAGCCCTCACCCCTCCAAAAACGCCTCGACCTCGCGCCGGGACGGCATCGACGGCGCGGCGCCGGCCTTCTGCACCGACAAAGCCGCGGCGGCGTTGGCCAGCTCGACGGCCTCGCGCAGGTCCATGCCCGAAGCCAGGGCCGCGCACAGGCTGCCGCAGAAGCAGTCGCCAGCCCCGACGGTGTCGACGGCCTTGACCTTCTTGCCCTCGACCAGGAAGGCCTCGTCGCGGCGCACGGCGGCGACGCCCGCGGATCCCAGGGTGACGATGATCGTCTGGTCCGGGCGGCTCATCAGCTTGCGGGCCGCCACCGACACCTCCTCCAGGCGCATCGGCTCGCGGTCCAGCTTGGCGTAGCTGGCCAGCTCGGTCTGGTTGACGATCAGGATGTCGGTCAGCGGGAACAGGGCCGCGCCCTGCGGCAGGGCCGGCGCGGCGTTCAGCACCCGCAGCGCGCCCTTGGCCGCGCCGAGGCGGAACAGGGCCTCGATGGCCACGGGCGGGGTCTCCAACTGGCAGAGCAGCACGCGCTGGCCCTCGATCGCCGTAGCGGCGACCTGCTGCGCCGTGATCATGGCGTTGGCCCCGGCCGTGACCACGATCATGTTCTCGGCGTTGTTGGCGACCCAGACGTGGGCCTGGCCGGTCGGCACGCCTTCCAGCGCCATGACGTCGGCGACCTGCACGCCATAGCCGGCCAGCTTGGCCTTGAGGCTGAGGCCGCTGTCGTCGCCGCCCACGGCCCCCATCAGCCGCGTGGCCACGCCCATGCGCGCGGCGGCGACCGCCTGGTTGGCGCCCTTGCCGCCGAGGAAGAGTTCCAGGGAGGTGCCCGCCACGGTCTCGCCGGGTCTGGGCAGGTCGTCGACCCGCGCCACGGCGTCCAGATTGATCGAGCCCAGGACAAAAACAGTCATGTCGTACGTCTTCTAGCTAAATGCGCCTAACCGCCGCCGCCCCGTTGGAAGCTTTCCACGAGACTGCCCGCCACGAGTCGCCAGCCGTCCACTAGCACGAAGAAGATCAGTTTGAAGGGCAGGCTTATGGTCGCCGGCGGCAGCATCATCATGCCCATGCTCATCAGCACGCTCGCCACCACCAGGTCGATGACCAGAAACGGGATGAACAGCAGGAAGCCGATCTCGAACGCGCGCTTCAGCTCCGAGATCATGAAGGCCGGCGTCACCACCTTCATCGGCAGGTCCTGGACGTTCTTGGTCTGCGGAACCTTGGACAGGCGGACGAACAGGGCCAGGTCCTCGCGGCCGACCTGCTTCAGCATGAACTGCTTCACCGGACCGCTGGCCTGGTCGAAGGCTTCCGGCAGCTCGATCTGGTGGTCCAGCAGCGGCTTGATGCCGGCGTCGTAGGACTTCTCGAAGGTCGGGCCCATGACGATGGCGGTCAGGAACAGGGCCAGGCTGATGATCACCGGGTTGGGCGGGCTCTGCTGGATGCCAATGGCCGTGCGCAGCAGGCCCAGCACCACCACGATCCGCACGAACGAGGTGGTCATGATCACGATCGACGGGGCCAGGGACAGCACCGTCATCAGGCCGACCAGCTGGACGACCCGGTCGGTCAGGCCCGCGCCGGTCCCCAGGTTGATGTTCACGGCCGACTGGGCCATGGCCGCGGCCGGCATGACGCCGAAGGCGATGGCGGCCAGCACCGAGATGATCGCGGCGCGGCGGAGGTCCTCCGGCCGAGCGCCCGTCACGGTCTTGATCAGGTCGCGGATCATCAGGCCACGGGCTCCGAGGCGGGGGCGGGGACTTCGACGGCGGGGCGAGGTTGCGGGATCCAGTCCAGCAGCTTGCCGTCGCCCAGCAGGACCATGCGCTCCTCGCCGTCCAGGCTGACCACCACCAGGCGGCGGGTGGGGTCGAGGGCCAGGCTCTCGACGATCCTCAGGCGGCGGTCTTGCCGGGCGGCGATCACGCGGCCGATGGCGTCCGGGCCGTACTTGCGCATGGCCCAGGCGGCGAGGCCGATCAGGCCCAGGGTCACGGCCAGGGCGGCGAGGGCGCGGATGAACTCGATGATGTCGATCATGGCCGCCCAAAAGCGAGACAACTTGGCGCAGGCGGAAGGCCTCGCTCATCCTGGTGTGCCTGAGGGTTCTTAATGCCGAATTAACCCTGTTTCTTCACCATGATCGTCATGGGTCCGGACGACATTCCTCTTTTCGGCATGCTCAAGAGCCGCCTCGGTTATCTGACCGAGCGCCAGAAGCTTGTCGCCCAGAACGTCGCCAACGCCGACACGCCCGGCTACCGCCCGCGCGATCTCAAGGCCTACAGCTTCCAGGCCTCGCTGATGAACCAGGGTTCGGGCTCGGTCTATCGCGGCGGGCGCGCCGCGCCGACCTCGGGCGTCCAGATGATGGAGACCTCGGCCGCCCACATGGCTCCGTCGAACGCGCCGAGCGCCTGGCGGTCGACGGCGGGCGTCGATTCGGAAGTCACCCTCGACGGCAACGCCGTGTCGCTCGAGGACCAGATGCTCAAGATGACCGACGCGCGGATGAACTACGACGCGGCGATCAGCTTCTACCAGAAGTCCATGAACATGCTGCGCCAGGCCGCGCGCAAGCCGAACGGCTAGGGGACTAAGCGATGCCCGAGATCAAATCCAATTCGCTGGCGACCATGGCCGTGGCCTCCTCGGCGCTTCGCGCCCAGCAGGGGCGCATGCGGGTCATCGCCGAGAACATCGCCAACGCCAACTCCACCGCGCGCACCGCCGGCGGCGATCCCTACCGCCGCCAGGTCCCGGTGTTCAAGCCGACCAAGGTCCAGGGCGCCGAGGGCGTGCAGATGCTGCGCGTCGACCCCGACCAGAGCGAGTTCAAGACCGAGTACGAACCCGGCAACCCGGCCGCCGACGCCAAGGGCTACGTCAAGCTGCCCAACGTCAACACACTGGTCGAGGCGCTGGACATGAAGGAGGCGCAGCGCGCCTACGAAGCCAACCTCAACGTGATCGAGACCGCGCGGTCGATGGAATCGCGCACCCTCGACATCCTCAAGAAGTAAGGGGCTAGGCCATGATCACCGCGCTCGCCGCCGCCAAGGCCTATGCTTCGCAAAGCGCCATGGGCGTCGGCTCGATCGGATCGATCGGCGGCTCCGAGAAGAAGGGCATGGACTTCGGCGACATGCTGAAGTCGGCCATGGAAGGCGCGGCCAAGACCTCCAAGGTCGCCGAAACCAAGATCGCTGACCAGGTCGCCGGCAAGGCCGAACTGGTCGACGTCGTCACCGCCATCAGCTCGGCCGAGGCCAGCCTGGAAACGGTGATGGCCGTGCGCGACCAGGTGATCTCGGCCTATCAAGAGATCATGCGGATGCCGATCTAAGGCGTCTGCCTCTTCATTCCATCCCAAAAAAGAAGGGCCGCGTCCGGGGAGGACGCGGCCCAGTTTGTTTCGGGGGAGAAGATGGAAACGCTACGCTTACTGAACAAACTCAGAGGTGCAGGAACGCCTTGGCGACCGTGAACAGGCCGCCCCAGACGATGGCGTTCAACACCGAGGCCAGCAGAACCGCGAAACCCAGCGGCCACTGGCGGCCAGACCCCTTGGCGGGCCGACGGACAGGACGCGGATCGAACGGACGGGCTTGCGACGCAACGGTCATGAGGGGCTCCTTAACCATGACCCCATGGTCGAGATTGACTCGGCCTACGCGAACCCGGCGACCTGTCGCGCGCCGCCTTGTCGCACCCGGGGCTTTGGGACAACGCTTGAGAGCGGTGAACCGTTGATTCTGCACCCGCCGTCCGGAGCCGGCATGACCGCCATCGTCCTCGACCAGGTCAGCAAGACGTACAGCGGCCAGATGGTGCTGGCGCCGACCTCGCTGAGCGTCGCCAAGGGCCGTTTCGTCGCCCTGGTCGGCGGCTCGGGCGCGGGCAAGACGACATTGCTGAAGCTGGTGAACGGTCTCTCGACGCCGTCGAGCGGCCGGGTGCTGCTGGACGGCGCGGACATCGCCGGCCGGCCGGGGCCGGAACTGCGGCGGGGCATCGGCTATGTCTTCCAGGAGATCGGCCTCTTTCCCCACATGACCGTGGGCCAGAACATCGGCGTCACGCCCGAGCTGCTGGGCTGGCCGGCCGACGAGATCGCCGCGCGGACCGACGAACTCCTCGACCTCGTGGCGCTGCCGCGCGAGATCGCTGGCCGCGCGCCGTCGCGGCTGTCGGGCGGCCAGCGCCAGCGGGTCGGCGTGGCGCGGGCGCTCGCCGCGCGCCCCTCGATCCTGCTGATGGACGAACCGTTCGGGGCGCTGGACCCGGTGACCCGCGCGGCCCTGGCCGACGACGTCAGGGCGCTGCACGCACGGCTGGGGCTGACCACGGTGATGGTCACCCACGACGTCGGCGAGGCCCTGCTGCTGGCCGACGAGGTGGTGGTGATGGCCGCCGGCAAGGTGCTGGCCCAGGCGCCGCCGCGCGCGCTGCTGGCGGGCCATCCCGATCCCGTTGTCGCCGAGCTGATCGCCGCGCCGAGACGGCAGGCCGAACGTCTCGCGGAGCTTGCCCGTGGCTGATCGTCTTTCGTCGGCTCTCGCCGTCCTGCCCGAGCGCCTGGGCTGGCACGTCACGCTCTCGGCCTCGGCCCTGGCGCTTGGCCTGGCCATAGCCTTGCCGCTGGGGATCGCCGCCGCGCGCGGTCCGCGCCTGAAGTGGATCGCGCTGGCGACCGCCGGCCTGGTCCAGACCATCCCCAGCCTGGCCCTGCTGGCGCTGTTCTACCCTGTGCTGCTGCTGCTCTCCGGGCTGGCGGTGAAGGTGCTGGGCCATGGCTTCCCGGCCCTGGGCTTCCTGCCGTCGCTGCTGGCCCTGACCCTCTATTCGATGCTGCCGATCCTGCGGAACGCGGCGGCGGGCGTCTCCGGCGTCGACCCGGCCGTGGTCGAGGCGGCGCGCGGCGTCGGCATGACCGACCGCCAGAGGCTGTGGCGTGTCGAGCTGCCCCTGGCCGCGCCGGTGATCATGGCCGGGGTGCGCACCGCCGCCGTCTGGACGATCGGCGCGGCGACGCTCTCGACCCCGGTCGGCCAGACCTCTTTGGGCGACTACATCTTCTCGGGTCTCCAGACCGAGGACTGGGTCGCGGTGCTGGTCGGCTGCGCGGCCTCTGCGGGCCTGGCGCTGATCGTGGACGGCTTGCTGGGCTTGATCGAAGGCGGCGTGGCGCGGCGTGACGCCAAGCGCCTGTGGGCGGGCGGCGTGGGCTTGGGCGTCGGCCTACTGACGGCGATCGCGCCGCTGGCCGGCGCGGCGCTGTCGCAAGGCCGTCCCGCCTATGTGATCGGGGCCAAGAACTTCTCCGAGCAGTACATCCTGGCTGAGCTGATGGCCGGCAAGCTGGAGGCTCGGGGCGCCAGCGTGCAGCGCCGCGTCAACCTGGGTTCGGCCGTCGCCTACCGCGCCCTCGCCAGCGGCGAGATCGACGCCTATGTCGACTATTCCGGCACGCTGTGGGCCAACGTCCTGAACCGCACGGACAACCCCGGCCGCCAGGCGGTGCTGGACGGCCTGAGGACCCAGCTGAAGGCCCGCGACGGCGTCGTGCTGCTCAGCGCCCTGGGCTTCGAGAACGCCTACGCCCTGGCCATGCGTCGCGACCGCGCCGAGGCCTTGGGCGTGAAGACCCTGGGCGATCTGGCGACCAAGGCTCCCCAGCTGACCATGGGCGGCGACCTGGAGTTCTTCTCGCGGCCGGAGTGGGCGGCGGTGGTCAAGGCCTATGGCCTGAGCTTCAAGTCCAAGCGCCAGTTCCAGCCGACCTTCATGTACCGGGCGCTGGAGAGCCGCGAGGCCGACGTGATCTCGGCCTTCTCGTCGGACGGGCGGATCGCGGCCGACGACCTGGTGCTGCTGGGGGACCCCAAGGGCGCTCTGCCGCCGTATGACGCGGTGATCCTGGTCTCGCCGAGGCGGGCGGGGGATCCGCGGCTGCTAGAGGCCTTGGAGCCGCTGGGCGGCAGTATCGACGTCAAGGCGATGCAGGCGGCCAACTACGCGGTCGATCGGGACACCGGCAAGAAGAGCCCCGCCGAGGGGGCGGGGATGCTGGCGCGCTAGAGAATCCCCGGCAGGTCGAGCCCCTTCTCCCGCGCGCAGTCGAGGGCGATGTCGTAGCCCGCATCGGCGTGGCGCATGACGCCCGACGCGGGGTCGTTCCACAGCACCCGCGCGATCCGCTTGGCCGCGGCCTCGGTGCCATCGGCGACGATGACCATGCCCGCGTGCTGCGAGAAGCCCATGCCGACCCCGCCGCCGTGGTGCAGCGACACCCAGGTCGCGCCCGAGGCGGTGTTGAGCAGGGCGTTCAGCAGCGGCCAGTCCGACACCGCGTCCGAGCCGTCCTTCATCGCCTCGGTCTCGCGGTTGGGCGAGGCGACCGAGCCTGAGTCCAGATGGTCGCGGCCGATAACGATCGGCGCCTTCAGCTCGCCGCTGGCGACCATCGCGTTGAAGGCCAGGCCCAGGCGATGACGATCCCCGAGGCCCACCCAGCAGATGCGCGCCGGCAGACCCTGGAACTTGATCTTCTCGGCGGCCATGTCGAGCCAGTTGTGCAGGTGCGGATTGTCCGGGATCAGTTCCTTGACCTTGGCGTCGGTCCTGGCGATGTCCTGCGGATCGCCCGACAGCGCCGCCCAGCGGAACGGGCCGATCCCCCGGCAGAACAGCGGGCGGATATAGGCCGGCACGAAGCCGGGGAAGTCGAAGGCGTTGGCGACGCCTTCCTCCAGCGCCATCTGGCGGATGTTGTTGCCGTAGTCGACGGTCGGGACGCCGGCGGCCTGGAAGTCCAGCATCGCCCGGACGTGTATGGCCATCGAGGCGCGGGCGGCCTTGTCGACGCTGGCCGGATCGCGTTCGCGGGCGTCGTGCCACTGGTCCAGGCTCCAGCCGGCCGGAATGTAGCCATTGACCGGGTCGTGGGCGCTGGTCTGGTCGGTCAGCAGGTCGGGGCGCACGCCGCGCTTGAAGAGCTCCGGCAGCAGCTCGGCGGCGTTGCCCAGCAGGCCGACCGAGATCGGGGTCCTGACGGCGCGGGACTCTTCGATCCAGGCCAGGGCCTCGTCGACGCTGTCGGTGGACTTGTCGAGATAGCCGGTGCGCAGCCGCATCTCGATCCGCGAGGGCTGGCGCTCGATGGCCAGGCACGAAGCGCCGGCCATCACCGCCGCCAGGGGTTGGGCCCCGCCCATGCCGCCCAGGCCCGCCGTCAGCAGCCACTTGCCCGAGAGATCGCCCGCATAGTGCTGACGGCCCATCTCGACGAAGGTCTCGTAGGTGCCCTGCACGATGCCCTGGGCGCCGATATAGATCCACGAGCCGGCGGTCATCTGGCCGTACATGGCCAGACCCTTGCGATCGAGCTCGTTGAAGTGCTCCCAGGTGGCCCAGCGCGGCACCAGGTTGGAGTTGGCGATCAGCACCCGCGGCGCGTCGGCATGGGTGCGGAAGACGCCGACCGGCTTGCCGGACTGGACCAGCAGGGTCTGGTCGTCCTCGAGCCGGCGCAGAGTCTCGACGATCTTGTCGAAGCTCTCCCAGTCTCGGGCGGCGCGGCCGATGCCGCCATAGACCACCAGCTCCTCCGGCCGCTCGGCGACGTCGGGATGCAGGTTGTTCATCAGCATCCGCAGCGGGGCTTCGGTCAGCCAGGACTTGGCGGTGCGCTCGGTCCCGGTGGCGGGGCGGATGACGCGGGTGTTGTCGCGGCGGGTCATGGGGATCCTCGGCGGGGCCGTCCTCGTCCTTCGACAGGCTCAGGATGAGGACGAATTCAGGCTCGGAGCGATCATTCGAAACCTCATCCTGAGCCTGTCGAAGGACGAGGTTTCGCCGCGCGATCAGGTCGTGTTCGCGAAATCCAGGCAGGCCGTCAGCACGTCTTCCAGCACCGCGCGCAGCGGCTCGGCGCGGTCGGCGTGGAAGGGCGCGGGCCAGGTGTCGGGCGTCGGCGGTTCGACCGGGTCGTCCATGTAGCCCCGACAGGCCAGTTCCATCTGGATGGCGTGGACGCCCGCGCCGGGCTGGCCGTAGTGGCGCGTGGTCCAGCCGCCCCTGAAACGGCCGTTGGTGACGCGGGATCGGTCCGAAGCGTCGCAGGCGGCCTCGACGGCGGCGGTCAGGACGGGGGCGCAGCTGGCGCCGCCGTTGGTCCCAAGATTGAACTGCGGCAGCTCGCCATCGAACAGGCGCGGGACCCGCGAGCGGATGGAATGGGCCTCGTACAGCACCACGGTCGGATGGACCGCGCGCAGGCGGTCGATCTCGGCGCGCAGGGCGGCGTGATAGGGTTCGAAGTAGGTGGTGCGGCGACGGTCGATCTCGGCCGCGTCGGGGCCGCCGTCGCGATAGAGCGGCTCACCGTCGAAGGTGGTGGTGGGGCACAGTTCCGTGGTCGCCTGGCCCGGATAGAGCGAGGCGCCGGACGGGTCGCGATTGACGTCGATGACCGTGCGCGAGATCGCCGTCCGCACGATCGTCGCGCCCATCCCCTCGGCGAAGGCGTAGAGCCGATCTACCCACCAGTCGGCGTCCTTGCGGGCCAGCCAGGGGGAGACGAGATGGGCCTCGATGTCCGGCGGGATCTCGGTCCCGGTGTGGGGCAGGGAAACGATCAGGGGGGCGGGGCCCTGTGTGACTTGATGCCAATCCGTCATCCCCAAAAACCCGATCTCCCCGGCGAATGCCGGGGCCCAGATTCAGCCTGAGCGGTTGGGGATGACCCGGGAAGCGCCCTGTCAGCCTGTCGAGCGCGCGTGGGTTCGATCTGGGCCCCGGCATTCTCCGGGGAGAGCGGAGGAGGGGAGGGCATCAAGACACCCCCGGCAGGTCGCCCGCCGCCTCGATCACCGCGCCGCTCCGCACCAAGGCGTTCGCCGCCTCCAGGTCCGGGTGGAAATGGCGGTCGTCGTCCAGGTGGGGGACCTGGCCGCGCGTCAGCGTCCGCACGGCCTCCAGGGCCTTGCTCGACCGCAGCGGGGCGTGGAAGTCGCAGCCCTGCGCCGCCGCCAGCAGTTCGATGCCCAGCACCGCCGTAGCGTTCTCGACCATGCCCATCAGGCGCCGCGCGCCGTGCGCCGCCATCGAGACGTGGTCCTCCTGGTTGGCCGAGGTCGGGATCGAGTCGACGCTGGCCGGATAGGCCTTCTGCTTGTTCTCCGAGACCAGGGCGGCGGCCGTGACCTGAGGGATCATGAAGCCGGAGTTCAGGCCCGGCTTGGGCGTCAGGAACGCCGGCAGGCCCGACAGCGCCGGGTCGACCAGCATGGCGATGCGACGCTCGGCGATCGAGCCGATCTCGCAGACCGCCAGGGCGATGATGTCGGCGGCGAAGGCCACCGGCTCGGCGTGGAAATTGCCGCCGGAGAGGGCCTCATCGGCTTCCGGGAAGATCAGCGGATTGTCCGAGACCCCGTTGGCCTCGGTCTCCAGCGTCGCCGCCGCCTGGCGCAGGACATCCAGCGCCGCGCCCATCACCTGCGGCTGGCAGCGCAGGCAATAGGGGTCCTGGACGCGCTCGTCCGCCTTCAGGTGCGACGCGCGGATTTCCGAGGTCGCCATCAGGTCGCGCAGGGCGGCGGCGGTCTCGATCTGGCCGGCGTGGCGGCGCAGGGCGTGGATGCGCGGATCGAACGGGGTGTCCGAACCCTTGGCGGCTTCCGTCGATAGCGCGCCGGTGACCAGGGCTGACTGGAACAGCAGCTCGGCCTCGAACAGGCCAGCCAGGGCGTTGGCGGTCGAGAACTGGGTGCCGTTGAGAAGGGCCAGGCCTTCCTTGGGGCCGAGCGTCAGAGGCGAGAGGCCGGCCTTCTTCAGCGCCTTGGCGGCCGGCTTGCGTTCGCCATCGACGAAGATCTCGCCGACGCCGATCATGGTCGCGGCCATGTGCGCCAGCGGCGCCAGGTCGCCCGAGGCGCCGACCGAGCCCTGGCACGGGATCACCGGCGTCAGGCCCTGGGCCAGCATCTCCTCCAGCATGCGCACGGTCTCGACCCGCACACCCGAGGCGCCCTGCGCCAGGCTGGCCAGTTTCAGGGCCATCATCAGGCGGATGACCGGGATCGGCGAGGGCTCGCCGACGCCGGCCGCGTGCGACAGGACGATGTTGCGCTGCAGGGTCTCCAGGTCCGCGTCGCCGATGCGGACGCTGGCCAGTTTCCCAAAGCCGGTATTGATGCCGTAGACCGGCTCGCCCCTGGCCAGGATGCGTTCGACCGCCGCCGCGCTTTCCGCGATCAACGGCCAGGCCGTCTCCGCCAACCGCGCCGAGGTCCCGCGATAGATCGCCTTCCAGTCGGCCAGCGGCACGTCGCCGGGGTTCAGAACAAGTTTGGTCACTGGCCTCTCCACACGCGCGCATGGAGCGGATTGAAGCCCATGCGATAGACAAGTTCGGCGGGACGCTCGATGTCCCAGATGGCGAGGTCGCAGGCCTTGTCGGCCTCCAGCGTCCCGCGATCGTGCAGCAGGCCCAGCGCCCGCGCGGCCTCGCGCGTGACGCCCGCCAGGCACTCGTCGACGGTCATCCGGAAGAGCGTGGCGGCCATGTTCATGACCAGCAGCGGCGAGGTCAGGGGCGAGGTGCCGGGATTGCAGTCGGTGGCCAGCGCCATCGGCACGCCCGCTTCCCGAAGGGTCGCGATCGGCGGGACCTTGGTCTCGCGGGTGAAGTAGTAGGCGCCGGGCAGCAGGGTGGCGACCGTGCCCGAGGCGGCCATGGCGGCGATCCCGGCCGTGTCCAGGTGCTCCAGGTGGTCGGCCGACAGCGCCCCGAACTCGGCGGCCAGGGCGGCGCCGTTGAGGTTCGACAGCTGCTCGGCGTGCAGCTTGACCGGCAGGCCGTGGGCCTTGGCCGCCTCGAACACGCGGCGGATCTGGTCGGGCGAAAAGCCGATTCCCTCGCAGAAGCCGTCGACCGCGTCGGCCAGGCCGCGCGCGGCGATGGCGGGGATCATCTTCTCGCAGACCAGGGCGATGTAGCCGTCCTTGTCGTCGCGGTATTCCGGCGGCAGGGCGTGGGCGCCGAGGAAGGTGGTGCTGACCCCGACACGGCGGATGTCGGCCAGGGTCCGGGCGGCGCGCAGGCTCTTGATCTCGTCGTCGAGGGAGAGGCCATAACCGGACTTGATCTCGACCGTGGTGACGCCCTCGGCGATCAGGGCGTCGAGGCGGGGCAGGGCGACCTGGACCAGCTCCTGTTCCGAGGCCGCGCGGGTGGCCCGCATGGTCGAGACGATGCCGCCGCCGGCCCGGGCGATCTCTTCGTACGAGGCCCCGGCCAGGCGCAGCTCGAACTCGTGGGCGCGATCGCCGGCGAAGACCAGATGGGTGTGCGGGTCGATCAGGCCGGGGGTGATCCAGCGCTCTTCGACGTCGATGGCTTCGGGCGCTTCGAAGGCCGGCGCGTCGGTGGCGGGACCAGCATAGGCGATGCGACCGTCCAGGCTGGCGACGACGCCGTCCTCGACGATCCCCAGGCCTTCGCGATCCGGGGCCAGGGTCGCGAGACGGGCGTTGATCCACACCCGATCACAGCGCATGAGCCTGCCTCCCGCCAACGCGGACCGTCTCTTGCGGGCCGCTTCAATATGTATAGACATATTTGCGAACGATGAGGCTTGTCCAGTGACCGACGCGCAGAATTCCCCGGAGAAGTCGCTGGAATCCTCGACGGTGGTCTGGTGCGAGAGCGCCCTGCTGGCGGACGGCTGGGCGCGGGGCGTCAAGTTCACGATCACCGATGGCCGCATCGCCCGGATCGACACCGATACGTCTGCGGGTGACGCGCTGCGCCTCGGTCCGGCCCTGCTGGGCCTCGCCAATGTCCACAGCCACGCTTTCCAGCGCGCCATGGCGGGCCTTGCCGAGACGCGCGGCGACACGGGCGACACCTTCTGGACCTGGCGCGAGGTCATGTACCGCTTCCTGGAGCGGCTGGACCCCGACATGGCCCAGGCCATCGCCGCCATGGGCCAGATCGAGATGCTGGAGGGCGGCTTCACGCGGGTGGGCGAGTTCCACTACCTGCACCACGCGCCCGATGGCGGCGCGTACGACAACCCGGCCGAGATGGCCGCGCGGATGGCGGCGGCGGCCGAGGAGACCGGGATCGGCCTGACCCTGCTGCCGGTGTTCTACGCGCACAGCAACTTCGGCGGCCTGCCGCCGACCGACGGCCAGAAGCGCTTCACCCATGACCTCGACGGCTTCGCGCGGCTGGTCGAGGCCTGTCGCGCGATCGTGGCGGACTTGCCCGAGGCGGTGGTCGGCGTCGCCCCGCACAGCCTGCGCGCGGTGACGGCCGAGGAACTGGACGCCATCGTCCCGCTGGCCGCTGGCGGACCGATCCATATCCACGTGGCCGAGCAGACCAAGGAGGTCGACGACTGTCTGGCCGCCACCGGCCAGCGTCCCGTCCGTTGGCTGATGAACCACACCGAGGTCGACAAGCGGTGGTGCCTGATCCACGCCACTCACATCAACGCCACCGAGACCGAGCGCCTGGCCAAGAGCGGCGCGACGGCCGGCCTGTGCCCGGTGACCGAGGCCAATCTCGGCGACGGGATCTTTCCGACGCCGGACTACCTGGCCGCTGGCGGAAGCTTCGGAATCGGGACGGACTCCAACGTCGTGATCGACGCCGCCCAGGAGTTGCGGACCTTGGAGTACGCCCAGCGCCTGACCCGCCGGGCCCGCAACGTCTTGGCGGGCGGCCCGCGCCGTTCGACCGGCGGCGACCTGTGGCGCGCGGCGACGCTGGGCGGGGCCCAAGCCCTGGGCGTCGCCAATGGGACGACAAGGGGCGGCCTGCGGCGCGGCGCGGCGGCCGATTTCATCACCCTCGACACAAGCCATCCGAACATCGTCGGCCGTTCCGGCGATGCGCTGATCGACAGCCTGGTCTTCGCTGGCGGCGGGATCGACACCGTCTGGCGGCACGGCAAGCAGCTGGTCTCGGGCGGCCGCCACCACGCCCGCGAGCCGATCACCGCGCGCTACGTCCAGACCCTGAAGGCCCTGCTGGCGTGACGGGACCGCTGCACCAGCGCATCCGCTCGGACATCGAGGCCCGCATCCGCTCCGGCGAGTGGGCGCCCGGCCACCGCGCGCCGATCGAGGCCGAGCTGATGGGCCAGTACGGCTGCTCGCGGATGACGGTGAACAAGGCCATGACCGCTTTGGTCGAGGCCGGGCTGATCGTGCGCCGCAAGCGCGCCGGCTCGTTCGTGGCCCGACCGCGCGTCCACGCGCCGGTGCTGAACATCCCCGACATCCAGTCCGAGATCGTCGCGCGCGGCGAGACCTACGCCTTTCGCCTGCTGGCGCGGGCGGTGCGGTCGGCCGACCGTGACAGCCCGGGCGAGGTCGAGCTGGCGGCGGGCGGCAAGCTGCTCGCGCTGGACGGCGTCCACGACGCCGGCGGCCGGCCGTTCGCCCTGGAGCGGCGGCTCGTCGCCCTGAAGGCCGCGCCCGGGATGGAAGCCGCCGACTTCACCCATGTCCCGCCCGGCGCCTGGCTGCTGGAGCACGTCGCCTGGACCGAGGCCGAGAGCCGCATCAGCGCCGTCAACGCCGACGCCGACGACGCCCGCCTGCTGGCCCTGGACGAGGGCGCGGCCTGCCTCGTCGTCGACCGCCGCACCTGGCGCGAGGGCCAGCACGTCACGAGGGTCCGCCAGGTGTTCCCAGGCGAGGCCTACGACCTGGTGGCGCGGTTCGGGCCAGGGGCGCGAATGGGGGCGTGAGCATGGACATCGAGGGACTGGAGCGCTTCAGCTTTGGAGACGGCCCCGCGCTGGCCGACGAGCTGCTGGCGCTGGTGCTGGCCGGCGTGAAGACGGCCACCTGCTGGGCGGCCCGCGATGGCGCGCTGACCGAGGTCGGCAGGCGTATGGTCGTCTGCGACGGACGCGGCGAGCCACGGGCGGTTCTGGAGACCGTCGAACTGACTCGCCGCCGCTTCGCCGATGTTGACGCGGCCTTCGCAAGGGACGAGGGCGAAGGGGATCTGTCGCTGGCGTGGTGGCGCGACGCGCACCGCGCCTATTTCGAGCGGAACGGCGGCTTCGCTGACGACATGGACCTGTGGTGCGAACGCTTTAGGGTCGTGGCGCGACTCGGGCCGACCGAGTGACCGACAAGGAACGCGACTGATGGACCTGCACGCGATCGCCATCCCGACCTACGTCCACATGCTGAAAGGCCTGTCGGCCTAGTTGTCCAAGGGCGAGGCCCATGCCGCCGAGCACGGCCTGGCGCCGGAGAGCCTGATCGGGGCGCGGCTGGCGGCGGACATGTTCCCGCTGTCGACCCAGGTGCGGTTCGTCTGCGTGCAGGCCAGCGACCTGCTGCGCTACCTGACGGGCGCGGAGTCGTTCGCCCCGGCCGAGGACGCGACCGACTTCGCCGGCCTGCGGGCCCAACTCGCCGACGCCGCGGCGCGGATCGAGGCGACGCCGGCCTCGGCCTTCGACGGCGCGGCCGAAAAGCCGATCGAGCTGAAGATGCCCAACGGGATCGTCTTCGACCTGACCGGCGAGCAGTTCCTGCGAGACTGGGCCCTGGCCCAGTTCTATTTCCATGTCACGACCGCCTACGCGATTCTGCGCAACCAGGGCGTCCCGCTGGGCAAGCCCGACTGGGTCCCGCACATGTTCGCCTATATCCGCCCCGGCACGCTGCCCGGAGGTTGAGTCCTTCTGGCTACCCCCTGTTCGGGGGATGTCGGTCCCGGGCGCCGCAACCGTAGAACGGCGTTCGGGGACCGGGTGTGGCGCGTGGTGCGGCGAGGGTCCCCGAGGGATCCGTCATGGCCGAACCGACACTTCGCGATTTCCAATTCCTGATCCAGCTGGTCGACAGCGGCTTCATCCAGGCGACCTTCAAGTTCGTCGACCTGAGGCCGCTTCTGAAGAGCGTTGGGGTGCTGACGCCGGAGGTCGACGCCGCCCTGGCCTTGGTCGAAGCCAATCCGGCCCTGATCAATATCGGCGTTCAGACCCTGAAGGAGGCTCTGAGCAAATATCCCCTGGATACGCCGCTCAGCGTGGCTTTCGGCTCTGGGACCGGCGGGACCGGCGGCACAGGCACGGTCGCCAATCCGATCGTGCTGACCGACGCCCAGATCAAGGACGCCTATAAGGCCCTGGCCGGCATCTCGGCCAGCTCGTCCAAGGCGCTGTCGGAATATCTGAGCGGACCGAACGGCGAGAAGGTGGTCAACGCCTTCTACAACGAGATGAAGGAGCTGGCGCAGCTGCAGGCCGACGTCATCGCCAACAAGATCACCAAGGCGGTCTTCATCGACAAGCTGGTCGGCTATTCGGTCGACACCTCGGCGCTGGCGCTGCAGGCGATGAACTTCTTCACCGGCAAGACGCCCAGCCAGGCGGCCCTGAACGACCTGATCGACAGCGCCACCAACACCACCGACCTGACCGACTACGCCTATGCGATCTACAACACCTCCAACAAATACATCGAGTTCGCGGTCAACCAGGCCATGAGCGGCGCGGGCGCGGCGTCGTTCAAGACCGCCTATGACGGCCTATCGTTCCGCGACGCGGTGGTGAAGGCCTATGACGCCATCATCGGCAACGCCAAGGCCGCGGCGGCGGGGATCAATGTCAACGCGGCGATCGACTACATCGTCTCGCAGCAGAGCTACTTCACCGCCTACGGCCACGACGCCCTGGGGGCCAAGGCCGCCATGGCCGGCTTCGTCATGTACGCTGGCATGAACGCCGGGGTCGGAGCCTATGCCGAGTCGACCAAGGCCTTCCTGACCGACGCCTATGACGGCAAGGCCAGCTACGGCGGCGCCCTCGTGGCGGCCAAGGCGAGCATCCCGGTCTCGGCCGACGCGGTGGCCCTGGTCGCCCAGCCCGCCGACCACCACGCCGGGGCTTTTGTCTAAGGAGCCTTCGTCTAGTCGGGCATCGTCTCGAACACCGTCAGGCCGTCCGGCAGGATCACCCAGTCCGGACGGTCGCGGTCGAACAGGGCCATGGACGGCTTGAACAGGGTCGGGTCGTCCAGGCTGCCGGCGTAGATCGTGTGGCTGTCGTGCAGCCCATGCTCGCCGCCGAAGACGAGGCCCCCACAGGTGGGACACGAATTGCGGGTGGCCTCGCCCCCTCGGAAGGCCCGGCTGCGGCACTGCCGCGCCGGGCCTTTTATGGTCAGGGCCGACGCTGGAAATCCCATGAACGGAATGAAGCCCCCGCCCGACGCCTTGCGGCAGTCGGCGCAGCAGCACAGGCCCATGAAGTCCGGCGCGCGATCGGCCTCCCAGCGCAGAGCGCCGCACAGGCAGCCGCCCTTGAAGGACGCCGTCATCGGCGCGACGCGGCTCTGTTCTTGTCGCCCCCGGAAATCGGGTCCGCGAGCGGTTGGCGCCAGCGATGGAACAGCAGGCCGCCCAGCAGGATAGTCAGGCCCAGCAGGAGGGCGCCGCCATCGAGGCCGGTTTCCTGAAAGCGGACGTCGATCGGAACGGGATGAACATGGACCGGGCCGACTTTGAACGACCAAGGCTCGATGCGGACGGCGCGAGCCATCTCGCCGACCCCCGCCCACAGGGCGAAGATCAAGAGGCCATGGCGTTTCCAGATGTGCTGCATCACAACCTCCGGCGTCGAAGCAGAGTTTGGGTCGGCGCTGGGCGAGCGTCAAGAAAGCTTGAAATCAGCGGGCCGAGAGGATCTGCTCCAGCCTGTCTGGCGTCTGTGTCAGACGCTTCAGGCGCGGATACTTCAGGCCTCCCTGATAGGGGACCCGAACGACGCGAACCCGGTCGTCGGCCTTCACGCTGAGAGTGATCGGGGGCGAGCCCGACTTGGCGGCCGCGGCGATCGCGGCTCGCAGCGCCTCCGGGGTGTAGGGCCTGCCGGCGACCTTGACGATCCGGGTCCCGGCGATGACGCCGGCCCGGAAGAGCGGTCCGTCCCAGAGCGTTTCCTTGACCGCGCCGTCCCAGCCGATCTCCGCGCCCAGCGAGAAGGTCAGCAGGCTGGCCTCGACGCTCTTCTCATAGGCGGTGACATAGGCGGACGGCCGCGTCTCGAAGACCAGGCGCCAGCCCGAACGGGTCAGGCCGTCGAGCGGCGCGCGATCGTGGGCGTCGAGGCGGGCGTCAAGGAAGCCCGCCCAGTCGTAGGGCGCGACCGCGTTCAAGGCGTCGACGACATCCTCGACGTCATAGGTCGAAACGTTCATGTCGCCGTCGTCCACGCCGAAGAAGGCGCCGGCGAAATCGTCCAGCGACTTGGCGCCGTTGGTGCGCTCGCGGATCAGGGTGTCGACGTCCAGCCAGAGCAGCTGGCCTTCCTCGTAGTAGTCGAGCGCGCGTAGCCAACTGGTGGAGCCCGTGCCGCCCGCGGAGTTCATGATGTAGGCGTTCGTCGTGTCCCGCAGGTCGCGCCAGCCGCGCCCTGGGGTGGCCTGGGCGTTGGCCGCGATCAGGGCCAGACGCTGGCGCATCTGCTCGGACGAATAGAGGCCCGACCGCGTGGCCAGCGTGTCGCCATAGTACTCGGTCAGGCCTTCATAGACCCAGAGCAGGCTGTTGCGCATCGGCGTCGTATAGTCCGGGGTCCAGAGGTCGGCCGGACGGCGGTGCTTGCCGTTCCAGGCGTGCACATACTCGTGGGCCAGGATGTCCCGGCCGCTGAACGCCGTGTCCCAGGCCGTGAAATAGCCCGCCGAACTGTAGCCGTTCTCGCTGGATCTCTGATGCTCGGCGCCCAGATAGCCGACCGTGGGGTTCAGGCTGAGCAGAAAGTCGTAGTGATCGAAATTGCGCGCGCCGCCGAACAGCCTGTCGGCCTGCTGGACGAGGCGGCGATGGATCGCGACCTGGGCCGGGGTCGCCTTCAGATCCTTGGGCGCATCGGCGAACACGTTGAGCCGGACCGGGCGCGGCGATCCGGGATCGAGGTCGAAGACCGCCTTGTGGCGCCCGGCATAGACGGGCGAGTCCATCAGGGTTTCGAAGCTCGTGATCGCGAACCGCGTGGTCGCGCCGGTGGTCTCCGCGCCATCCAGAGCGGTGGCGAGGCTCCAGCCGGCGGGGACGGTCAGGGTGGGGCGGACGCGAATACGGCCGACCTCATAGCCGGCGGGATAGAGCGCGACGGCGGTCCACTTCAGCAGAACCAGGTTCGGCGTCACCGCGATCCGCACGGGACCGCCGGGCTGGGCCGTGGGCTGTTCCAGGCGGATGGTCAGGGATTGGACGCCGGGCGGGACGTCCACGTGGAAGGCCGTCATCTCGACCGGGTCGCGCCGCCAGGCCAGCCGCCGCCCGTCATCGGCGGTGATCGAGAAGCCGCTCATCAGCACGATCTGGGCGCTGGGCGAATGTTCTCCCGGGATCCACTTGGGCAGGGAGAGCACCAGGGGGCCTGGTGTCACCGGAAGGGTCTCGGTGACGCGGAACATCTTCCGCGTCGTGTCGCTGACATCGACCTTCAGGTCGATGACGCCCGGATAGTCCACCGCGCGCGCCGCGGGGATCGGCGGCGAGGGCGGAGCGGGCCTGGGACCGGCCAGCGCCGGGACGGCCGCCAGGGCCAGGCACGCGGCCAATACGAGCTTGGGCGTCATGCGGTTTCCTCGCGCGAAGTGGCGGAGCGGTCGCGGATGCGACCGCTCCGGGCCGGACGTCACAGGCCGCTGGCGCCGCCGAACTTGTGGGTCAGCTGCAGGTAGTAGCTGCGTCCCGTCGAGGAGAACCATGAGGTGTCGTAGTACGGATACCCCGAATAGGTCGGGTCGCGGGGCGGGTCCTTGTCCAGCAGGTTGTCGACGGCCAGGCTCAGGCGGGTGCGGTCGTTGATCTCGTATTGGACCGTGGCGTTGACCATGTAGGTCGCCTTGGTCCAGCCGTCCTCGGCGTAGTTGGGCACCCGGTCGAGGCGCTGGCCGTGCAGGCCGACGCTGAGGCCGTCGAGCGTCCAGTTGATCGTCGCGCTGCTCTTGGTGCGCGGGATGTCATAGCCGCTGTCGAAGGCCAGTTGGTTCTCGATGGGATCGCCCGGGTACTGGCGGCTGGTGTGGTTGTGCACCCAGGTGTGCGCGAGGCTGAAGTTGAACGTCCCCAGGCTGCTGGTCGGCAAGCGATAGTGGACGGCGACGTCGACGCCGGTGGTCCGCTCGGTGGCCACGTTGATGGGGTTGATCGTCACGGTGCTGATCGCGCCCGGCTTGATGGCGACGGTCAGCGGGTTGCGCTTCACGCGCGCCAGGGCGTCGACGCAGGTCGGCGAGGTGGAGCTGATGGCGGTTCCGGCGGACGTCTTGCCGATCCGGCAGTCGGCTTCCTGGCGCAGGACGCTGTCCAGGCTCATGTCCAGCACGGCGTTGTCCAGCTGGACGCGGAAATAGTCGACCGAGATGTCGAAGTTGCGAACCGGCGACCAGACCGCGCCATAGTTGAACGACTTGGAGGTCTCCGGCTTCAGCTTGGCGTTGCCCAGGCGCACCTTGACCAGGCCTTCGTCGGCGTAGCTGCAATCGCCGACGTCCTCGTCCGGCTCCTCGGTGCGGCAGCGGAAGTAGTCGGTGCCCGAGGGGTGGCTGATGCCTTCCTTGGCGAACACGTAGTGCAGGTCCGGCGCGCGGAAGCCGGTGCCGTAGGCGGCGCGCAGCAGCAGGGCCTTCAGGGGCCGCCATTCGACGCCGCCGTTGTAGGTGAACTTGTCGATCGTATTGCCGCCGTACTTGTAGCTGTCGTAGCGGCCGGCGGTGGACAGTTCGAGGCTGCTCAGCAGCGGCGCGCGGAACTCGTAGCCGGCGCCCCAGTGGTCGCGCGAGCCCGAGCCATCGGCGTCGCGGAGATTGTAGTAGTAGTTCACCGTGGCCAGCGGATCGAGGCCCAGCTTGTAGGACTGGTGGCCGTATTCGGCGACCGCCGCGAAGCCGACCGGGCCGGCGGGCAAGTGGAACAGTTCCGCCTGGTTGATCTGGAACGACACGCCCTGCTGGCGCGCGACCGGCTTGTAGGTCGTGCGGGCGGTGATCGAGTCGAACTCGGCCGTGGTCAGGGGCTTGTAGAGGCGCGCCGGATCGGCGTTGAAGATCGGATAGCCGCTGTCGGCGTCCACGCCCAGTTGGGAGCCCAGGAAAAGAGCGGTGGCCTTGGAGGTCACCACCTTGGGCCAGCTGATCGAGGAACGGTGCTGGCTGAAGTTGTAGAAGGCCTCGTAGTCCCAGCCGCCGCCCAGCGAGCCCTTCACGCCCGGCGTGATGCTGAAGGTCTTGGAGACGTTCTTGATGAAGCCCTTGTTCAGCCCGCCCATCTCCTCGGGCGTGAACTGGCGATGCCAGAGATCCAGCGCGCCGATGAACTGGTTGTAGAAGATGCCGTCCTCGCTGCCGTTGGCGTCCTGGTACTCCCAGCTCAGGACGTCCTGGAACTGCCGGGTGCGGCTGTAGCCCGCCGAGATGTCGGCGAAGAACGAGAGGGTGTCGCGGGGGGCGTAGTTGAGCGAGGCGACGACGTTGGCGCTCTTGCGCTCGCTGACGATCGTGCCGTAGCCGATCGAGCTGTAGCTGCCGCAGTAGAAGCCGGGATCGCCGTCGGGACCCCAACCGGAGCGGCTGACATATTCGATCGACCCGTCATTGAGCTTCGAGAGCGCCTTGCAGGTGTTTGCGCCCGGATCGATGTAGACCTCTTCGGTCGGCTCCATCCGCATGAAGTCGCGCCGCGCGATCGCCGTGCGCTTGGTCGGGCTGTCCTTGGTGCTGTCCTGAATGTCGCGGTCATAGGCCCAGACCGGACGCTGATTGACGAACTCGCCGCCGATCACCAGGTCGAAGTTGTCCTTGGAATAGCCGCTCGAGATGTTGACGCGCTGGCTGGCGCCGCCGCCGTGCTCGTAGCCGCCGAAGGTCACGTCGACCGTCGTGCCGTCGACCTTCTTCTTCAGATTGAAGTTCACCACGCCCGAGATGGCGTCCGAGCCGTAGACGGCCGAGGCGCTGCCGCTCAGCACCTCGATGCGGTCGATCATGCCCAGCGGGATCGACGAGGTGTCGGTGAAGGCGCTCTTGCCGTTGTAGGGCAGCGGGAAATCGGCGATGCGGCGGCCGTTGACCAGCACCAGCGTATGGTTGGGGCCCAGGCCGCGCAGGTCGACCTGCTGGGCGCCGGGTGTCCAGTCCATGCCGCTGGACGATTGCTGGGTCTGGGTTTCGCCGCCGTTCTGGGTCAGGGCGCGCATGACGTCCGGGACGCTGTTGAAGCCCGCGGCCTTGATGTTGTCGCTGGTGATGACCGTGACGGGGGCGGGGCCTTCGGTCGCGATGCGAGGGATGCGCGAGCCGGTGATCACCAGCGTCTCGACGGCGTCGTCGCTGGTGGTCGACGTCGTCTGCGCGGCCGCCTGGCCGACGATCAGAAGGCCGGCCGCGCCAGCCAATGCGCTGGCGCGAAGAAGATGCGTCTTCATGGATATCCCCCTTTTTGTTGCGCCGACGGTCCTGTCCTGGGTGCTCAGCACCTCGGCGTTGCTCCGAGATTGCATCCATTTGGATCGCGGCTTTCGCAGATTGAAAGCTGGAAATGACAGATTGTCAAAATTTATGGACATATTGCTCGCAACATGCAGCAATTTGGTCATCGCGCCTCGATACTGGGCGCTATGGCGATCCTGGCGCCGAAACGCGCCAAGACGGATCGAGAAAACGCGCCGAGCGGGTAGGCTCGGTCTGAACGGAGGAAGCCGGATGGTTCGATTTGCGTCCGCGATGGCCATGGCCGCGCTGCTCATGGGCGCGAGCGTCGCGCACGCGTCGACGCCGGCGGGGCCTGACGCCGTCGGGCCGGGCTATGAGTACTATATGATCGGCGACGTGAACGCGCCCACGCCGGGAAAGACCGGGCCGCTGTTGGGATTGTTCGGCGGCGGCGACTGGCCGGTCGACGCCTTCCGGACCTTCGTCAAGCAGTCTGGCGGCGGCCACATCGTCGTGTTGCGCGCCCGCGGGGGCCGCGAGTTGCAGGACGAGATTTATAACGACGTCGGCGGCGTGGTCTCGGTCGAGACCCTGGTGATCCACGACGAAGACGCTGGCGAAGATCCCAAGCTGCTGGCCATTATCGCGCGCGCCGACGGCATCTTCTTCGGCGGCGGCGATCAGAGCAACTATGTGCGCGCCTGGAAGGGCACGGCGCTGAACAAGGCGCTGGACGCCCACGTCAAGGCCGGCAAGCCGATCGGCGGCACCAGCGCGGGGCTGGCGGTGTTGGGCGGCTATGTCTATGGCTGCCTGGACTCGATCAGCCTGACCTCGCCGGAGGCGCTGAAGAACCCGACCGGGGCCAGCGTCACGCTGGTGCGCGACTTCCTGCACCTGCCGTATCTCTCCAAGGTCGTCACCGACACCCACTTCGACAAGCGTGATCGCCAGGGGCGTCTGGTGACCTTCGTCGGGCGGCTGATCCAGGAAGAGAACGACACGACGATCACCGGCCTGGGCGTCGACGAGGCCGGCGCGATGCTGGTCGACGGAGACGGGGTCGGCCGTTACTACGGCCCCGGTCACGCTTGGCTGGTGCGTCCGCTGAAGAAACCCGCCACCATCATCGCCGGACAGCCGCTGACCTATGCGTCGTTCCCGATTGTCGGGCTGGGACCCAACAGCACGCTCGACTTCAAGACATTCGAGGTCACCAAGCCGGACTTCACCATCACCGCTCGCGTCGACAAGGGAACGCTTGTCCGCAGTGACCGATAAGATCCGACCGAACGCCAGACCGAGATCAAGATGACGCTTCAGACTCTTCGCCGTTTCGCCTGTTTCGCTCTCTGCGGCCTCGCCCTCTCCGCGTCGGCGCTGGCCGCTCCCGCGGTGGCGGCCGACAACGCGCCCAGATGGTCGCTGGCCGTGCACGGCGGCGCGGGCGTGCTCGAGCGCGGGGAACTGACGCCCGAGAAGGACAAGGCCTTCCGCGCCGGACTGGACGCCGCGCTCGAGGCGGGCGCCAAGGTCCTGAGGGCGGGCGGCTCCAGCCTCGACGCCGTCGAGGCCGCCGTGCGGGTGCTGGAAGACAATCCTCTGTTCAACGCCGGCAAGGGCGCGGTCTTCACCGCCGAAGGGCGCAATGAACTGGACGCGGCGATCATGGACGGCGCCACCTTGAAGGCCGGGGCGGTCGCCGGCGTGACGCGCACGCGCAACCCCATCAGCCTGGCCCGCGCGGTCATGGAGAAGTCGCCGCACGTCCTGCTGGCCCGGGAGGGCGCGGATCAGTTCTCCAAGGAGAAGGGCCTGGAGCAGGCGCCTCCCGAGTACTTCTATACCGAGGAGCGCTGGAAGCAGCTGCTGGCCTGGCGCAAGGATCACCAGGCCATGCTGGATCCCACCCACCTGTTCGGCACGGTCGGCGCGGTCGCCCTGGACCAGGCCGGCCACGTCGCCGCCGCCACCTCGACCGGCGGCATGACCGGCAAGCGCTGGGGCCGGATCGGCGACAGCCCGATCATCGGCGCGGGAACCTACGCGCGTGACGGGGTCTGCGCGGTGTCGGCCACGGGCTCGGGCGAATATTTCATTCGGGAAAGCGCCGCGCGCCAGGTCTGCGACCGGCTGGCCTGGAAGGGTGAAACCGTCCAGCAGGCCGCGGACGGGACCATGGCCTCGATCACCAAGATCGGCGGCGACGGCGGCCTGATCGCCATTGACGGCCAGGGCCGGGCGGCGTTCGGCATGAACGATCTGGGCATGTATCGTGGGGCGATCTCCGCGGCGGCGCCGACGCCGCGCACGGCGATCTACGCCGACGAGCCTTCGCCGCGCTGATGCGAACGCCAACAGGGGGACGGGCGTGACCAAATCGGATGACAAGGGCCTGAGCGACGTCGACCGGCGCCTTCTGGCCATGTTGCGGGCGGATTCGCGCCAGCCGGTGACCAAGCTGGCCAGTGACCTGGGCCTGTCGCGCGCCAACGTCTACGCCCGCCTCAGCCGCTTGGAGGAGGAGGGGATCATCGGCGGCTACACGGTGCGGCTCGGCGATTCCTACGACCGGCGCCTGATCCGCGCTCAGGTGATGATCAAGGCCCTGCTCAAGCACGCCAAGGCCATCGAGGAGGCTCTGGCCGCCATACCGGAGCTTTCGGCGCTGCATGCGATCAGCGGCGAATACGACCTGATCGCTGTGGTCGAGGCCGAGACCGTGGGCGAACTGAACGCGCTGATCGACCGCATCGGGGAAATCGAGGGAATCGAACGGACGACCTCGTCGATCCTGCTGGCGACGAAGGTCCTGCGCTGACGCGTATCGGCGACGATTTCTCTCGCCGAACCCCGGCAAGTCGTCCGTTTCCTGGGGTCTCGCCAGCATAACCTCTCCACCAAGCCCCAGTGGAGAGAGACCTTGAGCCTCGAGCAGATCCATACCGGACCAGGCTTCCTGGGCGCGTCCGCCGACGCCGGAGACGCCGCCGCCCATCGCGCGCACGTCATGCTGCGGCTGGCGCGGCGCGACATGGACGCGGTGGAGCGGCTCTTGGCGGAGGTCGCCGGACTGACCGCCCTGCACCAGATCACCGGCGAGTACGACCTCGTCGCGATCGTCGAGGCCGCCCATGCCGAGGCGCTGGACGACCTGATCGACAGGATCAGCGGGCTGAGCGGCGTTCGCGCGGCCATGGCCTCGCGTCTTCTGCCGGCGCTCCGGTCATCCAACGCCCGATCGTTCGCCGCGTAACCGGCCGTAGCGCCGCCTTCATGCGCTGTGTCACTTCACAACGCGCCAAAACGAGAGCCTGCCGTGGACTTTCCCTATCCGTGCCTGATGTTCCTCGCCGACGTCGATCGCGTCAGCGCCAAGACCGCCCTGGGCGTCGCCTACTGGCGGCCGGACGCCTGTGTCGGCCAGCTGCGCCTGCCGGGCGGCGAGGTCGATCTGGGCCTGCCCGACATGACGCCCGACGCCGCCAAGGCCGCCGGCGCGCGCTCGCTGCTGATCGGCGTCGCCAACGCCGGCGGGTTCATCCCGCCGCACTGGGAGGCCGTGCTCATCGAGGCGCTGGAGGCGGGGCTGGATCTGGTTTCCGGACTCCACACCCGCCTGGCCAGCCTGCCTCGCGTGCGGGAGGCCGCCGAGCGTCTGGGGCGGCGACTGTTCGAAGCGCGCGACCCCGAAGCGCGCTTCACCGTGGTGGCCGAGGGGGCCAAGCGGAGCGGCCAGCGCTTGCTCACGGTCGGGACGGACTGCGCCGTGGGCAAGATGTACGCGGCCCTGGCCATCGCCAAGGAACTGAAGGCGCGCGGCGTGAGCGCCGATTTCCGCGCCACGGGCCAGACCGGCATCTTCATCGCCGGCTCCGGCGCGCCGATCGACGCCATCGTCTCGGACTTCGTGGCCGGCGCGGCCGAGGTCCTCAGCCCGGCGGCGAGCGAGGATCATTGGGATATCGTCGAGGGGCAGGGATCGCTGTTCCACCCGGCCTATGCGGGGGTCTCTCTGGGGCTGCTCCATGGCAGCCAGCCGGACGCCCTGGTGGTCTGCCATGACGCCACGCGCACGGCGATCGACGGTCTGGAGGCCTTCCCCACGCCCAGCCTCGCCGAGGCGATCGAGCTGAACCTGCGGCTCGCCCGGCTGACCAATCCGGCGGTCCGCGTCGCGGGCGTCTGCATCAATACCTCGCGCCTGTCGCCCGAGGCCGCCGCGTCGTATCTGAGCGAAGCGGCCGCCGAATTGGGCGTTCCCTGCTGCGACCCGGTGCGGACCGGCGTGGCGTTGATCGTCGATGCGCTCCTGGCGGGATCGGTTCGCCGGGGCGCGGCCTGATGCGCCTGACCGCGAGGTCGCGGGTTCACGCGCTGATCGAGCCCTTTGTCATCGCGCGGAAGACCTACACCGAGGCGCTGGTCGTCGAGGTCGAGATCGAGGCGGGCGGCGTGGTCGGGCGCGGCGAGGCGGCGGGGGTCGACTATCGCGGCGATACGCCCGACCAGATGCTGATCCAGTTGCGGGAGCTGGCGGAAGGATTGGAAGCCGGCGAGCGCCTGGACCGTGACGTCCTGGCCCGGCGCCTGCCGCCCGGAGGCGCCCGCAACGCGGTCGACTGCGCGCTGTGGGATCTGGAGGCCAAGCAATCGGGCGTGTCGGCCGCCGCGCGCGCGGGCCTGGCGCCGCCGCGCGCCATCGAGACCTTCGTCACGCTGGGCATGGACTCGCCCGCGGCCATGGGGGCCAAGGCCGCGCGCTGGGCCGAGCGCTATCCGGCGCTGAAGGTCAAGCTGGGCGACGCCGACGACATGGCGCGGCTGGAGGCGATCCGCGCCGCCGCGCCGCGGGCTCGCCTGATCGCCGACGCCAATCAGGGCTGGACGCTGGCGCAGCTCAACGATCGCGCGCCGCGCATGGCGTGTCTGGGCGTGGAACTGCTGGAACAGCCGCTCCCGGTCGGACGTGACGACGAGCTTCTCGACTATCGCGGCGCCGTGCCCCTGTGCGCCGACGAGTCGTTCGACGATCGAGCCGACCTCGACCGCATCGTGGGCCGCTACGCGTTCTGCAATATCAAGCTGGACAAGGCGGGCGGGCTGACCGAGGCGCTGGCCGTCGCGACAGCGGCGCGCGAACGCGGCCTGCGGCTCATGGTCGGCTGCATGGAGGGCAGCTCGCTGGGCGTCGCTCCGGCGCTGCTGCTGGCGCAAGGCTGCGAGATCGTCGACCTGGATTGCCCGATGCAACTGGTCCGCGATATCGCTGGCGGCTTCGGCTACCAGGACGGCTGGCTCAGGCCCAATGGGCCGGAGCTTTGGGGCTAGGGCTCAGGTCTCGAGATCCTCGGCCGTCGCCAGCAGCGCCGTCAGGTCAAGGCTGGCTTCGCCCTTCAGCTTCTTGGTGACCGGCAGGGTCACGTAGTCGAACGAGACGTTCAGGGTGTCGAGCATGTGCTCCATGATGGTCTGATAGTGCTCGATGCCGAAGGCGGCCACCGTGATCAGATAGTCGACCCCGCCCAGCACGGCCTGGCAGCTGATGACATTGGGCAGGCCGGCGATCCCGGCCTCGAAGACCTTGGCCTTGGCGTACGAATAGTCGGTCAGCTTGATCTGCACGACGAAGGTCGAGAGCTTGGCCAGGCGGCCCAGATCGACCTCGGCGTGGTAGCCGCGGATGATCTTGGACTTCTCCAGTCTTTTCATGCGCTCCCAGCAGCGCGACGCCGACAGCCCGACCAGCTCGCCCATCGCGGCCTTGGTGACGCGCCCCTGGCGTTGCAGCAGCGCCAGAATCTTGATGTCGATCCGGTCCAGGTCCTTGCGCTGATCGTTCATGAGCCGTCCTTGATGATCGTCGTTCCAGGCTTAGCGCAACGGCGGCGGTAAAGGTAAGCGCCAGCGCCGGGGGCCGGGAGAGCTCCTCGCGTCCCGGGTGGCGGAAACGACGGAAACCTTCGCCGGCTCACGCTAGACTCGCGCAGGCAACAGAGCATGGGCGCATGAGATTTCACCTGTTCGGTTCGGCCCTGGGTCTGGGGATCGCGTGTCTGCTGGCGTCGAGCGCCCTGGCCTCGACGCTGATCGTCCACGCCAAGGTGATCGATGGGTCCGGAAAGCCGGCTCGCGACGCCAGCGTCCGGATCGACAAGGACCGGATCGTCGCCGTCGGCCAACTCAAGCCCGCGCCGGGAGAGGCTGTCGTCGACGCCAAGGGCCTGACCCTGGCGCCCGGCTTTATCGACGCCCACAGCCATCACGATCGGCTGGCGGACAAGACGCCGGACATGGCGATGCTGACCGCCCAGGGCGTCACCACCATCGTGGTCGGGCAGGACGGTGAGTCCGCCCTGCCGCTGAAGGCCTATTTGGAGCAGATGGCGCGCTCGCCCCTGGCCGTCAATGTCGCCTCCTACACCGGTCACGGCAGCCTGCGCGCCCGCGCCATGGGCCAGGACTACAAGCGTCCGGCCACCTCGGCCGAGATCGCGAGCATGAGCGCCGACCTGGCCGAGGACCTGCGCGCGGGCTCGTTGGGCCTGTCCACCGGGCTGGAATACGATCCGGGGATCTACGGAACGCCGGAAGAGGTGGTGGCCCTGGCCAAGACGGCGGCGGCCGGCGGCGGACGCTATATCAGCCATATGCGCAGCGAGGACGTGAAGCTGGACGCGGCGATCGACGAGATCATCGCCATCGGCCGCGAGGCCAAGCTGCCCGTTCAGATCTCGCACCTGAAGATCGGCCTGGTCGACCGCTGGGGCGACGCGCCCGCGATTCTCGCCAAGCTGGACGCCGCCCGCGCCCAGGGCGTGAACATCACCGCCGACGTCTATCCCTACGGCTACTGGCAGAGCAATCTGTCGGTGCTGCTGCCGGAGCGGAACTTCGAGGACCGGGCCGCCGCGCGGTTCGCCCTGACCAAGCTGACCACGCCCGAGGGCCTGCGGATCGCCGTGTTCGCGCCGGATCCCTCCCTTGTCGGCAAGTCGATCGCCCAGATCGCGGCTGAGCGCCACGCGGATCCCATCGAGACCTATCTGGCGCTGACGCGGCAGTCGGAGGCCTATCGCGCCGCCCATCCGGAGGTCGAGCGCGTGGACGCCGTGATCGGCTCGGCCATGGCCGAGCCCGACATCGCCGCCTTCATCGCCTGGAAGCACTCGGTGATCTGCTCCGATGGCATGACGCACGGCCTGCATCCCCGGGGCTTCGGGGCCTTCGCCAAGATCCTGCGTGTCTATGTCCGGGAGAAGCATCTGCTGACCCTGGAGCAGGCCGTGCACAAGATGTCGGCTCAGACCGCCGCCCAGCTCGGCCTGGCCGACCGAGGGACGATCGCGCCAGGTCTTCAGGCCGACCTGGTGCTGTTCGATCCCGCGCGGATCACGGACCGTTCGGATCTGGACCACCCCAACGCCGTGGCGACCGGCGTCCGCACGGTCTGGGTCAACGGCGTCGTCGTGCTCGACAAGGGGGTTCCGACCTCGGCGCGGCCCGGGCAGGTGGTGCGCCGGGCCGGCTGGCGACCGGGCGGCTAGGCCGCCTCTGTCATCTTGAAAATGCCCTGGGCGTTGCCGCTGTCGAACCTCAGGTCCAGCCGCTCGACGCCATCCTCGTCGACGAAGCGGTCGCGGCTGATGAACTCGTGGAACGAGCCGGGGACGGTCCGGGCTTCCTCGCCGGCGTCGGTGACGAACGTGCGCGTGACCGGCTGGGCCTTGAAGGCGGTCTGGCGCACGCGGCCCGAGCCCGAGATCTCGACGGCGTCCTTGATCGGACGACCAAAAGCCTTCTGGGCGTCGGACACGGCGTCGACGTCGGGAACGCGGTCGGTGGCGTGGTTGAAGGCCTGGCCCTCGGTGGCGATCCAGGCGGCCTCGGCCGATTCCGCCTTCAGCGCCTCGTAGTGCTCCAGGCGCAGCGGGCCGTGGGTGCGGGCGAAGGCGGCGATCACCTCCGGCAGGGCCGCGCGCGCCTGATCCAGATCACAGACGCCCTCGGCGGCGAAGGTCTCCAGGGCGGTCCTGGCCGCCTTGCCCAGAGCGTCGGCCGAGGAGTCGAACACCGCGTGGGCGATGACCTGGAAGGCGGGCGAGAAGCGCTGAACATGCAGTTCGCTGACGAAGAACTGCGGGATCGCCTCGGGCAGGTCGCGGTGGGCGTAGGCCCGGCCGGTCATCTTCAGACGGTCCAGCGGGTAGAGGTCGGCCACCCCATAGCCCAGCGGCTCGAGGATGCGGGCGAACGCCTGGTGACCGGCTGGCAGGGCGCCGGTCGGGCCGTCTCCGAAGTCGATCGTGCGCAGGGCGCCGTGGTCGAACAGGATCCGATGTCCCTCGGCCCGGCGCTCGGTCACATAGGTCGCGCCCAGGGGCACGCGGTTCATGACGTCGTGAAACAGCACCGCGTTCAGGGCCATGGCGAAGACCGCGCGCGAGACCGGTCCGTCAGTCTCCCCGGCCAGGGCGGGGGCGATCTCCAGGACGTCCAGGATCGCGGCGGCCGCCTTCTGGCCCAGGGCCGAGACGACGAGGGAGGAAAGGTGCGACATGGTTCGAGGGCCTCAGACGTCGAAGGTCACGCCCTGCGCCAGCGGCAGGGTGGTTCCATAGTTGATGGTGTTGGTGGCGCGGCGCATGTAGGCCTTCCAACTGTCGGAGCCGGCCTCGCGCCCGCCGCCGGTCTCCTTCTCGCCGCCGAACGCACCGCCGATCTCGGCGCCGGAGGGGCCGATATTGACGTTGGCGATGCCGCAGTCGCTGCCTTCGGTCGATACGAACAGCTCGGCCTCGCGGACGTTCAGGGTGAAGATCGACGACGACAGGCCCTGGGCCACGTCGTTCTGGGAAGCGATGGCGTCGGCCAGGTCGGCGTAGCGCATGACGTAGAGGATCGGCGCGAAGGTCTCATGCCGGACGATATCGGCCTGGTGGTCGATCTCGACCAGGGCGGGGGCGACGTAGTAGGCCTCCGGCCCGGCGATGTCGGCGCGGGCCCCGCCGGTGATCTTGCCGCCGGCCGCGCGAGCCTGCTCCAGGGCGTCCCGCATGGCGTCGAAAGCGGCCTTGTCGACCAGGGGGCCGACCAGCACGCCGCTCGTCCGCGGATCGCCGACGGGAACGGTGGGATAGGCGGCCTTCAGGCGGGGTACGAAGGCGTCATAGACGCTGTCATGCACGAACAGGCGACGCAGCGTGGTGCAGCGCTGGCCCGCCGTGCCCATGGCGGCGAAGGCCACGCCCCGCAGGGTCAGGTCCAGGTCGGCCGACGGCGCGACAATGGCGGCGTTGTTGCCGCCCAGCTCCAGCAGGGCGCGGGCGAAGCGGGCGGCCAGGCGCGGGGCCACCTGTCGGCCCATGGCCGTCGAGCCGGTGGCCGAGACCAGCGGGATCCTGGGATGGTCGACCAGGGCCTCGCCCACCGCGCGGCCGCCGATCAGCAGCGTGGACAGGCCGTCAGGGGCGTCCGAGCCGAACTTGGCGCGGGCCTTCTCGAACAGGGCCTGGACGGCCAGGGCCGTCAGCGGGGTCTTTTCCGAGGGCTTCCAGACCACGGCGTCGCCGCAGACGAAGGCCAGGGCCGCGTTCCACGACCAGACCGCGACCGGGAAGTTGAAGGCGCTGATGACGCCGACCACGCCCAGCGGGTGCCAGGTCTCCATCATCCGGTGCGACGGGCGCTCGGTGGCGAGGGTCAGGCCGAACAGCTGACGCGACAGGCCCGTGGCGTAGTCGCAGATGTCGATCATCTCCTGCACCTCGCCCAGGCCCTCGGAGGTGACCTTGCCGGCCTCCAGGGTGACCAGGGCGGCCAGGTCGGCCTTGGCCGCCCGCAGCTCCTCGCCGAGCAGGCGAACCAGCTCGCCCCGACGCGGGCCGGGGATCTTGCGCCAGGCGAGATAGGCCTGGTGGGTCCTCTCGATCGCCAAGGCGGCTTCGTCGGCGGTGTGCTCGCGCAAGCGGGCCAGGACCTCGCCGGTGACCGGCGAACGGGCGGCCAGGGCGCCGCCGTCGAGAACGGCGGGGTCGACGCCCAGACGCGCCAGCAGGGCGCGCGCGTCGGCGATAGCGGAGGGCAGGGTGGTCATCGGGAGTCCTGGCAAGAGAGAGGGCGGAAGGGGGCGGGCGCCAGCCGGATGCTGGCCGATCCCCGCCCGAACACGGCCGCTACTGCGGCAGCGTAGTCCTGTATGGCGCGCGGCGTGAAGCGGTCGTAGGCGTCCTGCACGGCGCGGCCCAGGCCATGCTCGCCGCTGAAGCTGGCGGAAAAGCCGTCGACGGCCAGGGTCAGCACCGCCTCGCGCAGGGCCGCGCGGCGGATCGGATCGGCTGGTCCCACCAGGTTGAAGTGGATCCCGCCGTCGGCCACGTGGCCGAAGTCGCACAGCGCGTAGTCGGGAAAGTCGGCGGCCAGCATCGCCGTGGCCTCGGCCCGGAAACGCGCCAGGTCGCGGCGGCGGAAGCTGAGATCGAAGCCGATCACCGCGCCGCTGGCCCGCAGGCCTTCCGAAAGAGAATGGCGCAGCGCCCACATCTTCGGCGGCGGGCCGAACAGGGCGTCGGCCAGCGGGGGGTCGTCGCGTTCCAGCAACGCAGCGGCGATCTGCTGGAGCGTCTCGTCCAGGCTGGGCTCGCCGTCGCGGGGCGACCACGAGCGGGTCAGCTCGACCAGCACCGCGTAGTCGGGGATCCCGCCAACGAACGGGTTGGCGAGAGACGGAACGTGGGCGATGGCGCGCTCCATCGCCGCCTGGGACATGCCCTCGAACGCGGTCAGCATCGTCCCGGCCTCGGCCTCGAAGGCGCACAGCAGCGGCGGCACCGCGTCCATATCGCGCGGAATCAGCAGGGCCGCGGCCGTCTGGCGCGGGCGGTGGTGGACCTCGACCGTGATCTTGGTGATCACCCCGAACGCCCCGCAGCCGCCGACGAACAGCTGGCGCAGCGCGATCGCGGCGTTGTCCTTGCGCAGGCCGTGCGACAGCGTCAGCACCGTGCCCGCCGCGTCGGGCAGCACGACTTCCAGACCCAGCACGTGGCGGCGCATGTCGCCATAGCGCAGGAACCGCGCGCCGCCGGTGTTGGTGGCCGCCATGCCGCCCAGGCTGGGATCCGCGCCCAGGTCGATGGGCAGGAACAGCCCGTACGGCTCCAGGGCCGCGTTGAGGGTCGACAGACGCACGCCGGCGCTCACCGTGGCCGTGCGATCGGCGGCGTCGATTGCGAGCGTGGTGGTCAGGCGATCGAGCGACACGACCAGCTGTTGGCCGCTGGCGTCCGGCGTCGATCCCTCGGCCAAGCCGGTATTGGCGCCTTGCGGCACGAAGGCCAGGCCCTCGCGCACGCAGTAGCCGATGACGGCCGAGACCTCGGCGGTGGTGGCCGGCCGCACGACCGCCGCCGCCAGGCCCTTGGCGTAACGGGCCGGCGTTTCGTAGGCGGCGGGATCCGACGCCAAGCCGGAGGGGCCGACGAGGGCTTCGAGCGCGGCCAGATGGCGAGAGCTCAGCACGTCAGGCGGCGAGGTCTTCGGCCTGGCTCGGGGCGTAGCGACGCCCGAAGCGATTGGCCAGGAAGTCGGCCAGGGCCACGTCCTCCTGGCGCACGAACCCGGCGGACGGCAGCTTGCCTTCGGCCAGCAGGTCCAGCACCGCGCAGATGCCCGCCGCCGTGGTGATCTGGATGGCGCTGCGGGGACGGCCGCCGATCTGGGCGCCGTAGATCTTCTGGGCGTAGGTCTCCTGCATCAGCCGGCCGCCGCGCAGGCCGCTGACGCTGGCGAAGACGATGACCACGTCCTGCAGGGTCGCGGGCAGGGCGTTCTCCAGGATGTCCTTGAGCACGTCGCGCCGCTCGCGCAGGCGCAGGTCGTGCAGCAGCGCCTTCATCAGGGCCGCGTGGCCCGGATAGCGGATCGTGCGGTACGACAGGTTGCGCACCTTGCCGTCCAGGGTCTCGCAAAGGCCGCCCAGCCCGCCCGAGGTGTTGAAGGCTTCGTACAGCACGCCGTCCAGGGCGAACTCCTCGAGGTCCTCCAGTGGCTGGGTCTCGCGGCGCACGCCGCCGACGATGGCCTCGCACGGCTCGCAATACTCGTTGATCAGGCCGTCCGTCGACCAGGTCAGATTGTAGTTGAGGGCGTTGGAGGGAAACTTCGGCAGGGCGCCCACGCCCATCCGCACGTCGTGTAGTTCGTCGAACCGCCGGGCCAGATCGTAGGCCGCGATGGTGATGAAGCCTGGCGCCAGGCCGCACTGCGGCGCGAAGGCGCTGCGGGCGTCCTTGGCCAAGGCCTTGACCGCGCGCGTGCTGGCCACGTCCTCGGTGAGATCCAGATAGTGGGCGCCGGCGGCTTTCGCCGCGCGGGCGATGGTGACGGTCAGGCTGAAGGGGGCGGCGCTCAGCACCGCGAACTTGCCGGCCAGCAGACGGTCGAGGGCCGCCTCGTCGGTGATGTCGACCCTGACCTTGTTCACCGCGGCGGTGGTTTCCAGGCGCTCCAACGCCTGGGCAGAGGCGTCGGCCACGGTCACGGCGTAGTCGCCGCACCCGGCCAGCATTTCGGCGATCATCGACCCGATCTTGCCGCCTCCAACAACCACGACCTCTTTCATGTGTCCCATTCTCCCCGCGACAGACGCGGACACATGATGCGAGGCGCATAAGCGATTCATAGTGGCGCTATCGTCGAGATGCCGTGAAGATATCGGCGAAATGCAGGGGGATATAGGCGAAGTGACGATCGACGCCATCGACCAGAAACTGCTCGCCGCGCTGCGCGAGAACGGCCGGACCGCCACCGCCGACCTCGCCCGCCGGGTGGGGCGGTCCCGCACGACGGTCCAGAGCCGGATCGAGCGCCTGGAGCGCGAGGGGATCATCGTCGGCTATGCCGTTCGCCTGGCGCCCGACCACGAGCATGGCGCCGTGCGCGCTCAGGTGATGATCAAGGTCGCGCCCAAGGAGAGCCGCGCCGTGGAAGCGGCGCTGCGGGCCATTCCCGAGGTGCGGGTCCTGCATTCGGTCAGCGGCGACTTCGACATGATCGCCGTGGCGGCCACCACCAGCGTCGCGCGGATGGACGAGGTGATCGATAGCATCGGCCATCTGCCGGGCGTCGAGCGCACGACCTCCTCGATAATCCTGTCGACCAAGTTCGACCGTTAGAACTGGGCGGCCTGTTCACGCCGTAAGCCGCGCTCGCGAGAAACCAGACTGTTACGGAGAACCGTCCTGGTGGCTGTTGGGGGGCAGATGGGCAACGACGGCGGCGTTCGGTCGACCGGTGCTAAGTCCTGGCGGATCGGCGGCCGGCGCGAAGTGCGGGATTGCGTTGCTGATGAAAGCGCCGCCGAGCGCAATGAGGACGGCGCCCACGATCGATCCATGCCTGTTCAAAATGTAGGCGCCAGGCTCGTTGTGCGGCCTGGGGCGTCAAGGCTGGTTCCTGTGCGAGCGTTCTGGGTCCTAGGCAGGTGGCATGCGCGTGCTTGTCATTGATCCCGACCCTGCCCGAGCCGCTCTTGTCGCCGAGGGTTTACAGGGTGTGGATCCCCTGGAGGTCAAGCAGGCCGCGGCCTTCGACGAGCGCGAGGTGCAGGCCTTCGCGCCAGACGTCGTCGTGATCGCGTCGGATAGCCCGGATCGTGACACCCTCGAAAGCCTGCGCGAGGCGTCACAGACCAATCCCCGCCCGGTGGTGATGTTCGTCGACCGCTCGGAGCCGGGCCTGGCCGAACAGGCGGTGCGGGCCGGTGTGGCGGCCTATGTCGTTGACGGCCTCGCGCCGGCCCGGGTGCGCCCCATCCTCGATGTCGCCATGAGCCGCTTCGCCCTGACCCAGCAGCTGCGGGGCGACCTCGCCAAGGCCAAGGCGGACCTGGAGTCGCGCAGGACCGTCGAGAAGGCCAAGGGCCTTCTGATGAAGGAGCGCGGCCTGGACGAGGACGGCGCCTATCGCCTGCTGCGCAAGCTGGCGATGGACAAGGGGCGGCCGATCGGATCGGTGGCCGCCGACCTGCTGGCCTTCGCCAATATCCTGAAGGGCGACGCGTCGTGAGCGGGTTGGCCGATCTGCGCCTGGGGTTCATTCCCCTGACCGACTGCGCGCCGCTGATCGTGGCCCGGACGCTTGGCCTGTTCGCCGAGGAGGGGCTGCGGGTCGAGCTCAACCGCGAAGCCGCCTGGGCGACGATCCGCGACAAGGTGGCGGTTGGAGCCCTGGACGGCGCCCATATGCTGGCGCCGATGACCCTGGCGGCCGGCGTCTCGCCCGACATCGCCAAGCCGATGATCGCCCCGATGGCCCTCAACGCCAATGGCAGCGCCATCACCGTCTCGACCGCCCTGGCCCGGGCGCTGGAAGAGATCGATCCCGTCGCCCTGGCCGCGCGGCCGGTCACCGCCGCGCCGCTGAAGGCGCTGATCGACCAGCGTCGGCGGACGGGCGCGCGGCTGCTGACCTTCGCCGTGGTCTTCCCCTATTCGATGCACAACTACGCCCTGCGCTACTGGCTGGCCCAGGCGGGCGTCGATCCCGATCGCGATGTACGCCTCGTGGTCACCCCGCCGCCGCGCATGGTCGAGCAGCTGGCGTCCGGAGCGATCGACGGCTTCTGCGTCGGCGCGCCCTGGAACGCCGTCGCCGCGGCGCGGGGCGTGGGCGAGATTCTGATGAAGGCCTCGCAGTTCTGGCCCGGCGGACCTGACAAGGTGTTCGGCGTCACCGCCGACTGGGCCGCGGGCCACGCCGACGAGCTCCGGGCGGCTCTGCGCGCCCTGATCCGCGCCGCCGCCTGGGCCGACGACCGCGCCAATCGCGACGAACTCGTCGCTCTGTTGGCGCGACCCGAACATGTCGGGGTCGATCCCGCCGCGATCGCGCGGGCGCTGGAGGGCGAGATCGTCTTCCACCGCGGCGCCGCTGGCCTGCCGCGCCGCGACCACGCCCTGTGGTTCCTGTCGCAGATGGCCCGCTGGGGTCAGGTCGCGCGGGACCTCGACGCGGAAGCTGTCGCCGACCGGGTCTACCGGCTCGACCTGTTCCGCGCGGCGGCTTTGTCTCTGGGGCCGGTGCTGGACCCGACCCTGGTGTTCGCCGACGCCGCGCCGGCGCCCTCGGCCCTGTTCGACGGCGCGGCGCCGACGTCTCCGACGGCCTGATCGACGCCACCCGCCCAAGGTTCGCGCAAGGCGACCGCCTTTTTGCCGCGCAATCATACAAGAGGGCGCGTGCTGACGTCGCGGCGCGACGCGGCGGGTGACTATGCCGGCCATCCGACCCTTCACTCGCTCAGGCCTTCGGACAACGGCGTTCGTGGCTGCCAGAGACGACCGCTCGGATGCGGTCATTCGCCCGAGGCGTTCACGCCTCGCTCTCGCAGACACGCACATCCGAGGCAGATCATGCTCTCCCGAGACTTTCTCAAGGCCGGCCACGCGCCGACCCTGTTCGCCGCGTTCCTGTATTTCGACCTCAGCTTCATGGTCTGGGTGATCCTGGGCCCGCTGGGCGTGGCCATCGCCAAGGACTTCCATCTCGACCCCGCGCAGAAGGGCCTGATGGTCGCCATCCCGGTCCTGGCCGGGGCTGTGCTGCGCCTGGTCAATGGCGTGCTGGTCGACCGCATCGGCCCCAAGCGCACCGGGATGATCAGCCAACTGATCGTGCTGACCGGCTTGGCCATGGCCTGGTCGCTGGGTGTCCACAGCTATCATCAGGTGCTGGCCCTGGGTCTGGTGCTGGGCGTGGCGGGCGCCTCGTTCGCGGTCGCCCTGCCGCTGGCTTCGCGATGGTATCCGCAGGAGCATCAGGGCCTGGCCCTGGGCATCGCTGGCGCCGGCAACTCGGGCACCGCCCTGGCGGCCCTGTTCGCGCCGATCCTGGCCAAGCATTTCGGCTGGCAGAACGTCATCGGCCTGGCCGCCCTGCCGCTGGCCGTGGCCTTCGTCGTCTACATGCTGCTGGCCAAGGACGCTCCCGAGCAGCCCGCGCCCAAGAAGCTGGCCGAGTATATGGACGTTCTGAAGACGCCGGACGCCTGGTGGCTGATGTTGCTTTACGGCGTCACCTTCGGCGGCTTTGTCGGCCTGGCCTCGTCCCTGACCATCTACTTCAATTCGGAATATGGCCTGGATCCGGTGATCGCCGGCTTCTTCACCGCCGCCTGCGTGTTCGCCGGCTCGTTCATCCGTCCAGTCGGCGGAGCCCTGGCCGACCGCTTCGGCGGCGTGCGGACCCTGACGGTGGTCTTCGCCCTGGCCGCCCTGGGCCTGGCTGTCGCCAGCTTCCACGCGCCCTCGGCGTGGCTGGCCCTGGCGGTGCTGATGTTCTCGATGCTGGCCTTGGGCGCCGGCAATGGCGCGGTGTTTCAGCTGGCGCCCCAGCGCTTCCGCAAGGAGATCGGGGTGATGACCGGGCTGATCGGCATGACCGGCGGCATCGGCGGCTTTTACCTGGCCTCGACCCTGGGCATGGCCAAGAAGCTGACCGGCGCCTACCAGATCGGCTTCCTCGGCTTTTCGCTTCTGGCGCTGGTCGCCCTGGTCGCCCTGCACGGCCTGAAGGCCCGCTGGCGCGCGGTCTGGCCGACGCTGAACGGCGACGCCGCGCCCATCCGCGTCTAGCCGCCGCCCCCTTCCTTTCAGTCGAAGAGCACAATCATGACCAAGGGAAAACTGGCATGACCAAGGAAAAACTGGTCGTCATCGGCAACGGCATGGCCGGCTGCCGGGCGGTCGAGGAGATCCTCAAGCGCGATCCGGGCCGTTACGAGATCGCGATCTTCGGGACAGAGCCCCGCGTCAACTACAACCGCATCATGCTCTCGCCGGTGCTGGCCGGCGAGAAGACCTTCGAGGACATCGTCATCAATGACGAGGCCTGGTACCGCGACAACGGCATCGCTCTGCATGCTGGCCGCGCGGTCGTCGAGGTCGATATCGAAGGCAGGACGGTGCGGGCCGAAGGGGGGCTTTCGCTTGCCTACGACAAGCTGATCCTGGCCACGGGCTCCGATCCCTTCCGCCTGCCGCTGCCGGGAATCGACCTGAAGGGCGTGGTGACCTTCCGCGACCTGGACGATGTCGAGGCCATGGTCGCGGCCTCGGCCAAGCCCGGCGCCCGCGCCGTGGTGATCGGCGGCGGCCTGCTGGGGCTGGAGGCCGCCTACGGCCTGGCCCGTCGCGGCATGGCCGCCACGGTCGTCCACCTGATGGACGTGCTGATGGAGCGTCAGCTGGACGAGAGCGCCGGCTTCCTGCTGCGCGAGGCCCTGCTGGACCGGGGCGTCGAGACGGTGCTGGGCGCCCATTCCGAGGAGATCGTCGGTCAGGACGGTCGGGTCGCGGGCCTCAAGCTGAAAGACGGCCGTGTGCTGCCTTGCGATCTCTTGATCATGGCGGTGGGGATCCGTCCAAACGCCACCCTGGCGCGCCAAGCCGGCCTTGCGGTCAATCGCGGGGTCGTCGTTGACGACGGCATGCGCAGTTCGGACCCTGCGGTGTTCGCCGTCGGCGAGTGCGTCGAGCACCGGGGGAACTGCTATGGCCTGGTCGCGCCCATCTGGGACATGTGCCGGGCTCTGGCCCAAAGCCTGACGGACGGTGAGGGCGCCTATGAAGGCTCGGTGCTGTCGACCCGGTTGAAGGTCTCGGGCGTCGACGTGTTCTCGGCCGGCAAGTTCGCCGGCGGCGAGGGTTGCGAGGACATCGTGTTCCGCGACGCCGGGCGCGGCGTCTACAAGCGCGTGGTCATCGAGGACGGCAAGCTCGTCGGTTCCGTCCTGTTCGGCGACGCCGCCGACGGCGGCTGGTACTTCGACCTGATGCGGGCGGGGACGGCCGTCGCCGACATCCGCGACACCCTGATCTTCGGCCAGGCCATCACGGAAGGGCTGTCCGGCCTGGACCCTAACGCCGCCGTTGCGGCCATGCCCGACACGCAGGAAATCTGCGGCTGCAACGGTGTCTGCAAGGGTGCGATCGTCACGGCCATCACCGGCCAGGGCCTGACGACGCTGGACGACGTCAAGGCGGTGACCAAGGCCTCGGCCTCGTGCGGCTCGTGCACTCCGCTGGTCGAGCAGGTGCTGAAGCTGACCCTGGGTGACGATTTCAAGGCGCAGGTCGGTCCGAAGCCGATGTGCAAATGCACCCGCCATCCGCACTCGGCGGTGCGCGAGGCGATCCTGGCGCAGGATCTCAAGTTCATGCCGGCGGTGATGCAGGCCATGGAATGGACCACGCCCGATGGCTGCGCCTCGTGCCGGCCGGCCCTGAACTACTACCTGCTGTGCGCCTGGCCGGCCGAGTACCGCGACGACAAGCAGTCGCGCTACATCAACGAACGGGTCCACGCCAACATCCAGAAGGACGGGACCTATAGCGTCGTGCCGCGCATGTGGGGTGGCATGACCACCCCCGACGAACTGCGGGCCATCGCCGACGTCGCCGACAAGTTCGCCATCCCGGCCGTCAAGGTCACCGGCGGCCAGCGCATCGACCTGCTGGGCGTCAGGAAGGACGACCTGCCGGCGGTGTGGGCCGACCTCAACGCCGCCGGCATGGTCAGCGGTCACGCCTACGCCAAGGGGCTGCGCACGGTGAAGACCTGTGTCGGCAGCGACTGGTGCCGGTTCGGCACCCAGGACTCCACGGGCCTGGGCATCCGCCTGGAGAAGTTCCTGTGGGGCTCTTGGGCCCCGGCCAAGGTCAAGCTGGCGGTGTCGGGCTGCCCCCGCAACTGCGCCGAGGCCACCTGCAAGGACTTCGGCGTGATCTGTGTCGACAGCGGCTACGAGATCCACATCGGCGGCGCGGCCGGCCTCCACATCCAGGGAACCAAGGTGCTGACCCATGTCGGCTCCGAGGACGAGGTCCTCTGGGTGATCGCGGCGGTCATGCAGCTCTACCGCGAGGAGGGCTGGTACCTGGAGCGGGTCTATAAGTGGATGGCGCGCGTCGGCCTGGAGACCATCCAGGCCCAGGTCACCGATCCGGATCAGCGCAAGGCCCTCTACGACCGCTTCGTGTTCTCGCAGCGCTTCGCCCGCATCGACCCGTGGGCCGAGCGCGTGGCCGGTCGCCACAACGAGGAATTCACGCCCATGAGCCGCCGGATGGAGTTCGCCCCCGCATGAACGCCCCTCTGAAACCGCCTGTCTGGATCGACGTCGGCGCCGTCACCGACATCCCGCGTCGCGGGGCCCGTCGGGTCACCAGCCCGCGCGGCGACATCGCTATCTTCCGCACCGGCGACGGCGAGGTGTTCGCCCTGATCGACGCCTGTCCGCACAAGGGCGGCCCGCTCAGCCAGGGCATCGTCCACGGCCGCGCCGTGGCTTGCCCGCTGCACAACTGGTCCATCGACTTGGCTTCCGGCCAGGCCATGGGCGCGGATCGGGGCAAGGGCTGCACGCCGGTGGTGCCCTTGGAGGTCCGCGACGGCCGACTGCTGCTGAGCCTGACGACGGCCGCCGTCGATGGCTGAAGTCGCCGTCCCGATCCCGGTCAAGACCGCCTGTCCCTATTGCGGGGTCGGTTGCGGCGTGACTGGCGCTGTCGGCGAGGGGCGCGTGCTCTCGGTGAAGGGCGACGTCGCCCACCCCGCCAACCTCGGCCGCCTGTGCTCCAAGGGCGCGGCGCTGGGGGCGACGGTGGGGCTGGAGGGCCGGCTGCTGGAGCCGACTGTCGGCGGCAAGGTCGCCAGCTGGACCGACGCCACCGCCCTGGTCGCCAAACGCTTCAAGGACACCATCGCCAGGCATGGCCCCGACAGCGTCGCCTTCTACGTCTCCGGCCAGCTGCTGACCGAGGACTATTACGTCGCCAACAAGCTGATGAAGGGTTTCATCGGCTCGGGAAACATCGACACCAACAGCCGGCTCTGCATGGCCTCGGCCGTGGCGGCCCACAAGCAGGCGTTCGGCGCGGATCTGGTGCCCGGCTGCTACGAGGACCTGGACCTGGCGGAGCTCGTGGTGTTCAGCGGCCACAACGCCGCCTGGACTCATCCGGTGCTGTTCCGGCGCATGGAGGCGGCCAAGGCGCGCGGCCAGAGGCATGTGGTCATCGACCCGCGCCGCACCGACACCGCCGAGGGCGCGGACCTGCATCTGGCCATCGCCCCGCAGAGCGATGTGCGGCTGTGGAACGGCCTGCTGGCGGACCTCATCCGGCGCGAGGCCATCGACCGCGACTACATCGCCGCCCATGTGAACGGTTTCGCCGACCTGGAGGCGGCCCTGGCGGACTCGGACCAGTCGCCCCCCGCCGTGGCCGCCGACTGCGGCGTGGCGGTCGAAGACCTGATCGCGTTCTACGACCTGTTCGCCGCCAACCCGAAGACCGTCAGCCTGTTCTCGATGGGCGCCAACCAATCGGTCCAGGGCACGGCCAAGGGCCTCTCGATCCTCAACGTTCACCTGGCCACGGGCCGGATCGGCAAGCCGGGCGCCTGTCCGTTCTCGATCACCGGCCAGCCCAACGCCATGGGCGGACGCGAGACCGGCGGCATGGCCAACACCCTGGCCGGCCACATGGACTTCGCCCCGGCCGACCGCGACCGCGTCGCCCGCTTCTGGGGCGCGCCCGACACCGCCCGCGCGCCGGGGCTCAAGGCTGTCGACATGTTCGACGCCGTCCACTCTGGGAGGATCAAGGCGATCTGGGTGATGGCCACCAACCCGGCCGTCTCGATGCCTGACGTCGCCCGGGTCCGCGAAGCCCTGGCGCGCTGCCCGTTCGTGGTGGTCTCCGACTGTGTGGACACCGACACCACGGCCTTCGCCGACGTCAAGCTGCCGGCCCTGGCCTGGGGCGAGAAGGACGGGACGGTGACCAATTCCGAGCGCCGGATCACGCGCCAGCGCGCGTTGTTTCCCGCGCCAGGTCAGGCGCGCGCCGACTGGCGGATCGTCGCCGACGTCGCCAGCGCCATGGGTTTCGACGGCTTTGGCTGGGGCTCGCAGGCTAGCGTGTTTCGCGAATGGGCGCGGCTGACGGCCTATGAGAACGAAGGCCGGCTGCTGAACCTCGCCGGCCTGTCGATGCTGGGGCCCGACGACTATGCCAGCCTGACTCCGGTGCAGTGGCCCGTGAGCGCGGACGGCCAGGGCGCGCCGCGCCTGTTCGTCGACGGTCGCTTCCAGACCCCCGACGGCCGCGCCCGTATGGTCCCGACCCAACCGCGCGGTCCGGCCGACGCGGTCGATGCGGCCTTCCCGATGTCGCTCAATACCGGCCGCATCCGCGACCAGTGGCACACCATGACCCGCACGGGCCTGGCCCCCGGTCTCTGCCGCCACGCGCCCGAGCCGTTCGTCGACGTCCACCCGGCCGACGCCGAAGCGGCCGGCTTGAAGGACGGCGCCCTGGCCCGGGTGATCACCGCGCGCGGCGAGGCCGTGGCCCTGGCCAAGGTCACCGACCGTCAGCGGCCGGGTGGACTGTTCATGCCCATGCACTGGACCGACGCCTTCGCGCCGTCGGGGCGATCCAATCCCCTGATCGCGCCCAATCTCGACCCCATCTCCGGCCAGCCGGAATTCAAGCACACCCCCGCCCGGATCCGCGCCTATCGCGAAACCTGGAAGGGCTTCTTCCTCACGCGCAACAGCCTTGGCCCCCCGCCGGGGCTGGACCTCGTCTGGCGGCGCATCCCACGGGACGACTGCCAGCAACACGAGTTCGCGGGCCGGGGCGACGACGCCGAGCGCGCCGCCCTGCGCAAGGCCCTGACACGGTCCGTGGTCGGCGAACGCGTGACCTATGACGACGCCGCCACCGGCGCGCGGCGCGACGCCTGGCTCGACGCCAACGGCCGACTGGTCGCGGTGCTGTACGTGACCCTGACCGGCCGCCTGCCGCCGCGCGACTGGCTGGCCGAGCTGTTCGCCGAACCCGCCCTGACCGCCGAAGCCCGCTCGGCCCTGCTGCTTGGCCGTCCGCCCGGCGCGCCGGTCGACAAGGGGCCGCTGGTCTGCGCCTGCCTGAAGGTCGGCTCCAGGGCCGTGCAGGCCGCCATCGCCGCCGGGGCCGCCAATCCCGACGCGGTCGGCGCCGCCACCGGGGCAGGGACCAACTGCGGTTCGTGTCGTCCCGAGATCGCCCGGATGATCGCCGCGATCGCGGCTTCCGTTCCGACCAAGGAGCCCGCCCATGTCTGACGCCCAAGTCCTGCTCGTCGGGGCCGGCCCCGGTCCCGTTGACCTGATGACGCTGCGCGCCGCCCGCGCCGTCGAAAGCGCCCAGGCCCTGCTCTATGACGCCCTGATCAGCGAGGATGTCATCGCTCTGGCCCCGCCCGGTTGCGTGCGTATCCAGACCGGCAAGCGGGCTGGCAAGCCTTCCATGCGCCAGGACCAGATCAACCGGCTTATGCTGTTGCTGGCCCGCAAGGGTCTGCGGGTCGTGCGGCTGAAGGGCGGCGATCCATCGATCTTCGGCCGGGTGGGCGAGGAAGCCGAGTTCCTGCGGGGCCACGGCGTGCCGGTCGAGGTGGTGCCTGGCGTCACCGCCGCCTGCGCCGCCGCCGCGCAGTTTAACTTTCCCCTGACCCATCGCGGCCAAGCCCGGCGGGTGGTGTTTACGACCGCGCGTCTGGAGGCCGGCGCCCTGAGCGGCGACTGGAGCGCGGCGGGCGATCCGGAGGCGACCATCGCGATTTACATGGGCCGCGAGGTCGTCGAGGTCCTGAGCGCCCGGATGATCGCCGCGGGCCGCTCGCCCGACACGCCCGCCGTGGCCGTCGAGCAGGCCGGCGGGACGGCGGCCCGGCTGGTTCGCGGCACCTTGGCGAGCTTGCCCAGCCGAATAGCCGAGCTGAAGAGCGGTCCGGTGCTGATCGTGGTCGGCGAAGTCGCCGCCCAGGCGTGGGAGGCCCGCCCGGCGCTCAACGCCGATCTTTCCCGCGTTGCTAGCTAGTGGCGGCCGGTACTTAGCGGGAATAAAAGTCTAGCGGGCCAGGCGAACGGGAGTCTAACGGCCCGGCTTTGTTCTTCTGTGTTCCCAGGAGAAGCGCAGGAAAACCAGGCGGTTACGGAAATCCGTCCTGGTGGCGGGGGGCGGGATCGAACCGCCGACCTGTGGGTTATGAATCCACCGCTCTAACCATCTGAGCTACCCAGCCCCAGGAGGCGGGGCTTATAGGCGAGAACCGCGCGGCATTTCAAGCGGCGGCTATTCCGAGACGATCGCCGCCGTCACCGCACCAAGCGCCTTGACCGCGTCGGCGGGCGCCAGCTTGACCTGCAGGCCTCGCTGGCCGCCGTTGATGAAGACGTAGGCCTCGGCCAGGGCGGCTTCCTCCATCACCGTCGGCAGGCGCTTCTTCTGGCCGAAGGGGCTGACGCCGCCGACCTTATAGCCGGTGATCCGCTCGGCGTCGGGCACCGGGGCCATGGCGGCCGATTTGCCCTTGAGGGCGGCGGCCAGCTTCTTCATGCTGACCTCCTTGTCCGAGGGCAGGATCGCGCAGGCGGGCTTGCCGTCCAGCATGACGATCAGGGTCTTGAGCACCCGGCGCGGGTCCTCGCCCAGCGCTTCGGCGGCCTGCAGGCCCACACGCTCCGACCCCGGATCGTAGTCATACGTATGCAGGTCGAACGCGACGCCGGCCTTGGTCAGTGCGATCGTGGCGGGGGTGCTCTTGGACATGGCTCGCGTCATAGCCAACTGTGCAAGGCCTTGGAATATGGGCGGCTGGAATATGGATCGCGGATGACCGCTTTTGATCGACGGACCCTGCTGCGCGGCGCTCTGGCGCTGGGCGCCGCGGGCCTGCTGCCCAGCTGGGCGCGCGCCGGCGAGAGCGGTCGCTCGCCCGCCGCGCTATCGGGCGATGAGATCAAGCTCACCGTCGGCCACGCCATGGCGACGATCGACGGTCGCTCGGGCCACGCCGTCACCGTCAATGGCTCGATTCCCGGCCCGCTGATCCGGCTGAAGGAAGGCCAGAACGTCCGCCTGTCGGTGACCAACGCGCTGGCCGACGAGGACACCTCGATCCACTGGCATGGCCTGCTGGTGCCGTTCCAGATGGACGGCGTGCCGGGCGTCAGCTTCCCGGGGATCAAGCCGGGCGAGACCTTCACCTACGACTTCCCGGTGCGGCAGGCCGGGACCTACTGGTGGCACAGCCATTCGGGCCTGCAGGAGCAGGTCGGCCTCTACGCCCCGATGATCATCGACCCGGCGGGCGAGGATCCTATTCCCTACGACCGCGAGCACGTGGTCGTACTGTCGGACTGGAGTTTCCTGCATCCGCACGAGCTGTTCCGGAAGCTGAAGGTCAACGCCGGCCATTTCAACATGCAGAAGCAGACCGTGGCGGGCCTGTTGGCCGGCCAGGACCAGCCGCTGAAGGACCGCGTCGACTGGGCCAGGATGCGGATGGACCCGACCGACATCGCCGACGTCACCGGCTCGGTCTACACCTATCTCGTCAACGGCCACGGTCCGGGCGACAACTGGACGGGCCTGTTTTCGCCAGGCGAGCGGGTGCGGCTGCGCTTCATCAACGCCGCCGCCATGACGATCTTCAACGTCCGGATCCCGGGCCTTGGCCTGGAGGTGGTGGCGGCCGACGGCCAGCCGGTGTCGCCGGTCGCCGTCGACGAGTTCCAGATCGCCCCGGCCGAGACCTTCGACGTCATCGTCCGGCCGGTCGAGGACAAGGCCTTCACCCTGGTCGCGGAAGCTTCGGATCGCTCGGGCTTGGCGCGTGGAACTCTGGCGCCGCGCCTTGGGATATCGGCCGCCGTTCCGCCGCTCCGCACGCGGCCCCTGGCGACCATGAAGGACATGGGCATGGGGAACATGCGTCACGGGATGGACATGCCCGGCATGGACATGTCGATGCGCTCCCAGGCCAACGCGCCGAACGTGCCGCTGACGCCGGGCGTCCAGACCATAGCGCCGATGCCGATGGACCGCCTGGCCGAGCCGCCGCAGGGTCTGGAGGACGTCGGCCACAAGGTGCTACGCTACGCCGACCTGGCCAGCCTGCATCCGCCGACCGATGCGCGTCCGCCCGGGCGGGAGATCGAGATCCACCTGACCGGCAACATGGAGCGCTTCATGTGGGCGTTCGACGGCGAGGCGTTCGGGCCGATCAAGAAGCCGATCGCCTTCGAGAGGGGCGAACGGGTCCGCGTGGTGCTGATCAACGACACCATGATGGCCCACCCGATCCACCTGCACGGCCACTTCTTCGAACTGGTCAACGGCCAGGATCGCCAGCCTCTGAAGCACACGGTCAATGTCGCGCCGGGCGGCAAGGTCGCCTTCGACCTGACGGCCAGCGAGCCCGGCGACTGGGCCTTCCACTGTCACCTGCTGCTGCACATGCACGCGGGCATGTTCAACGTCGTGACCGTGCGGCCGCTCGCATGATCTTCCTCCAGCATGAGCATCATCAGCAGGCTCCGCACGCCGGCCACGCCATGGAGGCGATGAAGCCGGCCGCCGAGGCCAAGCCGCCGCCGATCCCGACGGACCACGCCGCCGAGCGCTTCTACAGCCCGGAAGCCATGGCCGCCGCCCGCGCCCAGCTGATGAAGGAGCATGGCGGGGCGACGGCGTGGACCGTCCGCGCCGACCAGCTGGAATACCGCTCGCGCGACGGCGCCGACGCCCAGGCCTTCGAGGGCGAAGCCTGGTGGGGCGGCGACGCGTCGAAGTGGGTCGTCAAGGCGCGCGGCGAGCGTCTTGAAGGGGAGGGGTGGGAGAAGGGCGAGGCCGAGGTGCTGAAGGCTTGGCCGGTCGGACCCTATTTCGATCTCCAGGCCGGCGTTCGCTACGATCTGGCGCCCAAAGGGCGATCCTACGCGGCCGTCGGCTTCGAGGGCCTGGCGCCCTATTGGTTCGAGTTGCAGGGGACGGCCTATCTGTCCGATCAGGGCAAGGTCTCCGCCCGTGGCGAGGCGTCCTACGACCTGCGCCTGACCCAGAAGCTGATCCTGCAGCCGCGCGTGGAGGCGGACCTCGCCGAAGCCGGCGCCGCCACGCTCGAGGGCGGTCTGCGCCTGCGCTACGAGATCACGCGGGCGTTCGCCCCCTATGTCGGCGTGGTGCGCGAGCGGGCGTTCGGGCCGGCCGTGGTCGCCGGCGAGCGGGCCGGAAGCACGGCGGTGGTGATCGGCGTCCGCGCCTGGCGCTGATCCTATCGTTACAGACAGCTTGCCGCGACCGTAACCCTGGCCCAACATCCGTTTGACCGGACGCAGATCCGGACAACCAGGGAGTCAGGCGCCATGGCGGAAGCGATCGATTTCGACCGCATGCGGACACTGGGCGACATCGCCCGCTATCATGCGGAGGCGCGGCCGGACGCCGTGGCGTTCAGCTTCGAGGGGCGGGACACGTCCTTCGCCGATTTCGACCGTCATTCGAACCAGGTCGCCAACGCCCTGATCGCGGCGGGGCTGTCGACGGGGGATCGGATCGCCTATGTCGGCAAGAACAGCGACCACTATTTCGAGTTGCTGATCGGAGCCGCCAAGGCCGGGGTGGTGACCACGCCGATCGGCTGGCGCCTGGCGGCGGCCGAGATCGCCTATATCGTCGGCGACAGCGAGGCGAAGATCGTCTTCGTCGGCCCGGAGTTGATCGGCCACGTCGAGAGCGTCGCCGCCGAGCTGACCCATCGTCCGGTCGTCATCGCCATGGAGGCGGAAGGCGCGGGGGAGCAACAGACCTTCACCGCCTGGCGCGACGCCCAGCCGGACACCGACGTTCACAAGCCGATCTCGACCTCCGACATCGCCATCCAGCTCTACACCTCGGGCACCACCGGGCGGCCCAAAGGCGCGATGCTGACCCACGACAACCTGCTGGCCATGCGGCGCGCGGCGGCCAAGGATCCGCTGGCCTGGAACCAGTGGGGGCCGGACGACGTCAGCCTGGTGGCGATGCCGGTGGCCCATATCGGCGGCACGGGCTGGGGCCTCGTGGGCCTGCTGAACGGCGCCAAGGGCGTGGTGGCGCGCGAGTTCGATCCGTTCAAGGTGCTGGACTATATCGAAAAGGACCATGTCTCGAAGATGTTCATGGTGCCGGCGGCGCTGCAGATCGTCGTGCGCCAGCCCCGGGCCCGCGAGGTCGACTATTCGCGGCTGACCCACATCCTCTATGGCGCCGCGCCTATTCCGCTGGATCTGCTGCGCGAGTGCATGGAGGTGTTCGGCTGTGGCTTCGTCCAGCAGTACGGCATGACCGAGACCACGGGTACGGTGGTCTATCTGCCGCCCGAGGACCACGATCCGGCGGGGAACAAGCGCATGCGGGCGGCGGGCCTGCCGATGCCCGGCGTCGAGATCAAGGTGATCGACGAGGCGGGAAACAGCGTTCCGACCGGCGCGGTGGGCGAGGTCGCCGTCCGCTCCCCGGCCAACATGGCCGGCTACTGGAAGCTGGCCGACGCCACCGCCAAGACCATCGACACCGACGGCTGGCTGCGCACCGGCGACGCCGGCTACCTCGACGAGGACGGCTATCTGTTCATCCACGACCGGGTGAAGGACATGATCATCTCGGGCGGCGAGAACATCTATCCGGCCGAGGTCGAAAGCGCCGTCTACGGTCATCCGCACGTGGCCGAGGTGGCGGTGATCGGCGTGCCGGACGAGAAATGGGGCGAGGCGGTCAAGGCGGTGGTCGCCGCCAAGCCGGGCGTGACGCCGGACGCGGCGGACATCATCGCGTTCGCCCGGACCAGGATCGCCGGCTTCAAGGCGCCCAGGAGCGTGGACTTCGTGGCCGCCCTGCCGCGCAACGCCTCGGGCAAGATCCTGCGCCGGGAGCTGCGAGCCCCGTACTGGGAAGGGCGCGAGCGGCAGGTGAATTAAAAAAAGGGGCGTCGCGAACGACGCCCCGAGAAGGGAAGAGACTGACGAATGCGGGGCAGGGGTAGAAAGCCCCGCATCCCTCACTTGCCTGCCGGTGAAACCGGCAGGCTCCGGGCCGCCAGGGTGACCTGGACGGTGGAGGAGAGAGCCCGGGACGAAGCGCCCAGGGCGATGTCGTACTGGCCGGCCGCGATCGACCAGCCGTGGGCCTTGCCATCCCAGACGGCCAGCAGGCGCGGGTCGACCGTCAGGGTCACGCGCTGCGTCGCGCCGGGGGCGAGGGAAACCTTCTTGAAGCCGGCCAGGCGCTTGGGCGCTTCCCAGCCACCGGCCTTGGGCGCGACATAGACCTGCGGTACGTCCTTGCCGGCGCGGGCCCCGACGTTCCTGACGTCGAAGCTGACCGTCACCTTGTCGCCCGCCGCCGTGGCGGTCAGGCCCGAATAGGCGAACTTGGTGTAGGACAGGCCGTGGCCGAACGGGAACAGCGGCTCGATCTTCTTGAGGTCGTACCATTTGTAGCCGACGGCGGCGCCTTCGACATTGTAGTCGACATCGAACATCTCGCCCTCGGCCTTGCCGACGCCGTCCAGCTTCGGACGCGGCAGGTCGGCCACGCTCCTGGGGAAGCTGACGGGCAGGCGGCCTGTCGCGTCGACCTCGCCGGTCAGGACGCGGGCGATGGCCTCGCCGCCTGACGTGCCCGGGAACCAGGCCTCGAGCACGGCGCCGACCTTGTCGAGCCAGGGCATGACCACTGGGCCGCCGGTGATCAGCACGACCACGGTCTTCCTGTTGGCCGAGGCCACGGCGTCGATCGTGGCGTCCTGGTTGCGCGGCAGGTTGAGGTCGGAGACGTCCCGCGACTCGGTGGTCCACTGGTCGGCGAAGACCATGGCCAGGTCGCTCGCGGCGGCCAGCTTGGCGGCGCGGGCGGCGTCCGTACCGTCGTCGTAGACGACCTTGGCGCCGGGATAACGGGCCTGCAGCGCCTTCAGCGGCGAGGACGGATAGTAGATCACCGGGCCTGGCCAGGTGGCGGGCTCAAGACCTTTTACGGCCCGGCCGCCGACTGGATAGACCTGAGAGGAGCCGCCGCCCGACAGCACGCCGACGTCCGCATGGGCGCCGATCACGGCGATGGTCTTGGCGGTCTTGGCCAGAGGCAGCAAGTCGCCGTCGTTCTTCAAGAGGACGATGCCTTCCTCCGCGTCGGCCTGGGTGACCTTGGCGTGGGCGGCCAGGGTAGCGGCCGGCAGGTCGACCGGGGCCGGGTTGACCACCGGATGGTCGACGAGGCCGCTGGCGAACATGGCGCGCAGCACGCGGCGGGCCATGTCGTCGATGCGGGCCTGGCTGACCTTGCCGGCGGCGAGATCGGCCTTCAGCGGCGCGCCGAAGAAGGGTTCCTTGTCGAAGGCCTCGCCGGCCGATTCCTGGTCGAGGCCGGCATTGGCCGCCTTGGCCGACGAGTGGTCGGCGCCCCAGTCCGACATGACGTAGCCCTTGTAACCCCAGTCCTTCTTCAGGACGGTGTTCAGCAGCCAGTCGTTCTCGCAGGCATAGTCGCCGTTGACGCGGTTGTAGGCGCACATCACCGAGTGCGGGTCCGATTGCTCGATGGCGAACTGGAAGGCCAGCAGGTCCGAGGTGCGGGCGGCCGCATCGTCGATGTTGCTGCTGACCACGAAGCGGCCGGTTTCCTGGCCGTTCAGGGCGTAGTGCTTGATCGTCGAGATGATGTGGTTGGACTGGATGCCCTTGATCTGGGCGGCGACCATCGCGCCGGCCAGCCAGGGATCCTCGCCGACATATTCGAAGTTCCGGCCGTTGCGCGGCTCGCGCATCAGATTCACGCCGCCGGCTAGCTGGACATTGAAGCCCGAGTCGCGGGCCTCCTTGCCGATCATCGCGCCGCCCTTGAAGGCCAGCTCGGGGTTCCAGGTCGCGGCGGTGGCCAGGCCCGAGGGCAGGGCGGTGCGGGCGCGCAGGTCCTGGTGGCTGCCCTGGGTGGCGACGCCGACGCCGGCGTCGGTCTGCCATTGGCCGGGGATGCCCAGGCGCGGCACGCCGGCGACATAGCCGGCCGAGGCGTCATGCGAGTCCTCGTGGCGCGTGTACTTCGGCTTCATGTCCGAGCCGAAGTAGCCAAAGATGACCGTGAACTTCTCGTCGTTGGTCATCGCCTTCAGCGCCAGGTCGGCGCGGGCGTCGGGGTTGAGCTTGGCGTTCAGCCAGGGATGGGCCGGGGCGGCCGCCGGTTTCCTGGCGGTGTCGGCCAAGGCCGGAGCGGCGGTGAGCACCGAGGCGGAAGCGCCGATCAGCAGGGCGAGCCGCAGGCCCCGCCAGGTCGTCCGAGTCATGTTTCCTCCGTCGTGTTCTTCTGGCGCCCCGCGCGGCTCTCGGACCGGGTCGGGGAGGGGTTCAAGTCTTTCGCCGGGGCGGTGGGCCGCTCCGGGCCGGACCGGTGGATTCGCGCACCACCAGGCTGTGCTGCGCGAGGAAGGGCGTGTTGGTCTTGCCGGCGCCTTCGTTGGCGTTCCACGCCGCGAAGGTGTGCATGGCGCGCAGGGCCATCTGGTCGAACGGCTGGCGGATGGTGGTCAGGGTCGGCCAGATCACGCCGGCGATCGGGGCGTCGTCGAAGCCGACCACCGAGACATCGTCCGGAATCCGCAGGCCCCGGCGCTGGACTTCCATGCAGGTGGCGGCGGCCATGTCGTCATTGGCGGCGAAGATCGCGGTCGGCGGCTCGTCGATGTCCAGCAACTGGCGGGCCGCGTCGAGACCGGTCTTGAAGGTGAACTCACCGCCGACGATCAGCTCGGGCGGCGGGCGCGGCAGGCCTCGCGCGGCATAGGCCTCGAAGAAGCCGTTGCGGCGGTGGGTGCTGGCGGCGTGGTCCGGGTGGCCGGCGATGTGGCCGATCCGGGTATGGCCCAGCGAGAACAGGTGCTCGACCACTTCGCGCGCGGCGGCGCGGTCGTCCATGCCGATGGCCGGAAACTGCGGGTCGGGCGTGGTCGGCGTGATCAGCACGCAGCGCACGTCCAGTTCGCGCATCAGCTCCTTCATCGGGCCGAAGTCGCATTCCGGCGGCAGCAGGATCATCTCGCGGATGCCGCCGTCGCGGACGAAGGCGCGGACGCGGTCGGCCCAGCCGGGGATCGGGCCCTCGGACAGGTCGACCGACAGGTGGCGGCCGGTCTCGACGCAGGCCACCAGCAGGGCATGGTGGACGCGGGTGTGGTAGCCGCCGGACGGATCGCCCATCAGCACCCCGACCGAACCGGACCCCTGCGAGCGCAGGCTGCGGGCCACGGCGCTGGGCTGATAGTCCAGCTCGGTCATGGCCGCGCGGACACGGTCGCGCGTCTTGGCGCTGACACTGTCGTGATCGTTGAGAACGCGGGAGACGGTCTTGGGCGAAACGCCCGCCCGTTCGGCCACGTCGGTGATCGTCGTCATGGGTCCCCGTATCCCCAACCGCCAAGCTTGTCGGCGCCACCCCAGCAGTGAAAGGCGGCGTCCACAAGGCGGTGAACTGTCAGAGCCATAGTCCATGTTGTCTTGGATGTCATGTCTGTGGGACAAAAATGGGTCAAAAAACACTGCCGATCGGGACATTTTCAGGACATTTCGGCCGGCCGAGGCTCTGCTTCCGGGGTGTCTCGCAAGGCGTTCTGGGCGAGTCGGTCGCATTGTGACGTTGGTGCAAAATTGGATGTGTCGTCGCCGTTCTGTTCGAGAAAAGCCTAGTTAAAACAGGGAATTTATGTCCGATGTCGCGAGTCTCTGGGCGCTGAACGGCTCCGCGACAGGGGTTCCCGCTTGTGGCGACGCCCAGTTAAAACCCTTGTTTCGCGGGAATGACAACGTTGACATTGTTGTTGACTTGCCTGGGACATTTGGAGAATGTGGCGACGTTCGATGAAGGCGCGGGGCCGGAGTCGAGAGTCCGGCGCCGGGGTCGCCGAGGATCTTGTCCGATCGCAAGACATGCGATGGACGGGTTCCCAAAAGCCTCAAACGCTTCTCGAAAGCCGCCGACAAGAGCGGCGGCGCGAGCAGCGGGCGGGCGGCCAATAAGAACGACTTATTTTGGGGAGCGAGGAATTGTCACAGGAAGCAAGGAAAGCCGTGCTCAGGCGCGGCCTGACGCTGGCGCTGGTCGCCGGCGCGTCGCAATTGGCTCTGGTCACCGGGGCTTTCGCCCAGGACACCGGTCAGACCCAGGTCGAGGAAATTGTCGTCACCGGCGTCCGCGGCTCGCAGATCAAGTCGGTGGACGTGAAGCGCCGCGAGGCCTCGATCGTCGACGCCATCTCGGCGGAAGACATCGGCAAGCTGCCGGATGTCACCATCGCCGACTCGCTGCAACGCATCTCGGGCATCCAGATCCAGCGCGACGCCGGTGAAGGCAAGACCGCCAACATTCGCGGCCTGCGGCAGGTCATCACCCTGCTGAACGGCGAGCAGTATCTCAGCGCCGGCAACATGGGTGAGGCCCAGCCGAACCTGCTGGACGTGCCGTCGCAGCTGATGAACCAGGTGCTGGTTTACAAGTCGACCGATCCGAAGAATTCGCTCTCGGGCATCTCGGGCACCATCGACCTGCGCACCCGCCGTCCCTTCCAGTTCAAGGAAGGCCTGACCTTCACCGGCGCGGCCGAGGCCCAACGCGGCGATCGCACCAAGAAGGACGACTATCTGTTGAACGGCGTCGTCAACTGGCGCAACGACCGAGTCGGTCTGATGATCGGCGCGGCCGGCAGCAAGTCCAACCTCGGCAACAACTATTCGGGCACGGTCGGCCTGTCGGGCAACAACGACTGGGGCGGCAATTTCGCCACCAGCTACATCTCGCCCCACGGCTACGAGAGCTTCAATCGCGTGGTCGAGCGCAAGCGTCTCGGGATCAACGCGGCGTTCGAGGCCGACCTGGGCGAGGGCTTCACCCTGATCGCCGAGGGCTTCTACGCCAAGCTCGACGAGTACAACCGCGCCGTCGGCATCAACATCTCCAACCGCTGGGACGGCGGGGCGTTCGGCGTGTGGAACCCGCCGACGACCTCGACGCCGGTGGGCATCGGCAACTGGCTGGCGGTCGACGAGTACGACATCAACGCTTGGTGGGTGAACTCCTTCACCGTCAACCGCACGACCAAGTCCAAGACCAAGAACTACAATCTCGAACTGAACTACGACAACGGCGGGCCCTTCACCTTCGAGGCCCGGGCCATCCGCGCCGATGGCGACCGGCTGAGCATGAACGGCCAGGCCCAGGGCGATCTTTCCAACTGGCGCTACGCCGACGGTCGCTTCAACCTGTTCCGCGATCCCGCCGACCGCACGCGCGGCACCTTCTATCCGAAGGCGATCTGCGACAAGTTCGGGTCCGCGCGGCGCACCAACGCCGTCACCGGCAGCGCCGGCGGCTGCTATCTGGATCCGAATCCGCTGGGCTACGGCGCCAATCCGCAGCTGCACTACAACATCGCCGGCGATCACCCGGTGTGGAGCGGCTTCGATCGCACGCTGGCCGGCGGCCTGGGCGCTGGCAAGTCTCTCAAGGACTACATGGCGAACAAGGACAGCTACGCCATCGGCGCCTTCTCGTCGGAGGGCAACAACGAAATTAATTCCGACATGAACGTGTTCCGCGCTGACGGTCACTACAAGTTCGACGACAAGCTGCTGGGCTTCATCACCAAGATCGACGCGGGCGTTCGCCAGAGCAAGCGCACGGTCGAGGTCGAGCAGTTCCACCTGTTCTCGGGGTTCTACGGCGGCACGCCGGGCGCGGTGCAGGCCAATGGCACGCCGGTTCCGGCTGGCGGCTGCGAGGCTCAGTGGAAGGCCATCGACGTCGTCATGAACCAGAACCAGTGCCAGGCGGGCGAGTTCGTGCCCGATCCGGTCACGGGCCTGCCGGTGTTCCAAGGCTATACGGTCAACCAGCCGACCGGCCTGTCGACCTACAACAACGTGGTCTGGGTCGACGACCTGGGCGGCGTCACCAGCGGCATCCCGGGCTTCTGGGCCATCGATCCGCGCGACTTCGACGACGCGGAAGCCTTCCATAAGAAGGTGTTCGGCGGCGCCATCCGCGTGCAGGTGCCGGGCCAGACCTATGACGTCCGCCTGAACGAGCAGAGCGCCTTCGGCGCCCTGAACTTCGAGGCCGGCGGCCTGTCGGGCAACTTCGGCCTGCGCGTCATCGAGACCGAGCTGACGGTGAAGCAGAACCTGACCGGCGACACCCGCAACTACGGCGACACCAACGCCGACGCGGGCGACCAGCTGACCAATCGCAAGTACACCGACTGGCTGCCGTCGCTGAACGTCACCTACGATTTGAACGACCAGCTGAAGTTCCGCTTCGCCTACAGCAAGACCATGATGCCGCTGGATCTGACCAACTACGGCGGTGGTCTGAAGATCAACACCGCCGACTGCGGCGCGGCCCTGCCGAACGTCCGCTGCGTCACGAGCGCGGAATCGTCGGGCAACCCGATGCTGAACCCGTGGCGCTCGCAGAACTTCGACGGCGCCATCGAGTACTATGTCGGCCGCGCCTCGATGTTCAACATCTCGGCCTTCAAGCTGAAGATCGACAGCTTCGTCACCAACGGCGTCACCACCGGCCGCTTCCCCGACCAGGACGGCGTCATCCGCCGCACGGTCAACGTCACCCTGCCGATCCAAGGCGACGGTGGCGAGGTGAAGGGCGTCGAAGTGGGCGCCAAGCTGGCGGTCAGCGACTTCTTCGACGACGCTGGCTTCTTCTCGAACTTCGGTGTCGACACCAACTACACCTACTCGCCGAGCAAGGAGTCGCGCACTGGTCTGGACGGCGAACGGCTGCCCTTCACGGACAACTCCAAGCACCAGTTCAACCTGATCGGCTGGTACCAGGACGACAAGCTGCAGGCGCGCGTCGCCTACAACTATCGCACCGACCGCCTGGCCGAGGTGATGAGCAACAACATCCCGATCTATCAAAAGAGCACGGGCTATGTGGACGTGAACGTCAGCTACAACGTTCGCGACAACATCACCGTCTACTTCAACGGGTCGAACGTCACGAGCGAGATCGAGGATTACTACGCTCGCTTCGCCAAGGGTAAGACCCAGTACATCAAGCAGAACGAGTTCGAGCCCCGCTACACGCTGGGCGTCCGCGCGCGCTGGTAAATCTAGACCCCTCTCACCTCCTGCGGCCGCCGTGGAACCCCCACGGCGGCTTTCTTTTTTGAGAGCCCCATTCTTTTGGGAGGGCTTGGGCCTGTCCGGCCCACGCGCGAGCCGATAGCCTGGAGCCTAACCGGACGAAGACGCCGGGAAGTCGGGAGCAAGCCCATGCAGGACAATCGAATCCGCAAGCTGGTGATCGTCGGCGGGGGCACGGCCGGCTGGATGGCGGCGGCCGCGCTGCGCCGGCATTTCCAGGGCGGTCCGCTCGAGATCACCCTGGTCGAGAGCTCAGAGATCGGCACGATCGGGGTGGGCGAGGCGACCATCCCCACCATCCGCGCCTTCTACAACCAGCTGGGTCTGACCGACATCGAAGTGATGCGGGCCACGGGGGCGACCTGCAAGCTGGGCATCCGCTTCAACGGCTGGGTCCGCGAGGGCCAGTCGTTCATCCATCCGTTTGGCCACTTCGGCCAGGACCTGCGCGGCGTGCCGTTCCACCACTATTGGCGCAAGCTGGGGGAGGCCGGCGAGCCGACCAACATCGCCGACTATTCGCTGGGCGCGTCCCTGGCCGAGGCCGGCAAGTTCATGGCCCCCAGCCGCAACCCGGCCTCGACCCTGTCGATCTTCGACTGGGCGCTGCATTTCGACGCCAGCCTGTTCGCCCAGCTGATGCGCCGGGTGGCCGAGGAGAACGGCGTGCGCCGCATCGACGCCAAGATCACCAAGGTCAACCTCCGCCCCGAGGACGGCTTCGTCGCCTCGCTGGACCTGCACACCGGCCAGACCATCGAGGGCGACCTCTTCATCGACTGTTCGGGCTTCCGGGGGCTGCTGATCGAGGAGGCGCTGCGGACTGGCTACGAGCACTGGAACGACGTGCTGTTCTGCGACCGCGCCTATGCGGTGCAGAGCGAGGGTGTCGGGGATCCCATGCCGTACACCGACGTCACCGCCCACACCGCCGGCTGGCGCTGGCGCATCCCGTTGCAGCATCGCTACGGCAACGGCTACGTCTATTCCTCGCGCCACATCAGCGACGAGGACGCCCTGGCCGAGCTGAAGGCGGCGATCCCCGATCCGCTGCTGCACGAACCGCGCCTGATCCGCTTCAACCCCGGCCGCCGCAAGCAGGTCTGGAACAAGAACGTCATCGCCCTGGGCCTGGCTTCGGGCTTCCTGGAGCCCCTGGAGAGCACCTCGATCGCCCTGATCGAGACCGGCATCGAGAAGATCAAGGCGCTGTTCCCGGACAAGGACTTCGCCCCCGAGATCGTCGACGAGTTCAACGACTGGTCGCGCCGCGAGATGGAGCGTGTGCGCGACTTCATCATCCTGCACTACTGGGCCAACAAGCGTGGCGACACGGCCTTCTGGCGCGACTGCGACAAGGTCGTGCTGCCCGAGGCCCTGCGGCGCAAGATCGACCTCTTCACCCAGCGCGGCCATTTCGTCCGCTACCGCTGGGAGATGTTCGCCCCGCCCAGCTGGATGGCGATCTATGCCGGCTTCGAGCTGCTGCCAGAGACCGTGGATCCGTCGCTGGACGGCATAGATCCTAAGACTCTCAGCGCGCCGCTCGCCGAGATGCGCAAGGCCATCCGCGACGTCGTGGCCAACGCCCCGCCGCACGAAGCCTTCCTCGACCAATACTGCCGCCCAGCGCCGATAGCGGCTGAGTAGGACCATGCCGATGACCAACACCAATCCCAACGCCATCAGGAAGATCGTCATCGTCGGCGGCGGCTCGGCCGGCTGGATCTCGGCGGCGATGCTGGCCCACTATTTCGAGAAGGGGGCTGCCCAAGAAGCCAGGTGTGAAGTCGAGCTGATCGAGTCCGAGGAGATCGGCACGATCGGGGTTGGGGAGTCGACCATCCCGCCGTTCCTGCAACTGATCGCCAGCCTCGGCCTCGACGAGCGGGAGTTCATCCAGGCCACCCAGGCCAGCTTCAAGCTGGGCATCCGCTTCGAGGACTGGAAGCAGAAGGGCCAGCACTACTACCATCCGTTCGGCGCCATCGGCGGCCCGATCGGTCCGCACGAGTTTTATCAGTGCTGGCTGCGGGCCAAGGCCAACGGCCATCCGTCGGAACTGCAGGACTTCGCGCCCGGCACGGTGATGGCCGACCAGGGAAAGTTCATGCTGCCGTTCAAGGCCCAGCGGTCGCTGATCGCCGGCGCCAGCTACGCCCTGCACATCGACGCGCGCCTGATCGCCAAGGTCCTGCGCGGCTTCGCCGAGGCGCGCGGCGTCAAGCGCACCGAAGGCATTGTCACCGACGTGGTCACGCATCCGGACGGCTCGGTCGCCAAGGTGATCATGAAAAACGGTCAGGAAGTCGAGGGCGACCTCTTCATCGACTGCTCGGGCTTCCGCGCCCTGCTGATCGGCAAGACCCTGGACGTGCCGTTCAACGACTGGTCCGACATGCTGCTGTGCGACCGCGCGGTGGTGGTGCAGACGGAGAACATCGGCGAACCGCACCCCTACACCCTGTCCAAGGCCGAGGACGCCGGCTGGCGCTGGCGCATCCCGCTGCAGCACCGGGCCGGCAACGGTTATGTGTTCAGCTCCAGGCATCTCAGCGACGACGAGGCGCGCGCCACCCTGGTGCGCAACGTCCAGGGTCCGATGCTGATGGAGCCGATGTTCATCCCCTTCAAGACCGGCATGCGCCAGCGCCTGTGGGAGAAGAACGTGGTCGCCGTGGGCCTGGCCGGCGGCTTCATCGAGCCGCTGGAGTCGACGGCCCTGCACCTGATCTATCGCGGCATGGACTTCCTGCTGCGGTTCTTCCCCGACCGCGACTGCAGCCCGGCCCTGGCGGCCGAGTACAACCGGCGCATGACCGCCGACTATGAGGAGATCCGCGACTTCATCGTGCTGCACTACTGCACGACCCAGCGCGACGACATGCCGTTCTGGCGTGATGTCCGCCAGGCCCCGGTCCCCGACAGCCTCAAGGCCCGCATGGAGCTCTTCAAGGCCCACGGCGTGCTGCGCGAGGGCGTCGACGAGATGTTCCGCAATCCGTCCTGGCAGTCGGTGATGGAGGGCATGGGCGTGCGGCCGCGGCGCTACCAGCAACTGGTCGACACCGCGCCCTACGAAGTCATTTCGCAGACCCTGGACCAGTCCAAACCGATGCTGGCCGCCCAGGTCGCCGGCCTGCCCAGCCACGGCGAATTCCTGGCCCAGAACTGCCCCGCGCCGCCGCCGGAATCGGTGGCCGCGCCGTTCAAGACGGTGGCTTAGACCCGCTTCATCGAGATGATCTTCACCGCCGGGTTCAGGATCTGGCCCTTCATCGACGGGACGTTGGTCGCGCCGTCGGTGCGGCCGGCCAGGATCTTCTTCACGACGTCCATGCCCTGCACGACCTTGCCGAACACGGCATAGCCCTGGGCGGCGTCGCTCTTGCCCGGCTTGGCGTCGAGATAGGGCTGGGCGCTGGCGCAGATGAAGAAGTCGGCGGTGGCCGAGCCGGGCGCGTCGCGGCCCATCGAGATGGCGCCGGCCGTGTGCCTCAGGCCGGTCTTCAGCGTGCTCTCGTGGGCGATCGGCGGGGCGCGGCGGGAATAGGGCTTGGGCTGGCCCTGGATCGAGCCGGCGCCCGGCGCGCCCTTGGCCCGGTTGGCGCGGAAGAACTGGCCGCCGTCGAAGCGGTGGCGATCGACATAGGTCAGGAAGTTGGCGGCCGTGATCGGGGCCTTCTTGTCTTCCAGCTCGACGACGATGGTCCCCTTGTCGGTCTCGATCGCCACGCGCGGCTTGCCGGCGGCGCCCCAAGCAGACGTAACAAGTCCCGAGGTCGAGGCCAGCAGGGCGAGGGCGGCGCCGATCACGGCGCGGCGGACGATCTGGTTCATCGGAATCCTACCAAAGGTTCGCGCGGACCCTAGCCGATGGCGTGCGCCGAAGTCGACCGGGGGACCGACCTTGGCAAATTGATGGTAGCGCTACCGAAAAAGCTTGATCTAAGAATCCCGTTCTCTGAGCTAGGCTCTCCTGGAGTTAGGTTTTGGGGCGACCGCGGGAGACACGCGGCGTGATCGAGGGAAGGGACAAGCGTAATGGGGGCTGACAGCCAAGCCGCGCCCGCGTCGAAGCCGGGCAAGGGGCGCGACGTGCTGGTGATCGGGGCGTCCTCGCTCGGCACCGTGTTCGAGTGGTACGACTTCTATCTCTACGGTTCGCTGGCGGTGATCATCACCAGCCACTTCTTCTCGGGCGTCAACGAGACCACCGGCTTCATCCTGGCCCTGCTGGCCTTCGCCGCCGGCTTCGCGATCCGGCCGCTGGGGGCGGTGATCTTCGGACGGCTGGGCGACATCTGGGGCCGCAAGAACACCTTCCTGATCACCATGCTGCTGATGGGGGTCTCGACCTTCGTGGTCGGGCTGCTGCCGTCTTACGAGCAGATCGGCATCGCCGCGCCGATCGCCCTGGTCGTCATGCGCCTGGTTCAGGGCCTGGCCCTGGGCGGCGAATACGGCGGCGCCGCGACCTATGTCGCCGAGCACGCGCCCGAGGGCCGGCGCGGCTTCTACACCAGCTGGATCCAGACCACGGCGACCGTGGGCCTGTTCCTGTCGCTGCTGGTCATCCTGCTCGTCCGCACCCAGCTGGGCGAGGACGCCTTCAAGGCCTGGGGCTGGCGCGTGCCATTCCTGGTCTCGCTGCTGCTGCTGGGCGTGTCGCTGTGGATCCGCCTGAAGCTGCACGAGAGCCCGACCTTCCAGCGCATGATCGCCGAGGGGAAGGGGACCAAGAAGCCGCTGGCCGAGGCCTTCGGCCAGTGGAAGAACCTCAAGGTCGTGCTGCTGGCGCTGTTCGGCCTGACCATGGGCCAGGCGGTGGTCTGGTACTGCGGCCAGTTCTACGCCCAGTTCTTCCTGGAAAAGACCCTGAAGGTCGACGGCGCCCTGGCCAACCTGCTGATCGCCAGCGGCCTGCTGATCGGCACGCCGTTCTTCGTGTTCTTCGGCTGGCTGTCGGACAAGATCGGCCGCAAGTGGATCATCATCGCCGGCTGCGTGCTGGCGGCGGCGACCTATTTCCCGATCTTCAAGGCCATCACCACCTACGCCAACCCGCTGCTGGCCCGGGCGGAAGCCTCGGCGCCGGTGACGGTCTCGGCCGATCCGGCCACCTGCGCCTTCCAGTTCGACCCGGTCGGCAAGGCCAAGTTCAACACCGCCTGCGACGTGGCCAAGGCCTATCTGGCCAAGGCCGGCGTCACCTATTCGGTGCGTGAGGCCAGCCCGGGCGCGCCGACCACCGTGCAGGTCGGCGGCGTGACGCTGTCGGGCTTCGACGCAAGAGGCGCGACCGGGCTGGCCTTCGCCGCCGAGCGCAAGGCTTGGGAGGCCGATCTCGGCGACCAGCTGAAGGTCGCCGGCTATCCGGCCAAGGCCGACAGCCAACTGGTCGACAAGCCCAAGGTCATCGGCCTGCTGTTCCTGCTCGTCCTGTATGTGACCATGGTCTACGGCCCGATCGCGGCCATGCTGGTCGAGCTGTTTCCGACCCGGATCCGCTATACGGCCATGTCGCTGCCCTACCACCTGGGCAATGGCTGGTTCGGCGGCTTCCTGCCCACGACCTCGTTCGCGATCGTGGCGGCGACGGGCGATGTCTATTCGGGCCTCTGGTACCCGGTGATCATCGCCTCGGTGACCGCCGTTATCGGCGGTCTGTTCCTGAAGGACACGCGCCACAACGTGATCGACGACTAGGCAGCCGCCTCCCGCAACCCGGCCGCCGCGCCGGCGCCGGGTTGCCATCGGCGTCCTATTCCGCTTGGTTGGGGTCGAGGGGAGCGTCGATGGCGCAAGATGATGACGACCGGCGCGCCTGGTTCAGGCGTGAGATCCTGCCGCTGGAGCCGGATCTGCTGGCCTATGCGCGGCAGTTCTGTCGCGACGGCCAGACCGATCCCGAGGATCTGGTCCACGAGACCTTCGCTCGCGCGATCGCCTGCAAGACCTGGCGCGAGATCGGCAATCCGGGCGCTTTCGCCACCCGCATCCTGCGCAACTGCGCGCTCGACGCGCTGCGCCGCCGCAAGGTGCTGACCATCACCGCCGTCGCCGACTTCGACCGCATCGAGCCGATCGACGAGGCGCCGACCGCGCAGAGGGTGCTCGAATCACGCGAGGAGCTGCGGCTGCTGGCCGACGCGATCGCCGAACTTCCGACTCAATGCCGACGCGTCTTTACGTTGAGAAAAGTTTATAGCCTCTCGCCCGAGGACATAGCGGTTCGGCTCGGGCTATCCGTCTCTACTGTTGAGAAGCATCTGGTGAAGGGCCTTCGGTACTGTTCCGACAAGTTGGGACGTCGTATCGGACGCAAGAATAAGGTCGACGAAGGACGCTCATGGAGCGCGAGACGGGATCACGACGCGAAGCGGTGAGGCAGGCGGCCGCCCTCTGGGTGGTCCGGCTTGACGATCCTTCGTGCTCGGCCGCCGATCGCGCCGCCTTCGAGGCCTGGCGCGACGACAGCCACGAGCATGAGGCCGCCTACGAGCGCGAAGCCGCCGCCTGGGCGCGGCTTGAGCGTCTGCGCGCCCTGCGTCCGGGCGTGGAGCGTCCGGATCGCGACCTGCTGGCCGAGCGCCGCCCGAGCGTGGCCCGCGCGCCTTGGGCTCGCGGCATGGCCGCCGCGGCCGCCATCGCCCTGGTCGTGGCCGGCACGATGACGTTCGACGGCGGCACGGCCTACGCCACCGCCATCGGCGAGCGCCGCGTGGTGGTCCTTAGCGACAACAGCCGTATCGAGCTCAATACCGACAGCAAGGTCGTCGTTCGCTACCGCAAGGGCGTGCGCGAGGTGAAGCTCATCAAGGGCGAGGCGGTGTTCGAAGCCGCCAAGGACGTCCGCCCGTTCGTGATCAAGGCCGCGGACGCGGTCATGCAGGCCGACAGCTCCACCGAGATGGCCGTGCGTCTGCGCTCGGACGGCGCGGCCGTGACCGTCAAGCGCGGCGCGGTCGACCTCGACGCGACCCCGGGCGAGCACAAGGGCGAGCGCAAGGACGAGCGCAAGGACGACCTGCGTCTGACGGCCGGCGTCACCGCCATCTACAGCTCGGCCGGCAGCCGTTCGCGCGCGGTATCCGACAGCGAGATCGACCGGGCCCTGGCCTGGCGACAGGGCGCGATCGCCCTGAACGGTCAGTCGCTGGAGCAGGCGGTCGCCGAGTTCAACCGCTACAACCGGCAGCAGATTCGCATCGCCGATCCGTCGATCTCGGGCCTGCGCCTGGCCGGTTATTTTCAGACCACCGAACCCAACAGCTTCGTCAGCGCGGTGACCAGCGCCTTCCCCGTGCGCGCCGCCGCGGGCTCGGATGGGGCCATCCGCCTGTCGCGTCGCGCGGTCCCCGAAAAGATCGGCTGAGAAAAAGTGGGCTGAAAAAGTTTCCGGCCGAGTGGCGGAAATGGAGAGCCCTCGCGTCGGTAGGGCTGAAGGCGTCTTCCCATGGGGATGGATGACGCCCCCGAGGGGTTACCAAGAAAAATGTCGATCGACACTCGCCGCCGCACGGTCCGCGGCTTCCTGATGGCGTCCGCCGCCGTGCTCGTCCTGGCCGGTCCGGCCCTGGCGCAAGAGGCCCGGCATAGCTTCAACATTCCGGCCGGCGACGCGGTCAATGCGCTGCAGACCTTCGCCAAGCAATCGGGCAAGCAGGTGCTGTTCCCGTTCGAGGCCGCCTCGGGCAAGACCACGCCGGCGGTGACCGGCGACGTGGCCGACGCCGACGCCCTGGCCCGCCTGACTAAGGCCGCGGGCCTGGTCGTGGCCTCCGACGACGGCAAGACGATCACGCTGCGCCAGGCATCGGCCGTCTCCCCCCAGTCCCAAGCCCCCCAGTCTCCCGGCGCGGGGGCCGGCGCGACGAGTGAAGAGGCCCAGACGGTCGAAGCGATCGTGGTCGTCGGCTCGCAGATCGAAGGCGCCCGCACCACCGAAGCCCTGCCGGTGACGGTGGTCAGCGAGAACGACATCATCGCCACGGGCGCGGTGTCGGGCGACGAACTGTTCCGCGCCATCCCGCAAGCCGGCGACGTGCAGTTCCAGGAAGCCCGCACCACGGGCAACCTGAACGACGCGCGCGGTGACGTGTCCTCGCTGAACCTGCGCAGCCTCGGCACCGGCAACACCCTGGCCCTGCTGAACGGCCGCCGCGCCGTGCTCGCGCCGGGCACGCAGACCGAGAACCTGGTGCCGGTCCAGACCGTCAACACCAACTCGTTCCCGGTCGCGGGCGTCAAGCGGGTGGAAGTCCTGCGCGACGGCGCGGCCGCCATCTACGGCACCGACGCGGTGGCCGGCGTGGTCAACACCGTGCTCGACACCAAGTTCCGCGGCCTGAAGATGGAAGCCCAGTACGGCGGCTCGGAAGGCACCAGCTACCGCGAAGGCTCGTTCAACGTGAAGGCTGGCACGCGCCTGGAAGACGGCACGCGCCTGACCTTCTTCGGCAACTACACCGGCCGTAGCCGTCTGAACGCCAGCGAGCGCGACTATTCCGCCAGCGAGGATCACCGCGCGCAGGTCGCCAACACCCCGTGGGTGGACAACACCACGTTCGACAGCCGCTCGACCTCCAGCCCGTGGGGGTCGTTCACCCTGATCCCGGCGACCACGGCGGTGCGCCAGGGGACGAGCGCCCTGACGACCTCGGGCGTCTTCCACATCGAGCCTGTCAGCAACACGGCGGCCGGCTGCTCCAGCACCGTGCTGACCGGCGGCATCTGCATCAAGTCGGGCACCATCACGGGCACGGCCGATCGCGTGCTGCGCTATGACGAGAACCCCGACCGCACCCTGAAGGGCGGCGTCGAGCGCACCAACCTGTTCTCGACCGTCGAGCACGACTTCGGCGACATCACGGCCTATGGCGAGGCGGGCTACTATCACGCCCTGTTCACCGGCAGCCGCGAGCAGTCCGCGCCACTGAGCACCGCGCCCATCACCATCGCGGCCAACGCCTACTGGAACCCCTTCGGCCCCGTGGGCAGCGTCAACCGCCTGGCCAACCTGACCGGCGTGCCGACCGGCGGCGCCGCGATGAACATCACCACCTATCGCGTGGTCGATACCGGCCCGCGCACCTACACGGTGACGGACGACAGCTACCGCCTGCTGGGCGGGCTGAAGGGCTCGTGGAACGGCTGGAAGTGGGATTCGGCGGCGCTGTATTCCAAGGCCCGCACCAAGGACATGACGCACAATGCGATCAGCAACACGCTGTTCCAGCAGGCGCTGAACCGCACCGACGCGTCGGCCTACAACCCGTTCAACGGCGGCAACCTGGACAACTACGCGCTGGGCGACACCTCGCCCAACAGCCGCGACACGATCAACTCGTTCCTCATCAACGTCTATCGGATCAGCGAAACCTCGCTGGCCCTGGCCGATTTCAAGGTCTCGAAGAAGGACCTGTTCCGCCTGCCCGGCGGCGACGTCGGCTTCGCGGCCGGCGTCGAGTGGCGCCGCGAGACCTATGACGACAACCGCGACGACCGTCTGGACGGCAAGATCAAGTACACCAACAGCGTCACCGGCGTGACCTACAATACCGACGTCCTGGGCGCCTCGGGTTCGCCGGACGTGCACGGCAGCCGTTCGGTGAAGTCGGCCTTCTTCGAACTGGCGGTGCCGGTCATCTCGCCCGAGATGAACATCCCGTTCGTCGAGGAGATCAGCCTGCAGATCGCCGCCCGCGGCGAGGACTACTCGGATTTCGGCAGCGTCTATAAGCCCAAGGGCGCGATCTACTGGAAGGTGGGCCACGGCCTGGCCTTCCGCGGTTCGGTCTCGCAGAGCTTCCGCGCGCCGAACCTGCCGCAGTTCTACAGCGACGGCGCGACGGTCTCGAACAACCGGATCGACTACGGCGCCTGCCGCCTCAACGGCACGACCTGCGCGACCGCCAGCACGATCGAGTCGCGTAGCGGCAACAAGAACCTGAAGCCGGAAGAGGCCGACAACGCCACGGTCGGCTTCGTCTATCAGCCGACCTTCATTCCGGCCCAGTACGGCAAGCTGACTCTGACGACCGACTTCTGGTCGATCCGCGAGAAGGGCGTTATCGGCGTCGTGGGCGGCTATAACGCCATCGCCTACGACTACTATCTGCGCCTGCACGGCTCGTCGAACCCGAACGTCGTCCGTGATGCGCCGGTGGGCTCGGCCACGGTCGGCAACATCGCCTATATCAACGACACCTATCAGAACCTGCAGCCGCGCATGGTCCAGGGCGCCGACTTCAGCGTCGACTACGACCTGGACGACACCGCCTGGGGCGACTTTGGCCTGTCGGTCAATGTCGCCAAGCTGCTGAAGTACGACCAGTCGGCCAGCCCGCTGGAGTCGCTGCTGCAGAGCGCCGTCGCCTCTGGCGAACTGCAGGGCCTGACGATCTCGTCGGCCGGCAACCAGATCAAGATGGACGGCTACCCCGAGTTCCGCGGCACCGCCAGCTTCACCTGGCGCTACAACGGCTGGGGCGCGGGCGCGTTCGTGCAGTATGTCGGCGATGCCTACGACACCGGCCCGGCCCAGGTGAATGGCGAGTACTTCCCGATCAAGGACTGGACCACGCTCAGCCTCTACGGCCAGTACGCGTTCAAGGACGGCATGTTCGGCGGTTCGACGGTCCGCATCGGCGCGCGCAACGTGTTCGACAAGGATCCGCCGATCTCGGCGTCCAACTTCGGCTACTCGGGCGCCCTGCACAACGCCACGGGCCGCTACTGGTACATGAACCTGTCCAAGAAGTTCTAGTTCACTAACCCGTTTTCCCCGGCGAACGCCGGGGAAAACGGAGTGAAGATTTGCGTTTATTGAACGAGGCCGCCGTGAAGTTCATTCGTCTCGTCTCGGTCAGTCTGGCCGCTATTTCCCTGGCCTTCACGCCGATCGCCTCGAGCGGCGCCCTGGCCCAGAAGAAGCAGCTGCTGGAATATCCCAGCATCCACTCGCCGGTCGTGGGCGAGAAGGGGATGGTGGTCAGCCAGAACGCCATCGCCACCAAGGTCGGCGTCGAGATTCTGCGCCAGGGCGGCAACGCCGTGGACGCCGCGGTCGCCACCGCCTTCGCCCTGGCCGTGACCCTGCCGCGCGCCGGCAATATCGGCGGCGACGGCTTCATGATGGTCTATATGGCCAAGACCCAGGAAACGGTCTTCATCGACTATCGGGGCATCGCCCCCAAGGCCGCCAAGCTCGAGACCTTCGTCGACGAGAACGGCAAGGAGATGGACGACGTCGCCTCGCGCGGCTATCGCGCGCCGACCGTGCCGGGCACCGTGGCGGGCCTCTATCTCGCCCACCAGAAGTACGGCCGTCTGCCATGGAAGCAGGTCGTCGAGCCGGCCTTCAGGCTGGCCAGCGACGGCGTGGCCCTGTCGCCGGACGAGGCCTTCGTGTTCAACTGGGGCAAGCAGCGCCTGTCCGAGAGCGCGGCCGGCAAGGCGGCTTTCTACAAGGCCGGCGGCGAGCTCTACCGCGCCGGCGAGACCCTGAAGCAGCCGGACCTGGCCTGGTCGCTGCGCCAGATCGCCGACAAGGGCGCGGACGCTTTTTACAAGGGCGAGATCGCCCAGCGCTTCGCCGCCGACATGAAGGCTCACGGCGGCCTGATCACCGCCGAGGACCTGGCGTCCTACAAGGCCGTGGTCCGCCAGCCGCTGGAGGGCAGCTATCGCGGCCTCACGGTCAAGACCTCGCCGCCCGCCAGCGCCGGCGGCGCGACCTTGCTCGAGATGCTGAACATTCTCGAGCAGTTCGACCTGAAGGCCTCGGGGCCTGGCTCGGCCAAGTCGCTGCACCTGATGGCCGAGGCCATGAAGCTGGGCTACGCCGACCGTTCGCGGTTCTTAGGGGACACCGACTTCGTCAAGGTGCCGCTGACCGGTTTTACCTCGAAAGCCTATGGTATTGAGCGCGCCAAGCTTATCGACCCGGACAAGGCCAAGAGCGCCAAGGACCTGGGCGTCGGCGACCCGTGGGCGTTCGAGAGCCACAACACCACCCACTTCTCGGTGGCCGACGCCGACGGCAACGCCGTCTCCAACACCTTCACCCTGGGCGCGGACTTCGGCTCGGGCGTGATGGTGGCCGGCGCGGGCTTCGTGCTGAACAACCAGATGAACAACTATTCGCACGCCGCGGCGTGGCGGGCCCGGAAGAGTGGAAAGCCTTTGCCCCCCAACGCCCTGCAGCCGGGCAAGCGCGTGCTGTCGACCATGATGCCGACCATGATCTTCAAGGACGGCAAGCCATGGCTGATCACCGGCACGCCGGGCGGCAGCACGATCATCGACACGGTGCTGCAGGTCATCGTCAACATCGTCGACTTCAAGCTGAACGTGGCCGAGGCCACCCACCAGCCGCGCATCTTCCAGGACGCCAGCGACAATCTGCGCGTCGAGCCGAACTTCAATCCCGACACGGTGGCCGCCCTCAAGGCTATGGGCCACCCTCTGTCCTCGGACGAGACCATGGGCTCCGCCCAGTCGATCATGATCGACAAGGATCTCTTCCTGGGCGGCGCCGACCCGCGTCGTCCCGGAGCCGAGGCGATCGCGCCCTAGGGGTCAACCTCCCCCCACCTGAGAGACCTCTTGGGACGCGATTCATCGGCGCCGGGACTGCCCTCCCGGCGCCGATTTCATTTCCGTTTGCGTTAAATCAACGTCGCCGCTCCGGACGTGGCGCAAGCTTCATCTCGAGATCGGCGAGGGGCTGCGGTCCGGTTTCTCGTCTGGTTCTCACGGTCCGACGCGGTCGCCAGTTCGCGTCGGACAGTTGCTGCTCTCGGGGCGACTCCCCCTGTAGTCCCGAGCGAGATCGGCGCCGGATTCCCCTCCGGCGCCGATTTTGTTTCTCGGCTCCAGCTTCAAACGCCAGAAGCCGTGCTCCGATCTACTTCCCGCTGACCGCCGGCCCGTACAGCAGGCCGTTGAACAGGAACTTGAACGTTCCGTACGACTGCGCCCGCTGGGTGATCTCGGGGCCAAAGGCGAAGACCTTGCCCTTGCCGACATCGATGTCGAGCATGGCGGTCGAGCCCTTCAGCTTTTCCTGACCCACGGCCCAGCCGCTGCGCAGCGGCTTGTCGGCGTCGAACCAGGCCACGCGCGACACGCCCTTGGCGTCGGCCTTCACGGTGAAGGCCGGGCTGCGGTCGAAGAACACGTCGACCTGGTCCGAAGCCCCATAGGCCAGGGGCTGCTTGGGATCGACCTTGGCGCGCAGCACCGAGCCCGGAATGTAGAGTTCGCGGTTGGTGAAGGCCTTCAGCTGTCCGTTCTCCATCTTGGCGGTGGCGACCTCGACCGGCGCGCCCAGGGCCGTGGCCAGGCGCGTCGAGGCGCCGATGGCGACGACCGAGCCGCCGCCCTTCACGAAGGCGGCGATCTGGGGCAGCGTCTTGTCGTCGCTCACCCGGCCCAGCCACGGACGGTACTCGGCCGGGATCTCTTCGGGCTTGGGCTGCTGGCCACCGCGGCCGGTCTTGAAGGGGCCGTCGGCCGGCGCGGGGACCACGCCGTCCGGGAAGACCAGCACGTCGTAGTCCTTGGCGATGTCGCCGGCGTCCAGGCGCTGCGGATAGACGACCTGGAAGGGCGCCTCGAACTTCTCGAACATCCAGCGGTTCCAGCCCGAGGGCATCGAGCCGCCATAGACGTCGACCAGGCCGACGCGGATCGGCTTCAGGGCGATGGTCGCGCCCGACGGCTTGCCGCCGATGGCGTAGGCGTCGATGCCCAGGTCCTTGACGCCCTTGTCGATCACCGCCTTGGCGGCGGGCGAGGCGGGGACGAAGATCGCGCCGGGACCGAACGCGGTCTTGCCGGCCTTGGCGCCGTCCTTGACCCAATAGACCTTGGCGCCGGCCTTGAGCAGGCGGTTGGTCAGGGTGAAGCTGGCGTTGGTCTCGTGGCTGACCAGCCAGCCCGCGCCGCCCGAACCCTTCACCGCGCCCGGCGTCACCGAGATCAGGTCGGGCACGCGCGCCGTCGGGGCCTCGAAGCCCTCCAGGATGCGGTCGAACTTGATGCCCATCTGGTAGGCCAGGGTGTAGCCGGTGACGTCGTACGGGGCCTTGGGCGGGCCGCCCGGATATTCCAGGTCGTGCGGGTGATCCTGCGGCTCGAACATGTCCATGATGTGCGGGCGATAGGCCTGGGCCGCGCGCACGACGTAGGAGCCGGCCGGATAGGTCTTGGCCCCGATCGTGAAGGGCTTGGTCGCCTTGTCCACGTCGACGCCGGTCTTGATCAGGGCGTTCAGGAACGCGACCACCGTGGGCATGTCGGCCTGGTCGGCCGGAATGACATAGCCGCGGGCGTCACGCTCTTCCGGGGTCTGGAGCACCGACTTGAACAGGCTCGGGTCGACCGCGTCTCGGCCCACGCCCGGCTTGCCCTTGCCGGCCGCTTGCAGCGCCTCGACGCGGGTCGGGGTGATCGTCCAGCTGTCCTTGCCGCCGCGCTTGATGCTGTTGTCGCCCATCTTCCAGATGTTGAAGAGCAGGCGTTCCTTGTTGCGGGCGGCGTAGTCGATCACCGCCCTGTTCATGGTCCACTGATAGTCCAGCGAGTCCTGCAGACGCCATTCGCGCGGCGCGATCGGCGCGGGGCGGTCGTTGCCCGGCAGTTGCAGTTCCGGCACCAGATTGACCGTCGTCGGGGTCGGGCCGCCGATGATCTCGGTCAGAAGGCCGATCGAATTGTGGAAGTAGGCGACCGACCGCTCCATGCCGTTGTGCCAGGTGGAGTAGGGCGCGGCGCTGCGGGCGCCCGAACCCGGCTTGTCCTCGGCCACCAGGCGGCTGTGCATGGCCATGCCGACTTCCTGCAGCTCGGTCATGACCAGCGGGTCGTAGTTGAAGTTGAACGGGTCGCGGAACGGCGGGACGAACACCACCATGCCGTTCGGGCCGGTCTGGTGCTGGTTGTAGATGATCTGCGGATACCACTCGCGGAACAGCTGCTTGTTGACGTTGGTCGTCTCGGCCATGGCCGACATGAAGCTGTCGCGGTTGTTATCGTGGCCGACGTACTTCTGATAGAGGCGCGGCAGCGAGCCGAACTCGCGCTTCTTCGGATCCTGGTTGCGCATGTACCAGTCCGAGACCATTTCCATCCCGTCCGGATTGTCCTGGCCGAACAGGATGACGGTGTCGTCCAGCAGGCGCAGCGTCTCGGGATCGGTCTGGGTCAGCATCCGGTACAGCACCTGGATCTGGCCCTGCGAGGTGATCGTCTCGCTGGCGTGCAGGCCGGCGTCGATCCACACGATCGCCTTGCCCTCGGCGGCCAGCTTGCGGGCCTCGTCTTCGTTGACGCCCTCGGCCTTCGCCAGCTTGTGGGCGATCTCCTTGTAGCGGTCCAGCTTGGCCAGGTTGGCTGGCGAGGAGACGATCGCCACCCACATGGTGCGACCTTCCTCGGTCTTGCCGATGTCGACCAGCTTCATCCGGTCCGACTGGCCGGCCAGGGTCTTCAGATAGGCCTCGTAGGCCGTGTAGTCGGCCAGGAAGTAGTCGCTGCCGACCGGCTGAGCGAAGGCCTTGTCCGGCGGGGTGATGTCGGCGGCGATCGCGCCGCTGATCCCCGTGAAAGCCAGCACCATGCCGAGGGCCGCCCCGGCCATTGCTCTGCTTCGCGTCATTTCCAACCCCGTTGCCCATGGCGAACGCAACGGTGCGTCGGCCCTTCTTTAGACTGACGTAAGTGGAGAGCGTTTCCGCACCCGCGGCAACGGCGGGCCCAGCCCATTTTTTCACCCGCACAAGGACAAGGCAAAAGGAAAGGGGCCGCCCTCGCGGACGACCCCCTCCATCTCATCGGACCATACTCACGCGGTCCGTACGCGAGATCAGCTAACGACTAGTACTTCAGGCGCATGCCGACGCGGAAGTAACGGCCCACGATGCCCGACTGCGAGTAGGTCGGGTTCCAGTTCACGCCGGCGTAGTTGGCCGGGTTGAACATCGGGCCGGTGTCGAACAGGTTCAGCACGTCGGCATAGACCGTCGTGTGCTCGGTGACGTCGTAGCCGCCGGTCAGGTCGAAGGAGATGAAGTCCTTCGTGTGGCACTTGAAGTCGGCGTCGCCGTACAGGCAGGTCTGGTCGCCCACATAGCTTTCGTCGATCGAGCGCAGGCCGCTGACATAGTTCAGGGTGCCGGTCATCGTGGCCGGACCGCGGGTGAAGGTGTTGCTCCACGAGGCGCGGTACTTCGGCGTGCCGGCGCCCGACGACAGCACGTACGGGGCCTGCTTGCCGACGTAGTTATAGGTCACCCCGCCCTGGGTGTACTTGAAGTCGAACAGGACGGTGGCGTTCAGCTCGCTGGTCCACTTGACGTCGGCGGGCAGGTACATCGTGTTCTGGACGTTCAGGTCCATGCCGCTGGTGCGCAGTGAGTCGGCGTTGATGTACGGCGAGGCCACCGACAGGATGCGCGGCAGGGCGTTCGGGGCGTCCGGATCCGGCAGGTCGGCGGTCACCACGTAGCCGGCCGGGATGGCTTCGCCGGCATAGTAGGCGGCGATGGCGTTACCCGCGCTGGCCTGCGCGATCACGTCGGTCTTCTTGATGTGGTAGTAGTCCAGCGAGACGCTGAAGTTGCGGGTCGGGGCCCACACCGCGCCCATGGTGTAGCTGGTCGACTTCTCCGGCTTCAGGTCCGGGTTGGCCGCGGTGATGCTCGAGAGCGAGTAGGTCTTGGTATACTCGCTGCCGCCGTGGGCCGCCACGAAGTCGGGGTAGTTCGCGAACGAGAAGTTCGTGAAGCCCTGGCTGGCCGAGTCGCCCGATTCCGAGAACGACGGCGCGCGGAAGCCCTTCGAGACGGTGGCGCGCAGGGCGACCGTCTTGATGGGCGTGTACTTGACGCCGATCTTCGGCGAGAAGTTGCCGCCGAAGTCCGAATAGTGGTCGTAGCGACCCGAGACGTTGACCTCGACATTGTCCAGCACCGGCATGCCCAGCTCGGCGAAGGCCGAGGCGACCGTGCGGTTGCCGATGGTGCGGGCGTTGCCCAGGCCCTGGGCGTCGTTGGTCGGGTTCAGGGCCGGGTCGTTGACCGCCTCGTAGCGGAACTCGCCGCCCAGACCCAACTGGGCGGGGCCGCCCGGCAGGTTGAAGACGTCGCGCGAGGCCTGGAAGTTGATCGAGTCCAGGTCGCTGGTCGAGGTCTTGGCCAGGACCGGGGCCAGGGCGCTGCGGACGGCCTGGCTGTTCTTCGACGGGTCGAGGAAGTTGTACGTGCCGTTGTTCACCGCGTCGATCAGCGCGTCGTAGCTGATGTAGCCATGGTTGGCGCTCTCCAGCCAGCCGTGGGCGATGACCAGATTGGCCTTGTAGTTCCAGTCGGCCGCCGAGCCTTCGACGCCGCCGACCAGGCGGGCCATGCGGTTGGTGTAGTTGGCGTAGAACGGGATGTCGCTGAAGCGGTAGCGGATCAGCGCGTCATAACCCTCGGCCGCGAACGGGTTGTTCGGGTTCAGCTGGCCGTTCGACAGCAGGGCCGGCAGGACGATGTTCGACAGGTTGTGCGGCGTCGACGACGAGATCGAGCGTTCAGCGCCACGGGTCGAGGTCTTCGACTGCATGAAGCTGGCCGACAGATAGGCCTGGAAGTTGTTGTTCGGCTTGATCGTGAAGCGGCCATAGGCGCCCACGCGCTCTTGCTTGGGTTGGACGTCGCCCAGCTTGGCGACGTTCTGGGCGCAGTACGCGCCGCCGGCCGAGGTGGTCAGCGGGGCGTCGGCCGCGCAGGTGCGCAGCGGTTGCCACAGTTGGTCGGCCAGGGCGACGCCGGTCGAGATGTCGCCCGCCGTGCCCATCTTCGCGCGCTTGACCTGACCGTAGTAGGTGCTGCCGCCGGCGCCCGGGTTGTCATTGCTGCCGCCCGGAATGCCCGACAGGTCGAAGGTGTCGTACGGATAGCCGCGCTGATCGATGCGGATGCGCTTGTCCAGCTGGTACTCGACGTCCAGGTACATGTTGTACTTGTCGGTATCCAGGTCGCCGTAGCCGACCTCGCCGTTGAAGCGGTACTGGTCGCCGCCGCCGTGCTCGGACGTGCCGACCGACAGGTCTGCGCCCATGCCCTGGAAGTTCGACTTCATGATGATGTTGACCACGCCGCCGATGGCGTCGGCGCCGTACAGCGACGAGGCGCCGTCCTTCAGGGTCTCGATGCGCTCGACCGCGTTGAACGGGATCGAGTTGAGGTCGACGAACGAGCGCTGGCCGTCATCGGCCAGCGGGTAGCTGGCGTTGCGGAGGCCGTCGATCATCACCAGGGTCGAGTTGACGGTCAGGCCGCGCAGGGCAACGCCCGTCGAGCCAGCGGCGAAGCCGCTGCCGAAAGCGGCGGGGACCGAGCCCGAGTTGTCGGCCGACAGGCTGCGGATGGCGTCGGCCACCGTCGTGATGCCCTGGGCCTTGAGCTGTTCGTTGGTCTGGACCTGGACCGGCGAGGGGGTGGCGGTGTCGGTGCGGCGCAGCAGCGAACCGGTGACGACGACGGCCTCGACCTCGTTGTCCTGGGCGGCCGGCTGAGCGGCCGGCGCGGCGGTTTGAGCGTTCGCGGCGAAGCCGGCCAGCGTGGCCACGCCCACGATCATCGAGGTCGCGAGCAAACGACCCCGGGTAAACGGATAGTTCATGTCTTTATCCTTCCGGGCCGCCCTCGTCGGCGCGAGCGCCGCCGTCCTTACAGCCCGATGCAAGATGTGTTTCCCGCCGCGATCCGGCGGTTGTCGGCGCCTTAGGCGCTTCCGAAGCAAGTGGTCAATCGTGAGGCAATTCGTGTAATCGAATTGTCGTGAAGCTGTATCTTTAAGGCCACGACTTTGGCCAATTGGGGCGGGAATGAGACAAGGCCATATCGTCGGCGAAACATTACGGAAATTTATATATCCACTCGGGGAACAATGTGGAAATCACACCGTTCGCAGAACGTTGAACTCTATGTAGCGTTTTTAGTGTAGGTAATAATCGAGGTGTTCGTTGAATATCGATATTCAGAACCGCGCGTTGTCGCGTGGGGCTGCGCGCGGGCGCATGCCCGCGAGATCGCCGGGATAGGGCTGAATTCGAAAGGGTGGAGTGGGCGCTAGAGGCGACCGCGCGAGACTTCCGAAGCCGCCAGCAGGAACGCCCCCGCGCCGTAGAGCTGGGTGTCGCCCGCCTCGACGTGGTCGGGCGCATAGCCGACCTGCTGCACCCAGCCCAGCTTGCCGTCCGGCTGCACGGCCTGGGCCAGGGCGCTCCACCCCCGGCGCGCGGCGGCTTCGTATTTCGGGTCTTTCAGCAGTCCGTTGTTCACGCCCCAGGCCAGGCCATAGACGAAGAAGCCGGTCCCGCTGCTTTCCGGCGGGCCCTGCTCCGGCGCCAGCAGCGACACCGGCCAGTAGCCGTCGGGCTTCTGCAGGGTCGCCAGCCTGGCGGACATCCGCTTGAACAGCGCCACGTAGCGCGGGCGCGACGGGTGGCTGGCCGGCAAGGTCTTCAGGATGTTGACGACGCCCGCATAGGCCCAGCCGTTGCCGCGGGCCCAGAAGATCTTGCGGCCCTGATCGTCCTTGCGGTCGAAGTAGCGGCTGTCGCGGAAATAGAGGCCTTCCTGCTTGTCCAGCAGCCAGTCGGTGGCGGCCCAGAACTCCCTGTCGCCATGGGCGGCGTAGCGCGGGTCCTGGGTGGCGGCCGACAGGGCGGTCCAGGTCGGCGGGGCCATGAACAGGGCGTCGCTCCAGCACCAGCGGGCCTGGCAGGGCTGATCCTCCGTGCCGTCGATGAAGGTCAGGTCCGCCTTGGGCGGATCGGCCAGGATGGCGTCGAAGCGGGCCCTCACCGGCGCGATCTGAGCGGGCTCGTGGTCGCGGCCGTAAACCCAGATCCAGGACTGGGCGATGACGTGGTCGTCGGCGTGCAGCGGGCGGTGGCCCAGACCCCAGCCTTCCCGGGCGCCGTGCGTCCGTAGGGCCTGGGCGTAGCCCTGGTCGCCTGTCCGCTCGGCGAAGGCGGTCAGGCCGGCATAGAAGGCGCCCTGGATCCAGCCGCGCGGGTTCTGGGTCTTGGCGTGCTGGGTCTTCACATAATCGAACCGGCCGTCCATGTGGCGCAACTGCCAGTCGGCGACGGCGCGGCCCAGGGTCAGGGCGGCGGCGGAGAGATCGGCGGAAGCCTTGGCCGGGATGGCGGTTTGGGACGTCCGCGCGGCGGCGGAGAAGGGGGCGGGAACGGCGCTCAAGGCCAGGCAGATCACAGCCGTCGCGAACCGCACGCGCATCGAAACCTCCCGTGGGCGCGCCTCTGCCGGACGTCGCGTCGCGTCGCCTGGCGGCTCCGCTGAAAGTTGTCTTACCTGATCCGATCGCTCTTGGGCAAATCGCGCCCGCGAAACGGAATTTTGGTCATGCCAGTTAACTTGTCTGGTAGCCCAATTTCAGTGTAGCCGGTTTGGCGCCGGTTTCCTGGATGGCGCCAGCGCGGGCTCGCGGCCTCGACGCGGCGGGCGACACGAGGAGGAGGGAACACCCGATGATCCGCTCGACGATCCGAACCCTGGCCCTTTGCGCCGTCGCCGTCGGCGCGCTCTCGACCGCCGCGCCGGCCCTGGCCGCCCCTCAAAGTAAAACGGGTCCGGTCTGCAAGGCCGAGGACGGCTACGCCGCCGACTTCGGCGGTCGCCGCACCTTCCGCTGGAAGCCGCAATGGCTGGAGGCCGCCAAGACCCATCTCGCCGCCCCGTCCGTGGCGCCGGCCTACAAGGCCCTGCTGGCCCGCGCCGACAAGGCGCTGGACGGTCCATCCTACGCCGTCACCGAGAAGACCCGCGTCCCGCCCAGCGGCGACAAGCACGACTACATCTCGATGGGCCCGTACTGGTGGCCGGATCCGGCCCAGCCGACCGGCGAGCCCTATATCCGCAAGGACGGCGAGGTGAACCCGGAAAGGAACACCAACGCCTTCGACGCCGTGCGCATGGACAGCATGGCCAGCGCCGTCGAGGCCCTGTCCCTGGCCTACTATTTCACCGACGACGCCAGGTACGCGACCAAGGCCGCCCAGCTGCTGCGCGCGTGGTTTCTGGATCCAGCCACGCGCATGAACCCGTCCATGAGCTACGCCCAGGGCGTGCCCGGCCGCACGCTGGGCCGCGCCGAGGGCGTGCTGGACACCTTCCGTCTGCTGCGCGTGGTCGAGTCGATCGGCCTGCTGGCGCCCTCCAAGGCGCTCGCGCCGGCGGAGCAGAGGGGCCTGGAGGCTTGGTTCGGCGACTACGTCGCCTGGCTGGGAACGGGGCCGACCGCCAAGGAAGAACGCGCCGCCCAGAACAACCACGGCATCTGGTACGACTACCAGCTGGCGACCTTCTCGCTGTTCGCTCGCCGGCCGGACCTGGCCAGGACGGTGATCGCCGAAGCCGGCAGGACCCGCATCGATCCGCAGATCGACCCCGACGGCAAGATGCCCAAGGAACTGGCCCGCACCAGGGGCCTGCACTACAGCTATTTCGCCCTCGAGCCGTTGGTCGGCATGGCCGAGCTGGGGCCCTGTGTCGGCGTCGATCTGTGGGGCTACAAGGGGCCGAAGGGGCAGGGCATCCGCGCCGCCCTCGACTATCTGGCGCCCTATGTCGGCGACGAGGCGGCGTTTCCGTATAAGGAACTGAAGCCGCGCGAGGCGACCGAAGAGGCGCTGCCGCTGTACGATCTGGCGGCGGCGGCCTACGGCGACGCGAGCTTCGCGGCCAAGGCCGACTTCATCGCCAAGAAGGACCCGGCGGCGCAAAGCCGGCTGACAATCGGGGCGTATCGAAAGTAGGTCGCTTTAGATCGCCGACCGGCGCGCCAGCTCGATCCGCCGGGCGGCGACCTCGTTCCGCGCCCGTTCCAGCGCGTCGATCTCGGTCGCGGTCAGCAGGTTGTCGATCACCCGGCCCAGGTGCTCGCGCATGGCGTTGCGGGCGGCGGTAGGGTCACGTTGCTTCAGGGCCCGCAGGATCTCCTGGTGGTCGTCGATCAACGGGCGAACGCCGACCTGGCGGGCGCGCTCCAGCATGGCGCGGCACAGGGGCGACTTGTAGCGCAGGTCCCAGAGGTTCTCGACGACGGTGACGAAGGCGCTGTTGCGGCTGGCCTGGGCGATGGTGACGTGGAAACGGCGGTCGGCGCGCTCGCCGCCGCGCGGGTGGCTGTCATTCTCCACGACCATGTCGTCCATGATCGTCGCCAGATCGGCCAGTTCCTCGTCGGTGATGGTGGCGGCGGCCAGGGCCGCGACCTCGCCCTCGATCAGACGGCGGGCCTCGGTCAGCTCGAAGGCGCCGATGTCCAGTTCGGGGGCGGTGACCTCGGCGCGCGGGGCTTCGGTGACATAGACGCCCGAGCCGTGACGGGCCTCGACCAGACCGCGGATTTCCAGGGCGATCATCGCCTCGCGCACGGTCGGGCGGCTGACCTTGTAGTCTTCCGCCAGATCCCGCTCGGACGGCAGGCGCTGGCCAGGGCGGTGCGTGCCGTCGCGAATCGAATCCGCGATCGAATTCGCCACCTGTTGGTAGAGCTTGCGGGTTTCGGCCGTCGAAGTGGTCATGTGTTTTCGCTGATCGAGCCGACGCTGCGTCGGCGCGAGCCTAGACTATTGTATGGCCGATGTTCGCGCTACGGGGCTTGAGGCCGATGGAGTGGCAACGCCACTAGCTTCTTGTCGGATAAGTCGCTAGAAGTGGTCAGGCCACTTTACGGTCTCGCTTAGCTACTCCAGGTCCATGCTGAAGATCATCGACGCCAAGGTCATCGTCACCTGTCCCGGCCGCAACTTCGTGACGCTGAAGATCACGACCGAGGACGGAGTCACCGGGGTCGGCGACGCCACCCTGAACGGGCGCGAACTGTCGGTGGTCAGCTTCCTGCGGGACCACATGGTCCCCAGCCTGATCGGCCGTGACGCCCATCAGATCGAGGACATCTGGCAGTTCTTCTATCGCGGCTCGTACTGGCGCGGCGGTCCGGTGGCCATGACCGCCCTGGCCGCCGTCGACATGGCGCTGTGGGACATCAAGGGCAAGGTCGCGGGCCTGCCGGTCTATCAACTGCTGGGCGGCGCCTGCCGAACGGGCGTCACCGTCTACGGTCACGCCAACGGCGAGACCATCGACGACACCATCGCCGAGGCGGTGAAGTACAAGGCCATGGGCTACAAGGCCATTCGCCTGCAGACCGGCGTGCCGGGCCTGCCCAGCACCTACGGCGTCTCCGGCGACAAGATGTTCTACGAGCCGGCCGACGGAAACCTTCCGACCGAGAACCTGTGGTCGACCGCCAAGTACCTGAATCACGTGCCGAAACTGTTCGAGAAGGCGCGGGAGGTCCTGGGTTGGGACGTGCACCTGCTGCACGACGTCCACCATCGCCTGACCCCGATCGAGGCCGCCCGCCTGGGCAAGGACCTGGAGCCCTACCGCCTGTTCTGGCTGGAGGACTCGGTCCCGGCCGAGAACCAGGCCGGCTTCCGCCTGATCCGTCAGCACACCACCACGCCGCTGGCCGTCGGCGAGATCTTCGCCCACGTCTGGGACTGCAAGCAGCTGATCGAGGAGCAGTTGATCGACTATCTGCGCGCGACCGTGCTGCACGCGGGCGGGATCAGCAACCTCAAGAAGATCGCCGCCTTCGCCGACCTGCACCATGTCAGGACCGGCTGCCACGGCGCCACGGACCTGTCGCCGATCACCATGGCCGCGGCCCTGCATTTCGACATGTCGATCCCGAACTTCGGCCTGCAGGAATACATGCGCCACACGCCGGAGACGGACGCGGTGTTCCCGCACGCCTACACCTTCGACGACGGCATGCTGCACCCGGGCGACAAGCCGGGCCTGGGCGTCGACATCGACGAGGAACTGGCCGGCAAGTACGAATACAAGCGCGCCTACCTGCCGGTGAACCGTCTTCAGGACGGGACCATGTTCAACTGGTAAGGCCACTGCGTGCGTGAGCTGCTCCTGCTGACGGCGGCGGCCTTCGGGGGCGCCGCGGCTGCGCTATCGCCTGGGCTGGGAGGACGCCTCGGCCAGCGAGGCCCTGCTGGGTAAGACGCTGAGCTGGGCTTCAAGGTCGAGGGCCTTGCCTGCTCGACCCGCGCCCTGGTCGACGAGAAGGCCTATCGCGGCCCGACCGGCGCGATGACGGCCTTGACCAGCTGCGCCGGCGCCGCCGGTTTGAATGGGCCGATCAAGGTCAGCTGGACGATCCGCTACAGATAAGCTGATCTCCCCCGGGCTTTCGCTGGTGGGGATCCGGAGCATTGTTTCTCGAGCCTCGATCGCAGATCAAAGGTCAATCATGCCGTTGACCACGGATCGAGAGTACTTCCTATTCATCATGTATTTCGGTGGTTTATAGCAATCACGCGCGCGTGAATGTCGGGTTTACGACTTACATTTATTTTTCGACTTGGCTGTATTTGCTCGATATCCCCAAATCGGGGTGTTAAGCTCTGGCTATCATCGGCACGGCCTTCTCGAGCGCCGATGACTGAGAGACGAAGCCCCGGCTTCACTCCCGCTCGAAAGGCAGGAGTTCACATCATGCCCACCTACCTTTTCTACCCGCGACGGGCCGACGGCGTGTCGCTGACGTTCATCGCCAACGCCGCCGAGGATGATGTCGACGCCCTGGAACTGGCGGTCGAGGTCGCGGCGGCGCACGACTGCGTCGGCGTCTTCGTCTGGGAGCCTGCCGCCGACGGCAAGGACCGCTTCGTCGGCGAGGTCGAGCGACAGGGCGCCCGGGTTCCGCACCAACCGAGGCCACAGCGCGGAGCTTCAGCGCCCGTCTAGGCGTTACCGGGGCGATCCCAAGCGCGTAGCGCGCTCGAACCCCAAGAAGATGGCGCCTTTCCGCGGAAAGGCTCCGGAGGTCGCTCGTGGACAAGCTGTTCGCCAAATTCGCCAACGTCACGGCCCGCGCCACGGGCAGTCCGCCCGCGTTCCTGATCTGCGTTGGCCTTGTGGTGCTATGGGCGGTGACGGGGCCGATCTTCAAGTTCTCCGAGACCTGGCAGCTGGTGATCAACACCGGCACGACGATCATCACCTTCCTGATGGTGTTCCTGATCCAGAACACCCAGAACCGCGACGGCTTGGCCTTGCAGACCAAGCTGGACGAGCTGATCCGCGCCACCACCGAGGCCGAGGACGAATTCATCGGCATCGAGAAGCTGACCGACAAGGAACTCGAGGTCATGCACGCCCACTGCAAGCAGCGGGCGGACAAGCATATGCAAGCCTTCCAGAAGGTAGCCGCCGAGCAGGACGCCCGTCTCAAGGCTGGGGCTAAGGGCAAGGCTTCCGCCAAGTCGGCCAAGAAGGCGCCGTCCGTATCGACCCGCGCCACCAGCCGCGCCAAGGCCCTGACGGCCGGTCATCCGCCGTCCAAGAAGGCCGGATGATATCAGACCACGACAGGGTGGACGTCAGATCTTATCGGCGATAGCGGTACCATCCAATGGGCCGGCTTGAGCGCGCCCGACGGGGAGAGCCGCCTTGCCGAAATTGAAAGCCCTGCGCTGGTGGATCATCGGCCTGGTCATGCTGGGCGCGATCGTCAACTACCTGACCCGCTCGACCATGGGCATCGCCGCCCCGACGGTGATGAAGGACCTGGATATCTCCGTGAAGGAGTATTCTTGGATCACCGGCGCCTTCCAGCTGGGGATCATGCTGCAGCCATTCTGCGGCTATGTGCTCGACACCCTGGGCCTTCGTACCGGCTTCGCGGTCTTCGCCGCCGCCTGGTCGCTGATCGCCATGGCCCACGGGCTGGTCCACAACTGGCAGGGTTTCGCCTTCCTTCGCGCCTTCCTGGGCCTGGCCGAGGGCTCGGCCCAGCCGGCCGGCATGAAGACGGTGGCGACCTGGTTCCCGGCCAAGGAGCGGGGCTTCGCCGGCGGCGTGTTCAACATCGGCGCCTCGATCGGTTCCGTGCTGGCGCCGCCGCTCGTGGTGTGGGCCGTGCTGGCCTGGAACTGGCGAGCGGCCTTCGTGCTGACCGGCGCCTTCGGCCTGGTCTGGGTGGTGCTGTGGCTCTTCTTCTACCGCTCGCCCGAGCGGCACCCGTCGATGACCGACGAGGAGCGCGCGCTGATCGCCGCGGGCCAGGAGGCGCACCTGACCGCCACCGGAGCCAAGCCGTCGATCGTCTCGATCCTCAAGCAGGGCCAGTTCTGGGGCATCGCCTTGCCGCGCTTCCTGGCCGACCCGACCTGGGGGACGCTGTCGTTCTGGGTGCCCCTCTATCTGTCGCAGACACGCGGCTTCGACCTCAAGCAGATCGCCCTGTTCGCCTGGATGCCGTTCGTGGCCGCCGACCTGGGCTGCCTGGCCGGGCCGGTGATCGCGCATTTCCTCCAGAAGCGCGGTGTTTCGCTGATCAACGCTCGCCGCATCGCCTTTACCCTGGGCGCGGTTCTGATGACCGGCATGGTGTTCGTCGGCAAGGTCGAGAGCGCCTACGCGGCCATCGCGCTGCTCTGCCTGGGCGGCTTCGCGCACCAGACCCTGTCGGTGACCGTCATCACCATGGCCTCGGACCTGTTCCGCCGCGACGAGGTCGCCACGGTGGCGGGCCTGGCCGGCATGATGGGCAATCTCGGCCTGCTGATCTTCTCGCTGCTGATCGGCGGGCTGGTGACGACGATCGGCTATGACCCGTTCTTCGTGGCCCTGGGCGTTCTGGACATCGCCGGGGCGGTCTTGCTGTGGACGCTGGTCAAGGACCGCGCCGCGCCAGACGGGGCTTCCAGGACGGTAAAGGCATGAGCGTGATCCAGAACCCTATCCTGCGCGGCTTCAATCCCGACCCGTCGATCGTGCGGGTGGGGCAGGACTATTATATCGCGACCTCGACCTTCGAATGGTTCCCCGGCGTCCAGATCCATCACTCGAAGGATCTGAAGAACTGGCGGCTGCTGAGCCGTCCGCTAACCCGTCCGAGCCAGCTGGACATGCGCGGCGACCCCGATAGCTGCGGCGTCTGGGCCCCGTGCCTGACCCATGCCGATGGCAAGTTCTGGCTGATCTTCACCGACGTGAAGCGCTATGGCCGCACCACGGTCGGCGGGGCCTCGGGCGCGTCCTTGCGGGACTTTCACAACTACCTGGTCACGGCCGAGACGATCGACGGCCCGTGGTCGGACCCGATCTATCTGAACAGCTCGGGCTTCGACCCGTCGCTGTTCCATGACGACGACGGCCGCAAGTGGCTGGTCAATCAGCTGTGGGATCACCGGCCGGGCAAGAGCCGCTTCGCCGGCATCGTGCTGCAGGAATATTCGGTCGCCGAGCGGAAGCTGGTCGGCGAGCGGAAGGTGATCTTCGAGGGCACGCCGATCGGCCTGACCGAGGCGCCGCACCTCTACAAGCGCGATGGCTGGTACTATCTGGTCACCGCCGAGGGCGGCACCGGCTGGGGCCACACCATGACCATGGCAAGGTCGCGCGGCCTCGACGGTCCCTACGAACTGCACCCCGAGACCTACGTCCTGACATCCCGCGACCGGCCGCACGTGGCGCTGCAACGGGCCGGCCACGGCGACCTGGTCGAGACCGCCGACGGCGAGACCTACGCGGTCTATCTGGCCGGTCGTCCGCTCGCCAACCGTGGCCGCTGCCCCCTGGGGCGCGAGACGGCGATCCAGAAGCTGGTCTGGGGCGAGGACGGCTGGCCGCGCACCCTGGACGGTTCCGGCGACCCGACGCTGGAGACGCCCGCGCCGGACCTGCCCGAGCACCCCTGGCCCACGGCGCCGGCGCGCGCGGATTTCGACGGTCCGGACCTGCCGATCGACTTCCAATGGCTGCGCACACCGTATCCGGACGAGATCTTCAGCCTGACCGCCAGGCCCGGCTTCCTGCGTCTCTACGGCCGCGAGAGCGTGGGCAGCGTCTTCCGCCAGGCCCTGGTCGCCCGACGCCAGCAGGCCCACTGCTACTCGGCCGCCACGGTGCTGGACTTCGAGCCCGAGCATTTCCAGCAGGCCGCGGGGCTGATCTGCTACTACAACGGCTCCAAGCTGCACTATCTGCACGTTGGCCACGACGACGCGATCGGCAAGCATCTGCGGGTGATGAGCTGCAGCCCCGACAGCCCACAGTCCGACAGCTTCACCGCGCCCATCCCGCTGGCCGCTGGCCCCGTCGAGCTGCGGGTCGAGGTCGACTTCGAGCGCCTGCGCTTCGGCTTCCGGCAGGGCGATGGCGCCTGGACCTGGCTGCCGGAGGTGTTCGACGCCTCGATCCTGTCGGATGAAGCCACCGCCCCCGGCGCGCCCAACTTCACCGGCGCCTTCGTCGGCATGGCCTGTCAGGACACCGCCGGAACGGCCGCGCCGGCCGACTTCGACTGGTTCGACTATGAGGAGCGGGCGTACCGGGCCGTGCTCGAAAATCCCTAAATCCCGACCTCCCCGGCGAATGCCGGGGCCCAGATCGAACCCACGAACGGCCGAAAGGTCGCGAGGCTCATGGCGCGAGGACTCAAACCTCTCCGGATGAATCTGGGCCCCGGCATTCGCCGGGGAGATCGGGTGTAGGGGAGATCAGAAATTGTGAGTTGAGTGAACCCTGTTCGCTCGTAAGGTCGCTCCCACGGGGCCGCACCAGACGGCCCAGGGAGGACGCCATGAACGCTCCGGTCTCGATCTCCGAACACGACGCCGCCCTCTATGCCGGCCTGACGGTCACGCCCGCCGGCACGGTGCTGGGGGCCGAGATCTCCGGTCTCGACCTGACCCAGCCGCTCACGCCCGAGATCGTCGCGGCGATCCGCGCGGCCCTGTTGCGCCACAAGGTGGTGTTCTTCCGCGACCAGGACATTTCCTACGAGGATCATGTCCGTTTCGGTCGCTATTTCGGCGAACTGGAAGGTCATCCGGTGACCGCCCACGTGCCGGGCTTCCCCGAGATCCTGCATATCGAGGCCGCCGACGGCATGAAGCTGCGCGAGGAGATCGTCCCGCTCGTCCGCGCCGCCAACAAGTGGCACACCGATGTCACCTTCCGCGAGGCGCCGTCGATGGGCGGGGTTCTGCGGATGCGCCACATGCCGCCGCTGGGCGGCGACACCCTGTTCGCCGACACCGCCGCGATCTATGCCGACCTGCCGCAGGCTCTGAAGGACCAACTGGCGACCCTGACCGCGGAGCACGACATCATCCAGAGCTACGGCTATCGCGTCGACGAGGCCAAGCGCCAGGCGCTGCGCGCGGAGTATCCGCCGATGATCCACCCGGTGGTCCGCACCCATCCGGAGACCGGTGAAAAGCACCTGTTCGTCAACAAGGTCTTCACTACCCGCATCCTTGGCCTGCCCGAGGACGAGGCCAAGGCGCTACTGGCCGACCTGCTGGACCGGGTGAAGGCGCCCGAATACCAGGTCCGCTTCCGCTGGACCCCGAACGCCATCGTCTTCTGGGACAACCGCGCGACGCAGCACTACGCGATCCTCGACTACTGGCCCCAGGAGCGGATCGTCGAGCGCGTGACGATCAAGGGCGACAAGCCGTTTTAGTCAGCCGATCAGAGCGCGGTTCAGGCAGTCGATCAGCGCCTCGCCGGTGAACGGCTTGGGCAGGAAGCAGGTCACGCCCGCCTTCTCGGCGCGGAGCCTCTGGGTCTCGTCGGCGAAGGCGGTGATCAGGATCACCGGGGTGTTCTCGCCCGCGGCGATCATGGCCTCCTTCATCTCGACGCCGGTCATGCCCGGCATCTGCAGGTCGCTGATCACGCAGTCGGCCTGACCGCGCGCCGCCGAGGCCATGAACGCCGTGGCGCTGTCGAACGCCTGGACGCGATGACCCAGGGATCGCAGCAGCCCCTCCAGCGAGACGCGGACCGAGTCGTCGTCATCGACGACACAGATGAGGGGGGAGGGGGACAAGCGGGCTTCCTCGAACGCGCGACGGCGGGTCGCGTCATGATCAGTGCCCGATAACCGCGGTCGCGGAAATTATACGGAGGTTTGTGTGGCCTTGCGTAAGGATCGTTCAAGACGGCCCGTCACGATGGGTCTTCGGGCCGCAGCTTGAGCGTCTCGGCCATGCGGACCAGGTCAGCCAGGCTCCGGGCCTCCATTTTGCGCATCAGGTTGCCGCGATGGATCTTCACGGTGATCTCGGAGAGGCCCAACTGGTGGGCGGCCTGCTTGTTCATCAAGCCGCTGGCGACCAGGGCCATGACCTGCTTCTCGCGCCCGCTCAGCGTCTCGTAGAGGGCGCGCAGGTCGTCGAGGCCGCCCTGCTGGGCGCGGGACGCGGCGTCGCGCTCCAGGGCCGCGGCGACCGCGTCCAGCATGTCCTGATCACGGAAGGGCTTGGTCAGGAAGTCCACGGCCCCGGCCTTCATGCCGCGCACGCTCATCGGGATGTCGCCATGACCGGTCATCAGCACGATCGGCATGCGGATATCGGCGGCGGCCAGCTTTTCCTGGAAGTCCAGACCGGAGAGGCCGGGCAGGCGCACGTCCAAAACCAGGCAGCCGGCGTCGTGGGCGTGGCCTGACTGCAGGAACTCCTGGGCGTTGCCGAACGCCTTGGTCTCCAGCCCCACGGACCGGAACAGGCTGCCCAGCGCTTCACGCAGGGCGCCGTCGTCATCGACGATATGGACTGTTTGGGAGGCCATCGTGTTCGTTAGCTGGACCAGCCGCGCCGCCTCGTCAATAAAGGCGTTTGGAGATGGGGCCGCATGATCGACAGTTCGTCCGCGATGTTCGCCCTGGCTGCGTCCGAAGACGTGGAGCGTCGCCGCCAGGAACTGGCCGAGATGCTGGACGCGGCGCACGACGCCATCTTCGTCAGCGATCTTGAGGGCCGGATCACCTTCTGGAATCGCGGGGCGTCGGCGCTGTACGGCCATGCGCGCGAGGACGCCGTGGGTCGTGATCCCGACGTCCTGCTGGCGACGCGCTATCCGGCCGAGATCGCGGCGATCAAGGCCCAGCTGATCGAGACCGGTCACTGGGAGGGCGAGCTGACGCGGACCACGGCCGCCGGCGAGACCGTGGTCGTCGACGGTCGCTGGACTCTGCGCCGAGACGCGGATGGCGCGCCCGCGGAAGTTCTGGAGACCGGCCGCGACGTCACCGCCGCCCGCGAGGCGGCGCGGGCCCTGAAATACAGCGAATATCGCTATAGCAACGTCTTTCGGGCCATGGCCGTGTCGTTCTGGGAGCTGGACTTCAACGGCCTGAGCCAGATGCTGGCCGAACTGCAAGGGCAAGGCGTGACCGATGTCCGCGCCCACGTCGCCGCCCATCCGGAGGTCGTCCGCCGGATGATCGAGGTCTCGAATGTGGTCGACGTCAACGACAAGTCCGTCGCCCTGTTCGGCGCGCCCCGCGAAGAGCTTCTGGGTTCGGTGTCGCGGTTCTGGCCCCGGTCCAGCGAAGGCGTGTTCGCCGAGAGCGTCTTCGCGGCGCTGGAGCGGCGGCATAGCTACGAGGCCGAGGCGCGGTTCTACAAGGCCGACGGGACCGAGTTCGACGCCCTGTTCACCACCTGCTACCCCCGCGACGGGGTCAAGCGGGGCACGGTGCTGATCGGCATTGTTGACATCAGCGATCGGCTGGCGGCGCAGGACGCCTTGCGCAAGGCCGAGGCGGATCTCGCCCACGCCGCCCGCGTCTCTACCCTGGGCGAACTGACCGCCTCGATCGCCCACGAGGTCAACCAGCCCCTGGCCGCCATCGTCACCAACGGGGAGGCCGGACTGCGCTGGATCAACCGCGCCGAGCCCGACCTGGAAGAGGCCCGCGCGGCGATGGGGCGGATGATCGTCGAGGGCCAACGGGCCTCGGACATCATCAGCCGCATCCGCGCTCTGGCCTCGAACAAGGATCCGCAGCGCGCGCCGGTGGCGCTGAACGCGGCGATCGAGGACGCCGCCCTGCTGCTGAAGCGTGAACTGGCGGCGCATGATGTCCGACTGATCATGGCCTTGTCGCCGGACGTCGGCGAGGTCCGGGGCGACCGGGTGCAGTTGCAGCAGGTGGTCATCAATCTGGCCATGAACGGCATCCAGGCGATGGCGGGACGCGACGGTGTGCGCGATCTGACTCTCTGCACCCGGCGCGCGGACGATCGTGTGGTGCTGGAGGTGGCCGACACGGGTCCGGGCGTGGCGGCGCAGGACGCGCAAGTCCTGTTCAAGGCCTTCCATTCGACCAAGGCGACGGGGATGGGCATGGGCCTGTCGATCAGCAAGTCGATCGTCGAGGCGCATGGCGGCGGCATCGCCATGGAGACCGCGCCGGGCGGCGGGGCCCTGTTCCAGGTGGTCCTGCCGACGGCCTAGAAGCGTCGAGATCGCCTTAGATGATCGCCACCCCAAAGGCCCGGCGTGATCGCCACGGGCGCGAGCCGGCGCGGGACCAAGAACTGGCCTAGCGCGGGACCCATAAATGAAGCCGGCTGGTCTCGCGCGAGGCGTGGCCAGCCGGCTTTAAAAGGTGTCGGACGCGGTGGGGTGCGCCGAGTCCGAAGACTCTCGTTGAGTCCCGAGCGAATGGCAACGGTCTAGCTTGCCGAATGTGTGCGACAAACGCGCGCAGTCGATTGCATAGGCGGTCAGGCGTTTGCGTGGGCTCGGCGCCAGGCCAGGGGCGTCGCGCCGGCCAGTTTCCGGAAGGTCCGCGAGAAGTGGGCCTGATCGGCGAAGCCGCACAGATAGGCGATCTGGCTGAGCGGTTCGGCGCTCTTCAGCATCATGGCCTTGGCCGTCTCGACCCGCCGGCGCATGACGTGACCGTGCGGGGTGTCGCCGAAGGTCCGCTTGAAAGCGCGGCTGAAGTGACCGGCGCTCAGCGTGACCAGCTGGGCTAGGTGCGAGACCGGGATCGTGTCGCCGAGGTGGGCGTCGATATGGGCGCTGACCCGCTTGGCCTGCCAGGGGGCGAGACCGCCCAGGCTGAACTCGCGGGCGCCGCCTTGCGTCTCGGCCGCCTCGGCGACCAGGGCGCTGGCCTTGGCCAGGAGGGCGCGGGTTGCGTCCAGATCGCCGCCGATCGAGCGTTCGGCGCGGGCCAGGATGTCCTTCAGGTTCGGCGCGAACGCGCGAACCTCGTCGTCCAGGATCTGGCCGGCGACGACGCCGTCGAAGGGATTTGAGGTGGTGTCGAAGCTGCGGGCGGCGGGTTGATAGGACATGGCGTCGATCTCCGTTGCGCCCCTTGGGGGGAGAGGGGCTCCGTGTTTCGACGATCAGTGTTCTTCATCCCCGCTTCGGGGACCATTCAACGAAGGCTTGGCCGGGACCTGCGTTGGTCTGTCGCACCTATACCTGAGTATGGCCGTCCGCCCGTCTGGCTCTACCTCTCTACTTCCTTCCGCCTGTAGAAGTCCCGCAGTACGAAGAACGCCGGCTTGCGCCGCCCGGTCGGCGAGACCAGGCCCTTGCGGTTCCAGCCCTGCTGGTAGATCGGATGCTGGCGCCTGGGGCTGCGGAAGTCCTTGAGGATCCAGGGTGACATGCCGGCCAGGGTCGGGGCCTTGGCGGCCATGGCCAGGGTCTTCTCGTAGTATTTCTTCTGGAAGTCCTCGGAGAACTTGCGCATCAACCGCGGGTCGCTGAAGCCTGACAGGGCGTCGGCGCCGAATTCGGAGAACACCATCGGCTTGTCGGTGGCCTTCCAGGTCATGGCGGGCAGGCTGTCGAGCGTGTCGTCGCTGTACCAGCCATTGTAGGTGTTGGCGGCCAGCACATCGAGCTTGTCGGCCAGCGGGTCGTTGAGGCCCATCTCGACTTGTTTGCCATTTGGGCCGTCGTTGGTCTTGCGCGCCGTCAGCAGGGCGGCGGTGACCAGGCGGCTGTCGTCCAGCGTTCGAACGTCGTCGACCAGCTGGTAGAGGAAGGCGTTGCGCGGTTCGGTGATCGGCGTCTCGTTGGCCACGCTCCACATGATGATCGAGGCGCGGTTGCGGTCGCGGCGGATGTTGTCGGCCAGCATCCCCCTGGCCAGGGCCAGGGTGCGCGGATTGCCGAAATCGACCAGCCAGTAGACGGGGATCTCGCTCCACACCAGCAGGCCCATCTCGTCGGCGACGCGGGTGGTGATCTCGCTGTGCGGATAGTGGGCCAGGCGGACGAAGTTGCCGTGCAGGCCCTCCTTGACCTCGGCCAGCAGGGCGCGGGCGCCGGCCTCGGTGATGGTGCGGGCGGGGTTGTCGCCGAACTCCTCCTCGTGGACCGAGATGCCGCGCAGGAAGATCGGCTTGCCGTTGAGCAGGATCTGGCTGCCCTTGGCCTCGATGGTGCGCAGGCCGACCCGGTCGGTCAGCCGGTCCTCGCCGGCCTGAACGACGACGTCGTACAGCTTGGGCTTCTCGGGCGACCAGCGGACCAAGTTTTTGGGCGCGGCGGACGAGGCGTTGAGGACGCCGGCGGCGTCGGTCTTGCCGGAAATATCCAGGCCCAGCTCGGCGATGCGGACATGGACCTCCTGGTTGACGGCTTGCGCGCCGTCCAGCTTCACGGTGGCGGCGATCCTGCCGTCCCTGGTCAGGCGCACCCAGGCTTCGTCGACGAAGGTGCCCGGGGTGATCACCAGGCGCATCGGCCGGGTGATCCCGCCGTAGTTCTCCCAGTCGGTGACCGGTGGCGGCACGCCGTCGGCCTGGGGCGTGGAATCCACGCCGACCGTCAGCTGGTTGTTGCTGGCGCGCAGGGTCTCGGTGACCTCCAGCGAGAAGGGGGTGAAGCCGCCTTCGTGTTCGCCGACGCTCTTGCCGTTCAGGAACACCTTGGCGGTGTAGTTGACCGCCTCGAAACGCAGGAAGGCGCGCTGGCCGGGCTTCAGGACCGGGGCGTCGAAGCGCCGCTCGTACCACATCAGGCCCTGGTAGTAGCGCAGGCTCGGATCGTGCCCGACCCAGCCCTGGGGCAGGGTGGCCGTTGGCGAGCGGTCCATGTCGTATTCGTAGAGGGCGTTGGGCCTGGCCTTGGTCACGGCGTCGACATCGACGTCGTCATAGCGGCGATGGCCCTCCCCGGGCGCGCCGCGGTGGAAGCCGGCCAGGCCGTCACGATACGGATCGACCGAGTAATGCCAGGTCCCCGAGAGATCATGGCCGTCCCGGTTGTCGGCCCGGGTCAGGGTGGGGGACGAGGCCGATGCGCCCAGCGGGGCCAGCAGGGCCAGGGCGCACGCCGCGCCGATCATGGCCTTCAATCCCATTCCCATCGCGCGTCCTCCAGCAGCCGTTCGGCTTTGTCGCAGAGGTTGAAGCATGCCCCGTGGCCAGGGCGCAAGGAAAAGTGGTCAGGCCACTTTGTATAGGAAAAGGGCGGCCCAGCCGTGAGGCCGGGCCGCCCCCGTCAGATCGGCTTAGAAGCTCTTGCGAACCGTCAGGCCGTAGGTGCGCGGCGCGTTCGGATAGCCGCTGTAGCTGCCGTCCTGAGCCACCGTCGGGAAGGCCGAGATCAGGCTTTTGTCGTTGGTCAGGTTGCGGGCCCACAGGCCCACCTCCAGTTGGCCGGCGGTTTGGACGACGCCGATGCTGGCGTTGACGATGTCGGTGCCGTAGCTGGCCAGGGTCGGCGACACGGTTTCCGTCAGCTGGACCTTGCTGCTGTGGTCGTATTCCACGCGCGCATAGCCCTGCCAGTTCTCGGTGATGTCGTGGTTGATCGTCGCCGAGGTCGAGAACGACCACTTCGAGATGCCCGCAGGGGTGTCGCCCGTCAGGTTGCGGAAGTTCGGACGACGGCCGGTGGCCGGGTCGACCGGGCAGCGAACGGTGTCGAAGGTCACGCAGGCCGCGCCGGAGAAGCTGTCGTACTTCGGATCGAGATAGGTGACCGAAGCGGCCAGGTTCAGCCATTGGACCGGACGCCAGGCGCTGTCGACCTCGAAGCCCTTCACCGACTCCTCACCGGCGTTGACCAGGCTGTAGCCGAGGCCGGTGAAGGCGTTCGACTGGAAGCCTTTGATCGACTGCTTGAAGGCCGCGATGTTGGCGTAGCCGCCCGGGAAGCTGGCCTTCACGCCCAGTTCGTAGACGTCGACGTTTTCCGGCTGGGCGGTGCGACCCACGCCGTTGGCGTTCGGCGGACGGCTGTCCGACGACAGGTTGAAGGCGCCGGCCTTCCAGCCCGTGGAGTAGCTGGCATAGGCGTTGATCGCGCCGAAGTCATAGGCCGCGCGAACGGCGTAGGTGACCTTGTCGCCCTTCAATTGGCCGGACTCGGTGGCGTTCGGATAGTTGACCGGGGCGTGGGTCGGGTCGTTGCCGTAGAAGAACTGCAGACCGCCCAGGGCGCTATACAGGTTGCCCGGCAGGCCCAGGGCGGGGAACTGCGGCACGGCGCCCAGGTTCAGCGCCGAGAAGGGGTCGTTCATGACGACGTTCGAACGGGCCTTCTTGGTGTCGTTCATGTAGGCGAGGCCGCCGGTCAGGGTCAGCTTCTCGGTGACCTTGTAGTCGAACTGGCTGAACAGCGAGTACGACTCCTGCTTCATCTTGTAATAGTCGTCGAGGCCTTGGCCGGCCTGGAAGTAGGTCGAGCCGGGGCGAACCAGGGTCGGCGTGGCCAGGCTCTGCAGGAACTCCAGGGCGTAGATGTTCGACTTGCCGGTCAGGGCCGGGCGGAGGGTGGCCGGCAGGGCGGCCAGCAGCGTAGCCGGGACGGCGCCGCCCAGAGCGTCGGCGAACGCGCGAACGTCGCTGCCGTAGGTGATGGTGCGGCCGGTATCCAGCTTCTCATTCTGGTAGAAGCCGCCGATCAGCCAGTTGAACGGGCCGTCGCTGTTCGACGCCAGGCGCAGTTCCTGGGTGAAGGTCTTGATGGTGTTGGCCGTGCGGTTGTTGGAGATGTCCGCGCCGGTGAAGTCGATGTCCTGGAACGAGGCGTTCTTCTGGTTCCGATAGGCCGTGATCGCGGTCAGCTTGGCGAAGCCGAGGTCATGGTCGAGTTGGCCCGAGACGCCCTTGCCCGAAAGCTTGTTCGCCGGGTCGGTGTTGAAGATGACGTCGCGATCGAAGATCTTGGTGGTGTCGCTGATCGGCTTCTTCAGGATGCCGCCGATGGCCAGGGTGGCCGGGCCGTTGAAGATCGAGGTCACGCCGCAGCAGGTCTCGTTGATCTTGTTGTAGTCGGCGATGACCCGGAACGAGGTCTTGTCGGTCGGTTCCCACAGCAGGTCGCCGCGGATCGACCAGCGGTCGCGGTCGTTGACGTCGCTGCCGGTGGTCAGGTTGGTGAAATAGCCGTCGCGCTTGTTCAGGCTGCCCGACAGGCGGACCGCCACGGTCTCGCTGAGCGGGCCGGTGACCGTGCCTTTGATCTGGCGGGTGTTGTAGTTGCCGTAGGTGCCCTCGACCTTAGCGCCGAAGTCGAACTGCGGCTTCTTGGTCACGATGCTGATCGCGCCGGCCGAGACGTTCTTGCCGAACAGCGTCGATTGCGGGCCGCGCAGAACTTCAACACGCTCGATCTCGGGCAGGTCGTCCAGGGCGGCGGCGGAGCGGCTGCGATAGACGCCGTCGATGAAGATGCCGACCGAGCTTTCGATGCCGTCGTTGCCGTTGCCGTTGCCGAAGCCGCGGATGACGAAGTTGGTCTGGCCCGCGGCGTTGAATTGCTGGACCTTCAGTGACGGAACGACCGACTGCAGGTCGATCAGGTCACGCACCTGGGCGCGTTCGATGGTTTGCTGACCCGTGACGGCGACCGAGATCGGCACGTCCTGCAGAGTTTGTTCCCGCTTGGTGGCGGTGACGACGATTTCCGAAATCGAGTTGCTGTCAGCTTGGGTGGTTTGCGCGTAGGCGGGCGCGGCGATGGCGAGCGCGAGGGCCGAGACCCCCAGCAAATGGACGTTTCTCATAACGAACTCCCTGTTTTTCTTTATTATCGGCCGCGTCTCTTCCCATCCCGCCTCGAGCAATCGCGGGTTTATTTTGGGGAAGGGCGGGCGTGTTGACGTGAGGGAAGGGCGATCCTGGCCGACCGCGCGAACCGCAGAGAGCGGTCACGAGCCCTTGGCCTAGGATGAAGACGCTTTGCGTCATGTTTCCGCCCCAGCGCGAACGGCTTGCATCCGTCCGCAACTGACGCTGATTTTAATATGACCTCGATATTCTAGCGCAAGTTAGAATTTTCGGTTTGCAGCAGAACGCGTTCGGGTGATGCTCAGCGGCATCGGTAATCGCGCGACGGAAGAATCGCGCCCGCCGAACGGAGGAGAGACAGCGGTTGGCTAAGGGCGGAGACCCTCTGGTCCTGACGCCCCGGAGTCATGGGGACGATGTCAGGCCGATGGCGCAGAGCCAGAAGTCAGTGAGGAAGCGCGAGGCGATCCTTCGCGCGGCCATCGAGATCATCAACGCCAAGGGCTTCGCGGCGGCCACGATGACCGACATCGCCGCCGCCCTCGATCTCAAGGACGCGGCGCTCTACTACTACTTCCCCAACAAGCAGGCCCTGGCCTATGCCGGCCACCAGCGGTCGCTGGAACGGTTCGAGACCATCCTGGTCAAGGTCGACGCCGACGGCGGCACGGGCCTGTGCAAGCTGCGGCGTTTTCTGAGCGCCTTGCTGGACGACGCCGTCGACAACGGGCCGCAGCTCTATTTCGGCGACAGCTCCTATCTGGACCAGGACCAGCGCCAGGCGATCGAGGCCTGGACCGGGCGGCTGTCCCGGCGGCTGGAGCGCTTCCTGGAGGAGGGTATGGTCGACGGCACCATCGCGCCGTGCGAGCCGGCCCTGGTGGTGCAGCTGATGGTGGGCATGCTGATCTGGCTGACCAAGTGGGCTCCGGAGACGCCGGGCCTGACCAACCAGCGCCTGCTGGAGGCCATCGAGGTCTTGGCCATGAAGGGCCTGGCCGGTCCTAAAGCCCCAGCTCCGCCCGAAGCTTGCGGGTGAGCCTGGCGGCGACCAGGCCGTGGGCGCTCCTGACCCAGTCGGCGACCTCGTCGGCGTCCAGCGCGGGCAACTCCGGAAAGTGCACCCACCGCGCGCGGGCCAGGTAAGGCGCGGGTCTCGCGCGGCCGGTCTCGGTCAACACCTCGAACGCCACGTCCGAGGCCTTGAAGGATATCCCGCCGCCCAGGGTGACGCCTTCGCCGCGGACGGCGAACATCTTGCCGCCCACCTTGAAGACGTGGTCGTTCCCCCACTGGATCGAGACCGTCGCGCCCCGCAGCGCCAGGCACGCCTTGTCGAACGCTTCCGGGGTCATCAGGCCGAAACGCCCACGCCGATCGGGCAGACCACGCCCGTGCCGCCGATGCCGCAATAGCCGTCCGGATTCTTGGCCAGGTACTGCTGGTGATAGTCCTCGGCGAAATAGAACGGGCCAGCGACGGCGATCTCGGTCGTGATGTCGCCCAGGCCCTTGGCCGACAGGGCCTGCTGATAGGCTTCCTTCGACTCCACGGCCGCGGCGGCCTGGGCGTCGTTGGTCACATAGAGACCCGAGCGGTACTGCGTGCCGATGTCGCCGCCCTGGCGCATGCCCTGAGTCGGGTCGTGATTCTCCCAGAAGGTCTTCAGCAGCGCCTCATAGGTGACGACCCTCGGGTCGAACACCACCAGCACGACCTCGGTATGCCCGGTGCGGCCGGTGCAGACCTCCTCATAGGTCGGGTTCGGCGTGATCCCGGCCGCATAGCCGGCGGCGGTCACATAGACGCCCGGGATCCCCCAGAACACCCGCTCGACGCCCCAGAAGCAGCCCATGGCCAGGACCGTCGTCTCCAGGCCGTCCGGATAGGGACCCTTCAGCGGATGGCCGTTGATGAAGTGCGTCTCCGCCGTCGGGATCGGCTCCGGGCGCCCCGGCAGGGCCGTGTCGGCGGAGGGCATATCGAGGGTCTTGGCGGACGACAGCATGGCGGCCTTTCGGGGCGGGAATTCCTGCGCCTCGATATAAACGCTCGTGTCGCCGGTTTCATCCGGGAACGCGCTTGCTACCTGTCGGTCCCTGAGTATATTGCGCGCCTTCCCGCGCCGGGGGTCTCAACCACCCCCGACTCGTCGTGCGCTGGTGAGGTGGCCGAGTGGTTGAAGGCGCACGCCTGGAACGCGTGTATAGGGGAAACTCTATCGAGGGTTCGAATCCCTCTCTCACCGCCACCGCCCCAATAAATCATACTGATTTCATTAGAGAATATCGGCGCACCATTTCCGTGGCCCCACTTTCGGTCCCATCTTCAAGTTTGCAGATGGGTCGCGAAGCTCGTGAGAATCAGTGGGACTGGGGACAAGCGGCAAGATGTCTCTGACGGGATGACTAAGGTCGTCACAGCCCATAAAGCCCACAACCGTCCTATACGTAGCGTGCTCGCATCAGAAACCGCCTCTAACAAACTCATAATGCGGACCTGGATCGACCTGTGAGAAACTCGCAGAAGGGTTGGAGATGATTGACGGATGGCAGACCATCTAGTGTTGTCTTCCCTCGGCTTCGCCGCTGGATTAGTTGAATGCCCCGAAAAAAACCGCCGTCCCGTCGGGCGATCGAACGCAGCGCCGAGAGTGATCCGCGAGAACTGCGCACGCCCGCTCCGACAACGGGTGAATGCTCTCAGTTCGCCGCAACAGCCAGCTTCGCACCCTACTCAAAGCACAAAAAACACCCCTCGGCCTACAAGCTCCAACCCTATGAGGGCCAGGACGAGGATCCCACCTACTGCGACGATCACGCCAAGTTCGGACCGGAGGATATGACGCGCGCCAATGACTTGTTAAAGCGAGGGATCTTGGCGGGCCTCTGGGGCGATAAGCTGGCCAAGGGTAATCCTAGTCTTTTGTGGACCATCGACGACAACGGCTGGATCTACGAGGCGCGGATCACCAACCCTGGCTACGGCGGCTATCACGCCTATCCGGTGCTGAAGAACGAAGCCATCGCCCGGAAGGTCTTGGCGCGCTATAGAGAGCATGTCGAAAACGCACCAACCGAAAAATTGCAAACCGCTCTGACAAACGCTCTGGATCGATACTCATGACCGGGTCAGCCTTCAGCATCGGGGCCCGGTGGCCGACGCATGCCGCTGATGGTGCGCGCGACGTGGCGCAATTGAGCCTTTGGGCCCATGGCGAAAGCCTGACCCGCTTGATCGACTTGGAAGCCAAAGAAGAGCGCGACTATTTCCGCAGCTCGGCTGTCTCCATGGCGCTGTGGATCGCCGATAACTGGTGGCGTCTTCGCTATGAGTCGCTGCGAGACGGTCGCTTTCCAGACGCCAACTGGCGCCTACATCACGAGCTGACTTCAGCGCCTGGCGGGTCGCTTTGGCCGCCACTGATGTTCAACAGCACCGGCGAGCGCGTTCTGATCGCACCGATTTTCGGTCGCCCCGTACAAGACGGATCGGTGCGCTTTCTGTCACCCGACGTCCATTCGATTAGTGGCGGCGAGTTCGAAGCGGGCGTCGATAACTTCTTTGGCGCGGTGCTGGGTGCTTGCGCCAAGGCCCAAGACGCCAAAGCCTTAGAAACCGTGGTAGCGGAGCTTCGCACCGAGCGAAAGGACGAGAATCTCGCGGCCTGGCGCACATTAGAGGCTCGGCTCGGTTATAATCCTGATCGCGCGCCTCAACGTCTGATCGAAGCTTTCGATGAACTCGAAAAGTCAGTAGGCGAAGACGGCGTCAATGAAGCGGCGGCCGCCGTTTCGGGTGTCCATTCAGCCGAGGTTTTGGCGAACGCCATCGCCGCTTCGAAGGGCTCTGAGCTCGCCATCGAGTTGGATGTGGTCAAGTCGATCAGTCGTCTGCGTATCAAGTCGGCTGCGGCTCCGCCTTGGCAACTCGGCGAGGAGGCCGCTTACCAGCTTCGCGAACAGCAGAACGTTCCGGACGGACCTCTAAGGTCGAAGGCCTTTTCAGCGCTCTTCGCCGCCACTCCAACGATGCTCAGTTCGCCCGCAGCCGTGAAGAATCTCGCCTATTCCACGCGATTGCGTGACCGGGGCAACAAACACAAGGTTGCTCTGCAGTCGGTCAACGTGCGCGATCGACGGTTTGAGCTGGCCTGCGTCCTGGGCGATGCCATCTGGGCGAACTCTGACTTTGGCTTGGTGTCTAAGGCCAAAACAGATCGACAGAAATTCCAACGGGCTTTCGCGCAAAATCTCTTGGTGCCGTACGACGATCTCAAACAGCAATTGAAGACGTCCGATCCAACCAACGAGGATATCGATCGCTGCGCGGTGACCTTCCACGTCAACGCTGGCGTAATTCGCCGCCTACTAATTCTCAAAAAGGTGATCCGTCAGGAAACCCTTGAGGAGCAACTTGAAGCGGCCTAGGCCACGGACTCATTAAATCGCAGCCAAATGCGTACTGAGGCGAGTTTGACGCCGGCGAGATAGTTGTCGGCGCGCTTGTCGTATCGTGTTGCGACGCCTCGGAAGTGCTTGAGCTTGTTGAA